>Ga0209382_10000073_pt1 | contig 141373 bp, 131 predicted proteins | sample SoiMetdeltSBSDD5_FD_187599 | JGI IMG/M metagenome (GOLD analysis project Ga0209382, IMG submission 187599) | Bulk soil microbial communities from a Populus tree surrounding site in Tennessee, USA - Soil MetaG P. deltoides SBSDD5 (SPAdes) (version 2) | ecosystem: Environmental > Terrestrial >... | reverse complement strand
GTGCGTGATGAGCGGCTTGGCCGTGAGCCGTCCGGCGGCCAGCAGGGCCAGCGCCCGCCCCACGCTGGTGCCGCCCTCGCCGCGCTCCGTGTAGATGGTGACGTTGCGGCGCACGGCGTGGCTCACGCCGACGGTGCCGAAGGCGAGGGACACCCTGTGGCCGGTCTCCTTCGCGAAGGCCTGGGCCAGCTCGGTGACGATGGCCCGCACCGCCCCCGCGCTCAGCACCCTGATCTCGGCGGCCTCGGCGGCAACGCCCAGCAGCAGCAGCGAGGCCGCCACCCCGGCGCCCAGCCATCTCGTCGATCGACTCATCGCGTTCCTGGTCTCGTCCTGATCGACGCCGCCCCTCGGCTCACGCGGCCAGCGTTCTATCGAGCCGCTCGCGCAGCGCCGGCCACTCCACGCGCGTGATCGAATAGTAGGCGGAGTCGCGGACCGTACCGTCCTGCGCCGGCATGTCGGCCCGGCGCACGCCCTCGAAGACCGCGCCGAGCCGCTCGATGGCCCGGCGGGACTGGTCGTTGCGCGCGTCCGTCTTCAGGGCGACGCGGTGCACGCGCCAGACATCGAAGGCCTGGGAGAGCAGCAGGGCCTTCGCCTCCGTGTTGCACCGGGTGCGCTGGGCCGAGGCGGCGAGCCAGGTGGCGCCGATCTCGACCGCGTCGGGGTCGTCGACCCGCTGGAGTGGAGACCCCGCCGGCCAGCGCCAGTGCTGGAGGTCCAGGTAGCTCGTGGATCCCACGACGCGGCCCTGCCAGAGGATGACGAACGGCAGCCGCCGGCCGGCGGCGCGCTCGGCGAGCGCGGTCTCGATGTAGCGACGGGCGTCCTCGACACCGTCCGGAACACGGGTGAACCGGTACACGGCCCGTGACTCGGCCGCGGCCGTAGCCAGCGCGGCCGCGTCGCCGGTCGACAGGGGACGCAGCGTCACCGTCGGGCCTCGCAGCACGAGGTCCGGGCTGGCCGGGCCCGGGCTCACGCGCGGCCCCACAGCTGCCGGGTCGCCCGGCGGGCGCCCTCGGCCAGCGCGGCGAACTTCAGCCAGGCCACGCTGGGGTGCGTGTCGTTGAACCGGATGCCGGAGGCGGCGAAGCCGCAGTCGGCGCCGGCGATGACGTTGTCCCGGCCCACGATGCGAGCGAACCGGACGATGCGCTCGGCGATCAGGTCGGGGTGCTCGACCAGGTTCGTGGTGTGGCTGATGACCCCCGGGACGAGGATCTTGCCGTCGGCCGGGCGCCACTGCTCGAAGACGTGGTACTCGTGCTCGTGGCGGGGGTTGGCCGCCTCGAACGAGTAGGCCCCCGCCTCGATCCGGAGCAGGACGTCGACGATGTCCTTCAGCTCCATGTCGTGCACGCGGGGGCCGACGTCGATGCTGTAGCAGGTGTGGAAGCGGACGCGCTCGGGGGGGATGCCGCGGAGCGCGTAGTTGATCGCCTCGACGCGCCGGGCCGCCCACGCGCGGCAGTCGGCCACGCTGCGGTCGGGGTTCATCATGTAGTAGGTGACCAGCCGGGGATCGTCGACCTGGAGCACGAATCCCGCGTCGACGATGGCCCGGTACTCCTCGCGGAGGGCGTCGGCGAGCGCCTGCTCGTACTCCTCCTCCGTGCGGTAGAACTCGTTGCCGAGCGTGGCGAAGATGTACGACGGCGCGATGGCCGGCATGAAGACCTCTTCGTGGGGCAGGCCCTTCAGCGCCGTCTTGAGCGTCTGGATGTCCGTCTGGATCGCCGTCTGGCCCTTGTAGCTGATCGGGCCCGTACAGACGTCGATGCCGTGGCGCCGCTCGCCGCCCCGGCCGCCGGCCCACTCCGCGATGCGCTCGGACCACGCATAGTAATCGGGGAACGCCCGGTACTCGCGGCTGGCGGACCGGGGATTGCCCTCCTGGCCCGCTGGCGCCGGCTTGCGGGCGAAGCCGTTGAAGCGCTCGACGATGTACCCGAAGAAGCTGGCCTTGCCCTGCTCGCCGTCGGTGAGGATGTCGATGCCCGCCTCGCTCTGTCGTCGCACGACGTCCGCCACGGCGTCCTGCACGAGCCGGGCATAGGCCTCCCGGTCGTAGGGCTGTCCCCGGTCCTTCGACCGGAGCAGCGCCGCGAGGGCGTCGGGCCTGGCCAGACTGCCCACGTGCGTGGTCAGGATCCGCTCCGTGCTGCGCTTCATCGCCGTCCCGTGATGTCCCCTCGACGCGCGGGAAACACGACGCTAGAGCCTGCCGCCGTGGATGACCTCGGTGAGGTTCATCGTGAATCCCCCTGCTTGCCGACGATCTGACCGCCCATGAGGTCTCGCACGTAGGAATGCCCCCTGGCCTTGATCACGCCGGCATCATACGCCTCGACCTCGCCGATGAAGAACCGCACGACGTCCTTGTCCAAGGGCCGACGTGGGCGACCAGGTCTTGTCCCCGGCATTCAGGAGCATGTCATCCTCCTCGCGCCGCGCTCATGAGAGTCATGAGAGCGCCTGCAAGACCTCGCCGGCCGCTCGCAGGCCCGACGTGACGCCCCCTTCCATGAAGCCCTGGAACTCGTAGAACGAGCTGGTGTGCTCCCCCGCAAAGAACAGGTTCCCGACCGGCTTCTGCTCGTTGTCCGCGATCGTCGTGAAGTATCCGGGCTGGTTGCAGGTGTAGGCCCCCTTCGTGAGCGGATTCGAGGGCCAGTGCTCCAGGTGCACGAGGAGCTGGCCCTCCGGGCCGCGCGTCGCGGCGGCCAGCGCGCCCGGATAGACCCGCTCCAGGTCGCCGAGGAAGAGCTTGGCCTCCGCCTGCGGGTCGCTCGGATCGAGCGCATTGCCCCGATCGCCTCCCGAGTAATCCGTGAGAACGGCGTGCGCGCTGGTGGCGCGGCTGGGGTTCGTCTCCCACGTGTTCTGGTGGTTCGGCAGGTCGGAGAACGACTGGCCGTTACCGCCCAGGCCGAGCCAGAACGGCCCGTTGAAGCCGAGCATCATCTTGGCGTTCGTCCCGTACGCGAGGTTCTGGATCGCCGACACCTTCGCGGACGGCAGGTTGAGGGCGTCGAGGTCGACGTCGCGCAGCACCGAGAACGGGATGGTCAGGACCACCGCGTCGTAGGCCGCGCTGACGGTCGACGCGCCGGCCTCCAGGGTCAGCTCGATCCTGCCGGCCCCGGTCCTGGCGACCCGCAGCAGTCTCGTCCCGTACCGGATCTGGCCACCGAGGGCAGCGGCCAGGCCGGCCGGGATCTGCTGGTTGCCCCCGACCACGTGGTATCGCTCGTCGCTGAAGACGCCGAAGGGCAAGAACTTCGACCGGCGGTCGGCGTGGATGAACAGCAGGAAGTTCAGGCAGCTCTGCTTGTCGATCTCGAGGCCGTACTCGATCGTGTACGCCACGTCGACGACGGCCTTGATCAGCCCGCCGGCGCCGCGTGTCTCCAGGTACTCCTGCAGACTCGTGAAGTCCAGGACGGCGTCGGCGGGGGTGAAGCTGTCGGCGGTCGGGTTGCCGACCGTGCGCAGGTCATCGCGCATTGCGTCGACCAGCGCCCGGAGCTCGTCGACGACCTCGGACTCCGAATGCGGCTTCCCGAAGAAGTGGTAGAAGACGTCCGCGTGGCTCTTGGTCACGTCCTCCAGGCTGAGGCCGAGCTGCTGCGCGTAGCGGATCATCGTCTTGTGGCCGGTGTCGATGAACTCGCCGCCCCGCTCGACCACCTGTCCCGGGAACTCGACCGGCCCCGGGAAGGCACCGCCGAGCGAGAAGCACCGTCCACCGGCGCGCTCGCTCGCCTCGTAGATCGTCGCGACCACGCCGTGCCGCTGCAGCTCGACCCCGCACGCCAGCCCCGCCAGGCCGGCGCCCACGATCGCCACTTCGCCGCTGGGAGGCCGCGGTCTCGCCAGCGCGGAGTCAAGCGGGGCGGTGACCGCACCGAGCGTTCCCAGCGCGGCGAGGCGGGAGGCGTCGGCCAGGAACTGGCGACGGCTCGTCCCCGCCCGTGTGGCCCTCTCCAGCGCCGCCGCCTGGTCGAGGCCCTCGCGCGTCGGCAGGCCGACCCGGTCGCAGAAGCGCGCGACGCGGAGGGCCCGGGCCAGGGTCTGGAACACTGCCGATCGAGCCATCGTGGCGTTCTCCTCGGGGTGGGCGAGCTCAGAGACCTCGGGCCACGTTCTCGCCCATGAACGCGAACCGCGACAGCCGCCGCTCCCGGGCCAGGGTGTGGACCGTCTCCAGGAATCGCTGGAGCGCGTCGAACCGCGCCGCCCCCTCGATCGCGCACAGGGCGTCCCGTCGCCGGGCGCGCGCCTCGCGCCAGCGTTGCGACGTGCGCGCCACGCTCGCCGTCACGTCGGCGACCAGGACCAGGCGAAATCCGGCCTCGCGGAGGAACGCCTCGTTGAAGCCGGTCGGCGTGAAGACGAAGAAGCCGATCGAGCTGCGGGCCTCGATCTCGGCGTTGGACAGGCAGCCGGTCACCACGATGGGATCGGTGTAGAAGCATCGACCGCCCGGACGCAGGATCCGCCGCCAGTCGGCCAGGGCCCGGGCACGGTCTCGCAGGTGATTGATGGAGTCGTTGCAGAACAGCGTGTCGAACGACTCGTCCGGGAAGGGGAGCGTCTGGTCGGCGTCGGCCACGCGGAACTCGACGCGGCTGTGCCCGGCGGGCGAGGTGAGCCGGTGGGTGGCGGCGCCGACCGCCGCCGGGTTGACGTCCACGCCGACGACGGAGACGCCGAACCGCTCGGCCATGCGCACCGCCGTGCCTCCCGATCCGCACGCGACCTCCAGCACCCGCTGGTTCGGGCGGAGCCCGAGCCACTGGCAGAACTCGTCGCACTCGGCGGCCGTGATCCAGCTCGCCTGCCCGAGGTCCTCGCCGAACGCCTCGACGCGGACGGCCCGGTAGACCTCGGCCTCCACGTGTCCGTAGTGACTGTCGTACAGATCGGTCGCGGGCACGCCGGCGAGGCTCAGCCGCGGGGCGGCGCGACGTAGCCGTAGCGGAGGTTGCTCCGGGCGGCGCCGGCGGCCTCGTACTCCGCCCTGAGCCGCGCGATCCCGTCGGTGGCCAGGGCGGCGCGCCGCTCGTACTTGCAGAGGCGCGCGTTGGTCTCGCCGAGGATCGCGCTCTTCACCGGGCCATCGGCCGGACCCAGCGGCGCGAAGCCGTACTTCTTCTGCATATCCTCGGGGATCTCGAGCCGGCGGAGCGCCTCGATCTGCCACTGCGGCGAGCCCGTCCAGATGGCGTCGGTGCCCCACACCACGTGGTCGGCGCCGAGACCGTGCACGAGCTGACCCATCATGGCCGCCGACACCCGCGGGTCGGCGATGGTGCTCTGCGCGAACAGCTGGCCGACGTCGGCGTAGACGTTGGTGACACCGTACTTCGACGGGATCTCGGCCAGGTCCGTCACCCACTCGATGCGGCCGGTCTTCTCGAACTGCGCCCAGGCGTCCTCCACCTTGCCGCCGCCGGCGAAGCGGTAGCCGCCGTGATAGACGATGAAGTTGATCTGCGGCCAGTCCCGGGCCGCCTTGCCGACGTCGCGCACGTCGGAGTGGGCGAGCAGGTGCGGGAACTGCTGCTCGACCGACGGCGGGAACAGGCCCTTGTGCACGCACACCTTGTCGTGGCCGGCCTTGACGAGCTTGTCGTAGAACGGGTAGACGAGCGTGTCGTCGTCCATCCGCCACGGGTGCTTGCTCAGGTTCTTGTGGGTGTTGTCGCCGATGGTGTAGCCCTTGAACGAGTCGGGCTTGAGGTCCTTGAGGGCGTGGTCGACCTGCTCCATCCAGCCCGGGTAGCCGGGGGTGAAGATCGCGTGACTGAGCAGGCGGCGGGAGCCGGCGTCCTTGTTGACCCGGGCGCGCGCCTCCGCCTTCATCTCGTTGGTGAGGAACCAGTCCTGGGCGACTTCCGAGGGCGCGCCCGAGATGAGCGCCACCTTCGTGTCGCTGTCGAGGAAGACCTCCTTGTAGTAGTTCGCAAACTTCAGGTCCTCGATCGTCTGCGGCTTGCCGGCCAGGGCCGGGTTCCAGCCGGCCTTGCCGACCGCCTCCCGCTGGCGCACGAAGCCCAGGATCCGCGTGTCGTCACGGAGGAAGTGGGTGTGGCAATCCATCACGAACTGCTTGGCCAGCGCGGCCGCGCGCTCCTTGGCCATCTCCGGCGTCTGGGCCTCGGCGCGCGTCACGTCGTAGAGCGCGCCGTACACCTCGTTCATGGCCAGGAACGCCGCCGCCATGCCGGCGGCGGTGCCGAAGAACTGGCGGCGCGTCAGGCCCTGCCGCCGCGCGAGCTGGGCCCCGACGTCCTTCAGCCGCGCCTCGACCTGCCGCTGCTGGCGCGTCTGCGGCGCCGGCATGAACTCGTCGCTGGACACGCACTGGGTCGGGATCGGCCCCGCGAAGGCGTGCGTCTCGGCCGGGAGCAGGCCGGCAAGCTCGGCGTCACTCAGCAGCCCCATGCTGGCCTCCTAGGCGATCTTCACGATGCCGGGTTCGATCTCCTTGAAGCGCTCGGACACCTGGGGATCGTGACCGGCGACGATCAGCTTCTGGGCGCCGGCCAGGGCGTGAATCGTCTCGAAGGCGGCGACCATCTCGCGCAGGTCGGTGATGATCTGCACGGGCTGGCGCGTCTCCACGTTGTGGTAGAAGTGCGAGGCGTCGGACGTCAGCACGACCGGCCCCCGGGCGGTGTCGACGGTGACGATCTGCAGCCCCGCGGTGTGGCCGCCCACGCGGTGCACGCGCAGGCCCGGCAGCACCTCCCGCGCGCCCTCGATGATGCGGATGCGGTTGGCGTAGTTCAGCGTCACCAGCCCGGCCAGCGCCTTGACGTTGGCCGAGCCCCGGAACGCCGGCGTGCTGCCGAACGGGCCCGTCCAGAACGCGACCTCATCCTTCTGGATCCAGAACTCGGCCTTCGGGAACAGGCTGTGCCCGGCCCAGTGATCGTAGTGCAGGTGGCTGATGAGCGAGACCGGGATGTCGTCCGGCTTCACGCCGACGCGCTCCACCACCCGGGCCGGGCTCACGTAGTTGCGGATGTGGCGCTCCTGGGCGTCGTCCTCGAGGAACCCGGTGTCGACCAGGACCGGATGGGGACCGCCCAGGATGAGCCACACGAAGTAGTGCAGGGTCAGCTTGTCGTGCGAGCCCTCGCGGTAGAAGAACTGGCACTTGGTGGTATCTCGCTCGCCGTACTTGAGCGCGTAGACCTCGTACATGCGGTTGCTCCCTGGCTAGTGGCCGTGTCCTGCCGCGGTGTGCAGGTCCGCGATCGGCACCATGCGACCGTGCAGCGGCAGCACGCGATCGACGGCGAGGCCGAGTCGCTTGATGTTGTCGGACAGGTTCACCGTGAACGGGCTGGGCGGCGAGGGGGGCGGCGTGTTGGCGGCCGGCGGCGTGAAGGCGTCGGCCTCGCTGACGAGCTTGTCGTTGGGCAGATAGACCGTCACGTCGGTCAGGGTGATGTCCAGCGTGGGGAAGCCGCCGGCCGACTGCGTGATCCGGGTGGGGAACTTCACCCCCGCGAAGTCCCTGTAGACGGTGTAGGTGACCTCGACCGGCATGTCACCGAGGACGGCATTGGGGATCGCGGCCTGGCGCTGCTCGCCGCGGACCGGCTGCACGCCGCCGCCGCGCGGCGGGTTCGCGCCCTGCGTGCGGACGAGGTCATCGCGCAGGGACGCCGTGTCGTAGTTCACCGCCCGCGTGTAGCTCTTGAGGTTGAAGCGCGGCCACGGCTGGCCGGGCGCCGGGCTCTGCCCGGCCTGGAACATGACGCCGCTGCCGGTGTACTCCAGCGAGCGGACGGCGCCGAGGGCCTGGGTGGCGGCCTCCAGCGCGGCGCGCGTCTCCTGGGCCGGGACCGACGAGGGCAGGGCGAGGAGCAGAGCCGCTGTCAACGCCGGGGCGATGCGCAAGCCGGGCCTCCTTGTGCGGGCGGATGCTAGCATACAGTCCCTCTCAATTCTCGAAAGGAGCCAGGCCGTGAGCACACCACGATCCGCAACGTCCGCGCGCGACGAGGTCCGGGGCGTCGCCCCCAAGCTGATCGAGATGAGCGAGAAGGTCCTGTACGGCGACGTCTGGGAACGTCCGGGGCTGTCCAAGCGCGACCGGAGCCTGATCACCGTCGCCGCGCTGATCGCGATGTACCGGGGCGATCAGCTCACCGGGCACATCGAGCGCGCGCTGGCCAACGGCGTCACGCGCGAGGAGATCGGTGAGGTCATCACGCACATGGCCTTCTACTCCGGGTGGCCCACGGCGATGACGGCCGGCCGCATCGCGAAGCACGTCTTCGAAGGGGTGAAGCCATGAAGGTCGGGTTCATCGGCCTCGGCACCATGGGCCGCCACATGGCGGCCAACCTCCAGAAGGCCGGCCACGAGCTGGTCGTGCACGACGTGCGCCGCGAGGCGGCCGAGTCGCACGTCAAGGCCGGCGCCCGCTGGGCCGACTCGCCGCGCGCGGTCGCCGAGGCCAGCGACGTCGTCTTCACCTCGCTGCCCGAGCCCAGGGACGTCGAGGCCGTCGCCCTGGACGAGAAGACCGGCTTGCTGGCCGGCCTCACCGCCGGCAAGGCCTTCTTCGACCTCTCCACGAACTCGCCGACGGTCGTGCGCAAGCTGCACGCCGTGTTCAAGGCCCGGGGCATCCACATGTTCGACGCTCCCGTCAGCGGGGGGCCGCGGGGGGCGGAGAGTCGCCGGCTGGCACTGTGGATCGGCGGCGACGAGGAAGCGTTCAAGACGTTCAAGCCCGTCGTCGACGCCATCGGCGACCAGGCCTACTACGTCGGGCCCATCGGCGCCGGCTCGGTCGCCAAGCTCGTGCACAACTGCGCCGGCTACATCGTGCAGACGGCGCTGGCCGAGGTCTTCACGATGGGGGTGAAGGCCGGCGTCGACCCGCTCACCATCTGGAAGGCGGTTCGCCAGGGCGCCGGCGGCCGGCGACGGACGTTCGACGGCCTCGCCGACCAGTTCCTGCCCGGCACGTTCGACCCGCCGTCGTTCGCGCTGCGGCTGGCCCACAAGGACGTCTCGCTGGCCGTGGCGCTGGGGCGCGAGCACAAGGTGCCGATGAAGCTCGCCAACATCACGCTCGAGGAGATGACCGAGGCCCTGAACCGCGGCTGGGCCGACCGCGACTCGCGGGTGGCGATGCTGCTGCAGGAGGAGCGCGCGGGCGTGGAGATCAAGGTGCCGGCGGCCGCGCTCAAGGAGGTGCTCGAGCGGGACCGGACGTGACGGACCACGTCGTCCGCAACCGCGCGGTCTGGGACCGGCTCAGCGTGGAGTACGCCGAGCCCGGCCGCCGCGCCTGGGCGCCGGACGCGGAGCCCAGCTGGGGCATCTGGCGCCTGCCCGAGCGCCGGGTGCGCGCGCTGCCTCCGGTGCTCGATCGCGACGTGGTCGAGCTGGGCTGCGGCACGGCGTACTGGTCGGCCTGGCTGGCGCGCCGGGGCGCCAGGGTCGTGGGGGTCGACAACTCCGCGCGCCAGCTCGCCACGGCGCGCGCCCTGCAGCGCGAGCACCGGCTCGGCTTCCCCCTCGTGCACGCCGACGCCGAGCATACCCCGCTGAAGAGCCGGCGGTTCGACCTGGCCCTGTCGGAGTACGGCGCGAGCATCTGGTGCGATCCGTACCGCTGGATCCCCGAGGCCGCCCGCCTGCTGCGCCCGGGTGGCGAGCTCGTCTTCCTGAAGCAGGGCACGCTGCTGACGCTGTGCGCGCCCCAGGGCGCCGGCGTTGCCGACGCGCGCCTGCAGCGCGACTACTTCGGCCTGCATCGACTGGAGTGGTCGGACGTCGACTCCATCGAGTTCTCGCTGCCGATCGGCGAGTGGATCCGCCTCGCGCGCGCCCACGACCTCGAGGTCCTCGACCTGATCGAGCTGCAAGCGCCGCTGGATAGCGCCACCCGCTACCCGTACGTGACGGCCGCGTGGGCGCATCGATGGCCGTCCGAGGAGATCTGGCGGCTGCGCAAGCATTGACAGCGGAGGCGGCGCCGCGTAGAAGGACGCTCACCGTGAGCGCGCCGCTCGCCGCCCGTCGTCTCGCGCGGTTCGTCCGCGGGCAGTCGCTCGACGGCGTGCCGCCGCCGGTGCGCGGGCAGGCCTCGCTGCTGGCGCTGGACACGCTGGGCAACGCGCTGGCCGCCGCGCGCGAAGCCTTCGGCGGCGCCGTGCTGGACGTGGCGGAGCGGCTCGGCGGCGCGGCAGAGAGCGCCCTGCTCGGTCGCCGCCGGCGCGTCGCCGCCGCCAGCGCCGTGCTCGCCAACGCCACGCTCGCCCACGGGCTGGACTTCGACGACACGCGGGAGGACGCCATCGTCCACACGGGCTGCGTGGCCGTCACCACCGCGCTGGCCGTGGGCGAGGCGACCGGCGCCGGCGGCCGCGCCGTGCTGGAGGCGCTGGTCGCCGCGGTGGAGGTGATGTGCCGCGTCGGCCTCGCCGTGCCGGGGAAGCTGCACGCGCGCCACTTCCACCCGACGTCGATCGCGTCGAGCTTCGCGGCGGCGGCCGCGGCCGGGCGGCTCTACGGCCTCGACGAGGATCAGCTGGTCCACGCGTTCGGCATCTGCGGCAGCCAGGCCTCCGGCGTCATCGAGTACCTCGCCGATGGGTCGTGGACCAAGCGGCTGCACCCCGGCTGGGGCGCGCACGCGGGGGTGACCGCGGCCCTGCTGGCGCGGGCCGGGTTCACCGGACCGGAGAGCGTCCTGGAAGGTCCGCACGGGCTCTACGCCGCCTTCGCCGGCGGCCACGACCCCGCCAGGCTCGACGCCGTGCTCGAGAGCCTGGGCTCGACGTGGGAGCTGGCCGAGCTGACGCTCAAGCCCTATCCGTGCGGGTCGATCGCGCAGCCCTACATGGACTGTGCGATGCGGCTCCGCGGGCGCGTCGCGCTCTCGGCGATCCAGGCCGTCCGCTGTCGCACGGCGGCCGGGCCGGTGCCGCGCCTGTGGGAGCCGCTGGCCGCCAAGCACGCGCCGCCCAACGGCTACGCCGCCAAGTTCAGCCTGCCCTACCTGCTGGCGTCGATCCTCGTTCGGGGCCGCGCGGGTCTCGCCGAGTTCACCGACGACGCCGTCGGCGACCCGGAGGTGCTGGCCATCGCCAGCAAGGTCGGCTACGAGCTGGACGTGACGATCGACTACCCGCGCCAGTTCGTCGGTGACGTCGAGATCACGCTGGCCGACGGGCGCGTGTTGCGCGAGCGCCAGGACCGGCCGCGCGGCGGCCCCGATGCGCCGCTCACGCGCGGCGAGATCGAGGCCAAGTTCCGGGGCAACGCCGGCCTGGCGCTGCCGCCCGCGCAGATCGAGCAGGTCATCAGCGCGACCAGCACTCTGGAAGACGCGGGATCGCTCGCCGGCCTGCTGGCCTCTCTCACGCCCTAGCCGAGGGCGAGGCGGCGCCGTGCACGCGGAGTGATCCGCGTGCTACCCTTCAGCGCATGATTGTCCCCCTCACGCTCAGCGATTTCCTGGAGCGGGCCGAGCACGTCTATGGCGACCGCGTCGCCGTGGTGGACGAGCCGGGCCCGCCCGGCGGCGGCCTGGGGCGCTTCAGCTACGCGCAGTTCGGCGCCATGGCGCGCAGCCTGGCCGCCGCGCTCGACGACCTCGGGGTCGGTCAGGACGAGCGGGTGGCGATCGTGTCGCCCAACGCCGCGCGCTTCCTGCTGAGCCTCTTCGGCGTCAGCGCGTTCGGCCGCGTCCTGGTGCCGGTGAACTTCCGCCTCAACGCCGAGGAGATCCGCTACATCCTCGAGCACTCCGGCTCGACGGTGCTGCTGGTCGACCCCGAGCTGGATCAGCCCCTGCGCGACATTCCGGTCAAGCACCGGCTCGTCCTCGGGTCGGTCACCGACCCCCAGCTCTTCCTCCGGGCCGGCGCCCGGCCGGCGCTGCGCGTGACCGACGAGAATGCGACCGCCTCCATCAACTACACGTCCGGCACCACCGCGCGGCCCAAGGGCGTGCAGCTCACGCACCGCAACTGCTGGCTCAATGCCGTCACTTTCGGCTGGCACCTGGCCCTGAGCGACCGCGACGTGTACCTGCACACGCTCCCCACCTTCCACTGCAACGGCTGGGGCATGCCGTACGCCGTCACCGGCATGGGCGTGCGCCAGGTCGTCATCCGCAAGATCGACGGTGAGGAGATCCTGCGCCGCATCGACGCCGAGGGCGTCACGATCCTGAACTGCGCGCCAGCCGTCGTCGCCGCCGTGCTCGACGCCGGCGCCGCCCGCCGCCAGAAGGGTCTGGCGATCCCCGGGCGCGGCCGCGTGCGGATCGTCGTCGCCGGCGCGCCGCCGCCGTCCAAGACCATCGAGCGCGTCGAGGCGGAGCTGGGCTGGGAGTTCATCCAGATCTACGGGCTCACCGAGACCGCGCCGCTGCTGACGATCAACCGGGCGCCGGCGGAATGGGACGGGCTCGACGCCGCCGAGCGGGCGAAGCGTCTCTCCCGCGCCGGCGTGCCGGCGGTGGGCGTACGCATCCAGGTGGACGACGAGGGCGAGGTGTGTGCGCGGTCCAATCACGTCTTCGAGGGCTACTGGAACCAGCCCGAGGAGACCGCCAAGGCCATCGCCGACGGCTGGTTCCACACCGGCGACGGCGGCTATCGCGACGAGGCCTACGTCGTCATCAGCGACCGCAAGAAGGACGTCATCATCACCGGCGGCGAGAACGTCTCGTCGATCGAGGTCGAGGACTGCCTGTTCCAGCACCCGGCGGTGCTGGAAGTCGCGGTCATCGGCGTGCCCGACGAGAAATGGGGCGAGACCATCAAGGCCCTGGTCGTGCTCCGCCCCGGCGCCGCCGCCGGCGAGCGCGACCTGATCGAGCACTGCCGGAGCCGCATGGCGCACTACAAGTGCCCGACGTCGATCGAGCTGCGGGCGGCGCTCGACCGCACGGCGACGGGCAAGCTGCAGAAGTTCAAGCTGCGCGAGCCGTACTGGGCCGGCCGTACGCGTCGCGTGAACTGACACGGGCGGCGTGGCCAGCCCGTTCTTCCTTCCCACCTGTCGGGCCGACCTCGTCGCGCGCGGCTGGGAGCAGCTCGACATCGTCGTCGTGAGCGGGGATGCCTACGTCGATCATCCCGCCTTCGGCCCGGTGCTCATCGCGCGGTTCCTGGAGGGGCGCGGCTTCAAGGTGGGGATCATCGCCCAGCCCGACTGGCGCAGCGCCGAGCCGTTCCGCGCGCTCGGCCGGCCGCGCCTGTTCTTCGGCGTGTCGGCCGGCAATCTCGACTCGATGCTCAACCGGCTCACCGCCCAGAAGAAGAACCGCGCCGAGGACCAGTACAGCCCGGGTGGCCGCACCGGCTGCCGCCCCGACCGGGCCACCGTCGTCTACGCCCAGCGTTGTCGGGAGGCCTTCCCCGACGTGCCGGTCGTGCTCGGCGGCATCGAGGCCTCGCTGCGCCGCATCGCCCACTACGACTACTGGAGCGACACCGTGCGCCGCTCGATGCTCCTCGACGCCAAGGCCGACCTGCTGGTCTTCGGCATGGGCGAGCGGCCCGTGTGGGAGGTCGCCGACCGGCTGAACCGCGGCGAGCGCATCGGCGACATCCGCGACGTGCGCGGCACCGCGTTCCCGATCAACGATGCGGAGATGACGCGCCACGAGGCCGACCCCGCCCGCATGGTGGCCGACCGCAAGACGGTGGTGCTGCCCTCCTACGAGGAGGTCGCCGCCGACCGGCGCGCCTTCGCGCTGATGTCGCGCGCCTTCCAGCTCGAGACCAACCCCGGCAACGCGCGTCCGCTCGCCCAGCGCCACGGCCGGCGCGGGATCTACTACAACCCACCGGCGTTGCCGCTGGAGGACGGCGCCGGCCGCGGCGGCGGCGCCGTCTCCATGGACGAGCTGTACGACCTGCCGTTCACGCGGGTGCCGCACCCGATGTACACCGAGCGCATCCCGGGCTACGAGACGGTGAAGCACTCGCTGGTGCTCATGCGCGGCTGCTTCGGCGGCTGCACCTTCTGCTCGATCACCGAGCACGAGGGGCGCGTCATCCAGAACCGCTCGGCCGAGAGCGTGCTGCGCGAGATTCGCGCGCTGCGCCGCCAGGGCGACTTCCGGGGCACGATCACCGACCTCGGCGGCCCGACCGCGAACATGTACGGGCTCGCCTGCAAGAGCCCGGACATCGAGTCGAAGTGCCGGCGGCTGTCGTGCGTGCACCCGGGCGTCTGCGAGAACCTCCGGACCGATCACGGCCCACTGATCAGCCTGATGCGGCAGGTGCGCAAGGAAGACGGCGTCAAGCACGTCTTCATCGCCAGCGGCGTGCGCTACGACCTGGCCGAGCGCTCGCCGGAGTACGTCGAGGAGCTGGCCCGCCATCACGTGGGCGGCCAGCTCTCGGTGGCGCCCGAGCACGTCAGCCCCCGCGTGCTCGAGAAGATGAAGAAGCCGGGGATCGAGAGCTACGAGCGGTTCCAGCAGATGTTCGCGTGCGCCAGCCGGGACGCCGGCAAGGAGCAGTACGACATCCCCTACTTCATCAGCGGCCACCCCGGCTCCACCCTGGTGGACATGGTAGAGCTGGCGCTGTGGCTCAAGAAGAACGGGCGGCGGCCCCGGCAGGTGCAGGACTTCATCCCCACGCCCATGGCGATGGCCACGTGCATGTACCACACCGGCATCGACCCGCTGACGATGCAGCCGGTGTACACGGCCACCGGGCTGCGGGCCAAGAAGCTGCAGAAGGCGCTGCTGCTCTACTGGAGTCCGGAGCAGTGGCCGCTGGCCCGGGAGGCGCTGCGCGAAGCGGGACGCGCCGACCTGATCGGCCCCGGCCCCGAGGCGCTCGTCCCCGCCGAGGGCGAGGCGACGGCCGCAGGTCCGCGACGGCGACCCGCGCGGCGCTGACGGCCGCGAGCGATTCGCGGGACCTCGCGGCGGTCGCTCGCCGTCTCGCCGGGGACGAGCAGGGGCAGCGCCCTGGGAACGATCGCGATCTCGAGCGGCAGGTGGCCGAGGGGCTCGCCGTCGATCTCGATCGGCACGGCCTCGTCGGAGTCCGCCTGCAGCCGGCGGATGCGCGCCGACCACACCCGCGGGTGCGTGTGAATCCGGCCGTCGTAGAGCCGGGGCAGCGCTCGCACGAGCTGCCACAGCGCGAGCTCGCCGACGACGGTGACATCGAGCCAGCCGTCGTCGAGTCGGGCCTCCGGGCACACCCGCATGCCGCCGCCGTGGAACCGTCCGTTGCCGACCGCGACCTGCATGATGGTCGCGCTCACGACGGGGGCGCGATCCAGCGCGAGCCCGACGGTGAGCGGAGAGAACCGGAGCGCCGTCTGCAGCATGGCGGCGAGAAAGGTGATGCCGCCGCCGAAGCGCCGGGACGAGCGGTTGGCGCGAGCCGCCACGGCGCCGCCCAGACCGAAGCTGACGACGTTGATGGCGTGGCGCAGCTGCAGGCTGCCGTCGGAGGCGGTGTACCGAGCGCGGATGACGTCGATCGGCATGACGGAGCCGCCCGCGATGACGCCCGCGAGCGCCGCGGCGCTCGCCGGGAGGCTCACGCTCCGGGAGAAGTCGGAGCCGGTCCCGTGGGGAACGATCGCCAGCCGCGCTCCGGGCGAGACGGGTCGATCGCCGGCGAAGAACCCGTCGACCACCTCGCTGATCGTCCCGTCGCCGCCGACCGCGACGACGGTCGTGGCCCCGCGCCGAAGCGCGTGGCGGGCGAGGGCGCTGGCATGCCCGCGGGCCTGGGTCTCGAGGACCTCGACGGAACCAGGCAGGTGGGCCTGAACTGCGGCCCACACGCCGATCGCGCGGCCGCGGCCGGCCCGGGGATTCAGGATCGCGACCGTGCTCACGCCGGCCGGGCGAGGTCCAGACGCCGGGCGCCGCCTCGCCCCGACGATTCGTGAATGCGTGCAGACGGTCGAACGGGACACGGCGGAAGGCGGGTGGATCGGGGTCCTCTCACCACGTCCCGCTCGGCTCCGGACGACGCCGTCGAAGTTCCCAATCTCTCGGGCGGTGGCGTCCTCGGGCTCGGAGGGAACGGGTCACCCGGCCCCATCCACCCGCCTTCCGCCGTGTCCCGTTCGACCGTCACCGCGTTCATGAATCGTCCGGGCTAGTGTCGGCGGGCCGGCTGCTTCTTCAGCTCGGGGATGACGTGGCGGCCGAACATCTCGATCGACGACATGACGCGCTCGTGCGGCACGCTCTCGGTGGCCATGAGGAACTGCAGCTCGTCGACACCCGCCTCCTCGTGGATGGCGATGGAGCGCAGGCAGCTCTCGGGATCGCCGGCGACCAGTACGCCGCGGTCGACCAGGGTGTCGGCGTCGATCTGGTTCCACAGCGCCGTCGCGATCTGCCCGGAGCCGCCCGACAGGTCCACGACGGGCGCGCCCTCGGCGCCGTCGGTCTTCAGGTAGCGCGCGAAGTTCGCCTTCAGGTGCTCGGGCACGCCGCCCCACGACTCGACGAGCTGCTCGTAGAGATGGGTCTGATCCTTGAGATAGGGCCGGTCCGGCCCGAAGAAGGTCCGCAGCGACCGGGCGGCCAGCTCGCGGGCGGCCTTGTCGTCGTGGTCGCAGAAGGCCATGGTGGCGCTGAGCCACTGGTCGTTGACGAGCTTGCCAACCGGCTTGGCGTGGCGCACGCGCTCCTTGTAGGCCTTGATGTGCGGGGCCAGGAACGACGGCGCCGCCGCGCTGAGCGCCATCACGCCGATGCCCAGCTCGGCGGCGAGCTGGTAGGTGGCCGGCTGCAGGGCCGCCACCCAGATCGGCGGGTGCGGCTTCTGGTAGGGCTTGGGCCGCACGTCCCGGGGCGGCACGCTCCAGAACTGGCCCTCCCACGAGAAGAGGCCGTCCTCCCAGATCCGGGGGATCATTCGCAGCGACTCTTCCCACATGGCGCGTGTGTGACGCGGGTCGACGCCCATGCCCGTCTGCTCGTACGGAGCGGACCGCCCGGTGCCGAACTCGACGCGGCCGCCCGACATGTGGTCGACCATCGCGACCCGCTCGGCCACGCGCACGGGATGGTGATAGGGCAGGATCACCACGCCGAACCCGAGCCGGATCCGCTTGGTCAGCCGGCTGAGGGCGCCAAAGATGACCTCGGGGCAGGGAGACATCGAGAAGCTCGTCAGGAAGTGGTGCTCGACGAACCAGATGGTGTCGAAGCCCATCTCGTCGGCCAGGACGCATTGCTGCAGGGTCTCCTCGATCACCGCGTGATCGTCGACGATCGGCCGCTGCATCTCGTAGGCGAGGCTGAGTCGCATTGGCTGCTCCCTCTCTCCGGGCGTCGAGACCGGCGAGGGATGATGGCATGGTGAGATTTCGCGGGCAAGCGTATGATCCTCTGCCGAAGACGACGTCGCGAGAAGGGAGCGCCATGTTCATCGTCATCCGCGTGTCGATCCTGCTGATGGTCGCCCTCTTCGGCGCCGGCGTGGCCGCCGCCCAGGACCCGCGCCTGGACGCGGCGAAGAAGGAGGGCAAGGTCGTCTGGTACACATCGCTGGCGCTGCCCAGCGCCGAGAAGGTCGCGAAGCTGTTCGAGACCGCCTATCCCGGCATCAAGGTCGAGGTGCATCGCACCGGTTCCGAGCGGGTGCTGTCCCGGATGATGCAGGAGCTGCAGGCCGGCATCAAGAACGTGGACGTCGTGCACACCTCGGATGCCGGCCACTTCGTGCTCCTCAAGGGCAAGAACCTCCTGCTCAAGTACACGCCGCCCGGCGTCGACGGATTCCCCGCCGGCTTCAAGGACCGGGACGGCTTCTACTTCGGCCTGCGCGCCACCGTGAACGTGATCGCCTACAACACCAAGGTGCTCTCGGCTGCCGAGGCGCCGAAGACGTGGAAGGACCTCCTGGACCCGAAGTGGAAGGGCAAGCTCGTGACCGCGCATCCCGGCTACAGCGGCGTCATCGCCACGCACGTGCTGGCGCTGGTGAACCAGTACGGCTGGGACTACTTCAAGCAGCTCGCCCAGAACCGGCTGATGCTGGTCCAGTCGGCGGTCGATCCCTCGGGGGTCGTGGCCTCGGGCGAGCGGGCGGTGGCGGTCGACGGCGGGGAGTACACGTTCTACCAGACGAAGAAGAAGGGCAACCCGGTCGAGATCGTCTACCCGAAGGAGGGCGTGCCGCTGGTCGTCTCCCCGACGGCCATCACCAGCTTCGCGCCGCACCCCAACGCGGCCAAGCTCTTCACCGACTTCGGCTTCAGCCGCGAGGTCCAGCAGGTGATGGCCGACTCCGAGGGCCTCTACACCGGGCACCCCGAGGTGACGTATCCGGCCGACAAGCCCAAGCTGTCCGACCTGAAGCTGCTGAGCGTCGACGCCGAGGAGCTCGAGAAGCGCAACGAGGAGATCAAGAAGCGCTTCGTGGAGTTCTTCGGCGCGTGAGCCGCGTGCTGACCGGCACGGTGGCGACCCGCGCGGCGCCCGGGTGGCGCGTCGGGCTCGACCGCGCGCTGCCGGTGTGGGTGGCCGTGGTGCTGGCGCTGGTGTTCCTGATGGCGTTGCCGCTGGGGTGGCTCGTGTGGATGAGCCTGGGCGGGGCGTCCGGGGCCACCGTCGTCCACTACGCGGCCATCGTGCAGAGCCCCGCGCTGCTCCGGGCGCTGTGGAACACCGTGGTGCTGTCCTTCTGGGTCGGGCTGGCGGCGATCGCGGTGGGCGCGCCGCTGGCGTGGCTCACCGCGCGGACCGACCTGCCCGCCAGGGGCCTCATCCGCAGCCTCGTGCTGGCCTCGTTCGTGACGCCGCCCTTCCTGGGCGCGTTCGCCTGGGTGATGCTGGCCGGCCCCAACGCGGGGCTGCTCAACGCGCTCTGGCGCGACCTGACGGGCGCCGCCGATCCCGTCGTCAACATCTTCACGATGCCGGGGCTCGTCTTCGTCGTGACGATGTACACGTTTCCCTACGTCTACATCATGATCGCCAACACGCTGGGGCTCATCGCCTCCGACCTCGAGGAGGCAGCCGCCATCCTGGGGGCCGGCCGGCTGGCCGTCGCCCGCTCCGTCACCCTGCCGATGGTGGCGCCCGCCCTGCTCAGCGGGTTCATCCTGGCGGTGCTCCAGGCGCTGGCGCTGTTCGGCTCGCCAGCCATCCTGGCCCTGCCGGCCGGCTTCCACACGATCACCACGCAGCTCTGGGCGCTATTCCAGTACCCGCCCAAGGTCGAGCTGGCCGCCGCCGTGTCGATGCCGCTGCTGCTGGCCACGGCGCTGCTGCTGCTCGTCCAGAAGCGTCTCCTCGGCCGCCGGGGCTACGCGGCGGTGGGCGGCAAGGGCGGACAGCGGCGGCCGATCGCGCTGGGCCCGTGGCGGTGGCCGGCGCTGCTGGGAAGCCTGGCCGTCATGGCGTGCGCGATCTTCTTGCCCTACGGCATCCTCGCCAAGGCCGCGCTGTCGCGCGCGTGGGCGCAGCCACTGACGTGGAGCAACCTCACGCTGGGCAACGTGACCTTCACCTTCTTCGAGTACGGCGCGACCCGCGCCGCCGTGCTGAACACGCTCGAGCTGGGGGTGATGACGGCCACGATCGGGGCCGTCGGCGTGGCGCTGCTCTCCTACGTCGCCAACCGCCGCCTCGTCCCCGGCCACCAGGCCGTGGCCTTCCTGGCGCTGGCGCCGATCGTCATTCCGGGCGTGGTGCTCGCCGTCGCACTGTTCATCGCCTACACGCGGCCGCCGTTCGTGCTGTACGGCACGCTGGCCATTCTCTTCGTCGCCTACCTGACCAAGGAGATGCCGGTCGGCTACGCGCAGTCCGAGGCCACCTTCCGCGCGATCCCGCCCGAGCTGGAGGACGCCGGCCGCATCCTGGGCGCGGGCCGGCTGCGAATCCTGCGGGATGTCACCGCGCCGCTGGCCCGCGGCGGCATCATCGCCGCCTGGTGCTTCATCTTCATCGGCGTCATCCGCGAGCTGTCGGCCTCCATCATCCTGTTCACGCCGGCCACCAAGGTGATGTCGGTCGTGATCTTCGACCTGAAGGAGGAAGGGCAGTTCGGCGCCATCGCGGTGCTGGGCATCACGATGCTGCTGCTGACCTTCGCCACCGTGGCCCTGGTGCAGCGCGCGCTGGGACGCGACGTGATGGGCGTGAGGGAGTGACGTGCCCGGCGTGAGCCTCCGCGCGCTCACCCGGCGCTACGGCGCCGTGGCCGCCGTCGACGCGCTCTCGCTGGAGGTCAAGCCGGGCGAGCTGGTCGCGCTGCTGGGCCCGTCCGGGTGCGGCAAGACGACCACGCTGAGGCTGGTGGCCGGCTTCCTGACCCCCGAGGCCGGCGAGATCTGGGTCGGGGAGCGCTGCCTGTCGGCGCCCGGCCGGGTCGTGCCGCCCGAGCAGCGGCGGATGGCGATGATCTTCCAGAGCTACGCGCTGTGGCCCCACATGACCGTGGCCGGCAACGTGGGCTACGGCCTGCGGTTCAAGCGCGACCTCTCCCGCGCCGACCGCGCCCGGCGCGTGGCCGAGATGCTCCGCGTCGTGCAGCTGGACGGCTACGAGGCGCGCTATCCCGGCGAGCTCAGCGGCGGCCAGCAGCAGCGGGTGGCGGTGGCGCGCGCGCTGGTCGTCGAGCCCGAGATCCTGCTGCTCGACGAGCCGCTGTCGAACCTCGACGCCAACCTGCGCGAGGAGATGCGGTTCGAGATCCGCCGGCTCCACGAGAAGTTCGGCATCACGACGCTCTACGTGACCCACGACCAGGCCGAGGCCATGGTCATCTCCGACCGCATCGCCGTGCTCGAGCACGGCCGGCTGGTCCAGGTGGGCTCGGCCGACGAGGTGTTCCTGCAGCCGCGGACGCGGTTCGTGGCCGAGTTCATCGGCCGCACGAACCTGGTCGAGGGCGTCGCGGTGGGGCCCGACCGCGTCGCCCACGACGGCGTGCATTTGCGCGTCGGCGCCACCGGGCTGGTACCCGGGGCCCGCGTGGCCGTGTCGATTCGCCCGCACGACATCGCGCTGGCCGCGCCCGACGACGTGCCCGCCGGCAATGCATTGCGGGGAGTGATCCAGCGCGCCAGCTTCCTGGGTGACGCGGTGGACTACCAGGTGCGGATCGCCGAGAGCGACGTCGTGCTGCGGGTCACGGCCCCGGCGACGCGGCGGCTGCGCGCCGGCGAGGCGGTGAGCCTGTCGATCGATCCCGCCGCCTGCATCCCGCTGGCGGCGAGCGAGGAGCGCGGATGAGCGTGCAACGGCGCCCGCTGGAAGGCATCCGAGTCCTGGAGCTGGCCCAGGTGGTGGCTGGCCCCTTCTGCGGCACCCTGATGGCCGAGTTCGGGGCCGAGGTGATCAAGACGGAGATCCCCGGCAAGGGCGACGACCTGCGCCGGCTCGGGCCCAGCGAGGACGGCACCTCGTACTGGTTCGCCGTCGACAACCGCAACAAGAAGCTGATGACGCTCGACCTGCACACGGCCCGGGGCCAGGACATCGTGCGACGACTGGCGAGCCGTTGCGACGTGGTGCTGGAGAACTTCCGCCCCGGCGTGCTGGAGCGCTGGGGCCTCGGCTGGGAGGCGTTGCACGCGCTGAACCCGCGGCTGGTGATGGCGCGCATCACCGCGTTCGGCCAGACCGGGCCGCTGCGCCAGGGGCCGGGCTACGCGGCCATCGGCTCGGCGTTCGGCGGTACCTGGTACCTCAACGGCTCCGCCGACCGCCCGCCGGCCCGCCCGACCCCGGTGTATCCCGACTACATGACCGGGCTGTTCACGGCTTTCGGCGTGATGGCGGCGCTGCGCCACCGCGACCTCACCGGCGAGGGGCAGTGGATCGACGCCGCCCTCTACGAGTCCGCGTTTCGCGTGCTCGAGTACACGACCACCGCCTACGGCCGCCGCGGTCTCGTCCGCGAGCGCGGCGGCCTGCAGCACTCCGGCTGGCCGGGCGGCGCGTTCCAGACGCAGGACGGCCACTGGATCGTCTTCACGGCGCCGGCCCAGCACCTGTTCGAGCGCCTGTGCGCCATGCTCGGACAGCCCGCGCTGCCGAAGGACCCGCGCTTCGCCGGCGCCGAGGAGCGGCCGAAGAACATCGCGTTCATCCTGGACCTGGCCACGGTGTGGTTCGCCGAACGGGGGGTCGACAAGGCGCTCGAGGGGCTGAAGACGCACGACATCCCGCACTCGCCGATCATGAGCATCGCCGACATCTTCGCCGACCCGCACTTCCGCGAGCGGAACATGATCCTCGACGTGCCCGAGGAGAACCTCGGCACGCTGTCCCAGCCGGGCGTGGTCCCGAAGCTGTCGCTCACCCCCGGCCGCGTCGATCACGCCGGCGCCAGCCTCGGCCGCCACACCGACGAGATCCTCTCCGGCCTGCTCGGCATGTCCCCGTCCGAGATCGCCACGCTCCGCGCCGAGCGCGTCATCTGATGATGACCCGCCTGAGCGGCGGGGACGCCGAACGCCCGACGATGGGTCGTCTCTCGCGGCTGCGCTTCATGGCGAGCCGTCGTCGCCGTTCGAGCGCAGGGCCCGGCGAGCGAGCCGCGCTCGCCTCTACTGGCCGCCGACCCAGCCCCCTCTGGGGGATGGGGGGCTCGAGCGAGCTGGGCCCGGAGCGAGTTACGGCGACAGGCGATCCATGCGCGCGGCCGCGAGAGACGACCCGTCGTCGGGCGTTCGGCGTCCCCGCCGCTCGGGAGGGCATCCGGCGATGAAGTTCGGTGTGTGCGTGATGGCGAATGTCGACGAGATCGGGTTCTTCAGCCACGCGGAGACGCTCGGGTACGACTCCGTGTGGGTGACCGACAGCCAGATGCTCTATTCCGACTGCTATGCCGTGCTGGCGCTGGCGGCACGTCAAACGTCGCGGCTGCGGCTGGGGCCGGGCACGGCGATCTGCGGCACACGGGTTCCGCCGGTGCACGTGGCGGCGATGGCCACGCTCAACCGGCTGGCGCCCGGTCGCGTGCACCTCGGTATCGGCACCGGCAACACGGCCACGCGCACGATGGGACAGCGGCCGATGAAGGTCGCCGCGTATCGCGAGTACCTGAGAGTGCTGCGGGGGCTGCTCGACGGCGAGACGGTCGAGTACACGTTCGACGGCGAGGCGCGGCCGATCAGGATGCTGCTGGCCGACCGCAAGTACACGAGCCTGCGGCCGCCGATCCCGCTCTACGTCTCCGGCTTCGGCCCGCGCGCGATGGAGCTGGCCGGGGAGTTCGGCGACGGCCTGGTGTTCGCGATCCCGCCGCGGGGCACGCCGGTGCCCGAGGCGCTCGGCCACGCCGCGCGCGGCGCTGCCCGGGCCGGCCGCACGCTCGCGGGCTTTCGCAACTGCGCGCTGACCAACATCGTGCTGCTCGAGCCGGGCGAGGCGCTCGACTCGCCGCGGGTGATCGAGGCGATCGGTCCCAACGTCATGGCCAGCGTCTACTACTTCTACGACGAGGTGCAGGAGCGCGGCGTCGAGCCGCCGCCGTTCCTGCGCGGCATCTGGAAGCGCTACTGCGCCCTGGTCGAGGCGACGCCGCCGGCGCACCGGCACCTGCGTACCCACGAGTTCCACTACACGTTCCTGCACCCCGGCGAGGCCGAGCTGATCGACGCCGACCTGATCCGTGCCACCTGCCTGGCCGGCCCCGCCGAGGCGCTGGTGGAGCAGATCCGCGAGCTGGAGCGGCAGGGGCTACAGGAGCTGATGTTCGCCACCGGCGTGGACGCCAAGTGGCGCCTCGCCGAGGACTTCGCCCGCCGCGTGATGGCGCGCGTCTAACCCGGATCATTCACGAATGACGCAGGCGCGGGCCCCGGCGCGCTCGTGAGGGCCACGGCCGCGCCTGCACGACTCGCCTGTCGCCGTAACTCGCTCCGGCCTCGGCTCGCTCGGCCCCCCATCCCCCAGCGGGGGCTGGGCCGGTGGCCAGTAGAGGCGAGGGCGGCTCGCTCGCCGAGCCCTGCGCCCGAACGGCGACGACGGCTCGCCGTGAAGGCGCGGCCGTGGCCCTCACGACCGCGCCGGGGCCCGCGCCTGCGTCATTCGTGAATGATCCGGGTGAGCGGCGGCCGTCGCTCAGGCGTCGGCGCCGGTTCGCTCGTCCAGACGCACCTCGCCCAGCCCGATACGCGTGGCCTCGACGTCCAGCTCCAGCTCGAGCCGGTGGAGCACCTCGTCGCTGATCATTCCCCGGTCGCGCAGCGCGATGAGCGCCCGGCGCTCGGCGCTCAGCGTCTCGTGGCGGAGCCGCCGGTAGGCGGCACGGTCCTCGGCGTCGCCGTCGCCGAGACGGATGGGCGAGGAGCGCGCGACGCGCTGGGTGTGCATCGCGCGGAGCCGGTCGATCTGCTCGCGGCGCGCCCAGGGGACGCCGTCGATCTGATCCAGACGGGTGAGAGCCGCGCGGGCCGCCTCCTCGCGCGCGTGCGCCTCCTCCAGCTCGAGCGTGTCGTCGCGCTCGAGCCGGAGGAGGCGGATCATCGGCGCCAGCGTCAGGCCCTGCAGCACCAGCGTGGACAGGATCACCGCGAACGTCAGCACGATGATCTCGTCGCGGAACGGAAAGGGGGCGCCGGTGGCGGTGGTCGCCGGCAGCGCCAGCGCAGCGGCGAGCGACACGATCCCGCGCATCCCGATCCAGGACACCAGGGCCACGGGGCGCCAGCCCGGAAACGGATCGCGCCGCCTGAGCGCCGGACTGAGCGCGCGCGGGATGACGGTGGCGAGCGGCACCCAGGCCAGCCGCACCGCGATGGCGGCGGCGCTGATCACGACCCCGTGCCATAGCAGCGTGGAGAGGCGGCCGGGCAGCCCCGCCTCGCGGATGGCCCCGAGCTGCAGGCCGATGAGGATGAAGATGACGCCGTTCAGGATGAAGACGAGCAGGTCCCACACCGCGCGGGACTGCAGGCGCGTCGCCGGCGGCACCAGCTCGCTGAAGCCCTGCCGCAGGTAGATGCCGCCGGCGACGCACGCGAGCACCGCCGAGGTGTGCGTGCGCTCGCCCGCGATCCACGCCGCGTAGGGGGCCAGCAGGGTGATCGCCGTGTGGGCCACGCTGTCGTCGGTCAGGCGCAGCGCGTGGCGCGCCAGGAAGCCGACGACGAGGCCGACGGCCACGCCGCCGACGGCGGCCACCACGAACTGCCAGAGCGGCGCCGAGGGCACGAAGGCGCCGGTGACCACGACGGCGACGGCGCTGCGATAGAGCACGAGCGCCGAGGCGTCGTTGACGAGGCTCTCCCCCTCGAGGATGGTGACGACCCGGTGGGGGATGCGCAGGCGTCGCGCGATGGCGGTGGCGGCGACGGCGTCCGGCGGCGACACGATGGCCCCCAGCGTCAGCGCGACCGGCCAGCCGAGGCCCGGCACGAACGCCCGGGCCACCGCGGCCACCGTGGCGGTGGTCGCGAGCACCAGGCCCACCGCCAGTAGCGTGATCGACCGCAGGTTCGCCCGGAAGTCGCGGAGCGAGGTGAAGTAAGCGGCCGACCAGAGGATCGGCGGCAGGAAGATCAGGAACACCACCTCGGGATCGAGCCGGGTGACGGGCAGGTGCGGCACGAGCCCGAGGACCACCCCGCCCAGGACCAGAAATATCGGATAGGGAATGAGGATCCGGCGGGCGATCGTCACCAGGGCGATCACCGCGACCAGGAGCAGGATCACCGTCTGGAGCTGGGCCAGGTCTTCCATCGCCCGTTCAGGATGCCACGTGCCGGCGGCCACGTAGTGCTCACGTCGGCGGGACCCGCTGGGGTAGGGTCAAAGGAGGTTTATTCGACCCATCCCGGAGGAGGCTCCCGATCATGCGCCAGGCCCTTGCCCGCCGTCTCCTCGGTTGTGCGCTGCTCCTCGGCATGCTCGCCGGTCCGATCGTTGCCCGGGCCCAGTCCTCGTCGGACGAGTCCCCGGTCATGCGCCAGATCCAGCAGCTCGCCTGGCAGCGGGGGCCGGCCGACGGCAACATGGGTGGCATCGCGACGCTGAAGCTCGCCGAGGGGCAGGGGTTCCTCGATGCGCCGAACACCCGACGCTTCCTCGAGCTCACCCGCAACCCGCCGCGCGACCATCGCTACACGCTCATGGCGCAGGACGGGGCGTGGTTCGCCATCTTTTTCTTCGAGGACAGCGGCTACGTCAAGGACGACGAGAAGCTCGATCCCGACGCGCTGCTCACGTCGCTGCAGGAGGGAGACAAGCACGGCAACGCCGAGCGCAAGCGGCTCGGCATGCCGGCCATCCACACCGCCGGCTGGGCGGTCCCGCCCCACTACGACAGCGTCACCCGACAGCTCGAGTGGGGGGTGCAGCTACGCGGCGACGACGGCCATCCGCTCGTCAACTACGCGATCCGCATCCTGGGCCGGCGCGGCGTCATGCACGCGATCCTGGTCTCCGACCCCGAGCGGCTGACCGCCGACGTTGCCGACTTCAAGCGGGCGCTGGCCGGCTACGCGTTCGTGGCGGGTGAGCGGTACGCGGAGTTCCGGAAGGGCGACCGCGTGGCCGAGTACGGCCTGGCGGCGCTGGTGCTCGGCGGGGCCGCGGCGGTCGCCACCAAGAGCGGCTTCCTCAAGGCGTTCGGCAAGCTGATCGTGGTCGGCGTGATGGGGGCGGGCGCGGCGGTCCTGGCCGTGGTCCGCCGGCTGTTCCGCCGGAACTGACGCCGCCGTGCTCGAGCACGCGCGCCTCGCGGACCACGCCATCTGGGGCGTGGCACTGGCGCTCTACGCCTACGACGCGGCCCGGCTGGTGGGCCCGCACGACGTGTTGCTCGTGGAGGCCGGCGGCGGGCGGCTGGCGCCGACCCTGAGCGACCCGCCGTTCGCGGCATGGACACGCGTCCTGTCGTTCGCGCCGCTGCATCTGCCGCACCGGGCGGTCTTCCGGGCTGCCTGGGGACGGCCGTGGCGCGAGGCCGGGGCGGTGGCCGCGACCGTCGACGCGCTGGCCCGCCTCCGCGACGCGCTGGGACCGGTGCGGATCACCGCCGCGCTGGCGGCCCTGCTGCTGTTCGCCGTCGGCCCGGCGCTCACGCTGACGCTGGGGCCGAACGCGGCCGTGCTCTACACCGCGGCGGCCGTGTATCCGACCGCGCTCGGCGCGGGCGCCACGCTGTGGATCCGGCGGCGCCGGCTCGGCCTGGGCGCCACACGGTGCGCCCTGCTGAGCCTCGAGGTGCTCGTCTGTCCGGCCTTCCTGCCGAATCTCGTCCGCAAGCTCACCGAGAGTCCGCCACTCGACGTCGACGCGGTCCAGATCGTGGACGCGACCGCGGACGCGGCGACGGCCGGGGAGTTCGTCGCCCGGGTCGAGCGGCGTACGGGGGAGATGCTCGAGACGGACGACGGTGACTCGACGGCGCAGTCGCGGCTGCGCGCCTATCTCGCCGCGCTCGCCGGGGCGCGATGAACGTCCTGCTGCTGATCGTCGTGGTGAACGTCGCCGTGAGCCTGCTCGGCTTCCGGGCCCTGCGGCCGAACGCCGGGGCGAGCGCCGAGAGGTTTCTCTTCGTTCCGTACCAGGTCGCCCGCGGGAGCAACGGCGTCGGCATGCTGGCCGCGCACTTCGCCCACGGCGGCGTCCTCCACCTGGCCTTCAACATGTTCGCGCTGTATTCCTTCGGCGAGGGCGTGCTGGACGCGCTGGGCCCGGCCCGCTTCCTCCTGGTCTACGCCGTCGCCGGCCTCGGCTCGGATCTCGTGGTCTTCGCCCTGCGCAAGGACGATCCCACGTACCGGTGCCTGGGAGCCAGCGGCAGCGTCTTCGGGATCGTGGCGGCGGCGGTCGTCCTGAACCCGGCCACGTCGGTCATGATGTTCGTCGTGCCGATCCCGATCCCCGGGCCCGTCTTCCTGCTCGGGTACGGCGTCGTCTCGGTCGTGCTCATCGCGCGCAACCGCCGCGACGGCATCAGCCACGAGGGGCATCTGGGCGGCGCGCTCCTGGGACTGGCAGTGACGGTGCTGCTGGCGCCGCGCGGCCTGCAGCCGCTGGCGCACTGGTTCGCCCGCTGGCTCTGAGGATCCCGGCTCAGCTCCGACGCGGGTCGAACCCCGGCGGTCGCGGCAGCTCGGGACGCGCGGCGAACAGCCGGCTCCAGGCCGAGCGGGCCACCCGTTCGGCCTGCGCCACCACGGCCGGCTCGTCCAGGGTGAGCACGCGGCGCTCGCGCATGATCCACCGTCCGTCCACCATGACGCTCTCGACGTCCCCGGCCTGACCGTTGTGCACGAAGTCGGAGACCACGCGCAGCGCCGGGGTGAGGTGCGGGACCCGGAGATCCACCACGATCAGGTCCGCGCGATTGCCGGGCGCCAGCCAGCCGCCGTCGGGGACCCCGAGCGCGCGGTAGCCGTTGCGCGTGGCCCACGTGAGCACGGTCTCCGGCGTCGGGCGGCGACCGTCCCGGCGGCGTACGCGCTCCATGAAGAGCGCCGTACGCATCACGTCGACCATGTCCTCGGCCATGTTGTCGGTGCCGAGCGCGATCAGGCAGCCGGCCCGCTCGAGCTCGTCGATCCGCGGTGACAGGCCGCGGCGCGCGGCGATCGCGGAGTTGAACGCCACCGCGGCCCCGGCGGCGCCGAGCGTCTGCTCCTCGTCCGGGGTCATGCAGCGGCAGTGGGCGGCCACGAGACGGCTGGACAGGAACCCCTCGCGGGCCAGGTAGGCGGTGGGCAGCAGGCCTCGCTGCTCGCGCACGGCCGCCACCTCGCCCCAGATCTGGTTCAGGTGGATGGTGGCCAGCGCGCCCAGCTCGTCTTGCCGCTTGCGCAGCCGCCCGAGCAGCTCCGGCGAGCACATGTCCGGAGCCCACGCCGCGAGGCCCACGCGTACCCGGCCCCCGGCCGCGCCGTCCCAGCGGGCGTGCAGCGAGCCGATCCGGGCAAGACCCGCCTCGGCGAGCGCGCCGTCGGCCTCGAAGGCCCCCGGCTGACCGATCGACGCGCTGCGCCGGTCCCAGGCGCGCTCGCAGAGCAGGAGGCGGAGACCCGTCCCCGCGAGAGCTTCTGCGTACCCCTCGATTCCGGAGCCTTCTTCGAGGGTTAGCGTCGTGCCGCTGCGGATCGCCTCGAGGGCACCGAGGAGGACCATCGCCCGCTCCTCGTCGCGATCGAGCCCCGGGGTCGGCAGCGGCGCCAGGCCACCCTCGAACGGGGGCGAGTGGGGAGGTGACAGGTCCTCATAGATCCCGCGCGCGAGCACGCGGGAGAGGTGCGTGTGGGTGTTGGCCAGCCCCGGGAGCACCGCGCGGCCACGAGCGCCGACGCGCTCGGCGTCCGGGTAGCGGGCTAGCAGGTCGGCCGTGGCGCCGATCGCGGCGACGCGGGCGCCCTCGATCGCCACGGCGGCGTCGTAGTGGATCGCGCCGGCGTCGTCGCCGGTGACGATCGTGGCGTCGTGGATCAAGGAGACGGGCGCGGTCACGTCATGGGACGGCGGATGGCCGCCACCGGCGTCGGCAGCTCGTCGGGATCGACGGGCACCTCGACGATGGCCGGCCGGCCGCACGCCAGCGCCGCCTTCATCACGTCGCCGATCTGGTCGGGCGCCTCCACGTAGAACCCGGCGGCGCCGAACAGCTCGGCGTACGCGTCGTAGCGCGGGTTGCCGATGTCGCAGCCGATGTAGCGGCCGCCGAAGAACTGTCGCTGGTACGCCTTCTCGGAGCCCCAGCAGTTGTTGTTCATCACGAGGGTGACCACGTTGATGCGGTGGCGGACGGCCGTCTCGATCTCCTGGGCGTTCATCAGGAAGCCGCCATCGCCATGAATGGCCAGGACCGGCGCGTCGGGCCGTCCCAGCTTGGCGCCCAGCGCCTCCGGGAACGCGAACCCCAGACCCCCGAGGTCGAGCGGGGTGAGGAACGTGCGCGCCCGCGTGAACTGCAGGCGATCGTAGCCGTAGGCCGGGGCGGCGCCGGCGTCGAGCGCGACGATGGTCTCGGGCGGCAGCGCTCGCCGCAGCTCCGCGTAGACGCGCTGGGGCTTCAGCGGCGTGGCGTCGAGCGTCGCTTCCTCGGCCAGCCGGGCCTGACGTCGCGCGCGGTGGGCTTCGGCCTCCGTCCGCCATTCCGGCGCCGCCGGCCCGGCCCCCTCGCGGGGGAGCGCCTGCAGCAGCGCCTCGCACGTCATCCGCGCGTCGGCCTGGATCCCGACGGCCACCGGATAGTGGCGGCCGATGTCGCGCGGATCGACGTCGATCTGCACGATGGCCGTCCCGGCCGCGATGTAGCGGTCGTCGAAGTGCGTCGTGAAGTGGGCCAGCCGGGAGCCCACGGCCACGATGAGGTCGGCGCGCCGGCAGATCGCCGCCGCTTCCGGCGCGCCCGCCCGGCCGAGCGGGCCGACGTACAGCGGGTGCGCGTTGGGCACCGCGTCGTTGCGCCCGTAGGCCGTGATCATCGGCATCGCGGCCCGCTCGCTCAGCCGCACGACCGCCTCGCTGGCCTCGGCCCAGCTGACGCCGCCGCCGACGAGCAGCAGCGGCCGCCTCGCCTGCCCGATCAGCCTGACGGCCTGCCGGATCGCCTCGGGATGCGGTGGCGCGGCGTGCGTCGCGTGGGAGGCCTCCGGCGCGCCCGCCGGCGCCGGCGACAGGCGCTCGCTCAGCACGTCGCGCGGGATCTCGACGAGGACCGGCCCCCGCCGGCCGCTCATGGCCGCCCGCAGCGCGCCGCGCAGTAGCTCGGGGATGCGCTCGACCTGCTGGACCTGCACGGCCAGCTTGGTGACCGGCCGGAACATCCCGAGCAGGTCGAACTCCTGGAACGCGTCCTTGCCCTGGTGCGCGCGCTCGATGCCGCCGACCAGCGTGACGACCGGGGAGTGGGCGACGTGGGCCGCCGCCACGCCGGTGAGCAGGTTCGTGGCGCCCGGCCCGCTGGTGACCAGGCACACGCCCGGCCGGCCGGTGACGCGGGCGAGGCCGTCGGCCATGAAGGCGGCCGCCTGCTCGTGGCGGACGTTGACGTACTCCACGGCCCGGTCGTCGTAGAGCGCGTCGAGCACGTCCAGGAACGTCGAGCCCACGATCCCGAAGACGTAGCGGATGCCCTCGGCCTTCAGCAGGTCTACCACGAGGCGTCCGCCGGCGACGTCGGCCATCAGAACCAGCGCGCCTTGTCGACGACGTTGCGCAGCGGCTGGCCGCCCAGGAACCGCCGCGCGTTATCGAGAAGCACCTCGAAGCGGCGCTCGTCCAGGTACGGCCCGTGGCCGGCGGTGTGGGGGGTGATGAGCACGTTGGGCAGCGTCCAGAGCGGATGCTCGGCCGGCAGCGGCTCCTGCTCGAACACGTCGAGCGCGGCCCCGGCGAGCTCGCCGGCCCGCAGCGCGGCGACGAGGTCGTCGAGCCGCGTCGTCATGCCGCGCCCGATGTTGATGAAGAACGCCGTCCGCTTCATCCGCGCGAGCCGTCCGCGGTGCATGAAACCCTCGGTGTCCGGCGTGTGAGGCACCGTGAGGATGACGAAGTCGGCCAGCGGCAGCAGCGAGTCGAGCGCCTCGGGCCCGTCCAGCTTGAGCACGCCGGGCGGCGCGTCCCGTCGGCGCGCGTCCACGCCCATGACGTGCATGCCGAAGGCGGCGCACAGGCGGGCCGTCTCGGCGCCGATGCCGCCCACACCCACGATGAGCGCGGTCGTCTCCGGCAGGTGGAGCACGCCGCCGGTCTCCAGCGGCTCGGGGCGCCACTCCCGGCGGAGCTGGCGCGGCAGGTAGAGGTGCAGGCCGCGGGCGAAGGCCAGCACGAAGCCCATGATGTGGGCGGCGATGTGGTCGTTGTAGATCTCGCGGAAGTTCGTGACGACCACCGGGTGCTCGATCAGCTCGCGCGTGTAGTAGCCGGCCGGCGGCGCCGCCTGGGGCGCCTGCAGCCAGCGCAGCTTGGCGGCCCGGGCCAGCAGCGAGGCCGGCGGCGTTCCGAACGCCGCCTCGGCGTCGACCACCGCGCGGGCCGCTTCGGCGTCGGTCTCGGCGACGACCACGTCGAGCGCGGGCAGGGCCCCGGCCAGGCGGGCGGCCCACCCGCGGGTCTTGTCGCTCTGCGGCGGCAGCATCACCAGCGTCGGCATCGGCTCAGCTGAGGGTCGCCCCCTGCGCGTTCACGTAGAGCGTGTAGAGCGACTGGCTGGCCGCCATGAACAGGCGGTTGCGCTTGAGGCCCCCGAAGCAGAGGTTGGCCGCGCGCTCGGGCAGCAGCACGCGCCCGATCAGCGCGCCGTCGGGATTGAAGACCGCGACGCCGTCGTGGCCCTCGCCGCCGCCCCAGCCGCACCAGAGATTGCCCTCGGTGTCGCAGCGGAGCCCGTCGGGGATTCCCGGCCCGCAGTCGATGAACACGCGCCCGCTGGCGACCTTGTCGCCCTGGACGTCGTAGACCCGGATCTGACGGGGCGTGGCCCCGCTCACGACGACGTAGAGGCGCCGCTCGTCAGGGGAGAAGGCCAGCCCGTTGGGGCGCGGGGTGTCGCCGATGACGACGGTCGCCTGACCGTGCCGGTCGACGCGGTACACGTTCGTCGGCAGCTCCACCGGCGCCACGTGGCCCTCGTAGTTGCTGAGGACCCCGAATGGCGGATCGGTGAACCAGACGGAGTCGTCGGACTTGACGACGACGTCGTTGGGGGAGTTCAGCGGCTTGCCGTCGAAGCGATCGAGGATCACCGTGACGCTGCCGTCGTACTCGGTCCGGGTGACCCGTCGGCTGTCGTGCTCACAGGTCACCAGCCGGCCCTGCCGGTCGCGCGTGTTGCCGTTGGCGTAGCTCGACGGCGTGCGGAAGACGCCGACGGCGCCCGTCTCCTCGTCCCAGCGCATGATCCGGTTGTTGGGGATGTCGCTCCAGAGCAGATAGCGCCCGTCGCCGAACCACACCGGCCCCTCGCACCAGCGGAAGCCGGTGGCCAGCCGCTCGACGGCGGCGTTGTTGACGCGGTACTTCGCGAAGCTCGGATCGACGATCTGGACGGCCGGATCGGGATAGCGGACGGGTCGCCACTCCACGGCCCGGAGTCTAACATCGGCCGGCGGCGGCTGGCGTCCCGCGGCCGGCCGGGGTATGGTGGGGCGCGCTCGTCGACAGGAGGTCCCATGCTCCGCTCGAGGCTGACCTGGATGCTCGGTGTGCTCGTCGTCGCCGCGATGTCGGTGTGGCCGGCCGACGGGCCGGCCCAGGCGCCGACGCCCCGCAAGGGCGGCGTGCTCCGGGTCGGCATGATCGGCGAGCCGCCCACGCTGGACGCCCACGTGACGACCGCGGTCATCACCCGCGAGATCGGCATCAACGTGTTCGAAGGGCTGTACGCGCTGGACGGCAAGTACCAGCCGGCGCCCCTGCTGGCCGAGGGCCACGACGTGCTCGACGGCGGCAAGCGCTACGCGATCCGGCTGCGCAAGGACGTCAAGTTCCACAACGGCAAGCCGCTCACCTCGGCCGACGTGGTGGCCTCGCTCAAGCGCTGGGGCGCGATGGCGAGCACCGGCAAGGCGATCTTCAAGACCGTGGAGGCCGTCGAGGCCCGGGGACCGCAGGCCCTGGAGATCCGTCTGAAGGAGCCGTCGGGGTCCCTGCTGACCGTGCTGGCCCAGGTGGACAATGCTGCCGTCGTCTACCCCAAGGAGGTGATCGACGCCGCCGGCGAGGGGCCGCTGAAGGACTTCGTCGGCACCGGGCCCTTCCGATTCGTCGAGCACAAGCCCGATCGCCACATCAAGCTCGCCCGCTTCGACGGCTACGCCGCTCGCGCGGAGCCTCCGAGCGGGCTGGCCGGGCGGCGCACCGCCCACCTGGACGAGATCCTGTTCATGCCCGTGCCCGACTATGCGACGCGGCAGGCCGGCATGACGACCGGCGAGTACGACTACATCCAGCAGGTGAAGCCGGACCAGGTGGACCGTATCAAGGCGATCCCGGGCGCGGAGCCGGTGGTCGTCAAGCCGTACGGCTGGGTGACGATCGTCTTCAACACCAAGCAGGGGCTGATGACGGACACGCGCCTGCGCCAGGCCGCGCAGGCGGCGCTGGACGTGGAGCCGATGCTGCTGGCCGGCCTCGGCCACCGCGACTTCTATCGGGTCGATCCCGGGCTCTTCTTCCAGGAGCTGCCGTGGCACTCCCGGGCCGGCGCCGCCCTCTACAACCAGCGGGACAAGGACAAGGCGAGGCGGCTGTTGAAGGAAGCCGGGTACACCGGCCAGCCGATGCGCTGGATCGTCACCACCGAGTACGAGCACCACTACAAGCCCGCCGTCGTGGCCAAGAGCCAGCTCGAGGAGGTGGGCTTCAAGATCGACCTGCAGGTGTCGGACTGGGCCACGGTGGTGCAGCGGCGCAACAAGCCCGAGCTGTGGGACGCGTTCAGCACCGCGTTCGTGTTCGTTCCCGAGCCGGCGACCTCGGCCCAGGTGCTGTGCGACTGGCCGGGCTGGTGGTGCTCGCCCGAGAAGGACCAGCTGCTGCAGGCGATGGGGCGCGAGCTGGACTTCAAGAAGCGGTACGCGATGTGGGAGAAGGTGCAGACGGTGTTCTACGCCGAGGCTCCGCGCCTCAAGATCGGCGACTACTTCCGCCTGGACGCGCGCCGCAAGGACGTGGCGGGGTACGATCCGGGGCCGTACATGCACTTCTGGAACGTCTGGCTCGAGCGGCGATGAGCGGTCCGGTGAGTCTCGTGCGACACGGTGACGCCGCGCGCCGCCCGGGCCTCCTGCGGGCGAGGCCGGCGCGGATCGCCTGTCGCCGTAACTCGCTCCGGGCCCGGCTCGCTCGGCCCCCCATCCCCCACAGGGGGCCGGGTCGGCGGCCAGGAGAGGCGAGGGCGGCGCGCTCGCCGGGCCCTGCGCTCGAACGGCGACGACGGCTCGCCGCGACGGTCCGACCGCAGGAGGCCCGGGCGGCGCGCGGCGTCCCCATGTCACACGGGGCTCATCGACCACGACTTCAAGGAGCGTGACATGCGCGATCTCGTCGGGCGTCTCAATGAGCTGTGTGACGCGGTGCCGTTTCAGAGCAGCTGGTATCTGAAGAATCTCGCGGCGGGCGCGCGGGCGGATCGGGCGGGGGACGTGGCGGTGCCGTCGGCCAGTACGCGGAAGATCTCGATCATGATGGCGACGCTGGCGGCGGTGCACGCGGGCAAGCTGAGCCTCGACCAGCGGGTGACGATCGACGCGAAGTACCAGGACAACGACTCCGGCACGTTCCAGCACCTGACGCCAGGGTTCTGGATCACGCTGCGCGACGCGCTCGTCATGATGATCATCGTCAGCGACAACACCTGCACCGGGACGGTCGTCGACCTGGTCGGGCTCGACACGATCCAGCGCTGGTGCGAGGCGGTCGGCCTGACGGGCACGATTCATCGCTTCGGCATCCCGCCCAAGCTCGGCCGTGACCACACGCTCGCGCAGGTGACCACCACCACTCCCAACGACCAGGGGCTGTTGCTCGAGCTCATCCTGAACGGCACCACCGACCCCGCCGTGGCCCGCAAGCTCGGATCGACGCCGGAGCTGTGCCGGCTCGGCCTGGACATCCTGTCGTGGCAGAAGCTGAAGACCCGGCTTCCCTCGCAGCTTCCGCTCGGGACCACGGTCGCGCACAAGACGGGCACCGGCTCGCGCGGCTTCATGGATGCCGGCATCGTCTTCAAGGGCGAGCGGCCGCTCTTCATCCTGACCGCCTACACCGAGCACGTGCCGGAAGCGCTGCCCGACGGCACCCCGGGCTTTGCCGCCGCCTACCAGCTCATCGGCCGGATGGCGCGGCTCGCGTACGACGCGCTGGGCGGCTGAGGGACGAAGACGGTGATGAGGTCCGCGCGCGGGGGACGCGCCTGACACCATGCGCCTGGGGGTGCTGGTTCCTTCCGGGAACCCGACCGTCGAGCCCGAGCTCTACCGCATGGCGCCGCGGACCCTGACGATCCACTTCGCGCGCCTGGAGACCCTGGCCGGCGAGCCCGGCGGTGTGGACGGGATGGAGCAGCGCACCCTCGGCTACCTCGACTCGCTGCCGGTGGCCACGAGCTCCCTGGCCGCGGTGAGGCCGGCCGCCGTCGCGCTGGCCCACACCGCGGTGAGCTATCTCAGCGGTCGCGACGGCGAGCCCGCGCTCCGGCGGCGGCTGCGCGCGCTGGCCGGTCCCCGCGCCTTCACCGCGGCCGAGGCCATCGAGGCCGCGCTGCGTCACCTCGGGATTCACCGCCTCGCCCTGGCCACGCCGTACCCGGACACGATCGGCGTCGCCGGCCTCGCCTACTGGCGAGCGGCCGGCTTCGAGGTCGTGGCCCATCGCCGTCTCGACACGCCGAACATCTACGACGAGACCGAGGAGAGCGCCTACGCCCTCGGCCGGGACGCCGACGCGAAGGAGGCCGACGCGCTGCTCATCAGCGGCACCGGCCTGCCCACCGCCGGCATCGTCGAGCGTCTCGAGCGCGACCTCGGCAAGCCCGTCGTGACGAGCCAGGCCGCGACGCTGTGGCAAGCGCTGCGCGCGCTGGACATCGCCACGCCGGTGATGGGCCACGGCCGCCTGCTCGCCATGCCGAGGCGCTGAGCGCTACTGCCAGCGAATCAGCGCCTTGACCTTCGGGTACTCCGGCATCTTGCCCTCGACGTCGACGACACGCCACCCGTCCGGCGACTCCAGCAGGAGGTTGTTGTTGCTGAAGGCGATGAACTTGCCCCAGCTCTTGGGGACGACGACCTCGTACTTGGGCGCGGCCTGCTGGGCCTGGGCGAGCCCCGGCCGGACCGAGTCGAGCATGGTCGGCACGAGCGGCCGCACGGCGATGACGACCAGCGCGACGGCGATCACGGTCAGCACGATCCTGGTGTAGCGGTCCATCGACTCCTCCTTTGGTCCGTGTGAGATCACTGCTCGTCACGAGCTCCCGGGTGGCGTGCGGCGGTCCGGCCAGAAGCGAATGCCGGGCCGCGCGTAGCCGCCACCCAGACCGATCGGCGTGCCGTCCGCGCGCCAGCACGAGGCGCCGAGGAGCGTGCCGTCGCCCTCGAAGGCGATCGCCCCCATCCCGCCGGCCACGTGAGCCACGGGGACCACGTGGTGGCCGCGAGCGGCCAGGCCCTGCCGCACCTCGTCGCCGACCGCCGCTTCCACCTCGAGCTCCTGACCCTGCGTCCACATCCGCGGCGCCTCCACGGCCTCCTGCAGTGACATGCCGTGGTCGACGACGTTCACGATGGCCTGCAGCACCGAGGCAAAGATGCGGACGCCGCCGGGCAGGCCGAGAGCGAGCCACGGGCGGCCGTCGCGCAGCAGGATGGTCGGCGCCATCGAGCTGGTCATGCGCTTGCCCGGCGCCACCGACAGGGCGTGGCCCGGGTGGGGATCGAACAGCGCCATGGTGTTGTTCAGCAGCATGCCGGTCCCCGGCACCATGGCGCGCGACCCGAACTGGCTGTTGATCGTCTGCGTCGCCGCCACGACGTTGCCCTCGGCGTCGGCGACCGTCACGTGCGTCGTGTGGGCCGAGCCGACGGCCACCGCTGGGCCCGGCGCGCCGGCCTTGGCCAGGTCGACCTCTCCGCGCCGGACGGCGGCGTAGTCCTTGGACGTCAGCCGGGTGACGGGAACGTCGACGAACGCCGGATCGCCGGTGGCCGCCGCCCGGTCGGCGAACGCGATCTTCAGCGCCTCGGCAAGCAGGTGGATGCCGTCCACGGTGCCGAAGCCGAGCCCGGCGACGTCGTACTCCTCGAGGAGGTTCAGGATCTGGATGAGGTGGATCCCGCCGCCGGTGGGCGGCGGGCAGCCGGCCACCTCGATGCCGCGGTAGCTGCCCCGCACCGGCTCGCGCTCGACCGTGCGATAGCGCAGGAGGTCGGTCAACGTGACCAGCCCGCCCTCGCGCGCCAGGTAGTCGGCGACCCGGGCGCCGAGGGCGCCGCCGTAGAGCACCGGCGGGCCGCCGGCCGCGATGGTGCGCAGCGTCTCGGCGTAGTCGACCTGCACGAGCAGCTCGCCGCGCCGCAGCGGCGTGCCGCCCGGCAGGAAGACGCGCGCGCTGGCCGGAAAGCGGGCGAGGTCGGGGGCCGCCTCCACCAGGCACTCGGCCAGGTAGCCGGTGACACGGAAGCCGCGCGCGGCGTGACGGATGGCCGGGGCGGTCACGGTCTCGAGGTCCAGCGCGCCGAAGCGCGTCAGCAGCTCGCACCAGGCGGCCAGCGTGCCGGGCACGCCGACCGCGCGCACGCCGACGCTGTTGTCGCGTCCCACCGCCTCCATGTAGTCGGGCCACGAATCCGACAGCGGGCAGTACATGTCGGGCGTCGCCGCCGCCGGCGCCGTCGTGTAGCCGTCGATCACCGTGTGCCGGCCGCCGGCCAGCCGCAGCTGGGCGTGGCCGGCGCCGAGCACGCCGACCATCATCGGCTCGACGACGGTCAGCGTGAACAGGGTCGCCACCGCGGCGTCCACGGCGTTGCCCCCGGCCGCCAGCATCTCGGCGCCGGCGGCCGACGCCAGCGGATGGTTGGACACCACCATGCCGCGGGCCGCCCGGACCGGCTGCTTGTCGGTCTCGAAGAGGGTGCCGGCCCGCCGACGCCAGCTCATCGGGCCAGCCGGGAGTTCGTCAGCGCGAGGAGGAGGCGGCTCACGCGTGGAGTCCCGCGTGCGCCAGGGTCTGGGCGCGCGCCACGCCGACCTGCTCGCCGGCCGCCAGGATCTCCTCCCACGTCGTCGCGTCCACCTCGATGCCGGCGCGCGCGCGCTCCGCGCGAGCGATCCGCTCCGGGTCGCCCGGCACCAGCACCGGGGCGGCCGCGTTGGCCGGCGGCGAGGCCTTCACGTAGTCCACGAAGCCGTCGATCTCGCGGCGCAGCCAGTCGACCCCGGCGAACCGCGCGGGGTCGACGAGCACGGCGAACATGTTGTTGACGACGCCGCCCGCGCGGGGGTTGCCCGGCTGGATGGTGGGCCCCCCCGAGAGCGCTCCGGCCAGGAGCTCGGTGACGATCGCCAGCGCGTAGCCCTTGTGGCCGCCGAACGGCAGCAGCGCGCCGTGCGGCTCGCCGTACATCACGTTGGGATCGCGAGTGGGCTTGCCGGCGGGGTCGATGAGGATGCCGGGATCGACCTCGTGCCCCTCGTTCTTCGCCACCCGGACCTTGCCCATGGCGATCGCGCTGGTGGCCATGTCGAGCAGCAGGGCCGGCTGCCGGTCGGTGGCGGGGAAGGCGATGCACACGGGGTTGGTGACGAAGCGCGCGTCGGTGCCGCGGAACGGCGCCACCAGGGCCCGGTGGTCGGTGACGTTCACGAAGTGCAGCGACACCAGGCCGCGGCCGCTGGCCAGCTCGCCGTAGGCGCCGACGCGCCCGATGTGGTGCGCGTTGGCCAGGGTCAGGGCCACGACCCCGGTCTGGCGGCAGCGCTCGATGCCCGCCGCCATCGCCTTGCCCGCCACCGCGCGGCCGTAGCCGCGCCCGCCGTCGAACATCAGCACGGGGCCGTCGTCCTTCACGGTCTTGGCCCGCGTGTTGGGCACGACCAGGCCGGCCTTGAGGTGGCGCACGTAGGCCGGGATCATGCCGACGCCGTGGCTGTCGTGGCCGGCCAGGTTGGCCTGCACGAGATGGTCGGCGACCAGGTCGGCCTCGCCGTCGGCGCTTCCGCCGGCCCTGACGATGGCGGCGACGACGCGCCGCAGCCCGTCCGCCGTGGCCCGCACCCCTACTCCACCTCGCGCAGGCGGAGGACCTCGGGCCGCCCGTCCATGAACTCGCCCATCTTGCGGCCGAGGGTCTTGAAGTGCTCGGTCACGCGATGCGCGTCGACGGCGGCCTGGTCGACGTAGCGCTCCATGAACACGTACGTCGCCGTCGCCTCGGCGCGGTGCAGCGCATAGAGCGTGCAGCCCGGCTCGTTCGCGTTGACCTTCGCCACCAGCTCCTTGGCCACGGCCTCGAACTGCGTCTCCATTCCCGGCTTCACCTTCAGCGTCGCGACGACCCCGAGCATGTCGAGCCTCCTCGGCGGAGCGATCTGGCGCCCGCACCGTACCATATAATCCGGGCCACGGAGGACGCCGCCATGGATTACGGCATCGTGATGTTCTCGACGCACTACGCGATCCGCCCCGACGAGCTGGCCCGCGCCGTGGAGGCGCGCGGCTTCGAGTCGCTGTGGTTCCCCGAGCACACGCACATCCCGGCCAGCCGGCGCAGCCCGTGGCCAGGCGGCCCGAACCTGCCCCAGGAGTACTGGCACTCCTACGACCCCTTCGTCGCCCTCACGATGGCGGCGGCCGTCACCACGCGGCTGCGGCTGGGCACGGGCATCTGCCTGGTGATCGAGCGCGACCCGATCATCACCGCCAAGGAAGTGGCGAGCCTCGATCACCTGTCGGGCGGGCGGTTCCTGTTCGGCATCGGCGGCGGCTGGAACGCGGAGGAGATGGAGGATCACGGCACCGCGTTCAAGACGCGCTGGCGCGTGCTGCGCGAGCGCGTGCTGGCCATGAAGGAGATCTGGACGAAGGAGGAGGCCGCCTTCCGCGGCGAGCACGTGCGCTTCGACGCGATGTGGTCCTTCCCCAAGCCCGCCCAGCGTCCGCATCCGCCGATCCTGATGGGCGGCGACGGTCCCACGACCTTCGATCGCGTGCTCGAGTACTGTGACGGCTGGATGCCCGTGGCCGGCCGCATGGGCGCCGGGCTGATCGACAAGATCGCCACGCTCCAGCGCCGCGCCAAGGACGCCGGTCGGGGGCCGATCCCGGTGACCGCCTTCATGGTCAAGCCCGACCGCGCCGCCCTCGACCCCCTGGAATCCGCCGGCGTCGTCCGCGCGATCTTCGGCGTCCCCTCCGAAACGGCCGACAAGGTGCTCCCGCTGCTCGACGCCTATGCCAAGCTGATCCGCTGACGCCGCTCGCGGCACTCGATGCTGCCGGGGCCCGCGCGCCGTGGCCGCGCGCGCGCCAGCACGGCTCGCCTGTCGCCGTAACTCGCTCCGGACCCGGCCCGCTCGGGCCCCCCATCCCCCTGAGGGGGCTGGGCCGGCGGCCAGTAGAGGCGAGAGCGGCTCGCTCGCCGGGCCCTGCGCTCGAACGGCGACGACGGCTCGCCATGATGGCGCGCGCGCGGCCACGGCGCGCGGCCCCGGCAGCATCGAGTGCCGCGAGCGGGGTCGGCTAGGAGTTGGGGCCGCGCTCCATCGAGACGGGTTGCCAGCGGCGGAGGCCGGATTTCTCCAGCGCGCCGGGGTTGACGCAGCTGCGGGGCCAGCGGCCCGAGAGGGCCAGCGCGATCTCGGCGCCGACACGGCGGCGGCGGGCGGGGTCGAAGCGGGCCGACGCCGAGGCGACGTGCGCGGTGAGGATGACGTTGTCCATCTTCAGCAGCGCGTTGGTCGTCTCCGGGGGTTCCTGCTCCAGCACGTCCAGGCCGGCCCCGGCGATCCAGCCCTCCTCGAGCGCCTTGATCAGGGCCCGCTCGTCCACGGTGGCGCCGCGGCCGGTGTTGACGAACAGGGCCTCTCGCTTCATCAGGCGGAAGTGCTCCTCGCGCAGCAGGTGATGGGCTTCCGGCGTCGAGGGCGCGTGGTTGGTGATGATGTCGGACTGCTGCAGGACCTCGGTCAGGCTGGCCGGCTCGACGCCGTACTGGCTCATCACGAGCTCCTCGACGTACGGGTCGTAGGCCAGCATGCGCACGCCGAAGGGCCGCGCCCGCAGGGCGACCGCGCGCGCGACGTGACCGAAGGCCACGAAGCCCAGGGTCTGGCCCATCAGGCGGGGTATCTGCAGCAGCATCGGGCGTCCGTCCTTCCAGCGGCCCTCGCGGACCAGCCGGTCCTGCGCGACGAGCCGGCGGAAGGTGGCCAGGATCAGCGTCATCGCGTGGTCGGCCACCTCCTCGATGAAGGTGTCGGGCACGTTGGTGACGGGGATGCCGCGCGCGGTGGCGGCGGCGACGTCGACCGAATCGACGCCCACGCTGCCCAGCGCGATGATCTTGCAGCGCTCGAGCCCGTCGATGATCCGCCGGGTGATGGGACGGCCTTTGGCGTAGAGCGCGTCGGCGTCCCGCGCGGCGGCCGCGAACTCCTCCTCGCTCTTGGCGGCGAGCTCCACGATCTCGGCGTCCAGCGGGCGCAGGGCTTCCATCTCCGGCTCGTAGCCGGTGCCCGGCGCGTTGTACGTGACTCCGACTGGGGTGACCACCTTGAACTTCGCCACGTGAGTCCTCCTGGCCCGGGATGTCGAGCCGCGCTACTCCGCCAGCCACACCGTGTCGAGCTGCTGGTTCAGGAAGTGGGCGGGGGTGATCGTCCATCCGCGGACCTTGCTGCTGTGCGGGATGATGCGGTGCTGCTGCAGCGTGTAGATGTAGTGGGCCTCCTCGTCGAGCAGACGCTTCTCGAACGCCCGCAGGTGCCGCTTGCGCTCCTCGGGGTCGAGCGCCCGGGCCTGCTTGACGAACAGGTCGTCGAGCACGGGGTCCTTGTAGCGGCCGAAGTTCCGGTCGGAGACGCCGATCGACTGGAACTTCTCGATGTCGATGTCCGGCTCGATCACGAAGCTGCACTGGAAGTCCATGGCCACGTCGAAGTCGCCGCGCTTGAGCATCGGGTGATAGGCCGAGGCCTCGATCGTCTCCTGCTTGACGCCGAGCCCGATCTGCCGCCACTGGTCGATCAGCCAGATGCCGAGCGGCTCGTAGGGCTGGGGGATCCCGCGGTTCTTGAACGTGAACGCGTAACCGTCGGGCACGCCGGCCTCGCGAAGGAGACGGCGAGCCTCCGCCCGGCTCGCGTTGATGTCGCGCCCGTAGCCGGCCAGCTTCTCCAGCTCGGCCGGAGGCGTGGCCCACGGCGTGCCGGGCACCTGGATGCCGCCCACCTCCTTCACGACGGCGATGCGGGACAGCGTCTTGGACGCCTCCCACCGGTCTATGGCCAGCGTGAGCGCGCGCCGTACCCGCTTGTCGTCCCACGGCTTGCGCTCGTGGTTCATGGCCACCAGCAGCACGCAGTTCCACGGGCTCTCCTGCACGGTGAGCTTCGGCCCCAGGGCGTTCACCAGGGTGTCGCGCTCGGCCGGGCTGAAGCCGCGGAACTGGATCATGGCGCGCTCGCCGCGGATGGCGGCCACCTGGGCCGAGGAGGACGACATGAAGATGGCGCGGTAGCCGTCGAGGTACGGCTTGCCCTTGTCCCAGTAGTCGGAGTTCTTCTTGCCGATCCAGTGCGAGCCCTTGACGTGCTCCACGAACTTGAAGGGGCCGGTGCCCATCACGTTCTTGGCGTACCACTGCTGGTCCCGGGCCAGGATGTCGGCCTTGTAGATCCAGCTGTACGGCGACGCCAGCGTGATCAGGAACGACGCCTCCGGCCACTTGAGCTGGAAGCGGATGGTGCCGGCGTCGGGCGTGTCGATCGCCTCGACCGCCCGGTAGCTTCCCCTGCGGTACGAGGTCACGCCGGGCGGCGGGTTGACGATGCGGTCGTAGCTGGCCTTGACGTCGCGCGAGGTCATCACGCTGCCGTCGTGGAACTTCACGCCGGGGCGGAGCTTGAGGGTGTACACGAGACCGTCGCGGGAGATCGTCCACGACTCGGCGAGGTCGGGCACCGGCCGGGTGCCGGTACGGTCGAACGGGTCGATCCGCAGCAGGGTGTTGTAGTGCGGCGCCAGGGGATGGACGACGCCGAACGTCCCCTCGGCGTGGCCGTCGTAGGTGGGCGGCTCCGAGGGGACGACGAAGACCAGCTCGCCGCCCGGGCGCGGCGTGTCCGGGGCCGCCGCCGCGCGAACGCCCCCCGGGGCCGCCGCCAGCGCCGTCAGCATCGCCAGGCCGAGCAGCGCGCGACCGACGCGTCGCACGGGCCGCCTCCTCACGCGAACATCGAGAAGTCTTCGGCCTTCTCGGTGATGAACTCCAGCAGGGCCGGCGTGCCCTCGCGGGTCTTGGCCACGGCCCGGCGGATCGCCGGCACGATGTCGTCCGGCTCGGTCACGCGCTCGCCGTAGCCGCCCAGGGCCTTGGCGAACTCGGCGTAGTTGCCGCTGATGTCCGTCGAGCGGTACTTGGCCGTCGCGGTCTTCATCACCTTCAGCTCGATGGCCATCGAGAAGTTGTTCGACAGGACCGACAGGATCGGGATGCGCTCGCGCACCGCGGTCTCGAAGTCCATGCCCGTGAAGCCGATCGCGGCGTCGCCCCAGAAGTTGACGCAGAGCTTGTCGGGGTGAGCCAGCTTGGCGCCCATGGCCAGGCCGAGGCCGTAGCCGAGCTGGGTCGTCTTGCCCCAGCCGATGTAGGTGAGGGGCTCGGTCGGCTCCCAGAACGGCGAGATCTGATCGCGCGGGCTGCCGGCGTCGTGAGTGATGATCGTGTTGGCGACGTCGACCGTGTGCATGAGGTCCCACAGCACGCGGTAGGGCGACAGGGGCGCCGTCTTCTGCGTGAGCCGCGGCATCCACTGCGCCAGCCACTCCTGCTTCAGCCCGGCGATCTCGCGCGTCACCGCGGCCAGGCGGCCGCGCGGCTTGCCCTTCAGACGGTCCTTCACCTCGGTCAGCAGCGCGTCCAGCGTGAGGCCGGCGTCGCCGGCCACGGCCAGGTCGGCCACGATGTCCTTGTTGATGTCGAGGGGGTCGAGCGTGGCGTGGGCGATGCGCTTGCCCTTCGGCATGGCCACGCCGTAGTTCGTGGTGGCGAAGCTGCAGCCGATCCCGAAGATGAGGTCGGCGTTCTGCAGGAAGTGGTGGAGCGGCTTGCTGATCGAGCGCCCGCCCGAGCCGAGCGCCAGCGGATGGTTCTCGGGGAACGCGCTCTTGCCCTGCAGGCTCGTCGTGACCGGCGCCTCGAGCAGCTCGGCCAGCTCGCGCAGCTGCCTCCAGGCGCGGGCGTAGTGGACGCCCTGGCCGGCGTAGATCACGAGGCGGTTGGCGGCCACCAGGGCGGCGGCCAGCTCGGTGACCGCCTGCGGGTCGGGGGCCATCCGCAGCCGCGGCGTCGGTGTGTAGGCGAAGTCGTCGGGCACCTCGGCGCGCATCACGTCGACGGGGATCTCCACGAGCACCGGCCGCGGCCGCCCGTTCTTCACCTGGGTGAACGCCCGCCGCATGGCGTCGGGAATCGACTCCGGCAGCACGACCTGCTCGGACCACTTGGTGACGTGCTGGAAGTTCAGCAGCGCGGAGAAGTTCGGGGTGATGTTCAGGATCTTCCGCGGGTAGCCGCCGGGGAGCACCACGATGGGCACGGAGTCGCCGAAGGCCTGGGCCACGCCGCCAAAGGCGTTCTCGGTGCCGGGGCCGTGCTGCATCGCGAACACGCCGATGCGCTGGCCGGAGGAGGTGCGGCTCACCGCGTCGGCCATGTGCAGGCCCACGCGCTCCTGCCGTACGATGATGGTCCGGATGTCCTCCTCGGCCGCGGCCTCGATGATCTGGTTCACCGGGTAGCCGATGAGGAACTCCACGCCTTCCTTCTTGAGGATTCTCGCGACGGCGTTGGCGGCTTTCACGGGACTCTCCTCTCTGGTCCCGACCGGGGCCGGGCCCACGCAGGGTACCATAGGCCTCGTATGAGACGCGCGATGGCCCCCCCGCAATGAACCGACGTCAGCTCCTGAGGCTGGGCATCGGCGCCGCCGGCGCGACCGTGACGCCGATCGCCTGGTCGTTCGCCGCCGCCGAGTCGACACCCGTCGATCACCCGCTGACGGCCCAGCGGGCGTACCAGCAGAGTCTGGCGCGCTTGCGTCGCAGCGTGCCCCGTCCCGACGGAAGGGAGGTCTGGGAGTCGAACCCCGGCTCGCTGGCGTCACCGCCGGCCCTGCTCCGGGCGTCGCGCGCTGCCCGGGGCGGACGGCCCGATTTCGACGTGCTCATCGTCGGCTCGGGCTACGGCGGCGCGGTCTGCGCCGCCCGGCTGGCCGCGCAGCGACGCGCCGGCGTGAAGATCGCCGTGCTGGAGCGCGGGCGCGAGTGGGTGCCGGGCACGTTTCCGGATCGGCTGACCTCGTTCAACCCGTTCAACCCGTTCGGGCGTCGGCGGCCGTCGTGGCTGAGCGAGCAGCTCTCGAACAATCCACTCGGCCTCTTCGGCTTCCTCATGGGCGACGTGCCCGTCGTCATCGGCAACGGGCTGGGGGGCGCTTCGCTGACCAACTGCGCGGTCGCCCTCGAGGCCGAGGACGCCGTGTTCGCCCAGGCGGCCTGGCCGGACGAGCTGCGCTCCAAGGAGGCGCTGCGCCCGTACTATGCGCGCGCGAGCCGCATGCTCGCGCCCAGGCCCACGCCCGAGCAGCGCTTCACGCCGAAGCTCCGGACGCACCTCGGCACCGCCCGCACCCTGCTGGCCAGCGGCGTGTGGCGAGCGTCCGCCTACCGGGCGCCGCTGGCCATCACGTTCGACGCGGGCACCAACGACCAGGGGATGCGGCAGCACGGGTGCGTGCAGTGCGGCGACTGCGCCACCGGCTGCAACGTCGGCGCGAAGAACTCGCTCGACATGAACTACCTGCCCCTGGCCTGGAGCCACGGCGCGGTGATGTTCAGCCAGGTCGAGGTCACCTCGATTCACGCCGGCGACGACGGCTATCGCGTCGAGTACGTGCTCCGCCCCGAGGCGGGGAACCCCGGCCGCGAGGAGCCCGGCTTCGTCACCGCCGCGGTCGTCATCGTGGCGGCCGGCACGATGGGCTCGAACGCGATCCTGCTCCGATCCCGGGAGCGGGGCGGGCTCGCGACCTCCGGCTGGCTGGGGAAGGGGTTCTCGGCCAACGGCAACTACATCGGGTTCGTCGACTACCAGTACACCGACCCGGCCGTGTACACGGACACCGCCGGCCGGGGCGTCGCGGGCGGAACGCCGCTGTACCCGGTGGGGGCGTACATCGAGGGCGCCATCGACTTTCGCCGCCCCGATCGACCGCTCGAGCGCCGCGTGATCATCGAGGACACGGCACAGGCGAGCATGCTCGCCCCCGGCGTCGCCCTGCTCATGCTGGCCGACCTGGAACGCGCGATGACCCTCCTGGGCTGCGGTCACGACCGCGCCGAGGGCGAGATCCGCCTGCGCGACGGCACGGTGTCCGTGCACTGGCCCGACTACGATCGGCAGCCCAGCCACACCGAGCTCATGCACCTGATGGATCAGTACGCGGGGGCCTACGGCGGGAAGTTCCGGCCGTTCACACCGGCCCGGAACTACACGGCGCACCCGCTCGGCGGCTGCCGGATGGCCCGGTCGGCGGCGGCCGGCGTGGTGAATCACCGCGGCCAGGTCTTCGACGCGTCGGCGGGCGACGAGCGCGCCGTGCACCCGGGGCTCTACGTCGCCGATGCCTCGATCATCCCCACCGCGCTGGGCAACAACCCCTTGCTCACGATCACGGCGCTGGCCGAGCGGATCGCCGACCAGATCGTCGCCGATCCGAGGCACGCGGCGCTGTTCCGGCAGGAGCCCGCGCGGTGGGAGGCTCCCGTGGAATCGATGTGACGCGCGCGACCGCGGGCGCGGTCGTCGCGCTGGCCGTCGTCGCGGGCTGGCTGCTCGTGGCGGCATGGGCGTCGCCACCGGCCCTGTCCGACGAGGAGCGCCGCCGGCTGGCGGCCGGGGAGATCGTCGTCCACGAGACCCTGCCCCCGGGCGCCAGCCCGACGGCGCGCGGGGGCACCGCGTTCGCGATCGTGCGCGCCCCGGCCGATCAGGTGTGGCGCGTGCTCGTCGACTATCCCGGGCACCCGCGCTACTACCCGCGGGTGGTGGCGACCGAGGTGCTGAAGCGCGATGCGCAGAAGGTCCTCGTCCGCTACCAGGTCGCCGTCGGCCCGTTCTCGTTCACCTTCCACATGGACAAGTTCCCCGACCCGCAGCGGCGTCACGTCGAGTGGCACCTCGCCGACGGGCTCGGCCACGGCATGTTCCGGGAGAACTCGGGGTACTGGCACGTCGACGAGACCGGCCCCGACAGCCTGGTGACGTACGCGATCGCGGTGCGGATGCTGCTGCCCGCGTTCGTCACGCTCGGCGCCGAGCGTGACAGCCTGACGCAGACCATCACGGCGATGCGCCGTCTCGTCGAGGACGGCCGGGGCGCCTCCGCACCGGCCCGGTGAGCGCCGCGGGCGCCGTGCGGTAGAATCCGGCCCATGCGCCTCGGGTACTTCGCCATGCCGCTGCACCCGCCGGGCGCCGATCCCGCCCAGACGCTCGAGGACGATCTCGCGCAGCTGGCCACGCTCGATCGCCTCGGCTACGCGGAAGCGTGGATCGGCGAGCACTTCACCGCGCAGTGGGAAAACATCCCGTGTCCGGACCTCTTCATCGCGCGCGCCCTCGGTGTGACTACGACGATGGTCCTGGCCACCGGCGTGTCGTGCCTGCCCAATCACGATCCACTGATGCTGGCCCAGCGTATCGCCCAGCTCGACCAGATGGCGCGGGGCCGCCTCTACTGGGGCGTCGGCTCGGGCGGGTTCCCGGGGGACTTCGAGCTGTTCGAGGTGGACGGCAAGAGCGGGCAGCAGCGCGGCATCACGCGCGAGGTGCTCGACACGGTCCTCGCGCTCTGGAACGACCCGAAGCCGGGTGTGTACCAGTCGCGGGAAGGGCACTGGCGCTTCCGCATCCCCGAGCCGCAGGACGACATCGGCCTGCGCCTCCACCTGCGCCCGTTCCAGCGGCCGCACCCCCCGATCGGGGTGGCCGGAGTGTCGGCGGGCTCCGAGACCCTGGTACTGGCCGGGGAGCGGGGCTACATCCCGATGAGCATCAACTTCGTGCCGCCCCGCATCCTGAAGACCCACTGGGAGGCGGTGGCGACGGGCGCCGCGCGGGCCAACCGCGTCGCCGACCGGGCCACCTGGCGCATCGCGCGCGACGTCTACGTCGCCGACACCGACGCCCAGGCCCGCCGGGAGGCGCTGGGCGGACCGCTGGCGCGGGACTACCGCGACTATTTCCTGCGGCTGCTGCCCAAGCTGCGCGGCGTCGACATGCTGAAGGTCGATCCCGCCATGCCCGACGCACAGGTCACGCTGGAGTACCTGTGCGACCACATCTGGATCGTCGGCAGCCCGGACACGGTCGCCGCGAAGATCGCCGCGCTCGGCGACGCGGTCGGCGGCTTCGGCACGCTGCTGGTGATCGCCCACGAGTGGCAGCCGCGGCCGGCCTGGGAACGCTCGATGACGCTGCTGCAGGAGCAGGTGCTGCCCCGACTGGAGGCCCGTGGATGAACATCTTCAAGGCGCAGGCGGTCAAGGATCCGGGCGAGACGAGCCGGGCCATCCCGGTCATCGACGTGGCGCCGGCGTTTCGCGACGCCGCCGGGCGGGAGGCCGTGGCCGCCCAGGTGCGCGAGGCCAGCCAGCGGGTGGGCTTCTTCTACGTGGCCGGCCACGGCGTGCCCGGGGCGCTCGTGGACGACGCGTTCGCGGCCTCGCGCGAGTTCCACGCGCTGCCGCCGGCGGTCAAGCTGGCCCTCCGGCTCAACCAGAACAACATCGGCTACCTGCCGGTGAACGAGAGCATCCAGCGCGCGTCCACCGTGCACCGGGCGACGCGCCCGAACTTCAACGAGAGCTTCTTCATCAGCCACGATCGCGGCCCCGACCATCCCGACGTCGTGGCCGGCACGCCGCTGCGGGGCGCCAACCAGTGGCCGGCGGGCCGCGAGCGGATGCGCGCCGCCATGGTGCGCTACTTCGAGGCCATGGAGGCTCTCGGCGAGCGCCTGCTGCCGGTGCTCGCGCGCAGCTTGGAGCTGCCGGCGGACTTCTTCGGCCCCTCCTTCGCCGACGAGGCGCACATCAACCTGCGCTTCCTGCACTACCCGCCGCAGGAGACCGACGACCCCGAGCAGTTCGGTCAGGGGCCTCACACCGACAACTCCTTCATCACGTTCCTGGCCCGCGAGGACACGCCCGGCCTGGCCGTGCGGCTGCCGAGCGGCGAGTGGCTGTCGCCGCCGCTGATCGAGGGCACGTTCCTGGTCAACCTGGGCAACATCATGAAGCGCTGGTCCAACGACCGCTTCCTGTCCACCCCGCACGGCGTCGTCAACGACTCCGGCCGCGACCGCTACTCGATCGCGTTCTTCTACAGTCCCAACGTGGGCGCCCGCATCGAGTGCCTGCCGAGCTGCACCGGTCCCGGCGACCCGCCCCGCTACGAGCCGGCTGTCTACGGCGACCTGGTGCGGGCCTTCTACAGCGCCAACTATTTCCACCAGAAGGACCACGTCCGCGCCGCCGGCTGAACGCCGCTCGCCGGCGGCGGGTCGGCGCTACAGCAGCGCGGGACGGCCGATGGCCTGGGCGACGATGCGCACCAGACGGGCCGGGCTGACCGGCTTGGTGACGTGGGCGGTGAAGCCGGCGGCCAGCGCCCGGTCGCGGTTGTCCTCGCCGGCATAGGCGGTGAGGGCGACGGCGGGGATGCGGCCGCCGTGCTCCCGCTCCATCTCGCGGACGCGCGAGATGAGGTCGTAGCCGTCGGCGCGCGGCATGCCGATGTCGCTGACCAGCACGTCGATGTAGGTGCTGGCCAGCACGTCGAGCGCGGCGTCGACCGAGTCGGCCACCCAGACCTCGGCGCCGGAGTCGGCGAGCACCGTCTTGATGAACCGCCGCGAGTCCTCGTGGTCGTCCACGACGAGCGCGCGGACGTGATCGAGGCGGGGCATGGCCGTGTCGTCGGTGACGCGGCGGACCTCCGGCTCGCCGAACGGCAGCGCCGGGCGCGCCTCCTGGGCGAGCAGCGGCAGGTGCACCGCGAACGTGGCCCCGTGGCCCCGCCCCGCGCTGGAGGCCTCCACGCGGCCGCTGTGCAGCGCGACCAGCCGGCGGACGATCGCCAGACCCAGCCCGAGACCGCCCTGCCGCCGCGTACTGCTGCTGTCGGCCTGACGGAAGCTCTCGAAGATGTGGGGCAGCATGGCCGGCTCGATACCCTGGCCCGTGTCGCTCACCGTGATGCGGGCGAGGTTGTCGTGGCGGTCCAGGCGCACGTCGATCCGCCCGCCGTCGGGCGTGAACTTGGCGGCGTTGCCGAGCAGGTTGACCACGATCTGCTCGAGCCGGACCGCCTCGCCCGACACCCAGGACGCCTCGGGATCGATCGTGCACGTGACCGTGTGGCGCCGGCCCTCGGTCTCGCGGCGCACGGAGTCCAGGGCGTGCTCGATGACGACCCGGAGGTCGACCGGCCGCTTCTCGATCTGCAGTTTGCCCGCCACGATCCGGGACACGTCGAGCAGGTCGTTGATGAGCTGGGCCTGCACCCGGGTGTTGCGCTCGATGCTGGCCAGCGCGCTGACCGCCTCCTCGCCGCTCAGCCGACCCGAGCGCAGCATCAGCACCCAGCCGAGCATCGCGGTGAGAGGCGTGCGCAGCTCGTGCGAGAGCGTGGCCAGGAACTGGTCCTTGGCCCGGTTGGCCCCCTCGGCCTCCGCGTACAGGCGCGCGTTGTCGACGGCGATCGCCGCCCGGTGGGCGAGGTCGCGGGCCAGCGCCAGGTCGGCGGGCCCGTAGCGGCGGTCCGCGTGCGTGACGAGGAATGACAGCGTGCCCACCGTGCGCCCGCGCGCCACGAGCGGCACCACCATGATCGAGCGCGGCGCCAGCTGCTGCAGGAGCTGAAGGCTCTCCAGCCACGCCGGCCCCACGTCCGAGAGCAGCAGCGGCTCGCCGTCCTTCAGCCGCTCGAGGAGGGGCAGGAGCGCCGGGAGCTCCAGGGCCGGGGCCAGCCGCTCGACCGCCTGGGCGACGCGGACGCCGTCGGCATCGGCGCCGGCGGCGTGCAGGCGCCGGCCGCCGACGGGCTCGACGAGGTGGACCAGGCACCAGTCGGCGAACGCCGGCACCGCCAGGCGGACCAGGCTGTCCAGCGTGGCGCCGCGGTCGAGCGACGAGGAGAGCAGCTCGCTGGCCTCGGCCAGGAATCGCGACCGCTGCGCGCTCGCCTCGGCGTCGGCGCGCGCGGCCTGCTCGACGGCCAGCAGCCGGTCCCGCTCCTCGGCCAGGCGCTTGCGCTCGGTGACGTCGATCATGAGACCGCGGAGGCGCTCGGTGGAGCCGGCGTCGTTGACGACCGGCTGCACGATGTTGGTGATCCACACGAAGCGGCCATCGGCGGCGGCCATCCGGTACTCCAGCCGGCACTCGCGGCCGGTGATCGCATGCTCGCGGAGGGCGGCGACGGCGGCCTCGCGGTCGTCGGGGTGGACGAGGCGTGTCCACGCCGCGGCGTCGCCCAGCCAGTGCCGCGCCGGATGGCCGAGCAGGCTCTCCGCGCGGTGGCTGACGAAAGTCAGCGCCAGGGTCGCCGGATCGGCCTCCCACACGATGGCGTCGAGCCCGTCCACCAGACCGGCGAAGCGCGTGTGCGCCTCCTCGGCACGGCGGTACTGGCGGCCGTGCTCGACCGCGGTCGCCGCACGCGCGGCCAGCTCGTGCGCGATCGCCAGGTCGGTGGCGGAGTACGCCGCGCCGTCCGCGCGGACCAGCGTGAGGGCGCCCACGACGTGAGTCGGGCTGGTCAGGGGCACTACCATCGCGGAGCGCGCGCCGAGGCCGTCGGCCAGAAGGTCCAGGTCCTTGGCGCCGACCAGCCGCCGCCGCTCCGTCTCCGTCACCTCGGGCACGACCTCGGGCTGGCCGCTGGCCAGCACGTGGGCCAGCGCGGCCGGGATGTCGGCGCCGGTCAGCGGCCGGGCCTGCAGCGCGCGGGCGAGGTGCTCGCGGCCGGGATCGGCGTGGGCGACGGCGAGACGGCGAAGCTCGCCGTCCTCGCCCACCACGTCGACCGTGCACCAGTCGGCCAGCGTCCCGGCCACGAGGCGGGCGAGACCGGGGAAGGTCACCGTGTGGTCGAGCGACGTCGCCAGGATCCGGCCGGCCTCGGCGAGCAGCCAGGACTGCTGCAGCGCCTGCTCGGCTTCGCCGCGCGCGTGCTGCTCGCGCCGGAGCTCTTCGGCCTGCTCGCTCTCGCGCCGCTTGACGTCGGTGACGTCGCGCAGGACGAGGCTGCACACGGGGCCGCCGGGCACCTCCACCCGCGCGATCGCCGCGTCCAGCGTGAACTCCGTGCCGTCGCCGCGGAATCCGACCAGGCTGTCCGTCCAGGCCCCGCCCGCTCGGGGCAGACGGCCGTGAGCCCCTTCCAGGTGAGCGTCGATCAGGGGCAGGAAGCGCTGTGAGAAGAAGCGGTCGGCCGTGCCGCCGATCGCGTCGGCGGCCTGGCAGCCGAACATCGCCTCGGCGGCGCGGTTGAACACCAGCACCCGCCGGTAGGTGTCCACGCAGACGATCGCGACCGGCGTGGCGTCCACGGTGGCGGCGAGCCGGGCCTCGGCTGCCCGCAACCGGGTCTCGACGTCACGCCGCGCGTGCCCGGCGCCTGCGACGGCCCGGGCCAGCTGGTCCAGCTCGCGGATGGAAAAGGCGCCCAGGGTGGGGGCCTCGCCGAGCCCGATGGCGCGCGCCGCGCCGGTGACCGCCGCAGTGACCGCGGTGATCCGACGGGCGACCGTGACCGCCAGCGCGAGCGCGGTCAGCACGAGGGTGCCGGCGGCGACGAACCAGGCCGGCTGCCGATGCTCGGAAGAGAACAGGATCGCCGCGATCAGCGCGCCGAGGGCCAGGGCGGCGGCGACGAGGAAGAGCAGGTGGGTGTGCAGGGAGACCGTCGGTCCTGACCGGCCGAGCTTCATGGCGGCGCGATACGCAACAATTGCACCAACCGGGCGCCGCCGGGGAAGTGGCGTCCAGACGGCCGGAGCGACCCGGCCGTCACGTCATCGGTGATCGGTTCCTGACGGGGGGTGACAGGGGACGGACGCGGCCTCAGCCGCGCGGGATCCGGGCGATACCCGGCAGGCGGCCGAGGAAGTTGCCGCTGACGCCGCCGTCCACGACCAGGTCGTGGCCGTTGACGTAGCGGGCATCGGGTCCCAGCAGGAACGCGATCACGTCGGCGATGTCCTCGGGGGTCGCCACCCGGCCCAGCGGCACCAGGGCGTCCCGCTCCCCGGCTACCGTGCGGTCGGCGTACACCGCGGCGGTCATGCCGGTCCGGACCATCCCCGGCGACACGGCGTTGACCCGGATGCCGTCGCGCCCGAACTCCTGGGCAAGGACCTGGACCAGCATGATTACGGCCGCCTTGCTGGGGCCGTACGCGCCCAGGTTCGCGTGCGCGTTGCTGCCGGACATCGACCCGGTCGCGACGATCGCGCCGCCGGTCGCCTTCAGCGCCGGATGGGCCGCCTTGGCCAGGAGCCAGGTAGCCCGTGTGTTGACCGCGAAGAGATAGTCCCAGTCGGCGATCGAGTAGGCGGTCAGGGGGCCGGGCCGGTTGACACCGGCGTTGCTGACCAGACCGTCGAGTCCGCCGAACCGGCTCACCGCCTCGTCGACCACGCGGCCGGGCGCCTCGGCACTGGCCATGTCACCCTGCAGCGGCAGCGGCTCGGCCCCGAGGGCGCGGAGCTCCTCGGCCAGGCGATCGAGCGCGGCCGACGCGCCCACGTCCACCATGGCCACTCTGGCGGCCTTGCCGGCGGACCGGGCGTCGCGCGCCAGGCGTAGACACGTGGCCCGTCCGATGCCGCTCGCCGCTCCGGTCACCAGCGCTCGCATGCAGCCCTCCCCGACGCGGCGTCCCGCCGCGCTCGATCGTGACGCCCGGTCGATGAATCTACAGCAGTCCCAGCTCGCGCAGGTGGCGCCGGACGCCGGGATGAATCAGGTCACGGCTCGGGGCCGCCGACACCGTGTTCGCCGCCGTCGTCTCGGCAGCCTGCGGCAGCCGCGCCGCCAGCGCGGCAGCGCCGGCCTGGAGCGCGCGGGCCAGCCGGTAGGCGATGTCCTCGTTCAGCGTCGGCCGCGCCATGATGAAGCTCCAGGAGCCGACGGAGACGAGCGCCTCGCGCTGCCCCGGGTACGAGCCGGCCGGTACGGGCAGTGTCTTGAGGAACGCGTGGCGGCTCTGGATGTGCCGGATGTCGTCGGCGTCCGGCGCCAGCAGGCGGCCGCCCGCGCGTGTCACCGCGGTGAAGCCGGGCCAGCCGATGCCGCCGCCCCACAGCGCGGCGGCCCGGCCGTCGAGCACCATCGCGGGCCCGTCCGCCGCCCGGTCGAGGTAGATCGGCTCGAAGTCGCGGGCCTGATCGAGGCCGAGCCCGTCGAGGACGTAGCGGGCCAGGATGACGAGCCCCGAGCCGCGCGCGCCGAAGACGACCGGGCTGCCGCGCAGCTCGGCGATGGCGCGCACGGGCGAGTCGCCGGGGACGGCGAACATGCCCGGGGTCGAGTACATGGCGGCGAAGATCGTCAGCGCGGCCGGAGGCCGGCCGATCCCCTGCAGGGCCTCGTAGGCCACCTCGCCCTGCACCAGCGCCAGGTCCAGCTCTCCGGCCTCGAGCAGCGGGACGTTCTCGGTGCTGCCCTTGGTGTTGCGCGTGACGACCCCGAGCGTGGGATCGACCTCGTTCAGCGTGGCCGCCACGGCGTCGCCGTAGACCGGGAAGCCGCCGCCGGGCGTGGCCGTGCCGAGGACGACGGTCATGCCTTCCGGGCGCGGGCGATGGCGGCGATCTTGTCGGCGAAGTTCACCTGACTGTCGTCCTCGGGCCGGTAGCCGATCCCGCGCCGCGCGCTGGCCAGGCTCCAGAACCGGTGCGTGTTGCCGCTGATGCCGTAGACGATCAGGAACGGGACGCCGTTGTCGTCGGTGATGTCGGGTGTCTCCACCATCTTGATCGCCTGCTGGACCTGGTCGCGCGCCGACAGGTAGGCGCCGAGCGCGCGGTGCATGCCGGGGATGTCGCCCGGCGCGATCTTGTCGATGTCGTCGTCGCGCGGACCGCCGATGCGCCACTGCACGACCTCGAGCTTCCGGCCGTCCACCGTGCCGGTCGCGAAGACGAAGCCGAGCAGCTCGTACGAGGCCTTCGCCCATCCGTACCAGTTGTCCGAGCGCGGCGGCATCTCCGGGGTGACCATGTCGACGCGGCCGTTCCAGACCAGTCGCTCGTAGTAGTCGGCGGCGTGGTTGGAGCTGCACACGACGACGCGTCGCACGCCCTCCTCGAGCGCCACCCGGTAGACGTTGTAGGCGAGGGCGATGTTGGCGTGCTCGGCCTGGAACTTGGCGTCGCTGTTGTTCTGCCAGGTCTCGGCGGTCATGCCGGGCGCGCGGACGAAGCCGCAGTGGATGACGGCGTCGGCGCCGCGGAAGTGCTGGCGATAGGCGTCACGGTCGGCGCCGGTGAGGTCGGCCACGATCAGGCGCGGGACGCGCGTGCCGTCGCGTGTGGTATCGCGGACGTCGATGGCGACGACGTCCCAGCGCTCGTCGAGCGCCTTGAACATGCGCTGGGCGACGTAGCCGGCCGCCCCGGTGATCACGACGCGACGCTTGGCCATCACCGGGCCTCCACGACCCGGTGGCGCTGGACCCCGAGGCCGCCGATGCCCAGCTCGACCACGTCGCCCGGCTGCAGGTAGCGCGGGGGCTTGAAGCCGTGGCCGACGCCGGCCGGCGTGCCCGTCGAGATCAGGTCGCCGGGCCGGAGGGACATGAACCGGCTGACGTAGGCGACGAGCGAGGCCACCGAGAAGATCATCTTGGCGGTGGCGCCCTGCTGGCGGCGCTCGCCGTTGACGGTCGTCCACAGCTCGAGCGTCTGCGGGTCGCCGATCTCGTCGGCGGTGACGAGCCACGGGCCCACCGGGCCGAAGGTGTCGGCGCTCTTGCCCTTGGTGGTCGTGCCGCCACGCTCCATCTGGAAGGCCCGCTCGGACACGTCGTCGACGATGCAGTAGGCGGCCACGTGGCCCAGGGCCTTGCTCTCGTCCACGTGGCGCGCCTCGCGCCCGATCACCGCGGCCAGCTCGACCTCGTAATCGAGCTTGAGGCCTCCGCGCGGCCGCACCGTCGGATCGTCCGGTCCGCACAGCGCGCTCGGCGCCTTGATGAAGAGCGTCGGCTCCCTGGGCAATGCCAGGCCGACCTCGGCCGCGTGGTCGGTGTAGTTGAGCCCGATGCAGACCATCTTGCCGATCCCGGCCAGCGGGCAGCCCAGCCGCGGCTTGCCGCGCACGGCTGCCAGCCGCGCGGTCTTCACCGCGCGCAGGCGCCGGAGCCCGGCCGGCGCGAGCACGTCGGGCGTGATGTCCTTCACCACGCGCGAGAGGTCGCGCAGGACGCCGTCGGCGTCGATCAGGCCGGGCCTTTCCTGGCCGGGACGGCCGTAGCGGACGAGCTTCATGGATGACCCCCTTCGCCGTTCATCGGCGGGACCCGCGTGGACGGGATCACTCGCCCGTGAAGACGGGCTTGCGCTTCTCGAGCATGGCGCGGCGGCCCTCGCTGGCGTCGGCGCTGCGGCGCGCGCGCAGCGCCGCGGCGTCGAGGTCGTCGTGGGGCACCGCCGGCCGCGCGGCCACCGCGCGCTGGACGACGGCCTTCATGCCGGCCAGCGACAGCGGCGCGTTGTCGGCGATGCTCCGCGCCAGGGCCTCGGCGGCGGCCTCGACGTCGCCGGCCGGCACCGCCTGGTGCACCATGCCGATCTCGTACGCCCGGCGCCCGTCGATCGGCCGGCCCGTGAAGAGCAGCTGGCGCGTGTGGGCGGGGCCGATGATCTCGATCAGCTTCTGGCCGAGCGGAAACGGTACGATCATCCCGATGCGCGCCAGCGGCATGCCGATACGGGCGGTGTCGGCCATGACCCGGAGGTCGCAGTGCAGGGCCAGCTCGCAGCCGCCCGCGATGGCGTCGCCGTGCACCACGGCGATCGTGGGATGGCGCGAGCGCTCGAGGCGCTGGAGCACGGCGACCACGTCGCCCTCGGGGTCGCGGGCGCCGCCGCGCGACTCCATCTCCTTGAGGTCCATGCCGGCGCAGAACGCCGGGCCGGCGCCGCGCACGACGACGACCCGCACGTCGCGCCGGTCCTCGAGGTCGTCGAAGGCGGCCCGCAGCCCCGTCAGCATGCCGCCGTTCATGGCGTTGCGCTGGGCGGGCCGGTTGAGGGTCACGGAGGCGACGCCGTCGACGACCGCGGTCAGGATCTCGTCGGACATGGCGCGATGGTATCACCGCCGGCGAGTCGGTCGAGGCCCTGATCCGCTCCGCCGGCGGGGCCGCGGCCGGTCGGGGCCGTGCGCCCGGTGCCAGGCGTGCTAGCATGACGCCGCCCATGGCGACGTTCCCGGGGTTCACGCTGCCGGACGAGCTGCGCGTGCTGCGCGACCAGGTCCGCCGCTTCGTCCGCGAGGAGATCGTACCGCTCGAGCAGCGTCTGGATCCCGACGCGCCCGGGCTTCCCGACGAGGACTGGGCGCGACTGAGCGCCAAGACGAAGGCCGCCGGCCTGTGGGCGCTCGGCGCCCCCGAGGAGTACGGGGGCGGCGGCCTGGACACCTTCAGCATGTGCGTGGTGCTGGAGGAGATGGCGCAGCACCGCATGGGCCTCTACAACGCTGGCTGCGGCGTGTTCGGGCGCAATCCGCCGCCGGCGATCTGGGCGGGGACGAAGGAGCAGATCGCGAAGTACGCCGAGCCGACGGTCCGCGAGGGCTGGCGGACGTTCTTCGCCATCACCGAGCCCGCGGGCGGCTCCGACCCGGCCGGCGCCATCCAGACGCGGGCCGAGCGCCGCGGCGACGGCTGGGTGCTCAACGGCCGCAAGGTCTTCATCTCGAACGCGCACAACGCCCGCTGGGGCCTGGTGTGGGCCCGCACCAGCAAGGAGAAGGGACGCGCCGGCATCTCGTGCTTCATCCTGGAGCCCGGCACGCCCGGCTTCACCGCGCGGAACATCCGCACGATCCGCACGGCCTCGATCCCCAACGACGTCACGCTGGAGGACGTCGAGCTGCCGGGCGACGCGCTGGTCGGCGCCGAGGGGCAGGGGCTCGACCTCGCGTTCGACCTCCTCGTCAAGAACCGCTTCCCGTACGCGGCCACCAACCTCGGCGTGGCGGTGGCCGCGCATCGCATGGCGATCGCCCACGCCAAGCAGCGCTCGACGTTCGGGCTGCCGCTGAGCCAGCGCCAGGCCATCCAGTGGATGCTGGCCGACGCCGAGGTCGAGCTGCGCGCGTGCCGCTGGCTCATCTGGGAGGGCGCCTGGAGGGCCGACCGGGGCGAGGACGCGCGCGTCGAGGCGTCGATCGCCAAGCTGCACTCCAGCGAGGTGCTGGGGCGCGTGGTCGACGCCGCCGTGCAGATCCACGGCGGTTATGGCGTGTCGAAGGAGTTCCCGCTGGAGCGCTGGTATCGCGAGGCCCGCGTGCGCCGCATCGGCGAGGGGCCCTCGGAGGTGCATCGCATGGTCATCGCCCGCTCGCTGTTCCGCTGATGCTGCCCCTGGAAGGCGTCCGCGTCGTCGAGATCGCCCAGAACCTGGCCGGGCCCATCGTCGGCGAGATCCTCGCCCACCTGGGCGCCGACGTCATCAAGGTCGAGCGGCCCGAGGGCGACGACGCCCGCCGGTGGGGTCCGCCGTTCCACAAGGGCACCTCGCCCGGCTACCTGGCCGTCAACGCGAACAAGCGCTCGATCACGGTGGACCTCAAGGACAGGACCGCGGTGGCGCGTCTCACCGAGCTGATCGGCGAGGCCGACGTCCTCGTGCAGAACCTCCGGCCCGGCTCGCTGGAGGGGCTGGGCCTCGGGGCCGAGGCGCTGACCCAGCGCTATCCGCGCCTGGTGTACTGCTCGGTGTGGGCGTTCGGCCGGACCGGACCGCTGAAGCTCAAGCCCGGCTACGAGCCGATGGTGCAGGCCTTCAGCGGTCTCATGATGATGAACGGCGACGAGGGCGGGCCGCCCACGCGCATCGGCACCTCGATCCTCGACTACGGCACCGGCATGTGGGCGGCCATGGGCGTGCTGGCCGCGCTGGTGCGGCGGGCGACGACCGGCGGCGGCGGTGTCGTCGACGCCTCGCTGTTCGAGACCGGGCTGGCGTGGCTGAAGGGCCACTACGCGAGCTTCCGCGCCTCCGGCGCCGTGCCCGAGCGCCACCGGACCGGCAGCAACCGGGTCGTGCCGTTCCAGGCCTTCGAGACCAAGACGGGCCCGCTCATCGTGGCCGCCGGCAACGACCGGCTGTTCGTCAAGCTGGCCGGCGTGCTCGGCCATCCCGAGTGGGTGAAGGACCCTCGCTTCGCGACGAACGCCACGCGCGTCGAGCACAAGGCGACGCTGTGCGCGATGATCGACGAGATCTTCGTGACGCGCAGCAAGGGCGAGTGGATCGACCTGCTGGAGGCCGAGGGCGTGCCCTGCGCGGTCATCAACAGCCTGCCCGAGGCGGCGGCCCATCCGCAGGTGGCCGCGCTCGACATGATCCAGCCCGTGCCCGGCGACGACTTCTCCCTCGTCGCGCTGCCGCTGTCGTTCGAGGGGGCCCGACCGAGGATCCGGCGGGCGCCGCCGGCGGTCGGCCAGCACGACGCCGACCTCGTCAGGAGCGGGGGGCGCTGGCCGGGCGAAGAGCGGGGCTGACGCTGGCGCGGAAGAAGGCGATGTGTCCGACGAGCATCGCCCGGTCGGCGACCATCTGAACGTCGGGAAACCCGGCCCGCCGGAGCAGCGCCGGGATCCGGTCGCCGAAGTTGTCGCCGAGCCCGTGACTGGCGTGGAGCCGGCGGCTCAGGAAGCCGGTCGCCGCCGCCGACTGCGGGCCGCCGAAATCCAGCAGGTGGAGCCGGCCGCCGTCCGCCAGCACGCGTCCGACCTCGCGCAGCGTGGGCTCCTTGTCCTCGGCCGGCAGGTGATGCAGCACGAACGCGGACAGGACGCGGTCGAACGACCGGTCGGGATACGGCAGCGAGTCACCGAAGCCGCGATCGAACCGGATCGCCAGGCCGGCCCGCCGCGCCTTGCGACGGGCCCGGGCCAGCGCGGGCGGATCGGGGTCGATGCCGACGACCTCCACGCTCGGGTGCCGGCGCTTGATCGACAGGCTCAGTCCGCCGGTGCCGCAGCCGAGATCGAGCACCCGATGATCCGGCCGCAGCCCGGCCTGCTCGACCAGCGCTCGCCAGGCCGACCCGGCGCCGAAGAGCTTCACGAGCGGGTCGTAGAACGCCAGCGCCCACGCGCGGCCGGCCGCCGGTCGATAGCTCCGCTCGACCGTCATGGCTCCATCGTGACACGCGGGGCAACCCATCAGTCCTCGGGCAGGCCGAGCGCCCGGCGCAGCGCCGCCCGGCGGAACTGCGACTCCGACCACGAGCGCCCGCCGCTGAGCCCGCCGTCGACGACCAGCGCGTGGCCGTTGACGAACGAGGAGTCGTCGCTGGCCAGCCACAGCGCGGCCTGCGCGATGTCCTCGGGCAGCCCCGCGCGCTTGATGGGCTGCAGGTTCTCGAGCACGCCCTTCATGAGCGGCACGATCTCCTCGGCGCGCTCGGCAGACAGCCCCAGCCCCTTGCCGAAGATCGGCGTCGCGATGCCGCCCGGGCAGATGCAGTTGACGCGGATGTTGTGCTCGCCCAGCTCCATCGCCACCGAGCGCGTGAGGTGGATGACCGCCGCCTTGGCGGCCGAGTACACGTGCGGCCCGAGCCCCGTGCACAGCCCGGCGATGCTGGCGGTGCTGATGATGGAGCCGCCACCCTGGCGCTTCATCACCGGCGCGGCATGCTTCATGCCGAGAAAGACGCCGCGCAGGAGAACGCCCAGCGTCTCGTCGAACCCCTCGACGGGGATCTCGCCGATGCGGCCGCCGACCCCGCCGTAGCCCGCGTTGTTGAAGATGCAGTCGAGCCGGGCGAACCGGCGCACGGCCGCGTCGACGGCGGCCTGCACGTCCGCCTCGCGGCCGACGTCGGCGTGCGCGTACGCGGCCCGCGGGCCGAGCTCGTCGGCGAGCCGGCTCCCGCGGTCGTCCTGCACGTCGGCGATCACCACCGAGGCCCCCTCGACGACGAACAGCCGCGCGGTGGCCTCGCCGATCCCGCTGGCGCCGCCGGTGACGAGCGCGACCTTGCCGGCCAGGCGGCTCACGACGACGTCAGCGGCGCGCCGCCCCAGCGCTCCAGCATGGCGAACTCCTGGACCGGCTTGCGCTTGAGCCGGGTCAGCGTCTTCACCGGACGCCCCAGCGGCATGACGGCGGCCACCGCCACGTGCGAGGGAATGCTCAGTAGCGCCTGGATTCGCGGCTCCTCGGCCACGGCCAGCGTCGTGATGGTGCCGGCGAAGCCCTCGTGGCGGGCGGCCAGCAGGATGTTCCAGGCGAACGGGTAGATCGAGGCGCCGCTGATGATGCCGACGCGGGACAGGTTCTGGTCGGTCGAGGCAACGACCTTGAGGTCGACGCAGATCACGAGCACGACCGCGGCGCCCTTGAGCACGGGGTCGGTGAGGTGAGGGGCCGGCGGCGTCCGCTCGATGGTGGCCGCGTCCACGCGCGGCGGGTCGATGGTGTTCCACGGGTTCTCGCCGTTCTGGACCTGGGCGATGTAGCGCTTGGCCGCCGGCTCGGTGAGCCGGGCCAGCGCCTGGCGCGTGGCGGGATCGCGGACGACGATGACCCGCCAGCCCTGGCGGTTGCCCCCGCTCGGCGCGAAGCGCGCGTGCTCGAGGATCCGGTACAGGGTCGCGTCGGGGAGTGGGTCGCCGGTGTAGGCGCGGCCGGCGAAGGTGGTGCGCATCACGTCGAACAGCTCCATGCGTGCCTCCCGCGCCCGGTCGGGGCGCGGGAGCCATCCTAGCAAGCGCGGGCCCGCCCGCGCCGGACTCTTTATTGACTCAACTATTTACCGCCTGTAGCATTGGAGCGTATGGCCCGCCCGGCCGCCGTCCGCAACACGACCCGCGATACCGAGCGCCTGCTGGAGCTGCTCAACGCCCTCGGCAGCACCACCTTCCGCCAGCTCCTCTGGCAGAAATCGTCGGCGCTGGACCTCACCTACGCCCAGTCGCAGGTGCTCTTCTACGTGGGCGACCACCCCGGCTGCCGCATGGGGGACGTGGCCAAGGCCTTCGGCGTCACGCTGCCGGCGGTGACCCACATCGTCGATCGGCTGGAGCAGAAGCAGTTCGTCCAGCGCGCGGCCGACCCGGCCGATCGCCGCGCCTACGTGCTGGAGCTGACCGGGCGCGGGGCCGAGCTGGCCGCCGAGCTGCTGGCCGTCCGGATGCGCGGGCTCGAGCGTGTCGTGGCACGCCTCACCCCGGCCCAGCGCGAGCACGTGATCGACGGGCTGCAGGCCCTGGTGGACGCCGCGCTGGTCCCGGGGCGGAGAAAGTCATGACGCGCGGACGCCTGGCGCTGAGCGGCATCGCGCTGGCCGCGCTGGCCCTGACGGGGTGCTCGGATCGCGCTTCCGGCACGCCGGCGAAGACCGCGCCGCCGGCGGTGCCGGTGACGGTGGCCGAGGCCGTCCGGCGGGACGTCCCGATCCAGGTGACCGCGGTCGGCAACGTCCAGGGGCTCACGACGGTCGCCGTGAAGTCGCAGATCGCCGGCCAGATCCTGCAGGTCCACTTCAAGGAAGGGCAGGACGTACGCCAGGGCGATCTGCTCTTCACGATCGATCCCCGCCCGCTGGAGGCCGCGCTGCGGCAGGCACAGGCCAACGTGACCCGCGACACCGCCGCGCTCCGCCAGGCCGAGGCCGCGCTGGGGCAGCGCCAGGCCGAGGTACAGCAGGCCGAGGCCAACCTGGCGCGCGACATCGCCCAGATGGACAACGCGAGCGTGCAGGAGCAGCGCTATCGCAGTCTGGTCGAGCGGGAGCTGGTCGCTCGCGAGCAGTACGACCAGATCCGCACCAACTCCGCGGCCATGGCCGCCACTGTGCGGGCCGACCGCGCGGCGGTGGAGAACGCGCGCGCCTCCGCGCTGGCCGCGCAGGCCGCCGTCGACAACGCGCGCGCGGTCATCCTGGCCGACGAGGCGATGGTCGACTCCGCCCGCCTGCAGCTCGCCTACACGACGATCCGGGCGCCCATGGACGGCCGCACCGGCAGCGTCCTGGTCCAGGCCGGCAACGTCGTGAAGGCCAACGAGGACGGCCCGCTCGTGGTCATCACCCAGGTGCATCCGATCTACGTGGTGTTCGCGGTGCCCGAGCAGTACCTGACCGACATCAAGCGGTACCGGGCGGCCGGTCTGCTGCGGGTCGAAGCCTACCCGGACCGGACGCAGCCGCCGGCGCGGGGCGAGGTCACGTTCGTCAACAGCACCGTCGACGCGACGACGGGCACCATCCAGCTGAAGGGAACGTTCCCGAACACCGGCAACGTGCTCTGGCCCGGGCAGTTCCTCGACGTCGTGCTCACCCTCACGACGCAGCCGGGCGTGATCGTGGTGCCGACGCAGGCCATCCAGCCCGGCCAGCAGGGCAGCTTCGTGTTCGTGGTCAAGCCCGACCTGGTCGTCGAGCCCCGCACGGTCGAGCCGGGCCGGCGACTGGAGCGCGAGACCATCATCGACCGGGGCCTGGCGGCGGGCGAGCGCATCGTCACCGACGGCCAGCTGCGGCTGCGGCCCGGCACCAGGATCGAGATCAAGAAGAGCTCGTGAGCACCGATCTCTTCATCAAGCGGCCGGTGCTCACCACGCTGCTGATGGCCGCGCTGCTGCTGGCCGGCATCATGGGCTTCCGGCTGCTGCCGGTCAGCGACCTGCCCAACGTCGACTTCCCGACCATCCAGGTGCAGGCCGCGCTGCCCGGCGCCAGTCCCGAGACCATGGCCTCGGCCGTCGCCACGCCGCTGGAGCGCCAGTTCACGACGATCGCCGGCATCGACTCCATGACGTCGTCCAGCGCGCAGGGGCTCACCCAGATCACCATCCAGTTCACGCTGGACCGCAACATCGACGCCGCCGCCCAGGACGTGCAGGCCGCCATCACCAAGACGCTGCCGCTGCTGCCGCCCACCATGCCGACGCCGCCCACGTACCAGAAGGTGAACCCGGCCGACCAGCCGGTCCTCTACCTGTCCCTGAGCTCGCCGACGCTGCCGCTGTACACGGTCGACGAGTACGCGCAGACGTGGCTCGGCCAGCGCATCTCGACGATCAGCGGCGTGGCCCAGGTGCAGGTGTTCGGCTCGCAGAAGTACGCGGTCCGCGTGCAGGTCGATCCGCGCGCGCTGGCCGCCCGCGGCATCGGCATCGACGAGGTCGAGCAGGCGATCAGCCGCGGCAACGTGAACCTGCCGACCGGCACGCTCTACGGCCACCAGCAGGCCTACACCATCCAGGCCACCGGCCAGCTCACCGACGCCGCCGCCTACCGGCCGCTGATCGTCGCCTACCGCAACGGCTCACCGGTGCGGCTACAGGAGATCGGCCGGGTCATCGACAGCGTGCAGACCGACAAGGTCGCCAGCTGGTACAACGACGAGCGCGCGGTCATCCTGGCCATCCAGCGCCAGCCGGGGACGAACACCGTCGAAGTGGTCGACGCCATCCGCGCGCTGCTGCCCACGTTTCGCACCCAGCTTCCGGCCAGCGTGAACCTCAACGTCCTCTACGACCGCTCGGCCGCGATCCGCGACTCGGTGCACGACGTCGAGTTCACGCTGATGCTCAGCGTGGCCCTCGTGGTCATGGTGATCTTCCTGTTCCTGCGCAACCTGTCGGCGACGATCATCCCGAGCCTGGCGGTGCCGATGTCGATCGTCGCCACGTTCGCCGCCATGTACCTGCTGGGCTACACGATCGACATCCTGTCGCTGATGGCGCTCACCCTGTCCGTCGGCTTCGTGGTGGACGACGCCGTCGTCATGCTCGAGAACATCGTGCGCCACATGGAGCACGGCGAGAGCCGGATGGAAGCCGCCCTCAAGGGCGCCCGCGAGATCGGCTTCACCATCCTGTCGATGACGCTGTCGCTGGCCGCGGTGTTCCTGCCCGTGCTCTTCATGGGGGGCGTGGTCGGCCGGCTCCTGCACGAGTTCGCGGTGACCATCGGGGTGGCCGTGCTGGTCTCGGGCCTGGTCTCGCTGACGCTGACGCCGATGCTGTGCAGCCGCTTCCTGCGCCCTCCGCGGAAGTCGCACGGGCGCCTGTACCGGATCTCGGAGCGGTTCTTCGACGGGATGCTGGCCACCTACGACACCAGCCTCCGGTGGGTGCTGCGTCACCCGCGGACGACGGTGGCCTCCCTGTTCCTCACCATGGGACTGACGGCCTGGCTGTTCGTGAGCATTCCCAAGGGGTTCATCCCCAACGAGGACACCGGGCAGATCTTCGCGTTCACCGAGGCGGCCCAGGACATCTCCTTCGAGGCCATGCGCGACAAGCAGCGGGCGGTGGCGGCCATCCTCCAGAAGGAGCCCTACATCGAACAGTTCATGTCCTCGATCGGCGCCGGCGGCTCCAACATCGTGCCCAACACCGGCCGTATCTTCATGCGCCTCAAGCCGCGCTCCGAGCGGCCGCCGGTGGAGCAGGTGATCCAGGAGCTGCGGCCCAAGCTGACCACGGTGCCGGGCATCAACGTCTATCCGCAGAACCTGCCCACGATCCGCATCGGAGGCCAGCTCACCAAGGCGCTCTACCAGTACACGCTGCAGGACGCGGACCTCCAGGAGCTGTACCAGTGGGCGCCGCTGCTGCTCGACAAGATCCGCGCGCTTCCGGCGCTGCAGGACGTCAACTCGGACCTGCAGATCACGAGCCCGCAGGTCCGCATCGACATCGATCGCAACCGGGCCTCGGCCCTCGGCGTGAGCGCCGACCAGCTCGAGTCGGCCCTCTACGCGGCCTACGGCTCCAAGCAGGTCTCGACGATCTACACCCCCTCCAACCAGTACTGGGTGATCCTCGAGGTCGATCCGCAGTACCAGCGCGACCCCACCGCGCTGTCGCGCCTGTACGTGCGGGCGGCAGGCGGCGCGCTGGTCCCGCTGGGATCGGTGGCCCGGATCACGACCGGCGTGGGGCCGCTGACCGTGAACCACCTGGGCCAGCTGCCCTCGGTCACGATCTCGTTCAATCCCCGGCCGGGCGTGTCGCTCAGCGAGGCGGTCGCCCAGGTCGACACCGTCCGCCGCGAGCTGCGGCCGCCGGCCACGCTGAACATGAGCTTCCAGGGCACCGCCCAGGCGTTCCAGGACTCGCTGAAGGGGCAGGGGCTGCTGCTGCTGGCGACCATCCTCGTCATCTACATCGTGCTCGGGATCCTCTACGAGAGCTTCGTGCATCCGCTGACGATCCTCTCGGGGCTGCCGTCGGCCGGCGTGGGCGCGCTGCTGACGCTGGTGCTCTTCGGCGCCGAGCTGAACCTCTACGGCTTCGTCGGCATCATCCTGCTCGTCGGCATCGTGAAGAAGAACGCGATCATGATGATCGACTTCGCGCTGGAGGCCGAGCGCGGCGGCATGCCGCCGGCCGAGGCGATCTACCGGGGCTGCCTGCTGCGCTTCCGACCGATCATGATGACGACGATGGCCGCCCTGCTCGGCACGCTGCCGATCGCGCTCGGCTGGGGCGCCGGCTCCGACGCCCGCCGGCCGCTCGGCCTGGCGGTGGTCGGCGGCCTGATGCTCTCGCAGCTGCTGACGCTCTACATCACGCCGGTCATCTACGTCTACCTGGAGCGCTTCCAGAAGGCCCTGGGCTCGCCGTGGCCCCGCCTGGCCCGGCTGTTCGGCGTGCGCCGGCGGCGCGGCATCGAGCCGGCGCCGGCCTCGGTGGGCGCCGCCGCGCGCCGTCCCGACTGACGTCCGCCCGCGGTATCCTCCCGGCATGACGCCCAAGCCCTCGGTCAGCCTCGTGGCCGTCGCCGGACGCCGCCGGGTGACGCTGGAGCTGGCCCAGCGCCTGGAACGGGAAGGCTTCGGCGGCATCTACTGCCCGAGCCCCGGCGACGGTCTCGCGCTCTGCGAGGCGCTGGCCCTGTCGACGCGCACGATTCCGTTCGGCACCAGCATCGCCAACATCTACACGCGCCACCCGCTCGACTACGCGCAGACCGCCGCCGTCATCCACGAGCTGTCGGGCGGCCGCTTCCGCTTCGGCCTCGGCGTCAGCCACGGCCCGACCCATCGGCGACTGGGCCTGCGCGTCGGCAAGCCGCTGGAGGACATCCGCGCCTTCGTCGGCGACGTGCGCGCGGCCACCGAGCAGGTCGGGGGCCTGCCGCCGCTGGTCCTGGCCACGCTGCGCCGCCGCATGGTGGAGCTGGCGGCCGAGATCGCGGAGGGGGCGGTGTGGGCCAACGCCGCGCGCTCGCACATGGCGGCGTCCCTGTCGCACGTGCCGGGCTCGCGGCTCGCCGACCCCGCGTTCTTCGTCGGCGACATGATCCCCACCTGCATCGACGACGACCGGGCAGCCGCGGCCGCGGTCATGCGCCGCACGCTGGTCCCGTACGCGAAGCTGCCGAACTACCAGAACTACTGGATCGAGGCGGGCTACGCCGAGGAGATGACGGCGATCCGCGTGGCCGTCGCCGCCGGCGAGGACGACCGGATCCCGGCGCTCATGTCCGAGCGCTGGCTGCGCGACGTCACGCTGTTCGGCAGTATCGCCGACGTTCGCGACGGCGTCGAGGCGTGGCGAGCCGCCGGCGTGCGCACGGTGATCCTCGTCCCGTCGTCCACTCGTGGCGGCCAGCTGAAAGCCTTCGAGGAGCTGATCGCCGCCTACCGCTGACGACGTCCGTTCCCCTCGACGACGCCGCGGCGCAGGCGGCGTGCCCGCGGGCGCGCCGGCATGGCTCGCCTGTCGCCGTAACTCGCTCCGGGCCCGGCTCGCTCGGACCCCCCATCCCCCGGAGGGGGCTCGGTCGGCGAACAGTAGAGGCGAGGGCGGCTCGCTCGCCGGACCCTGCGCTCGAACGGCGACCACGGCTCACCATGACGGCGTGCCCGCGGGCGCGCCGCCTGCGCCGCGGCGTCGCCGAAGGGAACGGACATGGGGAGCTAGCCGAGGACCATCCGCTTGAAGCCCTCGGCGTGGCGGAGGCCGGCCTGCTTGCCGTCGCGAAGCGCCCAGGACTCTAGGAGCTGATCGACCCATTCCCCCTTGCCGACCTGGGAGCGGTGGGCCTTGAGGGCCCGGCACTTGGTGCGCAGGGTGGCGCCGATGTCCACGAAGGCGTCGGGGGCGAGCGACCCGGCGATGAACACCTGCTTGACCTTGTGCGGCCGCAGCCCCTCGGCGAGCAGCTCGGGGAAGATGGCGCTCGTCTCCGACGACGGGAACACGGCGTCGAGGGCGGCGTCGGCCACGGCCCGGTGGTCGGGGTGGTTGAGGTATTCGTTGCCGTAGTAGCGCGCGGTCGGGTCGCCGCAGACGACGATGTCGGGCCGGAAGCGCCGGATGACCCGGGTGAGGTCGCGTCGCATACCGAGGGTCGGCTCGAGCGTGCCGTCGACGTAGCCGAGCAGCATCAGCTCCCGCACCCCGAGGATCTTCGCCGCCGCCCGCGTCTCCTTCTCGCGGATCGGGATCAGACCTTCGTTCGAGGGCGTGTGCTCGTTGACGCCGGCCCCGCCCGTCGTGACCAGACAGAAGGCGACCTCGCGCCCTTCGCGCGCCCACCTCGCCACGCTACCCCCGATCGTGAACTCGTTGTCGTCGGGATGGGCGGAGATGCACAGGATGCGGCGGAGGGAGCCGCCCAGCTCGTGGCCGCCCGGCTTCGCGCGCGCCATCAGCCCCGGCCGAGGGCGGCGGCGGTCTCCTCGAGCGCCCGGCCGAACTTGGCCAGCAGCTCCTCGATCTCGCCCTCGGAGATCACGAGCGGCGGACACAGCGCCACGGTGTCCTGGAGGTTCCGGACGATCAGCCCGTGGGCCTGCGCGCGGGCCACGAAGAGGCTACCGGCGGCGCCGGGGGGATCGAACGTCCCGCGGCCGGGCTTGTCGGGGACCAGCTCGACACCGGCCACGAGGCCGATGCCGCGTACCTCGCCGACGAGCGGGTGGTCGGCGAGCTTGCGCACGCCCTCCTGGAGCATCGGCCCCACCCGCCGCACGTGGCCGAGCAGATCGCGCTCGGCGAAGATGGCGAGCACCTCGAGGGCGACGGCGCAGGCCGCCGGATGGCCGGTGTAGGTGTAGCCGTGGGCGAACAGGCCGAGCTTCTCGCTCTGCCCCACGCAGGCGCGGTAGATCTCCTCGGAGATCACGGTTGCCGACAGCGGCAGGTAGCCCGAGGTGATCGCCTTGGCCATCGTCATGATGTCCGGCTTCATGGCGAACGTCTCGCTGCCGAACATGCGACCGGTCCGGCCGAAGCCGCAGATGACCTCGTCGGCGATGAGCAGGACGTCGTGCCTGCGGAGCACGGCCTGGACTTTCTCGAAGTACGTCGCCGGCGGCACGATCACCCCGCCGGCCCCCATCACCGGCTCGGCGATGAAGGCGGCCACCGTGTCCGGATCCTCGCGCTGGATCTGCGCGTCGAGGTTCTCGGCCAGACGGGTGGCGAACTGCTCCTCGCTCTCGCCCGGCTTGCCGTGACGGTAGAAGTATGGACAGTCGGTGTGGCGCACCTGGGGGATCGGCAGGTCGAAGTCGCGGTGCGAGGCGGCCAGCCCGGTGAGGCTGGCGGCGACCGCGGTCGTGCCGTGGTACGCGCGCTGACGGGCGATGATCTTCTTCTTCCGGTGCCGGCCGCGCGCGTTGTTGTAGTACCAGACCAGCTTGACGGCGCTCTCGTTGGCCTCCGAGCCCGAGTTGTTGAAGAACACCTTGGACATCGGCACCGGCATGAGCGTGACGAGCCGCTCGGCCAGCGTGATGGCCACGTCGTTGGCCTTGCCGCCGAACTGGTGGTAGTAGGGCAGGCGCCGGAGCTGCTGCGAAGCCGCCTCGGCCAGCCGCGCCTCGCCGAAGCCGAGCGCGGTACACCACAGGCCGGCCAGCGCCTCCAGGTACTCGCGGCCGGACTCGTCGTAGACGTACACGCCCTTGCCGCGCGTGATGACGAGCGGTCCCTCGCTCTCGTGACGGCCGAGGTTCGTGAAGGGATGGAGCTGGTAGGCGACATCGCGGCGGCGGCTCGTCGTGGTCGTGTCCATGGTCGGGCAGGATAGCGCATCCGGGGGCGTCGCGATCACACCTTGATTCCGGCCCGAACGGGGCCTAGTCTCCGACGGACGGTCGAGACCGCGGGGGCTCCACGCAGGCCGTCCTCGAGTCGAGGTGAGCGCCATGACCGACGAGCAGCAGCGCATCCGCGGATACCTCACGAGCCAGGCCGGCAAGCTGGCACCGGCCGACGTCGTCGGCAAGGTCCGGGCCGCGATGGACCAGCTCCACCTCGCCGCGCGGGCGGTGCCGCCGGCCCGCTTCGACGCGGCGCCGGCGCCGGGGGAGTGGAGCGCGAACGAGGTGATGGCCCACGTGGTCGAGGCGGGACGCCACTTCGGCGGCGCCATCGAGCGGCTGCTCGACGGCGGGGCGCCGGGCGCGCCGCGCGACGCGGCGGCGCGCGACACGGGCCCGCGTCCGCTGGCGACCTGGTGGGCGCTGCTCGAGCGCGACCGCGCGGCCCTCTTCACGCGCGTGCTGCTGGCCGCGCCCGCCGAGCGGCTGGAGGGCACCGTGGAGCATCCGTTCTTCGGGCCGCTCAACTGGCGGGAGACGCTGCTGTTCATGCGCCTGCACGACCTCGACCACGCCGGCCAGCTGCAGAAGATCGCGGGGGCGCTGGGCGCGTGATGCGCGTCGCCATCGGGCTGCGGCTGGAGTCCCACGAGGACTGGGAGCAGGCCTCGACCTACGTGATCGAGGCCGAGCGGCTCGGCGTCGACGTCGTCTGGTCGCACGAGTCGTGGGGGCTCGACGCCGCGACCCCGCTGGCCTTCATGGCCGCTCGCACGTCCCGCATCAGGCTCGGCTCGGGCATCATGCAGGCCGGGACGCGGACGCCGGCCCTGCTGGCCATGACGGCGCTGAGCCTGGCCTCGATGTCGGGCGATCGGTTCGTGCTCGGCCTGGGCGTCAGCGGACCCCAGGTCATCGAGGGCTGGCACGGCCTGCGGTTCGATCGACCGGTCAGCCGCATGTGCGAGACGGTCGAGATCGTCCGGCGGGCCGTGCGGGGTGAGCGGCTGAGCTACCACGGTCGGATCTATGAGCTGCCGCTGCCCGGGGGCGAGGGCAAGGCGCTGCGCTCGGCGGCGAGCCCGCGCGCGGTGCCGATCTACCTGGCCACGCTGTCGCCGCGCAGTCTCGAGATGACGGGCGAGATCGCGGACGGCTGGCTCGGCACGTCGTTCATGCCCGAGCACGCCCGCGTCTTCTTCGACCACATCGAGGCCGGCGCCCGTCGGGCCGGCCGCTCGCTGGGCGCGCTGGACCTGCAGGCGGGCGGGCACGTGGCCTTCGGCGAGGACGTCGAACGCCTGGTCGCCGCCCGCAAGCCGGGCCTGGCGTTCACGCTCGGCGCCATGGGCTCTGTCCGGCACAACTTCTACAACGACGCCTTCCGGCGAGCGGGCTACGCCGATGCCGCCGCGGAGGTTCAGCGCCTCTGGGTGGACGGCCGGCGGGACGAGGCTGCCGCCCGCGTCCCCGACGAGCTGGCCGTCAAGGCCAATCTGCTGGGCACCGAGGCGATGGTGCGCGAGCGCCTGCGTGTCCATCGCGACGCCGGCGTCACGACGCTGCGCGTGGATCCCGCCGGCGGCACGGTGAGCGCGAGACTGCAGACGCTGGGACGTCTGATGGACCTGGTCCGCGCCGTGTAGCCGGCCGCGCCCGGCGCGTCGTGCTCCCGTCACACGTGCGCGATCGCGTCGATCTCCAGGCGGACGCCGCGGGGGAAGTCCTTCACGGCGACCGTCGAGCGCGCCGGCGGCACCGCGCCGACGCGGGTCCGGTAGACCTCGTTCATGCCGGCGAAGTCGTCGTGGCTGGCCAGGAACACGGTCGTCCTGACGAGGTTGTCCATCCCGGTGCCGGCCGATTCCAGGATGGCGCGAATGTTGGACAGCACTTGCTCGGTCTGCTCCTCGATGGTCGTGCCCACGACCTCGCCGGTCGCCGAGAGTGGAAGCTGGCCGGAGACGAACACGAGATCGCCGCAGCGGATGGCTTGCGAGTACGGCGCCCCTTGCAACGGCGCCGGCGCCCGGCTGGTTCGAATGGCTGATTTGACGGCCACGGTCGTGCCCTCCTCGGAGCCCGGATGATGGGCGCGGCCGAACGCGCTGCGCGGCCGCGCTCCGACGGAATCCTATCACCCGCTCGAGGCGGGGCCCGGCGGCCGGGTCAGGGAGCCGGCGACCGGCGGACCTCAGTGAGGACGCGGCGCCAGAACGTGCGCCGCTCGCCGGAGTAGAACTCCGCCACGATCGCGGCGCGGTTCTCGGCTTCCAGGCGACCGTACCGCTCCACGAGCCAGGTCGCGGTACGTCGCGCCGAGTCCGACGTGGCCGGCCGCGTGTCGCGCGAGCGGGCGGCCGGCGCGTCAGTCCTGGACGACGAACGCGAGGCAGACCGTTCGCCCTCCACAGCCCGCTCCGGCGGCGGCGCCACCGGGCGCTCGACCTCCGCGGCGCGTGGTGGCGCCGGCGGCGGCAGCGGCGACGTCGTCGAGTCGGCCTTCGCGGCGTGCTCGCGTCGTGGCGGCGCGGCAGGCGGCGCGGTCGCGCCGGGGGGACCCGGGGTCACGATCGCCGGCGGCGGGGTCGTGACCGCTGTGGGCTCGGGCGGCGCGGACGCGCGGCCGACGACGAGATAGGTCGCGGCCGCACCGATGACGATCACGCCGCCCATCGCGGAGGCGCCGACGACGAAGAGCGTCCGACGTCGGCGTGCGTGCTCGCGGCGGCGGCGGTCGATGAACCGCAGGAACTCGACGTCGGGTTTCGTGGTGTCCGGGGTCGCTCGCCCGGGACTCGGCATGGCCGTCACCCTCCTCCCGCAACGAGGATCGGGAAGGTGTGCGAACCCCGTACCAGCGAGATGGCCGTTCGGGCCGGCGTGGACGTACTACAATCGACCACCTGATGGAGCCGCGCACGGCGGAGGTGGTCATCTGCGGAGCCGGCATCGCGGGGGTCGCCGCGGCATACCACCTCGCGATGCGTCGCGGCGTGGGCGACGTGGTGCTCGTCGACGAGCGGCCTCCGCTGTCGCTGACGAGCGACAAGTCGGCCGAGTGCTATCGCAACTGGTGGCCGGGACCCGGCGACGCGATGGTGGCGGCGATGAACCGGAGCATCGACCTGCTGGAAGACCTCGCCCGCGAGAGCGGCAACGTCTTCAGGATGAACCGGCGCGGCTACCTGTTCGCGACCGCCGATCCGGCGCGGGTGCCGGAGTTCCTGCGGGCCGCCGAGACCGCGGCGGCCCTCGGCGCCGGACCCGTGCGCCTGCACGCGCGCGGCTCGAGCGACTATCAGCCGGCGCCGGCCGACGGGTTCGAGGCGCAGCCGATCGGCACCGACGTGATCACGGACACCGCGCTCATCCGCCGGCACTTCGGCTGGCTGGCCGACGACACCGTTGCGCTGCTCCACGCCCGCCGTTGCGGCTGGCTCAGCGGCCAGCAGCTCGGCATGTACCTGCTCGAGCGCGCGCGCGACAAGGGCGTGCGCCGGCTGGAGGGCCGCGTCGAGCGCGTCGAGACCGCGGGCGGGCGCGTGACGGCGGTGCACGTGCGCGGTGGCGCCGGCTCCCACGTCGTCTCGACGCCGCGCGTCGTCCTCGCCGCCGGCCCGCTGCTGAAAGCAGCCGGGCGCATGCTCGGCATCGAGCTGCCGGTGTTCTGCGAGCGTCACGCCAAGGTGGCCTTCGACGACGTCCGGGGCGCCATGCCGCGCGCGGCACCGCTGACGATCTGGACCGACCCGGTCCGGCTGCCGTGGTCGGACGACGAGCGCGCCGGGCTGGCCGGCTCCGAGCACGAGCGCCTGCTCGAGCCGTTCCCGGCGGGCATCCACGGACGGCCGGAGGGCGGTGCGGACAGCCGGTCGGTGCTGCTCATCTGGACGTACGACGCCGGGCCCGTCGAGCCGGTCTTTCCGGTGCCGTTCGATCCCGCCTATCCGGAGATCGCCTTGCGTGGCATGTCACGCATGGTACCGGCGATGGGCGGCTACCTCGAGCGCCTGCCGCGGTCGTTCGTCGACGGCGGCTACTACACGAAGACGCGCGAGAACCGTTTCCTGGCGGGTCCGCTGCCCGTGGAGGGCGCCTACGTCATCGGCGCGCTGTCCGGCTACGGCATCATGTCGTCCAGCGTCGCGGCCGACCTGCTGGCGGCCCACGTGACCGGCGCGCCGCTGCCCCCGTACGCGGCGGCCTTCGCGCCGGACCGCTACGACGATCCGGCCTACCGCGCACTGCTCGAGACCTGGGGAGACTCCGGCCAGCTGTAGCGGAGACCGGACGGCGCCGCGGCGGCCGGATCGCCGCGGCGCCGTCCGATCCCGATCAGACCGGTTGACGGGCGACGTACCCGTAGCGAGCGTTGCTCCGCTCGCCGCCGGCCGCCACGTACTCCGCCCGGATCGCCGCGATGCGATCGTGGGTGATGGCGCCGAGCGCCACCTTGGTGTTGATGTTGTACAGCTTGGCGGCGTTGCCGGAGAAGATGGCCGTCTTGACGCGGCCGTCGGCCGCTCCCAGCGCCGCGAACTTGTGCTGCGCGCGCATCTCCTCGGGGATCTCGAGCCGCCGCATCGCCTCGATCTGCCACTGCGGCGAGCCGTACCAGACGGAGTCCGAGCCCCACAGCACCCGCTCGTGGCCGAGCCCGCGCACGAGCGTGCCGATGAAGGCCGCCGCGAAGCGCGGATTGGCCACCGCGCACGTCGCGAAGGCGGTGCCGATCTCGCCGTAGACGTTCTTCACGCCGTACTTGGCCGGGATCTCCGCGAGGTCGGTCGCCCACTGGATGCGCCCGGTCTTGTCGAACTCGGCCATGACGGCGTCCGGGGACTCCTGGAACGGGCGGAGGGCACCGTGGTAGATGACGAAGTTGAGCTTGGGCCAGTCCTTGGCCGCCTTGCCGAGGTCGTTGACCGTCGCGTACTCCCACACGCCGGGCCACGACTTCTCGTAATCGGCCGGGAGCAGGCCCTTGTGGATGCAGATGGTGTTGATGCCGACCTTCACGGCCTTCTCGTAGAACGGGTAGACGAGCTTCTCGTCGTCGAGTCGCCAGTACGACGCGTTCTTGGAGGGGAACAGGGGATCGCCGATCGTGTAGCCCTTCCAGCTGTCCGGCTTCACGGTCGTGATGCACCGGTCGACTTCCTCCATCCAGCCGTTCTTCTTCGGCGTGAAGACGGAGTGGGCGAGCAGCCGCCGGGACTTGGAGATGCGGTTGATGGCCGCCCGGGCCGCCGCGATCTGGTCGTTGCTCAGCAGGTCCCAGGTCGGGTCGTCGAACGGCGCGCCGGAGAGCAGCGCGACCTTGGTATCGCTGTCGACGAACACCTCCTTGACGTAGTTCTCGAACTTGAAGCGGTAGAGATCGTTCTCCTGGCTGATGGCCGGGTTCCAGTTCTTCTTGGCGTACTGGGCGAGGCCGAGCAGGCCCTCCTGCTTGAAGTCGTCCCGCACGAAGTGCGTCTGCACGTCGATGATGAACTGGTTGGCGAGCGCCCCGGCCCGTGCCGTGGCCGCGCCGGGCTGCTGGGCCTCGGCGGGCGTGACCTCGAAGAGCGGACCGAAGACCTCGTTCATCGCCAGGAACGCCGCCGCCATCCCGGCGCTGCTGGCCAGGAAGCGGCGTCGGCTGAGGCCGTGGCGTGGGCCCAGCTCGTCGGCCATCTCCAGGATGCGAGCCTCCACCCGCTGCTGCGCGCGTGTCTGCGGCAGCGGGTTGTACTCGCCGTTGGAGACGATCTGGGTCGGAACCGGCGATCGGAACGACCCGGTTTCGGCAGGCGCGGTCTGTTGAAGCTCCGACGGACTCAGATAGTGCGGCATCCTGACCTCCTGCGACGCGCTGGCGGCGTCGGCGCGCCCAGCCTAGAAGAGTCGGCCTCCGGCCTCAAGGGGGTAGGGCGCCCGCCGTGTGAAACGAAGCACGAGGACCTTGCCTATACCAGGCGCGCGCGCAGGCGAGAGCTCAGCGCGTCGATGACCATCACCATGGCGATCGTGACGAGCAGCGTCGTGGAGGCGGCCGGGTAGTCGATCATCCTGAGGTACGTCTGCAGGTAGAACCCGATGCCGCCGGCGCCCACGAAGCCGAGCACGGTCGCCGCCCGGATGTTGGTCTCGAGCCGGTAGAGCACGTAGGAGAGGAAGAGCGGGAGGACCTGCGGCAGGACGCCGTAGCGCAGCACCTGCAGTCGCGTGGCGCCGGTGGCGGTGACGGCGTCCACCGGGCCCGCGTCGATGCCCTCGATCGCCTCGGAGTAGAGCTTGGCCAGCGACGTGGTCGTGTAGGCGAGCACGGCCAGCACGCCCGGGAAAGGGCCGAGCCCGACGGCCGCCACGAAGATCAGCGCGTACACGAGCGTGTCGACGCTGCGGAACAGGTTCAGCATGGCCCGCGCCGGGTAGAAGACCCCCGGCGGCGCCACGTTGCGCGCCGACAGGAAGCCCAGCGGCAGCGCCAGCGCCGCGGCCACGACCGTGCCCAGGAGCGCGATCTCCACCGTCGTCACGGCGCCGGTCAGGGCGGCGGGGAGGACCCGCGGATCCGGCGGCAGCATGCGCCGCACGAAGTCCACGATCCAGGGGACGCCGCGCGCCAGCCGCACGGGATCGGCGCCGGTGTCCCACACCAGCCAGCCCAGGACGACCAGGCCCACGAACAGCGCGGCGCGCCTCAGCGTCCGTCCCCGTAGATGGCGTCGGCGACGGACGGCGTGACCGCGGCCGGTGGACCGTCGAAGGCGACACGCCCGCGACGGACCCCGACGATCCGGCTCGCGTAGGCCAGCGCCGTCGGCAGCTGGTGCTGGCTGACGACGAGCGTGAGGCCGCGCTCGATGTTGATCGTGCGCAGGAGGCCCATGATGTCCGCGGTGAGCGCGGGATCGAGGCTGGCGGTGGGCTCGTCGGCCAGGATCACCGCCGGCGCCTGGGCCAGCGCCCGTGCGATGGCGACTCGCTGCTGCTCGCCACCCGAGAGGGTGTCGGCCCGCCGGTCGGCCAGGTGCGCGAGCCCGACCTGGTCCAGGCAGGCCAGCGCGCCGGCGCGGTCGGCGGCCGGAAAGCGCCCGAGCAGGCTCGGCAGCACCGGGACGTAGCCCAGGCGACCGGCCAGCACGTTGTCGAGGACGGAGGCTCGACGGACCAGGTTGAACTGCTGGAACACCATGCCGATCTGCCGGCGGGCGGCCCGCAGACCGGCAGCGTCGGCTCCGGTCACCGTCCGTCCGGCCACGCGCACCACGCCCGCCGTGGGTTCCACGAGACGGTTGATCGCGCGCAGGAGCGTCGTCTTGCCCGCTCCGCTCCGACCGAGGACGACGACGAACTCGCCCGGCTGCACGACGAGGTCGACCCCGTCGACCGCGATCACGGCCGGCGGCAGCACGACGCGCAGGCCGGCCACCTCGATCATGGCGCTCATGGGCGGGCAGGGCGCGGCGGCGAGACGGGGCTCAGCGCGGCCGCGCCCCGAGCAGCTCGATGGCCGCCCGGACGGGGTCGTACTCGCGGTCCTCGGCGACCTCGAAGCCGTCGATCTCGTAGAGCCGCTTCAGCAGGCCGGCGTAGTCCGGGCCGCGGATCTGCAGCAGCGCGCCACGGACCTTCGCGAAGGTGGCCGGGTCGAGGCCGTCGCGCGCCGCGATGCCGGCCTCGGGGATGGGCTCGGTCTCGGCCACGACCACGAGCCGCTCGCGCTCGGCCGGGTCCTTGAGGTACTGCTCGCGTGCCAGGTCGAACGAGGCGATGGCGTCGACGTGACCGTTGAGGAGGGCGCGCATGCTGGCGTCGTGAGCGCCCGAGAAGACCACGTCCTTGAAGAAGGTTTTGGGATCGCGGCCGGTGACCAGGCCGCGCTTGATCAGCAGCACCATCGGATAGATGTAGCCCGAGGAGGAGGCCGGATCGACGAAGGCGATCGTGCGTCCCCGCAGCGCTTCGAGCGACGTGATCCCGGTCTCCCGCCGCACGTAGATCCGCGAGGTGAACGAGGCCTTGCCGTGCCACACGTTCTTGGCCACGATGACGGCCTTCGCCTCGCGGCTGGCGAGCACGTAGCCCCCCGGATGCACGAAGGCCAGATCGGCGGAGCGGTTGCGCAACGCTTCGATCACCGCGGCGTAGTCCGACGCGACCGTCACCCGCACCGGCACGCCGACCAGCTTGCCCAGGACCCGGCCGAACTCCTCGCCGGTTGCCAGCAGGTCGGTCGGCTTCTGCGAGGGTGTGAGCACCAGGTGGAGCCGGTCGACGGCGCAGGCGTGGCGCGCGGTCACGGCCAGCGCCGCGGTCAGCCCGAGCGTGAACGATCGGCGCGAGAGCGGGGTCATCGCGCTGCGAGGATAGACGGCTCCCGCGCCGTTCGGCAAGCGCGGCGCGAGTCATTCGATTGCCTTGACCCGGGCCCGCTGTTTGGGGAGAATCGGGTGCCGTGGCCACGACCACGAAGGCTCGAGCAGTGAAGACGCGGACCAAGCCCGGGCGCCGCCGCGACCCCGAGCGCTACGAGGTCCACGCCAAGATCGTGCGGCTGGTGCCCCGGCATCTGCTCGAGCGCGTCGTCCGCGCTCAGGCCGGCGACAGCCCGCGCGGCTGTCACAAGTGCGGCAGCCTGTTCGTCGAGATCGAGCCGGCCTTCGTGCACTGCCGGTACTGCGGTAGCCTCTCGCGGATCCGCGGCGCCTCCCTCCTCGCCCAGGAGGAATGGGAGATGCGCTCCGGCATGCGCCTGGCCTCCTGAACGCCTCCGCCCGAACGTCGTCCCTGACGATCGCTACACGCTCGAGGGACCGCCTGGCGGCGGCGCCACCGATCCGAGCCCGCCATGCGAGCCGTTGGACGCGATGACGACGCTGGCGCACGCTCGAGCGGGTGCCGGCCGCCGCTCGGTGGTGCTGCTGCACGGCCTGCTCGGGAGCGGGCGCAACCTTGCGACGCTGGGCCGTTCCCTGGTCGCCGGCAACCTGGACCTCGCGCTCGTGTCCTTCGATCTCACCGGCCACGGCGCCTCACCGCCGCTGCCACCCGGCGCCGACACCGCAGCCCTGGCCGCCGACGTGCTGGGCAGCGCACGCGCGCTCGCGCTGCCGCCGCCGCTGGCTCTGGTCGGCCACTCGCTCGGCGGGCGCGTGGCGCTTCGCGCGGCGCTGAGCGAGCCGGCGACCGTCGGGGTGGTGGTCCTGCTGGACGTCGCGCCCGGGCCCCTCACCGAGCGAGGCGACGTGGCGGACGTGCTCGACATCCTGCTGAGAATGCCCGACTCGTTCGCCAGCCGCGCCCGGGCGCGGGCGGGGCTCGAGGAGGCCGGCCTGTCGTCCGCGCTCGCCGAATGGCTCCTCCTGAACCTCACCGCGGTGGGCGAGGAGTATCGCTGGCGGGTCGACCGTCGGGCCCTGGCCGAGCTGCACGGTCGCGTGGCCGCCGAGGATCTGTGGCCCGGCGTCGAGGGCCCGCGGTCGTGGGCGCTCCGGTGCGTGCGCGGCGCGACATCGCCATACGTGACCAGGAACGACGTCCAGCGGCTGGCGGCCGCCGGCTGTCCCGTGACGGCCATCGAGGGCGCCGGTCACTTCCTGCACGTCGACCAACCCGGCGCCGTGGCCGCCGCGGTGCGGGCGGCCCTCATGTAAGAACGAATGGTCGGGCCGTCGCCGACGTGACGCCGCCTCGTCACCCATGTCGGCTGGTCGGCACTGCGCGTCCCCCAGGGTCGCAGAAACGCATGCGACGCCACCGCCGGAACGGTTCTTGCTCCTGCGTGCGCCGCCATGCGGGCGTGGACCTGGGCGACGGCGCTGGCGACGGACCGACTCGCGGATCCCGAGCCCTTCCGGCTCGCGCTCGCGCCGACCTGGCGGCCGTGGCCCACGTATAATCACGACCCGGGGCCCATGACGCGCTCTGCCCGCGCTCCTCGTCCTCCGCAGCGAAGCTCCTCACAGGCGTCCGCGGACCTGACGCGCCGCTGCGCGTGGGCGCGCGAGCCGCTGGACGTCGAGTATCACGACCGCGAGTGGGGCGTGCCGGTGCGCGACGACCAACGGCTCTTCGAATTCCTCGTGCTGGAAGGGGCCCAGGCGGGTCTGTCGTGGTCGACGATCCTCCGCAAGCGTCCCCACTACCGGCGCGCATTCGCGGGCTTCGACCCGCGGCGCGTGGCGCGCTTCGGTCCGCGCGACGTGCGCCGGCTGCTCGGCGACGAGGGCATCGTGCGGCATCGGGGCAAGATCGAGGGCGCCATCGTCAACGCGCGGGCGTTCCTGGCCGTGCAGCGCGAGCACGGCTCGTTCGCGGACTACGTGTGGCGCTTCGTCGAGGGACGGCCGCTGCAGGGCGGCCGCCGCGCCGTCGATCGGCTGCCCGCCGAGACCGACGTGTCGCGCGCGCTGAGCGCGGACCTGCGGCGACGTGGCTTCTGCTTCGTGGGGCCGACCATCTGTTACGCGTTCATGCAGGCGGTGGGCCTCGTCAACGACCACGCCGTGGAGTGCTTTCGCCACGACGCGGTCGCCCGCCTGGCCGGTCGTTCGCAGCGTCGCCTCGGCGCCGCCGGCGCCTGATCACCGGACTCCCGAGCTCGGCCAGCAACGCCGCGCCGAGCAGCCGGCCCCGGAGCGCGACGACCCGCCGTCCGGTGGACGCGCGCGCCACCGCCGGCCAGCCGAAGTAGCCTCGCCCGCCGGGCTGCATCTGCTCGAATCGCCGCGCACCCCGCGCCAGCGCTCCGGCCCAGTCGGTCCACGCCGGCGGCAGGCGTCGCGCCACCGAGCGCCGCACGAGGCGTGGCGCGATCGCGAGCATGAGCGCGGTCTCCAGCTCGCCCGAGTGCCACTCCCGGTCCGGGCGCGGGCTCCGCATGAGCGCGCGCACGCGCGAGCCCGTCATCTCCTCCGGTCGATCACCCGGCGGCGCGAAGCCGGCGACGAGGACCTGCAGCCGGCCACGCCGCGCCAGCGTGCGCCGGGCCGCCGCGATGGCGCGCAGGTGACCGGGGTCGGCCTGGTAATTGGTCAGCACGAAGCGGCGAAACCCGTGCGCGGCCAGCCCCTGCACGACCTCGACGATGAGCCGCGTGGCCGTGGTCACCGACAGAGAGACCGTGCCGCTCCAGCGCTCGGCCAGCTCGCTCACCCCGTACGGGAGCGAGGGCGCCAGGACCGGGCGCCAGCCGGCACGACGCAGATGCGGCGCCACCCGCCGCGCCAGCTCCTCGGCGCCCAGCCAGTCCACCGCCAGCGGCAGGTGGGGACCGTGCTGCTCGACGGCGCCGAGCGGCAGGATCACAAGGCTGCGCCGGTCGCGCGCCAGCCGTAGCGCCTCGGGCCACGTGAGCTCGGCCAGCCTGATCATGCGGGCGAGCATAGCAGTGATAGACTCGCGCCCCGACGGAAGGGAGATCCCATGCGCGAGGTCCTGGCCCACGTGAGGGCCGTTCGGTGACGACGTTCCGGCTCGGCGAGGTGGACGTCGTGCGCGTGGTGGAGATCGGACGGTCGGCCTACGCCACCGCCGACATGCTGCCGGAGTCGACGCCGGAGGCGATCGCGCGCCACCACGGCTGGCTCAGGCCGCACTTCTTCGACGAGGCCACGGGAGACCTGGGCTCGCGCATCCAGACCTGGATCGTCCGGATGCCCGGCCGCACGATCCTCATCGACACCGGGGTCGGCAACGGCAAGGAGCGGCACGAGTCGCCGCTGTGGCATCGCCGACGGGGCACCTGGCTGGACGACCTCGCCACTGCCGGCGTCCGGCCCGAGCAGGTGGACACCGTGGTCTGCACCCACCTGCACGTCGACCACGTCGGCTGGAACACGCGCCTAGACGGCGATCGCTGGGTTCCAACGTTCCCGAATGCCCGCTACGTGATCAACGGCGAGGAATGGCGGTTCTGGAAGTGGGAGAGCGAGCGCGGGCGCGAGCTGTCCGGCTGCATCGTCGATAGCGTGGTGCCCGTCGTCGAGACGGGGGCCGTCGCGCTCGTCGACGAGCGGTACGAGATCGCGCCCGGGCTGCGCTTCGAGCCGACGCCGGGGCACACCCCCGGTCACGTGGCGGTGCGGCTGACGACCCCCGAGGGCGAGGCGGTCTTCGCCGGCGACCTCATGCACCGCACGGTGCAGGTCGCCGAGCCCCAGTGGAACAGCCGCTTCTGTCACGACGGCGACCGCGCGCGCCGGACGCGCCAGGAATTCGTGGAGCGCCACGCCGACAGCGGCGTGCTCGTGCTGCCCGCGCACTTCCCGCGTCCGGGCTACGTCATGCGCGAGGCGGGCGGCTTCCGCTTCCGCCCCGCCCTCTGACGTCGAGTCAGCCTGCGAGCCCGGGCCGGCGGCCGATCCACGGGCGGGCGGCCTCCAGCTGCGCGGCGAGGCGGAACAGCGTGGCCTCGCCGCCGTAGGCGGCGACACACTGCACGGCGACCGGCAGCCCCTCGGCGCTCATGCCCAGCGGCAGCATCATCGCGGGCTGGCCGGTCAGATTGAACCAGACCGTGAAGGGTGAGAACGTAAACACGCGCTGCCAGTACTCATCCACGTCGTCCATCATCATGTCGATCCAGCCGAGCTTCGGGGGCAGGGTGGCCAGGCCCGGGGTGAGGAGAACGTCCCAGTCGGCGTGAAAGACCGCCATCTGGCGGCCGAGCCGGTGCGCGGTCTGGGTCGCGCGCACGTAGTCGGCGGCGGCCACGCGCTCGCCCCTGGCGGCCGTGGCCAGGGTGACCGTCTCCACCTCACCGGGACGCGGTGGTCGGCCGGCCGTCGGGTGGCTGTTGAGGTTCACGACAGTATTGGAGGACACCAGCGTGAGGAAGGTGGGGACGACGGCCGCGCCTTCGACGGCGGGGTTCGCCTCGTCGACCCGGTGGCCGAGGTCGGCGCACAGCCGGGCCGCCTCCCGCAGCACGCGGAGCGGCTCGGCGTCGACGGGCGCCCCGTTGGGCGCGGCCGCGGTCCAGGCGATCCTCAGGCGGCCCGGCGGCGTCCCGACCTCCTGCAGGAACGGCCGGGCAGGCGGCGGCGCGACGTAGGGATCGCCCGGGCCCGGGCCGGCGGTGGCATCCAGGAGCGCCGCGGAATCGCGGACGCTCAGCGTCACGGCGTGCTCCACCGAGCAGCCGCCGAGGCCCTCGCCTGCGTAGGGGGCCATCGTGTTCCGCCCCCGCGTGGGCTTGAGCCCGACCAGGCCGCAGCAGGCCGCCGGGGCCCGGATCGAGCCGAAGCCGTCGGTCGCGTGGGCCATCGGGACGATGCGGGCGCCCACCGCGGCGGCGGCGCCGCCGCTGGATCCTCCGGAGATGCGCGTGGGGTCCCAGGGGTTCCGCGTGGGCCCGTGCAGCCGTGGCTCGCAGGTGAGGCTCAGACCCAGCTCGCACGTGTTCGTGCGCCCGAAGATCACGAGCCCGGCTCGCTTGAGGCGGGCGACGTGCTCGCTGTCGGCGTCGGGCGGCGGCGCGTCGGCGAAGAAGCGAGAGCCGCGCGTCATGCGCACGCCGGCGATCGGGGCCGTGAGGTCCTTCATCAGGAAGGGCACGCCGGCAAACGGCCCCGGCGGCACGCGGCGCTCGATCGCGGCGCGGGCGAGGTCGTAGAGCGGCATCGTCACCGCGTTCACCGCCGCGTTGCGCGCCTCGACCCGCGTGATGGCCGCCTCCAGCAGCTCGGCGGCCGAGACGTCCTTGCGTCGCACCAGCTCGGCGAGGCCCAGCGCGTCGTACGCCTCGTAGTCCGCGAACCCTCTCATGGTCGCTCCAGGGCGAGGTACGCGGGAACGGCGAGGGCGGCGAACAGCAGGCCCACGGCCTGGTCGCGCTCGTCGTACCAGCCTTCCTCGTGCAAGAGGTTGATGGTGCCCAGCATGCGGCCGTCCCACGCGACCGGGATGTTGAGGACGGAGCCGCAGCCGAGCGCGGCGATGAGCGCGTGGTCGAAGAACACGGCGCGTACGTCGGCAGCGGTGCGCCCCAGGTAGGGCTGCCCGCGTCGCAACACCTGCTCGGTCCAGGCGGTCGGGTTCAGCGGCTTGCGCCCGCCGACAGGATACGCCCCCGGCTGGGTGGAGTAGACGCGCTCGGAGTCGCCCGAGCCCGCATGGTAGCGCATGAGGGTGAAGAGCCGATGACCGAGCACGGCGCCGAGCGCGGCGTCGAGTGCGCCGAAGAGCGCGGCCGGCTGGCCGGGCATCGTCGCCACCGCCGCCACCGCGCCCAGGTGAGCGGTGGGATCGACGGCCGCCGCCCGGCTCACGTCGCGGGACCCCCGGGCGGGTGGCCGACGGCAGGAGGACGCAGGGCGCTGGACCGGATGGGCACGGTGCGCGAGACGCTATCATAGGTCGCGATGGAGACGCGTGTCCGGCTGTCCGTCAACGGGCACGCCGTCGACCGCGTGGTCGACGTGCGTCGCTCGCTCAGCGATTTCCTGCGTGACGACCTGGGCCTGACCGGCACCCACGTCGGCTGCGAGCACGGCGTCTGCGGAGCGTGCACGGTGCTGGTGGAGGGCGAGAGCGCGCGCAGCTGCCTGCTCCTCGCCGCCCAGCTGGAGGGCGCCGCGGTCACCACGATCGAGGGCCTCACGCCCGCCACCGGCCTCAGCCCGTTGCAGGAGGCGTTCCGCGACTGCCACGCCCTGCAGTGCGGCTTCTGCACGCCGGGCATGATCGTCGTCGCCCACGAGCTGCTCGCGCGCACGACGACGCCGACGTCCGAGGACATCCGGGAGACGCTGGCCGGCAACCTCTGCATGTGCACCGGGTACGTGAACATCGTGCGCGCCGTGGCGCGCGCGGCGGCCTCGCGGGCCAACCGGTGAGCGAGCGCGAGGGCCGCTCCTGGGTCGGGCGCGCGCTGGCGCCCCGCGAGCACGCGCGACTGGTCGCCGGGCGCGGCCGCTTCGTCGACGACCTGTCGCCCGGCCGTGGCCTGCACGTGGCCATGCTGCGCAGCCCTCATGCCCATGCCCGCATCGTGGCGGTCGACGCGCGCGCGGCCGCCGCGCTGCCCGGCGTGGCGGCCGTGCTCACCGGCGGCGAGGCGGCGCGGTCGTCGCGGCCGATCCGTCCGCTGATCCCGACCGCGACGCCGGTCGACGATTACTGCCTGGCCGTCGATCGGGCGCGGTTCGCCGGCGAGCCGGTGGCGGCCGTGGCCGCGATCGACCGCGCCACCGCCGAGGACGCTGCGGAGCGCATCGAGGTGGCGTACGAGCCGTTGCCGGCGGCCGTCGACGCCGAGGCGGCGGCCCGCGGGGAGGGGCCGCTGCTGTACCCGGAGCTCGGGAGCAACGTGGTCTGGCACGACACGCTGACCTACGGCGACGTGGACGGCGCCTTCGCCGCCGCCGCGGGCGTCCTCGAGGAGCGGTTCGAGATCCAGCGCTACGCGTCCACGCCGCTCGAGACCTTCGGCTGCATCGCCGAGTACGACGCCGGCACCGACGGGTACGCGTTCGTCACCAACGACCAGCGACCGGGGCTCACGCTGGCGATCCTGGCCGAGTCGCTCGGTGTACCCCAGGCGCGGATCCGGCTGCAGTGTCCCGACATCGGCGGCGGCTTCGGCAACAAGCGCCGACCGGCCTACCTGCTGATCTGCGCGCTGCTCGCGCGCCGCGCCGGCCGTCCCGTGAAGTACGTCGAGGACCGGCGGGAGAACCTCGGCGCGCTGATGCACGCCGCCGGGGGCGTGATGCGCCTGGCGCTGGCGTATCGCGCCGACGGCGCGCTGCTCGGGCTCTCGGTGCGCGACGTCACGGACGAGGGCAAGAACCTCGTGTCGCCCGCCCAGCACAACCTCATCAAGCTGGGCACGATCGCCAACGGGTACCGCATCCCGGCCATCCGCTACGAGGCCTGGTCCGTGCTCACCAACAAGTGCCCGAGCGGGGCCAACCGGGGTATCGGCAAGCCCTTCATGTGCTTCGCGCTGGAGCGCGCGATGGCGCTGCTGGCGCGCCGCCTCGGCGTGGACCCCGTCGCGCTGCGCCTGCACAACTACGTGGGCGCCGACGAGATGCCGTACACGACGCCGACGGGCTCGCGGTACGACAGCGGCGATTACCCGGCGACCCTCCGGGCGGCGGCGGAACGGTTCGGCTACGCCGCGCGGCGCGCCGAGCAGACCGCCGGCCGCGCCGGGGGACGGCTGCTGGGGATCGGCGTCGCGACGTCCGTCGAGCCGGCGGGGACCAACCTCGCCTCGTACGAGATCATCACCGGTCGCCGGGCCGCATCCGGGTCGGCCGAGGCCGCGATGGTGCGGGTGGAGCCGGACGGGCAGGTGCGGGTCGCCCTGGGTGACCCGCCGAGCGGACAGGGCTACGAGACCGTGATCGCGCAGATCGTCGCCGACGAGCTGGGGCTGAGCCCGGACCAGGTGTCGGTCGCGCGCGGCTTCGACTCGTCGACGACCCCCTGGCTCTACCTGTCCGGCAACTACTCCAACAAGTTCGCGGTGACCGACACCGGCGCCGTGATCGGCGCCGCCCGCCAGGTGCGCGACAAGCTCCTACGCCTGGCCGCGTTCCGGCTGGAGATCGGCGCCGGCGACCTCGAGCTGCGCGACGGGGCCGTTCACGTCCGGGGCGCGACCGATCGCGCCCTGACGCTGCGCGAGCTGGCCCGCACGGCCTACGCCGACGTCCTGGGGCTGCCGCCGGGCGAGGCCCCCGGGCTCGAGGCGCGTCACGCCCACCAGAACCCGCTGGCCCGGCCGATGGACGCCGAGCGTCGGGTGCCCTCGCAGCTGGTGTTCGCCAACGCGGCCCACTGCTGCCTGGTGGAGATCGATCGTGCCACCGGCGCGGTGCGCATCCTCCGGTACGTCGTCGTGCACGATTGCGGACGGGAGCTCAATCCGCTGATCGTGGAGGGCATGGTCCACGGCTCCACCGCGCACGGGATCGGCGCGGCGCTGCTCGAGGAGTTCCGCTACGACGACTCCGGGCAGCTGCTGACCTCGACGTTCGTGGACTACCTCAAGCCGACGGCCCTCGACGTCCCCGACATCGACGTCGGCCGCCTCGAGCATCCCTCGCCCTTCACGCCGCTGGGCGCCAAGGGGGTGGGGGAGGGAGGCGCGATCCCGGCGCCGGCCGCCGTCGCCAACGCCGTGGACGACGCGCTCGCGCCGACCGGAGCCGTCGTGCGGGGCCTGCCCATCACGCCCGAGGCCGTCTGGCGCTGGCTCGACGCCGCCGGACACGCCCGCTAGCGGCCCTTCCAGTCGGGCTTGCGCTTCTCCAGGAAGGCGCGGACGCCCTCCTGGAAGTCCTCGGACAGATAGCAGGAGAGGATCAGGTCCTCCAGGTCGCGGGGGGCGACGCCGGCGATGTAACGCCGGGTGGCTTCCTTCACCGCCGCCAGCGTGAGCGGCGCGTGCTCGGCCACGCGCGCGGCCAGCTCGCGGACGCGCGCCTCCAGCGCGGCCGCCGGGTGCACCTCGTCGACCAGCCCGAGGCTCCGGGCCTCGGGGGCCGCGAGCAGCCGGGCCGTGATGACCATCTCGCGGGCGCGGATCGGTCCCACGGTGGCGATCAGCAGCGCCAGGCTGGCGGGGGCGGCGAAGTTGCCGAGCGTGCGCGCGATGGGGGCGCCGAAGCGCGCGTGCTCGGCGGACAGCCGCAGGTCGCAGGCCAGCGCCATGAACATGCCGCCGCCGACCGCGTCCCCCTGGACCATGGCGATCGTCGGCTTGCGCATGCCGGCCAGCCGGGTGAGCACCCGGCCGATGCGCGCCTCGTACCCGAGCGCGTCCTCCCTCGTGCGGAACGCCTGGAACTGCCGGATGTCGGTCCCGCTCACGAACGCCTTGTCGCCGGCGCCGCGCACGATCACCACGCGGACGGACGGGTCGGCGTCCAGCCGCTCGCAGAGGCCGTGCAGGCCCTCGTACATCTCGAACGTCATCGCGTTGCGCGCCTGGGGCCGGTTGACGGTGACGACGGCGACGCGTCCGTCCTGCGCGAGCGTGAGGTGGTCGGCGACGGTCTCGATCATGGCGTTCACGATAGCGCACCGGCGCAGCCGCCTGCTACCCTAGAGCCCATGCTCTGGCCCGCCCGGCCGCGCGGCCGCGACGTCGTGGTCGCCGCCCACCCCGACGACGCGCTCCTCCACGGCGTGGCCGTGCTGCGGGGCCTGGGCGCGCGCATCACCCGGTACGACGTCGAGGCGCGGACGGCCGAGGCCCGCCTTCGGCGCTTCGCGCGGCCCGCCCTCGTCCGCCTGCGCGCGGAGCCTGCCGGCGCCGCCGCCACGCGCCTGCACGTGGAGAGCGACGCGCTGGCGTGGGCGCCGATGTTCCGGCGCTTCCGCGGCGCTCTGCTCCGCGCGGAGCCTCGCGTCCCGTGAGACCGCGCTCGCTGCTCGTCACCGGCTTCGAGCCCTTCGGCGGCCACCCGACGAACCCCTCGCTGGAGGTGGCCAAGGCGCTGGACGGCCGCCTGCTGGGCGACGCCGTCGTGCGCGGCGCCGTCCTCCCCGTGCACCACGTCGAGGCGGCGAGCACGGTGGTCCGGCTGCTGGACGAGATCGAGCCCGCCGCGGTCGTGCACCTGGGCCTGGCGGCCGGACGCGCGCGAATCGCGCTCGAGCGCGTGGCCGTCAACGTGATGGACTACGACACGCCGGACAACGCGGGCTACCGCGCCCGGGGCGAGCCGTGCGCGGCCGGCGGCCCGGCGGCGTACTTCGCGACGCTGCCGCTCGACGCCATCCTGGCCGCGGTGCTGGCCGAGGGGATCCCGGCCTGCGTCTCGAACAGCGCGGGCACCTACCTGTGCAACCAGACGATGTACACCACGCTCCACGCGCTGGCCCGCCGGGGCCACTCCTGCCGCGCGGGGTTCGTGCACCTTCCGCTGCTGCCCGCGATGGTGGCCTCCAGCGGGCTCGAGCAGCCGAGCATGGACGTCGGGCTCATGGTCCGCGCGATCGAGGTCGCGCTCGGCGTCGTCGCCCGCGACTCGTGAGCGAGCGCGCCCGCAACGTCGTGCTGCTGGGGCTCGACTACAGCCTCTTCCTGGTCGGCCTGGCGTTCGCCTCCCAGGCGACGATCCTGCCGGCGTTCGCCGCCTGGCTCGGCGCCCCCAACGTGATCATCGGCGCCATTCCGGCCGTCATGACGCTGGGCTGGTTCCTGCCGCCCCTGTTCGCGGCCGGCCACACCGAGGCGCTGCCCCGGCAGTGGCCGTTCCTCATGCGGTGGACGGGCTGGGAGCGCGTCCCGTACCTCGGCATGGCGCTGCTGGCCTTCTTCGCGGCCGAGCGGGCGCCGGCCCTCACGCTCGCGCTCGTGCTCGTCATGCTGCTCGTCAGCACGGCCGTCGGCGGCTTGCTGATGCCGTCGTGGATGGACCTGATCGGTCGGGCCATTCCGATCACGACGCGCGGCCGCTTCTTCGCGCTGGGCAGCCTGGGCGCCGGCGTGGTCGGGCTCGGCGCGAGCCTGCTCGCCGCCGACGTGCTGGCCCGCGTGCCGGCGCCGGCCAGCTACGGGTTCTGTTTCCTCGCCGCCTCCGTCTGCCTGGGGCTGTCCTGGATCGCCCTGGCCCTGGTGCGAGAGCCGGACGGCCGCGACGTCCGCGATCCGGTCACGCTGCGGACCTACCTCGCCCGGGTTCCGGGGCTGCTCCGCCGCGATCGGAACCTGTGTCGATTCCTCCTGGCCCGCGCGTTCGCCATCACGGGCGTCATGGGCAGCGGCTTCTACACCGTCTACGCGCTCCGCGCCTGGGAGGCCCCGGCCGCCCAGGCCGGCGTGTTCACGGCCCTGCTGGTCGCCGGGCACTCGGCGGGCACGCTCGGTCTGGGCTGGGTCGCCGACCACGCCGGCCACCGCCTGGTCCTGCTGGTGGGCTCCACGGCCACGCTGGGCGCCAACGTGCTGGCGCTGGCGGCCGGCAGCCTCGCGGCCTTCCAGGTCGTCTTCGTGCTGGCCGGGGTCCACACCGCGGCTGTCAGCGTGTCGGCGCTGAACGTCCTCCTCGAGTTCGCGCCGACGGCGGACGCCCGGCCCACGTACATCGGCCTGGGCTCCACGGCCATGGCGCCGGTGGCCTTCGTGATGCCGCTCCTGGGCGGGCTCATGGCCGACGTCCTCGGCTTCCGAGCCGTCTTCCTCGTCGCCCTGGTCGCCGGGAGCGTCGGTCTGCTGATGCTGGCCACGCTCGTGCACGACCCGCGGCGGCTGATGGCGGGGCCGGCGGAGGAGGCCGCGGCGTGAGGGCGTTGCTGCTCGACCTCGACGACACGCTGCTCGATTACTCGAGCGGTGTGGACACCTGCTGGGAGGCGGCGTGCGCCTCCGGCGCGCCGGGACTGCCCCAGGCGGCGCTGGTGGCGGCGCTCGCCGAGGCGCGGCGCTCGTTCTGGAGCGATCCCGAGCACAACCGGCGCGAGCGCATCCACATGCTGCGGGCCTGGACCCGCATCGCGACGCGGGCCCTCGAGCGCTGCGGCGGCGACCCGGAGCTGGGCGCGGCGATCGCCGAGGCCTTCGCCGCGCGACGCCGGTCGGTCATGGCCCTGTTTCCCGACGCGCTGCAACTGCTCACCACCGTGCGCGGGCTCGGCCTGCCGCTCGGGCTCGTCACCAACGGCGACGCCCGCGAGCAGCGCGCGAAGATCGAGCGCCACGACCTGGCGCGGTTCTTCGACGTGATCGTGATCGAGGGGGAGTTCGGCGCCGGCAAGCCGGACCCGGCCGTGTACCGCTGCGCGACGGAGGCGCTCGGCGTCGCCGCCGGCCCGGAGGTGTGGATGGCCGGCGATCACCTGGAGTTCGACGTGGACGGCGCTCAGCGGCTCGGCCTGCGGGCGGCCTGGCTGGATCGGCCCGGCCTCGGGCTGCCGCCGGCATCCGCCGTGCGGCCCGACCGGATCGTCCGGGATCTGGGTGAGCTGTCGGCGGCGCTCACCGCTCTGGCGAGACCGTGAGGCTCGTGCGGCTGGCCATCTGGATCGCGACCGCGCTCTTCGTCTGGATGCTGTTCTCGCCACTGGTCGGCGAGATGCTCCAGCGGCTCACTCCCGGGAATCCCGCGACCATGCCGTAGGCCGGACTGCCGCCGAACGGCGCTCAGCGACCCCAGCGATAGTCGCCGTCCGACCCGAGCCGTCCGCGTCCCCCGCGCCGATCCTCGGGGGCCACGTTCTTGCGTCCGCCGGACTTCTTGGGTCGTCCGAAGTCGCCGCCCGGGCCAGGAGGGCCGGGACGCCGGTCGCCACCACGACGGTTGCCGCGCCCCTCGGGCGCCGGGGGGGTCCAGCCGCCCGCGCCCGGGCGCGGCGCGAAGCCGCCGCCACCACCACCCGGGCGTGGGGGATAGCCGCCGCTACCGGAGCGTGGCCCGAACCCCCCGGTCATGGGCCGGTCCGCGCGAGGGGGGCCGCCGGCCGGGCGAGGACGGGGTGGCCCGCCGGCACCCCGTGGCGTGGCACGGTCCACCCGGATCATGCGGCCGTCGAGGCTCGAGCCGTTCAGACTGCTGATCGCCCGCTCGGCTTCCTGATCGTTCGCCATCTCGACGAACCCAAACCCGCGCGACCGCCCGGTCTCCCGGTCGGTCATGACCGCGGCTGACTGGACGGGGCCGAAGCGGGCGAACGCCTCCCGCAGGCCCTCCGTCGAGGTGGAGAACGACAGCCCTCCCACGAACAGCCTCACCGACATGAGAACGCTCCTTTCATCTCACTCTACCGGGTGGTACTCAGTATATCGAGACCTGCGAGCGCCATGCCCGCGATGAACCGGGACCTGCACGGCAACGCGCCCGACGAGGCCCCCGTCGTCCTGCTCCTGATCGACGTCATCAACGACCTGGAGTTCGAGGGCGGCGAGGCGTTGCTGGCCCAGGCGCTGCCCATGGCCGACCGCCTCGCCGCCCTCAAGGAGCGGGCGGGCGCCGCCGGCATCCCGGCGGTGTACGTCAACGACAACTTCGGCCGCTGGCGCTCCAACCTGCACGCCCTGCTCGAGCACTGCCGCGCCGAGGGCGTGCGCGGGCGCGCGCTGGTCGAGCGTCTGCTGCCCGGACCGGACGACTACTTCGTCCTGAAGCCCAAGCACTCCGGCTTCTTCTCCACGACCCTCGACACGCTGCTGGAGTACCTGCGCGCCCGGACGCTGATCCTCACCGGGCTCACGGCCGACAACTGCGTCCTGTTCACCGCCAGCGACGCGTATCTGCGCGACTACCACCTGATCGTCCCCGACGATTGCGTGGCCTCCATCGATCCCGGGGACACGCGGCAGGCCCTGGCCCACATGCGGCGCGTGCTCAAGGCCGAGGTGGCCCCGTCCGCGACACTCGCGCTGTGCGGCAACGACGCCGTGCGACAGACCAAGGATCGCCCGCTCAGCCCGGGATCAGCAGGGCCAGCCCGGTCAGCAGCGTCGCCGTCAGCATCGACTCGACGAGCACCTCGCGGGCCTGCCGCCTGAGCTGACCGGCGAGCCAGGCGTCGCCGACGGCGTCGACGCTGCCGCCGGTGTCGCACTGGTTGCGCGCGGCCAGCATGACGCAGGTGTGATCGCGCGCCTGGAGCAGGCCCAGGGCGGCGCCGAAGAGCGGCACGAACAGCGCGAGGCGGAGGCCGCGGTCGAACCCGCCCAGCACCAGCAGGGCGGCCCCGCCGACGGCGAGGGTCACCAGGCCGGCGCCCAGGATCACCCGGCTCCGACGGCCCCGCGGCCCGATGTTCCGCGCGATGGTGGCCATGACCGCGACCCGCCTAAGGTATCACCGTTGTGCTCGACATGGCCTGAAGCCGGATGCTAGATTGGGCTGGCGCCATTCTCGGGGGCGGCGAGGACCGACGATGGAAGAGATGCAGGTCCGCGAGCGGTTCGTGCGCTGGATCGAGGAGACGAGGGACCTCTTCGCCCTGCTGCCCACCGTCCTCGACCACGATCAGGAGCTGGCCGCCAAGAGCGACCACGCCGAAAAGGAGACCGAGCGGCTGCGGCGCGAGCTGACCGAGCTCCGCAAGGACCTGGCCGAGGCCCGGAGCCAGGCCGCCGAGTCCCGCCACGAGCAGGACGCGCTGCTCCGGGAGCTCGAGGAGGTGCGCAGACAGAACGAGCAGCTGCGCAGCGAGAAGGACGAGGCCGGCCAGGCGCTCGCCAAGGTGCTCGAGACGGTCCAGGCCACCAACCAGATCGCGCAGAAGCTCGGAGTGACGCGCAGTCCGTTCGCCCGGCGCGATGCGCCGGCGCCCGCCGCGGCGTCGCCTCAGCCCGGGACCCACGAGTAGCTCGCACCCGCGTTCTTCCCGGCGCTAGCCCTTCGTCGTGAAGGGAGATCTGACGTCCTTGCGGAGCAGCACGCTCAGCTCGTAGCTGCGGTCCGTCTCGGGATCCGGATTGAACAGGGCCACCCAGAGGGCGGCGTGGTCCGTGCCGAGCCCGGGGACGTGCAGGCCGCCGGCGGCGATGCGCTGGATCTCCATCTCGTCGCTCGCCCGACCGGCGGCCGGCACGCTCGCGACCCAGCCGCTGTCGGAGGGAGCGCCGTCGACGAGGACCTTGAACCCCGCTCCCCGCGCTTCGTCGACGTCGGCCGACACCAGGACGAAGCGCGTCGTCAGTGGCCCCAGCGTCATCTTGAACTTGTGCTCGCCGTAGCGCTGGCCCTCGCCGGCGAGACGCTGCCCCGACAGCTCCGTGTCGCCGATGCGCCCGGTCGGACGCTGGAACAGCCGGGTGTCGTCCGTGGACTCGAGGATGCGGAACTGGAACCAGACGCCCGGCTCGGGAACCGCCGCGGCGAGCGCGTCCCTGACGAAGTCGGCGTACGTCTCGCGCAACCGGCCCTGGGCGATCAGGTACTCGTAGAGCTGCTCTCCGACGGGCCGGCTGTGCCCCGGCTTGAGGCTGTTCAGCGCGTTCCCCACGCAGCCCGGCTTCTGCTTCTCCACGTACGCCATGAGGATCGAGTAGCCGTAGGCCAGCAACCCTCCCTCGTACTCGGGGCTCTTCTGGATCGGCACCGAGAGCAGGTACGGGTACTGGCCGATCTCTTCGCGCACCGCGCTCGCGAAGTCCTGTCGAGACTTCCAGCCGGACCACCGGGCCCACGCAGCCAGCCACCACTGCGCCGTCTCGTCGGGTCCCGAGCCGCCGCCCCCGGGCGCGGCCGGCGGCGCCTCGTCGGCGACGGCCAGCGGCTCGAGCGCCGGAGCCGGCTCGCCGTCCGGTCGGCCCGGCGCCGCCGGCTCCTCGTCGACGGCCTCGGTCACGGCCGGCTCCAGCGCCGATGTCGCCGTGTCCGCCTCGTCGACGCGCGCTTCCTCGACGGCCAGGGGAGCCGCGGGTTCCGGCTCCGGCGCGCTGGGGAACTCGCCTTCGAAGCCCAGGCGGCCTCGCGATCCGGCGATCGCCAGCGGCCGACCGAACGCGCTCGAGACGCTCTCCTCGAGCTGCGCGTACTGCTCGTCGTCGAGCGCGTCGCGGTGCTCCACCATCGTGAGCAGGTCGGTGAACGCGCGGACGCCGTCGATGACCCCGCGCGCCGCGTCCGAATCGAGCTCGGTGAGCTCCAGGATGGCCGCCCGGACCTCGCGGGCCCGGTCGTGGCAGGCCATCAGCGGGGCGAAGGCGGGGTCGTCGCCGTGGATGACCTCGAGCACGCGATCGAGGATCCCCGCCGCGCGCTGCTGTACCTGCTCGAGCGCTCGACGGCGGGCGCGGGCCTGGAGCGCCTCGGTGATCGCCGTGAGCACGGGCTCCAGCTCGTGCAGGCTCTCCGGCTCGCCCGCCGTGGGCACCCCGGCCTCGGCGGCGGCGCTCAGTGTCTGGGCTCGAAGCTCGACGAACCGGCCGCGGGCACCGGCCAGCGCTTCCAGAAGACCCGTGGCGGGCGGCGCGCCGGCCTCTTCCAGGGCCCGCGCGGCCTCCTCGAGGCCGGCGCCGAGGTCCACGAAGCGCTGGGTGAGCACCACCAGCTCGCGAGCGATCTCGTCGACGTTTGCTTCCATCCGAGGCCGAATGGTCCGCGCCGATTCTAGGTTTTCCGAGTACGGCGTGTCAAACAACACGCGGGCGCGACACGGCGGCGGACCGCCGGCGTGAGACGATGGCATGCGCCGTGCTGCCGCTGGCAGTGTGTCGGGGACGGAGCTGGCCTTCTTCGCCATCCTGGTCGCGTCTTTCGCGCTGCTCGTCAGCGAGCGCCTGCGAAACGACCTCGTCGCCGTCCTGATCGTGCTGGCGCTGAGCGTGGCCGGCGTGCTGAAGCCGGCCGAGGCCCTGGCGGGCTTCGCCAGCGAGCCCGCCATCGTGGTGGCCGCCATCTTCGTCCTCAGCGCCGGGGTGCGCCGGACCGGCCTCAGCGACACGCTGGGCGCCTGGATCGGTCGCTGGGCCGGACGCGGGCTGCCGCGGGCGATCGCCGTCATCATGCCCTCGGTCGCGCTGCTGTCGGCGTTCACGCACCACCTGACCACGACCGCGGTGATGCTGCCGGTGACGCTCGAGCTGTCCCGCGCGCGGGGCCTGCCGGCCTCCAAGCTGCTGATGCCCCTGTCCTTCGCGGCGTCACTGGGCACGACCATCACGATCATCGGCGCGCCCGCCTTCCTCATCGCCAGCAGCGTCCTGCAGCAGGCCGGCCGTCCGGCGCTCGGGGTCTTCTCGATCGCGCCCATCGGTCTGGCCCTGACCGCGGCCGGCACGCTCTTCGTCCTGCTCGTCGGCCACCGTCTGCTGCCCGAGCGCCGCGGCGCCGAGGATGCCGGCAATCGCTACCGGCTCGACGACTACTTCACCGAGCTCACGGTGCGCGAGTCCTCGAAGCTGGCGGGCCGGACCGTCGCCGACCTCGAGGCGGACGATCGCCATCAGCTCCGCGTGGTCGGCCTCGTCCGCGACGGACGACGGCTGCGACGGCCGCTGACGGACCAGGCCCTGCGTCCCGGCGACGTCCTGCTGGTGCGCACCACGCCCGAGCAGCTGGTGGCCATGCGCGACGAGCGCGACGTCGAGCTGCATCCCGTGACGCAGTACCAGCCGGCCGATGACGGCCAGCCGGACGACGCCGCCGGACGGCTCGTGCAAGCGGTGATCGCCCCCGGCTCGGACTTCGGGGGGCGCACGATCGCCGACGTCGATTTCCGGCGTCGCTACGGCGTGCTCGTGCTGGGCCTGTGGCGGCAGCAAGGCTGGCTCGACCAGGAGATCGCCCAGACGCAGCTGCGGGCGGGGGACGTGCTGGTGCTGCAGGGCGACGACGAGGCGCTGGCGCGGGTCGGCGCGGATCCGGGGATCCTGATGATCGTGCCGTTCCACGGTGAGGCGCGGCAGCGGCGGCGCGCGCCGGTGGCCGCGCTGGTGATGGTGGCGACGATCGCGCTGGCCGCCCGCAACGTCCTGTCGATCGAGATGGCCGGTCTGGCCGGCGCCGCGGCGATGGTGCTCACCGGCTGCCTCACCGCCGGCCAGGCGTATCGCGCGATCGACGCGCGCATCTACGTCTTCATCGCGGGCGCCATCCCGCTCGGCACGGCGATGCGGGCCAGCGGCGCCGCCGACCGGGTGGCGGGCTGGCTGCAGGCCGCCGTCGGCGACTGGAGCCAGACCGCGGTGCTGCTGGCGCTGTTCGCGGTGGTCGCGGTCGTCACGCAGTTCGTGTCCGACGCCGCCACCACGGCGCTGTTCGCGCCGGTGGCCGCCGCGCTGGCCGGCAGCCTCGGCCACGCCCCGGAGCCGTACGTGGTGACCGTCGCCATGGCCTCCGTCGTGGCCTTCCTCACGCCGATCGGCCATCACGGCAACCTCCTCGTCTACGGCCCCGGCGGCTACCGCTTCCTCGACTTCGTGCGGGTCGGCGCCCCGCTCACCCTGATCTGCGCGGTCATCGTGGCGCTGGTGACGCCGCTGGCCTTCCACTAGCCAGCGAGCGGGGCGGCCTGGCCGCCCCGTGTACAGTGATCGCCACGCTCATGCGTGACCGCATCGCGCTCGCGGTGGTCGGCGCGCTCTCGCTCGCCGTCGTCCTCCTGGTCGCCGGGCTCACGCTCGGGCACGCGCCCGGCCGGGGCGGCCGCGCCGACGTCTCCGCGCTGCCTCTGGTCAACGCGTGGCTGAACGGCGCCAGCGCGGTGCTGCTGGCGGCCGGATGGCGCTTCGTGCGGCGGCGGCGCATCGCCGCTCACCGGGCGTGCATGCTCGGCGCCTTCTCGGTGTCGGTCCTGTTCCTGCTCTCCTACGTCACCTATCACGCCATGGCCGGCTCGCGGCCGTTCGCGGGGACGGGGTGGACGCGCTGGGTGTACTTCCCGATTCTCGTGACGCACGTCGTGCTGGCCGCGGCCATGGTGCCGTTCGTGCTGACCACGCTCTACCGGGCGCTCGGGGCCGACTTCGCGCGTCACGCCCGGCTAGGCCGGCTCACGCTCCCGGTGTGGCTGTACGTGTCGGTGACGGGCGTGCTCGTGTACTGCATGCTGTATCTCTGGTTCCCGGGCGGGTGAGCCGCCGGGCGGCGGTCCCGACGCCGGCGCCGGGACCGCCGTCGCGCTGTCCGACTCAGACGACGCCGTCGCGACGGAGCCCGTCGATCTCCGCCGGCGTGTAACCGGCCTCGGCGAGGATCTCGTCGGTGTGCTCGCCCAGGGTCGGCGGCTGCCGCTCGATCGAGGGGCTGCCGTGGGCCAGCCGGAAGCCGGCGCCCACGAGGCGCAGCGGACCGTACCGGGTGTCCACTTCCTGCACCACGTCGCGCGACTCGAGCTGCGGGTGCTCCAGGATCTCGTGGATCTTCCACACCGTGGCGCAGGGGACGTCGGCCGCGGTGAGCCGGGCCTCCCACGACTTCGGCTCGTCGGTGGCCAGCGCCGTCTCGATGAGCTCGCGCAGCGCCGGCTCGTTGTCGGTGCGGGCCCGCCAGTCCTTGAAGCGGGGATCCTCCAGGGCGTCGGCGCGGCCGAGCGTCCGCATGAGGCCGGCGAACTGCTTGTCGGTCAGCACGGCGAGGACCAGGTACCCGCTGCCCGCGCGGAAGCGGCCGGCCGTGGGCTTGCGGCTGACCGAGCCGTTGCCGATCTGCTTCTGCTCGATCCCGGCGACGGTGTACTCGCAGACCGGGCCGGGCAGGAAGGCCAGGGCGGCGTCGAGCATGGCCACGTCGACGAACTGTCCGCGGCCGGTGTGGGTGCGCTGGTAGAGCGCGCTCGACACGGCCAGCGCCGCCGTCATGCCGCCGATCGTGTCGCAGATGGCGAAGCCCGCCCGCATGGGCCCGCCGGACGGCTCGCCGGTGATCGACATGATGCCCGACATCGCCTGCAGCTTGCCGTCGAAGGCGGCGGTCGTGCGCTCGGGCCCGGTGTGCCCGAAGCCGGAGACGGCGCAGTAGATCAGCCGCGGGTTGAGCGCGGACAGCGTCTCGTAGCCCAGCCCCAGGCGGTCCATGACGCCCGGCCGGAAGTTCTCCCACACGACGTCGGCGTCGGCCACCAGCCGCGTGACCACCTCCACGGCCTGCGGCCGGCGAAGGTCCAGCGTGATGCTGCGCTTGTTGGCGTTCACGGCCACGAAGGACGACGCCATCTTGCGGGCGGCCCACTCGGGGCTGACGAGCAGGTGGCGCGTCTCGTCACCGTCGTGCGACTCGATCTTCACGACGTCGGCGCCGAGGAGGGCGAGCTGGTAGGTGCCGTAGGGCCCGGCCAGGTACCGGGTGAAGTCGAGCACGCGGATGCCGGCGAAAGGCTTGCTCATGCGTCGGCCTGCTCGCGCTTGCGCCGGGCGACGGCCTTGATCTCGTCGAACTCGCGGCGCCGCTCGGCGATCTGCTCGGGCGTCATGCGGTCGAGGTTGGAGAAGTCGAGCTTCCAGGCGGCGTCGTCCCGCCAGCGCAGCGGCGATTGCACCGTCGTGCGCGGCCCCGGCGCGCTCTCCAGCACGCGCAGGCCCAGCTCGAGCGTGCGGGACTGCGACTCGACGTCGAACGGCCGCCCGGCAGCGTTGCCGAGCGGGAAGTCGCTGAAGAGGAAGCGGGGAACGCCGCAGTACTCCACGATGTCCTTGGCGCAGCCCATCACCACCGTCGGGATGCCGTCCGCTTCGAGGTGACGCGCGATCAGACTCACGGTCTGGTGACAGACCGGTCAGGTCGGCACCAGCACCGCCGCGTCGGCTCCGTCCTCCCGGCAGCGGCGCAGGATCTCGGGCGCGTCGGTCTCGATCGTCACGCGCTGGCTGCGATTGGTCGGCGCCCCGTGGAAGCGAGGCGCCAGCGCGCCCAGGCGGCCGGCCTTCACGGCCGCCTGCAGCCGGGCCAGTGGAAACCAGGTCCCCGGATCACGGGCCTCGGTGTGCACGCGATCGTAGCCGACGTGCGAGATCCGGACGTCGGGCGTTCCCTCGCTCGAGTCGGAGTAGACCGTGTAGAACTTCGCCCCCGCGTTGTACGGCGCACCCGGCCCCTGGTCGCCGGCGCCGGGCTGGAACGGCGCCGCGGTCGTGATCAGAGCCACCCGCGACCGGGCCAGCGGCGCTCGCAGCGGCGCGAACGGCACGTCGACGAAGTGGGCCCACCGGTACGGCGCGTAGCCGAGCCGGAGGTAGTACTCGCGCGTGCGCTGCATGTAGGGAATCGGCACGTCGTGCTCGGGAGCGACGTCCATCGCGCTGGCCTCCGCGTCGAATCGTAACACCGGCGACGGACCTTGCGTCCCCCGTCCTGCCGGGCCCCGCGACCCCGTGAATCCGTTCCTCCGGGACGGCCCGTAGGCCCCGGTGAAGAGGAGGACGCGATGACGCGGTGGATGGTCGGGGGTGTGGCGGGTGCGCTGCTGGTGGCCCTGACGTGGGCCGGCGCGCTCGATGCCGGGACGCCGGGCGTGGAGGTGACGCTGTTCCGGTTCCGTCCGGGAATGCTCGAGGTCTCCACGGGCAGCGCGGTGACCTGGGTCAACCGGGACGACATCGGACACACGGTGACCTCCGGCGCGCCGGAGGCGCCCGCCGGCGGCTTCGACGCGGCCCTGGAGGGCAAGGCGGGCACCGCGACGATCCGCTTCACCGAGCCCGGTGTCTATCCGTACTTCTGCCGCCGCCATCAGGCGATGCGCGGCGAGGTCCACGTGCGGTGAACCCACTCGACAGGAGAGCAAAGGAGATCACCATGAAGCGGAGTGTGCGAACCACCCTCGGCGCGGCAGCCGCCGCGGCCCTGCTCGTGAGCGGTTGCGCCCGATCGATGCCGGCGGGTCATGCGATGGCCTCGCCGGCGACCTCCACCAGTTCCACCCCGGCCGCCTCGCTGCGCGCGACGCTCAACGGCCTGTTCGCCGAGCACGTCGTGCTGGCCAGCGCCGCCACGGGGGCGGCGCTGGGCGGGCGAGAGGCGGAGTTCAAGGCGGCGGCGGGGGCGCTGGACGCCAACTCGCTGGCGATCGCCCAGGCGATCGGGTCGGTGTACGGCAAGGATGCCGAGGCGGCCTTCCTGCCGCTGTGGCGACGGCACATCGGGTTCGTGGTGGACTACACGGTGGGGGCGGCCGGTGGTGACCGGGGCAAGCAGGACAGGGCGGTGAGCGAGCTGGTGGCCTACACGCAGGACCTGGGCGCGTTCCTGGCGTCGGCCAGCCCGGGCCTGCCGAAGTCGGTGGTCGCCGATCTCGTGAAGCACCACGTCGTGACGCTGAAGGACGTCATCGACGCCCAGGCGGCACAGGACCCGGCGCGCGCCTATACCGCGTCGCGCGCGGCGGCCGCCCACATGCAGCAGATCGCCGACCCGCTGGCGGAGGCGATCGTCAAGCAGTTCCCCGACCGCTACCGCGGCTGACTCGCTGCCGTGTGCCGGTCGAGCGCCCCGGAGCCGCCGTCGCTCCGGGGCGCTCGCATGTCCCGGGCCGCGTCGCCGGCGGGGGCGTAGCATACGCGCATGCGCGGCATCGAGCAGATCCCCTGGCTGTACGACGCGATCTGCGCGGTCGCCGAGTGGCGAGGCCTCGCCCGGTGGCGGCGCTGGGTCACAGACGGGGCCCGGGGCCTGACGCTGGACCTGGGGTGCGGCACCGGCCGCAACCTGCCGCTGTTCCCGGCCACCGTCCGCCCGGTGGGAGCGGATCCCTCGCTCGATTCGCTGCGTCGCGCGCGGCGACGCGCGCCCGGGGCGGCGCTCGTGCAGGCGCGCGCCGAGGCGTTGCCGTTCCGCTCCGGCGCCTTCGACACCGTCGTGAGCGGCCTCGTGCTCTGCAGCGTGATCGATCCGTCGGCCGGGCTGGCCGAGATCCGGCGCGTGCTGCGCGTCGGAGGGACGCTTCGCGCGCTCGAGCACGTGCGCGCGACCGCCGCCTGGAAGGCGCGACTGCAGGACGCAATCCAGCCCGGGTGGACGTGGCTGGCCGGCGGCTGCCATCCCAACCGCGACACCGAGCGCGCCGTCGAGGCGGCCGGCTTCGCGATCGAGAGCGACGGCCGCCGTGCGCAGGCCAACCTGCGCCGCTTCGCGGCCCGCCCTCGTCCTGTGGGTACAATGCCCTCGTGAGGTCGCCGTCACACCGTGAGGTCCTCAGGATCGCGGCCCGGGCCAGGGCGGTGGCGCCCGGGTGGCTCGCCGCGTCGACGGGGGGCTAGACGTGGCCGCGCGCCGCTCGCGCGCCGAGCCCGACCTCGCCCGGTCCGGCGTGCTGGCCGAGTACAACCGCAAGCGCCGGTTCGACGTGACGCCCGAGCCGGCCGGCCGCCCCGGGCCCCGCCGCGCCCGCAGCCTGGCCTTCGTGGTGCAGAAGCATCGCGCCACCGCGCTGCACTACGACGTGCGCCTGGAGCACGAGGGCGCGATGCTCTCGTGGGCGGTGCCCAAGGGCCCGTCGCTGGACCCCGCCGTCAAGCGGCTCGCCATGATGACCGAGCCGCACCCGATGGACTACAACGGCTTCGAGGGCGTGATCCCGGAGGGCGAGTACGGCGGCGGCACGGTGATGATCTGGGATCGGGGTCGCTGGGAGCCCGAGGTCGCCGACACCGCCGCGGCGCTGGCCAGGGGCGAGCTGAAGTTTCGGCTGCGGGGCCGCAAGCTGAACGGGAGCTGGGTGCTCGTGCGCACCCGCAACCGGCAGTGGCTGATGATCAAGCACCGCGATCGGTTCGCCTCGATCGGCGACGTCACGCTCGCGCGCCCGCTCTCGGTGGTCTCCCGCCGCACCATGGCGGGCATCGCGCGGGCGGCCGGGGCCACTCCGCGGCAGCTCGCCCTCGCCGCGGCCGCCGACCCTCCGCGCGCCTCCCGCACCGCGTGACGCGACCGCCGCCGCGGGTGGCGCCCATGCTGGCCACCCTCGTGGGCGCGCCGTTCCACCGGCCCGGCTGGATCTGGGAGGAGAAGTACGACGGCATCCGGCTGATCGCGGTGAAAGACGGTCGACGGGTGCGTCTGTTCACCCGCAACGACAAGGACCGCAGCGCGGACTTCCCGGAGGTCGTCGACGCGCTCGCGGCGCTGCCGGCGCCGACGCTGATCCTCGACGGCGAGGTGGTGGTCTTCGACGCCGAGGGCGTCTCGCGCTTCCAGCTCCTGCAGCGCCGGGCAGACGGCGCCTCGCCGCCCATCTACGTCGTCTTCGACTGCCTGCGCGCCCGCGGCCGCGATCTGCTCGGCGAGCCGCTCGTCGCCCGGCGCCGCGCCCTCGAGACCGAGGTCCGCGAGGGGGCGCGCGTGCGGATCGCCCGCCGGCTGGCCGCCGACGGCTTCGACGCGTTCGCGGAGGCCCGCCGCCGCGGCCTGGAGGGCGTGATCGGCAAGGACCCGCGCGCGCCGTACCTGCCGGGTGTCCGGTCGCCCGCGTGGTGCAAGGTCAAGGTGAGGGCCGAGGAGGAGTTCGTGATCGGGGGCTTCTCGGCCCCCCGGGGGGGCCGCCGCCATCTGGGCGCGCTGCTGGTCGGCGCCTGGGCCGGAGCCGCGCTGCGCTACGCCGGCAAGGTGGGAACCGGCTTCACCGAGGCGACCCTGGCCGATCTGCACCGGCGCCTGTCGCCGCTGGCGCGCGCCCGCTCGCCCTTCGCCGACGCGCCGCGCGCGCGCGACGTGACGTGGGTCGAGCCCCGGCTGGTCGCCCAGCTCGCCTTCACCGAGCGCACCGGCGACGGCAAGCTCCGCCACCCCACGTTCCTCGGCCTGCGCGACGACAAACCCCCCGCCGAGGTCCAGTGGTCGGCTCCGGTGCCGGCGACGTCGAAGCGGCGTCGTGACCCGCCGGGGACCCGCGCTCGTCGCTCGCAGCTCTAGAGCCGGGACTATCCATGAACTCGCCCGGCCGGCCGAAGGGGACACGGCGGCCGGCGGGTGGATGGGATCCTCCGACCACGCTCCGCTCGGCTCCGCATGAACGTCGGGGGAGTTCCCAGCCCGTTCGGCCGGCCGGGCGAGTTCATGAATCGTCCCGGCTAGACCGCGTAGCGTGCCCGCACGCGCTCGAGCACCTGGCGACGGGATTCGCCGGGCGGCATCCCGGCCGCCTCGATCGCGCCGACCTCGTCGGCCAGCTCGGGGTCCTTGATCATCTCGCGGATCCATCCCGAGTAGTCGCGGCCGGCCAGGTGATGCGACCAGGTCGGCTCGTCGACCCCCTCGGCCAGCTCGACGAAGCGAGCCAGGTTCACCGCGCGCAGGTTGAGGGCCCCGGCCGGACCCCGGAAGAAGAACGAGCGCTCGGGGGGCAGCTCGCCCTCGGTGTACTTGCGGAGGTGACGCCGGTGGTGCAGACGGCGCCGGGTCACGCGAAAGCGCGCCGCCCGCGGCTCGGGCTCCAGCCACGCCAGCGCGGCCTCGCCGCGCTCGAGCTCGGCGCCCTCGACGGCCGGCGAGCCGTCGCGGGCGGCCCGGGCGCTCTGGATCGCGCGCACGCCGGCCTGGAGCGCGGCCCACTCGGTCGAAGCGACCACGTTCACGAGCGGCCGGACCGTGGAGGCGAGCGCGCCGGCGTCGAGCGTGATGAGCGCCAGGCCCTCGGCGCCGGGGCGGACGAAATCGGCGCCGGGCGCGCCCTGGGCCGGCAGCACGTGGTGGGCCTCGTCGATGATGAGCCAGTGCGGCAGGCCCGTGCTCGACCGTACCGTCGCGACGACCGCCAGCACGATCGTGGCGTAGGCGACCTTCTCGGCCAGCGGCATCGCGCTCAGGTCGAGCACGAGGCTCGTGCGGGCGTGACGCAGGAGCTGGTCCAGCTCCTCGGGCGCCGGCAGGGCCTGCTCGCCTTTGCCGCCGAACACCACCACGCCCTCGAGGTCCGACAGCGTGCGGTAGTCGCCCTCGGGGTCCAGCAGCAGGAGCGTGCGCCGGCTCTCGAGCACGCGCTCGGCCAGCACGCCGGTGAGGGTGCTCTTGCCGCTGGCCGACGGGCCGGTGATGAGCAGGCGGGTGCCGTGGGCCGGCACCGACACCGAGGTCCCGTCGGCACGCTCGCCCAGCACGAGCTGGTGGCGCGCCAGGCGGGGCACGATCTGCACCAGGTCGTCGAGCACGTGCTCCTCGATGAACTCGACCGTGCCCTGGGCCGCCATGGCGCGGGTGACGTAATCGGCGCGCTCGCGCAGGGCCGGCACCGCGTCGGCCACCGCCACCGCGCACTCGCAGATCGACAGGAAGGCGTGGTCGTTCTCGGCGTCGCCGATGCCGACCATGTTGTGCGCCGACAGCTCGAGGGCGGCCAGCGCGGCATTCACCCCGGTGCCCTTGGTGACGCCGCCGGGCAGCAGCATCACCGCGCCCTTGTTGAAGACCAGCGAGCGCTCGACACCGGTCTCCTGGATGGCCGCCAGGGCGGCTTCCGCGTAGGGCGCCTCGGTGGCCACGATGGCGGTGCCGAGCCCGAACGGCACGTGGCGGCGCTGGAGCGCCTCCACCAGGGCGGGCTCGGGGGGATCGCCGAGCGTCCGGATCTCGCGGCGCTCGGGGAAGTACACGAGGGCGCCGTTCTCGGCGACGATGGCGTCGAACATCCGCTCGACGTCCGGACACACGGACTGCAGGTCGGGCAGCATCCGGCCCGTCACCAGCAAGAGCTTGCGGCCGCTCGCCCGCACGCGCGCCAGCGCGCGGGCCGTGGTCTCGGAAACCCGGTTGCCCTCGGCAATCGTGCCGTCGTAATCGGTGGCGAAGACGTGGATGTTCACGGCCGGCGACCGTCTCCCGCTGTCACCGTACCACGCCGATCACTCGGCCGGTCCCTCGAGCAGCTCCCGGTACACCGCCGTCGTGCGGGTCATGGCCGCATCGAGCGAGTGGCGCGCCTGCACGAGCGCCTGACCGCGCCGGGCCATCGAGCGGGCGCCGGCGCGGTCGGCCAGGCAGTCGAGCACGGCCCGCGCCAGCGCCGCGGCGTCGTTGGCCGGGACGAGGCGCCCGGTCTCGCCGTCGCGCACGATCTCGCCGCTGCCGCCGACGTCGGTGGCCACGACGGGTGTCCCGACGGCCAGCGCCTGCGGGATCACCTGCGAGGCGGCCTCGGAGCGGATCGAGGGGAGCACCAGCACGTCCAGGGCGGCCATCACCTCCGGGATGTCGCGCCGGAAGCCGGTCATGCGCACCACGCCTCCGAGCCCCAGCTCGTCGACGCGGCGGCGCACGTCGTCGAAGCCGATGCCGTCACCCACGATCAAGAAGAGGGCGGCCGGCTCTCGCGCGCCGACCTGGCGAGCCGCATCCAGGAACACGCCGTGGCCCTTCGAGCCGCGGATGTTGGCCACCAGGCCCACGACGGGCGCCTCGCCGAGGCCGAGCTCGGCGCGGACGCCGGCGCCGGACACGCCGTGATGGAATCGTCCGGTATCCACCCCGGGCGGGATCGCCACGATCCGGGCCGCCGGCACGCCGCTTCCGGCGACGACTCGCGCGGCCGCCTCGCCGCTGCTGATGATGCGGTCGGCCAGGCGATACACGAGCGCGCGACGGCGCGGGATTGCGATGGTCACGTGACGGCTGCGCACGACGGGCCGGCGACAGGCGCGGGCGGCGAGTCCGCCCAGCCAGCTGTCGGTCGAGCTGTGCGTGTGCACGAGCGCCACGTCGCGGTCGACCATCAGACGGCGGAGGGCGAGCAGGGCAGGGACGTCCAGGGGGCGACGCATGCGGACGGCCACGGTGGGCACGCGCTGGCGCTGCGCCTCTTCCAGGAAGTGGCTGCCCGGCTGGCCGGCCAGGAGGGCGCGCCAGCCGTGATCGAGCAGCCAGCGCGCCTCGGCAACGATCCGGATCTCCTGACCGCCGAAGCCGAGCGAGGCCTCGGTATGCAGGACGAGCCGGTTCGAGGCGCTCACCCCACCATTCTAAAGGCCGGGAGCCGCGAGAATGCTCGGCGCTATCGCGCGCGCGGCGGTCGCGGCACGGCGCCGTCCGCCGCCGGTGCTACCAGCGGGGCCGACCGCCGCCGCCGCCGCGACCGCCGCCACCGCCGCCGGAGCCGGGCGACTTGGCGCGCTCGACCTGGATCGTTCGACCATCGACCGAGGTGCCGTTGAGCTTGCTGATCGCCTGCTCCGCATCCTCCGGCGTCGCCATCTCGACGAAGCCGAAGCCGCGCGACCGGCCGGTGTCGCGGTCGGTCACGACCGCCGCGGACTCGACCGTGCCGGTGGCGGCGAAGACCTCTCGCAGACGGTCGGTGGAGGTGGAGAAGGACAGCCCGCCGACGAAGAGTTTGACGGCCATGGGGAGCGCTCCTTTGGGAGGGTTACCCTGAACCGCGACCGCACTCGATGGGGCAGAGTATACACTGGCGCCCGTGGGATCGATCGAGGTATTCCTCGAGGAGTTCACGTACCTCGGGGTATTTCTGGTGCTCTTCCTCGCCGGGCTCGGTGCCCCGATCCCCGAAGAGGTCCCCATCCTCGCCAGCGGCGTGCTCGCTCACGAAGGCGTGGTGCGCTGGTGGCTGATGTTGCCCGTGTGTGTGGTCGGCGTGATCTCCGGCGACGTCGTGCTGTACTGGGTCGGCCGCCACTGGGGCGAGCGCGTGCTGGCCTGGCGGATCGTCCGGTGCGTGCTCAGCCACGAGCGCGAGGAAGCGCTGAAGACCGCCTACCACCGCCACGGCGTGAAGGTCATCTTCACGGCGCGTCACGTGATGGGTCTGCGGGCGGCGGCCTTTCTCACCGCCGGCATCGCCCGGATCCCGTTCCTCCGGTTCCTGGCCGTGGACACCGCCGGCGCGATGGTCGGCGTTCCCGTCAGCTTCGGGCTGGCGTTTTTCTTCACCGATCAGATCGAGCAGATCCTGGCCGACGTCCACCGGGTCGAGCGCTGGGCGGCGCTGGTCCTGCTGGCGGGGGTGGGCGCCTGGTTCGCGGTGCGCGCCTACCGGCGCACCCGGACGCTCGAGCGGGAGGTGGAGGCGAGCCGCCCCGATGCCCGCTGAGCCGCGTGTTATAGTCGCCGCAACGAGAACCCGGTGACGACCGTCGAGCGCAAGCCCTGGCACGCGATCTTCCGGCTGCTGGAGCGCGACGAGCGCGTGTTCGCGGTCCTCCTGGCCGCCGCCATGGTCGGCGGCCTCGCCACGCTCGGGCTCATCCCGCTGCGGCCGCGCCAGCAGATCGACCTCGTCGCGCTGGTCGTCTGGTTCTCGCTCTACAAGCTGGGCGTCTTCGCGCTGGTCACGATCCACCCCCGCCGCACCCGCGCGATCTTCCTGGGCGCGCTCGCGGTCGACCTGCTCCTGGTCTTCGTGCTCATCTTCCTCACCGGCGGCGGCGCCAGCCTCTTCTACCTGCTGTTCTTCCCGCTGGTCACCGTCAACGCCTACTACTTCGGTCCCTGGGTCGCGCTGGCGGCGTCGCTCACCGCGGGGGGCCTCATGGCGGCGGCCGCCTCGCTGGCCCCGCCCTGGATCGGCTGGCTGGGCGTGACACTGCTGATCGTGCTGTTCGGCATGCCGGCCATCATCGTGGGCATCGTGGCCCAGCGCGAACGTCGGTCCCGCGCGGAGGTCGAGCGGCTGAACGCCGAGGTCACCGGCACGCTGAACCAGCTACAGGCGGCCCAGCAGGAGCTGCTGGTGGCCGAGCGCATGGCGACCGTCGGCAAGCTGTCGCTCAAGGTGGCCCACGAGGTCCGCAACCCCATCGCGGCCATCGAGCTCAACGCCGAGATCCTGCAGGACATCGTGCGCGGGCACCCGGGCTCCGACATGGAGGAGGCGACCGGGCTGGTGGCGGCCATCCGCGATCAGGTCACCACCCTGGACGCGCTGACCGAGGAGTACCTGGCCTTCGCGCGCTTCCCCAAGCCGCACTTCGAGGACGAGTCGATCAACCAGCTGATCGAGGAGCTGGCCGCGTTCGTGCGGCCGGTGGCAACCCGGCAGGGCCTGACGATCCACGTGGCCACCGACCCGACGGTCCCGCTGATGGAGATCGACCGCACGCTGCTGCGCCAGGCGGTGCACAACCTGGTCAAGAACGCCATGGAGGCGCTCTCGCGGGGTGGCGCCCTCACCATCGCGAGCCGCTGCGAGGGCAACGCCGTCACCATCGCGGTCTCCGACACGGGCGGCGGCATCAGCGCGGAGGTCGCCGAGCGGCTGTTCGAGCCGTTCTTCACGACCAAGCCCCAGGGAACCGGGCTGGGGCTGTCGATCACCCGGCAGATCATCGAGGAGCACGGCGGCGACCTGACGTGGCACAACGACGAGCGCGGCGGAACCACGTTCGTCGTCCGCCTGCCCATCAGCCGGTCGGTCAGCCGTGTCTGAGCCCGCCACGCTGCTCGTGGCCGACGACGATCCGGGGCTGCGCGAGAGCCTGGAGCGCACGCTCGCCCGGGAGGGGTATCGCGTGCTGCTCGCCTCCGACGGCCGGGCTGCGCTCGAGCGCGTGCAGGGCGGCGGCATCGATCTCATCGTCACCGATCTCAAGATGCCGGGGCTCACCGGGCTCGAGCTGCTGCGGGCGGCCAAGGCCATCGCGCCAAACGTGGACGTCATCCTGCTCACCGCCTTCGGCACCGTCGAGGAGGCCGTCAAGGCCATGAAGGACGGGGCCTACGACTTCCTGACCAAGCCGTTCCGGCGCGAGCAGCTGCTGAAGCTCATCGACAAGGCGCTGGAGCGTCGCGAGCTCATCGAGCAGAACCGCGCCCTGCGCCAGCAGCTGGAGGATCTCCGCTCCAAGGGCCAGGCCATCGGCACCAGCCCCACCTGGCGCCGGATGATGACGCTGGTCGAGCAGGTGGCCGACTCGTCGGCCACCGTGCTGATCCAGGGGGAGAGCGGAAGCGGCAAGGAGCTGGTGGCCCGCACGATCCACGAGCGCTCGCCCCGGCGGGGCGGGCCCTTCGTGGCGGTCAACTGCGCCGCCCTGCCGGAGACGCTGCTGGAGTCCGAGCTGTTCGGCTACGAAAAGGGCGCCTTCACCGGAGCGGTCGGTCGCAAGGAGGGCCGGTTCGAGCTGGCTCACGGCGGGACGCTGTTCCTGGACGAGGTGGCCGACCTGTCGCTGGTGACCCAGCCGAAGATCCTGCGCATGCTGCAGGAAGGCGAGTTCGAGCGGCTCGGCGGCACCCGGACCCTCGCCGTGGACGTTCGCATCGTGGCCGCCACCAACCAGAGCCTGGTCCAGATGGTGAAGGCCCGGCGGTTTCGCGAGGACCTCTACTACCGGCTCAACGTGATCACCGTCTACGTGCCGCCGCTGCGCGATCGCGTCGAGGACATCCGCCTGCTGGCCCAGCACTTCCTCCGCGTGTACGCCGCCAAGAACAACCGGACCCTGGAGGGCTTCACCCCGGAGGCCATCGAGCGGCTGGAGAGCTACGCCTGGCCCGGCAACGTCCGCGAGCTGGAGAACGTCATCGAGCGGGCGGTGGTGCTGGCGCGGGACCGCCGGATCACGACCGACGAGCTGCCCGAGGAGGTCACCGGCTCGGGCCGGCGCGCGCCCCGCGACGCCATCGTCGAGCTGGTCGGCACCCCGCTGGCCGAGATCGAGGAGCGCCTGCTCGACGCGGCGCTGCGCATCACCGGAGGCAACAAGACCCAGGCCGCCAAGCTGCTGGGCATCGACGTCCGTACCGTCGCCCGCAAGCTCGATCGTCGAGAGGGCGCCGAGGACGAGGATCCAGCGTCGCCCGAAGGCGACTGAGAACGTCCGGACCCGACATGAAGACCCTGTTCGTCACCCGCGAGTACCCTCCCCACATCTACGGCGGCGCCGGCGTCGTGGTCGACCAGCTGAGCCGCGCCCTGGCCCGCCGGATGGGCGTGGAGGTGCGCTGCTTCGGCTCCCGCGAGCCGCGCCCGGACGCCATCGCGCTCCGCGGCTACACGCCGTGGGAGCGCGTCGGCGGCAAGGAGGTGCGCTTCGCCCCGGCGCTGGAGACGCTATCCATCGGCCTGGCCATGGCCCGCGACCCGGTCGACGCCGACGTGGTGCACGCCCACACGTGGTACGCCGACATGGCCGCGCTGTGGATCAGCCAGCTCTATCGCATTCCCCTGGTGCTGACGCTGCACAGCCTCGAGCCGCTGCGCCCGTGGAAGGCGGATCAGCTCGGGAGCGGTTACCTCGTGTCGTCGTGGATCGAGAAGACCGCGGTCGAGGCGGCTCACCGCGTGATCGCCGTCTCGCACAAGATGCGCGAGGACATCCTGGCCCACTTCCACGCCGATCCCGCGCGCGTGGTCGTCATCCACAACGGCATCGATCCCGACCAGTTCAAGCGCACCGGTGCCCGGGAGGCCCTGGACCGGCTCGGGGTCCGGACGCCCTACGTGCTCTTCGTCGGCCGCATCACCGACCAGAAGGGGATCTTCCACCTGCTCGAGGCCGCCGGACAGCTCCCGCCCGGCGTGCAGGTCGTGCTCTGCGCGTCGGCGCCCGATACCCCGGAGATCGAGGAGCGGCTGCGGCGTGCCGTGGCCGGCCAGCCGGCCGTGCGCTGGATCAACGAGATGGTGCCGGTCGACGTCGTGACGCAGCTCTACAGCCACGCCGCCGTGTTCGCCTGCCCGTCGGTCTACGAGCCGTTCGGCCTGATCAACCTCGAGGCCATGGCCTGCGAGACGGCCGTGGTCGCCTCGGCCGTCGGCGGCATTGTGGAGGTGGTCGAGGACGGGCGCACGGGTGTCCTGGTCCCGCCGGGCCGGCCCGAGGCCCTGGCCGAGGCCCTCAACCGGCTCCTGGCCGACCCCCCACTCGCCCGGAGGATGGGGCAGGCCGGACGGCGTCGCGTGGAGGCCCACTTCTCGTGGGCCGCGATCGCCGAGCGCACCGAGCAGGTGTACCGCGACGCCATCGACGAGTTCCGGCGAACCGCGGGCGACTGAGCCCGTGCTCCGGGACTGTCGTGGGTTCGTCTTCGACCTGGACGGGTGCGTGTGGCAGGGCGCCGCGCTCAACCCTGGGGCCGGGGAGACCCTGACCGCGCTCCATCGCGCCGGCCGCGGCGTTGCCTTCCTCACGAACAACTCGCGCGCCACCGGCGACGACATGCGCGCCAAGCTGCGTGGGCTCGGGCTGGGCTGGGTGGAGCACGCGCTGACGCCGCTGGAGATCCTCGGCCAGGTCGTGGCCGAGCGGTTCGGGCCCTCGCGCGTGCTCGTCGTGGGCGCCCCCGAGCTCGCCGCCGTGGTCGCTGCCGCCGGCCACCAGGTGCTCGGCGTCGACGAGTACCGGGCGGCCACCGTGGTGGCGGTGGGCAACGACTTCGACCTCTCGTACGAGCGCCTGGCCGCGGCCGCCCGGGCCGCCGCGGCCGGGGCGCCGCTGGTGACACCGAATGTCGACCCGCGCCTGCCGATCGAGAACGGCGACTTCTTGCCCGGCTGCGGCGCCATCGTCGCGGCCGTGGCCGCGGCCGCCGGCGTGGCTCCCGTCGTGGTCGGCAAGCCGCAGCCACCCCTGTTCCGCATCGCGCTGCGGCGCCTGGGGCTCGAGCCGGGCCAGGCCGCGATGGTCGGCGACAGCGTGGAGTCCGACGTGGCCGGCGGGCGCGCGGTCGGCATGCGCACCGTCCTCTACGCGCCCCACGGGGCCCCGCCCGCGCTGGCCGACGTCGTCGTGCGCTCGTGGCCGGAGCTGGGCCGGCTGGCCGGGGTTGCCTGAGACGGCGCGTTCGCTTGACTGGCCATCGAGCCTCGGCCTAGTCTCGCGGCATGGCGCTGAGATTCCACAGGCTGCATCCGTGCTTCGCGGCCGAAGTGAGCCCGATCGACCTGCGGGGCGTCGACGATCCCGGGACGCTCGCCGAGATCAGCGGGGGCATGGACGAGCATGCGGTCCTCGTCTTCCGCGACCAGCTCTTCACCGATGCCGAGCAGATCGCCTTCGCGCAGCGCCTGGACGGCGCGCTGCACACGCGGACCGGCTCGCGGGTCCTGTCCAAGAGCCGCCTGGGCAACGAGGCGGTCGCCGACATCTCGAACCTCGACGAGGCCGGGGGGATCATGCGGTCGGACGACCGGCGCCGCATGTACACCCTCGGCAATCGCCTGTGGCACACCGACGCGTCGTTCCAGGATCCGCCGGGGCGCTACTCGATGCTGTCCGCCAAGGTGGTGCCGCCAGCCGGCGCCGACACCGAGTTCGCCGACATGCGCGCGGCCTACGACGCCCTGACCCCGGCGATGCAGGCGCGCCTGGAGGGTCTGCGCGCCCATCACTCGATCACCCACTCGCGCCAGATCCTCGGGTTCGAGTTCTCGGCGGAGGAGGCGGAGGCGCTCAGGGGAGCCGTCCACCCCCTCGTGCGGACGCTGCCCCGCTCGAACCGTCGCGCCCTCTACCTCGCATCGCACGCCTCGCGGATCGTGGACTGGCCGGTTCCGGAAGGACGGCTGCTCCTGCACGATCTGATCGAGCACGCGACCCAGCGCCGGTTCGTGTACCGTCACGCCTGGCGTGTCGGAGATCTCGTGATCTGGGACAACCGGGCCACGATGCACCGCGCGACGCCGTTCGACGACACGCAGCACCGCCGCGAGCTCCACCGGGTCACCACCCTCGATTCCTAGCGTGGCGCGCCCGGATATCCCGCCCGGCGCGCTGCTCCGCGTGGCGTCGTCCGCCGGCGCCTCGTTCGTCCGGGGAACCGTCGGGAGGTGATCAAGGCCCGGCCGGAGGTCGAGGCGCTGACGCCCTACGCCGCGCCGCTGGAGGGGCGGCGGTCGCTGCTGCGCCTCGACTTCAACGAGAGCGCCGTCGGCCCGAGCCCCAGGGTGCTGGAGGCGATCCGCAGCCTGCCGCCCGAGGCGTACGCCGCGTACCCGGAGTACGCGGGGCTCACCGAGGCGTTCGCCCGCTGGCTGGACGTCCCGGCGAGCCACGTCGGCGCGTTCAACGGGGTCGACGCCGCCATCCGCGCGGTGTTCGACGCGTACGGGGGCGCGGGGCAGACCTTCCTCACCACGGTGCCCACCTTCGGCTACTACGAGCCGTGCGCGCGGCAGCAGGGGATGGTCGTCGAGGCCGTGCCGTACCCGGCGGATCTGAGCTACCCGCTGGCCGCCGTCACCCGGTGCCTGGCATCGGCGCCCCGGCTGCTCTTCGTGTGCAACCCCAACAACCCCACGGGGACCGTGCTCGCGCCCGCGGCGCTCCTGGAGCTCGCGCGGCAGGCGCCCGACACGCTGGTCGTCGTCGACGAGCTCTACGCGCCGTTCACCGGGCAGTCGATCGTCCCGGCATCGCTGGCCTCGCCCAACGTGGTGGCGCTGCACTCGCTGTCCAAGGTGGCCGGGATCGCCGCGCTGCGCCTCGGCTTCGCCGTCGCCGACCCCGGGGTGCTCGATCGCCTGCGACGCGTGACGGGTCCCTACGACATCAACATGCTCGCCGTGGTGGCGGGGAGGGCGGCCCTGCTCGACGCCGAGCACATGCGAGCGTACGTGGCCGAGGTGCTGGCGGCCAAGACGTGGACGGTGGGGGAGCTCGAGCGCCTCGGCGTGCGTCACGCCGGCGCCGGCGGCAACTACGTGCTGGTGTGGCCCCCGACAGACTGCACCCGCGTCGTGGACGCGCTGCGCCGGGATGGGATCCTCGTGCGGAGCATGGCCGGCAAGCCGGTCATCGACGGCAGCTTCCGGCTCACCGTGGGGACGCGCCGGGACATGGAGCGCTTCATGACAGCCTTCGCGCGCGCGATCGCCTGACGATCGCGCGGGCCGGGACCGTGGCGGGGATCACCGGCCGCGCGAGGGGCGCGCCTGCCTCACGAGCCCCAGCTGACCCCTTCGCCGCCGTCGACCGCGAGGGCGACGCCGGTCACGAAGGCCGCCTCGTCGGAGTGCAGGTAGAGCGCCGCGTACGCGACGTCCCATCCCGTGCCCATGCGCCGGCGCAGCGGGACCCGTCGATCGCGCGCCGCGATGACGTCCTCGCGGCTGGCGCCCTGGGCGACCCGCGCCTCGATCGCCATCGGCGTGTTCATCAGCCCAGGCAGGATCGCGTTGGCGCGCACGCCGTGGCGCGCGTTGGCGGCGGCCAGGTTCTCGGTCAGCGCCACCACCGCCGCCTTGGTGGTCTTGTAGCCGACCAGCGGGTACGCGTTGCGGGCCGCCATCGAGGCGATGTTGACGATCGAGCCCTGGGTCTCGCGCAGGGCCGGCAGCGCGTGCTTGCAGGTGAGCCAGGTGGCCTTCAGGTTCACCTCGAAGCTGCGCTGAAACGCCGCCTCGGTGAGCTCGGTCGCCGGGGCGTCGCCGAGCGCGAGGCTGGCGCCGACGTTGTTGTGCAGGATCTCGAGGCGCCCCAGCCGCCGGAGGGCGGCAGCCATCAGCCGGCGGACGGCGTCCTCGTCGGTGACGTCGGCCTCGAGCGGCCACGCCTCGCCCCCCTCGGCGACGATCATGTCCACCGTCTCCTGCGCGGAGTCGAGCCGGCGGTCGACCACGAGCACGCGCGCGCCCTCGCGCGCCAGCACGATGGCGGTGGCCCGCCCGTTGCCGATCGTCTCCCCCTTCGTCTGGCCGCCACCCACCACGATCGCCGCCTTGCCCTCGACCCGTCTGGCCATCGCTCTCCTCGTCGCCGTCGATGGAAGCGCGCCAAGAGTACCGCATGCCGGGCGCCCGCTGTCCGTCGGGCTGACCACGAGGGGCTGAGCATGACCGACGGCCAGGTCGGGGCTCCGCGCCCCGTCCGACGCTAGGAGGCGATGCGCGCGCGGTGAGCGCGGTGCCGCGCCAGGCGGTCGAGGACGACGGCGGCGGCGATCTCGGCGATGGGCCGCACTCCTCCGGTCGTGCTCAGCACCAGATCGGCGGTCGCCCGGGTCGGCGTCACGTAGTGACGGTGCAGATCGCGCAGCGACGCCACGAGCTGGACGAGCGCGCCCGTCGCGCTCCGGCTGGTCTCGGGCGCGTGATGCGCCAGGCGACGCTCGAGCCAGAGGCGCTCCGGCGTGTCCAGGTAGATTTTCAGGTCCAGCGCGGCACGGACGGTCGGGTCCCAGAGGAGGACCGCGCCCTCGACGACGACGACCGGACGGGGCACGACGAGCGCGTCCCGACCCAGGCGCCGGTGCCCGACCGAGAAGGACGACGGCGGCCGAACGGGGTGGCCGGCCCTCAGGGCTGCCAGGTGTTCCAGGAACAGCCGCTGCTCGAATGCCTCGGGCGTGTGACGCTCGACCCGGACGCGGGCGTCGAGCGGCGGCCCGCCATCGCCGACGTGGTACGCGTCGTGGGAGAGGAACGCCGTCTCGGCGGACCCGAGCAGGCCGACGAGAGCCTGGGCGAGCGTGCTCGGGCTGCCGCCACCGACGTCACCCGCGATGCCGACGATCAGCGGACCACCGGCCACGTGCGCGAGCGGGGTCATATCGCACCCCCGCTATCGCGGGGTGAGCCCGAACCGGCCGGCGATGTCGGCGGCGGTTGCGAGGCCCAGCCAGGAGACCGGGACGAGGGCCGCGACGCCGCGGTGCGCGGCCCAGCCGGCTCCGCGGGTCGACCGGAACCGGGGCCACCACCGCCGATCGCCTGGCGCCGCCGGGCCGTCCTCGAGATAGTCGATCGCCTCGGCGGCAGCGCCGGCGTCGAGGCGCCGCTTCTGGTCCGCGTAGCCGGACAGCAGACAGTAGTCGCAGACGATGTTGATGACGCGGGGAATCCCCGTGCTGTACGTGGCGATGCGCTCGACGGCGGAGTCGGTGAAGAGCCTGACGTCCGGGGCGCCCGCGATGCGGAGACGGTGCTGGATGTACGGCTGGACTTCCTCGAGCGCCAGCGGCCCGATGTGGTGGCGCAGGCCGATGCGCTGCTTGAGCTGGCGGAGCTCCGGGCTGTCGAGCTTGCGCCGTAGCTCCGGCTGGCCGACCAGGAGGATCTGCACGAGCTTGGCCCGGTCGGTCTCGAAGTTCGACAGCAGGCGGACGGCCTCCAGGGTCTGGACGGACAGGTTCTGGGCCTCGTCGATGATCAGCACCGGGTTCTGTCCCTGGCCGTACTGCGTGAGCAGGAACTGGCTGACGTCCCACAGCCGGCGGCCGTGGGTGACGGCGGCCGACGACGTGCCCGACGACGTGCCCCAGTCCGCCAGCATGTACTCGACCAGCCCCTCGATGCCCAGGTCGCTGTTGTGGATGTAGGCGACGGGCGTGTCGCGGTTCAATCGGGACAGCAGCGTCCGCAGGAGCGTGGTCTTTCCGGTGCCGATCTCGCCCGTCAGCACGACGAAGCCCTTGCGCTCGCTGACCCCATAGAGAAGCTGGGCCAGCCCCTCGCGATGGCTGGCCGACTGGTACAGGAACCGGGGGTCCGAGGTCGGGTTGAAGGGCGCCTCGCGCAGGCCGTAAAACCGTAAGTACATGAGCGGGCTAGCTCGCCGCCCGGTCCTGCGTGAGGCCCATGTCCTTGATCTTGTAGAGCAGCGCGCGGTAGCTGATCCGCAGCATCTTGGCCGCCTTCACGCGGTTCCAGCGGCACTCCTGGAGCGCCCGGGCGATGACCTCGCGCTCGGCCTCCAGCACGGCGCGCCGGGAAATCTCCTTGAGGGAGAAGCCGGCGGTCGTCCCGGAGGCCGCCGGAGGAGCCGGCGTCACCGGTGCACGCCGCGGCGCCGAACCAACGGCCGATGGCGCCGCCAGCGTCCGGGCCAGCGTCCAGTCCCTGAGCACGATCATCCGCTTGACGAAGTTCTCGAGCTCGCGGATGTTTCCCGGCCACGAGTAGGTGAGGAAGGCCTGCGCGACCTCCGGCGGCAGCGGGCGCCCGGGCACGTTGAACTCGCGTGAATAGCGCTGCACGAAGTACTCGACCAGCCCCAGGATCTCCTGACGCCGCTCGCGCAGCGGCGGGACCACGATGTCCACGACGTTGAGCCGGTAGAACAGGTCCTCGCGGAAGCGACCGCGGGCCACCTCGCGCGCGAGGTCGCGGTTGGTGGCGCAGATGGTTCTCACGTCGACCTTCAGGTTGTGGCGGCCGCCCACCCGTGAGAACTCGCCGTCCTGCAGCACGTGGAGCAGCTTGGCCTGGAGCGCGGGATGGAGCTCGCCGATCTCGTCCAGGAACATCGTGCCGCCGTCGGCCAGCTCGAAGCGTCCCAGCTTGCGCTGGTGGGCGCCCGTGAACGCGCCCCGCTCGTGACCGAACAGCTCGCTCTCCAGCAATTCGCGCGGCATGGCCGCGCAGTTCACCTTGACGAAGGCGGCCCGGCGGCGCTGGGAGTGGGCGTGGATGGCGCGTGCCACCAGTTCCTTGCCCACGCCGGTCTCGCCGCAGATCAGCACGGTGACGTCGGCCTGCGCGGCCTGCCGGATCACCTGCTCGATCTCCCGCATCTGGGGGCTGGTCAGTAACGCCAGCTCCCGCTGCAGGCGATCGTCGGAGTCCGTCGACGCCGTCACCGCGCCCATCTCGCGCCGCGGGCGGACTGCCGCTGTCTTCATGGCGTGCTCGAGATCAGCGGCCGTGTACGGCCGGCGGATGAAATCGTCCGCGCCCGCCTGGATGGCCTCCACGATCTGGGCGCTGTGCCCGACGTCGGCGACCATGATGATCGGCCCGGCTGCCGCCAGCTCCGGCGCCCGTCTCACCAGCTCGATGCCGGACATGCCCGGCAATCGGATCGCGATGAGCGACAGGACGACGCCCGATTCGCCGACGAGCTCCAGCGCGTCCTCGGCCGTCGCCGCCGCCAGGGGCTGGTAGCCCGACAGCGTGAGCAGCGCTGAAGCGCAGCGGCGCTGCTCCTGGTCGCCGTCGACCAGCAGCACCGCTCCCCGGCCCCCCGCCGACGCCGGGGGTCCCTCGAGTCCCGGAATGTTCATCGCAATTCCTTCAACAGCTACCGGCAAGACCCATGCCGCTTCTGCGGACCCCGGGGTTTTCATCGCGGGCAATTGCCCGGCGAGCCCCGGCGGTCCCCGCTCGGCGGCGTTCCGTTACCGGATTGGGGAAAAGGTTTGTCGCCCGTCGCAGGTGTGGCGTGTCCGGGACAACGGGGCTCACGCGTGATGCGTGTTGCACGCAAAAGGCCGCCGACCTCGGCACCGATTTCGGGTCCGGCCGGCGGTGCCGCCGGCCGTGGCTCAGGCGATACGCGGTCCCAGACGCTCGATGGCGCGGTGGTAGTGCGTGAGCGCCGAAGGCTTCTGGATCACGTCGACCGCGCCCATCTTCTTCACGCGCTCGACCTCGTCGGCGGTGGCGTGGCCCGTGATCACGACCACGGCCAGCGAGGGCTTCCTGCGCTTCACCTCGGCCATCACGTCGAGGCCGTTCATCCCCGGCATCGAGACGTCGAGAAACATTGCGTCGAGGGCGTCGGTGTCGAGCCGCTCCAGCGCCTCGCGTCCGGAGTGGACGACGGTCGCCCGGTGTCCCTGTCGACTGAGCGAGCGGGCGAGGACTTCAGCCACCTGCGGCTCGTCGTCCACGATCAGGATCTGCATTTTATTTCCTCCTAGTGTAAGTACTACAAAGTACCTCTCCCAGTTCTACAAACGGGTATCCATTCCAGAGGGTTGGTGCCGGAACTCCTTGTAATAACGAGCCGGCGTGTGGGTAAATGCGTGGCATACCGCCTGCAGAATCTTGCGCGCCGGGCCGGGCTGCATCGGGCGAACGCGATGGCCAAACAGGGGGGACCGACCGCTATGAGTGACGCGCTCCTCGGATTGTGCGGTAGCGGCAAGATGCAGCCCATCCGCGATCTGGTATCCAAGGTTGCTGCCACGAACACCACGGTCTTGCTGCGGGGCGAGAGCGGTGTCGGCAAGGAGGTCGTGGCCAGGGCCATCCACAAGGCCTCGCCGAGAGCCGGACGCCAGTTCCTCAAGGTCAACTGCGCGGCCCTGCCCGGCGAGCTGCTCGAGTCCGAGCTGTTCGGTCACGAGAAGGGCGCCTTCACCGGCGCCTACCGGCAGAAGCCCGGGAAGTTCGAGGCGGCCGACGAGGGGACGTTGCTCCTCGACGAGATCGGCGAGCTGCCGCTCCGGCTGCAGGCCAAGCTGCTGCACGTGCTGCAGGACGGCGAGTTCTCCCGCGTGGGCGGCGAGAAGATCATCGGGACCGACGTGCGCCTGATCGCGGCGACCAACCGCGACCTCGAGGCCTCCATGCGCGCGCACCAGTTCCGCGAGGACCTGTACTACCGGCTCAACGTCATCGAGATCCGCATCCCGCCGCTGCGCGAGCGGCGAGAGGAGATTGCGCCGCTCGTCGATCACTTCCTGCGGAAGTTCAACGGGCAGTACGCGCGGACCGTGGACGTGCCCCCCGAGACCCTGCGGGCGTTCCTGGAGTACCACTGGCCGGGAAACATCCGCGAGCTCGAGAACGCGGTGAAGCGCATCGTCGTGCTGGGCAGCGCGCGGCCCGTGCACGTCGAGATCCTCGGCAACCTCAACGGGAGCAAGCCGACCGGGCTGCGGCCGGGCGCGGGGCTGGAGACGCGGCCCAGCGTCGACACCCCGATCAGCCTCAAGGACATCGCCCGGCAGGCGGCCCGCGATGCCGAGCGCGTCGCCATCAAGGAAGTCCTGGACCGGGTGCACTGGAACCGCGCGAAGGCGGCCCGGCTCCTCCAGATCAGCTACAAGGCGCTGCTCTACAAGATCGTGCAGTGCGGGCTCGTCGTTCACGACGGCGACAAGGAGGAGAAGGCCAAGGAGATCATGGCCTCGTGACGATGCGGCCGCCGCGCTCGCGCGCGGTCCGCAGGGGCAGGGAGTCCAGCACGACCTGACGCGGCATCAACGCTCCTCCTCGAGCGACGGCGAGGAGGCAGCAAGCCCCGTGCCTCTGCCCGGCGGACCCGCAACCGCGCACCGCCGCTGATCGTCGCCTCGTGACGCGGGCCCGCCGATCCGGCGGAGGCGGTAAGCGGCTTCTCAATTCACGAAACCTTTCGCCCGAGATCCCGGCCGACGGCCCACGTGTTACGCTAGCGCCATGTTCGACATCGGCCTGCAGGAGATGCTGGTGATCGGGGTGCTGGCGCTCCTGGTCTTCGGCCCCTCCAAGCTTCCCGAGCTGGGCCGGATGGTCGGCCGGGCCATGCGCGAGTTTCGACGCGCCAGTGACGAGTTCCGCTCGACGGTCGAGACCAACCTGCACATCAACGATCCGGACCCGCCTCCACTGGCTCCGGTGGTGGTGGCGTCAGACCCGGCGCCGGTGGCGTTGCCGTCCGAGTCCGAGCCGGCGGTCGGCGATACAGCCGAGACGACCGCGACCGAGGTCGAGCACGGGGAGCCCTTCGTCGCCCAGCGCGCCTCGCGCCTGTTTCATCGCCGCGAGTGCGCGTGGGTCGCCCGCATCGCCGAGATCGATCGGATCTATTTCAAGCGCGTGGCCGAAGCCAGGGAGCAGGGCTACGGCAACTGCCCCGTCTGCGAGCCCTGGGAGCCTTCCTGAGGCGCCTGACCCGCGCCGCCTGAGCCGATTCGCCGCCCATCAACGCCCGCACCGCCGCGTTACTATTCTCTTGACTGCTCAACACTGGTTGAGTGAACATGAACGCGCCTGGGAGGGCGCTCGATGAGGGAGCTGACGCTACGGCAGCGCGACGTGCTGAACTTCATCAGAGCTTTCACGACGCGCCACGGCGTGCCGCCGACAGTCCGCGAGATCGGTGAGAAGTTCCAGGTGACGCCGCGCGCGGCGTTCGACCATCTTCGCGCGCTCGAGCGCAAGGGCATGCTCCAGCGGCGGGTTGGCCGGGGCCGCACGGCCCGCGCGCTCACGCTGAGCGAGGCGGCGGGCGGCCGTGCGCCCGTGCCCGGCGTCCCCATCCTGGGTCGCATCGCCGCGGGCCAGCCGATCCTGGCCGAGGAGAATCGCGAGGGAGAGCTGCCGATCGCGCCCGGCGCCCTCCCGGCATCGGCCGCGGAGCTCTTCGCGCTGCGTGTGCGCGGCGAGAGCATGATCAACGCTCACATCTGCGACGGCGACATCGTCCTCGTCCGCCGCCAGGACAGCGCGCAGACCAACGACATCGTCGTCGCGCTGGTCGACTCCGAGGCGGGCGGCGAGGCCACCGTCAAGCGGTTTCAGCGAGACGGCGACCGCGTCGTGCTCAAGCCGGAGCATCCGACGATGGGGCCGATCGTCGTCGATCCGCGCGAGCGCGAGGTTCGCATCCTGGGCAAGGTCGTCGGGCTGCTCCGCGGATTCTGAGCAAGAGTCGACCGTCCGATCGAGATGCTGGAGGCCGCCATGAACTCGCACGCTGTTTCTTATCCCTCGTTGCAGCGCCGCCTCGTTGCCGAGCGACGGGCGCGCGCCCTTTTTTTGCGACCGACTACTCAACACGTGAGCAGGGCCTCGCTGCTCCGCGAGATCGTGCGCGCTGCGCTCGCGCTCATCGGCATCGCGCTCTGGGGCCTCGCGCTCGTCTTGCTGGCCGCATGATCGCCGCGGCGCGAGAGGTCGTGCGTCCACCCGGCCCGAGGCCACAGCCTAGAATGGGCGGGTGACGTCCTTCCGGGACTTCGCCGGGCTCGGTCGGCGGCTGGAGACCACGCCGGGTCGGCTCGACAAGCGCCGCCTGGTGGCGGAGTTCCTCCGCGCCGTGGCTCCGGGGGAGGTCGAGCTGGCCGTCGCTTTCCTGACTGGGCATCCGTTTCCGACATCTGACCCGCGGGTGCTGGGGGTGCGGGGCTTGCCACGCGACGTCCCGGCGATCGACGGGTCGCCGCTGACGCTCGCCGACGTGGGCGTTGCCTTCGCGGCGGTGGCCGAGGCCAGTGGCGCCGGCTCTCGGCGCGCTCGCGAGGCGCGTCTGATCGACCTTGCGGCCCGGGCCAGCGAGGAGGAGCGCCAGTTCCTCAACCGGATCATCGGCGGCGAGCTTCGCACGGGCGTCTCCGACGGGCTCGTGCTCGAGGCCATCGCTGACGCGGCCGGGGCCAGCGTGCAGACCGTCCGGCGCACGGCCCTGTTCCTGGGCGACCTCTCGGCGGTGGCGATGCTCGCGCGCACGGGCGGCGCGGCGGCGCTCACGGGCGTGGCGCCGCGGCCCTTCGTGCCGTTGCTGCCGATGCTCGCCCAGCTCGGCACCGACTTCGGCGCGGTGCTGGCGGCACACGGCGGCCGCACCGCCCTCGAATACAAGTACGACGGGGCGCGCGTGCAGGTGCATCGCGAGGGCGAGCGGGTCGGCATCTGGTCGCGCCGCCTGTCGGACGTCACCAGGAGCCTGCCGGACGTGGTGGCGATCGCCCGCACCCTGACGGGCGCGCCGTTCATCCTGGACGGCGAGGTCGTCGCGCTCGATCCCGGCGGACGACCGTTGCCCTTCCAGGAGGTGATGCGGCGGTTCCGGCGGGTGCACGGCGTGGAGGCCCTGGCCCGCGACCTGCCGCTGGCCCTGCACTTTTTCGACTGCCTGCTGGCCGACGGCCGTTCCCTGATCGACGCGCCGCAGGCCGAGCGCTGGGACGCGCTCGCTCGCGTGACGGGCGGCCGTCATCTGGCCGAGCGCGCGCTCGTGCAGGACGCCGATGCGGCCGAGGCGTTCCGGACGCGCGCGCTCGCCGCCGGACACGAGGGTGTGATGGCCAAGGATCCGCGCTCGGCCTACGAGCCGGGTGGGCGCGGCAAGCGCTGGTTCAAGCTGAAGGCCGCCGAGACGGTGGACTGCGTCATCGTGGCCGCCGATCGAGGGTCCGGCCGCCGGATCGGATGGCTCTCGAACTACCACCTCGCGGTGCGGGACGGCGAGGGCTTCGCCGACGTGGGGAAGACGTTCAAGGGCCTGACCGACGCCGAGTTCGCGGCGATGACCGAGCGGCTGCGTACGCTCGCCACCGCCGACGACGGTTACACGGTGCGCGTGCGGCCCGAGGTCGTCGTCGAGGTGGAGTACAACGAGATCCAGCGGAGTCCCACGTATCGCTCCGGCCTCGCGCTCCGCTTCGCCCGCATCGCGCGGGTCCGCGAGGACAAGGCCCCGGGACAGGCCACCACGCTCGACGAGCTGCGCGGGCTCTACGAGCGGCAGTTCTCCACGAAGGGCCGGGTGACCCGGGCCCCCTGAGCACCCGCCCGTCGTCCCGGTGGTAGAATCGCGCTTCGTGACTTCGCGTGTCCTGACCGGTATTCCCAGGCTCGACGACATGCTCGGCGGCGGTCTGTTGCCCGGCACGCTGGCCGTGGTGTACGGCGCCACCGGCATCGGCAAGACGCACCTGGGGCTCACGTTCGCCGACGAGGGCCGGCGCAGCGACGGCGCCCGCGGTGTCCTGCTCGACATGAACGGCCGCGGCGACTCGCAGCAGCACGCCGAGTACGCAGCGCGCCTGTTCGACTGGGCCCTGCACGAGTGGACCCACGCCGTGCCCCCGATGAGCGAGCCGCACCCGCCTCCCGGACAGATGGCCGCGCACTACTCCAACGCGCTGCGGTGGGTGGGACGGGTGCGGGACTTCCAGGTACCGACGCCGGACGGGTCGTGGGAGTTCGACTGGAACTGGAAGGCGACCTACAACCACGCGCTGTACACGGTGCGCCCGTTCCTGTACTTCCACTTCGCGGCCGGCACGCGCCGCGTGGTCGTGGACGGCGTGGAGCCCATGGACTCGCCGGCCGACTCCATCCAGTTCTGGATGTTCGACGAGCTCTACCGCAAGGCGATCCACCGGGACGCCGAGACGCTCGGCATGGAGATCTGCCTGCCGGTGTGGAAGCACCGGGAGTTCATCGACACCCATCGCTACGATCACGGGGGCGTCACGACCCTGCTCCTGGTCACGACGGAGGAGACGCGGCTGGAGGACCTGCTGGCCCGCAAGGTGGCGACCGGGGACATCGGGGCCACCGCCAACACGATCATCGTGCTGGGCAGCGAACGCGTGGGCTCGCGCCTGGCCCGGATGCTGTGCGTCGTCAAGCACCGCGGCAGCGCGATGAGCGACGAGATCGTGGAGTACCGCGTCGGGCCCGGCGGTCTCGAGCTCGGCTGAGGCGCGGTCCGCGATGTCCGCGGCCCCGGGGCCGGCGGGGCCCTGCATCGACGCGCACGTGCACCTGCATCCGCCGCGGCTGGCCCGGGCGATCGAGCGCTGGTTCGTCGACCACGGCTGGATCAGCGGACACTCCTTCGATCCGGACGCGGTGGCCGACACGCTCCAGGCGCGCGGCGTGCGCCGCTTCTGTTTCTTCTCCTACGCCCACAAGCCGGGGATGGCCCGCGAGCTGAACCGGTGGCTGGGCGCCCAGGCCGGGCGCCTGCCGCAGGCGATCGCGCTCGGCACCCTGCACCCCGACGATCCCGACCTGGAGCAGGTGGCGTCGGAGGCCACCGGTGAGCTCGGGCTGCGCGGCTTCAAGTTTCACCACTCGGTGCAGCGCTTCCACGTCGACGACGCGCGGCTGTTCCCGATCTACGAGCGGGCCGAGGCCGCCGGCCACGTGTTCGTGCTCCACGTCGGCACCATGCCGTACCGCGACGTGTTCACCGGCGTCGAGCGGTTCGCGGGTTTGATGGCGCGATTCCCGCGCCTGCGCGTCTGCGTGGCTCACATGGGCGCCTTCCAGAGCGCCGAGTTCCTGGCGCTGCTGGGGCGGTACCCTCACCTGTACGTGGATACCACGATGGCCATGACCCCGCTCGCCACTCGCTATGTCGGCGCCGATCCGGCCGCGGTGTCCGACGCCGACCTGCTGCAATGGCAGGACCGGGTGCTCTTCGGCTCCGACTTTCCGCTCGTCCCCTACGACTACGACGAGGAGCGCCGGTGGGCGTGGGAGCGGGGGCTCGACGAGTCCGTGCGCCGGAAGATCTTTCACGACAATGCGCTCCGCTTCTTCGGCCTGGACTGAGCTTCGCCTCGACCGCCTGGCGCCGACGGCGGTGGCCGTGCTGCGGGCGGTGAGGGAGGCGGCGGGCCCCGGCCGGGGCATCGCGGTCGTCGGCGGCGTCGTGCGCGACGCGCTGCTGGGCCGGGTGGACGCCGACCTGGATCTGGCGCTGCCGGCCGGCGCCATCGCGCTCGCCGAGCGAACCGCCGCGCGGCTCGGAGCCACCGCGGTCGTCCTCGACGCCGACCGGGGCGCCGCCCGCGTGGTCGGGCCGGGGATCCAGGTCGATCTGACCGACTTCCGCGCGCCGGCGCTCGAAGGGGACCTGGCCGAGCGCGACTTCACCGTGAACGCGCTGGCGGTGGCGCTCGACTCGCTGCTCGCCAACGGCCGGGCTCCCATCGTCGATCCCACCGGCGGCCTTGCCGACCTCCGGGCGCGGCGGCTGCAGCCGCCGCGGCCCGGGGTCATCGCCGACGATCCGCTGCGCGCCCTGCGGGCCGTGCGCCTGGAGGCCACCCGCGGTCTGCGGCTCACGCCGTCGGCGGCCCGGGTGGTGCGGCGGGCGGCTCCCGCGCTCGCCGGCGTGTCGGCCGAGCGCGTGCGCGACGAGCTGGTCGCGCTGCTCCGGCTGCCGGCGACGGGCCGCGCCTTGCGACGGACCGACGGGCTCGGACTGCTCGAGGTGCTCCTGCCGGAGATCGGTCCGATGCGGGCAACGACGCAGCCGGCGCCGCATCGCTTCGATGTGCTGGAGCACTCGCTGCGTGCGGTCGAGGCCTGTGATCGCGTCCTGGCCCGGATGCCGGCCCTGACGCCGTTCGGCGACGAGCTGGCCCGACACCTCGCCGAGCCGCTCGGTGGCGCCGTCGACCGCGCCGCCGTGCTCAAGCTGGCGGCGCTGCTGCACGACGTGGCCAAGCCCGAGACGCGGCGGCTGGTGGCCGGGCGCGTGCGCTTCTTCGAGCACGACCTGATCGGCGCCGCGCGGGCGAGGGAGGTCGGCTACCGCTGGCGGCTTCCGGAGCGTGCGGTGGCCGTACTGGAGCGCCTGGTGCGGCACCACCTCCGGCCGATGCACCTGGCCCAGGCCGGCGAGGTGACGCGCCGGGCGCGCTACCGGTTCTACCGCGACCTCGGAGCCGACACGCGCGACCTGCTGCTGCTGGCGCTGGCCGACGGCGCCGCCGTCACCGGCGCCTCCCCGCTGGCGGTCTGGCGCCGCGCCACGCTCATCCGAGACCTGCTGGGTGGCTGGTCGGAGGCGGAGCGCGTGGCGGCGGGGCCGCCGCTGCTGCGGGGTGAAGACGTCATGGCGCGCTTCGACTTGCCCCCCGGTCCGGCGGTCGGCGACCTGCTGGCCCGTGCGCGGGAGGCCCAGGACCTGGGGCTCGTGCGCTCGCGCGAGGAGGCCCTCGCTTACCTTGACTCCTCAGCCGGCGCCCCATAAAGTACCGACACTCAATCCGAAGCAGACCTCGTTCGAGGAGGCTCACACGATGGATCAATGGCGCGTCGCCCTCGTCGTCCTCTCCGTCCTCCTGGCGCCCATGGCGGCCGCCGCCGCGCCCGCCGGCAAGGTCGTCATCGCGCAGGGGGTCGACCCGACCACGCTCGACATGATGAACCAGCAGGAGCAGCCGGCCTCCAACGTCGGCGCCCAGATGTTCGAGGCTCTGGTCGAGCGCGACCAGGCACTCAAGCTGGTGCCGATGCTCGCGGCCGAGATGCCCAGGCTGGTGGCGCCGACGACGTGGGAGGTGAAGCTGCGCCGCGGGGTCAAGTTCCACAACGGCGAGGACTTCAACGCCGACTCGGTGAAGTTCAGCCTCGAGCGCCTGATCAACCCCGCCAACAAGCTGCGCGGGTCGTCGTCGTTCGCGCCGATCGACCGGGTGGAGATCGTCGATCCGTTCACCGTGAAGATCCACACCAAGAAGCCGTGGCCGGTGTTCCCCAGCCACATCGCGCTGCGCCAGGCCTCGATGTATCCCCCCAAGGAGTACGCGGGCAAGGACTCCGCGGCCATCTCGAAGAACCCGATCGGCACCGGGCCCTACAAGTTCGCGCGCTGGGCCCGGGACGAGGAGATCGTGATGGAAGCCTTCCCCGGCTACTGGGGCGGGCCGGCCAAGATCAAGACGGTCGTCTTCAGGCCGATCCCCGACGACGCGGTGCGGGTGGCCGCGCTGCAGAACGGCGAGATCGACGTGGCGGTGAACATCCCGCCGCACCTGGCCGGCATCATCGACAAGCATCCCAAGGTCTTCCTGAGCACGGCGCCCTCGATCCGCACGATCCAGCTCATGTTCTACACGCACCAGATGGACGCCGAGCACAAGCCCGTCGGCCCGTACAACGGGCCCACCGCCGACAAGCGCGTGCGGCACGCGATCGCCTACGCCATCGATGCCGACGAGATCGTCAAGAGCGTGATGGACGGCAAGGCGGTGCGGGTGGCCACGATGCTGCCGAGCATGCACTTCGGGTTCGACCCGTCGCTCAGGCCGCTCAAGCAGGACCTGGCCCGGAGCAAGAAGCTGCTCGCCGAGGCCGGGTTCCCCAACGGGGTCGACATCGTGCTCAACGGCCCCCAGGGCCGCTACGTGCGCGACAAGGAGGTGGCCGAGGCCGTCGCCGGCCAGCTGACCAAGGCGGGCATCCGCACCACAATGCGCACGTTCGAGTTCGTGAACTACCTCAACAGCATGGTCTACGTGCACAAGGCCGGGCCGGTGTGGCTCATCGGCTGGGGCCACTCCACCATGGACGCCGAGGCCATCTACGTGCCGCTGTTCAAGTCGCCGAACATCTTCGTGAACTGGCACAACCCCGACTTCAACGGCATGGTCGACGAGGCGCAGACCCAGATGGACGAGAAGAAGCGCCTGGCCCAGTATCATCGCATCAACAAGCTGTGGATCGAGGAGATGCCGGCCGTCCCGCTCTACCAGCAGATCGACCTCTACGGCGCCAACCGTCGCCTGGTCTGGAAGGCCCGGAGCGACGAGCTGATCCGCGCCTACGACATGGCCCTGAAGGACGGCAAGTGACGCGGACGCGCCGGCGGGTGATACGCAGGGGGTGGTGCCGACACGTCGCGGTCCCATGTACAATGAGGTCCGCCGGGCGGCCGTAATTCAGTGGCAGAATGCCAGCTTCCCAAGCTGGACGTCGCCGGTTCGAATCCGGTCGGCCGCTCCAACCGTCGAGGGGCCACGGGGAGACCCGTGGCCCCTTCGCCATCAGGGACTGCGTGGGGCGCCCAGTATCGCCGCGCTGTCCGCCGTCGATCGCCACGTCGTGCTCCACGACTGACCGGCGGGCCCGCGGCCGAGTGAGCAATCTTGCTCAGACGTGGTCTCACGAAGCGCGGTACCGTCGAATGCGGACCTCGCGGTCACGCTCACTCCGTTCGGTGGCGCGCCGGCCTCCGACGGGCGCTGGGGACATCGACCTCCTCCCGGCTGGCACGGCGACCAGCTCTGAAGGACGAAGCCGGCTCGGTGCCGTCGGAGGACATATGGCCGCGCAGATTCACAGGACCAGCGGACCCCATCCGCTTCGAGAACAGTCCGACGGAGAGTTCAGCTGGGCGATACCCCTGGACGGGGTACCCTCGCGCGAGTGGCTGGCCCTGTTCAACACGCCGACGGAGCCCGAGGGGGCCTGCCTGCCGAGCCGCGTGGAGTTCCGCGATCGGGGGATCGTCTTCGCCGCGTCGGAGGAGCGGGTCAGAGAGTGGATCCGGAATATCGATCAATGGATGATGGCGGCGAACGACGGGATCGCGGCCGCGGAGGCACGGCGCTCGCTGGCCCGCGAGCGTCAGGAACGTGGCGCCGACGAGGCGCGCCAGCGCGTCGTGGACGCGGACAAGTACCGGAGCCTCTGAGCGCGGGCGAACGGAGCGGCGAGCGCGGACGGCCGAACTGCGCCCGAAGCCCGGGTCGCGCGAGCCGAAGGGCAGCCGGCTGATCGCCGCCGACGCCTTCGAGCCTCCGATCCGCGCCGAGCTGTTCGGCCTCGAGCGGCTCGAGCAGCACGCCGAGAGCCTGGCCGCCGCCCAGCAGATCCTGACGCGATCGAGCCGGGGCCGGCGACTGCTGGCGCGCGTCGAGGACAACGGCCGCGTGCTCCGCGAGTCGTACCGCGTGATCGCCAACGCCATCCGCCAGGAGCGCGCGATCACGCCGGCGGCCGAGTGGCTCGTCGACAACTTCCACGTCGTCGACGAGCAGCTGCGCGAGATTCGCGACGACCTTCCGCCCGGGTTCTATCGAGAGCTGCCCAAGCTGGCCGGGGGACCGCTCGCGGGTTATCCGCGCGTCTACGGGATCGCCTGGGCCTTCGTCGCCCATACCGACAGCCGGTTCGACCCCGAGGCGCTGCGCCGGTTCGTGCACGCCTACCAGCGCGTGCAACCGCTGACCATCGGCGAGCTGTGGGCGGTGGCGATCACGCTCCGCGTCGTGCTCGTGGAGAATCTCCGGCGGCTGGCGGAGAGCATCGTTCGCGCGCGCGCGGCGCGCCAGGCCGCCGACACCCTGGCCGACGAGCTGCTGGGCGTCGGCGACGACGGGGCGGTGATGCCCGCCGCGCGGGGGCTCTCACAGTTCGAGCGCGCGCCGCTGGTGACCGCCTTCGCGGTGCAGCTGGTCCAGCGGCTGCGCGATCAGGACCGTGCCGTCACCCCGGCGCTGCGCTGGCTCGACCAGCGGCTCGAGGCGCAGGGTACGACCTCGGATGACATCGTCCGCGTCGAGCATCAGCGGCAGGCCGCGATGAACGTCACGGTGCGCAACGTGATCCTGAGCATGAGCCTGATGTCCGCGCTGGACTGGACGGAGTTCTTCGAGACCGTCAGCCTCGTCGAGGGGGTGCTGCGAACCGGCGCCAACTATGCCGCGATGGATTTCGCGACCCGCGACGCCTACCGGCACGCGGTCGAGGAGATCGCGCGGGGCTCGGGTCGATCCGAGATGGACGTGGCCGGCCGGGCAATCGCCCGGGCGGGAGGCGGCGGCGAGGACGACCGACGCCGGGATCCCGGCTTCCATCTCATCGGCGAGGGGCGAGCCACCTTCGAGAAGGCGATCGGCTACCGCGCGCCGCCGCTGCGCCGGTGGCTGCGCCTGTACGTCGGGCTCGCCACGCCGGGATACCTCGGGACGATCGCCGTTTTGACCGCCGTCATCCTCGGGCCGCCTCTTCTCGCGACGTGGGTCGCCGGCGTGGGGACTTTGATCCTGACGGTCCTGGCGCTCCTGGCCCTCATTCCGGCGTCCGACCTGGCGATCGCGCTGCTGAACCGAAGCGTGACGGCGCTCGTTGCGCCGGCCGTGCTCCCGCGGCTCGAGCTGCGCGAGGGGGTGCCACCCCGGCTGCGAACGATGATCGTCGTGCCCATGCTGCTGACCGACCCGGCCGAGGTCGAGGCGCAGATCGAGCGACTGGAGGTGCACTACCTGGGCAATCCGGAGGGCGATCTTCGGTTCGCCATCCTCTCCGACTGGACCGACGCGCCGGCGGCCAGCGTCCTCGGGGACGACGAGCTGGTGAGCGCCGCGCGTGAAGGCATCGCGCGCCTGAACCGACGTCACGGCGCCACGCCCGATGGCGAGGCGCGATTCCTGCTGTTTCACCGGCGGCGGCTCTGGAACGAGCGCGAGCAGGTGTGGATGGGGTGGGAGCGCAAGCGAGGCAAGCTCCACGAGCTGAACCGTCTCCTGCGGGGAGCGACCGACACGAGCTTCGCGCCCACCGGCGTCGTGGCGCCTTCGGGCGTCCGCTACGTCATCACCCTGGACGCCGACACCCGGCTGCCCAGGGGGGCGGTGGAGCGGCTCGTCGGGACGATGGCGCACCCTCTCAATCGGCCGCGGTTCGATCCCGGGCGGGGTCGCGTCGTCGAAGGATACGGGGTGCTGCAGCCGCGCGTGGCGCCGCCGCTCCCCGGACGCGAGGGCTCGTGGTTCCAGCGTCTTTCGTCGGGCCCGGCCGGCCTCGATCCGTACGCCGCGGCGGTGTCGGACGTGTACCAGGATCTCTGGGGTGAGGGCTCGTACACCGGCAAGGGGATCTACGACGTGGACGCGTTCGAGGCGGCGCTGGCCGGACGCGTGCCCGAGAACGCCATGCTGAGTCACGATCTGTACGAGGGCGTGTTCGCGCGGGCTGGTCTCGTCACCGACATCGAGCTGTTCGAGAGCGCTCCGTCCCACTACGGCGTCGCGTCGGCCCGTCAGCACCGATGGGCGCGCGGCGACTGGCAGTTGCTGCCGTGGATCGTGGGGGGCCGGATCCCGGTGATCGGACGCTGGAAGATGCTGGACAACCTGCGGCGCACGGTGTCGGCACCCGCGAGCTTCCTGACCCTCGTCGTCGCCTGGGTGCTGTCGGGCCCTGCTGCCGCGATGTGGAGCGCCTTCGTCCTCGCGACGGTCGCCGTGCCCGCCCTGTTGCCGGTGCTGGGCGGTGTGATCCCGCGGCGGAGCGGCATCTCGAAGCGCAGCCACGTCCGCGCGATGGGCCGGGACCTCGTCCTGGCTGCCTCGCAGATCGGGCTCACGCTCACCATGATGGCGCACCAGGCCTGGTTGATGAGCGACGCGATCGTGCGGACGCTCGTCCGCGTGTGCGGGACGCGCCGCCGGCTCCTGGAATGGGTGACGGCGGCCCAGGCGAAGGCCGGGCTCCGTCTCGACCTCCGCGGGTTCTACCGGCGCATGGGCGGCGGACTCGTGCTCGCCGCCGCCGCGGCGGTGGCGGTCGCCGGGGGGCGGCCCGAGGTCTGGCCCGTGGCGGTGCCCGTTCTCGTCCTGTGGGCGGCGGCGCCCGCGGTCGCGCGGTGGCTCAGTCTGCCCCGGAGCGCCGCGCCCCCCCAGCCCCTCTCGCTCCCGGACGCCGCCGCGCTGCGGCTGGCCGCGCGACGGACGTGGCGGTACTTCGCGACGTTCGTCGGTCCCGGAGACCACGCGCTGCCCCCCGACAACTTCCAGGAGACGCCGAACCCGGTGGTCGCCCATCGGACGTCCCCCACGAACATCGGGTTGTATCTGCTGGCCACGGTGGTCGCGCGCGATTTCGGCTGGCTGGGCACGCTCGACACCCTCGAGCGCCTGGAGGCCACGCTCGACACGATGCAGCGCCTCGAGCGCTGTCGCGGCCACTTCTACAACTGGTACGACACGCGGCGCTGCGAGCCGCTCGAGCCGAAATACGTCTCGTCGGTCGACAGCGGAAATCTGGCCGGACACCTCATCGCGCTTGCGCAGGCCGCCGAGGAGATGGCCGCCTGCCCCCGCCGGCCCCACGCCGCGCTGGCCGGGATCGACGACGCGGTGCAGCTTGTCCGCCTGTCCAGCATAGCCACCGCCGCGCGGTCGAGTCCGACCGGCCACGCGCCGCTGCTGCAGGCTCTCGACCGCCTCACGACGGGCCTGCAGGCGCCACCGGACCCGGGCGAGTGGCCGCCGCGGCTCGCGGAGCTGCAGGCCGGCGCTCGGACGGTGCTGGACCTCGCTCGCGCGACGGCCGATGCGGATCCCGGGGGCACGCAGGCTGACGTGCTCATCTGGGCGGAGGCGCTCGGCGCGAGCGTCGAGAGCCACGCGCGCGACCTCGACCTGCCCGACACGCTGGGGCGCCGTCTCCGCCTCGTTGCCCAGCACGCACGCGCGCTGGGGGACGGCATGGACTTCGGCTTTCTGTTCGACCCGATGCGGAAGCTGCTCGCGATCGGCTACCGAGCCGACGGCACGCTGGATCCCGGTCGATACGACCTGCTGGCCTCGGAAGCCCGTCTGGCGAGCTTCGTCGCGATCGCCAAGGGCGACGTGCCCGTCTCGCACTGGTTCCGGCTGGGCCGCGCCCTCACGCCCGTGGAGCTCGACTCGGTGCTCGTGTCCTGGTCGGGCTCGATGTTCGAGTACTTGATGCCGGCGCTCGTCATGCGGGAGCCGGCGGGAAGCCTGCTCGACCAGACCGCCCGGCTCGTCGTGAGCCGGCAGATCACGTATGGCGCCGAGCGGGGTGTGCCGTGGGGGGTCTCGGAGTCGGCCTACAACGTGCGGGATCTCGAGATGACATACCAGTACTCGAACTTCGGAGTCCCGGGGCTGGGGCTGCGACGCGGACTCGGCGAGGACGTCGTCATCGCGCCCTACGCGACGGGGCTGGCGGCGATGATCGATCCGTCGGCCGCGGTCCGGAATCTCCGGCGGCTGGCCGCGGCCGGAGCCAGCGGTGCGTACGGTTTCTACGAGGCGCTGGACTATACCGCGCCGCGGCTTCCGGAGGGCGCCGAGGTGGCGGTCGTGCGCTCCTACATGGCCCACCACCAGGGCATGGTCGTGGTGGCGATCGCGAACGCCCTCCATGACGGCGCGATGCGCGCGCGCTTCCACGCCGAGCCCATGGTGCAGGCCACCGAGCTGCTCCTGCAGGAGCGCACGCCACGTGACGTGGCGGTGGCCCGGCCTCGCGCGGATGAGGTGGAGGCCGTCGGCGACGTGCGCGAGTTCGTCCCCCCCGTCGAGCGAAGCTTCCGGTCACCGCACGGCTTGATGCCGCGGACCCAGCTGCTCTCGAACGGACGCTATGCGGTGATGCTGACGACCGCCGGGTCGGGATACAGCCGCTGGCGCGACCTCGCCATCACGCGATGGCGCGAGGACGTCACGCGCGATGCCTGGGGCTTCTACGTGTTCCTGCGGGACGTCGCCAGCGGCGACACCTGGTCCGCCGGGTACCAGCCGCGCGGCGGCGAGCCGGACAGCTATGCGGTCACCTTCTCCGAGGATCGGGCGGAGATCGTGAGGCGAGACCGCGCCATCGCGACGATGCTGCAGGTGATCGTGTCGCCGGAGGACGACGCCGAGGTGCGGCGCGTCTCGCTCACGAATCTGGGCACGGGCCGGGTGGAGATCGAGCTGACGTCGTACGCCGAGGTCGTGCTGGCGTCGCCGGCGGCGGAGCGGGCGCATCCGGCCTTCTCCAACCTGAGCGTTCACACGGAGTGCCTGCCCGAGCTCGACACGCTGCTCGCGACACGCCGGCCGCGGTCCCGCGGCGAGACTCCGGTGTGGCTGGCTCACGTGGTGGCCGCCGAGGGCGAGACGGTGGGCGAGCTGCAATGGGAGACCGATCGCGCCCGGTTCCTCGAGCGCGGGCGGGGGATCCGGACGCCGGCGGCGGTGCTGGATGGCCATCGGCTCTCCGGCACGACCGGCGCGGTGCTCGATCCCATCGTGTCCCTGCGACGTCGCATGCGAGTCCAGCCCGGGGAGACCGTCCGCGTCGCGTTCTCGACGCTCGTCGCCCCGTCGCGCCCCGAGGCCGTCGGCCTCGCCGAGAAGTACCGCGATACGGCCACCTTCGACCGCGCAGCGACGCTGGCGTGGACGCAGGCGCAGGTGCAGCAGCACCACCTCGGCATCGGCCCCGACGAGGCGCACCTCTTCCAGAGCCTGGCCAGCCGCGTTCTGTACTCGGAGCGGACGTTGCGGCCTCCGGCGGGTGTGCTCGCCGGCCAGATGGGCGGCCCCGACGGGCTGTGGGCGCTCGGCATCTCGGGTGACCTCCCGATCGTGCTGGCCCGGATCGACGCGCCGGAGGATGGCGGCATCGTGCGGCAACTCCTCCGCGCGCACGAGTACTGGCGAATGAAGCTGCTCGCGGTCGACCTGGTGATCCTGAACGAGCGGGCGCCGTCGTACGAACAGGACCTGCAGGCCGTGCTGGAAACGCTCCTGCGCACGAGCCAGTCGACGGGACCCCACGATGAACCCGGGGCTCACGGCCACGTGTACATCGTGCGGGTGGACCGGATGACCGCCTACCAGCGTGACGTGCTCGAGTCGGCGGCGCGCGTGGTCCTGTCGAGCCGGCGCGGAACGCTGGCCGAGCAGGTGGCGCGGGCGTACCGGCCCGAGGTGGCCTCGCCCGCTCAGCCCGGGAGGCCTGCCGCGACGAAACCGGCGCCTCAGGTGCCGGCGCCGCTGTCGGATCTCGAACTCGGCAACGGCTTCGGCGGCTTCGCGGAGGATGGACGCGAGTACGTGACCGTCCTCGGTCCAGGACGGTGGACGCCGGCGCCGTGGATCAACGTGATCGCGAATCCAGTCTTCGGCTTCCAGGTCTCGGAGTCGGGCTCGGGGTACACGTGGTCGGTCAACAGCCGCGAGAATCAGCTCACGCCGTGGTCCAACGACCCGGTCAGCGACCCGCCGGGCGAGGCCATCTACGTCCGGGACGACGAGACGGGAGATCTGTGGGGGCCGACGGCATTGCCGATCCGCGAGGAGACCTCGCCGTACGTCATCCGGCACGGACAGGGCTACACCCGGCTCCAGCACGTGTCGCACGGCGTCGGGCTCGAGCTGCTGCAGCTGGTGCCGCTCGACGACCCCATCAAGATCTCGCGACTCACCCTGACGAACGAGTCCGGGCGGCCGCGACGGTTGTCGGTGACCGCGTACGTCGAGTGGGTCCTGGGGGTGTCGCGCGGCACGACGGCGCCGTTCGTGGTCACCGAGGTCGACACCGAGACGGGCGCGATGTTCGCGCGCAACGCGTGGCGGCGTGAGTTCGGCAGCCGCGTCGCCTTCGCCGACCTCGGGGGACGGCACACCGCCTGGACGTCCGACCGCACGGAGTTCCTCGGACGGAACGGCGCCCCCGATCGTCCGGCCGGGCTCGCGCACCGACACCGTCTCTCCGGACGGGTCGGCGCCGGGCTCGATCCGTGCGGCGCCGTGCAGGCGACGCTGGAGCTACCGACCGGAGGTCGCGCCGACGTCGTCTTCCTTCTCGGGGAGGCGGCCACCGCCGAGCAGGCGAGGGAGCTGATCGTGCGCTACCGGGGTCGGGACGTGGGCGCCATTCTCCGATCGGTCGGCGAGCACTGGGACGGCGTCCTCGGCACCGTGCAGGTGAGGACGCCGGATCGTGCCCTGGACATCGTGCTCAACCGCTGGCTCCTGTATCAGACGCTCGCGTGTCGGATGTGGGCGCGGTCGGCCTTCTATCAGGCGGGCGGCGCCTATGGGTTTCGCGACCAGTTGCAGGACGCGGTGGCGCTGGCGGTGGCCGTGCCGTCGCTCGCGCGGCAGCACGTGCTGCGCGCCGCCGCGCGACAGTTCGGCGAGGGCGACGTCCAGCACTGGTGGCACCCGCCCGGCGGTCGCGGTGTGCGCACGCGAATCTCCGACGACGCGCTCTGGCTACCGTACGCGGTCGCCCGGTACGTCGAGGTCGCCGGTGACAAGGCGGTTCTCGACGAGGTCGTCCCGTTCCTCGAGGGACCGGCGCTCGCTGCCGGAGAGCCCGAATCGTACTTCGAACCCCGCGTCAGCCACGAGCGCGGCACGCTCTTCGAGCACTGCGCGCGCGCGCTCGACCGCGGCCTGACGGTCGGATCGCACGGCCTGCCCCTGATGGGCACCGGCGATTGGAACGATGGGATGAACGAGGTGGGGGTCGGGGGAAAGGGCGAGAGCGTCTGGCTGGGGTGGTTTCTCCACGTCGTCCTTTCCGAGTGGGCGGTGCTCGCGGACGCGCGCGGAGAGGGCCGGCGGGCCGAGCGGTGGCGTGAGCACGCCGGCGCGCTGAGGGCGTCGCTCGAACAGGAGGCCTGGGACGGCGGCTGGTATCGGCGCGCCTACTTCGACGATGGGACGCCGCTCGGCTCCGCCGTCAACGACGCCTGCCGCATCGATGCGATCGCACAGTCCTGGGCCGTGATCTCGGGGGCGGCCGACCGGGAGCGCCAGGCGCGAGCCATGGCGGCGGTCGACGCTCACCTCGTGCGTCGCGCCGATGGTCTGGTGCTGCTCTTCACGCCGCCGTTCGGCGAGACGGCCCTGGAGCCCGGCTACGTGAAGGGGTACGTGCCGGGAGTTCGGGAAAACGGCGGCCAGTACACGCACGCGGCGGTCTGGACGGCGATCGCGTTCGCGGCGCTTGGCGACGGAGACACGGCCGTCGAGCTCCTCGCGATGCTGAATCCGATCAACCGCGCCGGCACCGAGGCGGCGGTCCAGCGGTACAAGGTCGAGCCCTACGTCGTCGCCGCCGACGTGTACTCGGAGCCGCCGCACACCGGCCGCGGGGGCTGGACGTGGTACACCGGCTCGGCGGGCTGGATGTATCGGGCCGGGCTGGAATCCATCCTTGGGTTCCGGCTCCACGATACGCGACTCCTGATCGACCCCTGTATCCCGCGCGCCTGGGCGGGTTTCGAGATGATCTTTCGCCATCACTCGGCGCGGTATGCCATCGTCGTGGAGAACCCGCGCGGGCGGTCGCGGGGGGTGACGCGGGTGGAGGTCGACGGCGCTCTTGTCGACGCCGAATCCGGCATCGAGCTCGCCGATGACGGCAACGTCCACCGCGTCCGGGTCGTCCTCGGTTGAGCGAGGTGCTTCCGGGAGACCGGGGCGACGGGTTCCTATGTTGCCGGCGCCCCCGCGGCAGGTGGCCCGGAGCCGCCGTCTCCACCGATCCGGTAGAGGATCCACCCACTGGGGTCCTGGCCCTCGATACGCTGGGCCCGCTTGAACAAGCTCAACCGGCCTCTCGGCGGGGTCGTCGGTGGATACTCCGCGAGCAGCGCACGCCGACCAAGAAGGACGGCCGCCTCCGGCCGCGGCGCCTCGATCGCGTAGCGGGCCAGGATCCTCCGCCGCTCGTGGTAGAACTCCATCAGCCATCTCATGGCGTGGACCAGGAATCCTCGTGGGCCTTCGGGAGCCCTGGCGGTCCGGGGCACCGCATGAGCACGAGCAGACATCGGTCGCCGCCACAAAAACGCTGTGTCGCGTCTCGAAGCTCCGCTCCGCATCCCTGACACCGGGCGACCATCATGTGCTCAACCGGAGCGAGCGCCAGAGACCGCGCTGGGCCACGATGGCCAGCGCGGCGCCCGCGCACCCGATCAGGAAGATCCCGACCATGCCGGCGTCGGTGGAGGTCAGAACCCAGACCACGGCGCCCGCGACAACACTGCCGACGAGACCCACGACCATATCCATGATGAGGCCGTAGCCTCCCGCGCGCGAGAGCGTCTCCGCCGCCCATCCCGCTCCGAGCCCGGCCAGGATCAACATCGGACCTCCCTGCGCGATGTGCTCAGTCATACACGCGTGCCTCCGTCCGATCCGGTTCCGCCGGGGAACGATGGCGCGGTGCGCTCGTGGTGCTCCGGGGGCTTCTGGTGGTCGGCGATCACTCGATTCCAGCGCTCACGCCGCTCGGCCGCGTCCGCCTTGGGCTGCTCCGAACGGTGAAACCGTGCCAGCGTGCGCCGGTGAAGACTCGACATCTGAGAGAGCAACGCTCGAATCATGGCCGGCCTCATCGAGGCAGCGTATGGGTGGCCCTGGTATCGCTCCCACCGTGGCGATCCCCGCTGCCTCGTCGAGGTCGCCAGGGTAGGAGGTCGATTCTCTCGACGCCTAGGTGTCCCCGCCTCGCTCAGCCGAGCCCGGCAACGCGCCATCCGGCCTCGGTGTCCAGGTTCCCGCCGCATACTCGCGCAGGCCCTGCAGGAGGACCGAGCGGAGCGTGGTGCCCTCGCTGAGCGCGCGGAGGCGCGCGGCGCGCTGGAGGTCGCGGGGGAGGCCGCGCAGCAGGTAGATCCCCGAGGTCGCCACGCGGGCCAGCACGCGACTGCGGCCCGTCCGCACGTCGATGTCGATGGGGCGTGTTATGACGGCTCCTTCTTCAACGGCTCCACGCTCGCGGACCACGGACCTCATTGACGGCCGATGGACACGACGAAGTTGACCGTCTCTTCGTGGTACGGGGAGGGGATGTACGCGAGCTCCAGCCGGATCTCCTTCAGCTTCCTGGCCTTGAGCGCCTCGGCCGGAAAGTCCACGTCCAGCGACTGGGTCGCTTCCTGTCCGGGGTCGAGCCGGTCAGTGCCGTAGGTGGCGAACTTGAGCGTCGGCTCGGTCCGCATGTCCTCGAGCTTGATCGGCTGCCCCGCAGCATCGATGTACTGGATCTTTCCCGCGACGAGGCGGACCGTCTGGTTCCCCGAGCTGTTCTTCAGCACGAGGTTCGCCGTGAGCTTGGCCGGGGAGACGACCCGGCCGGAGCCCTGCTCGACACGCTCGGTCACCTTCATGTCGGTGACCTCGCCGGTGACGATCCCGGCCTTGACCTTCATGGCGGCTGGCATCACCGCGTAGGTCTTGTCCTCGACCACCGCCGCGGCCGTCGCTGACGGCTGCCCGGCGGGGGCGAGCGTCATCCACACCACCGCGGCCACGAGCCCGGCGCCCAGGCCCCATCGCCAGATCGCGCCCGTCTCGTCCCCCGAACGCTCGGTGGGCCGAAGCTTGCGCTGAGCAACCAGCAGCACGGCCGCGCCGACGAACGCGACGAAGGCCGTCGCGACGATCCCGGCCTCCGGAAACATTCCGACGGCCCGGAAGATCCAGCCGGCCCCGATGCTTCCCACGAGGCCGAGGATGATGTCGTTCTTCAGCCCATAGCCTCCGCGCTTCACGACCAGGCCGGCCAGCACGCCGGCCAGCGCCCCGACCAGAACCCACGTCACGAACATTCCGAAACTCATGACTCGTCCTCCTTCGCCCGGTTGCGACTCCCTCGCATCACTCCCGCTGCACCGTTTCTCGCACCCGCTCCAGCGCCGTCGGCGCGTTCCACCGTCCTCACCCTCTCCATCGCCGGCTCCTCGGGCTCCCGCCACCGGATCGGCGCGTCGCGCTCGCAGCGGTGGGCATAGTCGACGGCGGCGGGCTTCTGGTCGTCGTACTCCACGACGACGTCGATGTACGGATCGACGTCGATGCCCGAGCGTCGGACGCGAAGTCGGGCGCCGTCGGGCTCGGGACCGATCTCGCGACGCAGGACAGCGATGTACCGTCGGCACTGGAGGAAGGCGATTTCCGCGTACCCGCTATCGCCGATCTGCGCAGGGGACTCCGCCGTCGGGACCGGCCTCAGCGTGATGACGTCGCGCGCCATGGCGTGGGTTATGCCTCCCCGCCGTCCTCGCGGTACGGATCAGGCTCCGCACGCGAGCCGTCGTCGGCGAGGACGTCAGGCCGGCTGTTCAGGTCCAGCGCGTGCCCGTCGACCCCGTCGCTGG
>Ga0209382_10000072_pt1 | contig 142114 bp, 114 predicted proteins | sample SoiMetdeltSBSDD5_FD_187599 | JGI IMG/M metagenome (GOLD analysis project Ga0209382, IMG submission 187599) | Bulk soil microbial communities from a Populus tree surrounding site in Tennessee, USA - Soil MetaG P. deltoides SBSDD5 (SPAdes) (version 2) | ecosystem: Environmental > Terrestrial >... | reverse complement strand
TCGGCAATAATTTCAAGTGCCGCGTTCGCATCTGCTGCGATTAATTCATATGCCCTCGTTTCAATCAAGTGGTTTTCCATTTTTTTTAATAAAGCGTCAATAGACAATGCCAAATGAAACTGTCGTACTGAAATTAAAAAGGGCGTTGACACATTATATGTATGCTTACATCGCTCTAATATGGCTTTTTCAAGTTGTGTAACCGTCGTGTCATCGTATATAGAAACAGAAATATGCTCATGACAAGAAAATGGTAACTTCCGCGCACCATCAATATCACTTTTTGAAATCACAACAATCATCTTTTTTTTGTAATGTTCGTACAATTGCATATAAACAGCTTGCTCATCGTGATCATACTCTGAACTTGCACTCATAATGAGCAAAACAATATCTGCTAATTCAGCCTCTTGATACGATCGGGCAATACCTCTTTCTTCAATACTATCATCTGTTTTGCGTATACCCGCTGTATCGATTAACGTAAAATTAATTCCTTCCCGAAACAGATGCGCTTCGATCGTATCTCGTGTTGTTCCCGGTACATCAGAAACAAGTGCACGATTTTTTTTGAGCAACGCATTAAATAATGATGATTTCCCGGCATTGACCGATCCAACAATCGCAATGCGAACACCTTCCTTAATACGCTGTTGTTGATTAAAGTATGTCCTGATACAATGTATTTTATTTTGCACGTCACGAATTTTTTCAAAAATATGATCGTAAAATTCAGGGTTTTCTTCTTCGATAAATTCAAAACTCGCCTGAGAAAAACACAATATCTCGTAGATTATTTGTTCTATTTTGGCAATATAAGCAGAAAGCGAACCTTCCTTTTGTGCGAGTGCAACGCGAAGATGTTGACTTGACGATGCGGTAATAATTTCATGAATTGCTTCAGCCTGCACAACATCAATCTTTTTGTTCAGCACTGCTCGCTTAGTAAATTCACCAGGAGTTGCATGACGAGCACCAAGACGAAGCGCAGTTGCAATAATCTCTTCGACAATCAACTGATTATTGTGACAATTGATCTCTACTGTATCTTCACCAGTAAATGTTTTCGGCCCATGCATCACCAAAAAGAGTACTTCATCAATTTTTTGGCGCTCATCGTTTAAAACAAAGCCATGTGAAATTGTATGAGACGAGACTTCAAACAACACTTTACCCGAACTGAGCACCGCCATATGAGACACAAGTTCAAAAACCCCTATTCCCGAAAGACGGATAATAGCCAGTGCTCCCGATCCCTTTGGTGTGCATTGTGCAACAATAACGGAATCGCAAACGAGCATTTTTACATTTTCCGCATGGAAATTTGCATGTTTTTAAGCGGTGACTGCACCTTTGTTCGAATTGCTGAAAGCATCAAATACGACAAGTTACCGAAAAATTTTCGTTCATCGTCAGCACCTTCATGCATCAAAGAATCAGAAAACTGTACCTTTAAAATGTGTTTGTGCGGCTTAATCGTAATCGTAACATGCGGTTTATCCATTTTATGCAATGCATTTTGAAGCCATTCTTGTGCAATGACACATAATTCCGGTGTCCACAATGTCACTTCCGCTTCTTTTGGCGGCCTTGATTTCCCCACCTGTTGCTCTTTGAACACGTCTGTTTTATGCGTTATCACTCTTTGAGGACGAGTTGGCTTCTCACCCTGCTGAGTTTCGCCAAAAAAGATCCCGATTTTTGCAGAAACTTTGGTAAAACCAAAGAAATTCTTTTGTGGCAATTGAAATATTTTGATAGAAAATTCCAGAGGCTTACCCGCCCGTTCCCACGCTTGTTCAACTGCCTTTGCAATCGATGAGGCTTCTTCAATAATAGATTTCATAATATTTTCCCTAATTTTGTGTCTACAAACGCCTGAAAAGTTCGTATAGATGATAATGGAGCGAGAAACGGGACTCGAACCCGCGACCTTTGCCTTGGCAAGGCAACGCTCTACCAACTGAGCTATTCTCGCAAAAGGTGACATAACCTGCTTTATAGCGTACCAACTGGCATGCTATTGTCAACTTCACCCGTTTACCTTATTTATCGGTATTTCAATAATCTGTTCCCTTTTAAGTTCAGCATATAAAGCATTTTTATAAATCTTTTCAGTTTGAAATTTTTATTGAAATTTAATTCCTAGCTGTTATAGTAAGACTGTAATATTTTTATTATTTATTAATGAAAAAGTGAGGTTTAATTATGAAAAAGAACATTATAATGGCCATATTGCTGGGATCAGTGATATTTGGTACAAAAAACATACAAAGTTCGATGAGTTATATGGAAAAAACTGCCGCATCACTTATTGGCTCAGGGATTGCATATATAGCAAGTAATATAGCTGGCGCACCAGATTCATTCAAAAATTCACTGCTCATGACGGGGTTAACGTTGCCGTTACCATGGATTGGAAAGCATATCAAGGCGGATGAAACCGTTATTAAAATGAGTGAACTTATACCAACAAGTGTATATTTGGCTAATGTATGGAAACATATTCGTGATACATGCCCTGGTTTCAAAACAAAACGTAAAATGAATGATGCTCTGCATAGTGTATTGCAAAAATCAGCAGGTCTTTTGACAGCAATAATGGTAGAACAAGTTGGCGTAGTTCTCTACGGTTTTGCAAAAGCATATTTCACGCAATCTTGCGCATAATAAATATAAAAACAGAAAGGGAATCATTATGAAACGAATAGTATTATCACTTATAGCAATCGCAGCATTTGGTGCCACATCAGTGCAAAGTTCAACAAATGAAACATCAAAAATAGCTGCTGTATTTAAAAATTATGAAGTACAAAAAACACTCGCTGCAGCGGCAACCATGGCTATTGGTGCAGGAGCAAGTTTATTTAAGCATCCATCAAGTGAATTTCTAAAATCATTTGGTATTATGGGTTTATTGCAGCTTATACCAGAAGTTTTACGTGCAATGACCTTGAGTAAATGGGCAAGTCGATTTTCAAGTATCGATTTAGACGCTGGAATTGGCAACTTGAGCATGATTTTACCGTTATATAATCTCCAAGCAGCCCTTCGATCATTCATGGGAGATAACCCAAATTTTACTACATGTGGAAATCATATAAGGTCTGCACTACGAAATATGATCGCAATATACGCTACAATCGGTTGCAAGCAGGTTGGTAAAGCAATTTTTGAATTTGCAAAGGCATAACATATCTCCATATTTTTTTAAAAAAGGGCGGGAGCGATCACGCCTTTTTTTGTTGTTTAATGTATTGAGTTAAGAGTAGAAGTCATAGTATTGTCGTTGATAAGTTTAAAAAATGATGAACCATGATTTTTATCCTCCTCATATTATTGCTTGTCCTCCCTGTTGACACGCTGCCGCTTACCATCACCGCTTCATTTTTTAATCAGAACCATTCGGCACAAAATCCACTGATACTGACTGAAGACACCCAAATAGAAATGAATGAAGACATCAGCATCGACACGAAGGAACCACTTTTTGAACTGCAAAATCCAACTAAGCCAATCAAATTAACATTTATACAAAATGGCATGAAGATATTTCGGGTAATCATTCAAAGGGATGCCGTTTTGAACCTCAAATCTTTTACAAAAAGCAATCAAGCAATTACATTCGAGAATACCGACCTCAATACACGCAACAAATCAACAATTCTTTTGCAAGGAGCACACCTTGTCTTTACCGGAGGCACCATTGTCCTCTCTGATTAAACGCGTAGGTCAGCTCTTCTTTGTAATGTATACAACTGCCATCCTCACAAAACCAATTACCATTTCCCCACTATTTCAATATTCATTGCAACCGATTCAAAACTGGATCACGGCAAAAAATGAATTACCCCAATCAATTGAACTGTGGGCTACTTATTTTCAAAGCCATTCTGATACCGCGTCCATTAAACATCATCGCACCAATCCCGCAACACTTATTTTTGGATCACCAACATTTCAAATCGCAGATTTCATACCAAATGGATCAGCAAACACCCCCCTTCTTTTTTTAGAGAACACACCACGATGCACGGTAAAACGCAATGGCGCGATTTTTGAGTTACGCGCACGAAAACAATGTTCTGAAAAAACCTATTTTTTTATCAAAGCAAAAATAACCTATTGTCAAAATAAAGTAACAGTCAAGACGTTTGGTAACGAACTTTCACCTGAGACCGCGACGAGTGCAGACCTTTTTCAATTTGACGAAGATGGTTTTGCATTTCGATTTGATGCACTTTCAAACCTTCCGCTGACCAACACTGGAATTGGTCGCCAGTTTCCGTTTGTTACATTCTTTGACACGACATTTGCCCAACCAGGCATTTCAATGCGCGGACTTCTTGTCACCGATGCACCACTTGCAAACACGCCAATAATTGTTGAAAAAACAACACCAACACAAGCACCAATGATATCTTCTCTCCAACAGCAAGTAGCGCAAGGACTTCCACCACTACATCCAAATGAACCGCTCGAGCAAAACACACTGCGGCGATTTGCATCCTTTGTTGATTACACTTCAGTACAAGAAAGATCTGATTTTAACTCGCTTTGGATATTGCCAACAAAAATCGGTGAACAACTTGCGCCTCATGCAGAAAAAATAAGGGACGCCGTACAAAATCTTTTATTAGATGAGACACCAAATTCCACGCGTAACATACTTGCATCGGTTGGTATCGACTTAGAACCAAAAAAAAATAGAGGGTTTGGCGGTATTTTACTCGAGCCAGGCGTTGAGATACACATTTCACCGCATTATGTACAAAATGTGTACGGCATTATTATCCTTCCTGCAGAACATACCGTTTCTGGTGGTGATCTATTCAAAATTCCACTCGGCAACAACGGACATGGCGCGGTTGGATTTGGGACAACAATGATTACACCGTTTTCTGATCCGCTTATTTTGTCTTTTGATTGCGGCTATTTTTACACGATACCAAAAACAGAAAAAATAGCACTGCCGCTCAAAAAAAGCATGTTATCTGTTGGTCCTGTTGTCGATGCTACCGTATCATGGCACACCGTATACATTAACCCAAGCATCAGCGTGACACATCACCGAAAATCAATTGACGCATTGTTCGGTGTTGATTATGTGGTATATTACACGTCCAAGGATCATATCACAACTTCACATCTTTTTTCTGAGCAAAAACCACAATTTGCTATTGCCCGAAAAGCAAAAAGATCGAAGCAACTTATCCAAACAGTCAACATCACCGCATGCCTCACGCACAACACACCACATTACGCATTCAATGCACTTTTCACCATTACACGAACCGTTCACGCACACAATGCACTTTTTGAAAAAGGCTGGAGTATCACATGCGGCGTCACATTTTAAATACTATATTCTTTTTTCACGTATTACTGTTTTTCAACACGTATGCTCAACAAGGATTACTGATCGAAGATTCCGTGCCCATCGTTTTCAGCAATGCTCGTCCATCTCCCGGCGCAACCACAGATGTTCGATTTATCGTCGTATATCTTCCGTTTGAGGCAACCATTAATCCCAACGCACGATTTCCTGTTGTGTACTATTTACCGGGACTTGGTGGCGACCAAAACACGTTCGCTGACAGCAACGCGGCAATTATGGATGATCTGATTAACGAAAAAAAAATTGCTCCATTTATTGTGGTCAATGTTGATCCGAGTTTAATCAACGGCATTAACGCGGATGGAGAACGAACCTATACCGGAACATGGTATATCAATTCAGAATTAAACGGAGATTTTGAAGATTTTTTTGTACGCGATTTAATTCCCTATGTTGATGCCAAGTATCCAACAAAAAATACCGTGGCGTTTCGCGCCTTAAACGGTCAATCGATGGGTGGCTTTGGTGCATTAATTTTAGGCACAAAACATCCAGAATTGTTTTGCGGCATGGGATCTGCAAGCGGAACACCATTTTGGTCGATCATCACCAATATCGTTCCCGAGCTTGTAACACCTGGTTCAATTAATCCACCAGGAGACGTGATGTTTGCAGTCAATAGTCTGTTGCTTCCAGAAATTCCAGACATGGGGCCAAATGCAGGAAAAATAACCCCTGATAACGGCGAGTTTACCTTTTCATTTTTTTCATACTCCGGAGCGCTCAGCCCGAACGTCAACAACCCACCATTTTTTGTGAATTTGCCATTTGAAGTCGACCAAGACAATAATCCAATTTTCACCGAAGGTTCATTTATTATCGCAAGCACCACAACAGGGCAGCGATTTTCCGTACCCATTTCTTTTACACCACGCCAAGCAATCATCGATCAGTGGAAAATAGAAAGTCCTTTCATTTTGGCCATACCATCTGAAGACACCCTGAAACGCCAAGCCATTTACCTTGATGGCGGTAACGTAGAACTTATCAATGCAGCAGGGGCGCGTCAACTTTCAGATCGGTACGTCTCCCGGAATATAGATCATCAATATATTCTGTATATTGGTGATCATAATACCTGTTTAATCGAAGAATCATGCTCACGAAATCAAACCATGTTTCAATACATGTCATCAAAATTTGCAGAAGGCGGGTTATTCACCGATGAAATTCGCGCCGCAATTGTAGGACATGGAACGATCGAACTGCACGGTGAAGACAAGCTCGTCATTACCGATCAACATATTCTTTCGGTGCAAACCGACCGGACATTGGGGATCACCAGCACAAACATCACCTTTGAATTATTTGATAATGCATCAATACAACTCGGAAATTCAGAAAACACCATAAATCCTCAAGGAGTTTTGCAAATCGGCAATCCGTACACCAAAGTATCGTTATTGCATGACCCAACATTGGCATCCGACACCGTGGCGTTCACCATTATTATGCGTAGCGGCAGCATCGAGCTGCAACGCGGCGGATTTTTGGGAATTGGTGTTGGCGTCAATGGATTTGCACCACAAGATCTCAATGAGTGGTCAGTAACAACGCTAACAAACGTAAAAAACATATCATTACAGCTCATTTCGGGTGCATTTCGACACGAAGAACAATCTGATCTTGATTTTCAACAATCGCTGATTGCATTTGGACCGTCAAGCCGATACGATTTTTTCATTAATCCAACGAGAGCAACAATGTTTGGCGGCGGTTCAACGATTTCTCTTGCAGACGGATTTTGGGTGCAACCAGTTGCACAAAACAGTGTCGGTGAGCAATTGCCCGGCGGTATACGAAATGATGTTGATCCTAATAAACAAGCAACTGACTCTTTTTATCAGGCACCAATCGGATCATTCATCTTTTACGACAACGTGTACCAATATGGCATTCTTGCGAACAGTTTTGAATTACCAATATCGGGCATCGAGCGCCCATTCGTATTTCAAACGCAGTCACTTGATGAGTATTTTTCACGACTTTCACAATTTACCGAAGAAGAGTATGATCGCGTATTTGAGCATGGGGGTATTATTTTTATTAATGAAGCAAACCAAGTTGAAATTACTGTGCTTGATGACAATGGCATCATTCGACGATTTATCAATGAACAAATTCCAGATTTTGCCTCAAACGAACAGGCGCTTCGTGATATTGCACAAACTATCGGCGCCGTTGACATTGTCGCTGCAACAATCGATGGAACATTCACCTTGATTCGTGTCGACAATGTTCTTGCATGAAAACTGTTTTTACTTCTATCTTGGCTCTTACAGCAGCACAAGGCTGTCTCATTACAATTTATGATTAAATAAATGGGCAATGTGCTATTTTCCATTCGATTGTTTTTTTTAAATCTGAAAGTTCACCAATTTCATTATCAACATGCGGACAATGTGCTGACGCATTTCGCTTTACCGTTACTATATCATATCGTAAGATACTCAAGACCTCCTGATATGCCTTTATTTGTGCTTCGCCATTACACTGTTTCGACCAGGTCTTTGCGAGATCTTTTGGTGTGGAATGTTGTTCTTCTTTAAAGCGAGTTTTATTATTTTTAAAGCAAGCCAAGTACAATGATTTGGGATCTTTTTTCTGATATGTTTTGAAGATTATTCTCAACATCGGTACATCAAATGGCACTCGACAAAGGAGATGAATAAGAGATCCCTCCGTGCCATTTTGAACCGAAACATCCAAAACAAACTCACTGGTTTCTATGCAATGAATCAATAACGGTCTCAACAATTTATATGTTTTTGGTTTTTCAGAATACCCTTCTTCAACAATGCGAAGCATCAATTGTTCTAGGTCTCTTTTTTTATCCTGATAACATACCGTATATTCCTCTTGCTTTGAAGTTTCAAGCAGCACCTTTTTATCCTTAAATATGTCCGGAGTTTTTGATAACAGGAAAAACATAAGCTCTTTCCACGATTGCATTTCATGTTTCATCGCTCGATCAGAAATATGACTTGAAAACAAAGTATTCATCTGATCAAAACAGAACTGCGGCACATGTGACGTGTCAATTTCAGACATGCTCCTGGAATACATGTCATACATATGATCCAAGCAGAACTGTAGAATATGCGATGCATCGATTTTACCTATATCGTACGGGGTCATCCTATATATTTCGCCTAAACAAGCCTGCTCAACGTCCTTTATATGCTCCTTGGACATTTTTTTTGAAAATGGATTGCCTATCTGCTTCAAGAAGCACTTAAATATATAGGATATGCCGTATTTAGAGATATTTCTTAAGGATGGGTTAGTTATCCGATCTAAACAATCAGACGAAATTCGTAATATATTTTTTTTTGAATTATCCAAGATATAGTCATCAAGTACACGCAACATCCACCATGCCGGTCTTGGATAGTCGCGACGTAAAACTTCTAATAATTGATAATAATTTTTTCGATGATCATAATTAAAAAATTGCTCTCGAAATTTCTTCTCCTTACCAATTTTTATTGCAATCTCATCGAGTGCATGACAAACGATGTTTCCGTTTTTGGCAGAAATGTGATCATCGTATTGATAATTTTCGCTCTTGCCGATCAATTCTTTTTTTCCCCCAATATTATTCTTAACCCTTCCACCGTGGCGAAGTAACTGATCTGTGCCATCGATACGTGATTGTACAAAGTCAGAAAATAAATATTCTGATTTAAAGCGTGGATTGCTAAATTTCTGGGCAAAATCAATTAAGCTATCTAATACTCGATCGATTGGAAACTTAGAAAAACCGCAATTCCTGCATGAATCTGCTCTCCTATCAAGAAGGATATTTTGTAACCGTCTGTATATCTCTGGACCAATGCTACTTGTTGAGCATTCAATTGAGTATAAAGCGTTCCAAACATCTGCACTATCATGCATATACGGCAAAAGGAACATCATATATTTTTCAACTCGTTCGTCACATTCTACGTTAGATATATGATCATCCTTTAGACGGTATTCAGGAAAACGTGTAAGAATTTCATGATAACCCTGCTGTTTGAATAATAATATACATTTTTCTTTTTTTTCACTTTCTGGAGCAGTAAAAATAAAATTTACAATTTCATCACGGCGATGACCAAAACAACGTTCCACTTGATAAAGATTATATGACAATAAAATTTCAAGTGCCCTTATATCTGATTTTTCTAGAGTCCGTCTAAATATAATGTTATAAACATAATCATAAAAATCATCTGGATAGACGTAATTCTTATTGGATTTGGCAGGATAATTTCCATGCAATAACCAGTCAAAAAAATTTGGGTACGGCCCGTCGTAGCGTTTTGTGGTCAGTGCGGCACAAACTATCTCGTTCCCCCTTATATATTTTTTTAAAACACTTTTTAACAGCGCAAGGGGCATTTCCTTCTCGCGGTCAATAAGACGATGCATAACTCGTCTAACAATCGCCGCCTTTGCTTTATCTGAAATCTGTTCATTATTGATCGTAGTATTGAAATCTGCCAAAAGTTCTTCATCTGTTTTTTCATCAGGTATTATTTTCAAGAAGAATAAGATAGAAGCAGTCGCAACTACTGCGAAAGCAACTATATCGATCTTATTCTTCTTGAGTAATTCCCATGACATAAGAGATTGATTTTTGGAGACTTCTAGATCCAGACCATTTTGTACAGCATGTTCATATTCAAGTAATTTTTTCTTCAGGCACGGCCGACGCCTTTTATGGTCATTCCGTTCTTTAAAAACTGGCCAATTTTCGATCATCGTGATACCACCGTGTTGATCGATAGTATTACCAAAATCAGAAATTATTTTTTGTCCCTCCTTTTTTAACGTTTTGATAGTCTTCTCATCAAGCGTGCTTGTTGGAAATTCTCCGGCGAGCAATATTTCATCGCATGTGTATGGCGATACAGGGCCTTTTATATTGTTTTTTTTTAAGACCTTCTTTACTCGCCTCGAAAAAGTGGGAAATTTTTGAATTTTCCCACATAACGCTTGCAACTTTTGCATAATGTCACGGTTGTCAGGTATATCATGCACATGCATTGCATAACTTGATAAAGAAATACAAAAAATCCAATAATAGATCAAATATTGTCCTTGCATAATATACCTTTTCATTACAAAATAGAACAACCATGCCTATTGTACTCTTTTGGATGTCCTAATCCCTTATACTCATTTTCCTGATTTCTACTTACTGTTCTACATTCGTTATCGAGCAGGTCAATTCTATGAAACTCTTTAATTCTATCCAGCTTTTCTTCGTTATCGTCTTTCAAAGTTTTCATTTTCGTATTATATTCCTGCTGATCTAGTCCGTCTTTGAGACGTCTTTTCAATTGCAATTCTTCCTGTTCATACGCACAGAGCTGATTTTCTTCATCCTTTTTTTTGATATATCTCAATGTTTTCATGAGATATATATTTTCAGCACTCACCAATGCGCTGCTCCCGTTTTCCCCGCCTCTTATAACTCCTAACTGACCTTTATCATTTTTACCTTGCTTAATTAAATCTAAATAGCATTGAATGTGACTTTCGCCATTTTTAATTTTCGTGTTGATGTTCGCCGTGAAACGCGCGCTACATGCAAGGTGTCCCGGATATTTTTCTTCTAAGGTCTGCCATAAAAGATGTTGATATTTTAGCAACATGGTACTGCTATGGCCTATTCTTTTACCATCAACCAATATTTGTATCTGTGCTTTTGGGCCACATACTTCATATGAACTATCTGCTTTCCTCCAGATGTTTTTCGGTTCTATATCATGATACTTATGGGCATATCGTATTTTTTTACCATACGCTTTGGTACACGAGCCTACAACATAAAGAACTGGCACCGCGCCCAAGGCACAAGATGTCAATTGTGCCTCTGATGATGAACTTTTCCCAATGCACCATGATACGACCCCAGCGATGACAACAGAGGTCATACCGCCTATGAACGAGTAGAAATCAATGACCCCTTTTGTCACGACCTCATCTTTATGTGAATAAAAGAGAATGAGTTGGTTGTAGCTTTTCGGTTCATTTGCCATCCTATCATTCGTCTTGTCAAATAGGGGCCTTCCAAGAAGTACATCGTAGTTTTTATCGCCTGTGGGAAATTTTTGCCTACAAGGCGGAGCAAAGTAAACTAGTAAATCTGCAACACCAACATACGGTTCGTGCTCTGATTTATTTCTTTTCTCATTATTTGTTTCCCTGATTCTGTCGTTCTTTTGTTGCAATTTATCCCGCTGTAATCTTGCGAGTTCTTTCAACGCAAAATTGGTTACATTAGATCCATGGCTATGGGCAGCAAAAACATAATTATCATTTCGATAGTGCCAACTGTTTAAGAATGCCGCAAGCTTTTCTGCTGCAGGACTACGCCTAAGATCGAATAAAGCGCCACTCCATTTAAACACAACCAAATGTATAGCTTTCTTTGGATTGTTAGGGTTTTGATTGTATCTATCGCCATAAACCCTTGCAAATTTCATGAATCCTGGAAACCCTCACTTTGTAACTCGTAATAATCCCTATTTGATGGGCCCTGGTTATCAGTAAAACCTGTTCCGTGGACAATGCACACGACAATTTTACCGTTTTTTTCATGTTCGCTCGCATATCGATATCGATGAGAAATATAAGGTGGTAAATAATTATGATTTTCTTGCCATCCTGGATATTTTTCTTCATCCAGGTCTTCCCATTTACCCTGTATATTTAATTTTCTTTTCTCGGCAATTTCGTATGGAGTTTCTCCCGACGCATTTTTTTGCTCTAAGTTAGCGCCGTACATCAAAAGCAATTTTATCTGATTAATTTGATGGATTGAATTTATGTCGATCTGTCTCATAAGCGTGTGAAGAATGGTATCACCTTCATCACCTTCATCGTTGGGATCGAGGCTTTTGGAGATCAAATTCTGGACGATTGATTCGATAATTTCATCCTTTGGAGCTTGGGCATTATCATTGGTATAATATCCCTCTTTGTTCAACGCTGACTTCACTTTTGAATAATAAGCGAGCGCATCCTCTGTAGATTTGTTGGTCCATGCTTGATAGCAAATCTCAGCATCTGAAAGTTTCATCTTGATATAATCAGAATTTTCCCCTGGCCCCGATTGGTCAACGATCTCATCACCAAGAAATTCTATCTTAATCTCAACTACATGATCGGGATCCATGCCATGGATCACCGGAAAAAGAAATAATAAACATAATACATGAAGTCGCTTCATCAAGATCCCCTTTTTTGGAAACAATAATGCACCAAGTATAGCAATAGAAGGAGGGGCGTCAAACAAAATATTTTTACTTTACCGCATCAAAATATGCAATTGCAAATATGCTTCAATATTAAAACCGAATGCCTTATAATATTGTGGTACCAAATATTTTGAAAGCAAGGATAATAATGACCATACTTTTACTCGCAATGTGTTTTTTCGCTCCAGTTTGCGCAATGCTCGAATATAACAATACGATCCCAAACTATCAGGATTCATATAACAACAATGAATTCCCCAGTTTTAGAGAATTTCAAACAAAGCAAGGCCTATATAACGAGCACACAACGACAGAAATAGCACAGATCAATAAGAAAATTAGTGATTCTCAAAAAAACATAAGTGACATCAATAACATCACAAGACAACACCAAACCGAATTAAGCAATTTGACAACCGAACTGGGAGGAAAAATTACAACTCTTGAAGGACAAATAAAAAAACTGCAAGACGCCCCCAAACAATCCAAAAAACCAAAAAAATTTTCTCAGTTCATGGGTAATATATACGATCATCTATCAAAAGATAATTTTAAAAAATCAGAAACATTGCTTCGTCGATTTCTCATTCTCGCAACACCAGTTCTTGTCACAATATTGCTCTACAAAATAGATCTTCGAAATACAAATAATGACATCAAATTGCTCAATTTACAACTAAAACATGGCAAAATCACAGAACTTGAGCATCAATCTTCATACAATAAACTCATGGCTTTTAAGTTCGATGATCCTACGAAATGCAAAATTATGTATAGCGGACTTTTCACAGGGATCTACTGGGCTTTTATCATAGAAGGTCGATTTTGGTAAAAATACAGATACTGCTTTTCTTACAATTTTGCCCAAATTTCCCTTCTTTGCTACAATTGATCATAATCACAATATATTGATGGATACCACGTGAGCGATAATCGGTACGATGCGCAAAATGCAGAAAAAAAAGCGCAACAACTCTGGCAAGAACAGAAAATATATGAACAAATAGATGTAACAAAACCGTTATTTTCTATTGACACACCACCACCAACCGTTTCTGGTGCGCTGCACGTCGGCCACGTTTTTTCGTACACCCATACCGACATCATTGCCCGATACAAACGATTGAGTGGATTTTCCGTATTTTATCCATTCGGTCTTGATGATAACGGACTACCAACTGAACGATTTGTAGAACAAAAACACAACATTCAATCGCATACCATGAAGCGATCTGAATTTATTAATTACTGCTTACAAGAATCGGAGCTCATGGGAAAAGCGTTTTGCGCCGTGATGCAACGCCTCGGATTATCTGCCGATTTTGAATCTGCATATTCCACTATTTCAAAAAAAACTCAGGCGCAATCGCAACGATCATTTATTGAGTTATACAAAAAAGGCTTTATTTACCGAAAATCTGATCCGGCAATTTATTGCACCACCTGCCAGACAACCGTTGCACAGGCTGAATTGGATGACGCAGAAAAAGCATCAACATTTTACACCATTATTTTTGATACATCACACGGACAAAAACTTCATATTGCAACAACACGACCAGAGTTACTTCCATCCTGTGTTGCACTGGTTTTTCATCCTGATGATACGCGATATCAGTCACTCATCAACACAAAAGTAAAAGTGCCATTGTATAATCACGAAGTTTCGATAGTATCTGACGAACGTGTCGAACGGCAAAAAGGAACGGGCCTTGTTATGGTCTGTACATTTGGCGACAAAACGGACATTCTCTGGTTTAGAATATTGAACCTCCCCTATCGTCCTTCAATCGGTTCTGATGGTCGATTTTTGAATCATACGGGACCCTTGTCTGGTCTTACGGTATTTTCTGCACGAAAAAAAATTATTGAAATGCTTTCGCATGAACAACGCATTGTCGACCAAAAAGATATTTCTCACACGGTGTCGCTTCATGAACGATGCAAAAAAGAGATCGAATTTCTCATTTTACCACAGTGGTTTATCGCAATTTTGCCGCACAAGCAAGCACTGCTCGACATCGCAAACAAAATCAATTGGTATCCAGAATTTATGAAAAGTCGCTACCTTGATTGGGTGAGGAATTTATCGTGGGATTGGTGTATCAGTCGACAACGAACGTACGGTATTCCGTTTCCGGCATTTCATTGCCTCGACTGCAACGCAGTATTGCTCCCCACCGACGATCAACAACTTCCCATCGATCCGCAGGAGCAACAATTTGTCAAAAGTTGTACCTCCTGCAAAAGCAGTAACATTATTCCTGATACTGACGTGATGGATACGTGGAATACATCGTCATTAACACCTTATTTATGCAAAACAGTATTTGAAGAAAAATATGGCAAAACTGAACAGTTCTTGCCAATGAGTATGCGACCTCAAGCACACGATATTATCAGAACGTGGGCATTTGATACCATCGTCAAAACATTATTTCATAATGATATAACTCCCTGGAACGATATCGTTATTTCTGGGCACGTCTTATCCAAAGAAAAGAAAAAATTATCCAAAAAAGAGGGTGCTGCGCTCGTGCCTGAGATTCTGCTTGAACAATATCCGGCAGATGCGATTCGGTACTGGACGGCATCATCACGCCTTGGCCAAGATATTGTGTACAGTGAAGGCGAGTTAAAAAATGGTGCTCGTCTGATCACCAAGTTATGGAATGCATTCAAGTTTCTTGCACCACACATTCATAAAAAACCGACACATGAAAAATCGCCGCATGATCTTCTCAATAAATGGATTTTATCATCATTAACATCAGTTTTTCAGGAATATAATCGTTATTTTGCCGTGTATGAATTTGGACTTGCGCTTCAAACGGTCGAGCAATTTTTTTGGTCCGATTTTTGCGATAATTACGTTGAATGCGTGAAACATCGATTATATAATAAAGAGGAGTACGATCAAGCACTCATCTTGGAAACGGAAACCACAATCAGCTCAGTTGGTATTTCGCTTTTACAGTTATTTGCGCCATTTTTACCACACATTACCGAACATCTGTACCAGGAATTGTATCAGAGTACATTAAAAACAGGTTCGATCCATCAAACGAATTTTTCAGAGTATCAGCCACAGTACGTAGATCCGCATGTTTCAAAGCCAATGGCACAGTTTCTCCATATCATTAAAGAGGCACGAAGATTAAAAACAGAGCACCAACTTTCGCTCAAAACTGAAATTGCAGATCTATTACTTGTTGTCCAAACAAATGAAGAAAAGGAGCATATTGAACAATTATACGTATTACTCCGTCATTGCATCCAGGCAAATACCATCCGAGTTGAGCGCCATATTGTGAAAAATCGAGCATCTTTCTTGACTAATGGAAATAATCTTTGGAGTATGCACATTGTGCTGGAGTAATTATTTTATAGTAGAAAAGAGAATAACAAAAATTTTATTTTTTTAAAAAATTGCTACACTGTGTTATAAGAACGATAAAAATAATAAGTATATGACAGTTTTAATAAAACGATTAAAAACAAAGATTCCTTATAATACCGCAGCGCTCAAAAAAGATGCTTTGGCAATTTTGCGGGCATTGGGGTATGAAGATTTTTTAATCAGTATACTCGTCACTGATAATGCAACGATTCAACAGTACAACAGGGATTATCGAGACCAAGATAAGCCAACTGATGTGTTGTCGTTTTCTTTTTTTGAAGGATTAGTCCCCGGTGAAAAAATTGAACCATGCTGTGATGATGAAAAAATATTGGGCGATTTGGTCATTTCTCTTGAATATGTCAAGGAAGATGCCCAAAGCTGGGATGAGACATTTGAACAGCGCATGCAGACATTGTTAGTCCATGGTATGTGCCATTTACTTGGCTATGATCATGAAAAAGATGAGGATTATGAAATTATGCATGCTGAAGAAATGCGATTATTAAAAACTTTGGGGAGAGGGATATGAAACTGAACAGAAACCTCCTAATGCTGGTTTTTGTCCATAGCGCAGGCATTCTTTTAGCAAGCGGTAACATATTCGAAACAAATGAAACATTAAAATCGCTATATGATCAATACAAGAAAAAAATAACTTATGTCGAGAATGTTGAAGGCGAGTTTCAGAATTTTTGCTATACTTTGCATGATCTTAAAAAAAGAATAGTGAATTCAGAAAATTGTGAAGCGAAAGAAAAACTTCTAAATGAGACGAAAAATCTTCTGGAAAAGATAGAAGAAGGAAGTGAATCTCTGACGTCATACACTGTTGAATCCGAAAGAGATGGTCGCCATCGCAGTGATGTTTATGCCTACAGAAGTATGCACCAAGAATTTATAAATCAACACCAAGAAGAATTGTATGAACGCTCCCAGGTTGATATTGCTACTGTCTCCCAGAAGTACCGCACAAAGGTGACAGAAGAAAAACACCTAGAAAATTTTATAAATAAAATTGCAACGTATAATGAATTGATTCTCACATATAAGAAAGAAGTAAAAAGGCTTTCCGAGGATATAGAATCAAATTTGAAAACGAATATTATCGAGCAAAAAGAAGGACATAACGACCTTGAACTAAGCCCTGAAGTAAAGAAATATTACAATGATGAACATCTAGAGCTTCCCACAGAACTTTCCAATAATGATCGCTTGATTGAACCTTGCCCCAAATGCAAGATATATCGTTTAACTATGAAATATTTAAATAAAAAAATAATTAGGTCGTGTCATGGTTGCAATGGCTTTAGTGATGAACAAAATAATAAAAATAACTTCAGTGCCCTTCTCAGAAAAGCCGAAAATTATAAAATTCAAGATTATTTTTTTCCTGAATTGAACGATACAATCAAAGTCCTTGAAGGACTGCAAAGCGATCTTAAAAGCAAGTATATAGACAAGACTCTTACGCGAGATGATATTGTCCAGTATGTTATGACAAGAGAAAGTACAAGAAAGGAATTTGAAAAACTTATTGAGAACGCTAAAATTCAATACTTCTCCAAGAATGTCACACAAAACGATACGCGTGACATTGAATTATTGTTACAGGAACTAAATAATAATGATATTGAAAACGGTCGTCTTCAAGAGTTTCAGGAAATACATGATGAGTTAAAAAAGGCACATCATATTCTTTGTCTTTCAGGTAACCAAAAAATATGGAGAAAAAGGGATATAGATGATTATGTTGACAGAAAAAATAAACTTAAAAATGCTATCAATGGAAATACGCAGGTAACAATATCCGATAATATTCATAGAATTTTTTTTAATATCAAAATTGAAAACAAATCTATCTCAGAACTATATCGCGATTTAGTTATCGAACAACACATTGCGGGTATAATTGAGGAAGGTAAAAATGACAATAAAAACATCGAGATTATTGGTCTAATAAATGATTTAGATCGTTCACGAGCGTTACAGTCTCATTCTTTAAAGCGGAAGACATCAAAAGAAAAATCCATTATTGTTCGTTGGTTATGGAGAAATTGTAAAAACAACAGCGATCTTTGCTGCAGCTTTTTTGAACAAACATTACCTGAAGGGAAACCTGATCTAAAAGAACTCATTACAAATCTTAAGCAACTTGATCAATTGGATAAAATAGGGAAGGAAGAGCTTGATTATAAATTATTTGTAACTTTAATCCAGTGCTACAGTCGCACAGTAAGTAATCCAATATGTGAACATTGCAAAAATGACCCCTTAGAGCATTATTTGATTTGCAATTATAAAGACATTGACCAAGATGATATTCATATTTTATTGTCATACGCTAATAAACTTTCTGAAATTACAGATAAAGAGATTGAAGAAGTGAAATGGAAATTTGAGACCGAGGATCAATACTTAAAAGATGTTTTTGATACTTGCATGCATTTAGATGAAATCATCAATAATTCTAATACAAGCTTTTCGGAAAAAATTATCACTTATCAAGATTTTTTACGTAACAGTCAAAGCATTATTTGTAAAAACTTAGCAAGATATTTACAAGTAAATGGCAATTGGGCAAATTATTTATTACATAACGATCAACCTTGTGAATGTTTTGGTAAAGAAAACTGTACGCATAAAACTACGTATGCTCTTATTGCCCATTCAATCATAAGTTATTTTTCTTTACCAAAAGAATCACATAAAAATTTTGATTTGGTGCTTAAGACAATCACGCACCCAGATAAAATTGGCAAAGATACAGCTTTGATTTTTCAAGAAACGGCTACTGTTTCTGGAGCAATAAAAACATTCAATAAAATGATAGAAACACACGGACTAACGACAGATTTGGAGAAGATAGCCCTGTACAATATTGTAAAACATCAACCGTACAGGAGAAAAAGTGATAAACAGGGTGAGAGTAGCGTCGTAAACTTTAAATCTATCACAAAACATCTCCTTATTCCTTGTTTTGCAAAACTTATTGAAACTGGGACATGTGATATAGATTTACTTAAGGAAACGCTTATTCAAACGAGACGCGTCATATCTTATAATGAAATTCCCGCAGTAATCTCAACCGTGGACCAAATTATTGCACGAAAAGAGATATCTTCAGAAATTGAGGATGAATTAAAACGATATAAAACAAAAATTGTACAATTAATGGAAACAAAAAAATTCGATATCTGGAATATCAGAGAGTATGACCAAGATGAAGCTCGAAATGTTAATGGCGAAGAAACAAGGAAATTACGACGCATTAATCTATTAACCAATCCGCATCATGATTTTCGTAGTGGTCTTAAAAAATCATTCTTTCAAAACGTTAATTGTAAACATGATGCTCTTAAACAATTGAATACATTGGTAGAAAACAATCCAGAAAAAGATCAAATTGAAGAAGCTGAAGAATATTATGTTAGATCTCAACGTCAAGAGCGCCGTGAGGTTATTCAAAATATTATATCCAGTTTCTTTTCGCAAATAGTAACGCTTGTTCCAACAATTGCCATGCAAAAATATATGCGGGCACAAGAGGAAAAGCAGCAACAGCAGGACCCCGAAAGCATTCGTCAGTTCAGGGAATATAATAAAAAATTGGACAATCATTTTTATGCTCGGTATTGCAATAATCCAGCCAGCGTCAACTTATACAGACAAAATCAAGAAAAAGAGGATCGACTTGCATATGACATAAAAAAATGTTCCTTAGCAAATCTTGATTCTACAAAACGAGGAAAATGCATATGACAGAAAAAAACTACAGAAAACTTTATCGAATTTTTTTTATCTTTCTCCTATCAATGTCCCACATTTCATATAGCAGCCAAGCTGCTCGACAAAACGCCTACAACAGCATTCGTGCCGGTATGAGTGGGATCAGAAAATTTCTTGGTATTATTTACACACATGAAAGAGATAAAGCGATAGCCGACACTCCTGATCTTGAGAAAACGGATATTACGTGGCTAACGTCAATTAGGACCTTTAAATTACTCGATGCCGCTGGGGAGATAACTGAAAAAGCTCTTGTGAATGCGCCGACGTGGTATTTTCAACATGAACAAGGCAAACGAGATCAAAAACACAAAGATGAGCAACTCGTGATACAAAGGAAAATAGAGGCAAAAAATACGTATCTTGCATTGCGAGACGGGGCTCCTGCCGAAAAAATAAATCTGCTTAATCAGAAGATAGAATCTGTCGGTGACTATCTCAATGGAAATAAGGTGGAAGATACTCAACACTATCTCAAGAGAGGTAGTTCCTGTTTTGAGAGTGAAGCCGGCAAAAAACTAAATGATGCATTTAATGATTTCATGGTCGAGACGGATCCAAATAAATTGTTCAAGGATGTACATTCTTTTGCGCAATGCGAGACGAAGTTCGAGCGTACTCGGGCACGCTATGATACTCTCAGTAAAGCCATAGAAGAAAAAATATACGATGTGACAGAATTAAATAATCTTCCTAAAGATGACACTATATATATCAATACTGTAATAATCCCAGACGCACAGGAACGTGTAAAAACGAATAGTCGGCTTGCCCTTCACAAGGCAAAAAGCGAATTTCTTACAAAAAAACAAATAGATGATGCTATGTTCAAAAAATTTGAGCTGAACATACAAAAAGAGTTAAGGGATATAGACGAAGTATCAGATAAGGCTATAACACAAACAAGCGTGCATATTGATTATTTAGAGAAAAAGGATCTCCAGAAAAAAACCTATATTTCTCAGATTATTTTCAGTATTAAGCGTGAAATCTGGAACGAATCTAATCTGAGAAAAGCTGCAAGTGTCGCTGCGACGCTTGGTTCAGTGGCCATTATCGCAAAATGCTTTGGACTTATTGGAAACAAAAATCCTTGATGCTCCCCAATAAACACTTCTTTATAGCCGCCTACCGAGCAGAGGACAAAAATTTCAATGCACGGCGCAGCAATTGATCAAATGTTTCCGGTTGTGCATTATTCTGGATATTTTGGTACACATATCGAACTGCCTGCTGTGTTTCATTTTTGGTGTATTGCAGCGTCAAAAGTGTTTTTTCAACGTCAATCATATGGCGATTGAGCGGATTAGCCGCATCATTCTCGACATAGAGATGTTCCAAGCGTTTCAATGCGTGTTTCATATATAAAAGAATCTGTTCACCCTTTTTTTGACCGATGCCGGAAATACTCGTAATCGCTTCCAAATCACTTTTTTGGGCAATCAACAACAATTCTGAAACAGAAAATCGCCCAATAATGCTCAGCGCAAGGCGTGGCCCAACACCACCACATTGAAGCAACTCTAAAAATATCGTTCGTTCATTTTCGTGCTGAAAACCAAATAAGGAAAATCCCTGGTCTTGGTTCCAATGCAGGTACGTTTTTATCGTCACTGTTTCATTCATTGCATATCGCTTTGAGTCTGCAACAATAACTGAAACAAACACTGAAGCGATTTGGACAGTAATTGTCACATCAGAAATCTCGGTAACGGTGCCAATGAGTGCGGTAATCATAAGAAATGACAAACAAGAAAAACATTATATACTTAATGATATAATACATTATTTTATAGCATTATGGAAAGTTACAAACTTATTGTTTCTTATGTTGGTACGCAATACCAAGGCTGGCAAGCACAACCAAATGGAAAAACGGTATCACAGACAATGCAAAAATCATTTGAAAAAACGTTTCAAACTCCCTGTACATTAATCGGAGCTTCCCGAACAGATGCCGGTGTTCACGCGACTCATCAAATTGCTGTTTGTAACACTTCTGTCGCACTTCAGGCTGATCAGTTGCATCATGCATGGAATAATGCGCTTCCGCTCGATATCATGATTCGACAATTCACGAAAATGAATACTCCTTTTAATCCATTTCACGATGTACTTCACAAAACATATTGCTACACGGTGTATACCAAGCGTCCGATGCCTCAGGATGCACCATTTGGGTGGTACTATCAATATAAAATTGACATAGAGACACTAAAAAATGCACTTGATTTGGTTATCGGAACACATAATTTTTTGGCTTTTTCAACATCCGAGCCGGACGTCAACCCAATACGAACCGTAGATGCTATCACAACAACGGTCAGCGAAGAAAAAATTGTCATATCGATCACCGGAAAATCATTTATACGACACATGATTCGCCGAATCATCGGCGCAGCGGTCATCGTCGCATCACACCGGGCAAGAAAGATACATCATATCATGGCGTTATTGGAATCTCCTTCTGGTTTTTATTGCTTTGAAACTGCACCAGCACATGGATTATCATTGGAACATATAGAATACGAAAAAATAGCACATCAAAGAGGGGTTATATGAAACTGTCAGCTCGTCACTTTATAGTATTTACACTACTCACTATCATGATTGTCAGTGGATATTTTTTGTTTTTACGATATAAAAAGGGTAGTGATTCCTTGATTGAAACGTATCAAGACCATCGAGATCGTCATGATGTCATCAAATTATTTAAGAGTAACTGGGATTGGCTCGTTGCTGGTCGGCCATATTCTCAGGGCTATGTGGAAGATATGCTCGACAAACGAACGCCCATGAAAAATCCGCTGTATATCGGTGCGTTACGGTTTCGGGTATTACGAATTGACGATATGGTTATTGGATTCACGGCATATTATATGGAAAAAAAGAATGTGGGCCGGCTTTTATTTTTGGTTCTTGATGAGCGATATCGTGGTAAGGGGTACGCCGATTTGATGACAAAAGATGCAATTTCTGAGCTGCAAACAACGGGTGCAACAAGAGTTTGGTTACTCACCCGGTCAACGAACGTCAAAGCGCAACATTTATATCGTCGAGTTGGTTTTCATGAATATGCGTACGATCCGGATGGCTTTGTCTATTTTGAAATAACACCGTAAAATAAGGTAATTACATCATGAAAAAAATGATTTTTTTACTTATCGCATTTTGTGGGTCACATACATTTTGTTCAAATCAAATAGTTGATAACCACGTACAAGAAATTGTTGCTCACCTCAATGTTGTAAAAAACGAAATCGTTGGAAATTTTTTTAAACAAGCGTACCTGGAACATAAAGAGGATCTTCTCAGTAATGATAACAAAATCAAAACTGAAGATTTTTTTAAAGGTTATGTACAAAATAACTTCTCATTAAGCAAAACTCAAATTCCGTATATAAACACAAAAAAGAACAATATATTTATAATGCAAAATATTGTTGCACCGCTATTTTTACGCTATAGTGACTACGAAAATGAGGAAATCAATTTTACATCGAAGAACGCTATAAACACTTACATCACAGAATCATCTAACGAACAATATAATGCACATAAGTTATACATAAAAAGTTTTGACCTTATTTTTCACGAAATAATATCAAATGATCATGAAAAAATCAGGCAAAACATAGAAAATCACTTGCAGATTATTGACGAAGCAGAGAAGGTCATATTTACTGTTGATGAACGGGATAAGTCCAATCAAAATGAAATTTTTCAACACTATGTTAATAACAAATATAATGTGAATGAATTAATCGATTTTGCAAATGCAAATAAAAAAAATAATCAGAGTATTAAAAACATTATAGCGCCACTACTGTTGTACGAAATTATTAATAATATAGATGCAATGGATTATCTAGCGAGGAGGGTCATTGTACGGATGTATGACCCGAATAACGATATAAACTTAAAACCGAATGGTAATAATACGGATATTCTATACAAACTCATTTATAAGCAATGTAAATATGCGCAACAGATTAAAAAGTTAAAATGTCGTTACAACATTGCATTATATAACACAAACGAAGAATTACTTGACTACAAAGATCTATCGGTATTTTTCGAGGATATAGTAATGCATAATCTCGGAAATTGTATGCTCCTAAATTATCAAAATAACAAAATCAATCAAGATAAACTTATAAACTCTATTGGTATAAAAGAAGAAAATATAAAATATTTTCTAGAACACAGTAAAGATAGCTATCCTGATTTTTTTGCACGACTCTTTGTCCAAAAATTTGATTTAGCTTGGTTTTTAGAGTCACCTGAACAGCAAACATTCTGGTTTGAAAACCTGCAATATTTCAATTCGCTCAACTGCACTCAAAAAAGGATTGTTTCAGCAGAAATGGTCACTGGCTTTTTCAGAAATATTGTAAACATTTATGCTCAGAACGATGACCGAGTTAGAGAACTTACAAAGTTCATCAATACTAACATCGAATACAAGGATAAACCTATTAAATATATAGATGCATTTGAGGACCGCCTCGATAAAGCATTTCTCGAGGCGTGTATAAAAGTAGGATTTATAGATAATCATACAAAATTTCTCAACGTCAATATAATTGGACAAAATAACCCTCTCGACGATGATATGCAACGTGCAATTGCTGCTTCTTTGCAGGACCACAATGGCAATGTTCAGTGGTATCAAAACAAGTATCTTCTTGCAGGAGTAAGTTTGAGCGGCCTCGGTTTGTTTGTTTATCTGGTACTCAAGGGAAAATTCACTCAAAAAAAATTAAGCCGTACCAAACAAACATAATGTTCGTTTAATTCCTCATTTCCAGCGGTATCGGTATCTTCAAAAGCGACAGCACAAATGGTGCTATATCCTTTAATTCCGTCAATTGCTTAACTGACACATCACGATATACCGGATTGTCTGTAACAAAAAAAAATGGGACCGGATTTGTTGTGTGTCCTGTTACCACTTTTTTGCTCGTTGGATCATACAGAGATTCTGCTTTGCCATGATCTGCGGTAATCAAAAGTATCCCGTTTCTTTTTTTGACAAAATAATCATATAAGATACGAATTTGGGCATCAAGTACCTCAATTGCTTGCACCGTCGCTTCAAAATTCCCCGAATGTCCGACCATATCAGCGTTCGCATAATTCACAATGTACACATCGCTTGCACCACTTTGATCATGTTCAAGAATACGCCGCGTAATTTCTGCCGCCTGCATTGCTGGAACTTCGTCGTATCGTTCATATTTTAATGACGGTATCAATATCTGCGTTTCACCCGGAAAAGGATTATGCTGGCCACCGGATAAAAAGTAGGTTACATGCGCAAATTTTTCAGTCTCAGCAACTACGGTAACTTTTTTATCGTGATCAGAACATACTTCTTTGAGTGAATGTTTGACATCCTCATGCTTATAAAAAAAAGTAGATTGAATCAATTCGTAGGCAATTGGAGTGATAAGGTGTATCGGCACAAAACTGCAACGTTCAAAATCATGAAAATGCGGATCGGTCAAGGCCTTGGCAAGTTGACGTACACGATCCTCCCGATAATTAAGAAACAAAAAAATATCGTTTCGGCTCAAGATTGCATCAGAAAGCAATTGTACTGGTTTTAAGAATTCCTCTGAAATACCTTGCGCACCACACAAAGCAAGAACATCACGCCACGACAAATCTTTTTGCGAGTGCTGCGTCGTGGTTAACACATCATATGACAATTTCGTGCGATCCCAATTTTTATCACGATCCATTGCATATAACCGCCCATGCAACGTTCCGATTGTACCGACGCGATACAAAGACATGTATTTTTGCAGCTGTTCAAGATAGTGTGACGCACTACACGGAGCAGCATCACGTCCATCAAGAATGGGGTGCAGCATAACATCGGTAATATCGTGCATTGAAAGCGCACGCAATGTTGCAAAAAAATGTTCGGTGTGCCCGTGAACGCCGACATCAGATAATAAACCCATGATATGAACACGAACATGCGTTTTTTGTACAAGATTTTTAATGAAGTCAAAAACTGGATGATGAAAAAAACTTCCATCTGTAATCGCATTGTTAATCCGTGTCAGCGGCTGCACAATCACACGCCCGGCACCAATCGTTATATGACCCACCTCTGAGTTGCCGACATACCCTGCCGGCAACCCAACCGATTCTCCTGACGCACGTAACGTTGTATATGAATATCGCTCTTTAAGAAAATCAAATGTTGGAGTACGTGCAGTTGTAATCGCATTGAATGGTGAGGCATCAGCAACACCAAAACCATCAAGGATCACAAGGCATAGCGGGAGTTGAGTATTCATACAAAAACCAATCAAGTATCTCTTGCTTTACCCTAATCTCTTGGGTCATACAAACAACATATATTGCAAAAAATTCACAAGCAGAAGAACATATTATTTCATATTTATAGAAAAAATGATTCTTTTTGTATTATAGCCTAGATTTTTCTTCACAAAATACAGTAATTTCATTATCCTAACAGAAAAAGAATTACAAGGGGCTTTCAGTGAAACGTATAAGACGACTTTTTTTTATTGTCACAATCACAATCGGTGGCTGTGTATACAGCAGTTTCATATTTTCTCACTCAATATATACCGACCATAAAAGCGATCAAGACATCAAAAAGGTATTTGACGATCCGGTGGTGAAATATATCGAAGAATCGGTCAGCGAGGAGTTTCAAACAAGGAGAGATCAAAACCGTGCGTTGCCCATCAGATTATACACCCTCTTACTTGGATTATCGCATATACACCTTCGGTTATTTTCACGTATTTCAAAAACATTTAAAATACTTGGATATTACGGAATCGGTCAGTGCATCCTGCTCAGGGAATATATGAAAAAATTGTTACTCCGTGTCACCCATATAATGTAATACATGAATATCGTAGACGAGAAACATCTTTTTTCTTTTTATATTCCAAACTTCGGCACGCTATTGCAAGATGGTAGTCACGCTGGGCTCATTATCAAAGATCAGAACTTTTTACACCGAGTTCATGACGTCCTTCGCATGAAGGAGGAAACGTTTTGTTACCTGTTTGATAGTCAGCAACATGCACTCGTACGTCTTGTTTTACTGACCAAAAAAGAGCTGCGTTTTATAGTTCATCGTTACGCCGAAAATGATATTCTCACGCCACGCATTACATTATTCTTGCCCATTCTGAAGCGAGCAGCACTTGAAGATGCTATCTACAATGCAACAGAAATGGGAGTATCAGAAATACGCCTTATCACAACAACAAAATCAGTTCATCAGATATCCCACCACGAGTATGAACGACTTGAAAAAATAATCATTGCTGCTGCAGAACAATCGAAACAGTTCACGCTTGCAGAACTTTTACCATCTCTACCGTGTGAACAGGCGATCAACGCAGAAATTCAAGGAAAAAAGATATGGTTTGACAAAGGTGGTATGCCGTATTTTGATGCCATATCTAGAATACGTTCGAATCAACCAGAACATATCACAATACTTATCGGCCCGGAGGGCGACTTTACCGCTCAAGAACGCACACATATTACCAATGCCGGATTTGATTCATATTCACTAACTCCCACGACATTACGATCTGTATCAGCAGTCACGCTCGCTATCGGAATGATCAGAACTTTTGTACACAACAAATAAATGCGCTATTTTCCATTCAGTCGTTTTTTTCAAATCATACTGAAACGGTATCAACATATGGGCAATGCATTGATGCTTTTTGTTTCACCGTCAATACACCATACTGCAATATATCCAAGACCTCTTGATATGCGTATTGTTCCTGATCATCACATTGCTCCAACATAGCCTCTGCGATGATATCTTTTGGTGTGGACTTTTCCAGTCCAAAAAGAGTTGTTTTATTGTTTTCAGAGCAAGCCAAGTACAACGATCGGGGATCATATATTTTGAAGATCATTCTCAACATTGGCATATCAAATGGTAATCGTGAAAATATATGAATGATTGATCCTTCTCTACCATTTTGAGCAGAGATATCCAGGATAAACTCATCACTTTCTATGCAATGAATCAGGAGCGATCGCAATGATTTATATGTTTTTGGTCTTGCAAAATATCCTTGTTCCACAATACGAAGCATTAATTTTTCTAGTTTCTTCTTTTTGTCTTTATAGTGTACGATATATTCCTTGTGATCTGAGCTTTCAAGCTGCACCTTTTTATCCTTAAATATGTCCGGAGTTTTTGATAACAGGAAAATCATAAGCTCTTTCCACGATCGAATCTCGCGTTTCACGTCTCTATCAGACATATTACTTGAAAATAGAATATTCATCTGATCAAAACAAAATTGCGGTATATGTGACATATCCGTAATTGTGATGTCGCAATTACGATCACCTAACACTCGCATAATCCACCACGCAGGTCTTGGGTAATCTTGACGTAAAGTTTCTAATAATACCGGATAGTTTTTTTGATGGTTATAATTAAAAAATTGTTCTCGAAATTCCTTTTCTTTGCCAATTTTTGTTGCAATCTCATCAAATGCGAGACAAATTATATTCTTCACTTCCACTGCAGAAAGGTAAAGAAATTCCGTATCATGTATTGCTCTAAATTTGTTTTTTTTACTTTCAATGTCTTTCACATAATTATCATCAATTTCTCCACCATAGCAAAGCAATTCGGCTACGCCATCAATTCGTGATCGTACGAAATAAGGGAATGAGTAATACAATGGATATTCGTCATCTTTGAATCTATATAGGTCATAGCTTGGCTTTGCTCCAGCCTCAAGAAGAAGTTTTTGTAAGCGTTTATATCTATCTGGGCTGATCATAGCTGAACCACCAACTCGAGATAAAGCCTTAGTAATAACCGTGCTATTCTTTATACATGGTAGGCACAACGTCATGTATTTTTCTACTTGTTCCTCATGTTCGATTTTCAAGACATTATACCGATATGAATTATCGTTCTGGGAAATATAATGTCGTTGCGGAATTTCTGCAAACATCTTTGAATGATTATTTTGTTGAAATAAAAATTTGATGCATGATTTTTTTTCTTCGCTTTCTGGAATATTAAAAATGGCAACGACAGGTTTATATTTTTCCCTCAAAGTAGTCATACCTTTGGTGAACTCATCTAACTCAAAAGGTATAAGAAGAGGATGAATGCCATAGCTTTCACAACTATAAAGTTCGTATGAAAATAATATTTTAAGTGCCTCTCTGTTTGTTTTCTTAAGGGCTCGATCAAATATAATATGGCTCACAGGATCATTAAAATCACTTTGGTAAATAAAATCATTCCTCCTATCCGTGTACTTATCATCTTGAGATGTCTGCTTATTAAAAATCAATGCTGAAACGACTATTGGGTTATTATTTTTATACTGCTCAAGCGCACTTTTTAATAACCTAAGAGGCATCTCTTTCTTGCAATCGACGAGACGGTGCATGACACGTCTCACAATTTTCATCCTTGTGTTCTGTGAAACTTGTTCATTATTTATTGTGTTATTGAAATCCTGCAGTAGTTCTTCATCCGTTTTTTCATTGCATATTGTTTTCCATACGAATGATACTGCAGCCGTGATATTAGTCCCAATATCGATGAGATCCATACTATAGATTCTTGAAAAGAGAAATGATAAACATAAAAAATAAAGCCACTTCATCTGAATCCCCCTTTTTTGAAACAATAATGCCACAACATATAGCAAGAATAAAGCATCAAACGATCAATACTTTCATGTTATCGTATCAAAATATGCAATTGCAAACATGTTTTAAGAAAAATACAAGATTCTAAAAATGGCATTGTTCTGTTATTTTCACCAATATTTTATTTACAAATAGGAAATAAATGACTTATGCTGAATATAATACTCGCCATGAGATCAAACCTATGTGGACAAAATATTTATTCTTCGTTTTTTTCGTCACCATTTTCCTTGGAACTTTCTCTGGTCAAAAACAGACCCCTTCATTTTTTTATGGAGCAGCACTCGTGAATTCATATCATACGATCAAAAAATTCTCTATCGCGACGCTTGTACAAAATTTTTCATTTTTGATTGAAAAAAACAGATTGCTTCAATTTGCATTAAAAAATCGATATCTAAAAGAAGCCAATCTTCAGAAAAGCGCACGGGCAGCCATTTTAATCTATGGCAGTTTCAACGCGATATTGACCTTTTTCTTTCTTAAAAAAGCGAGAAAAGCCACTTTAAAACAAAGCACACAAACAACAATTAAAACAAAAACAACTTCACAACAAAGCAGTAAATCATGATACCTAAAATATCCATTACTGTTGCCAAAAATGGTCCTGCTGAAAATGCAGGGTCAATTCGTATACGCTTCAGAACAAATGGCATCACCGATCCGAGAAGCACCGAAACTACAACAATGATCGCAAGCGCACAACTAATAATCAAACTTTCAAATATTATTTTGCTTGAAAAATAAACACGCAAAAAGGATGCAATTCCGAGCACCAACCCGAGTAAGGCGGCCATACTGAATTCGCGACGTAAAAAACGGGTCATATTATAAAAACCAATGTCACCCGACGCCATGCCTTGGATCACCATCGCGGATGTTTGGCTACTTGTGTTCCCACCCGCACTGATAAGCATTGGAATAAAGAAAAGAAGAAAATCATTCAATGTTGACTCATGCCATCGCATAATAGTCATTGAGAAAGATTCAGCAAAAAGTAACGCGACGAGAATATAACTTCGCTCAAACAATAATCTAAAAAAGGGCATTTCAAAATAAGGTTGTTTAATTGGCGCCAATGCGGCCATTTTTTGTACATCTTCTGTCGCCTCTTCAACAAGAATATCAACAAGTGTTTCGCTGGAGATCACGCCAAGAAAATAATATTCCTTATTAACGACAGGAACCATCATCAAGCCATAATGGACCATCTTTTCAGCAACCGACTCCTGATCTTCTGATGCATACACAGAAAGCTCAACCGGCTTCATGAATGATACGATACGCTCATCATTTTTATGCCGAACAAGATCTTCCAAGTTAATAAACCCGGTTAACTTGTGGTCACGATTTGTCACAAAAATATGTCGGTGGATTTCTTGCTTATTTGAAAGGCGTTGAATAATTTTTATGCTTTTTTCGACATTGAAATCTTCAATTAATGTCAACACATCCGTTTCCATGATCCCACCGGCAGAATCCGGCTCAAATTTGAGAAGCGATAAAACCTTCTTTTGAACGCCACGATGCAATAAATGAAGGTATGTTTTCAGCTCTTCATCAGAAAAATCATCAAATAAATCAGTCAATTCATCCGTTGATAACGTATTAAATGCATCAATTTGATCACTTTCCTGCATCATTGAGAGAAAAAAGATACGTAGCCTGTTTGAAAGGTGCGTAAACACTTCAAGTCTCAATTGTTTTGGTAATAATACAAAAAAGGCATACGCCCTATCAAACCCGATTTCTCCAAGAAGATCTGCAATGTCAGCCGGATGGATGGTCAAAAGCGCCTGCCATAACGACTTCCCTTTTGCTCCCTGCTGATGAATAACCTCATCTATGGAGTTCTTAATTTCTTCAAGAATTTTTTTTAAGTCCATCAAAAACCTTTTATCCGAGAGTTCTCTTTAATTTTATACCGATCTATCGTTACATGCAATCATAATTACAACTGGCCCGTAAAATTTGACTATGTGTTTTGCAGGAAAAATATCAAAAAGTTTTTATTTTTTCTGTAACATAATCGAATAAAAAGGCTTGAACTAAGGTATAAAAGGTATATAATGATGTGACAATAAGAAAAGAATCTACCCACATGAAACACTATCTCTGTCTCTCATTAGTCTTATCAATAGCTTTAATTCATGCAGAGCAAGAACATCCCAAGCAACGCTCTCTCGGGATCAGTTTTTCTTTTTATGATGACCATTTCACTTTTCTTTTCGGTTTAGTAGTCGATTATTTCATAGCAACATGTCAAAAAAAATAGTACAATTTGTACAAAATTTGACTTGACTCAGGCCTATAGTACAATAAGAACAGATACTTTTAATCTGTATTATATGGAACATTTCATCGAATCATTTACTATCACTTCACCAAACGAACACAACACAAGAATTGACCATGTGCTCGCTACAAAATATCCTGATCGCAGCAGAAGTTTTTTTACCCGACTGATTAATGATGGGCTTATCTTGGTTAATCAAATACCATGCAAAAAGGCAGGATTGAAAGTATATATTGGCGATAGTATTAGTCTGAATAGGCCTGAAAAAAAGATACAGAATGATCAGTCGAATACATACTTTAAAGAGGTCCCCACACTTATTTTTGAACATGAACAGTTTTTGGTGGTAAACAAACCCGCTGGACTTTTAACACACCAAGCAAATCAATATGATATAATAAATACGCTTGTCGATTGGCTTTTAATCCATTATCCAGAACTTGGAGCCATCGGCTATCAAGGTCGACCCGGCATAGTCCATCGACTCGACAAAGATACATCTGGACTTTTGATTATTCCAAAAACAACACCGTCACACCTGCATTTTGCAAATGCGTTTAAAAATCGAGCTATTACAAAACAGTACATTGCCATTGTGTCGGGTACTCCAGAAACGCATGGAATCATCGATTTTTCAATCGGGCGTAATCCTCATCAAAAAACAAAAATGAAGGCATTCATACCATCAGATAACCACAACATAAAAACGCGTGAAGCAAAAACAGAATTTTTCACGAAAACATATTATCAAAATGCGGCACTTCTTTTGGTTAAACCTACAACCGGCCGAACACATCAGATTCGTGTCCACCTTGCGACCCATGGACATCCGATCATCGGAGATACTGTTTATGGCACACATTCTTTGCTCATCAACCGACACGCACTTCACGCACAAGCTCTTTCATTTGAATTTCAGAATCAACAATTTCACTTCGAATCAGAACTGCCTGAGGATATGCAGGTACTCATCACGAAACTGTAACAAGATTAGCCACAGCCCATGGCAATGAAATAAATGGTCGACGAACCCACCGAGGCATAGGTTAATTGTGCCGAAGTTGTTGTACTACTTGCAGCCGCGACCAAACCCAACCCTGTGCTTCCAATCGCCACAATTGTTGGTGCCGTCAAAAAGGCGGTCGTAAATGTGATCGTACCGGTCAATGTAATCACGCCTGAGACACTCACAGAAAAACCTCCAGAACCTCCTAACACAGTTCCATTCGTTGCATTAAATATTCCATGAATAACGCGCAAAGATGCACACGAACCTGGCAAAGTCAAATTGTTTGCACCAGTACTTCCAGTCGCACCTGTCAATCCAGTTGCTCCGATTGGTCCCGTATTCCCCGTTTCTCCAACTTCTCCTTGGATACCTTGAATACCTTGAATTCCTTGCAGACCGGTCTCGCCCGTCGCTCCGGTCGCGCCAGTTGATCCGATTGCACCAGTACTTCCAGTCGCACCTGTCAACCCAGTTGCTCCGATTGGTCCCGTATTCCCCGTTTCTCCAACTTCTCCTTGGATTCCTTGAATCCCCTGAATACCTTGTAGACCAGTATCTCCCGTTGACCCAGTTGCACCTGTCGATCCAGTTGCTCCAGTTGGTCCCGTCGCCCCAATGGGTCCAGCACTTCCCGTTTCTCCAACTTCACCCTGAAGACCTTGGATTCCTTGAATACCTTGAATGCCTTGCAGACCAGTATCGCCTGTTGGTCCCGTTGATCCAGTACTTCCTGTCGCACCAGTTGCTCCAGTTGCTCCAGTTGGTCCAGTTGCACCTGTTTCTCCAATTTCACCTTGTATTCCTTGAATTCCCTGAATACCTTGTAAACCGATATCTCCTATCGCTCCAGTTGCCCCGGTATTTCCTGTTTCTCCAACTTCACCCTGAATTCCTTGGATTCCCTGAACACCTCGAATTCCCTGAATACCTTGTAGACCAGTATTTCCCACTGCACCAATTGATCCGGTATTCCCCGTTGCTCCAACTTCGCCTTGAATTCCTTGCAAACCAGTTGCGCCGGTTGACCCTGTCGATCCAGTATTGCCTTGTACACCGACCGCCCCAATTGCACCGGTCGGTCCCGTACTTCCCGTTGTTCCAGTATTACCTTGTATTCCCTGCGAACCTCGTTTTCCCGATTTTCCCCGTTTTCCCTTTTTGCCGCGTTTCCCTCGTCTAAAAATGGATAGAAACTTCTCACGACCTTTCATTGCGTCACCCAATCGTGACCTTACGTCAGGATCAAACGCGAAATTAATTTTTGGTTTGTCATCATGATCAGATTTTACGTCGGTTGCAACACGCAGTAGCCTCTTCAATAAAATGGGATCTTCCATAGTTTCTGCCAACAATGCAAGTACCCGAATATACACAGAATAATCATTTGGTACAAACACATTTTTATCAGTCAATTGCATACTACAGGTAGATAAGCCACACCAAGCAAATGTAAGAAAAAAGAAATATTGCATCATGCTCTGTATTTCACCTTCCAATGCTACGATATCATATATATTGAAAAACATTGGCAATTTCAAAACAATGAAGAAAATAGTATTGCAGAATTGTTTCATATGATGCAATAATCTCATCTCCTTGCATTAACAACAAAAAAATATTGGGGATTTTTTTGTTGTTGCGTTTCTTTAAAAAATAAAGTATCTTTTTTTCTGAGCTAGGGAGGAATTGTAGTAGTGAAGCCCTCTGATTTTTCCCCATCTGCCTAAATTATAAATCGTCCATTATCAAAAATGCTTGTTTTCCACACAAGTACGTGATTTCTTATTAGTTTTGTTTTTTCTTTCTTTAATAAAGTGTTTTAACAATATTATTGAATAATTGAATATATTTACAAATATATTTCTTTTTGTTTATAATAGTAAATGTTATTTTTATTGAATGTGGTATTGTTATGCCAAAATATTCATTGTCCAAAATTATGATCGTGCTCGCATTGTGTTTCGTCACGCAGTTATCGTCTGCGGGCATTCAACAAAAATTTAATGAATTTGTAAATAAACTCCTTGGCGGATATACTCAGTTCCTGTTTTTTGGACAAAAAAAACCAACTGCAGACATGAGTCAATATATTGTGTTTGACCTCAATATCAAAAACACAATCGACAAATTAACTTTTGTGATTAATGAAAGGAATATGCAGTATATTATTTCAAAAAATGATATACAACAAATTAATCAGCTCAAAGAATTTTGCACCAAAAAAAACAAAGAAATCAAAGAGCTAAAAGAAAAATTGGCAACAATGCAATGGCTTAAATTTATTCGTCCTTATGGAAAAACAGATTCAAGCAAAAACATAAATGAGCTCAAATCAGCTACTATGAAATCGTTGGAATCAATGATTCACACAATCAACAAAGACAGAAAAACGACAATAAAGCTGATCATAAATCAAAGCAATGATCAATACAGTATTTCATGGGATCCAGACACCAATGATCTATTATATTTAAAAATTTTGGCCACCACTGCCATATATACTTTATTTGAGGGGCTCAAGCCACTTCTGAAAAACAAAAAATTGAACGCTATCCACAAAAAATGGCACACAATAGAAGAAATTGCAAATATAGATCTTCATGAAGAACATACTGAAAAAGCACTTGAAAAAATATCAGAAAAATTTGCAGAAACAATGAAAAAAAATTTAAGCACAGCTAAACAATATCTTGATGCCGCAAAAGACTATTTTTCCAGGGTTTTGATTACCCTTGTCCCCTACGCAATACTAGGAACAGCTCAAGTAACTGCGTATGGTGCATTAATTAGTATTCTTAAGAAAACCATGCCTCCTTGGATTTATGAATACATTGACAAGGTATTTGAGCAAGAAGTTGCGCTATTTCAACCGTCTGAAGAACGTTCAGAATTTCTTACTTTTATTGACGCAAATGATGAAATAGAAAAAGAATTAATAGATATTTTTAGTTTCAAGCTCAGCGAAAACGCAAGAACAATAATTTCATCAGATATCCAAGATTCAATAACTGGTTTCAATCAAAATATAGAGGGATATCTTGAAAATTGTCTTTTGGAATACTCAAAGACCAAGAGCGTCTCAATCAAAAAGTTTAACCGGAATAAAAAACCACTTGTAGACTCACTGCACGAACAATTCAAATCTATTAAACGGATGCTTTCGGTTTATCCAAATATAATACTTAAAAAGAAAGACAGTGAGTTAGTCATTGAAAAAACCAATATTTATGAAATACAAGCACAAATAGTAAAAATTCTGCAAAGCCTTGATCAAAAAACACAAAAGGAGTTTAACGATAAAATCGAGAAAATTTTCGCTAATTCTCAAACAACTTCCGAACAGAAATTAGCATCTCTAGAAGTTATACAGGTACATGTTAAGAAAATAGCAAAGGATACTAAGGAAAAAAATGCCCTCATCAACGAACTTCATTATTTAATATCTCAATTGAAATTAAGTGAAGATAAAAAAAAGGGTTTTACCTCAAACGTTGAAATCGCTACGACTTTATCTGGATTACTGCAGCTAAAAACGTATATACAAGACATACTTTCAAAACAACCAAAATCGAGAACAGAACAATTGAAGGCGGGAGTAGGAAAATTCCTTGGATTAGCCACCAATACAGAAAAGGTGAACTTAGAGAAATTTATTAGTGAAAAATACGAAGCAATTGGGAAACAATATGAAAATTTACCCTCTAATCAAAAAAGTCCATCCCTGGAAAAAAGAATAGTTGCAACAAAAAAAAGATTCCTAAAAGAGGCTGATGAGATAACATACAAACATGCACTCGAACCACTTAAAGAAACTGTTGAACAAAAAGTACAACAATTCGAGGCTGAGATTAAAACAACAAAAGAGAGGCTCACTCAATAAGCCTCTCTCAACAAATTCTTCAATTACAAAAAAACTATCAAAACACGTATTCAATACCAATGTTGATTGTCCATGCCATATCATGCCCAAGACCTGGAATTGGTTCTCCAGTAAATCCAGTCACGTCTTCTTGATCAAGTTCTTCTATTCCGGCTTCAGAATATCCAGGAAATCCACTGATGTCCTTAAATAACGTTCCCGGGAAAAAGAGCGAACCAACCGCAAAAAACTTCATTCGCTTGGTAAAGTTAAAATCACCAAAAAAGTTCAACTCAGTTCCCAAGAACTTATGCACACCGGTTGGCACTGCATGTTCTTGCCAGTAAAACAAGAGGTCTGGTTGTATAACGTACCGTTTCCCTTCTTGCTCATGCACAAATCCTTCAAACTTTGCTGATACGCCTGTAAACACAAGATTGGTAAAATTGGAAACCTCAAGCGAAAGAATCGGATCTTCTTCTAGATCTTGCGAAGGAATCGTAATTGGTCGAGACACTTTTCCAGAACCGTTCAATAAAAACGCCGTTCTGACGCGATCACCGGAATAAATTTCCTGCAATGGGATAAATCCTTTATAATTGCCATCTTTTGTCTGGAAATTTGGGTTATCATCACCAGATGCAACACCTACCGTTGCTGCAAGCTGAATCCCTTTTTTAACCTTCCATGCCACATCACCAACAAACATCCATCCCTCGAACGTGTTTGTGTAAGGGTCTCGAAACCTATTTTGGGCATTAATAACATGCAATGGATCTGCGATCGTTCCGGTAAATGGTCCGTAGGCATCCGTTATATCGCTAATAATTGTTGCACCATTTTGACTTGCGGATTGATAGGTATCAAAAATAATTTTTTGTCTGCCGGTTACATCCGGTTTGAGATATGGCGCATTATTTTCCTGTCCAGCTATTGGCGCTTTATTTGCACTGTTCAGTACAAGCACTTTATCATTCACGACTTGCACCGACCCATTCAGATTTTGAAATGAGACAAGGTTTCTGTCCCAGCCTTTTACAAATTGATTTCCAACATTAAACGCGGTATCAAATCCAAAATCAACATGGGAACCGACATATTCAAATGCGACGCCAAATGTTGCGAGTCGACCGCGTGCATCTGAAGGAAATTCAACACGTTGTTCAGGGTCTCTATTGTACAATAGATACGGTTCTATTGTATATGTGCCATGTCGCCTTGTTTCGTGCCGATATTTCACACGACTCGCTATCGCAAAATTTACTGATCCAAAACGACGTTCTGGCGTTGCTCTTCGACCAAACTCTTGGCCCAAAATCCGACCGGCAACATCAGAAAGACTTGCTGATTTGTTTTGCAAAATCGCACCGTATAAATCATACGTCAAAGATATGTGTGCCGTTTTGAATGCATCACCATAGACATCAAATCCGAATGCGTATTGATCAACGATGTTGTCAGAGAAAAATCCAAGAACTTCATCACCTACTGCATACGCATCACCAAGTGCTATACCACGACCAAGGGTAAATGGAAATGCGCCAAGTTTAAAATGAACGGGATACGCTGGATCATATCCACACAATTGTTGAAACACAATATCAAGCCAACCTTCACGCAGCCATAACGTCATACGAGGAAAATGATGTTTATGCGCACCAACGACCGCCTCAACAAGTTTTACATCTGCATCGGTTGTCGAAAGCGCAGCTGCGGGATTTCCCCATACTGCTTTATTACGAAGAACAAAATTGCCTTTAATTGAGTTATCCACATCGGTAACTAACATTTTAAAATCAAGCGTGTGACGAACGTAAAAAGTCGAATCAATATCGCTTCGTTCATCATTTAAAAGGCTGATATTTTTTCCATAAAAGGACTCAGGTTTAAATTTAGTCGATGTTTGTAATTGCAAATCAGCAAGAACAAAAACACTAGGGAGTGTGCCAATCAATAAAAGGCACAATAAACGGTTCGCAAAAATCATACAATTTCCTTACAACTTTCTGTCAAATAGAATATGCTAATGGAAAGTGTAATCTCTTTAGCGCGATTGTCAATCAAAATGCCGCATCATTCAACACATTCCCATCGCTTACTTTTGGGCGCACATATGTCCATAGGTGGCAATTTATACAAAGCATTTGAGCGTGGCGCAGATATCGGTTGTTCCTCAATGCAAATTTTCACCAAAAGCAATCAGCAATGGTATGCAAAGCCAATCTCACAGGAAGAAATAGATCTTTTTTTAAAAGCAAAAAACGAATTTCGAGAAATTATTGATCCGGTGATCGTACACGCCGCTTATTTGATCAATTTATGTTCAGAAAATCCTGAAACCGAAAAAAAATCGATCGAAGGCTTGATTATTGAGCTCAAGCGATGCGAAGCCCTCGAACTTCCTTATCTTGTCGTTCACCCCGGTTCCTCAGGAAAACAGGAGCGGGGCGTCGCATTAAAACAACTACAAAAAAATATCAATCTTGTATTACAAGAAACTTCTGGAAAAACGAAACTCCTTTTGGAAAATATGGCCGGTCAGGGCTCCGGTATTGCGCGGTCACTGGCCGATTTGCGTGATATCTTTGAGTATGTTGATCAACCAAAAAAATTGGGTGTTTGCATTGATACGTGTCACGCATTTGCAGCTGGTTACAACATCGCTGATCAAGCCGGATATGATGATTTTTTCAAAGAATTTGATACATTACTTGGACTTGAAAATCTGAATGTCTTGCACCTCAACGACTCCAAAAAAAATTGTGGTGATCGAGTTGATCGGCATGAAGCAATCGGCAAAGGAAAAATTGGGATAGAACCATTTTCGTGGATCATGAATGATGCACGATTTTTTGATATCCCCAAAATTATTGAAACTCCAGTCGAAAACCAAGGTGACGACCAACATAACCTGGAAATACTCAAGTCGCTCCTTGGCGAAAAAACAAAGAAATTGCTCCATTACAAGGAATAATCATGCATTTTATTATAGCAGCTCTGTTGTTTTCATTATCGTTATGTGGATCAGAAAATTGGGTGGCTATTCTCAAAAATGATAAACAAGGTTGTGATATATATAATATAAAAATCAAATGAGCTTTTTTATGATGAACATAGAATTTTTATCTTTTCTTCTGATAGCATTGCTCATTCGGAATTTTTTTCAGACAATGGCGCCTATAGAAGTACCCCCTATAGAAGTACCCCCAATGATTAAAAATTATCCCGCACTCGAGCAAATCTTTGCAAACGAGCTTTCGTTTCTCGCCAGGCATGCCCTTTCACGCACATGCAGATATTTTGTTCCACTTGGAGGGCGTGAGAATATGCGAGAAAAAGATATGAAAGTCTATTGGAAAGGGCGTCTTAGCGTGTTTTTCTCCTCGCCGCAAGAAGCTTACAACATTCACTGGCTTTATGATCAACTAAAAAAAGCAATAAAGCTCTTAGGCACCTTTAGGCAAGAAAAAAACTATGAAGTACACAGTTCAATTTTTGTGAAACTGTTCTTAAAAAACTATATCTTTTGTAATCTAAAATTAGATTTTTCTATGTTAGGGTTTAAAGATAAAAACACCCTAACATGCGAGGACTACCACCGCAAAGCAGATGATACGAAAGACGGCGTACCCCAGGGAGGCAAGAAACTCTATGAGTTGTTTATCTTGCTGCAAAGTATCCATTCTTCTAGCGTGCAGTCAGATAATATCAAAAAACAAGAATTTGTGTTTCTTGCGAAGGTCGGAAAAAGTTCCTTCGTGTTTATCGTTAATTCCTCAAAAAACCTTGAAAGGACCATACAAATGTATTGTAACAAACTACAACAAGATGGCATAAAAAATTATGTAGCATTATGGAATGGACATGCAGACTATCCGGGTGGACTCGAATATTGGAGTGGGGAAACCGTTAACTTGGCACCGCTCAAGAATGTTGGCGACATTAGATATTTATCTATTTTTTTTGGTGATAATAACACAGGGTTTATAATAGAAAATCTCCCACACTGTATTGAGACCATTTGTACATCAAATACTATAGAGTCGGATCAATTTATTAAAACGGAAGAAAAAAATTTGTTTACTTCTAACTATAAAATTTATAAAAAGGTACAATTGAAAAAATGAGCAATGATACTGTACCATGAAACAAATTCATTATTTTTTGGTACAGAGTAAATCATGCCAAACAAACTATTATTTCCGCACGCAAAGATCACGAAAGAAGATCTTATTTCTTACTATAAACGGATCGCTCCCTATATGTTGCCATACATGAAAAATCACCCAATTACCATGCAACGATTCCCAAATGGCATAGAAGCGGAAAGTTTTTTTCAAAAAAATGCACCTGATTATTTTCCATCATGGATCAAACGAGCACCAATAAAAGCTCAAGACAGCCATATCGTTAATTATGTCATTTGTAACAATGCAAAAACATTGGCGTATCTTGCAAATCAAGGATGCATCGTCATGCATAGCTGGCTCAGCAAAGTACCAAACTTGCACAACCCTGATCGCATTGTATTTGATTTGGATCCATCCGGAACTATTTCTTTTTTTGATCTTCAGAATGGAGCGGAAAAATTAAAATCGGTGCTAGATACGTTGAAACTGAAAAGCATCCCGATGATTACAGGATCGCGGGGCATACACATCATAATTCCAATAAAACCGGTCCATGCATTTGAAATAACTCATGATTTTTCAAAAAAAATTGCACAGTATTTAGTAACTGAAAATCCTGATCTTTTTACATTGCAAATGGCAAAAGCAAAACGAACAAATCATATCTTTCTTGATTATCTACGAAATAGTTACGGTGCACTTTCTGTCCTGCCCTATTCTGTTCGAGCCGTTGAAGTGGCAGCAATTGCAACACCGGTCACCTGGGATGAACTATTTTCAGATACGATGCATGCACAAAAATACACCATCAAGACAATTTTTAAAAGATCACTTTCCAAAGATCTCCTTATAAGTCCAAGGCAAACATTGAAAAGAGCAATCGAGGCAAGTACAAAATTGTTCTGAGATACCATGAGCAGAAATCACTGTTTTTTCAAAAAAGTACCGAATTTACATTAAAAACGACATTCACGCATACAACGAAGCAACAACGTCCGCGATGTTGAAATCGGGATACTCAAGCAATTTGTTTGTTATTGCATGTGCAGCGACTTTACGAATATATTCGTTATTGTGGTCACCTTCTATGTGTATGATCGTTGCTGCTTTGCCATTACTTTCTAATAATTTTTGGGCAAATTCTTCATTATATTTTTCACCAACTATGGTATCCTGCGTTGCGTACAGTATCACAATAGGAATTTGATTACCACTCCAGTGCAAAATACTTTTTAGCGGTTTCAAAAGAGATCGTTTTTGGTACACTCGAGGAAGAAATAACGATGCAGACTGGTACGCAAGAAATCCAACTACTTTACCAAATATTTTTTGTGCAGCATGTTTTAAATCAATAAGTGGCGTAATAAGCGCAACGCCCCCTTTGATAATCCGTTCCAGTAATACAAGCCGCTCATTTTCTGAAATATTGTTCTGGATAAGAAGCGGATGATCTTTGGTTGACAGCACGCCAATAAGATTAATCGCGACACAGCCGCCTCGCGATCTCCCAATAATCGCTAGTTTTTCATATCGTGCTTGTTGTGGTAAAAAAAATTGCTTCAATCCAACGAGTACCGCGTTTAAATCTTGCACCTGTCCAAAATCGGTATTTAACAACTGTGCAGTTTGTTTATCTGCACAATGCGTAAATTCAAAACAGGGAATGATATAATCAATTTCGCCAGCATGTTGCAGTATTGTTTCTTGTTCCGGAAACAAACTGTTCATTTCGCCATGATGACCACCAAAACCACTCAGATAGAAAATCAGTGTCTTACCGGTTTTTAATGATTCAAGATCATTTTGAATACATACATATAAATATGTTTCGTCAACAGTGGCATAATATTCTTTAAAAATTTCATTTCTATGGATAATTCTTCGCTGAACACGCTTTTTGATGTTCTTTAAATTTCCTCTGGTAATCGTAATAGCATCCTGAGATGCATCATCCATGGAAATAAATGGTATCGATCCAAAAAGTATTGTTGTAATCGCTATTTTAAGACTAAAAAAAATATACAAATATTTTCGATTTAAAAACATCCACTGAAACATAAAAACCTATTTTCTTTTTTACCGTGTGTATTTCAGTTTACCAAAATTTATTTTATATTTTGAGCATATGCACATATCACATCACTGCCTTCAATTATACCCTTCAAGGAGCTTGCAATAGTTAATTTTGAAACATATGCGCCGCATAATTGTCCGGTAATACTCGTAACACTGTCGCTATCACCACCGATGATCATCGCTGATGTAATGGCATTCGTCAGACAGCGCATTCTTTCTTGCTCATCAAGATCATTGATATTTTCAGGAATCCACAAGCAAAAATTGTACATGGCAGCGGCAAGACAGGTTGCAGCATCCCAACCGATGAATTCAGGCGTATCATATGCATAATCAGAAGACACCGCCTTTGGAAACATCTTGATGTGTTCTTTTTTAAATGTATCATCTTGCATCAAATCATGAAATGGAATCAAAAAGGGATTAGAAGACTGTTTTTTGGCAAATGTTTCCCTGGTGGCTGCCATTTCTTTTGCTGCATTGAGTGCAGTTTCTAAAATTGTGCGCATTCTGAACGTATAACGATTGTTCTCAATATCATCTTGCAAGATAGATGTGCGTTCAAATTCGTCAGCAACCTTAATCATTTCTTGAATAATGTCATCCTTTTTCCATCCCTTTTGATTGATCATGAGATCAATACCCCGAGCTAATGACGCACATGACGCGATCGCGATGGGATGATTATGGGTAATCTTTGAATGCTCACCACTGTATTTCCAAAAATCTGGAAAATACCCAAATGGAGCCGCGTGCATCACCGATCCACACCCCCCACCAACTCGATCATTCCCCGGATCTTCAAAAGTCAACCGTGGCAATAAAATCTCCTGAACTGTTTTTGGATTTTTCGGTAATGCGCTAATCGCATTCATCGTACTAACACCCGGCGCACGATATGCTGCTGCCCAGCCGTACATCATATCTTTAAAATCTTTTTTAAACGCCATGGCAACCCGAAACAACACTGCGGTGTCTCCTGTATTACTTAAGAATTTATGTACTTCCAAGTTATTGTATATCTTCAATAGCTCTTGAAACACCAAAAGTGTCATTCGCGTATCATCGGTATACGGGACATATTCAAATCGGTTACTGTAATATATTTTAGAATAATTAATTACTGATTTGAAATTATCAATTAAAAAATCTTTCTCAAATCCTGGAGTTTGCAAAATTTTTCCTATTTCTCCGGCAAATTCAATAGGAGCACCAAGCGCGTCTCCAAAAGTTCCCCAAAGAAGAGAATTTTCTATTTGCACACTTTGTAAAGACCGAAACGATGCTTCTTGACCTGCCCTTGCCAGAATAGAAACACACAAAATAGCTAAAAACATTTTTTTCATAACAACCCCTTGAATATCAATACAGCCATTTTCCCATAAAAATGACTCCCCTTACACAAAAAGCATACCTCATTTCTCTTATTTATCAATTTTTATTTGAAATTTTTTCAAAAATAATAAAAAGTAGTAACGCTATTTCTGTAAAAAAATGAAAAAAAGTGTACAATAAAAGGAGATTTGGAGAATGTTTATATGTTTATTGTAGAAAATGTTTCTGTTTTTCGCGATGGAAATGCCATTATTAACGGCATTTCTCTTTCGTGTCATCTGGGTAGCACTCACCTTCTTCTTGGAAAAAATGGTGCGGGAAAGAGCACATTTGCGCTTGCAATAATGGGGCATCCGGCATATACCGTATCAGGCAAGGTATATCTGAATGGCATTGATCTTTTAGCGATTCCCGTTCACGAACGATCAAAACAGGGACTTTTTTTATCATTTCAACATCCACAAGAAATTCCAGGAGTTCAGGCAAGTACGTTTTTGTATGAAGCCTGTCGAGCACATGGACATACCTACCACTCGATGGAAGATTTTCTTGCCAAGGTTCGCCCGCATATGAAATTACTTAAACTTGACGAGTCACTGCTTTACCGAGAATTAAATCACGGATTTTCAGGTGGTGAAAAAAAACGATTCGAGCTCCTGCAATTGTTATTGTTACAACCCAAAGTTGCTATTCTTGATGAACCGGACTCTGGACTTGATGTCGATGCACTAAAATCGCTCCAAGACGCAATTATACTCATAAAAAAACAGTTTCCTGATATGATTCTCATCATTATCACACACTACAAACAACTTCTTACTACTGTTGTTCCAGATTACGTCCATGTTATGAATGATGGTGTTATTGTGCGTTCCGGCGATTATACACTTGCGGATACGGTATTTTCTCAAGGGTATGCACAATGAAGAGAATACAGTCACTTACACTCATGTTTTTGCTGCCATCTGCACCATTTGGAACATGTTACGGCAGCCTACATGAAATACGAAAAACAAAAAGCTCCGGTAATCTTTTGGAAAAACAAAATTCAAATGAGAATTATAACTCTCTTGAAAATTGGTCTTCAAAAACAGTCATTGTGCCGCGAAAACACAAGAAGGTTGATCTTTATAAAGCTGATCCTCATTATGAAGCTATGATGAATAACAATCAAGATTTAAAAAGACAACTTAAAAAAACCAATTCATCCAAGGAGATCCTCGTGAGCAGCGTGAATGACTTGGTGAAAAAAATAAAAAGTAATGAAAAAATAATCGCAGAATCATATCTAGAGAATGCCAAAAAAAATGAAGAAATCGCCCAGCTCACTAATAAAGAGCGCGAAAAACAAGACAGGTTGATAATTATCAACCTAAAACAAATGCTTGAAAACAATAAAAAAGATCTCAATAATATCCAAGATAGCTTATATAACAAAGAAAAAAATAATATTGAACTATCGCATCGAATATTGATACTGAACAATCAAAATAATAAAATCGAAACTGAAAATCAAAACAGCAAGGGCATAATTGAAACGTTGAATGCTAATAATAAAAAATTATCTTCTGAAGTTACCGCATTAAAAGAAAATGTATTCACGTTACAATCAGAACTAAAAAAAATGAGTATCAAGAGTAAAATTGAAAAAATAGTCTTTGAAACTAATAAAAATCAGTGGATAGAAGAAAAGAATGATTACGAGGAAATTATCAACTTACTCAATAAAAATCTTGAGTCATTAAAAAAACAACTCGAAAAAAAATCTTTTGAATCTATTGTTATTGAGGAATCTGATATAGACAATACTGAGGAATTGATCGCAAAACCTACCTCCGATAATCTTTTTGCTCAGATAATGCAAGAAAATAAGACCTTGCAAGACAAAATAATCGAATTGAATGGTATAATAACCCAATTAAACGCCAATTTTGCACAACTTGATAAAGAACTTTCTAGTATCGAAACAACAAATCGAGAATTAATAAAAGAAAAAGACCAACTATTTAGTGAAAAAAAGACGCTTTACAATAAAATAACACCGCTAGAAAACGAAATCGGTGAGCTTAAAAAAAAGATACGGTCACTCGAGGGAAGTAACAGCAACAATTTCCCAGACGAACCATCTTGTAATAATTCTGAACTCAATTCTCTAAAGGCTGATAATATAGTCAAAAATCAAAAACTTCAGGAATTACAAAAGCAGCTCGGTGAGTTGCAACATGCTCTTAAACAAGCAAAACTCGGTCTTGACAATTCGCACGTAGCAACAAACATTGAACAAGTAGTAGAGATTGGAGAGCTCAAACAAACTGTAAATGATTTAAAGCATACACCCAATCAACCTGCTGAAATTATCAGAGAAATATACATACCATGGACATACAAAGCTGCAACTGGATTTTTTGCTTTAACAACCGTTGTGACTGCATATATCGCATACCTATTTTACAAACAAAAAAAGGCTTTAGATGCAAAACAAGCAGTCGCTCAATAAAAAATCATATGTTTTCAAAACAAAAAAAGGTCTGAACGAGACAATTGTAAAACAGATTTCAGAGCAAAAAAATGAACCGGGCTGGATGACTGATATCCGACTGCGCGCACTTTCAATTTTTTATGAAAAAAAAATGCCAACCTGGGGAGCGGATCTTTCCGGATTGCATCTTGATGATATTACCTATTACCTGAAACCGATTGAGGCGCAACATAATCAATGGAGTGATGTACCAGTTGATATCAAAAAAACATTCGATAAACTCGGTATTCCACAGGCAGAACAAAAATTCTTAGCCGGTGTTGGCGCACAATATGAATCTGAAATTGTGTATAAACGGCTCAAACAGGAGTGGGTTGACGCTGGAGTAATTTTTATTGACACAAGTCAGGGCATTCGCGACCATGAAGCATTATTTAGAAAATATTTTTCTTCGGTGATTCCTGCGCATGACAACAAATTCGCTGCACTGAACTCGGCAGTGTGGAGCGGGGGAAGTTTTATTTTTGTGCCCCAGGGCGTCAAAATCGATCTTCCATTGCAAGCCTATTTTCGAATCAATAGTGCACAGCTTGGCCAATTTGAACGAACGCTCATTATCGCTGAAAGCGGCAGTTTCGTTCATTACGTTGAAGGATGTAGCGCACCATTATACAAAAAACAATCGCTACACAGTGCTGTTGTTGAACTTATTGCACTTGATGGTGCTCACATTCGCTACACCACGATTCAAAATTGGGCGACCGATATTTACAATTTAGTAACCAAACGCGGCATTGCCTACAAAAATGCACATATCGAATGGATTGACGGAAATTTTGGTTCCAAAGCAACTATGAAATATCCGTGTGTTGTGCTCAAAGAAGAAGGCGCATCGGCGACGGTCGTTTCAATCGCCGTATCAAAAAAAGGCCAACATCAGGATTCCGGAGGAAAGGTTATTCATCTGGCATCGAATACAAAATCATCAATCATTGCAAAATCAATCAGTTCCGGCGGCGGAAAAAATACGTATCGAGGACTTGTTAAAATTGCAAAGCATGCGGAAAACGTCACCGCACTTGTCCAATGTGATGCGCTTTTGTGTGACGAGCAATCAACAACTGAAACATATCCGGTCGTTGACATCAAAAATGGTTCGACCTCTTTTTGCCATGAAGCGACAGTCAAAACACTTGACGCAGATCTGATCTTTTATCTGCAAAGTCGCGGGTTTACCGGACAATATGCAAAATCATTTATGATTCACGGTTTTGTGGACATCTTTGTCTCAAAATTACCTATGGAATACGCAGTCGAAATCAACCGCTTTCTTGACCTTGAACTTGAAGGATCCGTCGGGTGAATGTATTGTATTGCCGAATTTTTCAATCATTTTTTGTGCATATCCCTTTTTACTCTGATCAAGTATTTATTGCACCAAAAATGGAGGCCATATTTTCATACATTACCATCATTATTGGTCAAAAAACAGCTGCATATATTTCAATAGATGCTGATGCTATACATGCGATGCATTTTAGTTTAAAAATCTACGCCTTAAAAAATACCAAGGCAACAGTTCTTTTTTATCTTGCAAAACAAACAGAACATCACTTTCGGATTATGCATGTTACGGTACATGCTGATGACTACGCACAGATTCGTTATCAATTTGCTCTTTATGACAATACTTATTTAAAAAAAGAAATTATCGCACGATCCGACGGCAATCAATCCAATATTGAAATTATCGGAAAATATATAGCAACCCCACATACTCAATTGTATTGCGATACCTATCAATACCATGAACATCCAGATACACAAAGCAACGTTACGGTCGAAGGAGTTTCAACAAAACATAGTTCTGTGACACACCAAGGTTTCATTTTCATTGCGCCACGAGCAACCGGTACACGCACAAAACAATCAAGCAAACACATCACATTATCAAAAACGGTTCATGTTCATGCACAACCGATACTCGATGTACAAAATAATACCGTTTCTTGTTCGCACGCGAGTGCAATCGGAACTATCAACCAGGAAATGATTTTTTATATGAGTTCCCGCGGAGTGAGTACACACGATGCAACTTTTCTCGCGGCACAAACATATGCACTTTTAAACCCAACGCATCAGATTGAACATGCTCTCTATGCTCGCGCAAAACGCATACTGCAGTCGGCGTTACGGCAATTGTAAGGAAAAAAAATGAACAATTTTAAAATTGATTTTCCATTTTTGCACTCTCAATCAGACGAAGAACCACTGGTATACCTTGACAGTGCCGCAACAACACCAAAACCAATTTCCGTAATTAACGCACTGACTCATGCATACACTCATCACTCAGCACCCGTGCACCGTGGCATTTATAAAGCAGCTGAAAACACAACAGAATTATATGAATTAACGAGAAAAACAGCAGCACATTTTTTTAATGCGTCATCAGACCGAGAAATCATCTTTACCTCAGGCACAACTGAAAGTGTAAATCTGATCGCATTTGGTTTTTTTCATCATCAACTAAAGACTGGCGACGAAATCGTCATCTCCCAACTTGAACACAACGCTAATGTTCTACCATGGCAGCAAGTCGCAAAAAACACTGGCGCCTTACTGCGATTTATTCCGCTGGCCAAAAATGGGGATCTTGATTACGCAACACTCGACTATATCATCAATGAAAAAACAAAGATCGTTTCTATCACCCATGCCTCAAATGCAATTGGTACCCTTGTTTCTATTAACCGCGTTATCACGCGAGCAAAAGCAGTTGGTGCATTCGTATGCGTTGATGCAGCACAAACAGCCGCTCACCTTCCAATTGATGTACAACAATTAAACATCGATTTTCTTGTTTGCTCATCACATAAATTATATGGACCATACGGTGTGGGAATTTTATATGCACATCAACGAACCCACGAACATTTTCTTCCACTGCGATTCGGTGGCGGTATCATCTCTTCAATTACTCATGGATCAGCATCGTTGTTATCCGTACCTGCTCGCCTCGAAGCAGGAACACCACCAATTCCTGAGATTATTGCACTAAAAAGCGCACTTAAATACGTTAAAGAACATTTTGAGAGTATACAAAAAAATGAATCTGAAATCATGCACTATTTGTTGTATAGACTGAGCGACGTTCCAAAGATACATATCATTGGTACTGCACAAAAGCTACACACCGTAAGTTTTACTATTGCAGGATATCATGCGCACGATATTGCAAGTTTTCTTGATCAACATAATATCGCAGTCCGCGCCGGGACCCATTGCGCACACCTTGTCGCCAATATCATGAATTATTCGGCATCAGTACGTGTAAGCATCGGAATATACACAACGAAAGATGATATTGATCAGCTTATTGCAGCCTTGAAAACCCTGTAAAAATCGAACATTCTCCAAATATCATTTCAAATAGAAAACCATTGACTTATTGTATAAATAATATATTCTAATAGTAGTTATTGGTTTTATACAGTTATTTATAACCAAAAAACCGATAAAATCGATATTTTAAACTGAAAATGGGGAATTTATGAAAACAATGATAAAAAGCACGTTATTCGCGATTACTCTTGGATTGATGGGTCAGGGACTAACAGCAGATACCATATCTGATGTCCACTATTCAATGCAATATGAAAAACGAAGACAAGAGGGAGAAGCATTGCGCAATGCAATAAAAAATGCACTCACTCCTGAGCAAATTGAAAAAATTGCAAAAGAGGAACAAAAAAGAAAAGAAGAAGCGGTAGAGCAGCAGCAAAGCAAACTCGATAGACAAACAAAAATGGACTGTCGCTTAGAAGGCGCAACCTTTACAGTCTTTGCCATTGGTATGGCGCTTTTTTGGTATGTTATCTTTGAAGGGACCACAGCGAGTATAACATCTTGGCTACGAACAACTATGCAGGGAGTGATTGAAGAAACAACAAAAGATATAACAAAAGTAATTGTCAAAAGATAACTTCAAAATCACAAAAAAAGGGAGGAACATTGCGTTCTTCCCTTTTTTTGTTTTTAATCAACTTGCTGTTTTACCTTCAAATGCATGGTCCGAGATAAAAACATATCCAGTGCTTCTTGCTGCGATCTACGCAATTCTTGTTCTGAAATTGCAAAACTGTATTGAAAAAATTTCCGCTGCTCCTAACTCCTCTTGCCAGCTCATTTCACTAAGTCCACGCCCAATACCGTGTTTATATTTAAAAAAACTATATAAGATAATACCAAGAACAGGAATACCAATACAAAGATTCATAAATTCAACAGATGAAATAATATTGAATAATGTCCCAATAACATCAACAAACAGATTTGTGTTTTCATAAAATCCCTCAATCGATTAGAACAGTGTACAAAAAATAAAATCAAAATAGCAATTAATACACCAATTGCTGTGCATACATACACTAAAAATATTATAGTTGATCATACAAACAATGCAAAATACTCAGTTTCCAAATATTCCCCAAACGCTCTAATCGCAGTCATCGCTGCGAAAACAAAATAATTTTTTCAAAAGATTTCCTATAATACATTAAAGTCTAAAGAATCGCATCAACACGACACATGCTCGAAGAAAATATTTACTCACTGCCGATTTCACATTACAATTACACAGGTAGTGTAAGGAACATATGAACCTTCCTAATTTCTTCTCTATGATCTCAACACAACACCCGCAGGGCAAAATGAATATCATTTGTAAAATACCGTTTTTAATATATGTTTTCATTGCATTATTGCACACGAGCTGGAGTAGCAAAGCGGCTTCGCTACAAGCATACTGCCCAGAAGAAATGACAAAAAAAATAATAAGCCACACCGATAGCATCCGTGATATCCTGTTCACCTATAGTTTGGTCGACAAACAAATGCGAAACACAGCATTATCAGTGACACTGGAAAAATTGGTAGTGAAGCGCTTTCTTTATGGCATGCATACAAGCAACCATGATGAAAATAACCATTACGCGATGCAAGATCTATACCTCCTCATGGCATTACAAAAAGATGAACAACTTCCAAAGTTTATTGAGCCATTTGCAGAGGCCATGAAGACAATGATTGCAAATACAAAAGAAGACTACACAAACAATCTTCTTTTGTATATTAAGAATGTACACTGGAGTCAATTGACCCACGACAACAAGCTTCTCCAGAAATGGAATGTGTTGTGCAATATAACATCTCATAACACCACTAAAAACATTGTTGTTTATCAATATCGCAATGACACCAAATATGAAGTTAAATGCTACTCACAAGAAGAAGATGTCTTGAAATTAATACCAAAAAATGCAAATGTAGCAAAATGTGTACGAGTCATTCTTTCAATAGAGCTTCAAGATGACGTGCGCACTTTAATAGAAAGTAACAAACAGACTCCATTCGCATTAGATCCTAACATCATCGAATTTAAAGATGGCCAAAAAATACCTCATATCATTGCTCAGCACATTCACAACAATCAAGAGAGCAACCCGTTTTATACCATCCTTGATTTTAACGCTTGGGATAGCGATAGAAAAAGACCGATAGAATACATAACGCTGCAATCGCCAGAAAGCATGGAAAAATTCCTTGAAAAATGCGATATCGCCATTGCGAAAGTTCTTTACCACGCCATACAAACTCCTTTCACACCAATTGAAATTGTTGATGCATTATTAAAAAACCCCCACTTAAATCCGATGAGTCCATTAATACAGCACTCTTTACAGGAAGCTCTCGACCAAAAAAAATGGCATTTTGCAACCCGAATATTGGATTATAGAGGAATAAACAAGCAGTATGAATGCTTTGACAATATGAGAGCAATTGAATGGACCCTGAGGCGTGGGGAGTACGATTTTGCTCTCGCGCTTCTCGATTCCGGCACTATCGATTTAAATTTTGAGATGATCTATCAGTGCAGCAATACACAAGAGTCTCCCTTTTTTCGACTCAATGGTACACCATTAGATTTCATTGTCGACCAAATAAGCTTGATGCAGCCAGAAAAAGATTCAACAAATGCTATTGAAAGAAACAATAAACTACTGAAGATAGCCGCGGGCATCTGTCAACACCCGAATACAACTATCAATGTACGCTCAAAAAACCAATATGGAGACACGGCACTCCACCGCGCCATTAGAAGAAATACTTCCGTACCGTCTTGCCAAAATCAATCTCGTAGTAATGAAATAAGTAATTTAGATCCAAATCTTGACCTTATACAAACTTTTCTGAAAAATACAAAAGTAGACCTTGGAATAAAAAATAACAAAGGTCAGACAGCATTGCATCTTGCCGTTTTACTCAATCGCAAAGAAATCGTTCGCTTCTTGCTCGATCAAATACAAAAACTTCCGCATTCAAAAGATATAATCAATGCCGGGTGTGATTGTGGTGGCGCCACAGCGCTTCACATCGCAATAGAAAATCGTTATGAACAGATAGCCCATACGCTCCTGGAGGCAGACGCCGATCCAATGATAAACAACGAAACGGGGTATACGGCAGTTCATTTTGCAGCACTTTATTCCTGTTGGTCAACGCTGCGTATGCTTTTAGAAAAATTAGAGAAAAACAACAATGAACTTACTGAAATCATTACTAATAAAACGGATAAGAATAAAACCTCTGTGCTAGAATGTGCTGCACAATCCCGTTCATACCCCGTAATCGACAACCTTAGTTCCCGCGAGAATGATAGAGCAAACAAAGCGTATGTGTTTGAACAGCTGTGCAACATTGATTTACAATCATTAACATCAAATCAGAGGCTGAATATACTTTTCTGGGGTATGTGTAATGGCAATTGGAATCTTTTAGATTCTTTCTTAAATGCATGTAAAAAACAGAATATACCTATAGATGATGAACTTGTACGAGTTAGCGAGCAGGGGTATACCATTTTTGACGTTGTAATAACATTAAAAACAGAGAAAGACGAGGATGGCCTTAGTGATTCTCCTCAGATACTAAGACACTTTTTTAATATCTTAAAAAAACAAGCTGATAGGCCCAATTTCGATATAAACAACCATCTAATTTTCATTTTGCGCCTTGCGGCACATAACGGCCGTTGGAATATTTTCTCATCCACTCTTAAATACGTTATTAATAATACACAAATGGATCGAAGTATAGTGGGTAGTGTGATACTAGGAGACCTCATAAAATATAATGAGACGGAAATTCAGACAATCTGGAAGTATATAGCACAAAGTCAATACAGCTTGTGTTTTGTAAAGGAGCTTTTTGTTTTTTTGATGCAGTACGCAAAGGACTATATTGATCTTACAAATAACATCAATATGATCGTCAAAACATTGCTCAATGATGCAACATTATACAATCGATGGGATATAGTCGAATATATTTTAGGAGAAACAAAAGACTATCCTATTCACTCGGATCTTCTGCAATGTACAAAAATCATGCTTCCAAAACTGGTAAAAGAAGGAACAAAATATAAACGTAAAACTATAGAATCAATATTGGAATTCATCGATCCAATCACCATCCTCGATTCCACCGACAACCCAACCTTATTCCACATTGCTGCAGACGAAGAAAATTGGAACTTTATACTTGCCCTTACAGCCTTATGGAATGGGCAAGACAAACCACAGAAAGAAAAAATTAAATATTTTATCAATATAAAAGATCTTACCTCAGGCAAAATAGCACTACACTATGCACTCGAAGGAGTAAAAAAAATCATCCAGGATGACGCAACGGACCCGTTTCGGCATAATGATGAGGAAGAGATTCGGCAAATCAATAAAAACAAGGAAACAAAGCGACTTTGTAAAGACGCATTAGACTCCCTTTTTTATGCCGGGAGCGATCCAAACATCGAAAATAATGACGGCATCTCGCCATTGATGCTCATAGGACAAGTTTCTTACCAACAAGTTCCTTACCTAATGGAACTTTTCAATTTGTATCAAAAACAGATCTAATTGCATTCGCCCGTCGTATTTTCTCACATTCCATCGCTTTAGTTTCAAATAGAAAAATATTGACTTATTTAATAATTAATATATTCTAATAGTAGTTATTGGTTTTATGGTTATTTATAACTAAAAAATTGATAAAATCGATATTTTAAATTGAAAATGGGGAAATATTATGAAAACAATGATAAAAAGCGCATTATTTGCAGCTATATTAGGATTGATGGGTCAGGGATTGATGCTTGAGGCTGGGATTTTTAGTAAAATACAGCGAGAGCAGCAATGGGACACTGAAAGCCGTGTAAAACAAATTTTAGAAAGAGAACTCACTCGCGAAGAAATTAGACAATTTGCAGAACGAGAAAAAAACGAAAAAACGGAGGCCTCTCTTATGGGAGCTTATGTGGCTAGCTGCACAATCGCGCTAGGATATCTATTCAAACCTGCAATACAAAGTTTTTTTTGTTGTTGCAAATAATTAAATAACAACCAACCAACACAAAAAAGGAGGAGTTTAAAACTCCTCTCTTTTGTTCAAAATAACCACTCTATCCCAAATTCACCGGATAACATATTTGATTTTATAATTCTTTTGCCACTCACAATTTGATTATATCCAATAGACACTCTCGGACCATACCAGGAATGTTGCAAAGAAAAATCATAGGCGAAGATGTAATGCAATGTATGCATGTCCCATGATTTTAACTGTTTATTTTTATTAATTGCATCATAGGGAAAAAGTGTCTTATTCACTGCATGAACCGTCTCTTTTGCCGAAAATACATATGAATAACCGAATAACAAAGACAATCCACGAACGACATGATCGGCTTTTATATATCCACACACATGGACATTCGGCCCCTTTTTCACCTTCACATCGGTCACCGCCAAATGAATCATCCCTTGTTGTTTGTCCGATGTTGTCACATGGCGTTTTTGGTGTCCATCAAAAAATAAAGTTGCTTCGCCATAAATACCAAGCGTCAACCAATCGTATGCGCCAATTGCTGCACGAACTTGCAGCGGAATACCAGTAAAACTCCGATCAAAAAATGGAGCAGCGAGAACCTGTTTAAGACCACTGCGTGAGGTCGCATTAAACGTAATTCCTGTACCAGCAGTAACATCAATAAAATCAAGAAATGTTGTATGCACATAACTATGCGTGATACCAAACAAGATTGTCGGATTTCCAAGCACCGTTTTATCAAATGATTTGAGTGAAATACTATACCGCTTCATGATCTCATCAAACTGCCTGAGAAAAGAATACCACTCATAATTGTCCTTATTTGGAAATATGTTTTTCGCAGTCGGCGAAAGGTCGGTTGTCTCAATCGACATCACTTCGCATGATCGAACTGGAATATGTGCCTGTATAAAAATCCCATGGTTAAAAACTTTGGTAAAAAAAAGGTCATATTGCGACGGAAATACTTTGCCTGAAATTGAGAGTTTTGAAAAACGGTCATTCGTATCAGGTAACGCTTGTAACTGTATCAAGAGATAATCAAGCTGATTGTTTGAACTTGCATGCGAAATTCCATCAACCATATGTTTTGCATCTGATATGCCGAAAATATCAAAGGTTGGCACCGTTTGGCGCTGACTATTTTCCCCCTTTGTACCGACACCTGTTGCCAAAAATAGTTCTGCCGAATACAATTCATCACGATCTAGGATCGGCTCAATAACCGAATACGGAATAAGTGTTGCGTGGTAAAAGTGAGGCAAATCGTATGACACCAGAGGTGCAAAAATAGTGGCGCATACCGCAATAATTACCCTGAACCGTGTTGCAATCCTTTGTTTTGCTGTTTTTATCTGTGTTTTATGCTGCATGTTACCTCTACTGTCTGTACATATCTATATCTGTCCGTTGTAAAATAGAATACAAAGATAATTATTTTTTGTATAATGAAAATTGTAAATGTGTCGATATAAAAGGAGGTAAAAACTATGATGTATAACGAAGAACAAAATACACGGGAACCAAAAGATGACAATGCTGAAAATAATTCTGACCAAACACGTGAAATGATCGATAAAGAGCTTTACGAACGCATGGTAACCGAATACACCGAAAAAATCGCCGCATTACAAGATACATGTGCCCGTCTTTTTGCAGACGTAGAAAACATGAAACGTCGCGAAGCAGAAGAACAGAAAATGGCATCCCAACGGATCGAGAAAAAAATATTTTTGGATATATTACCAATCATAGATAACTTCGAACGCGCAATGCTGGCAAATAGTTCGGTTCATAGCGAAAAGCAATCCGGGTTTGACCTCATCTACTCGCTATTTCAGAAATTTTTAAAACAACACAATATCCGAGAAATCGAAATTTCAGGATCATTTGACCCAGAACTTCACGAAGCAATATCGCAAGTTACCGATACTCAAAAAGAATCAGGAACCATTGTTCAGGTATTTGAAAAGGGATATTACCTCAAAAACAAGATACTTCGCCATGCTAAAGTTTCGGTTGTCGTATAAAAACATACACTTGTGTTTTCCTCATGATCGGGTAATATCAGTATACTGTAATAACCTTTTAGGATAGTTTGTTATGAATATACGTTGTTATTTCGCTCTGAGTTCATTGATGATGGTAATACCAATAAATTCTGGAGAGGGACGCCCAAACCAAAAACTTCCGCAGCAAGAAATTCCCCCAAAATTTCCGCGCGCGACATCATTTACCTCCCTAGCTGACCTGGAAAAAATTCTCGCTGAGCACTTTCAACGCAACACACAAAAGAATCCTGACAACAAAAATTAAATTATTATTTCTTTAAAATTGATAGAAACGCTTCTTGCGGCACTTCGATATTGCCCACTTGTTTCATCTTCTTTTTCCCCTCTTTTTGCTTTTCAAGCAATTTTCGTTTTCGGGAAATATCACCACCGTAACACTTTGCCGTCACATCTTTTCGAAGTGGTGCGATCCGATCACGAGCAATTACCTTTACACCAATTGCCGCCTGAATAATCACTTCGTATAATTGCCGCGGAATGACATTTTTAAGTCTTGCAGTAAGTTCGCGTCCCAAATAGTATGCCTTATCTTTGTGAACAATCACTGATAATGCGTCAACCGCTTTTCCATTGAGCAAAATATCCATTTTAACCAATTCTGACTCTTTGTACCCAGAAATTTCATAATCAAGGCTTGCATATCCAGAACTTAATGATTTGAGCTGATCATAAAAATCAATTGCAACTTCATTCAGTGGCAAGATGTACCGTAGAATAACACGCTGATCATCCAAATAATTAAGATCCTTTTGAGATCCGCGCTTTTCTTGGCACAGCGCTATAATCGCGCCCAAATATTTACTCGGCACAATAATTGTGGCATCAATGATTGGTTCTTCAATGTAATCAATTTTTTGTGGCTCAGGAAACTCTGACGGGTTTTCGACATCAATAAAGTCACTTTTTCCGGTCAGTTTAATTTTATAAAGTACGCTCGGTGTTGTTGCAATGACAGATAAATTATATTCCTGCTCAAGTCGTTGCTTGAACACCTCCATGTGAAGCAACCCAAGAAATCCACAACGAAACCCCAAGCCAAGCGCATTAGAACTCTTTTTTTCAATGGTAATACTTGCGTCATTGAGGAGTAATTTTTCAATAGATTCAGAAAGAGACGTAAATTCATCAGAATCAACCGGATAAATTCCAGCAAATACCATCGGTTTTGCCTTTTTAAACCCTGGTAGCGGTGTACCGATATTATCTTTTTGAAAAATAGTATCACCAATCTGCGCCTCTTTAATTGTTTTCATGCCGGTGATAACGTATCCAACCTGCCCTGCATACAAGACGTCAGTTGGTGTTGTTTCTGGATACATAATTCCAACTTCAAGTACTTCGTACGTGACGTCAGATTGGTATAATGTAACTATAGTACCCTTTTTCAACACGCCATCATGAACCGCAATAAGACAAATGACACCTCGATATTCATCAAACCAGGAATCAAACAACAACGCCTTCAATGGCTGCTCTCGGCGAGAAACTGGTGCTGGAATGGTCGTAATAATTGCTGCCAACACATCATGTATGCCAATACCGCTTTTTCCAGAGGCCTTCACAATCTGATGCTCATCAAAATCAAAGAGCGTTTTTAGTTGCTGCGTCACTGATACAATATCAGCTGTCGGGAGATCAATTTTATTAATCACCGGAATAATAGTTAAATTTTGGTCAAATGCAAGGTAAAAATTGGCAATCGTTTGCGCTTGCACTCCCTGTGTGGCATCAACCAAAAGAACCGCGCCCTGACACGCATACAATGATCGTGATACTTCATAACTGAAATCAACATGACCCGGTGTATCAATCAAATTTAAAAGGTATTCTTGTCCATTATACATGTAAAACATTGAGGCTGATTGTGCCTTGACTGTAATACCACGTTCTCTTTCAACCTGCAATTTATCGAGAAATTGCTCCTTTTTTTCACGTTCACTTACCGTCCCTGTTACTTCAAGAAGCCTATCAGATAAGGTCGATTTACCATGATCGATATGCGCAATAATGGAAAAGTTTCGAATAAACTGTGGTAACAAACCGGCTAAATTGAATTTTTTTGAGCTCATGTGCTTACCCTGGCATGAAAATAATGATACTTTCAGTGTACTGAGCAATACCCATGCTGTAAAATATAACCCTTCAACGCAAACTTTATTCAGATTTTTTTATTCGATATTTATCGACATACCATCGCCACAATCGCCAATATGTTTCCTGGTATTTTTCAGGTGTACACGACAAAACATGATTACGAAACTCCACGTCAAGAAAATCTTGGGTTAATTTATTTTGATTTGTATCCAAACAGTGTCTCAAAAAGAGGATTTTATGAAAATATAAAAACCATATTATCTGCTTATGCAAGAATGGTGCAGTCTTTATTAGCTTATGCGGGAATGATGCAAGCTCCAATCCACGCACTGCATAGAGAGTAAAGATTTTATACCGCCGATCATCGATTTTAATCTGTTCATTTTTAAAAATATGATCTGTCAAAAAACATAACACCCACTCCTTTAACATGGGATGCGTTGCGCCTGAATAGAGCAGTCCTTGGACATAATCCGTCATTGCATCAATAGGGTGATTATGCACAATCAGATCGGGAAAATAACGTGCAAAAAATCGAGATGAGAAAACGCTCATTTTCTTCGTACGCCGATAAAAATAATCAAAAAAAGTAAAAATAGATTTTAGATATGCATTATCAAAACTATCGAGCTGATATTTCGGCTCTCGATATCGTTCATAAAGCATAACAAACGCTCCCTGTTTATACAAAGATGGCAATTTCAAAATTCCCCTATACAAATACTCCTTGTATTTCGGATCGCAAGTATCTAGCTTTGGTAACGCCAATACAAGACTCATATAATATTGTGGCAATGAATCCATGCGAAAATCAAAGTTGTCTAGTGCAGTTTGAATGCTTTTCAGCAATATAACACTATCCTGCTTTTCATACAATGACTGAAAATGAATGGAATATTCCTGAGTCAAATTTTTAAAGAGCTGCTTTTGCTCCTCTGGAGAGGAATGTTGTGCTTGATGCTTAAGTATATGATATGCGTTGGCAAGTGAAAACATTACTCTGTTAATATCATGCGACACACAGAATACATCAAAATTGTTAATTATTTGACGTAACGTTTCAAAATGCACAATGCGGTACAAATGATTCAATGATGGTACGTTGCTATAATAACTCCGTTTATATTGATTTCTACGAGTATCATTCTGTGGTGCAAAAAAATCTAGCGGAAATCCAAACGCATAACAATAAGCGATTTTTAGATGATAACCATAATCACACCACGTCCGACTTCGAAAAGCATCACGCCATGTTTCATCATCTCTTTTCTCCTCTGGGAGGGCTTGGCATAAGAGACGATAAAAACCACTATTTGCGACATACCAGCGCGTTCGCCTATCAACAAAATCAAAATTTTTGAGATCTTCTAATGGAAGATAATCAACAACCTTCTCGATCACACAATGCTGTAACAAAACCCCATTTTTTCCTGAATCAAAACCGATTTCACCATATCTAAATAATGGTGCACACCCAAAAATTGAAGATGCACAAGAAAAACATCCTGTCAACAAAGCGTATATTAAAAAATATAATGCACACAATGTATTACCACTCAAGAGATCCTGCTGTTTGATATTCAGTTACGCGTGTTTCAAAAAAATTCTTTTCCTTGCTCAGGTCGGTTGATTGCGACATCCATGGAAATGGATTGGCAACCTCATACACTTTAGGCAATCCAATACGTTCGAGTCGACGATCAGCAATATATTGAACGTATTGCACAAACAAATTCGGCGTAATACCGAGCATGCCATTTGGACACGCATCAAATGCATAGGCAGATTCAAGAACTACCGATTGCTTAATAAGATCGACAAGCTCAACCTGAAATGCCTGTGTCCAAGTTTCTGGATTTTCCGCTTTAATCGTATTAATAAGATCGCAACCAAATGCAAGATGTAAACTTTCATCACGCATAATATATTCAAATTGTTCACCGATACCGGTCATTTTGTTTTGCCGTTTTAACGCAAGCATCATCGCAAAGCCAGCATAAAAAAAGATACCTTCCATGATGACGTAAAAACCGATCAAATCACGCAAAAAACGTTGAATGTTATCCGAAGAATCGGTTGTAAACTGTGGGTCTAGAATCGATTTTGTAAGTTCGACAACAAAGTCATCTTTTTTTTTAATTGAAGGAATCGTCATGTACATATTATAAATTTCTGCCGGATTTAACCCAAGAGAATCACAACAATAAATAAAGGTGTCAGTATGAATTGCCTCCTCAAATGATTGGCGCAGCAAGTATTGTCGACATTCTGGATTTGTTACATATTTATACACCGTCAACACAAGATTGTTTGCAGTAAGCGACTCTGCCGTTGAAAAAAAGCCGAGATTCCACAAAACAAGGCGCCGTTCATCTGAAGTGAGCGCAGTTGCTGACTTCCATTGCTCAACATCGCGCTGCATTGAAATCTCTTCGGGTGTCCAATTATTTGCAACGCCACTTTTGTAATATTTGCGCGCCCACGGATACCGCATTGGTAAAATTTTGTTCGGATCAATTGTCGAGTTATTGATCACCCCTTTTCTATTAATTGTTTTATTATTCATAGCAATCCCCATAATTCCTTTATTGACATGACTCACACGACGACGGATCTTCAATGTTACACGATGCACCCATTGATGTATCAGGTGACAAAACTGATATTTCCTTGGCAACCTTGGACGCGTCCGCTTCATATGATCGATTTTGCGTAAAACCAAATTTTTTCGCATCAAGCGTTGATTTTTCTATCTGACTTGCACCAAGCGTTTTAGCATAGTATGTTGTTTTCAATCCAAAGTGCCATGCATGCATATAAATATCATTCATTAGCTTGCCGGAGACACCCTTCATGAAAATGTTGTATGATTGGCTTTGATCGATCCACTTACCTCGTGCTGCCGTTATTTCAACAAGCCACAGCGGGTCAATTTCAAACGCCTCTTTGTATTTCATTCTCAAATGCTCCGGAATCTCAGGAATATGCTGAATACTTCCATCATAATATTTTAATTTGTCCTTCATCTCCTGCGTCCACAAATCGTACTTCTTTAAATCACGAATCAAATATTTATTGATAATCGTAAACTCACCGGACATATTTGCCTTCACATAAAGATTTTTGTAAATCGGTTCTATTGAAGGAAATACTCCAGAAATATTTGCAATCGTTGCTGTCGGCGCAATCGCCATGGTCGTAGAATTCCTCATGCCATACGACCGAATAGATTCACGAATCGGTGCCCAATTCATACGACTTTCACGATTAACTAAAATTTTCATTCCACGTTCCTTTTCAAGAAGGTCAATCGTATCGTGTGGTAAAATATCGCGGTCCCACTTTGATCCCTTGAATGTTTCATACGATCCTCGCTCACTAGCAAGTTTTGAGGATGAAAGAATTGCATGATATGACACAAATTCACCAAGCTCATCCGCCAAGTCACGTGCCTTTACGTCAGAAAAATGAATATCTAGAAGATACAAAAGATCTTGAAAACCCATGACACCCAACCCAACAGGACGATGTTTGAGGTTTGCATTTTTCCCTTCTTTAGTTGGATAGTAGTTAATATCAATAACATTATCAAGCATCCGTATTGCCGTTTCAATCGTTTGCGCAAGCTTCTGTTTATCAAGTACACCTTCGTGCACATGAACAGCAAAATTAATTGAACCGAGATTACATACCGCAGTTTCGGTAAATGATGTATTTAACAAAATTTCCGTACATAAATTCGAAGAATGAACAACGCCGACATGATCCTGAGGTGAACGAATGTTGGACGGATCTTTGAAACAAATCCACGGGTGGCCCGTCTCAAAGAGACGACTCAGAATTTTTTTCCATAAATCTTCCGCCTGAATAACACGATACATCGAAATGTTGCCATCGCGTGTTGCAAGTTCATACTCCATATATTTCTTTTCAAAAGCACAACCATACAAATCATGCAATTCAGGAACCTCATGCGGAGAAAACAAAGTCCATTCGCCTTTTTGACTCACCCGCTTCATAAAAAGATCTGGGATCCAAATCGCTGTGTTAATATCGTGTGTTCGCCGACGCTCGTCTCCAGTATTCTTTTTTAAATCAAGAAAATCTTCAATCTCAAGATGCCAATTTTCAAGATACACGCATGATGCACCCCGTCGCTTGCCACTTCGATTAATTGAAGCGGTCGTTGCATCGGCAATCTTTAAAAATGGAATAAGACCCTGACTTTCTGTATTAATTGACTTAACAGGAGCACCACATGCACGGATATAGCTCCAATCGTTTGCAACACCACCTGACCATTTGGCCATCTGTGCATTATCAGAGTATGCCTTGAAAATGTCATGGAGATCATCTGCGATCGTTGTTAAAAAACAGGAACTCAGTTGCGGATTATTTTTTCCAGAATGTAACAATGTTGGTGTTGATGGAACATAACGAAATGTTGACATAACATCATAAAATTTTACTGCAAACGCATGTTTATCAACTTCAAGCAACGCAGTTCCCATTGCTACGCGCATCCAAAAGGATTGTGGCAATTCAAAATAATCTGATTTAAAACACAAAAAATAGCGATCGTGTAATTGCTTCAAACCCATGTAATCAAATAAATGATCACGCTCTGGATCAAGAAATGTTGAAAGATAATTAAGATCAAAATCAAGCAGCCGTTTATCCAACAAACCAAGCGAAACACCTCTTTCAAGGCCACGAATAAATGATTGCCTATATACCATATCACCTTTTATTTGCACCTTTGGATATGTTCCAGTTACCTTTGCATGGAGCAAACAAAGCAATATACTACTACTGACACGGGAATATATCGGATCAAGTTCAACAAATGACGTGGTCGTAAAAATTAACGCATTCAAAAGCTGCTCGTGATTCATCCCTTTTTTGATAATTGCACAACTTGAATCAAGAAGCATTTTTGTGTCGACAATATCCTGATATCCCCTTGTTGCATACTGGATAATTTCCTGTAAAAAAGAAATTTCCACATCAGGCACAGCGTGCCCAAAAGTGGTGACATTACCCACTTGCTCCTTTAACGATTTATCGCTTGCATTAGAAATCATGATATCCCTTCTTGTTACAATTGTGCGTCGATACGACATGAAAACATGTTGACTGGCTGTCTTTTGTTGTTTTTAAAATTCTTTCAATCAGAAATATAGAATCGGTGTATATATTCTATGGTAAACGTGAAACTGCCCTAAAGCAAATACTTTTTTTAGTTTTTTTTCTTCACTCTATTTTAATTTTTCAGGAATAAAAAAAATAAAAAAAAGCCTGTTAGAAAATTAATATTAGAATCATTCCTTCTTAGTCAACATTGTCTTCAAAAATCGTTGCTGTTACAGAAATGACTGGTTGCATTGTCAAATAGAACAAGATACAATTTTATTGCCTCATTTGTTTTATTTTTTTTAAGATGTAAAAATTTCATATATACGATAGGATAATTTATGCTCATAGCCATGTTGGTACTCATTCATATACCCATTTTCTGCTCTATATCAATAGAAAAATTGTTTTTTCTTAATCCTTGTAATGATGAATATCCAACAGAAAGCGATTGCTTATACGGTAATTCAGAACAATTTTTTGAAAAAATTAAAAAATGTTATCGGATAGCCGACGATTCCTGCGCTATATGCAGAATAATCTATACAGGACCAGTTTCTCAACACGAGATACAACAACTTACCGAAAACAAGTTTTCTACGGCAAAAAAGGCAATTTTTGAGCAATACACTATACTAACCGGCAGTGCAATTAATTCTATGTTAACAAAAGGGGAAAAAACATTGTTAAAAAAATACGTCAGCAGTTTTCTTGAAAATTATAAAACAAAAAAAACAACCTGTATTAATTTACTATTCCAATTAAATCCCATATACGATAAGACTCCTGATTCATCTTCGTCAAAAGAGGATGATAGTCATTCAAGAGAACAAACCCCGGAGTATCATTCCGATGATGAATTCGATGAATTCAATGAAGGCGATAAATCCTATAAACAGGATATAACCTCATGCTGTCTATGCTTGAATAAAGACATGCACAACAAAAAGATCACTCGTCCTGAAGCAAAAGAAATAAGTCGGGAGTTAAGGAATATTTTTGATCAATGTGCCAAGAATTTTGTACTCGAAATACAGTCCTACATTCATGACTACACAACTACGGCGGAGAAACATATGCTTGCGATAACTAAGAGGAACTATGAGTCGTTCATCAGGTATAAAAACAGACATTTCACATGACCGTATCAATCAGCGTTCCTGCACTCGCCCACGGAAGAACATGTCCCTCTTTTGTTTTGATATTGAGCGAACCGCCATATACCAAATAATTGTTGTTGGCCGTTGTTTCTGAAATTGCATTCCATTGTGCAAGTGAATCAAAAAAATACGGTTGATATGTTTCACTCGATTTTATTTCTATGGGGATGAGAGAGCCATCCTTCTGCATAAGACAATCAACTTCGATTGAACCATTTTTATCACGCCAAAAATAGAGCGATGAAGAAATGGCGCGATTACAATATTGTTTGTAAAAATCTGCAATAATAAATGACTCAAAAGGTCGATTGCGGCGCAGTTTATGCTAATCACAAACTCTTGTTAGAGATTAGCAGGAATTGCTTTGAAAGCCAAGAACAGACGTTTTTTGCATCAGTTAAACAGAGCAATTCACAATCCTTGCCAGAAGACTTAAGGATGAAATAAACAAATAAATCTGCAAACAACATAATACCTCCGCAAAATATCATGGTAGACTTTAAAAAATGAACTATCAGATTTATTTTTGAGAACCCAATATCACTCTTCATAATCATATTCAAAAAAAATTCAACTTTATAGACAAATTTCAGAGGTAAAAAACTCATCTTTTTATAAGAATTAATGATCAATCCTATTTCTGCAGAAAAATCGTGCCCATTATTGTGCTGTGCAATCAATTCCTCTGAAAACATGATAAGCCCAACAAAGTCCTCTGCATCCTTTAGTGTCTCTATGATCAATCGTATCTCTAAGTCACGCTGATTATTGTGTTGTGCAATTAATTTTGCAATTACACATATGCTAGAAAATTCACCTTTATCTGCTAGTACTTTTATGCCAAACTTAAAAAAATCAAGATTGAGCGGGCCAGAACATTGCCCATAGTCAAATAAACGATAAAAAAAGTTATATATTTTCTCGTAATCTCTCTGATAAAGCAATGCCGTGTAAAAAAAAGCAGCCATCGGATTTTCTTGCCATGATGCAAATGCAAAACCACAATTAGGATCACATTTTGCATCATTTCTATACAGCTCAAAAAGAATGTAGTGAGCAAGCTGATTTCGTGACATATTCCCTATGTTTTTTTCTACCGCTTCTGCTTTCTCTTTACCATGCTTAAAAAACCGTTTTTGTGCAAATGGAATGAAATCCTTTTTTCGTGTTTGCACATACAGTTGAACATCAAAAAATCTTCTACCCAATCCGTCCTTTAATGGCTTATCCCCAACAAGCCTACGAATGGTATTACTATACAAATAGCGCACTCGATTCGAACAACCAGGATCATCTTTTTTAATCGCTTTGATAATGTGCTGTGGAATTGGATAATCAAAGCACCGGAAAACAATATCCCGCATAACGTGCGTCAAAAACCTGCAAACCAAAAAAGCACCGGTTGATAATTTTTTCTGTTCAAATGATTCTACATTAACTGTTTGTAGTTCATAATTCAGCCAATCTACATAACAATCCTTGTTAACCAAATGAAAATTATTACGCATTTTCTGATCAGAGAAACGCATGATATTTTGAAACATCTCTTGTGGCAGAAGATCTGCATCGAATTTATTGATCAATAAAGAAATTGCCTCATGTGAATGCATAAAACAAAACAACATGAGGCAAAAAAATAACATATTCAGTATATCAAATTAAAACAAGTAAAATTGCTATAATTGAAAGCAGTTTAATCAAAATATTAAGTGCTGGTCCAGATGTATCTTTGAATGGATCACCAACCGTGTCACCAATAACCGCAGCTTTGTGCGTATTTGAACCTTTTCCGCCAAGATGTCCCGCTTCGATATATTTCTTTGCGTTATCCCACACACCGCCACTGTTTGACAAAATCAACGCAAGAAGCACGCCAACAACAGTTGCACCAATCAAAAGACCACCGAGTGCTTCATGCCCAAGAGTGAATTTTACCAATACTGGTGCAAAAATTGAAATAACACCTGGTAAAATCATTTCGCGAAGCGCTGCTTTGGTGCTAATTGCAATACACCGTTTGTAATCAGGCATTGCAGTTCCTTCCATCAACCCAGGAATTTCCCTGAACTGACGTCGAACTTCAAATACCATTTCAAGTGCAGCGTTACTTACTGATCTCATCGTTAGAGCAGCGATCAGACACGGAATCGTTGAACCGATAAAAATTCCAGTCAAAACAAATGGGTCAAGCACATCAAGCGCTACGAGTCCTGCTGCGTTTGCAAACGTCGAAATCATTGAAAGCGATGTAAGAAGTGCCGAACCGATCGCAAACCCTTTTCCAATCGCCGCTGTTGTATTACCGAGCGCATCTAATTTATCAGTAATCTTTCGGACAGATTCTCCCAAATGTGCCATTTGGGCAATTCCACCCGCATTGTCAGCAATCGGACCATAGGCATCGACCGTCATTGTGATGCCAACAGTTGCGAGCATCGATACGGCAGTAATCGCGATTCCATATAATCCATTTGCAAGATATGCCGCCAATGCAATAAGTGCAAGCAAAATAACCGGTAATGTTGTCGATTCAAGACCAACAGAAAAACCATAAATAATGTTTGTCGCAGCACCTGATTCAGCACTTTCAGCAACACGTCGTACCGGTTCTCGTCCTGTATAATGTTCTGCAATCGCACCGACAATCGCACCAGAAAGACATCCCAGTACAATTGGAAGGAATAAAATCATTTCCAATCCAACATACCAAATAAATAGGCAGGACGAAGCCATAAATGTCAGCAATGTCACATAGGTTGCTCGTCGTAAAAGCGCACCCGGTTCTGATACACAAAAGAGATTAGAAAACATGCCCACTGCAGAACTTAAAAGTCCAATCGCAGATAAAATAAGAGGAAGCAAAACATACATAGGCCTTGCTTGTTCAACCGATAATGCGAGCATCATCGCCGAAATAACAGCACCAACGTATGATTCATAAATATCCGCACCCATACCAGCAGTATCACCAACGTTATCACCAACATTATCCGCGATCACGGCCGGATTTCGAGGATCATCTTCAGGAATGTTCGCTTCAATTTTTCCAACAAGGTCCGCGCCGACGTCAGCAGATTTGGTAAAAATACCGCCGCCAACACGTGCAAAAAAGGCAACCAAGCTGGCACCAAGCCCAAAACAAATAAGCAATAAAGGGATATGGATTGATTGTCCAAAAAAGTACATAACAGCGCTCAGACCAAGAAGTCCAAAACTTGCTACCGAAAAACCCATAACACCGCCACCAAAAAAGGAAACGAGAAATGCGGCTCTCTCACCATGTTCTTTTGCCGCCATTGTTGCACGAGCATTTGCAAGTGTTGCCGCTTTCATCCCGATAAATCCCGCTAGCATGGAAAGGACTGCGCTGAGCACAAATGACATGCCTGCCGCCGGAACTTTACTTATAAAAGTAATCAGCAACGCAATCGAAACAACGAAAATTGAAATTATGGTGTATTCTTCTTTCAAAAAAGTCATGGCACCAAGATGAATTGCGTCAGCAATTTGCTGTACCCGTGGATCAGAAACTTTCCTTCGTGAAATAAGATAAAACAACACGAAGACAAGAATAAGACCAATTTTTCCTATTCCTGCTATAAGATACAGATAAAACACGAAAATACTCCTTTCAAATAACTATTTTTTGGCCTATGTCTATTATCATAATGTGGATATTGTCGTATGGCAAAAATTTATGCAAGCATTTTTTGTCGGTATCTTGGCAATAAATACATAAGTCCGGTTATATTAATGAGCAACAAACCAACATTAATAACATCGGCAATAAACCAAATCATGTGCACGTTAACAAACACGCCTGCCACCGCACTTGCACTGTAAATAAATGGGACAAGGTATGTAAAACGATTGCCAGTAATCGCGTTCCATGTCGCAACAGAAACGTATGCAAATGAAACGAGAACACCAACACCAAATAAAATAGACAATAATGAAACTATGTAACCGGCATACGCCCCAAATACTGTTTCATACGCAGCAATAGTAAGTGCCGTACTTGTTACTCCAATATCAAACGCACCGCTCAAGACAATACAAAAACCGACAAGAAAACAGATAATGGTTGTGCAAAAAACACTGAGCATACCAAGATACGCATTATCGCGCGCACTGCTGTTGCCGGTATAACCAAACATGACCGCAGCTGTTCCGAGCCCCGCTTCGCTTGCAAATATAATGCCGCCCATTCCTGTTCGTATAGCCTGAAAAAAGGTAAATGTTGCAATACCGGTTGAAAAGGCAGGAATAGAAAATGCTGCCTGAAAAATAAGAGACAATGCGTGCGGAATTGCAGAGAATTTATAGACAATAACACCAATTGCTGAAACCAAAAATAAACCAACTTTAAGTGGCACCAAAATTGCTGATGCTGCAGAAATTCGTTTTGCCCCACCAAGTGAAATATACAGCACAAATACAAAAAGAATTGCCGCAACAACATACGGAGATGCTCCTATTGTTCGTGAAAGACTTACTTGAATTGAATTCGCTTGGATACTGCTTCCACCACACAATGCATAGGGAAAGCAAAGAAGCGCATAGACATACGAAAGTATCTGTCCAGCTGGAAGCTCTAAAAGGTACAACATCGGCCCGCCAAGTACTGCTGATTTTCCTTTTTTCTCAGCAACTGCGGTACTGATAAATACTTCTGCATAACGCATTGCTGCCAAAAGTATACCAAACACAACAACCCAAAATACCGCACCCGGGCCTCCGGCAAACACCGCAACTCCCATGCCAGCAACACTGCCATTTCCAACGTTTGCATTCACGGTATTCAAAAATGCCTGAAACGGAGACACATCTCCTCCTTTTGCTTTACCTTGCGGTGCTAACACACGAGCAAAAGAAGCACAAAATTTTCTAATCTGAATGAAACGCAGTGCGATTGAGTAAATGATGCTCGTGAACACAACGAATAATAAAATCGGCCACCCAAGCAAAAATTGAAACAATGCACTAAAAGAAAAGGGATAATCCATACAAAACATCCTTGCTTAAAAATATATCTCAAAAATAGCGTAGCGATTTTTCAAATAGATGCAACAAAACAAGGCTGAATTAGTTTGTTTTTTTCTGTTTGAAGTAATTTGGATAATACGTTTTTATATAAAAAAATGAGGCGAATACCATAACACCTAACCCTGAATATATTCTCGGGTGGTTTAGAAAATGAGTACGCACATTTTGGAAAATGTTTGACAGTTTGTTTTTGTCATTATCATGTGAATCATCATCCACGCTGAGGATGTCATCACTAGTACTGGATTCAAAAACATCGTTAACGCCATGCATTCCGGTGACAATAAAATCAAAGAATTGGTCAATTCCGGACAAAAAATTCTTTTTGTATACACATGAATCTATCACATTCAAACCGTAGTTCTTATAAGAATCAGCCATTTGTTGCCAAAAAACTTTAATCAAGTCTGCTTTTTGCTCGATATCTTCAAGGTTCTTGATTGATACCTGAAAACTTTGAAACACATTGGTAAAATCTTTTGGATAGACAAAACTACCCTCCTTTCTAAAATCTCCAAAATATTTAAAAGATACTTCGATCTTTTTTTTCAAAGCATCCTTGAATTTTGTCATTTGCTCATTCTCACGCAAATCACCATTATGATCTATAAAAATACCTTTAAGTATCTTTCCACATTTTTTAACTTGACAGCACCATTGTTTTTTAATTTCTTTGGTAGCAAATTTTGGAAATGGTTTATTTATTGTAGAGGTGTAGTCTTTTATTTCTTTTTTCCAATCAATATCAATAACAACACCACAACCATCATCAGAATCAGAATTAGAACTACTACCCCAAATCGAGAAGTTGCTCACCAGAAAAAAAAGAGCGCAAAGCGCTTTAAATGTATATCTTTTAATCATAATAGATGAATCTTCCTTTAAAAAATTACAAACATCAGTAGTCTATAGTTAAAGTTACTACAATTTTCATGTTTGCACAAAAAAGACAAGTTTAAACAGCACAACGAAAAGGGGTATTTTAATGATCTATAAAGATAAAATCGCCGGCCTTGATCTTGGAGATCAGTGGACGGGCATTGCAATTTCGGACAATATGCATATCATAGCGACTCCCTTTGAAACGATAAAAACTGAAGAACTTCATTCATTTTTAGACCATTTCATCACGAAGCACACTATCAAGATCATTGTTGTTGGAATACCAATCACCGTACGCGGCAAAGAGAGCGAACAGACAAAAAAAACAAAATTACTTTTTTTGGAGCTCCAAAACAGATTCCCAGATATTACTTTTGTTGCGATGGATGAACGGTTTTCAAGTAAACAGGCATCAGAGATTCAAAAAACAAGAAAAAAAGGAACATTAGAAAAAATCAAAGCAGAAAAATTGAAAAATCATGCGATTGCCGCAGCGTTTATTTTAGATGCATATCTGCAGCGCTTACGATTTGACCGAGAAGACACACAAGAGGAAGAATAAATCAACCAAGCAATTTTTTTACAAGTTCTGTAACGGTGGCGGGATTTGCGCCCCCTTTTGTTTTTTCAAGCACCTTGCCCACAAAAAACCCAAGCAGTTTCGTTTTTCCTGCTTTATAATCGGCAAGTTGTACTGGATTTGCCCGTATAATTTCTGCGATCATTGATTCTAAATCGGCCACAGAACTTACTTTTGGCACATCCATTTGCTGAATCAAACTTGCAGGATCTTGATCAGTCTGCACCACACGTTCAAACAACTGCTTTGCAAGCGGCGATGTGATCGTACCTTCCTCCAGAAATTGTACAATCGTCGCCAACCGCTTTGGCGTCATCACTGAATCTGCATACGTCGTTTTCTGTTCCTTACAAAGCGTCACAAAATCACGCAGGATCCAATTGACAAGCAATTTACTTTCAGAATAGGTTCGAGCAGTTTCAAAATAATCAGAAAGTGCCGAATCATCAATAAAAATTGTCGCTTCGTACGGCGTTAATCCATAATCGGTACACAATCGATCAAACTTATCATACGGCATTTCCGGTAACGCTTTTGCAATGGCCTGTTTGTATTCATCAGAAACATACACTGGTGGTAAATCCGGCTCTTCAAAAAAGCGGTAGTCTGCTGCTTCTTCTTTTGTTCGCATCACCACCGTTTCTTTAGTTTTTGTATTCCAGAGTCGCGTTTCTTGTTTCACTGTACCGCCATCTTCTAGAACTTCAATCTGACGATCAATTTCATATTCGATCGCATCACTAATAAATTTGAATGAGTTAATGTTTTTTAACTCACACTTGGTACCAAGTTTTTGATCCCCTTTTTTACGGATCGAAATATTTGTGTCAGCACGAAATGCGCCATCTTCCATGTTACCTGTGCAAATATCAAGCGCTTGAACTGTTAAGCGAAGCATCCGCAAATAGGCACGTGCTTCGTATGATGAACGGATATCTGGCAGTGAAACAATTTCCAAAAGTGGCGTCCCGGCCCGATTCAAATCAACAAAACTTTCATGACTGCCCGCGGCATGAATATTTTTACCCGCATCCTCTTCAATGTGAATTCGAGTTAAACGAATTTTTTTTATTGAACCATCTTCAAGGCGAATCGGAACATATCCATTCACGCAAATTGGTTGTCGCTGCTGCGTAATTTGGTACCCTTTTGGTAAATCGGGATAAAAATAATGCTTTCGATCAAAATAAGAAATGGAGGCAATATCTGAATGCGTCGCAAGACCAGCTTTCACGCCGTATTCAATAACTGCACCATTCAATACCGGCAAAACACCAGGATGACCCATACAAATATGACATACGGTACTATTTGGTTCAGCATGTTCACTGCGCTCATTGCGACATGAACAAAAAATTTTGCTTTTTGTTTTCAGCTGTACATGCACTTCAATACCAATAACAACTTCATACTGTGAGCGTTTTTGTGAGAGGGTCATCCCGTTCATACACTTTGTTCTTTCTTTCAAAATTACAATCTTAGGAAAAATGGCTTCAAAAGGCTATCTTTTTCTGCTTTATTCAAGATGCCAAACAAAATTAAACTTGTTGGAACCAACACTGGCCAACAATCGGCACAAATACCGATATCGATTTTACCAACTGTCACGACCTCATTCAAAAGAGTTTTTTCACTGTCAAAAATTTTTCGGAAATTCTCTTTGGACATCATTAGATGAAACAGGCCAAACAATCCCACCTGAGAACCGACTCCGACGCCTATAATTGCTGATGCGACCCTGTGCTTTTTAATGAAATTACCCAAAGAACTAAAAACGCCACCAGCAAAAGCAGTTTGCGCTGCAAATAATGTTAAAAATGAAAAAAAAATACCTTTTTTCATATATTACCTTAAAAATGAATCTGGTTACAAAACAGCACCGCGCGAAAAAATGCACGGTGCTGCTGTTAAACTTAAAAAAAATCAAAACTGCTGATTAATCAAATGTTGAATAAAGCCTTCGGCCTCAACGAGAAACCAGTTTTGTTCCCTTTTAATCCATATGCAATAAGAAGACCGAGGAAAACTCCACTTTCAAGCTTGCTGACACCGATGAATTTCAAAGCCGCATTAAAGCCCATGTCAAGCGAACTTTTTGAATAGTCCTTTTTCTTCGCTTTTTTTATTTCCCCTACATTATCGTTCATCGCTTCCTTTGCGCTATCTTTCATTGTATCCCACGGAGCCGATGCAGTAAAATGTCGGGCTGCACCAATAGCAGCACCTACTCCTAACATCCCCAAAAACGGTTTATTGTGCTTTGCAAAATTTCCCATAGCGTCCAAAATACCAGAAAGACTTGCCGAAACTGTCTGCGCTGTCATTAAGCTGACAAGTAAAAACATTAAACTTTTTTTCATAATTTTCCCTTTTAGGTAAAACCAAATAATATTATCCCGCCCACATTACAACATCCAATTAAATTCACTATAGTCAAAAAAATTGGTGTTGTCTACATCGTTTTTATTTTAAATGTCGCATCAGTCAGCGCCTTATTACAAACAAGAACAATCTGTTTTGCGCATGTTTTTTCAAGCGCTAAAATTGCATTAAACTCTTTATTCGTGACATACAGAAATAACTCTGGACTAATTTCAACCGTTACATGTTTCACATCAGTTGATTGACAAAGTGCTGTTTTGAGCGATCTAAAAAATGAATAACTTTCTGCCTGAATTGATTTAACAACCCCAACTCCATCACAGGTTGTGCAGGGCGAACATAATTCAAGCAACAACTGCTTGCCGGTTCTTTTTCTGGTCATTTGTACAAGACCAAAATCGGACACGTGCAGCACAACAGATTGTGACCGATCATGTTTTTTGAGGAAATTTTCAAAATGCGTGAACAATCTTTGTTTGTTTGGCGTAATCTTCATGTCGATAAAATCGATCACGATGAGACCCCCAATATTTCTCAATTTCAATTGCCGCACAACCTCTTCAGCTGCTTCCAAATTAATTTTCAAAATCGTTTCTTCAAGATTCGTTTTTCCGATAAATTTTCCGGTATTGACGTCGATTACGGTCATCGCCTCAGTATTTTCAATAATCAGCGATCCACCGGATCGAAGATTCACTTTTTTAAGCAATGCCTCTTTGATCTGTTTTTCAATACTATAAAAGGAAAAAATATCGAGCGATTTGTTAAAAAGAAGTATTTTATGCGCATGATCATACGCAATCGCCTTGACAAATTTTACTACCTTTTTGTGAAGCTCGGCATTATCAATCACCACTTCAGAAATTGAAGCATCAAGATAGTCCCGCACAATATGAAGTGGTAACGGAAGGTCTTCATATAACTTTTCTTCTGGACCAGCTTTTGAAAATGCATGTTCAATCGCTCGCCACTCTTGTATCAGGTAATGAAGATCCTTTTGTAATTCAAGTTCAGATGCCCCCTGCGCTGTTGTTCGAATGATGACACCCATCCCCTCCGGAATTAATGGACGAAGCGCATTTTTTAGTCGAATGCGCTCATTTCGATCAGCAATTTTTTTAGAAACACCCATTCGAGGAATATTCGGCATCAACACAACAAACCGGCCTGGCAGGGTAAAGCACGTCGTAAGCTTTGGCCCCTTTTCGTAAATTGGCTCTTTACTCACCTGCACCAAAATATGATCTCCCTCCTTGAAGATATTGCTAATTTCCTTCGCCTTGGAAAGTAACTCATAATTTTTTTGGCGCGATACTTTTACCGGCGTATCTTCTTCATCTTCATCAAGAGAAACATTTTTTCTGAGCGCTTCAAGCGCCCGTTCATGATCCACTTCAGAAATATGAAGAAATCCAGCTTTTTTTTGACCATCTTTCTTCTGGCCGATGTCAACAAATGCCGTCTGTATACCGGGAAGTACCTTGGAAACTCTCCCTTTAAAATAGGCACGCTCGAGCGACTCTCGCATCGGAGAGGAAAAATAGACATTTTCTAATAATCCATCAGACAAAATAGCAACTCGCGTCTGCCATTCTTCATGATTTATAATAATTCTTTTCATGCAATTACACTTTGTTGTTACATTCTGTTACTGTATTTTACTCATTTTATATCGTAGTATATTTAAAGATAGGTACGTTATCACCATTATATACAATGTTTTCTTTTTTTGATACAACATATCAGCCCAAAACAGAACCCAAAGGTTTGGCTTCTGTAGTTATTTTTTTTGCCTCCCTTTTTTTGTTTTATCCGATTAAAACAGAAAATAACCCTTCAAACCTTTCACAGATTACCTATCGATATCAATTTGATGAGGATCAAAAACGTCTCATCCCACTTGAAGATATACAGCCCGAATCAGATGACGTTGAACAGAAGAAAAATGCCCACCACATCAAAATAATAAAAACTGACCACATAACATACCGGCTTTCATTCAAAGAGGGAGAAACAGCAGAGTTTCTAGATTGGATCGCACTTATTCAGGAAAATCCGACCGCAATTATCATAAATTTTCAAATAGCATCATTTCAGTCGACAAGCACAGAAATTGAACTCCTCAACGAGAAAATCATTACGCTTTTTACCGATCAAGGTTTTTGCAAAGATTGCATACTCACAACGATTGAATTAGCCCCATCCAAAACCAATATTTCGGATAACAATATCGAGATTACGATTTTTTTTTCCAATAATACTCTTGACTCCGTTTTTCATTAGGTGGTAAACCTCCTCATGACGCGTTAACAAAATATTTTAAGGAGGTATTAATGAAACGGCACGAACCACTACTCTTACTCTGTGTTCTTGCGATCTCAACACAAGGCTATGCGAGCAACAATAACGATAATGATCATGACCACGATAGTTGTGATTTTGAAGCGACCAGCAAAAGTTATATAAATTTTCAACAACCATTTCAACCGATGACCCCAGAATATGTTGCTGGATTTCGAAGCATGAACCATGCAGCAGAGGACGGTATCGGAGGAGCAATTCAGCTCGCATTTTTTGGCGGCAAAACAACGAAAAACAGTCATTTAGCCCGTTATTTTGCACCATTTGGTATTAATGCCGCAAAAACACCAATTCGTTTTGGAGCTGATATCGGCGGCGTACAACAGTTTGATATTCTTGCGCAACATTTTGGTGTATTCACCGTTAATGAAACAAACCCAGAAACAGGAACAAATCCGGATACGAGTGATCAATTTTTGAGCGAAGTTAAACTCAAACCAAAACAAACTATGTTCGGCGGTGGCGTACAATGGAGACAAAGTTTTTGGAGAAATGAAGAAAAGGGTCGTGGCTGGTGGATTAGTTTTTCGTTTCCAATAGTACATGTCAAAAATCATATGCATTTTCGTGAAAATGTTGTAAACGCTGGCGGAGGAGCAATACCACAGGATCAACTTCCTGAAGGCGTCGTTGCGTTCGCAAACTTAACTGAAGCATTCGAGCAAGAAGGATGGAATTTTGGTAAAATCAAAACTCATGGCAGCTTGAAAAAGACACGTGTGGCTGACATCGATCTTCGATTTGGATATGAATGGTTACAATATGAACCGTATCACCTTGAATCGTTTGTTGGGCTCGTAATTCCAACGGGCAATCGTCCAAAAGCACATCACCTTTTTGAAGCGATCGTCGGTAATGGCGGACATTTCGGACTTGAATGGGGTGCAGTATACTCAATGACAATTTGGGAATGTGAAGAACGTGAAGCAATGATCACCATGGAACACTCGGCAGTAAATAAATATCTATTTAAACGCGAACAAGTTCGTTCTTTGGATCTTAAATATAAACCCTGGAGCCGCTACATTCAGCTCTATAGAACACAAGAAGATGCACAGGCCGCAGCAACAGCTGAAGATGCTTTTTCTTTTACACCCGGCATCAACGTACTTACTCGCGAAGTTGACGTAACACCAGGTTATCAATTTCAGCTCAACAGCGCATTTATCTTTGATTGGAGAGGATTTGAGCTTGAAGGAGGATTCAACCTCCTTGCACGTCGCGCTGAATGTGTTGAACTTGCAAATAACTGGAACGAAACCGCAGCAATTAAGGCATTACAAGGCCAAGGATTTACAAATCCAGTTCGCGATATGACCGGAAATCCATTCTTAGAATTAACAGTAATAAATCCAGATATTCCACCTACACCTACCCTTCAGTTTCCTGTTCCAGTCGCAAACTATGCACAAAGCATCATCAAAGAAAGTGATCTTGATCTGAACTCTGCAGCAACACCCGCGACTTTGGCATACACAATATATGGAAATCTTGCATATGTGTTTGATATTGTCGGGTGGCCATTTCTTGTCGACGCCGGTGGCTCATACACATTCGCACATGAAAACAGTGTTATTGACCGCTGGACCGTGTGGGGGAAATTCGGATTTGCATTCTAAAAAGGTAAAATTAAAGTAATAAATAAAAACAGGACAGAGAAAACTCTGTCCTGTTTTTATATTTATAATATGTTTAACTTATTACTAATCAGTAAATCCACGCTCTGAATATGGCGTCTTTAGTGTTTCTGCTGACCGTTCCATTTGTTGTTGTTGTGTTAAGGGTACTTCACCTATTTCTGGTTCAACTACCGTTCTTGGTGTGGTTCCTACAGTTCCTGTTCCCGTTGTTCCTGTTCCCGTTGTTCCTGTTCCCGTTGTTCCTGTTCCTGTTGTTCCTGTTACTGGCGCTTGTTTCCCCCATTTTGTCCACCCCGGTCTTGAAAACTTTGGCATACCTGGACGTTTTTGCCAAAGCGAGCTTAAACCAGATTTTGCTGACTCATATGTAGAACTTACACGTCCAGAACCCGGAATATTAGATACACTAGTCTTTACGCCCGCGCCGGCTGCTCGATATGATTCAAATTCAAATGGTGCGTGTACCGCTCTGCTGAAAAGCGCTTTCCATCCCTCCACACCACCTGCTCCGTATGCCTTTTTAAGATTTTCTTGGTCATAGTACAGAATCGTTCCAAACCCGATGACTGCAGCACCACCAAGAATTCTGAGCCAATTTTTTCTCAAAAATGATGGGTCTTTTGCATGTCTTGCAATGTCATCAACAATGGTCATTGCTTGAGTTTTAGTAAGTTGCCCGACAAGCAATGCACTCATAAATGGCGCAAGTGTTCCATTGATATAACCATCCCATGCTTCTTTTGATTCATACAACATACTTAACGGCGCCATAGCAGCATACATGTAATCTTTTGTAACCTTTGCTGGTTTGTTTGATGTACCCCAAAATTTGAATTTCATCAGATTTTTTTGTGCCCATGACATTTTATTATACTCTTGTAAAATGTCTGATTGTGCAATTTCCGCAGAGGCATAGACAATAATCGCAGCTTTAAGAAATCGGGTAAGTATAGTGGTATCTGATTCAAATTGTTTTATGTGATTCTTGAAGCAGGTTATTGACGTTGTCAAAGGACAAGAAATATTTGTAAGAAAACGTTCAAAATCATTTTCTAAAACAAGTTTTTGTCCCGCTGATAATGCTGTTTGTTGTGCTGAAGTTAGACTGATAGCCCTTAATTGCACCAAGGCACTCAGAAACGTATCGAAGACCGCACACGCCTCACCTTCTTTATAACGTCCATAATATGATCGACCAGCTGGATCGAATTGAGTAAAATCGGTAAAATATTTAGCAGCGATTCTTTTTTCAGGTTGAGTTTCTGAAACAGTATACAATAATGCCTTCCGTAAATAGCTTCCTATCTTGGTGTTCGCGTCAAAAAGAATCTCAAGCTCCTCTTTGGAAAGTTGCATATCATAAAAGCCAGGAGTAATATTCTGAATCAACAACCCGATACGACTTTGCGAAGTCTCATCAAAATACAGAGCCTGCATTTCCGCAATAAGATCTTTTATCTTTGCTGTAATAATTTCATTCGAAACAACCTCTTTTTTTGGCGCTTCTTTACGTCTAAAATACCCCATACCATCAATCGGCAAGCCGCAGTGTAGAAGAATACAGATGAACATCATCTGCTTAATATAATTTATTATTAGTTTCATATATTCCTTTCCAGTTTCTATCCTCTGATAATTCAATACATTATCTGTTTTACTGTTTTTATGTTACATATTTTTATTTTCAAATAGCAATACTTAATACTTTTTTTGCTGTTTATATAAAGCCGGATATTTTTAATTATTTCTATTTTGCCGCCTATTTATAGCGTCTGATCAAAAAAGTCACCTCAAAAATATTGCTATTACTAATAAAAAAAATATATATTTCAATTAGAAACAATATTAATGATTAAAATTGGAGTTATTATGAAACAAACATATATTGTATTATCAATACTGCTCTCAGCGCTTAACATGGGGTCAATTTTTGCAATTACAGGATTGCAATATGCCGCACTGGGATCAGAAAAAGTAGTGAGGGAACTTCTAGACAAAGGAAAAGCAGGAAAAAAACTCACACCTTCGGAAAAAATCAAGGTTGAAGCAAATCTCAACTCGCTTTCTTTCACACAGCCTAAAACGGCAGAAAAATATAAACAGATAATCAAAGCTAATTCCTATCTTGCAGAAACGTTCCCGTTATTTTCAAAAGGGATAACAATCACAAATCTCAAAACAAAAAAACCCGTGATCAAAAAAGATATTGTGGCAATAAAAGAAGAGTTTAGAGAAGAAGTTAAGAAAGACCTTGCGCTGTTCGAAAACGATCCTAAGAAAGCGACGGAAGAATATGTCAAAAATCAAAATATAGCTACTAAGTCAGACGCGGCAATTAACGAACCTGTTCTAAACCTCATCGTTCAGGCAGAAAAGGAAAAATATGAAGATGAACATAATGTTGAGATAGATCCAATTGTAGATCAGATGAAACTTGACCCCAAAAAAATTGAGCTAGAAGCAATTATAGAGTTTGAAGATAACTATGAGCTTGTTATAGGACCAAAAGCAGAAGAAGAAAGAGGGCAAATAGCGGCAGCAGCAGAAAAAGCTAGAGCAATTCGATCATATCTGGGGCTCGATCTAACCGCAGAGATACTTGCGCTTCAATCTAAACCTCTTGCAATAAAAATGGGCATAGCTGGGTATATGGGTATATTTGGAAAATTACTCGAAAAGAACGAAGAATTTGCTGATCTGAAGAATCTTTCGATACAAGATATGCACGATACTAAAACTAAATTTGAAGAAGTGTATAATAAACTATGGACCTTAGTGACCAATGATCTTTTAGCGCAAACTCGAGACTATATCCAGAAACAAGGTGGCTACGTTATCGGAAGATCACAAGTTAGCCAATCGATTCGAGAACGGTGTATTGACATTGACCGTGATATCGCCACTAATAAAATATTAAAACCAAAATCAGCATTCGTCGACGATATCAAAATCTATATCCTAAACTACACCAACGGCTTAAATAAAAATATAGTGACAATCTTCGAGTATGAAATAAAACCTGAAAAGAACAAGATGGAAAAATTCTCGAAAGAATTTGCTAAATTCTTCTTTGGACTAGATGACATCAGCCAGGACCTTGCCATAACTAATAACTATAGCATCAGGGGACTTATCGGTCATTATGAAAAATATGTCGATTTTCTTATAAACAAAGGAAATCAGTCTGAAGCTAATGAATACAGGAAGAACATCATAGCGCCGCTCCAAGAAGCTCTGAGTACAATTTTTGATATCTTCTGGCCAGCTGTTTCACACGAAACCGCAGCTGCTTGCAAACAAGCCCTAGAACTTCTAGGACCTGCTGATTAATATCACTATAAATTTTAAATCTCAAAGCAGGGATAAGCACAGCTTATCCCTGCTTTTCTAACACATGAGAACTGTCATGAAAAAAACACTATTTTTACTTATTTTATGCGCAGCCCTTTTGAATCATACCGCAATGGCTATCACAGCTCTGCAGCTGGCCTCACGTTCAACAAAGGCTGAACTTGATAAACTACTCCAACAGGCAGAAAAAACTTCAGTTTCAATACAAGAAACCGCAAGAATACGAACGCTGTATGTCAGTTTGCGACAAACACAACCAAAAACAGCAACCGTCATTAAAGACAAGGTTCAGAAAACTGAAATTTTGGCAAAACTCCTTCCTGACATTGCAGGAACACAAAAAATCATCTCTACAAAAACAAATGCCCCGTTAAATCCAAAAGAGAAACAAGAAATTGCGAAAAAAGTTGCTATAAAAACTAACACCGCCATTGAAAAATTTAAAAAGGGAGAAACTGATCCAGTAACCGTCAAAGAAGAATTAACTGCTGCACAAAATGTGACGGGTTCTATCGATATTCTTACAGGTTCAAACATAAGCGGCAATGTTGAGGAAAAAATTGAAGAAAACAAAAATATCCAAATAATTCTTGATGATGAAGATATAGTCATAGATCCAAACAAAGTTGCAAAAAATGAAGTTGACTTAGAAAAGGATCTTGGTGTTGCGCTTCTTGAACCTCTTGCTGTTGATGAACCAATGGTCATACTCGAACAGATTCAACAACAACTTAAGGTGCATACATACACACCTGAGGCATCAGAACGTTTTGATGCGTACGAAAAAACTGCAGCGCTAATACTGAATTATGTCGATTCTAAAGCAGATGAAGGCCAACTTATTTCAGTTCGTGATGAATTTATTACAAAACTCCTTGAGGATATCGAAGCACAATGTAAAAAACTTAAAGCGAAGGCGACCTTTCAAATAATTGGCAAAAAACTATTCCTATACGACCGGTGCATACAACTTGACAAGTGGATCGAGGAGGCAGAAAATCCTGACAATATTGCTGAATTAAAAGACAAAATCAAACAGAAAAAAACTTGGGAAGATGAGTATAAATCCTATACCTTGCCTGTCGTTACCAATTTGCAAAAACTCGGAGATATTTTCAAAACTGAAAAACAAGTACAATTAATTTTTGGAGACCGCTTGACACAGGACCAAAAAAGAAAATTGCTACTACTTTTTCGTGAATATATCTTGGGCGCGTGGAATCCAGAAAATTTAATGTTAGTACAATATAATGATCACAGCATTGGTGGATTACTGGATCGTTATCTCGGGTATATCCAAAATGTTTTTGTACAGAAGAGTAATGCTGATCGTGAAAATTTAAAGAGTATAGTTACTAATTCAGATGGTATCATTTTCATTTTAATGAGCGCGTATGCCAGTCTTTTCCGGCAGTTTAATGGAATAGTTGAAACTCTTGATAAAACGTTTTTCGAGCAGCTCATAAAAAGAGAGTTGCAGGTAGGCAACTCTCTCAAATAAGGAAATTTTTAATTATCAACGGGATGGAGTGAAAATCTCTATCCCGTTTTTTTAATATGAATACGATTACGAATATCTTGCACGTTCTGATTCAATGTTTCATATGACAACAACCCCGCCTGCGCATCACTGCTTTGTAGCACTGCCACCACATTTGTTGCGGCCATCAGCAACGATTCTGCTATCGATTTTGTTTTTAAGAACACATGCAAAAAGGTTGATCCGAATGCATCGCCAGCGCCGACCGTATTTTTTACTGAAACAACCGGCATTTCCAGCAGATATCGCGCTCCATAATGCGAAACGAGCACGCCCTCTTTGCCTCGGGTAACAATCACAATTGACACACCATGCTTATGCATGAACTCAAAAAAAAGATCAAGCTTCTTTTCGTTAGTGGACGATAGAAAAACTTGATCTTCTCTCTCTTTTTCAACAGTATGCTGCAAAAATAACAACGCTTCACGATAATTGCATTGTACTATGTCGATTAATCCAAGTGAATGATATACTGTTTTTTCTGGATCAATGATTTGATCAACACTCGGATTAACAAAAACCATCGCTTTTTTGGGCTTCGATTGTAGAATAGTTGCAATATTTTGGACCGCATTACCGTGCAACGGAGCAATACAGAGTGCGTTGTACCCGTTTGTGTCACATGAAACTGCATTCAAATCATGATGCGCACCGGTGTAAGAAAAAATTGTTTGATTTCCGGATCGTGATGGAAAAATAATCGAAAATCCCGTTTTTTTAGAACTCCGCTGGACACATTGTATAGCAATATGTTCATGTTCAATGAAAGAAAGGAGCGTAGAACCAACTTCATCAGTACCAACCGCAGTATGCAAATGAACATTATTCCCCAGTCTAGAAAGCGATACCGCCATATTGGCGCCGCCACCGCCAACTACGTAATGAATCGCTTTAATATGATGTTTTTTGCCGATCTGAAAAACAAGATTTTGCTCATCAGATTCAACAAAATCTTCTGGGGACAGCGTTAAAAAAATATCTTGTACGAGTGAACCAAAAACAATTATTTTGCTCATTATCGCAATTTTGTCGGTGGAGGATCGAGTAATACATGCGACAACACCTCGTCAACATGATCAACAAAAATTAATTTCATGTCTTTGATGGCATCAGAACATTCTTCAGTATGAATTTTATTTTTTCGCGGCAAAATAACATGCGTGACATTGTTGCGTTTTGCCGCTAAAATCTTCTCTTTCACGCCGCCAATCGACATAACGTTTCCACGCAGGTTGAGTTCGCCAGTCATTGCATAATCGGCATTGACTGGTTTACGTGTCAGCGCAGAAATCATTGCCGTCAACAAGGTAATCCCGGCCGAAGGTCCATCTTTTGGGATCGCGCCTGACGGAATATGAATATGAATATCATATTTTGTAAAGACAGAATCGAGGATTGATAATCGTTTTGCATGTGCTCGCGCATAGCTCAATGCTGCCTGAGCCGATTCTTTCATCACATCACCAAGAGAGCCAGTCAAAAGTAATTTTCCTCTTCCTGGCATGAGAATTGCTTCAATTTTCAGTAATTTTCCACCGTGCGATGTCCACGCAAGACCATTGGTAATTCCGACTTGCGCAACATCTTTGCCCTCTTCACTTTCAAAGCGCTGAGCACCAAGATGTTTTGCAATGAACCCCTGATCAATATGCACAAGTTCTTTTTTTTCAACTAAAAATCGCGCAACCTTGGAATATAACTTCTGTATAATGCGTTCAAGATTTCGAACACCTGCCTCGCTTGTGTACTGACTAATCAGAATTTCAATGAGTGCATCATCACAGGGTACATCGTGAAGCGAGAGACCAACGGATTTCATCGCTTTTTTGACAAGATATTGTTTTGCGATTGCTGTTTTTTCTTCGATTGTATAACCGGATAACTCTATAATTTCCATGCGATCACGCAGCGGTTCAGAGACCACATCAATGTTGTTCGCTGTTGCAACAAAAAGAACTTTTGATAAATCGAATGAAAACCCAAGATAGTTATCATAAAAACCTTGATTTTGATGCGGATCTAAAACTTCAAGCATCGCTGCTGAAGGATCACCGCGAAAATCGGTTCCTATTTTGTCAATTTCATCGATCACAATCAACGGATTCATGCTCCCCGCTTTGCGTATTGCTTGGATAAAACGGCCGGGCATCGCTCCGACATAGGTTCGTCGATGTCCACGAACTTCAGCTTCATCACGAACACCGCCAAGTGATATTCGGGCATAATTTCGATTCAAACTTCGTGCAATTGATTTTCCAAGTGACGTTTTCCCCGTCCCCGGTGGTCCAACAAAGCAAAGGATGGGGGCATAGCCATCAGTATTTAAACTACGAACAGAGATAAAATCAAGCAGGCGATCCTTAATCGGTTCAAGACCGTAGTGATCTTCGTCAAGAATTTGTTTTGCACGTTCAATATCAAGATTATCTTCGGTTGAATGATTCCAGGGCAATGCAAATATCCATTCCAAATGGTTACGTGTCACCGTCGCTTCTAAAGAATCTGGTGCGGTACTTTCAAGCCGGCTGATACTTCGTTCAATTTCTTTGCGCACTTCAGAGCTCAACGACATTGTCTCGAGCTTTCGCCTCATTTCATCACAATCATCATCTTCATCTTCGCCAAGTTCTCGTTTAATCGCGCGCAATTGTTCACGCAAATAATATTCCTTTTGCGATTGATTTATTGCATCACGAGCACTGTTTCTCACCTTTTCTTGAATTTCTGCGACGACAATCTCTTTTTGCAAATAATATGCAAGAAGAGATAAAAATTGCTTTTCACTCGTCGTTTCCAAAAGATCCTGTGACTCTTTTACAGAAAGCGAAAGGTGAGTTAAAATAAACTCACCTATTTTTTGCGCATCGTGCATTTTTGATAAAATCACATGAAAATCTGGGCTAAATGGATAGCCATGCGTTGCAATCTTTTCTGAAATTGCCTTGATCTGTTGAATACAATGTTCAATTTCAATTTCATCATCTTTTCGTTCTTCAACGACTTCGATTGCTGCATACAATGTTTCTTGCATTGACGTAATTGTCGATACACGTGCTTTACAAATTCCTTGCACCAATATTTTCAAACCACCTTCAGGAAGTTCAATGATGCGCATAACATTTCCAACCGTTCCAAGCGAATATAAATCATTCGTACTAATTTCTGATTTGAATTCAGACAGTTCCTTTGCGGCTAACAGTAACACCAATTTTGAATGCTCTAGAGTAGCACGAACACCATTGATGATCTTCTCATCAAGAACCAAAAGTGGAACAATGATGTGCGGAAACACAACAACGTCTATTGTTGGAACAACTGGAAGATTTTCGGGTATATTATCAAACGTAGATTCGGAAACTAAAGCTTTCATGTTCCCCCCTTCTTTAGGCAACCGACTTTTCTATCGTAAAAAAAAATGTCAAAAAAATTCAACGGTAATTCAAGATTGATTAAAATACTAGTGTCTGAAATGTAATTTCTTTTCTTAATACATGCAGGGAGTAATGATTACTCTAACGAACCTATCTAAGGCAATTCTATCACCAAACAAGCAAACGCTCTTTAGTGACGTGTCATACACATTCAAAAGCAAAAACACCTACGTCATTATCGGATCGTCCGGCGTTGGAAAATCAACACTTTTGTCAATTATTGCAGGATTTGATACACCAACATCCGGCATTATCACCTACCACGATAAGACCATTCATCGCATGTCACCACATGAACAATCTTACTTTCGGTCGTCCATAATCGGTTTTTTGTTTCAAAAATCGTATCTTATTGCCGAAATTTCGGTTCTTGAAAATGTCATGCTTCCGCTCCTTATCGGCAGAAAAACAAATCATGACGCCGAACTACGAGCAAAGACTCTATTAAAATCTCTCAATATTGAAACAAAACAACATTGCGCACCGGGTTTACTTTCCGGCGGCGAGCAGCAACGCGTCGCACTTGCTCGTGCCGTTGCAAATAATCCACGGTTTTTACTTGCCGATGAACCAACTGCATTTCTTGACGCAGAAACAACGACGTTTATCACACAGTGGATATTTCAGTATGTTCAAGACAACAAAATAGGATTGATCATGAATAGCCACGATCAATCCATCTATCCGTACGCCGACACATTGCTCATGTTAAGAAATCAAACATTGGAAGCCACCTGAGGATCTACAGGTAACGATATTCCCAATTTTTTCCTCACGAAGCTCAACATTCGATTATTTTGCAATTTTGAAGTAAACCAACGATCAAATCGTTTTAAAAAGGGAATTTTGTAACAGAAAGGGAATGCTTTGTAATAAAATAGAGAAAACAGGCACCAATTCCATTGCATTACAGACATTTAACAAAAACGATAGAAAAAAATATAAACAAACTCTATTTTTCAACATAAAAAAAGCCCCTTAGAAATCAAATATATAGTTTAAAAGTAGCAAGAATTACAAAAAAAAACCGAATTATGATTTTTTGCATCTTCCAAATACTGTGTTACCATAAAAAGGATTGTTATAAAATCACAGGAATATATAATAAAAAATTTACAAGAATTGAGGCACCATGAAACAGCTTTATTCAGCAGGGGTTGTGGTCTTTACCGAACAAAATAACGAAATTAAATATCTTTTATTACAGCATACTGCAGGGCATTGGAGTTTTCCAAAAGGCAAAATGGAAGGTGGAGAGACAAAGCAAAAAGCAGGGCTGCGGGAACTAGAAGAAGAAGCAGGTATTGGCGCCGATCTTCTGCCTGGGTTTGAAAAACAATTTACCTATCAATTTTATGACCAATTTCGTAATTTAGTTCGCAAAACAGTCTATTTTTTTGTTGGCAAGGCACACTCGATCGTGGTAACGGTTTCAGAAGAGCACAAGGCGTTTGCATGGGTCCCTTTCAATGAAGCATTTACGCTTATTACGCACGATAATGCACGGGATGTTTTATGCGGTGCACACCAATTTATTGTGCAATACACAACGCAACATGCTAATCATGTAAAAGAGCAACAGACATAAGATTTGCATTTTTGTTTCATTTTTTGTAGAATTAGGACACTAAAAATTCTTGAGATATCTGTATGTTTCAAACACTTCTATTAATCATAACAAACGTCATTGCCCGCTTGATTAAGTGCAGTCCGATTATTGGATCGTCTCTCTTATTTTCAGCAAACAATTGCGTAATGCCTCTCGGTGCGTTATTCGGAGGTTATTTTGGCCTATTTATGTCCATAGCCTTCTGGGCACTCTATTCTATTATTTTTGCAAAAAAAGCCTTTTTTTTAACATTTTTTGGGATGGTTGCGTTGTTACGCATCCCAACAATTGTTGCCGCTTTGTTTCTAAAAAACAGGTCTGCTGCGTTCGCATCGGGCATATCCGTCCTTTGTATAACATTATTCTTGCTTCACCCAGAAGGATATCTCGCTGCGCCATACGCTCTCTATTGGTTTATTCCGCCAGTATTATCTTTTATTTTTAAGGATCTATTTTTTGCTCGATGTCTCAGTGCAACATTGTTGCAGCATGCGGTTGGATCGGTTATCTTTTTGTACAAAACAAATATGAGCGCATCCTATTGGTACTCGCTCATTCCTGTGGTTGCAGTTGAGCGACTTCTTTTTGCTTCGGGGATGGTCATTGCGTATCACGCCATCATCTGTGCACAGCAATTAGTGCTCAACCGATACGGACCAGTAAAACGCATCTCTCTTTCTGAACCTTCACACAATAACATTGAAACGCTTTAAGTCACGCCTCAACTGTGACGCCCGTTTGAAATGAATAGTATGCAGTCCGATTCGACTTGCCGTGTTAATATTTCTCTTTTTATTATCTATAAAAATAACGTCAGACGGTTGTACGTTGTGAATTTCCAGATATGAATTAAAAAATAAGGGATCTGGTTTTTGAATTACTTGATCATATGAGGCAACATCAACAACATGCGCATAGTCAAAAAGTGAAAAGACATCCTGATGTTCCTCTTTGAACTGGTCAAAGATAGGGCGTGCGATGTTCGAGCCGATATGGTTTGTAAAACCTTGTTGTCTTAATGATTGAATAATGGCAACCGTACGCGGCATTGGTCGATACGCACAGCAAATGTTAAAAACAAAATCCATCAATTTCTTGTTGTTTTCAGTCTTGGCAATATAAATCAGATCTGCAACTGAAATTCCTTTTCTGGAATGGTTAAAAAGACGTCTTTTACACAACGCAATAAGACTTTTTGGCAATTGAGCAAATACGTTCTTCTTTGCGTCACAGGTCAGAACAACGTGCAAAAGTTGTCTCCAGCTTTTACAAAAGACTACTTCGTGCAAATCCCATAAAAAAATTGGTCGCTTGTGTATCATTTTGATTGTGCCATACGTATTTTAAAACTTGAATATTCAATGTATTTTGCAAAATGCACCGGTTTACCTATACTAATCTGTACAAAATTTTGAAAATGTGAGGAACTTATGTTTTCTATAAAGCCTTCAACTGTTATAAGCATATCACTTTTTTTAATCGTATGCACCTTGATTATCGTTGCACTATTGTACACAAAAATTTCAATAGGAACGCAGGAAAACGTTGTTTCTCCCGCTGCTATGGACTATAGAAAAATTATTTCCCTCCTTTCTACACATCCGGACGCAATCGATGCATTGGTTAATAAAGCACTTTCTCAGGTGGATATCGCCATAAAAGCGATTATCAATACTAAGCAAAAAACATTCCAAAACACCATTCTTTATTTTGATCGGCTTGATGGATTGTCCGACGCAACGATTCTTGCAACTATCTTTGAAACCTTATCTCTTTTGCATCCGGACCAAAAAACGCGGGGCGTAGCGCTTGCTGCTAAATTAAGAATATCTAACTATTTTATTGAACATATTGCGCATAATGAAGATATATATAAGTCAATCTTGGCATGTTATCAGATATTAAAAACACAAGGGACCTTGGATCAAACGAAGCTTTATTGCATCGAAAAAATAATAGAAAATTTTGAAAGAAATGGTATACAATTACCCAACGAAAAACGTCAAGAACTCAACATACTTTTTAAAGACATCCAAATGCACTCAGCGCAATTTGAACAAAATATAAGTACATTAGTGTCACCACTGCAGGTGAGCAAAGAGGAACTTGATGGTCTTTCTGATTCGTTCATTTCAGCGCTTACCAAAACTCCCTCGGACACCTATATTCTTACGCTCGATTATCCGGTGTATTTCACCGTCATGGAAAATTGCACAAACCAAGAGACAAGAAAAAAGTTGCAGCGTGCATTTAACAATCGGGGATATCCAGAAAACGAAATGGAACTTTCTGAGCTTATTTTGCAACGAACTAAAACTGCGCAACTTTTAGGGTTTACAACATTTGCCTCATACGATATCGCAAATCAGATGGCAAAGACATGCAAAACGGTACAAGCATTTCTGGATGACCTTCTCGAGCGTCTAGGCACAAAGTTAACGCAAGAATATGAACTTCTGAAAAACGAAGCGCTTCATCTTGGCATTCCAATGGCCGGGGAAACTCTGTTCTATCCGTGGGATATTTCATTTTTAGTGAATTCATATAAAAAAAGGAATTTTAATCTCGATGAAATAGTAATTTCAGAATATTTTCCGTTAGAGCACACCGTCGATGCACTTTTGGCGCTCTATGAATCATTTTTTGGTATAACATTTGAGAAAATCGAATCTGACACGCCTTTGTATGACCAAGACGTAATCATCATGCGTGTTTGGCAAAAAGAAAATGGGAAAATTCTTGGGCATATTCTTTTTGACTTACACCCTCGACCAAATAAATATTCTCATGCGGCACATATCACACTTGTTCCCTCCGTGCGTCTTGATAAAACAGGAGAAACGGAATACGTTTCGATCGTTATCGCAAATTTCCCTCGAGAAACAAAAGCACAACCATCACTTTTAAGACGCAGTGATGTGAAAACATTTTTTCATGAACTCGGTCATGCATTGCATGCATTGTTTGGCAAAACCGAATTTTCCGCTTTTTCTGGCACAAACACAAAGTGGGACTTTATTGAAATGCCTTCACAAATGCTTGAAGAATGGCTCTACGACCGAACGGTATTAAAACAAATATCAAAACATTATAAAACTGGGCTGCCCCTGCCTGATGATATTATTGATCAAATCATAAAAGGCAAAAATATTTTTTCTGCCTCTGAAACGCGCACCCAAATTTTTTATGCGCTTCTTGCGCTTACTTATTACAACACAAATGGACCAGTACAATTATTTGAAACATCCAAGTCTCTTCGAACAATGCTCATACCAGAACTTTTTTTTGACCCAGAGAATCATCATTACGCATCATTTGGTCATCTTGCCGGCTATGGTGCAAAATATTATGGCTATCTCTATTCACAAGTATTTGCTATCGATATCTTTTCGGTAATAAAAAAACATGGTTTATCTAATGCTGAGATTGGCAGAAAATACCGTGAAATCATATTGGCAAAAGGTGGAAGTATCGATCCAGAAATATCCATGATACAATTTCTCGGAAGAAAACCATCTATACAACCATTCATTGATAGCCTTTTTGAAACGTAATTAATCATAAAACTTCACCATTTTAGTCCTTCGTAAGACACAGGAGATTACATGCTTACAATCAACATTTTTGCTTCACTGATCTTTATCGGATTATATGCATCACAAAATCAAGAGCAAGATTTGCAAAATTTTCCATTCAATGATCTTGCCGGAGAAATGCAATTTAAAATTGCTTTCAGCGATAATGACGCTTTGACGAGTGCTCTATCTTTGTTGGACAAAAGAATACATGAACTTATTTGTGGGCAATGGATTGAAAATAAGTGGAAAACGCAGGGTCTTCTGATTTACCGAGATGAAGAATATAAAACATATGTTGGGTCTGATGATATTGAAAAGTTTTTTTTGCAAAAAACTGGGAAGAATCCATATGATTTGAAGAGCGAAGATTTAAACAAACTTTCAAAGCAACAAAAAAAACTTTTATATCGATTCTGTGTCAGCAGCTCAATTCCCATGAGCACCATTATGAATACCCTCATAGAGGAAAAAACAATTTTTAATTTTCTAGGATGTACCATCAAACGGATACAGGCCGATATAAACATGATACTATTTGACATAATTAAATTAACACTAAAAAATGAAAAGTGTGTATTTATTTGGACACCGACAAGTCAGGTAGTTGATTATTCATTGGTAAATGATAAGAACTTTTTCAAATATCAACACAGTCATCCATGCATATATTTTTTTAAACATCACACAAAAAGTCATAATTTAGAAAATCCAATATCAACCACATTTTTCAAAGTAATAAAAGGGATCAAAAAAACAATCGGCAGACAAATAATAAAATTCATGGATTTCGACTATAAGACTATGGAAATTGGAGGATCAATGGCCTACAATGACTCGTTAAGTACGTTTGATTTATTGTCTGATCCTGTCATTTTTGCATTGAACAAAAATCAAAGAAAGTTAAGTCTGTTTGCTCTATATTATCCCTTCGCATCAAGATTTTTTTCCGATAACTTTAAAAACCTCCAGAAAAATTACCTTATCAAACTTAAAAATAAAGACTCTAACTTCAGAAGAATACGTTCCGTTATTGAAGCAGATATATCCTTTCTATGCGACAACCCTGGGAGCGATTTGTCCGATAGAAATTGCCACTCTTTATTAAAATTAGTTTTGTATTATAAAATAATTCAAAATAACGGTGTACAGGAAAAATCACAATATTTTGATTCCATAAAAGGATGGGTACACTCTAAAATTACTCTGCAACTTACGGATACCATTTTTTCCGAAAGCGATAGTAAGAATTTTTGGTTGGCATACTCAATATATACCGAATCACGCAAACTGATGGATGATGTAGATTAAAAAGAAGCGGTGGGGTGTATGAACGCACTTTTTTCTTTTGTCTTATTCTTCTTTTCATTTCTTTTGTACACGCATGATACAACCTATATCATTATTCATGGAACGTGGGCACAGTCACAAGAATGGTATCAAGAAGGCGGCGACTTTTTTGACACACTCTACTCATTGACCGATGACAGCGATACTATCATTTCCTTCTCATGGTCAGGATCATGTTTCGAATCTGCTCGAATCGTTGCTGCACAACAATTGGCACTTTTGTTTGAGTCGATTAAAACTGAAAAACTCATTTGTATCGGTCATAGTCACGGGGGAAATGTAGCATTAAAGGCCGCTGAATTTTTGCAAAGGTATGCTCTCAGTCGAACAATTGACATACTTATACTACTTGGCACACCACATTATCATGATTTTTATTTTCCAAAACCAGTTTTGTTCATTTTTAATTTTTTTTCATTCGGAGATCAGATCCAGCCAATCTTCAATTTATTCAAACGAGATATACCGGACACTTCTCAATCCGTGAACGTTTCTCTCATGATTGAAGGACGAGAACCTGATCACGAACAACTCCATCATCCACTCATTGCTTTTCACATTTCAGATATTATTCAAATGGGATTATGCCTTCGTGAATCCATAGGTCAAACACCACTTGCTCTTCATATCGAATATGGACAACCAGCACAATACAAAGAGGACATACATAGAAATGAACGGATAGCTGCAGATATCATATTTCAGCAATATCTTCCGTCCTATCTATTATCAACCGAATCACTCTATTTTTTTTTATAATATTTCCAGATAGAAATTTTATTTTAAAGTTCGACTTACTTTGAAATTGTTCTATGCTGGACAGTAATAACTTTTTTAACCATAAAAGGATTGGTATGAAAAAAACACTTTATTTTGTCGTATGTATGATATATTCGATTGTCAGTCTCACTGAAGTTTATGGCAACGATACCACGCAAACACAGCATATAAACAAAGAACAGGCAGCGGCGGAGAGGCCATCCCTTACATTCGATAAAAATCAGGCGATATTGTTTTTAGAATCAGGATTGGCATCCATAGATCAAAATTTATCGCTTATATATGCCAAACTAAGCAACAAAACATACAGGACGATACCATCTGCACTTGATGAAACATGGGAAGAAAATACGCAATTACGACAGATTGAAGATGATATTGTCGCATCAATACAAAGATCAATTGCTATTTTGCAAAATGAACAAAGTGATACAGAATCATTTTTACTTATTGCAAAGCAAATTTATGATTTTACTACATTCATGATAGCTTATATTCGTTGGGATATATGTGAAATTCAATATGATGGTTATAGAAGTAAAAGTCCAATTGGCTGGTATCAATCAATTGATGATGAAGTAGCACGCTATGCCATAGGCAAAGTAGATTATGACAGTAATATCTCTGTATCTTTGTATCATAAGGGAAAATTCTCAATATTAAATCCGAGAGAGGATACCCTTGCTCCTTTGTTAAAACGTGTACAATTTGAGGAATTAGCACGCTGCAAACACTTATATAGTGCAATACAAGCATACATTAGATGGTTTTATACTATTTTCGGTTATAATGAAACAACAACCACTATCATACAAAAGCTCATAAAAAACACGGAATATCTCTTTGAAGAACACATCAAGTGCTTCACTCTGGACCAGATCATACGATTTAAGGGCAAAGAGGATATTCTGGGTAAATTGCTTTATTAAGCCAATATTCTATAATGATTTTATAAGCTTTTTTTCACGAGGAATCCTGTGATAGCAACATCTGATTTTAAAAAGGGAGTTAAAATTCTCTTTCGCGGCGAACCGTACATAGTACTTGACTATGCGCATGTAAAACCGGGAAAAGGTGGCGCATTTGTGCGCACCAAAATGAAACATTTGCTCACAGGACTCACCCATGAAGAAACATTCCGTTCGGGTGAAAAGTTTGAGCGTCCTGACCTTGAATACCGAGACATGCAGTATTTGTACAATGACTCGGAATTATACTACTTCATGGATCAAAAAACATTCGAGCAGCATGCATTTTCATTCGCACAGCTTTCTGGTATATCTGATTATCTCAAAGAACAGGAAGTATACACATTACTGTATTTCAACGGTAAGGCAGTTGCTGCGATGCCACCTATGTTTATGGAATTGACAATCACAGAAGCACAACCGGGGGTTCGTGGCGACACAGCACAGGGTGGTGCAACAAAGCAAGCAAAGTTGGAAACAGGATTAGTAATTCAAGTACCACTTTTCGTCAATGAACGTGATATTATAAAAATAGATACACGATCCAATGAATATATAGAACGGGTAAAGGCGAGATCAACATGATGAAGCTCTTTGAAACAATCGCCTTTCCCGATCCCGAGCGTCCCGTTTGCGAACCAAATGAACATGTCGCATATGCAGACCTAAATCGACGAGATATACGCGCGCTGGTTTTCTATCTTTTGTACATGTTTGAAACAACCGAAGAGACCTTTGACCGTATTGTTGCTGTTTTTTCAGACAATTTTAATATCGAAGTTCCACGACACTCTGAAGTTGTAGTAACCGCAAAATCAATTATTGCATCACAAGAAATGATTGATAATGCATACAAAAAACTCCTGCAAAACTGGGATCCTGATCGAATCAGCCTTTGCACAAAGCTCATTCTTCGTTTTGGTGTTTGGGAACTTTTATGTACAAAAACAAATCCAAGAATCGTTATTAACGAAGCAATTGAGCTTGCCAGGGTTTTCTGCGACGACGATGCTTATCGTTTCATCAATGGCATCCTTGATGCAATTGTAAAGGGATAAGCTTATCCATCTGCCTGGCTTTGCATAATTGGAAAATAACGTGGTATTCATTTCTGTTCTTTTAATATTCATAACGACTTCTCATTTTTTTATGTACCGATTTTCCCCAGCGAAAGAGTATCAAAAATGGAACCACCAAGAGATTTTCTATCCATTAAGTAAAATAAAACCATTCGATATTCTTCCAGTCGACATTCAAGTAGAAATTACCGAATACTTAAGCAACAAAGATATACTGCGCATTATGCTGACCTCAAAAACAAATTATGAACACTTGAACACGCATATTTCTCCATTGCAAGGTTATATTGAAGCACAAAAATATTTACACAAACATTTCGTGTCGCGATCCTCATATCTGTTGCAAAAACTAAACAATGGAAGACATAATATAAGAACCTTTTGTAGTGTTATACAAAATCAATCGACTGAAATAAAAAGGTGTGGTGCAGCAAATCCATGGTTTACGTATTATTTTCTTATCCATATTATAAAATATTACCTTTTATATAATCCTAATCTTTCGTATTTAAACAGTCTTCTTAGATACAGCAGTGCTGCCGATGTTGTATCCGTACTAAAACAACATTTTTTCGATGATCAAGGTGTATTTGAAATACCGAATATCAATGGTTATAGCCTAGAGATACATACAGAAGAATATTTCCCATGTATATTGCGAATTCAAAAAGATAACCGATTATCTGCCTGCGTTTTATACGAAGCATTACACAAGCACCCAAAAACAACAAAATGCAATTTCAATCTTAAAGACATAAAAAAGATATACTTTGCACTCGGATACATCGATACATCCAGCTATAACACCTGTTTGAGATCACAAGTCTTTGTTCGTGTAGATCTTCAAGAAATACTTGAATATGGTAATATAGCGTTGGATACTGTCCGCCAATTGACTATTTGGGTTGGAGTAAACAAAATTCTTCTACTTGGAGACAATCTTGAAAAGGGTGAAGCAAAAAATCTAAAACGCCTCTTTATCAATGCTCGATCAGATTTTTTCCCATCAACCAACACGATCAACGGAGAGAATAACAATCAACTATCTCAGCTTATTTTCAATAAACACCGCTGCAAAAACAATAAATTAAAGGGTCAGGGCACCCCAATTCCATTTAGTGATAGCAACTTTAAAAAAATTGTTTATAAAAATATTCCTCAACTCAGTTAGCAATTTCAATCTAATAACCAATTTTGCCCAGCCTACAAGTGGTTAATAACCTGGTCAATAACTTGGTTAACTCTGGTTAATAACTCTGTACACAATGCAAAAGTCCCTTCAAAAACCAACGCAAAATCATTCTTTTTTGAGCCAATTAACCAAATACACAGCCTTTTATCGTCTTCTTTGGAGAAATTGACCACGTATTGACCATTTATTGACCAGGTTATTAACCAGAGCAACAAGTTGATTTTTCACGATAAAACTGCAATTTTAATCGAATTAGCAGAGGAGTTATTAACCACTTTTCCGTCATCTATCACTACTACTATAAATATAAATTTATATTAAGTTAGTAGTACATCCCGTACAACTGGTTAATAACTCCTAGAACAAAAACACAGAATCAAAAAAAAACGTAATTGCACAGACAAGTTTTTTGTTCTAAACTAATGAAATAAGCGGCAAGACGTTATTAAGGATTTTGTGAATATTTTAGAAGTTTTACAAGAATTTATTTCTGAAAAAGGACTCGATCAAGCTGTACTCGTAGATATAGCGATTGAGGGTGTTTTGGCTGCGTACAAACGTAAATATCCAGATCTTCCATTGCAAGTTCGTGTTAACGAGCAAAAAGAATTAGTTGTTGAAATCGAAAAAACTGTCGTCGCAAAGGCAACGGACCAAGAATTAGAGATCAGTCTTCAAAAAGCAAGAAATATCAAGAAAAACATAGAGACAGGTCAGTCCCTTTGGGTACCATTTGATGGAAAAATCGGACGAGTTGAAGTTTTAAAGGCACGCCAAGTCATTGCTCAACGAATACGTGAAATTGAAGCAAAACAGGTTTATGATATATTTAAACCGAAGGAAGGGGAGATTATCATCGGGGTCATACAAAAGTATGAATATAATGGCCTTGTTGTTTCAATAGGCGAGTCTTTTGCGTATCTCCCTAAAAACAACATGATTCCCGGTGAGCGTTTGGCGGTTGGTTTTACTATTCGTGCTCTTCTTAAAGAAGTACTTCGTGAGCCAGTCGAAGATTATCAACTGATTCTTGATCGGGCATCTCCGGATTTTGTAAAGCGTTTGTTTGAATTAGAGATTCCGGAAGTCTTCGAGCGAATTGTTGAGATAAAAGATATAGCGCGAGCACCTGGATATCGTACGAAAGTAGTTGTCTCTTCTCGTGATCGAAATGTCGATCCTGTCGGAACGTGTGTTGGGGTTGCTGGAAGTAGGATTAAGCCGATTCTTAATGAGCTTTATGGGGAAAAAATAGATGTTATCGGTTGGAGTGAATCACTAGAGCTTCGAGTAAAAAATGCTTTAAAACCAGCAGTTATTGACCGAATAGAGTTGTCACCAGACAATCTCTCTGCTCGTGTTTGGTTGCCAGAGGATCAACGATCGATTGCAATTGGTAAAGGTGGCCGTAACGTCGCGTTGGTTTCTCGTCTTACCGGTGTCAACGTACAATTTATGACTAACGAATCTCCATCGCATGAACAGGTTCAAAATAATGGTTCTGAGGATGATTTTTATGATCAAGAGAATTAATGCTATCGAGTGAGGATTATTTGATGCGAATATATGAAATTGCAAAGCAATATGGGGTTTCAAGTAAGGATATTATTTCATTTCTTGAAAGTTCTGGTATGTCAGTCAAAAGTCATATGTCGCAACTAGACGACCACGTTCTCTTGTTGATAGAAAAGCACTTTGCGCAGTCTTCTCGTGCTCAAGTACCTGATACTAATTCTGAAAAAGAAAGTCAGAAAAAGGTAGAAAAAGTAATACCGAATGTCATTGCGCCAAAGAGTGAATCTGTTGAAAGCACAAGGCAACAAAAACAGCGTCCTGTTTCTTCCAAGAATGTCTCCAAGCATGATGTTTCTCATGGTAGTAAATCTGATTTTGTGCATAAACAAAAAAGGGATACTCCTCTCATTCACAAAACAACTCCCCTTGTGAAAGCACAAGATCTTACGGTTGAGCAATTTGCTGATCAAGCTCATGTGCCTGCTGCCCAAGTGATTATTGTACTCCTTAAATGGGGAATGCGCGTTACAAAGAATCAGATTGTTACTAAAGAAACTGTTATAAGGCTTGCGAACTATTTCAATGTTGCGCTTGATGAAATAGTGGTAAAAAAGGAACAAAAACTTCACATTAGTGAATCATTAAAAACTTCAAAGACCCTTCAAGAACGCCCCCCTGTTGTTGTTGTTGTTGGTCATGTTGATCATGGAAAAACGACATTACTTGATTTTATAAGAAAGACGCGAGTCGCAGCTCGAGAAAAAGGGGGCATTACACAACATCTTGGTGCGTACGAAGTGCGGATGAATCAGGGAACGATCGTATTTCTTGATACGCCTGGACATGAAGCATTTTCAAAAATTAGACAACGCGGTGTACGCGTTGCGGATGTTGCAATTCTTGTTGTTGCGGTTGATGATGGTGTAAAACCTCAAACAATTGAAGCAATCAAAATCATTCAAGAAATGCAGACCCCTATTGTTGTCGCGCTTAACAAAATTGATAAAGTCCCTGAGGCTCAAGTTGAAGTTGTTAAGCAACAACTTATGCAACACGGTGTTGTTGCTGAAGAATGGGGGGGTGATACGATTATTGTTCCTATTTCAGCAAAAACTGGTCTTGGTGTTGATACGCTTCTTGAAATGATTTTGCTTCAAGCACAAATGATGGAATTGAAAGCTGAGATGCATGGCCGTGCAATTGGGTACATATTAGAGTCGAAGCTTGAAAAGGGTCGTGGGCCGATTGCAACAGTTATCCTGCAAAACGGTCGGCTGAACAAAAATGATTATTTCATGTGTGGGTCTACTGTTGGACATATCAATAGTATTATTGACACCTATAATCAGGTACTTGATCATGTTGGTCCTTCGATTCCGGTGCAAATATCCGGTTTTGACAAATCTCCACATGTTGGCGATACCATTTCAGTTGTCTCAAAAGATGAGTATCTTCAGAAAAAAATGGAATTACGTAAAACAGTTCCAAGCTATCAGGCATTTTCTGGAAGTATGGCGGATAGTAGTAAGTCGGCGCGATTTATTTTGAAGGCTGACAATAACTCTTCTCGTGAGGCACTTGTTGATGCGGTCGAAAAACTTTTGAAACAACAGGGAAGGCAGGCAATTATTATTTCGTCCGGTATTGGAATGATTAGTGATGGCGATGTTGAGCTTGCGCATAATACAGGTGCAGAAATTTTTGGGCTACATACCAAAATGGATAGTAAAACAACAGTACTCGCAAGTCAGCGGCATGTGCCTGTGTATTGTTTTGATATAATTTATCGTTTGCTTGATGCAATAAAAGAAACATTTGAATCGCAAAAACAAGTTATTATTGAGCGTGTTAAAATTGGACAGGCAACCGTTATTAAGGTATTTAATATTCCAAAAATTGGCGAAGTTGCAGGATGCCATATCAATTCTGGTAAATGTATTAAGGGCGCGTTTGTTATTGCCTATCGCGGTAATGAGAAAATCGGTGAAAGCAAGATTGTGAGCATTCAGCGTGAAAAAGAGACAGTTGCAGAAGCACGGGCCGGGTTTGAATGCGGTATTGTTTTGCAAGATAGAAAATTTGGATTTCAAGAACAAGATCGCATCGAGTGCTTCATAGAAGAAGAGAAGAAGCCTTAATCATTCTCGTTGCGTTGACTTATCAGAATAAAAAAACGCAACGATTTTTTTTATAAGAAGTTTGTTAAGTAGGTGTTTTTCGTTGATACGTTTTGCGTTGATATTTTTTTTTACGATTTTTTAACATTTTCTAGAATAATAAGATTATGTTTGCGTGAACAGATTCCAAAATAGTGGTTAGTGAATTTGGTTATGCAGATACTGCTTTTTTCAAAGGTGACAAATACCTATATAAATGGAAGAAATTACTGCGATTTCTCCTTAGCTCTCATATAAGATATTTGTCACTTTTGTTTTTTTGATTTGTTTTTTGGTACTTGTAATTGTCTACTATAGCTGTGGGTTATAATACATTTCATGATCAGATGGAATATTGTTATTATTTTTTTGTAATACTGATTTATCATAATGCGCGTAAACATGTTGATGCTTTTTACCTATTGATTCGATTATATCCACAAAATCTTGGCTATCAAGCTTATTTCCCTTAATAATCTTCAATTTTTGAATTGTGGCCATAGAATATTTTGAATTGTTGCATGCTTTAAAAAAATCTTCGTCGAGTCCTTTTCTATTTACCGGCATACATTGTACTTTGCAATTATCTTTTCGGTTTTCCCAGAATGTTAAAAGTTCCTTATATTGGTCATTGTTATAGCTGTTTTCAGATTCATCGAATAACGTTTTATTGTTTTCACTTTCTATAAATTGTAGTAACTTTTCTTCTACCGTTTTATCGGTGACAATATTGACTTTAAAAGCATTGCAACGGGCGACGTTTAATGTATATTGTGTTTTTAAAATTTTCAATACTGTGGCAAAATTTTCTAACAATTTAGGATTGTTGTGTCCGATGTAGTTTCCATCTACCATTGTTTTGATATCTATTTTCGGGCCTTCGACTTGGTCAAGCCTGTTTATTGGAAATTTCCCGTTATGCGTATGATATTGTTTAAATTTCTTTAATGTTTCATATGCAAGATAACCTCCAACGGTCGGAGAATAAAACACAAATAATTGATCGTAATTGGTTGGTTTTATAGGCATAATGTTATTACATGCATCAATTATTCCTAAAGAATTTATAATCGAGTCCTTTTCTACAGCATCTAAAATTTTTGGTCTGCGATGCGGAGCAAAAAATATCATTTCTTCGATACGGCCTTCATAAAGACCATCATTATTTTTTTTACCTGTGTTGTGTAATTGGTGTGATGCGAAACTTGCAACGTCACAGCTACATTCCTGTGCGATTAAAATTATTTTTGAGTTTCGGTAGTGCCATGAATCGAGATATTCAGCAAGTTTTTGTCCTACTCTGCTTATTGTATTAAGTAAATTTCCGTTCCATAGAAAAGAAATGAGATGAAGTATTTTAAATTCCTGTTGTTGTTCTTTGGTACTGTTATAGTGCTCAACATATGCCTTTGCATAATTCATAAAGCTTTGAAATATCAGACTTGTCGGGTCATAATAATCTTTATGACAACCGCTTTCTCCTGATGTTCCGGTGTTACGAACGATAACAAATACAATACGACCATCACTATTTTGAGGTTCTTCTTGATGTGTATCGGCAAATAAATATCGATATCTCTTCCTGATCGATTCTTGGCGATAACCACGGTCTTCTTGCCAGCCCGTATGGCCACAAAGATCTTTCCAGCGAGTATATGCTCGGTCGATTGTTGCAAAATAGTTTTGTTCCGGTTTATTTTCCAAAGCCAAATAATATGGGTCTTTGTTGTCACTATTTTTCATATAGAGATTGGCGCCATAATTGCGTAGCGATCGTAAGATTTTGATATTAGTGCTCAATGGTTTAAGAATATGTAACGGAGTGTTGTTGTTTTCGTCTTGTATGTTTGGATTGAAATTATTATGTAAAAGATGTACTAAAATTTTTTTTGCGTTTTGTCTTTTACAATCATCCTGGGGATTATCATTTAATGTATTACAAATAATATGTAATGCATTATTATTGCTTTTGACTTCATCTTCATAATCATATATGTCTAATTTTTTTAATAATCCTTCTACGTGGATATTATTATTATTTGTACAGGCTTCATGAAGTTGTTTGATAAAATCTTCTTTTATCAATTCACTCATACCGTGCATATGAACAGAAGATACCCCAAGCAATAGTATTGCAATATTTAACACTATAGTATGTCTTGTCATTTTATTACCCCCCATTTGTTGCGCGCTTACGCTTCAAATAAAGATAGTATGATTTTTTTGTTCGGCAAACAAGATTTTACTATGAAAGTGTCGAAATAATCGAATAATTTTACTATTTTTTTTCTTTGAAAAATGACCCGTTGTTTTTACCGAAAAACGGTGATTAAATAAAGGGACAATGTGCGATCGAGCATTAATTTCAAACTACGGGGTCTTACGGATGGTGGTCGATTGACGATGCCAGCTCTTGCAGCATCATAACTTGCCCTCTTACCAGGGTCCCCGAGTATTTCATAGGCTCTACCGACTTTCTTGAACATTTCTTCAGCCTTTTCTTTATTGTCTGGATTTTTATCGGGGTGCCATTTGAGCGCTAAAGCTCCATAGGCTTTTTTTATTTCGGAAGCGTTAGCGGTGTTTGAGATGCCCAAAATTGCATAATAATCCTTTTGTGCATCTTCGTCGCTTATGTAAATGCCTTCTTTTGTTGGGGCAGTAGCGCCATTTTCCAACAAAAAATTAACAATATCATCATTATAAGCGTACTGAAGCGGTGTTTTTCCGTTATCAGCTTCTGCATTAACCTTTGCTCCTTTTTGCACAAGCAACTTAACTATGTCGAGATTTTCTTTCCTAGTAGCTTCATGAAGAGGTGTCTCGCCAGAATCTTGGAGGCGAGAATTTACAATGGCCCCTTGATTAAGAAGGAACTGAACCATAGCAAGACTATTATCATGATTAAACTCTATGGCCTTGTGAAGAGGTGTCTCCCCATTGTTATCTTGCGAATTAACATCGGCACCTCTATGTAAAAGTAATTGGATGATCGCAAGATTATTATTATTTTGATTAAGCGCAGCGCCATGGAGCGACGTCCATCCATCCCCACTTTTTGCGTTAACATCGGCACCTCTATGTAAAAGTAATTGGACGATCGCAAGATTGTTATCATTTTCATTAAGCGCAGCGCCATGGAGCGACGTCCACCCATCCCCACTTTTTGCGTTAACATCGGCATCCTTATCCAAAAGTAATTGGACGATCGCAAGATTATTGTTATCATTTTCATTAGAAGCAGCGCCTAAAAGTGGCGTATTGCCGTCATTATCTTTCATGTTAACGTCGGCATCCTTATCCAAAAGTAATTTGACGATCGCAATATTATTTTTTTCTTTATCATCGATAGCGTAGTGTAAAAGAGTTTTTCCCGTATTATCTTTTTCATTAATATTGATATCTTTCTGTAGTAACGATTTTAAGGCTCCTATGTTACCCGATTTTATGGCATAGCGGAGAAAACTGAATAGGTCAGGTTTGGCAGTTTTACCTTCAATGCTACGTTCTTTCTTCCCATAAAACCAATTTTTGAAAGCAGCAAGGGCATGATAGAGGTAATTTTTTCTGTCAGAGGGTGTATCAGAAGAAGATGAAAATGCGCAGGTAAAAACTGACAATAATATAAAAACTTTTTTTGCTTTTAACAATTCCATTGCGAACAATCCTTTTTAAAACAAAATTCAGATTTGTTAATTTATATAATATATTATTTACTATTTGAAAATGAACAATTAAGAAAAAAGTGAGTTCTTTATGTGATTATTGCATCCTTTTTTATTGACTTTAGATTGAGGACACGTCCCAGTTACGACATTGATTCTTTTTTAATCGTCTCAAGTTCTGATGTACATACTTTAAAGAGCTGTTTATTATTACGCGCTACAATGACCGACTCGACGTTTTTTTTCGATCCTGAAGCAGTAAAATTATACGATCCTAACCAAATGAGCTTGCTCAACTTATCAAGAATATTGTTTTGAGAAAAGAGAGCTATTTTGTGGTGCATTTTTTCACCAAGGATTTTTGTTTTGTGCACAAAAATAGGCACGTCATGATTTTTGAGTTCATCGAGTTTGTTGAAATTCAGCGACTGCTGATCAATGATTACTTCAACAGCCACGCCGCGTTTTTTGGCACGAGAGAGTGAATTAATGACGTTATAATCCGTGAGCATATACGTCGAAATAAAAATCTTTTTTTGTTCGTTATTGATCAATGAGCACAGTGTTTTACCAAGATCTGTTGATCGTGAAAATAAGGGGTATACAGTTTGATTTTTTTTGAATTGTATTTTTGACTGTTTTTCAAGCGAAAGCGCACTTTTATGAAAAAATCTGACCTTGTTGAAGCGTTTATAGGTTTTGCGAAAGCTGGAAAGGCTTCTTTTTATAAAGAAAAAAGATTGAATTTCTACCAAAGGCACTGCGATGAGGACAAGCCCAAAGAGGCAAAAAAGAGGAAATTTTGTAAAAAACGATCGAAAGAAAGTGTGATTTTTATTCATTTTTAATCCAGTTAGATAATATTATTATTTATAATTCTATCAAAAGGAACGGAAAAATCAACTTAAGAATTTTCAATTTGCATATTTCAATATATATTGTTGAATAATATGGGGAAATAATGAAAAGGGCTTGATTAATGCCTGCTTTAGGTGTGAACACAGGATAACAAGTAGGAATTAAAGATAACAGGGATTGATTATTTCAAGCCACAGCATTTTTTATATTTCTTGCCTGATCCACAAGAACAGTTATCATTTCTACCAACCTTTTGACTTGCTCTTTGCTCAGGCAACCCATTTTTTTTGGTGTCAATTGTTTGTGCTGAAGAAAGCTCAAGCTCATTCAGTTCCTGTTCGCGTCGATGCCGAATGATGGCTTCATCAAATTTTGAAACATCAGGATGAAAAATTCTCTGGAGAATGTCATATCGGATACTCGTGACCATCTCTTGAAACATATCAAAAGCTTCTCGCTTATATTCAATGAGTGGATTTTTTTGACCCCATCCTCGCAGACCAATGCCTTCCTTGAGATGATCCAAATTGAGCATGTGATTTTTCCATGCATTATCAATTGTTTCCAATAAAAACCATTTTTCAGCTATAGACATAACATGTGCGCGTTCTTCCGTTTTATGCATTGAGTAGCGATACTCAAGAAATTGAATGAGCTCAGTTTCTATTTTTTCAGATTCATGCGAAATTGCCCGACTTTGTATTTCCTGAAGGTCGATTCGGGTTAACTCGTGTAATCGTTGGCAGACGAGTTGCTTTTCCTCTTCGCCTACCTTATGCCTTGGCGCATAATTTTTTATGATATCCTGTACTGCTTTTACAATAAAATCAGCAATGAGCTCTGTAACTTTTTTGCCCATGAGTGCGTCAAGTCTGTGGTTATAAATAACAACTCGCTGCTGATTTAAGACATCATCGTATTCAAGAAGATGTTTACGAATTTCGAAATTATGTTTTTCAACCTTTTCTTGAGCCACTTCAATTGCTCTTGAAACCCACGCATGTTCAATAATCTCATCATCTTTCATGCCACCAATTTTAACCATATACTCCTTAATCGCTGATCCGAAAACCCTGATTAAATCATCTTCAATCGAAATATAAAATCGAGATTCACCCCGGTCTCCTTGACGTCCAGATCGCCCACGTAACTGATTGTCAATCCGTCGACTCTCATGGCGCTCGGTTCCAAGAATATACAAACCGCCCGCTTTTTTTGATTCTTCGGTTAACTTAATGTCGGTACCACGACCCGCCATATTGGTTGCAATAGTAATTTTGCCTGGCTCACCTGCATGAGCAATAATCTCAGCTTCCCGTGCATGTTGTTTTGCATTCAGAACCTCATGCGGAATTCCAGAGGAGGTCAAAATTGAGCTGAGCAATTCAGATGTTTCAATTGAAATCGTACCGATCAAAACCGGCTGTCCTTTTTTGTACCGCTCTTTAATATCCTCGATAATCGCCTTATATTTTGTATTTTTTATTAAGAAAATAAGATCTTCCTTGTCTTCTCGAACCATGGGTTGATTGGTTGGAACCGAGATGACATCGAGTTTGTAAATAGAGTGGAATTCTTCCGCTTCAGTTTGTGCAGTACCAGTCATACCGGCCAATTTTTTGTACAAACGAAAATAATTTTGCAGGGTGATTGACGCAAGCGTCTGGCTTTCTCGTTCAATTTCGACATGTTCTTTTGCCTCAAGTGCCTGGTGCAAACCATCGCTAAATCGTCGCCCCGGAAGTACACGTCCTGTAAATTCGTCAACAATGAGAACTTGACCATCTTGCACTATGTAGTCGACATCACGTTTAAATAATGCGTGGGCCTTGAGCGCTTGCATCACATGATGAAGTAATTGTGCATGTTCAAGTGCGTATAAGTTTTTTATTGAAAAAAATGCTTCAATTACATCGATGCCAAGTTCGGTATACGTTACTGATCGTGCCTTTTCATCAACTTCGTAATCCTTTTCTTTTTTTAATTTAAGCACGGCGCGATTTGCATCATGATAAAGCGAACTTGCAATTTCAGCAGCTCCAGAAATAATGAGTGGTGTTCGTGCTTCGTCGATCAAAATAGAATCAACTTCGTCGACAATTGCATAAAATAATGGGCGTTGCACAAGGGAATCAATGTCGAATTTCATATTATCGCGCAAATAATCAAAACCGAGCTCGTTATTCGTTGCATACAAAATATCTGATTGATACGCTTTTTTTCGTTCCGCATCATGCATGTTATTTTGGAGCGCAGAAACAGTGACACCAAGCATTTTAAAAATTGGACCCATCCATGTTGCATCGCGATGTGCAAGATAATCATTCACGGTAACAAGATGTACACCTTTGTCTGCGAGTGCATTGAGATAGAGTGGCAATGTTGCGGTAAGCGTCTTTCCCTCACCAGTTTTCATTTCAGCAATCTTTCCCTGATGTAATACCATACCTCCAAGAAGTTGCACATCAAAATGTCGCTGACCGAGAGTTCTTTTTGCAGCTTCACGCACGGAGGCAAAGGCTTCCGGAAGTAAACTGTCGAGCGATTCTCCTTTTGCATTCCGTTCTTTAAAACTGAGTGTTATTTCAGGAAATTTTTCATCAGCAATGCTTGCAAAGTGAGATTCAAGTGCGTTGATTTTATCTACAATTGGTTGCAAACGTTTTAATTGTCTCTCATTTGCTGTTCCAAGAAATTTCGCAAGAAGGCGCGCAAACATAATAGTCCTTACAATTTTGTGATGTTTCAGAAAGAAAAGTATAGCATGAAAAGCATATCTTCTCAATCATTTGTTATTGCGATGATGTGTTTTTTGGGACTAACGTAAATATAGTTGCGCCCGTAATAAAACCTGCATCACAAAGACATGTTTTATTTTCTGGAATACGATTTTCAAAAAGTACAATTTCATGATTTGCGTATTTGTTTTGATTTTCAGAACACAGTGCATTTCGTATTACAGCGCAAAGATCCTTGGTGTATATAAGACTGATTTTGTTTATACAAGGCGATAGTTCAGCGCGATAGTAGTCAAAATTTTGCTTGAGTATACTGTTTACCTCTTTTGTTTCTGGATCAATAACAAGAAAGGATACTATGAGTTGGTCCTTTTGTTTTGTTACGGAGTTTGGTGTAGGAAACAATATCGATGTCTTCTTCGAAGGTTTGTTTTTGTGAGAATTTCTTCCTTTAATATAGGAGAAACCACCCAACATGAAAAGACCGATGACTCCTACTGTGTAGGTGAATAATTGGTGTTCTTTAATATGTCGTTTTATTTTTTTATAATCAATGCTGAGACTCGTGGAAGATTCTGTGATGTTACAGATGAAAACAAAAAAAAGAAACGATATATAACGCATGCAGAGATCGTAAAAACAGATTTTCTCTTTTTTATCACAAAATATTTGTGAAGTGCAATCGTATGGAAAAATAACCTTAATTGCTCGTTACGAATACGTTCATGAAATACATCCATTCACATAAATTCACAATGGAAAATACCTGTTTTGTAGCATTTGAATCATTCCCGAGTTTGGCATCTTGTGCGATTTGAACTAATACACTGGAAGCATGTATTGCGAATGTCATATTCATGATACCCTGTACGAATCTTGTTTTTGTTTTTTCTTGTTCAAAAATAGGTAACAAGTCAAACGTAGCAACTGCCGCAACTACGTATAATGCACAAATTCCCTTTTTACTTTTCGTAATTGTTTTTACGCAATTTGCAAATGGACTGTTTATGATATCACTAAAGATATCACAGTAACTGTTACTCGCAATTAACAAAAATAAAAGAGATCTCTTCATCACTTCCGATCGATACATTGTGTGTCATTTCATTGTACATTTTTTCTTAATAGCGTCAACAATTGGGATGTTGGATATCCTTTTTAAATTTTGATAGGTAATCCACTAGTTTGACTAGTGAGACTTGCAAGGCTAGGCCGTAAGGATTTAGTGTTTAGATATGGAGAACGTTTTTGGGCCCGTGGCTATGCTGTATCAACAATTGGATTTGAAGCTGACAAAATTATCGCTTATGTAAAAAACCAAGAACAGTTGGATGGCCATGGATCCGATGAAACCGGTGAATTTTAATTTTTTATAACATTATATTTTAATTAACGGCAGTCCTATGGACTGCTCATAACCGTCAAGCCCCTCGCTTGCCGCAGGGGCTCCTTACTCATGCAGCAATAAAAAGTATGATCGGTGGAATCAAGGATAGGATGGAAAAACTGTAAAAATAGAGTTTCTCTTTTTTACCATGAAACAAAATCAAAACACAATTATATACCCGAAAAACAATTTTCGTTTAGACCGCTTGAAAATTAAAATGTTTGAGTTCTAAAATTTGTTTACCTTCAAGAATAGCATTCCATTTGGCATTATTTATGTCGGCTTTTATATCGGCATACCCGTTTCCATTAGTCTTTGTGACTAATGTATTGACAAGCTTGGTAGAATCTTCAAATTGCGGCAAGAGTGAGTTAATAAATTGTTCGCGTGATTCTCGACCAGGTACAGGGAACTCTATTTTCATATCAAGTCGTTCGCCTCGTTTGATTGCCTTATCAAGAACTTCGGGGCGATTAGTTGCAACACATAATATGACATTTTTGCAAGAACGAATATCTTGAAATTTCTCTAGGAGTAAGTTCAAAATATCCGTTTTAGAAGACCCCTCGTAAAGGAAAGATTCTCTCGCTGTTGCTAGAGAATCAAATTCGTCAAAAAAAATTACAATTGGTTCGTTTTTCTTTGCCTCTATCGCGATCACATCGAAAATATGATTAACATTTTTTTCAGCGACCCCCTGAAGATGATGTGAGATATCACTGCATTTAATGGATGCAAAAGAAGCATCAAAAGCAGTAGCAATTTTTTTTGCATAGCTTGTTTTCCCTGTTCCCGGTAGCCCATAGAGCAAAAATCCTTGAGGAAGCTCGACGCCCCAGGAGTCTATTAACTCTTTTGGGATTGGTTTAATGATGTAGTCTCCAGTTTCGGTATTCGAAACTGGAAAATAGTTTTGTAAAATTCTGATAACGTTTTTTTGCTGTTCTGTCTGAATAAACTGATTTTTTTCAGGTTTAATTCTTTGAAATTTGACTTGGGAGAGTTTCGGGGAGAAAGCCTCCTTTTGGAATCTTTTGGAATACAAACTGCTCAATAATGTTACACAAATAATTGATGTTTCATAAATAATTTTTAGAGCAATGCAGTTTCTTATAAAAATACATGTTTGTTCTAATTCTTTTTCAACAGAGCGTTCTAGTTGCAGCCTTTTTGTGATGGGTGCCTCTTCGCTTTGGATTTGTATCGACCAGGAGAAGAGAAATGAAAAAAGTAATACTATTAAAAATTTTATTTTGAAAAATGTGGACATAAAATAATTTCCTAGGAAAGCTTTAAACTTGAAAATATCAAATTTGCAGTATTATCAAATGTATTTCAACATCATATATTGAATTTTCATTGTACATTTTTCCCTGTATTTGTCAATATTCAATTAATATTTGCATGCCTTTTAACAAAGTATTTTACGAAAAAAATGAATATCAGACATAACAAGCATCCAACCGTGATATTGATTAACAATGATTTCATAACCTGGGGCATAATCCCAATCAGCAAAAATAGGAGTGTTGTTGAAATGATTGCGGGCAACGCATAAATAATTTGGCTTTTGGAGTGCTGCAGTGGCGATATTTCGGTAACAGTTGCTGTCATAACCGTCGTTTCTGAAAATGGTGAAATATGATCGCCACACACACCACCTGAAAAAATTGCACCAAGCGATGGAAGTAAAAAGGGTATTTGTTCTGCTGCGGAGGCATAGGTTATTCCTGCGGCAGACGTAAGCATTTGAATAATAAGAGGAATCATAAGTGCAAATGTACCCCAAGACGTTCCGGTTGCTAGTGCGACAAGTAATGATGTGACAAAAACAGCAAATGGAATAAATGAATGGCTGATATAAACAAGAAGTGTATTTGCTAAATAGACTCCAGTCATTAAATCTCGTCGAACAAATGCGCTAAAAATTGATGCCAAGCTTACTAATGCAATTGCATTTTTCATCAAATTGAAACCGCCACTGACGAAAGAAGATACCTCGAACAAGCGCACATTTTCTTGTTTTAATTCATAAAAAAAGAGAGAGACAAGTGCAATAAAACTGCTTATAAACAGTACGTAAAACGTAGAATGATTTAAAGAGAGCGCGGTAAAAATTGAATTACTCCCACCAAATACAAAACAATCGCCAGTATACAATAATCCAATAAATGTTGACGCAAGGAGAATAACGAGTGGAATGGCGATATCCAGAGCAGGTATATGTGTCTGAGTTGTGCTTTGAAGAGCAGAAGTTTTATGTCCAGAGGTAGGTAACATATCTATTTTAGATTGTACAAAAAACCACACTGAAAAAATGGTGAGTATTGAATAAAAATTATATCCCATGCTCTGTGCATAAAGAAACAGAGGGTCGCTTGCAATGGCAGTGGTTGCCGTACTATTTGCATGCACGCCAGCTTGATATAATTGTGAGACAATTTCTGCAGCCCAACTTGAAATAGGAATCAATATGACAAGAGGTCCGCTCAATGCATGCACAAAATAGGCGATACGCTCCTTTGGAATAACAAATTTCTTTGCAAATTGATTTGCGAGAAATCCAACCGTCAAAATACTCAAATAATCATCGATGCTAAATAAAAAGGAGAGAAGCATGCTGGTATATTCGCCCATTCTGGCAGTTTTAATAAATGAACGTTTTTGATTTTTACTTCTTTCTTTGCGAACTACCCTTTCTTGAATTGTTGATAAAATGCTGATAATGCTGCCAATGCCGATAAGAAAGAGAAATAACATAATGACGTTGAGATCGGTAAAGTAGATATATACTTGTTTGAGCAGAAGATCGATCATAAGGATTGGATTTGCGTGTGCAATAATGAGTAATGCAGCAGCGATGCCCGAGGCAAATGCTTTTAAAATATTACCGGTAATGCATGCAATAATAAAAAGTACGATCGGTGGAATCAAGGATAGGATGGAAGGATTCATAAAAACCTAGAAATTGTATTGAAAGAGAGTGAATTTAAATAAAAAACAGAAAAGGAAATAAATATCAAATGGCCCGAACGGCCTTTTTGCCTGAAGAATAGATAAAGAATGAAAAATTATAAATCATTAATATTTAGGTTAAAGTAACACGTACTGCTATTGTACAAAAACTGCGATTGCTTGTGAAGTCCTTGTGATATAAAACAAAGAATATGCGCCTATCCTTTATTAAGAAAGTGCAATTAAATCGTATGGGAAGCGATTAATCCTGAATGCAAGATTGGTAAGTAAGAAGGTGAAAGAATAATTTCTCAGGTATGTCCTGATCAGTCTTGAATATTACTCCTATAAAATTACCGTTTTGCTCTTCTGATTTCAAATATATATTTTCTCCTGTTGACTTGACATCTTCATCGAGCGATCGTCGAATTGTCCATCCGATATAGCAGGAAATAACGTCGAGACCAGGATGTTCGTCATCAGCGTATTTTGGCGTAATATCATAGTTCAGTTCCTTTTTGTAGATAGAATCTGCAGTGCTTTTAATCGCATTGAGAAATTCAATATCGTGTTTATTGAGAAGCATGTTCTCAATGTTGCCCGAACAGTCAATGTTTCGAGGGGGTATTGATGGAAATCTGAACCACAAGTTGACATTGGAGTAATATCTGTTTTTTATGTCCGGAATATAGGTGAGAAAATCACTTGCACTTCCATTTTGTTTGACCTTTGTTTTGTAATGTTCAAATGATGCAAAAAAAATTGCGAGCCTTGCCGAATCTCCTCTTCTTTGTTCCGCCGACGGATCATCCATGGTGAAGATAGAGGATGAGAAAAATGCTAATGCAGTTATGAGTATTGCTATTTGTTTATTCATACCATTCCCCCTTTTGAACCATCATAATAAAAATTATTCATAAGATCTTCAAGTATTTTCAAATTTTCTTTTGCTTGAGAGGGAGCATCATTTTTTTGTTTTGTGATGAGCTCAAGTGGCGAATGCATGTTAAATATACATGCACATCAGACTACTCAAAAAAAGGTCAATGTACAAATTTATGGTGATTTGATTGTCGATAAGAGCATTGCGATACAAGCATCTGCCGAAATATTGTCAGCATCCGCTTCATATGTCCTCATGATACGATGGCGCAATACCATCGGAGCAATGTATTTGACGTCATCTGGGGTGACGTAGTAACGGCCCCGTAAAAACGCACGAGCTTTTGCAGCATTGTACAATGCAATCGAACCTCGTGGTGATACGCCATACGCAAGATAGGGAATCAGTTTTTCAAGGCCGTATTGTTTTGGTTGTCGTGTTGCAAAAATCAAATTAGTAATATAATCAACAATTTTTTCATCGACATACACATGACGCACTAATTCTTGCGCATTGATAATATCCTCTTTTGACATAACATGGGCAATTGTTGTTGTATGTGACGATCGGGTGATAATTTCACGCTCTTCTTGTATTGTTGGGTAATCGATGTGAACTTTGAATAAAAAACGATCAAGCTGAGCTTCTGGAAGTCGATATGTTCCCTCCTGCTCAACCGGATTTTGTGTTGCAAAGACCAGAAATGGTTCATCTAAATGATATGAGTGATTTCCGATAGTGACCTGATGTTCTTGCATTGCTTCAAGGAGTGCTGATTGTACTTTGGCAGGAGCACGATTAATTTCATCAGCCAGAATGAAATTTGCAAAAATTGGACCTTGTTTTGTGTCAAATTCTTGTGTTTTTGGATTGTAAATCATCGTTCCAATAACATCGGTTGGGAGTAAATCTGGTGTAAATTGAATTCTATTAAACGAAAGTCCGAGTGTTTTTGAAACTGCCTTGATCATTGTTGTTTTTGCAACACCAGGAACACCCTCTAAAAGAATGTGGCCATTACACAAAACAGCGTTTAAAATTGTTTCAATCGCATGTTTTTGTCCAATGACAACTTTGCCGATTTCAGCTTCGATTCCATAGAATCGATTGGATACTTCTTTGATTTGTTCAATAGCTGCATGCGTCGGAGTTATGCGAGACATAGACACTTTCACCTATTTTATTCTTACAGTACCATAGTACTATGAAGGCCATTATTTTGCAAAGCTATACAAAAAAGGATCACCCATGATTTTATCTGGAAAAGAAATTAAGCGTAAATTAGGAACTGATATTATTATACGCCCATTTTATGATACGCAACTTGGCCCAAACAGTTATAATTTACGGTTACATCATGAACTGATGATATATAAAGATTCGGTCCTTGATATGAAAAAAAAACATGAAACTGAGATGATTACTATGCCAGAATCCGGTTTTATTCTGCAGCCGGGAAAGTTATATTTGGGCAGAACGGTAGAATATACTTATACGAATCATCTTGTTCCGATGCTTGAAGGACGATCATCAATCGGGAGGCTCGGTTTGTTTATTCATATTACTGCCGGTTTTGGTGATGTTGGTTTTGCGGGTTATTGGACGCTTGAGATGTTTTGTGCGCAACCGGTTATCGTATATCCCCACGTTGAAATTTGTCAGATTTTTTATCATACCATTGAAGGTGATTTTGTTCCGTATCAGAGCAATAAATACCAGCATAATACCGGTATTCAACCAAGTCTTTTATATAAAGAGTTGACCAATCAGCAAAAATAGAATAGAAAATAATGATTTAGCCGTTTGATCCTTTAAACATGAGCTTAAGCATGGAAGTTGTCCGATCTTCAAGAAGGACCAATTCTTCTTTATTACTATCCTGTATTGCTTTTTTCTTTGCTACTTTTTTTGGTTGCGTCTCGATTTCAGGTTTTTTTCCTGGAGTCTCAGGTGTTTCTGGTTGTTTGTTCAAAAAAATTGGAATCAATAGCGTGATCGATTCGATTGTACCACGTTCATTTTTGATATATGTAATGGTAATACGGATGTGAGATATATCCTCAAATTCAGTCTTTTGTGATTTTTTTTCTGCCGTTTGATTTTGTGATTCCTGTTTTTGTTCTTTTAAAGACCACTCATCAAGCAGTATAAATGGTATCTCGCCCTCCTTTTTTGTTTCATCTTTTGATTTTTGTTTCACAAATTGGACAGTGCATTTTGTAATATTGTCTAGAAACGCAACAGGAGGAGCTTGAAATTCTCTTCGTTTTGATGATTCTTGAGTTTTAAGTTCACGTGTCAACGTGTATGTTTTTTTTGTTTTATCTGACAACAGTAATGTATAGACAATCTCAGTGGGCACATGATGTTTTTTATATTCGCGTGCGTTTACGGAAAAAAATCGCAGCTCTTGAATGGTATTATCAGGTCCACGCCCTATTTGAATCGGTGGAGTTACCTTTTTTTGTTTTTCCTTTTCTTCAGATTCTTGCGCTGCATATTGTGTTGTGATGCCAGAAAAGTCATAGGTAAGTTCTTGTGCTAATGTACCAATGAAAAACCCATCTCTTACTCGTCTTTCGACAAAAAGACGGGCGAGTGAACTTTGTTGTAACACACGATTGAGTGTAACGACCAAAAAAGAGGCGATGATCAATGTGATCATGAGTTCGATCAGTGTAAATCCGGACTTGTTTCGTGCGCACATGTCATCCACCCTGTTTTGTTTCTTTGGCTGTATTTGCTTCTTTGGCACCTTTTTTTGGTTGCGGTTCTTTTGCTGGCGGTAATACTGTATGAAACGTGATAAGTTCTTGTGTGAATTCTCTTCTGGATGTTTTGTCTTGTATAAAAACGCGTTCGGCAAAAAGAAATGGTTGTGCAAATTCACTTTTCTCTGCAGATGGAGTTCGAGTAAAAAATATTGTTTTTTGCATATCTAAAACTTCTTGTCGTTCAAAATTCTCCGCGTGATCAGCATACAGTCTGGATTCGTATAAAAATCGTTGCAGTGCGATTTGATCAAGCAAACGAGCTTCTTGCTTTCCGACAACGTCAATCGTTCGTAATAAAAGGCGCATCAATGGCGTGATGATAAGTGTTGCGACAAGAAGTGCAAACATTGTTTCAATGAGCGTAAAACCTTTTTTTGTATGTCTCATAATCGCTCTATGAGTTGTCCGGTGAATGGGTGTACATCATATATAAATTCTGTTCCCGGTTGGTCGGTTTGTGCAATCACAATTGTTGTTTGCTGAGCGATACCGCGATCATTCATGAAAAACCAACTTTCAGTTGTCGCACCACCAATAAAACGTGCCATTTCATCAAATCCATCAACAATAAACCGTTTGATTCGTATGTCTTGTGGTATGTATATTGTGGTTGCAACGTGAGGCACTTTAAGCGGTACATACTCAAACTCGTCTTTACTTTCAGAAAATTTCCCTTGATAAAGAGATATAGTTTTTTTCTCAAAGTTAAAGAGAATCTGATGTGGTTTTGCTTGGGTGACGGATTGCTGCCATGCGAAATGCAGCAATCCGTTTAATTGTTCAATGGATTCTGACCGCTGTTTTGAAGCATTTTTTTTCATAAAATTTGGCAGTACTAACACACTGACAAGCCCCAAAATTGCGAGCACAATCATAAGTTCAATAAGTGTAAAACCCGTTTTTTTCATTACTCCGCTGCTCGGATATATTCTTCTTTTGGAGCGCCTTTGCCATTTGGTCCATATGAATACAAATCATAACCGGTTTGTGTTCGTTCATATCGGTATGCATTTCCCCATGGATCCTCCGGGATTTCTTTGTCGTCCGTATATGAACCGTCCCATTTCTTTGCTGCTTTTTCATCAGAAGGTTTTTTGACCAGATCTCTCAAACGCTCAGGGTAATCGCCAACATCAACTTTATACATGGTAATCTGATTTTTGATTGTTTGCATTGCAAGTCGTGCAGTTCTGATTTTTGCTTTGTTGAGCATCGTACCAAAGCGAGGAATAAGAAAATACATGATCAAACCTAGTACTGCTAACACAATCATAAGCTCAATGAGCGTAAATCCTGGCCGTAAAAATCGCCTATACCTCTGCATCTGTATACTTTCGAGCATAAATGCTCCTTTCGATAGTAATTGTACTTTTTACATTGCCTACATTGCATTGCCCATTTCCGCCATTGGTAGCATAACGGCCAGGACAATACCTCCGACAATAATTGCCATGAAAAACAACATAATCGGAGTAACAAGACTTGTTAATTGATCTATTTTTTCAGACAGTTCTTTTTCATAATTTACCGCAACGGTGTTTAACATCGCATCAAGTTGTCCACTTGATTCACCGGTTCTTATTAAATAAATCGCAATGAGAGGAAACATTTTTGTTTTTTCAAGATAATCTGCAATGCGTCCTTCTTTGACAATGTCTTCCCGCGCTTGTGAAATTGCGGTTGCAAGGACCGAGTTGTCGATGACGTGGGTAACTATTTTAAGTGCTTCGGCCAAATGAACGCCGCCTTCTAAAAGCATCGACAATGTATAGCTAAATTGAACAACCGCTCCCGTTTTTGTGATATAGGAAACGAGCGGTAATTTTAGTTTGATTTTATCGATCATTCGTTTGCCCCACGTTGTTGAACGAATGTATAAAAATCCGATAACAAGGGAAACTATTGAAACTCCAATGGCAAAATAATGGGCGATCAAAAGATTTGAGATTGCAAGCGCAATTGCCGTTGGCGTTGGCAAAGCTTTCCCTTGCGATGCAAGGCCACCAACAAGTTGTGGTACAACAAAGGTGAGTAATCCGACAGAAATAGCGATTGCAATAACAAGTTGTATGAGCGGTTGGCGTAATGCGCCCACAACTTTTTTTCGAACTTCTTGTCGTCGCTCAAGATAAGCGGTAAGACGTTGTAAAATAAGCTCCAAATTACCACTTTGTTCTCCGGCGCGAACAAGTTGAACGTATAAATTTTCAAAAACATACGGATATTTTTCAAGTGCATCGGCAAACGATACACCCTCTTTAAGGCGGTCACGAGCTTCAACAATAAGCGACCTCATTTTTCCTTTAAATTGATCAATCAGTAATTCGCAGGCTTGCAGGAGTGGAACGCCTGATTTTAAAAGAATCGCAAGTTGCTTTGTAAATAATATGACATCTGCTGAAGAGATTGCGGGTGTTAAAAGACGCTTAAAAAGCGAACCTTGTGCAAGTGTGCTTGAAGCCTGAATTGAAACAATATAAAATCCTTGGCGTACAATGATATCACGTGCTTGGGTAAGGGAAGCAGCGTCAATAGTTGCCCTGACTCGTTTTCCCGCTTTTGTATATGCCTGATATTCGTACAATGCCACGAATAATCCTTATTAATGTATGAATAATACACGCATTTTATTTAACCATATTTGTGCAAATTTGTACACAGAATGGAAAAACAATTTGATCACCAATGTTTTTATCGTGAAAGGAGGTGTTGAACAACACTCATGTATTGTGGTACCATAATACATGAATCTAAAACAAAAAGAATCATTGTATGACAGATATAGTATTTTTTTATAATTGTATGTCTATCATCCGACGAATTGTTCCCGTAGCGCTTATTTTGCTCGGAATACATATGCGTGCTCACGAATTTCAGTCAGCATATTCGCGTGATGAAATGGTGAGAATACAAAAGGAGATCAATGCACCAGATTATATTGAATCGGTGTTGCCCTATGATTTATCTCATATGACCTCGTTACTCAATTACAGTGGTACAAACGAAGATACCTCATACGTATATCTCAGATCGGTTATGAAAATGTACACCAATTTTTCCAAGCAGGTCTCATTTTTTGATGCTGATATGGTTTTGTTATTTCTTGATCGCTTTTCAAATAGTATGATGCCAATTTTGAATAAAACGGTATCTATTCCGTTGAATAAAAATAATGCATCGGTTCATGCGAATGTGTTGTACGAACAGCTGTTTGGTGCATTTAGCACACAATACAATGCGTTTAAAGAAGATCCGGAGCAATTTTTACACAATATATCTACCGATATAGCGCGCGGTGCAGTAAAGAATGGCGAATATATGGAATTACAGCAAAGCATTGTTCGCTTTCTTGAGCATGCACTGTCCAAGCTTTTGTTTGATCCAAATGATCATCAAAAATCATGGAACGTGGTGAAACAAGTAGCCGCGACGCTCTCATCATTAAAAGACAAGAAAATTATTGCTGATGCAAATGCGCTGGACGATATTTTGATTTCACTCTCCAGCAGATATACCTATTTTTTACAGATGTTTTCAGATACGTTGACGTATGATTTTTTGACGCAGCTCCAAAAAGAGATTACAACAACATCGTTGCCACTCTTTGCGTATGATACAAATGCAGTATTTGGGCGAAAGGCGCAACTTTCTTATACGATTCATGAATGCCTTCTGATGTGTGATGCGCTGGGCGAGCAGCAAATAATTGCAGAACAAAGTCGCATGGCTTAATCATTTGATTGTTTTGAATTGTAGTGTTTCAATAATTTTTCTTGACGATTCGGTGTTTTTTTGTATATAATGCAGATAGAAAGTTTTTTCTTCTGATTGATCATGATTACCAAAAATACTATTTTTTTCGCCCTTTTTTGCCTGAGCTATCCTGCGTTACTCTTTTTATCGATACAAGATCCATTACAAGATCCATTCGATATAAAAAAGGAGATTCCGCAGGTTTTTGATATTCAAGAAATTATTGAAAGAGAGTTTTTATATATCGAGAGGGAGCAAGAACCACTTTTGGAGGATATTAGGAGAAGGATGCCAGATGGTATGTATTTACTTTTTTTGAATGATTTAGGCAAACTGCATTTAGGAGGGCTTACCGATACTTTTAGAAATTTCTCTCTGATAATTAACAATTCAAGCTCGATTGAAGATCTCCTGTATTATTTTTATGTTCATCACGATGGATCTCATATCTTCAGAACATTATCTGGTTTTGACATAGAACAGAAATTTACCACCCCTGTTGAAAAATTTTTAAACAATGAATTCATAAGATCATTTAAAAACCACAAAGATTTGTCGAGTTTTTTAAAAGAAGGTATTGAGAAAAATTTTCTTGTTCCTGTTGTGGGTAAGTTCAAAGAATTGACTGATCGATTAAATGCTATTTTAACGGAAGATTTTTTTGTTGAAAGAATGATGTTTCTTAAGGCATTTCTACCAAACCAAATAGAAGAACAAAAAGAAAGTCTTAATGTGTTAAAAACAAATGAAGATTTTCAACAGGCAGGTGAGCAGGAATTTTTCAATGATTGGCTTCAATTACATGAGGTTGCTGATTCGTACGTTAAGGCGCTTAATATTGAGCAAATAGTAAATGAAAAAAAATTTGATAAAAATTTGGATGATAAGAATTTTAGTTTGATAGATCGACTAAGAAAAGTTGTAGAAGAGAAGGAATTGAAGATCCGAGATGAACACCATGAGTTATTGAGAGAAAAAATCAATCAATATAACAGTATCGGCAGAAAAATAGAGGTTTTGAGGTCGGTATATATTCCAATGTATTTGGCGATCTATCCTCAAAAGAAACCAAAAATCTCGAATCGTGTTAAAGCTTTGGTACTCTTGTCATTTTTTGTCGGCGGTGCTGGCGTCTACTACCTTTTGCCTCGCTTGTTTCCGCAATTTTCTTTAAGAAATTTCATTCTTTCAATAAAAAACTTGCCAACCAATCTTCGCGAGTTATTTCTTGAAAAGATAATGGGGCGGCGACCTATTCGGGTTCGGTGAAAATTTATTTACTCGATCGTTTTTATTGTAGTTTTTCATTTTTCTTGATCCGTCGGTGTTTTTTTTGGTATGTAATCCAGATGTAAAGTTTTTTCTTGGGCGGACTATGATCACAAAAAACACTGTTCTTTCCATCTTTTTTTGTCTGAGCTATCCCGTGTCGCTCTTTTTATCTGCACAAGATCCATTACAAGATCCATTCGATATAAAAAAGGAGATTCCACAGGTTTTCAATATTCAGGGAAATATTTTAACGAATTCGCCATATATTGCCAAGAAGTTAGGATTGTGTTTAGACGAGCTTGCCGGTTTCTCTGAGGGAATCAGTACTTCAAGCTCAATCGAAGATCTTTTGTATCATTTTTATATTAATCGCGATGGATCTTTGGTTTTCGAAACATTGTCTGACTTTGACACAAAAGAAATTTCGCATGACGATAGTTCGCCTGATTTTTTACAAAAAGATAGCGAGGAAAATTTTCTTGAGCCTGTTTTGAGTGAATTCAAAGTATTAGTTTATCGGTTTAATACCATTTTAACGAGCGAGTTTTTTGTTGAAAGAATGGAATTTCTCAAAGAATCTTTGCCAGAACAAATTAAAAAACAAAAAGAAAGTCTTAATGTATTAAAAAAAGATAAAGACTTTCAGCATAAAGACGGGCAAGAATTTTTCGGGAATTTGCTTTTGCTCCATGACAGTACTGATTTTTTTGTTAAGATGCTTGATATTGAGCAAATACTTACTTTAAAAAAATTTGATTACAGTAAGTTTGATTTGATGGAACGATTAAGAAAACTTTTAGAAAAAGAGGTACGGGATCTTACAGAGGAACACAGACAGTTATTGCAAGAAAAAATCGATCAATATGATAATACTATCGCCAGAAAAATGAAGGTCTTGAGATTGATATATATTTCAAGGTATTTAGCGATCTGTGCCCCAGAAGAAAAAATCGCACCAAAAATTTCTAACCGTGTTAAAGCTTTGTTATGCGTATCACTTGTTGTCGGTGGTGGTGCCTACATTCTGCCTCGATTATTTCCGAGACTTTCTTTAACCAACCTTCGCGAGCTATTTCTAAAAATAGCGGAAAAACGACTTCCTCGATTAAGATGAAAATTTAATCCTTAAGCCTTTTATGCAATTTTTTTACAATTGAGACTAAGATATTATTTGTGTTATGTTGATCGAAATTTCTATTATTGACATAAATCCTATTTTATTAAATAATCATGATCAGCAGTTTTTTTATTTACTTAATTCAGCTTGTCTGTAAAATATAAAGGTGAATTGAATCATTTTTATATTTTTGGGGTTGTTTATGTCGAGACACTATTTTTTTTATATAACTCTTTTCTTATGCGTTCTGTCTGTCGCAATTGGTGTATGCGCGGGAGACAGGCAAGATATTGTGAAACACCGTTTGGATGTGAATCCAGAATTGAGTTTGCCAAATGAATTTCTTGCTGATTTAGTTGACAACTGTGTGAATTGCTACAGTGAAATTGTTAATTCGCGCCCAGGTGAATTGGCGTATTGTAGAACAAACGCATTGGATGAGAATAAGAAGATTAATTTAAATAACATAATCAGTGATTTGAATAAGATTAAATTACTGAATTTTTCATTATATGAATTTATCACGAATAACAAAAATGTTATTAATTGTTTTGTAAATTATACCTATTTTTATGGAAAAAATACTATTGGCCGTATAGCAACATCAATTATGAATGGTGAAACATTGTGGAAGAACAGAAAATGCACAGATTTTAAATTGGATTTTTTGAAGGATTGTTTTCTTGATCATGAAATGAATGACAATCGTGTTAGTATTAAGAGTCACATAAAAAGATTGTTAAAAGTTATGCCAGTTTTCTTTGGATCAGCAAGTTTATCCCAGATAGGTCTTATTCAGCGTTCTATTGGGTCTTTAGTAGATCCATCTAAAATTGGTCTAAAGCACCAGATTGTTGCAGCCTATCTGTGGTCGCCCTTTGTCCTGTACTTTAACAGTAAGATTTCCGTGCGTATGGTTAATGGTATTTTGTCTGAGATATATAACGCACCTCAAAATAGTACCACGTATCGAAAGTTAAAAATAACAAAAAATTTTCTTAATAAATCTCAACATGTGAGGGATATTTTTTATGGGGGATGTTCTCGATATGTTATAAACTCAGCATTGTATGATCAAATGATTAAAGATCCTTTGGCGTCTGAAATTGTCACATCATTAGGTTCGATTGTGTTTCAAAGAACAAACTTTAAAAAATTGTTAAATAATCCTCTTGGTGTTGATATCACCTTATTATCGTTTCAAGAGGAAGCATCACAAATTCCATGTCTTTATGATCATATTATAGAATTTCGATGCCCAGATGTTTTTGAATTTGATTTTGTCAATCGATATGATGTCATGCTTAAAGGATTTGTGGAGTATTTGAGTACTCATCTTGGGAAAAACACTTTGGTTAAGGTTGTTGTTCGTAATAACAGGAATGTCCATACGCTGACTCTTTATGAAGATTTTCTTAAAATTTTGCAAAGTCATTCTATTGTTGCAAATAAAAAAATGAAAATTTTGGAGTGAGTTTGTCAATCAGGTTTCCGATCTGGTTGTAATAATCGTCTTTGTATAGCATTAAGATTGCGCGCAGGACATAGATGAAAAAAAGTACTACAATATATGCAGGTCATAGTTGTGGTACTTTTTTGATATTTATATGAATAAAAGCGGATTTATTTTTATTTACGTATTACTTCTTTCATTTTTAATTTTGTCTATCGGTACGTATGTTTTTAACAAAGGTGTAATCTTGCCACCGTTTGTCAAGGTAACTGGTGAGGAACAAAAAATTCGGGAACTCGCGCTCGGCGTTGTCCAGCAGTGCATTGCACAGTTAGCGATGCCAAAAAAGGAGCGTGGGGAAAAAACAACGGAAGAAAAAAAGGAAAAGAGTTCAGAAATTTCTCGAGATTTTGAGTTATTTTTTCCCGGCATAAATCGATGGCGCGATTATGTATTAAGGGAAGAAGTCGATGGTGTTGATGCAAATATTTCGATTTGTTTTACCTGTGAAGAGGGAAAAATTAATATAAACCATTTTTTTGATTTTAAAGAAAAGCGCCTAAAAAAAGAACCTCTCATCGATGAACTGTCTAAATTTCTTGAAACATTTCAAATTAAAGGGTTCAAAGAGCAGCTTGAGCAGTTTTTCAAAAAACGCGAAAAACCGCTCTTTGATATTACCGAGTTGTGTACAGAGGAATATTTTGAAAAACAATTTGGCAATCGAATCTTTTATATTCCACCAAAAAAAGGCGCTGAAGAGAAAAAGGAGATTTATCTCACCGATCTTTTTACCATATATAACTCGGACAGTACTCTGAACCCATTTTTTTTGTCGGATTCTGTAACGCAATTATTTGAATTGCGACGTGCGATTGCACAACCAATCGATGAACGAAAAAAACATGCAGAATCTTTAAAGGCGGAATTAAAAGAAACATTTTCTTGGGCAGCGGATTGGAAAAAAATTCTAGAGCCAATGTATCAAAAACCGGTTGGTCGCTATGAACAATTTTTTAAAAAAAATCTCAAATGCAATCTTTTTTCTGCGGTGTGCCGAGTACAAATTGGTCAACGAGTAGAAACAATTTTTGTTATATTTTCAAGAAAAGAACGTGTACAAGACGATAAAATCATGTATGATGTTGCTATTATGCGGTTATACTTTGTGTGAGTAAAAAAATGCGTTCAAAACTTTCTCTTGAGGCGGTTGTCGGATTATTCGTTATTCTTGCAGTGATGATTTTTATCTACATGGGTTTTCAAATTGGATCATTTCGATTTGATAAAAGACATTATCATGAATATATTATCTTCTTCAATCAAATTGTTGGATTATCAAAAAAAGCAGACATTAAAATTGCGGGTGTCAAAGTTGGTTGGGTCGACGAAATTATGTTGAGTGATAATCAAGTTATAGTGAAATTACGTGTTTCTCGAGATTATCAATTGTATGAAAATGCGACAGGGGCGATCCGGCAAGATGGTTGGTTTGGCCCAAAATATGTGGAAATTGCCCCAGGAAGCAATTTTTTGCCACAATTAAAACCGGGAGATGTGATCGGTCTAAAAGGTAAATCACACTATGACATCGATGGTCTTTTGCAAACGATTAGTCATGTTGGCAGTGGAATTGATGAGGTTGTTCAGTCGGTTAAAGAGGCGATAGCAACGCCAGAAGGTCGAGCGCAGTTAAAGGATGTTGTACAGAATATTCATAGTGCGACGACGCATATTTCTCATATCGCAAAAGAGATTGATGGAACGATCTCACAAAATGATGGAAAATTAGAGGCATTTCTGAGTATCGGATCAACATTTAAAAATCTTTCTTCAAACCTTGAAACGAATGCGCTGCCTGCTTTTCAGGAAAGTGTTGAACGGATAGCTGTTGTGTTTGATCGTGATTTTAACCGCATTGCGGGAAGATTTGATACGCTTGGCTCGTCGTTTGATGCGGTAAGTAAGCAAGTTTCTGGTGGCCTCAATAAAATAGACTCGATTGTGGAAAAAATTGATTCAGGCAAAGGGCTTTTGGGGAAATTAGTGAACGAGGATATTATCTACCAGGATCTTCGTGTTGCTGCGCAGGGATTTAGAAATTATATCGAGCGACTTGAACGGTTACAACTTGTGTTTGACTCGCATTTTGAAACCATGAGAAATCCAGCGGAAAATTATCACTTTCAAGATTCCAAAGGATACATAGAAATTCGACTATATCCTCAACCACATTTTTTTTACTTGCTTCAAATTGCTGCCTCAGAAAAAGGATTTATTGATCGAAAAGAAGTTGAACGGACCTATGTAGATCTTGGTTCGCTTGATCCGGTTGATCCCTTGACGGTAAATCCGCGCATTCAGGAATATATGGAAGATGTGTTTCGTGAGAAAAAATTAACGTTTCGGCGTAATGCGGTAAAAGTTGGGATCCAATTTGGTGCAACATTTCGGCGACTTTCACTTCGTTTTGGTATTTTTGATGGTTATGCTGGCTTTGGTGCTGATATTGCTGTCGGATATCCGAAAGGGAAGTTTTACTGGATTACCACATTTGAAGCATTCGACTTAGCCGGCTTTAATAGGAAACATGATCGTCGTGCGCATTTAAAATGGATGAACAGAATTTTTGCAACACAATCCATTTATTTTGTCTTCGGCGCTGATGATTTTGTCAGTAAGAAAAATGCAAATGTATTCTTTGGTGGTGGTCTCAAGTTCGGTGATGAAGATATAAAATATCTTTTGGGTAATTTATCCGGTGCAACGTCAGTCGCCGGTTAAGCATTGATGATTGATGTTTTATGATGCGCATTTTGTTTTGTTTTTTGTTAGGTGTTCATTGTAGTTCTGGTTGTTCTGTTAGCAATTTTTCCAAAGATAGTTCACCTTTTATAATCACGATTCCTGTCGATAAAACAGACCGTAAAGATCAGATTCCTTTTGTAAAAGAGACAATACAAAAATATCACTATACTAACTTGACGGCGATTATAAATCATAATCGTGATTTGTTCCAAGATATAATTGATGTTAAGAAAGAAGCAATTATTTCTATAGATGATGATTTTATGGACCAGTGCTGCAGGGCTCTGTTATTTCAAGGTGGACTCAACTATTTTGAGTACGACAAATTAGGGTGTTCTTTAATTTATGAACTTTGTCTTGTTGGACGAATCAACATGGTGAAACATATCATTGTTTCATGCTGCTCCTCTGACGAACAGCGAACAAAACTTTTCGATATGTATATAACCGAAAAGGAAAAAACTACAATAGGTTCATACGTATCTAAATATGAAGAAATTACTATGCCAGAAAATACTCAGGTTGATTCTATTGTCATCGAAAATTCGGAAGATACCTTAAAAAAACCCAATGTTTGTGATGATCAAACAGTGGAATTTTCCACTACCACAGTTGAAAATGAATCGAAGCACGACGAAGATAGTTCTGAAAATAAGCAGATCACTATTTCTCAAGGCGAAATTATTGCACCGGAAAATACCTTGAAAAAACCCGATCATACCAAATTTCTTCTGGATAAAAAGTCAGAGAATAAAAACGTGCCGAGATGGTCACTGAAAAGCAAATGTATCGGTGGTGTATTTTTTCTTGCTTTTTGTGTTGGATCTTATCTTTATCTACATCGTAAGACAATAAAATATTTAATGTATACATCAAGTAATTTGTCTTGGTTGCGCAGGTATCTTTGTCAATCTTGATAGTATTGTCTTCTTGATAAGCATATCGAATTGATACGACCTGGTAATCGGAAAACTATTTTGTGTTGCCATATGTGTTATAAGTAACTTTTGCATAAATCCGAGCTTCTTTCGTTTTTCTGATGCCCGTTTTAGTCGTTTTTTTGTCACCGGGAAGAAATACGAAAGTTGAAATCGATGTATGATGTTGCCAATTTGAAGGTAACGGTCAATTTTATGTACCTCTATAAGAATGTCATTGTAAAAACGCACAAATGGTTTTTGGGTATTTACAGGATCGCGTGGATTAAAGTATTTTTGTTGAATTGCGACAAGGAGCGCATGCGCCAATTCATTTGTGTCGCACATAACAAGATCTTCAAGAGAATGTTCACGTTTCCAACCATGCCATTTTTCATTATCGGATAAAAATGTGTGGAGCGTAAAAAGATAAGCGAATAATAAACCGTACGTGCACCCAAGAAGGCAAAATAATACGATTTGTTTGTGTTGTTGCAAAAAACTAAGCGCAATTTGTTGTTGGTGCGCACCTTCCTTTTTTGCAAAGTTTAATAACTTCAGTATTGTTTGTTTTAATTGATTTGTCAGAGAAACAGCGGTCGCAGTTGCATTGGAATTTGAATTTACATTTGTATGTGTATTTGCGTTTGTATTTGCATTGTTTTGTGCTTGCTTTGTGTCATTATTCTGATAGTTGTTGATTGTAAGATGGATTGGTAATTGTTGTTGTGATTGTGTACTGTTTTGTGGCGCGGTCTCGTTGTTCGTTACGATGTAATTCATACAAAATAATGAAAAAATAAATAATAGAAACATATATACCCCTTCTATGATTTCAGGGGTAAATTTATCATATTTGAAAATATAAATAGAAGCTATTCGCTATTCTGCTTCTAATTTTGTTTATTTCAGGCCAAACTTGACAAAAATTTGTATTTTATTACTATTAGAAATATAGTTGATATGTAATTGAGGATAGGATGCAAAAAAATATATCTTTTTTTATCGCTTTTACCGCTTTTCTTGGTCTTTTTAATTCTTATACGCGTTCTAATCCTACTTTTTTGTTAACGGAACAACAAAAACTTTGGTTTAATACCATGGAAAAGCCATTATTAGATTCATTTAAACAGCTTACGAATCTTGATGACGAAGAGTTTAAAGTCGTCGTAAGTACAATTATTGATATGAAAAAACAATGTTTTAATAGGATATTTCAGCTCGACAAAAGCTCAACTGAAGGCCTATATCACCATGATGAGCGTATTCCAAAGCATATTATGGAAAAAATCTATAAAACGGTTGAAAAACATGGGATTAGTCCGTACTCGGTCAATATTGAGTTAGGATCAGGAAGTGATGCTTTGGAGGGATACGCGGGAGCACTTGATTATCCCTCTATTTCTGCAACGACCACAAAACAGAATAAAATAGTTTGTTTTACGGTGAATTATACACAAAAACCGACGCTTTATATATATAAGGATTTTTATGATGTTGATAATAATACTTTTGAATCTTTTCTACTCCATGAGTTTGGTCATTTTGTTGAGGCGCATAGCGGTCAGCGTGCGATATTAGGGCATATTTTATCTGAGAGAAATATACCAGAAAAGGAGCGAGACAATTTTTTTAAGCGATTTACTTGTATTATTGAGTTAATCGCAGACCAGCGTCTTACAATTGGTAATAAATCCCTTGTAGAAAGAATGATGACAAAATACCATTCCCCTGCGGTCGAAACAGAGATAATAAAAAAATTTGGCAGTTCATCGATTGATTATAAACATCTTCAGATTGATTATGATGCTGGTTATCCAAAATATTCTACTCGTTGGGTTGCATTGAAAATGATGCAGACTGCTTTACGTTTTACTTAAAAACTTTCTTATAAATTATACGTTGCTTTGGGGTTGGTACCGTGTTGATTTTCCCTTAATCTGTTTAAATTCAGATTCAAATTGCTGAAAAATCGATGACTCACGAAGAATCAATATTGATTCACAATTATGTCGGTATCCGGAGTAACTAAAATTAAATGATCCATGCCAAATAACTTTTTCGTGCATTGGGCCATTGTTAAAAAAGAGTGCGAATTTATTATGCATAAGTCCTTTTTGAACATTGTTCTCAAGTGGCGGTTGATACAGAAAAATCGGAATATTATTTGCATGAAGCAATCCTATTTTTGTGCTTCGATCAAGTGGTGAGCTGCGGTCAGTAATAATCTCGACATGGACACCTCGTTGTTTTGCTTTTACCAGTTCTTTTGCAATACGGACATCGGTGAGTGTGTATACTGCAATACAAATTTTTGATTGTTCATTTGTAATGAGTTCACACAATGTATCGAACACTACCTGATTTGGTGAAAAAAGTGCTGCGCATTGAATGTGAGATCGTGGATTATCTTGTTGTTTTTTATCAATGAGCTCAGGATAGTGTTTGAGTCCTGTGATAAAATGAGTTTTACCAAAATTTTCCGGTATATTATAAGCGCAACAGGTTGATGTGATCAGAAAAAAACAGTGCGTTATTAGTAATGCTGTCAACGGAAGAGATCGAATTGTTTTTTGCATTAACAAAATTCTTATAGATATATTAGTGATGAAAGTATATTATGAGTGGTGTTTTGTTTACAATCCTAGATCAAATAATTATCCATAATTTCTCAATTAATGGGTCGTGTTTTAATGTTGATACATTAAAGAAAGGACAGAAGAACTTTACGATTTCTTCACTCTGTGTTCCATGAGAAGATTGATAATTAGTCATACCGTGCTCATAGCCTCTATAGATGAAATGTTTAGTTTTATGACAAAAAGTGATCAGGTGGGTGTTGCGTTTTATGTTCATAGGACGTTTGTTGTGAGCAGTAAAGGCGTTCCAGCAATTTAAAAGTTCATGGTAGCACATGTTTACGTGATTACAGAATGTTGATGACAATTTTAACGATGCTTTCGACCTCCAGTCTAATATTGTACAGATGATGTATGTTTTGGCTAAATGGCCATACGGAGTGTTTCTGATATATCCAAATAATTTTTGTTGGGTCTTTTTTTGTATAGCATGATTTTGTATGGAAATTGAAATACCATGGTGGTCGAAAAAGCTTTCACAAAAAAATTTATTGGTTTCGCACAGAGAAATATGAATATCACTATTTGGTAATAAAAGTGCATCAATATAGTAGGATACTATCTGATTGCTTATCTCTCTTGGTAAGTTTATCAATAAGTTTTCCGGTTCTTTAACTGTCGAATTTGTAGCATAATGACAAAACAGTGTGCAAACTATGAGAATTTTTTTGGTAATGGTTGATCTTCTTATGAATATCATAATGACTCCGTTCTCTTGTTCTATCAAAATTATAGCTCAAAATTTCCAGCGCAATTCAAGTTCCCCGCCCAAATCACGGCGTTCGTCACGGACCGCTCGTAAAGAAAGTGTGTCTGCAATTGCGTATTCAAGCTCGAATCGTGTGTCTTCTGAAAGGGTAAAGTTCTTTTGAATCATTGCGCGTAGTCGATTATTAATGCCGATTTCAAGCGCGCCTCGAATACCACCACGGCCTGATTTATCAGAAAATCCGGGAACAAAGTGTATATCAAGGGAACCAAGTTTTATGGTATGTGAAAAAAGTGATGGGACAAATACGCTTACGCGTTCCTGTAATGAGCCAAAGAATAACAAGGAGGAGATTTGTGATTGAGAGAGCACGGGTGTTGCATCAAAAAATACATGATGTTCTGAAATTGATCCGCTCACGCGCATTGCGATTCTGTAATTTTGGATTATGTTTCGTGCAAATAACTCAATGATAGCATTTGAAAAATCTCCACCAGAAAGAAGGACTTTTCCATGTGTTATATAAAGTGGTTTGTATGGGAAGAGGATTTCGCCATTACTACATATGATAGATCCTTGCATGCGTGGAGCATGGATGTTCCCCGTACTCATTATCTTTACCGAAATATCGGTTTTTATTTGTTTCGTCTCAACTCGAATAGGCTTTTCCGTTTCAAAATCGATTGCGTGTTCAATCTGAGTCATAGTATGTAAAGAAGAAGGGTGTTGTTCTGCAAAAATTTTTTTTAATGGGGCATCATTTTTAATAAATCCATTGTGAAACCGTACATTTCCAGAAACAAAAAAAGGGTCATGTTTGGTTTTTTTATGAATATGTGTATGAGCTGAAATAAGACTGTCAAAAAAATTGTGCGAAGAAATGGCACATTTATTGATTTCAATTGGTATTGAGCAGGTTTGTATTGACCAATTTTTGTCGTATATTATTTCGGCATTATTGCACGAAAGTGAACCGGTTGAAAATACGGCATTGATCTGTGGTATGGAAAGTTTTTCTTCTTGCGAATTGATAGCTAATTTTCCATATGAACTCAGGAGAAAATTGTGTATGTGCGGAATATCAACTGCACCACCCTCAAATGCATATTGTGTATCGAGGCAACTGTTATTTTTTGTGCCCTTAAAGCTGAGTGTACCTTCGCCATAAAATGGTATAGGCTCAGAAAATAGTTCTGTTACGGTTTTAATGATATTTGTCTGTGTATAGCCTTCAAAATGTTCTTTACCATTACTGTCTTGTTGCATTGTTATGCAGGCCACTTCTTTTTCATCATCGCATAAAGAAAGAATGCCGTTGTACTGTTTTTTCCATAAAAAAAATCCGGTTAGTTGCATCATGTCAGAGCTTCCTCGAACCTGCATACCATCATTGTATGACACCATTATGTCAAGAGCGTTTGTGTGTGTTTTATGTTTAAGTGTGTCAAAAATATCAAATTTTGTGTGTAAAGAGAGGTATTGTTTATATATATTACAAGTACAATCAAAACTGTTGTTATGTAAAGCGATAAAAGGGAAAAGCAGTGTTTTTCCCTCGAGTTTGTTTTTGATATTGCATTGGCCAGTTTGTGTATTTACGTCATATGAATAGTTCCCTGAGAAATCTCCAAGAGTTGTTTTTATGGTGATCGGTCCAAGGATGGTTGATTCCTTTGAGGACACCGTTATTTTTGCAGAAGAAAACAGCCGTTTTGTATTCAACACCCAATCTTCAAATACAAACAAACCCCGCCAGATGTTGTTTTTTGTGTGATCACAGGTAAGCTGAACAGCGATCAGTCCTTCAAAGAATTCTTGTTTTTGAAGGACTTTTTGTATAAATGATGCAGAGATTTGACCCGAAATTTTACTGCTGTGTTTTGTGTAAATAATGGGATCGAGAAAACAATGTGGATGATTTGTAGACAAAGAGAAGCGACCAGAATCATTTTCAAAGGTTCCTTTGAGGTATAAAGACTCTTGAGTGTCGGTGAATATGCCTTTCGTTTGTAATGAGATTTTTGTGTCTTGGTTGTTGTGAATGTGTTGTAAAATACCGGATATAGATGAAATATAAGAGGGAGCAGTTTCTGTTTGTTTGATGCATCCATCGGTGATTGTAAGCGTAATTTCTGATTCACCATCTTGTGCGATAGTTGCACGACCATGAAACTGTAACGCAGCACTGACATCATGTGATTTCGATTTAATTTGTATTTCTGCATTTTGAGCGTACATTGCATTGATATAAGGTTTAAAAAATCGCCCTGACACATCATCAAATAAATCAAGAAAATCAAAAAGTGCGATTGTGTGTTGATCGCGGAGGATCGAAAAGCTGTTCAAGGCATGGACCTCGACGGATACGGGGATACTCCAGTAGGTAAATAACCGCAAAAGTGAAAATGAGCACTCGATTTTTGGTGAATGCCAATGCCATTCATTCTTGTCCAGTGACGCAATAGTGATGTTATGTATGATGATTTTAGGATAAAGTATCCCCTGTTTCGTTACCGTTCCACGAAATGAGCAATGGTTGTCATTACATAATTCAATGAGGCGATTTTGTACGATTCCTGCAATGAAAAAATGAAAATAGAGCAAAAAGAGGATGCAACAGGATGTGATTGTTGGCAGGATAAATCGAAATAGTATGGTGCGTAATTTTTTCATTTAACTCAATAAGACTGCATTTCTGATATCGTATCACAATGCTATTAGAGTGCAATTATTGATAATGAATAAATTTTGGGGGATAATCAATGGTTTTGATTCGTTTAACATCCCATGTGCTATCATCTGTTTCCAATAGGTATTTTATGTTTTCTTTGGTAAAAAATGCTTTGAGTGTAGTTTGCAATCCTGGATATTGTTCAATTATTTTTTTGCCGCATTCTGATGGTTTTTCATATATAAGCCACCAAACATCCAGACAGTGAATCATGAGTTGAAATTGCGGTATTCTCTCTTTTGAAAATCCAATCATAAAATTCTTAGAATCTTTCTCAAAAATTAGTTCCTTGAGAGATTCTGCAACCCAATCTTTTTCAAGAACACACAATCTTCGGTCAGCCATTGCTTCCTTGATTTTTTTATGTCTTATCGTCGCGTTGAGACTGAAAAAGGATAAATTTTTTAGGATTTTACTCTCGATTAAATGACCCTCTATAATGTGGCTTAGTTCATGAAAAATTGAGATATTACGCATGTAAACTCTCCATGTTAAACCTGTAATATCTGCCGGGTTCATATATAATTCATATTCATCGGCCGAGTTTTTATTGACATAGGCAGAGGTCTCTTCTCCTTCTTTTGCTAAATCAAATGTTTTATAATGGATGGCTTTGGGGACAATTTCAGTTTCTTGGAATGACTTTTCGACATTTGATATGAATTGGTCGCTCCAACCTTCACATTCATGATTCTTCAGTGGATATTTTAATTTTTCCAAGTCTTCGGTTAATAGCCTCTGCTTTGTTTCAAAAAAATAATTCCATTTTTCTTCCTGATCATCTCCATGGTAACTTTCAAGAAATAATATTTTTAATTCGTTGTAATATTGGTCTTTTAAGAGTTGTACATATACTTCGGGGGTGAGTAATTGATAATCACTCCAATCACAATGATTTGCAGGTAACTGATCAAGGTGTGACGAGGGACGTAAGAATTTGATGTTGTGGTATTTCATTTTATTCTTATAATTCTTCGGGGTTGTTGTTTTGTTTTTCTTCTCAAATTTTTTTTTCTTGTGCGGGGAAAAAATGAAGTATATCAAGAACGGCACAGGCACCAAACAAAGAATCATTTTCTTTGAGCAATAGTCCTTAAAAGAAAATGGCTGAGTTGTCGGCAAAAAAAGCGAGTTGGACAAAATGACAAATACAAAAATTTTTAACTTTTTTTTCTGATTCATGAATATTATAACTAAACAATTATAATACAATTATATCAAGGGTGCCGTATCATTCAATCACAGTCCATTTTCCCGCTGCATATTGATATAAACGAATAAAAGAGATTGAAGATACCGCATTACTGAGCGCATACTGTACATTATTTTGTGTATCGAGCAGGTAAACTACACCGGAGGACAATACGCCTGTTTTGTAAAAAATAATGGTATTGTTCGCAAATGTGATTGGTTTGGTAATTGCATGGCTTGGTGAAGATGGTGGACCTTGTACGTGTGCAAGCGCTTGAAAACGAATGTCTTTGTGTAATGTGAGTACTTCATTTCCCGTTTGACCAATTTCTCTACACTGATTTTTTTCTGTATCAAATACAACCTTTATATCTTGTTGTTGAATGGTTGCTTTTTGTTGCATATATAAAAAGAAAGATTGAATCGCCTTTAACTCAGCTTGTATAACAAGTTTTGAGAACCATGAAGAAGAAAAAAGAATGCACGAAGAAAAGATAACGATAAGACCCAAAGCAAATATGAATTCGAAAATTAAAAATGCGCTCTTATTCGACCTCTTGCCCATACTCAGCTGATGCGACAGCCAGTACTTCTTCAATAGTTGTTACTCCCTCTTTAATTTTTTCGATACCATCTTCGATAAGCAATGTCATTCCCTCCTTTTGTGCCTGATCTTTGATTTTTCTGGTATCTGAACGTGCCATTGTGAGCTTTGCGATCTCGTTCGACATTTCCATCATTTCAAAAATTGCGAGTCTGCCTTTGTATCCAGAATTCGTGCATTCGGCGCATCCGACTGGTTTATAAAATGTTATAGAAGATGCCTGACTTTCAGAAAGTCCGAGTCGCTTAAGAAGTTCGACGTTGGGTGTGTAGGTTTGTTTACATGCAGGACAAAGTCTGCGGATAAGTCGCTGTGCAACAACAAGTTCAACTGATGAAGCAATTAAAAAGGGTTCTACCCCCATGTCAATTAATCGTGTTATTGCTGCCGGGGCACTATTTGTGTGTAATGTGCTAAAGACCAAATGTCCAGTAAGTGCGGCTTGAATGGCAATTTGGGCTGTTTCGCTATCACGCGTTTCACCAATCATCACAATATCAGGATCCTGCCGTAAAATAGATCGCAGTGCTGTTGCAAACGTCAAGCCAATTTTTTCTTTTACTTGTACTTGCCCTATTCCTTTCATTTGATATTCGACAGGGTCTTCTACGGTAATGATATTCACATCAGGTGTGTTGACCTCTGAAAGAAGCGAATACAATGTTGTTGTTTTTCCGGATCCTGTTGGTCCAGTGATGTAGACAATGCCATTTGGTCGAGCAATGTTTGTTTTTAACAATCTGATATGGCGTTCATTGAGCTTCATATCATCTAAACGAGCAAAATTTTTCGTTTTATCAAGCAAACGAAGTACAATTCGTTCACCAAAGGAGGTTGGGAGCATGGATACCCGAAGATCTATCGCTTTATCTGCTACCTTGATTGCAATACGACCATCTTGTGGGATTCTTTTTTCTGCGATATTGAGATGTGCCATGATTTTGAGTCGTGACGCGAGCGAGTCTTGGACTCGTTTTGGCGGGCTCATGATATCATGCATGACGCCATCTATTCGGTATCGTACCCGGATTTCTTTTTCAAATGGTTCAATGTGGATGTCTGATGCACCTTGTTTGACGGCCTGAAAAAGGATATTGTTCACAAGTTTTATAATGGGGGCTTCAGAGGCCATTGTAAGAATATCTTTTTCTTCAAGTTCTTCGAATGCAACTTCTTCCGGTTTTTCTTCAGTAAACTCTTTGATTGCTTCTTGTGCACCTCGCATCGGATAATACCGATTGATGGCATTGGAAATAACATCATAAGGAGCTATGCCCTGTGCTGCCTGACCGCCAAGAAGCACATTAAGTTCGTCGATCGGTTGGAAAATACTCGGATCGGCAGAAAGAATAATTGGCTTTCCTTGAACGATAATAGGAATGATGGTGTGATTTTTCAAAAATGGGAGTGGTGCCCGGGCCATAAGATCGAGATCGACCATTTGCTCCGTTATTTCATGAAAGACTGGTATATCAAGGTGTGACGCGAACTTTTCAGCGACTTGTTTTGCGGTCACAATGTTGTGCGATAGAAGATAGGGGATGAATTCTTTTTCATTTCCCTTTAGTTCCTTCATTATATCCGTATATTGTACTGCTGAAACGAGACCAAGTTGTACGTATATATTGTTATTATTATTCATAGTCCACGTTATTTAATTTACTTGTTTTATATGCTTAGTATACTCATTTTTAAAGGGTTCTTTCAAACATATGGCAAAGAAGGAGATCAGATGTTCAAGGGCACAATGAAAAAAAGAAATATTATATGGTATATCATTCGTTTTATTTTTATCTTTGGGCACTGTGCTGTAACCGGTGAACAATCATCGGTTGCACCATCTAAAAAAGATGTGCGATTAAGAAAAAAAAGAGCGGTTTTGGTCGACTTTTCTTTGCAAGAACGTGAAAAATTGCCCTATGAGCTTACCTATCAAGAGTTAAATGAAAAAAAGAACCAATATCTTGTTTCCCAAAATAAAGAAGGGGCTGTAAAAATCATAGAACAGATGCTTCGTCTTTGTGCCGATATGAGCACGCTTGCCGAACTTATTCTTGAATTAGCTGATATTTTATATGATGATTCAAAATTTGAAGCTTCGTTGACCGCATATAAAAATTTTATGGAACATTATGCAGGACATCAAAAATTTGAGTATGCGCTGTTTCGAGCAATTCAGTGTTCATCGCGTCTTGTGTTGCATTTCGATCGAGATCAGACAAAAACAGAAGAGACAATTGCACTCGCTGAAACGTATCTTGCTGAAGAGGATTGTGTTACCTATCGGCAGGAAGTTGAGCGTATCAAAAATGACAGCCTCGCACATTTATTTGCAAGTGAATTGTATACTATCGAGTTTTATGCAAGAACAGGTAAGATCGCTGTAGCACAAAAACGTTTGCATGAGATCAAAGATCATGTTTTATTTAAACATCTTCAGAATTATAATGAAGAGATTGAGAAAATTCAAAATACATATGCTTTGTCTGATTATTATCCTCGGGTTGATTCGACAAGCAGTGTGATTCTCTCTGTTCCGACTGGCTCGGATGACGATTTGGCAGATATATGACGCAATTTTTCAAGCAAGATAGTAAACAGATGGTCGGGAAAGCGGGAGAAAAAATCGCAGCTTTGTATCTTGAGAAACAGGGGTATACTGTCATCGCCTCAAATTACAAAAGGTCGTTTGGTGAGATTGATTTGATAGCAAGACAAGGATCATCGCTTGCTTTTGTGGAGGTAAAAGCACGGAATAATAACGTAATTCCGCTGGAATCATTGATCTCATCAGTTAAGCAAAGACGAATTATAAAAACAGCGCAGCTCTTTGTAGCTGAAAACAATATTACGGACATGATTTTGCGTTTTGATGTTATATTGATAAAAAATGATAACGGTAACGCACAATGTGACCATATACAATCGGCATTCTTGAGCGATGAATAATTTCCTCCAGCGAACTCGAACAGCATTTGTTATAGTCATAACATTTCTTGTTTTTTTATTGTTACCACCTCTTTTTTTTGCCTCTTTTTTTCTGATACTTCTTTGTTGTGTATTATATTTTGAGTGGTCTGTTATTTGCGTAAAACAGCCATTATTTTATTTTCTGACGCCAATATATCCAATGCTGCCATTTTTTTTACTTATGCACCTGGCATTGATCAAACAGGGAAAAATAATTATTACCTTTTTATTTTTGTTTACCTCCTTTTTTGATACCTTCTGTTATGTTATCGGGAATTTTTTGGGAAAAACACCGTTGTTGCCATCGATTAGCCCCAAAAAAACTGTGGAGGGTTTTTTTGGGGGGGTGATTGCTGTTTTTGTCGCAGCGCTTGTGTATGTTCAATTAGCAAACGTTCATTCTGGCGTGTTATTTTTAATGGTTATCATGTTGATGACGTTTGTTGCGGCACTCGGTGATCTCTTTGAATCCTGGATCAAGCGTCAATCGAGCGTGAAAGATTCGGGAGACTTATTGCCCGGCCATGGTGGCATTCTCGATCGTGTTGATTCTTTGTTATTCGTTGTTATGTATTTTTATTTTGTAAAGGATACCTTTTTATCCCATATCCATCCTTGAACGTGAGATGATTGGTTATTTATTTCTTGTTTTGCAAATAGTTTTCGAGTAAAAGAACTGTTTCGGTAAATCCCTTTTCTCGTGCATAGTCGAGTGGAGTTTTTGATGTATTATCAGAAATTAATGGATCGGCACCATGTTGTAGCAATAACTCTGCAAAGTCATAACGATTCTCACGATGAGTAGCAAGATGGAGTGGAGTAGAGCCATCTTTTTGTTGCTTATTTACATTCGCTCCACCTTGTATGAGTAGCCGTGCCATATTTAAATCCCCATTAAAGGCAGCCTGATATAAAGGAGTATTTTTTTGACCCTGAATGCCATCGGGGTGAGCGCCAATTTCCAGAAGGGTTTTTACTATAGCTTGCCATTTGCACAACGTTGCTAGAGAAAGCGGGGAAACATCATTCTTATTCAATGTGTTGGGATTAGTACCATACTGGAGAAGTAAGTGTACGATAGCAATGTTTCCTTTTATAATTGCTCGACAGAGGGTCGAGGATCCATATTTATTCGGATTAATTCCATAAAGAAGGAGCGTTTCTATAGCGCGATAATTTTGTTTTTTGATTATTACCTCAAGTATTGTACTTCTATAGTACGTTTCACAAAATGTATTGAGGTCATTTAAAAAATGCGAAACAATGATATTGTGGCCTGACTCGATGTCATAGTGCAGTATCTTGCATACTAATTCAATTAAGTCATGGAGTACATTATTAGAGTCTTTATGAGACACTAACGCAGCCCTTGATATATTTTTTATGAAGCGCGTAAGGAATTTTTCTCCGCTGTGATTTTTTTCTGTATAGATGCAGTTTGTTACCGAAACACGGTTGCTGTAGAGTTGATTGTAGTAATCTGTGTATTTGATTCCTGGATGTATTAGTTTGATTATTTTTTTCTTGTTCTCTGAAGATGATAAAATTGTATCAATCATATCAGGTAAGTCACAGCTGTATTCATAGGTGTTTTGCTTACGATCATACAAAATGAGGTTTATGTTCTGCGTATTGTGTGCGAAAGAGTCACTATTTTTTTTTAAAAGATTTTCACAAAAATCAAAAAATGTCTCGTAATGTTTTTTGGCTATTTCCTGTACTTTATCGCTAAACTTCCGGTCTATTATCTTTGCAGTTCTTTCCGCCGATAGAGAATTGCAGTCGGTGATTTTGATAAAAGTAGCCCATGGAATCTCGTACAACCACTTTGATGTATCAAAAAAAACTTTTTGTTTAATACCATAGTCTTGTATTGTATTGGGAGTATGATTTTGGTATTCATGGTAATACCAAGATTGATTTGTAACGCAAATGGCCATCGAAGGAATGTCATATTTGTCAAGGTATGCTGTAATAACTGTGTTTAAAATTTCCCTTGGCAATAATTGAAAATATTCACCAAAGTCTTTGTTATCTGATGCGGCAAGATGAAGGGTAAAAAGTAATAAAACAGGAAACATAGTGATATTCCTTTAAAATAACGGATTTAAAACCGAACTAAAAGATTATATCACCTTGTATGTATCAAATGTAATAGTCAGTTAGTAGTTATTTTTGATTGGATAAAGTCAACAACATCGACCATCTTTACCAGGTCCTGTTGTCCTGTTTTCATATTTTTGATCGTTACTGACTGTTGTTCCTGTTCTGTGGATCCTATAAAAAAGAGATAATCACATTGTTCGCGATCTGCGCGTCGCATTCTTGATTTTACCGAACCATCAAAAAGAATTTCACATGCAATTCCCGCGGCATGTAATTCGTCAGCACATAAAAAGGAAATTATATGTTGTTGTTGATCATAGGGCAAGATCATTACCAAAGACTCTTTTTTTTCTGTTTTGAATTGATCTTTATAGGGTTCAAGCATGAGTAAAAGTCGTTCAATGCCTATACCGGCACCAATCGAGGGGTAGGGTTCCTTGCTTTCAAGAACATGCGCAAGTTCGTCATATCTTCCGCCGCCGCAGAAAGCACTTTGTGCACCAAGTCCATGGTGACCAACAAATTCAAATACTGTTTTTGTGTAATAATCGAGCCCACGAACCAGTGATGAGTTGTGCACGCTGGATACTGAAAGAAGTGCCAGTGTATGGCGAAGCGTATTCCATTCATCAAGGCATGTTGAACACAAAACATCAGTTGTTTTGGGGGCTTTCTGATAGATTATTTGACACGACTCTTCCTTACAATCGAAAATACGTAACAAATTATGTTTTGACCGTTGAACACAATTCGCGCATAGTTTTGATTGATCGATTGATTGAATAAAGTTGTGGAGCATTGCGTAATGTTTTTTTCTATCCTCTTTGCATCCAAGAAAATTAACTTGTACGGTGTAATTGTTCATGTGGAGTTGTTCATGAAAAAAACGATCAAGCATTAAAATGAGCTCAGCGTCAGCCAATATCGATTTTTCTCCGATGATTTCAATATTCCATTGATGAAATTGTCGCAAACGCCCTTTTTGAGGACGTTCATAACGAAACATTGGACCGATCAAAAATACTCGCCATGGTGTTTGTGAGATATGATTTTCAAGAAATGCTCGCATAACACCAGCAGTCGCTTCTGGCCGCAAGCACATTGGATTTTCTTCATTTTCGTCCCTGCTCTTTATTGTAAACATTTCTTTTGTAACAACATCGGTGTGTGTTCCAAGTGTTTGGGTAAAGAGCGCAACATGTTCAAGCAAAGGTGTTTGAATTTCAGAAAAATGATAAAGATTCATGTGTGATCGTATGCATGATGCGATGTAATTATACAATCGAAGATCAAATATATCTTGCGTCCCTTTTACTTTTTCGATCATGGAATGCCTTTGTTATGCAATAGAGGATATTATTCTTATTATCACAGTAACAGACAAATAAAGTGTTAACAATATGGGATGTATCTAAATGAAGAATTATTCTCATTTATCAAATTCGAAATCCTTTTTGTTAAAATAATTTCTATTATTGTTTATTTTATAAGCATTGGTATGATATTAT
>Ga0209382_10000071_pt1 | contig 142360 bp, 134 predicted proteins | sample SoiMetdeltSBSDD5_FD_187599 | JGI IMG/M metagenome (GOLD analysis project Ga0209382, IMG submission 187599) | Bulk soil microbial communities from a Populus tree surrounding site in Tennessee, USA - Soil MetaG P. deltoides SBSDD5 (SPAdes) (version 2) | ecosystem: Environmental > Terrestrial >... | reverse complement strand
GCCCGCGAATTCCGCGACCTTCTCGCCCTGACGATAGATGAGCGTGTACGGCAGGACGTCCAGCTCGGCGATCCATGGATTGGCGCGCTTGAACGCGACGAGCCCGCCGCGCATCCTTGGGCTCGGCCCTCGTACCCACGCTCGACCACCTGCTTCCACGCCTCCAGCCCGTTGGGCGCCAGCCGCCGCGCCGCGAAGACCAGCTCGCTGCCGGCCACGACGTCCTCCAGGCGTTCGCGTCGCTCACGGAGCGGCCGGCCCGTCAGGCCGCGGCGGTCCCGGTACGCAGGTCGCAAGTCATGAGGACGGGCGGCGAGACGACGGCGGGATATAATCCGCGAGACCCCGAAACACACGAACGAGGCCCACTATGTCGTCGTCGCTGGGAAGCCGGTGTGCCGCCGAGTTAGTCGGGACCTTCTGGCTCGTCCTCGGAGGATGCGGGAGCGCCGTGCTCGCCGCAGGCTTCCCGTACGTGGCGACCCCGTTGAAGGACGCGAACTTTTTCGGCCTCGGCTTCCTGGGGGTCGCGTTTGCTTTCGGGCTCACGGTGCTGACGGGGGCGTATGCGCTCGGTCACGTTTCGGGCGGGCACTTCAACCCTGCCGTATCGTTCGGGCTCTGGGTCGGCAAGCGCTTCCCGTCCGGAGATCTCGTGCCGTACATCATCGCGCAGGTGGTGGGGGCGACGGTGGCGGGCGGGCTGATCTTCCTGGTCGCGAGTGGGCGCTCCGGTTTCACCCTCGCGGGCTCGAATCCGCTTGCCACGAACGGTTACGCGACGCACTCCCCTGGCGGCTACTCGCTTCACGTCTGCCTGATCGTCGAAGTCGTCCTGACCTTCATGTTCTTGCTGATCATCCTCGGTACCACCGACGCGCGGGCGCCTCACGGTTTCGCGCCGATGGCGATCGGGCTTGCCCTGACCCTGATTCATCTCATCAGCATTCCTGTGACGAACACGTCCGTGAATCCCGCGCGGAGCACCGGTGTCGCCCTCTTTGCCGGTGGCGAGCTGATCGGCCAGCTCTGGGTTTTCTGGTTGGCGCCGATCGTGGGCGCAATCTTCGCCGGCTTGGTGTACACGACCATCTTCGCGCCCTCACCCGGGGATCGATGACATCGGGGGCACGTTCAAGGCCGCTTCAACCCGTGCGGGTTCACCGTGGGCCCCTTTCACGCTCGACACGCGGGTTCGAGATCACCGGCGACATGCGTCCGCTACCACCGCGTGACGGAACCTGGCGACTCTTGCTCAACGAGCCCTGTGCAGCGTCTCCCACGCTGCCCTCTGCACCGCCCGCCACGGCGTCGGCTCCCACGCGGTGCAGCCCAACCTCGGGTCGTCGCGGCGCAGGTAAATAGGGAGCGCCGCGATCACAGAAGCCCTTCGCAGTCGCATCATCGCTTGCCCTCTTCGGCACCCGCTGCGCGCTACACTTTGACGCGCTCGTGCGCTTCCAGCTCCGCCGCGCCCGTGGCTGCCTGACCGACCCGCCGAACCGCTGGGGCGATGCCGCCACTCTGGACCCTCACCTCAGCCGCGACCGTCGTCGCCCTAGATGCCCGACCCGAAGCCGCCAGCTGCGCGCACGGTGTGCCACATCAGCCAAGCCAGCGAGTTCAGGTCCTCGCGGGGTCACATTCGCATCTGCTCATCCGTAACGCCGCCGAAGATGAGACAATCCCAACCCTTGACTCTTTCCCACCACCACGGGGAGGGTGGCCGCTGCCGGACCCGGTCGGTGCGCCCGCCGCGGCGAGCATCGCTGTCCTCGTCCTGGCGCCAAGACATCTCGATGGTGGCCGGGAGCGCTTCAATGGCGCTGCTGCGTCAATCCCTGTCGTGCGGTGGGGCATCATCTGGGCCACTGTCAACCGTTCTGGCGACCGGGGGAAGTCGGATGACAAACCAATTCAGAGGGTGGCTCGTGCGCATCGTCGCGACGACGGCGCTCGTCGCGTTGCAGGCTCTTACCTGTAGCGCACAGCCTGCGAGCGCCCAGCCGCGATCCGTCACGATCGGCACGGGCGCCGCTTCCGGCGTCTATCACGCGGGAGGACAGGCCGTCTGTCAGGCCGTCGCCCAGCACCCGGGCGAGGAGACCCTCCGCTGCGCCGTCCAGTCCACGAGCGGTTCGGTGAGTAACGTCACGGCCTTGAAGGCCGGGCATCTGCAGATGGGCGTTGTCCAGTCCGATGTCCACTACAACGCGGTCAAAGGCCGCGGCGAGTTCAAGGACGCCGGGCCGGACGCCGACCTGCGCTCGGTCTTCTCGCTTCACCCCGAGCCCTTCACGCTGGTGGCGCGCAAGGCCACCGGCATCAAGGGCTTCGCCGATTTTCGCGGGAAGCGGTTCAACATCGGACCTCCGGGCTCGGGGACGAGGGCATCGGTCGAGGAACTTCTGAGTGCCATGGGATGGACGACGTCGAACTTCGCCGTCGCCGCCGAGCTCACGCCGAACGAGCACGGCCCGGCCCTGTGCGCGGGCAAGATCGACGGGTTCCTGTACGCGGTCGGCCACCCGTCCGCGAACATCCGCAAGACCATCTCGGCCTGTGGCGCACGGCTCGTGCCGCTCAACGGGTTCTTCGTGGACAAGCTCGTCGCCGTCACACCGTACTACATATACGCGGCGATCCCCGGCGGGCTTTACCCCGGTAATCCGCAGCCGGTTGAAAGCTACGGTGTCCTCGCGACGCTGATGACGTCTTCACGAGTGCCGGCGGACGTGGTCCATCAAGTCGTCCAAGCCGTGTTCGACAACTTCGAAGAGTTCAAGACGCTCCATCCCGCGCTGCTCGTCCTCCGGCCAGAGACGATGATCAAGGACGGGCTGACGGCGCCGATTCACGAGGGGGCCCTGCGGTACTACAAGGCGAAGGGCTGGGTGAAGTAGCGTCCCTGCCGGGCGGCGCCACAGGCCACAGGGACACCGCTGAGCAGGTACGGTGATGCGAGATCTGGCGCCCGACGGACGGCTGACATGGCGGCCATCGCGGTGGCCGCCCGCAGGCGCCGCTGTTCGACGGCACGCCAGAGCTGGTCGTCAAGGATCCGCAGCGACTCATTTCCGCTTTTCCGCTCGGGGTAGTGGGGGCCCCGACGTGGCTCCCAACGCGAATCAGGCGGCGAACTTTTCGCCTTTCTTCCAGTCGGCGCCGCAGAGGCCGCCGCTCTGGAGGGCCTGGGCGGTGCGAAGCACCTCGCGCGGGCTGCGGCCGACCGAGGTGTCGTTGACGTGATAGGCCCGGATGATCCCCTTATCGTCCACGATGACCGAGGCGCGATACGCGATGCCGGCGTCCTCCTTCAGCACGCCGAACGCGCGGCTGATCGCGTGGCTGGTGTCCGCCAGCACCGGATGCGTGATCTCGGTGGGGAATGTCCGGCGGTCGGCGAACCAGGCCTTGTGACTGAAGAACGAGTCCGTGCTGACGCCGATCACCTCGATGCCGTCGTCCGCGAAATCCTCGAGGTGCTCCTGGAACCCGCGGATCTCGGTGGGACACACGAACGTGAAGTCGAGCGGGTACCAGTACAGCACGTGCCACCTGCCCGCGTAGTCCGTGCTGCTCAGCGGCTTCTCCTCGCCCTTGACGTGGGCCGTGCCGGCCCACGCGGGCTCCTTCTGACCGATCAAGCTCATTGCGTTCCTCCACGAGAATGTTGTCGCGCCCGGCGCCCGCGCCGCTGGCCGCCCACACAGGCGGCGCAGCGGCCGAAGATCTCCACCACGTGGCCGGAGGCGGCGAACCCGTGGCGGCTGGCCAGGGCCGCCGCTCGCGGTTTGACCGCGTCGAGCCGCGCGTCGGTCACGTCGGTGACGCTCCCACATCCGATGCACACCAGATGGTGATGGGATTCCAGTCCGGCGTCCCACCGCGCCCGGGCGCCCGTGCGCGAGACCTGCCGCACCGCCCCGATGCGCGCCAGCGTGTCGAGCGTCTTGTAGACGGTGGCCAGCGACAGCGTCGGCAGCTCGCGCCGGATGGCGGCGTGGAGCTCCTCCGCGCTCGGGTGCTCGCGGCCGACGTCGGCCAGATGACGGAAGACCGCCAGCCGCTGCGGCGTGACGGCCAGCCCGGCCGCCCGGCAGCGCGCCACGAACCCCTCGACCAGCGTCGCCGGCCTTCCCATGTCGACGGATAATTATTATCCTTCAATAAGATATGTCAAGCGGAGGTCGGCCGCCGGAGCGGGCGACCGCGGCGGCGGGCGGCGGGCTAGGCGGTCGGGAGTCGCAGGACGGTGACCGAGTGGGCCGGGAAGGTGTGCTCCAGCGTAGCGCCCCGCCCGGCGAGCTGGCGGTCGCGCACGTCCACGGCGCGCGGCGTCTCGAACGAGTTGGCGGCGGTCACGTCCGGCCCGTTGACCTCCCAGCCCGCGACGGGCCCCGCGATCGTCGCGCGCCCGAGGTCCAGCGTCGCCGGCAGATCCCGGTCGCGGTGGCGATTGACGACCGCGATCGCCAGCGTCCGGCCCGCCTCGTCGCGAGTGGCCACGGCGTCCAGCAGCGGGAACGGGCCGAGGTCGGCGACGCGGTGGTCGCGACCGGCGCCGTCCGCCTCCTGGGTCGGGGCCAGCGCGTAGGTCTCGCTCTCGACGTGGACGTCGAGCGCGACCGGCAGCATGTGCTCGGCGTAGAGCCGGAGCGGGTGATAGATGGTCTGCAAGAACAGGCCCCGGGGGCTGGTGAAGATCGGGGCGATCGCGTTGACCAGCTGCGCGAAGTTGGCGATGCGGACCATGCGGCAGTGGCGGATGAACCCGTTCAGGTAGGTCGCGACCGCCAGCGCGTCGGACAGCGTGTAGCGCTCCTCGACGCCGCCCACCCGGTCGGCGTGGCTGCGGGTCCGCCACCACACGTTCCACTCGTCGAAGGCGATGTGGATGGGGTGCGTGATGCGCCGGGCGTACCGCACGCGCTCGATGAGCGCCGCGCAGATGCGCACCGCCCGCTCGGCCTGGTGCGACTGGAACACGCTGGCGTAGTGATCGGCGCAGCCGGTGTAGAGGTGGATGCTGTGGTGGTCGATGAAGTCGGCGGTGCCGTCGAGCACGATCTCGTCCCAGGCGCTCCACCCGTTCTGGCCGCAGCCGATCAGCTCGATGGAGGGGTCGGTGCGCTTCATGACCATCGCGAACTGGCGCGCCTTCTTGACGTAGTCGTGGGCGTCCAGGCTGCCGATCTGCCAGCCGCCGTACATCTCGTTGCCGAGCCCCCAGTAGCGCACGCGGTAGGGCTCGGGGTGGCCGTGCTGCCGTCGCAGGTTGGCCCACGAGGTGTTGCCGGTGCCGTTGCAGTACTCCACCCACGCCTGGGCCTCGTCCATGGTGCCGGAGCCCATGTTCACGCAGATGAACGGCTCGGCCCCGAGCACCCGGCAGTACTCGATGAACTCGTCGGTGCCGAACCGGTTGGACTCCTCGGCGTACCAGGCCAGCTCGGCGCGCCGCGGCCGCTGCTCCCGGGGCCCGACGCCGTCGAGCCAGTGGTAGCCGCTGACGAAGTTGCCGCCCGGCCACCGCAGGATGGGGATGCGCAGCGGGCGGGCGGCGTCGAGGACGTCGCGCCGGAAGCCACGCGCGTCGCTGAGCGGCGAGCCCTCGTCGTAGATGCCGCCGTAGATGCAGCGGCCCAGGTGCTCGACGAACTGGCCGAAGATGCGCGGGTCCACCGTGCCCAGACGCCGCGTCAGGTCGATGCCGATCCGGTTCATGCCATGCCTCGCGAAGCCGGGATGGACTCCACGCCCGGGCGAGCATGGCACACTCGCCCCGGGCCGCGGCCATCGAAATGCCGTGCGCCGGCGCCGGAGAGTTGCGGTAGATTCACGCCAACGTCGTTCCCCACGGAGGACACCATGAGCCGCGCCCAGACCGTCGTGAGCCGTCGACGCTTCCTCGTCGCCACTGCCGTGGCCGCCGCCTGGCCCCGGTACGGCGCGGCTCAGCCGAAGGCGACCATCAGCTACTGGAACGGGCTCACCGGCGCCGACGGCAAGGTCATGGACGAGATGATCGACCGCTTCACGAAGGACACCGGCATCCGCATCGAGCAGCAGCGGATCCCCTGGCCCGAGCTGTACGCCAAGCTGCAGGTCTCGGTGCCCGCCGGCGAGGGCCCCGATCTGGCCCTCATCCACACGGTCGAGGTCCCGCACTTCGCCAGTGACGGTGTCCTGGAGGCCATCGACGAGGCGATGGTCGGCGGCAAGGGCTTCCGGGCCGAGGACTACCTGCCCGCCACGTGGCAGGGCGGCACGTTCCAGGGCAAGCGCTACTCGCTGCCGCTCGACGTGCCCCAGCACGTGCTCTACCTGAACGTCAAGGTCATGAAGGAGGCCGGCCTCGTCGCCGCCGACGGCAAGCCGCGGGTCCCGTCCGGCCGCGACGAGCTGATCAGCATGGCCAAGGCGATGACCAGGGGCGAGAGCTTCGGATTCGCCATCGGCACCATGAACCCCGGCCGCTACACCTGGGGATTCCACAACCTGCTCTGGCAGAACGGGACGAACATCTACGCGCCGGACCTCAAGCGCGCCACCGTCGCCGAGCCGGCCGCCCTGGAGGTCGCCGAGTTCTTCGCGGCGCTGCCCACCCAGCACAAGGTCGCGCCGCCGGCCAACGCCAACTGCCGCGACGCGTTCATCGCCGGCCGCCTGGGCATGTGGATCGCGGGCTCGTGGAACTTCACCGGGCTGCGCGAGGCCAAGGTCGACTTCGTGGCGGCCCCGGTGCCGAGGCTGTTCAAGCAGCCCGTGGTGTGGTCGATGCCCCACCAGTACAGCTTCCCGAAGGTGAAGACGGCCGACCGCGCGCGGCGCGAGGCCGCGTGGAGCCACGTGCGCTGGATGACCGACCACGTGGCGGACTGGACGCTCAAGGCCGGGCAGGTCTCGGCCAGCCGCAAGGCCCACGGCGATCCGCGCATCACCGGCGACCCCGTCCTCAAGACGCTGCTGGCGCAGGCGCCGAACTGGCAGGTGGGCCAGGGTACCCCCAAGTGGGTCGCCGCCGAGAATGTCACGCGCCCCGTCATCGAGAGCATCTACACGGGCCAGAAGCCGGCGAAGGCCGCCATGGAGGACCTGGCGCGCCAGATCAACGCGCTGCCGGACTGAGCGTGGGGTCGGGCCGGCACCGGCGGCGGCAGGCCTCGACCGCCTACCTGTTCCTGGCCCCCGGCCTGCTGCTCTTCGCGGTCTTCCGCGTCTACCCGCTGCTCGAGGGCCTGCAGCTGTCGTTCACCAACGCGAGGCTCGGCCGCGCCAGCTTCCAGTACGTCGGCCTCGCCAACTACGCGCGGCTGCTGGAGGACTCCCGGTTCCACGTCAGCCTCGTGAACACCGCGCTCTACACCGTCGCCAGCACGCTGCCGATCCTGGCCGTTCCCCTGGCCCTGGCCCTGGCGCTCAACCGCGGCCGGCTGCGCACGCTGCTGCGCAGCGTCTTCTTCTTCCCGTTCACGCTCTCGGTCGTCACCGTGGGCCTGGCCTGGCTGTGGCTGCTCGATCCGGTCGTGGGGCCGTTCAACTACTATCTGAAGTCGCTCGGCGTGCCGGTCCGCTCGTGGCTGGCCGATCCGCAGACGGCGATGGCCGCGATCATCGTGACCACGGTCTGGTGGGTGACGGGGTACTACCTGGTGATCTACCTGGCCGGCCTGCAGGACATCCCCCGCGACCTGTACGAGGCCGCCGCGCTCGACGGCGCCGGCGGCTGGCGGGCCTTCTGGTCCATCACGCTGCCGCTGCTGCGGCCGGTCATGCTCTTCGTCGTCGTCACCCACGTCATCGGCTCGTTCCAGCTCTTCGGCCAGGTCTTCGTGCTCACGCTGGGCGGCCCCGGCGACGCCACGCGCACGGTCGTGCAGCACCTCTACGAGGCGGCCTTCCAGAACTTCTTCCAGTTCGGCGCCGCCTCGGCGATGGCGTGGGTGCTGTTCGCGATCATCCTCGTCTTCTCCGTCCTGCAGTTCCGCCTGCTGCGCGGCCACACGGAGTACTGAGCGTGCGGCGCCTGGACCGCGGCGCCCTCGCGCTCACGCTGGCGCTGAGCGTCCTGGCCGTCGTCTGGCTGCTGCCGATCGTGTGGGTGGTGGTGACCTCGTTGAAGGTGACCGAGGACATCGTGAAGCTGCCGCCGGAGTGGATCCCGTGGCCGGTGACGGGCGATCACTACCACGAGGTGCTGTTCAGCAGCTCGCGCACCGCCCGCATCGGGCGGGCGTTCGGCAACAGCCTGGTGATCGCCCTCGGCACGGTGGCGGTCGTGGTCGCCACCAGCGCGCTGGCCGCCTACCCGCTGGCCCGCATGCGCTTTCCCGGACGCGACCTCGTCTTCGCGCTGCTGGTCGGCAGCCTGATGATTCCCAACGCGGTCGTCCTGGTGCCGCAGTACGTGCTGGTCCAGCGGCTGGGCTGGCTCAGCACCTACCAGGGGCTCATCGTGCCGGAGGCGGCGACGACGTTCGCCTTTGGCGTGTTCCTGCTGCGGCAGTTCTTCCGCACCATGCCGGGGGAGCTGGAAGACGCCGCCCGCATGGACGGCGCCAGCGCCTGGCAGGTGTTCACGCGCGTCGTGCTGCCGCTGTCGCAGCCGGTCCTCGCGGCGCTGGCGATCTTCGCGTTCCGCTCGGCCTGGAACGACTTCCTGTGGCCGTTGATCGCGGTGAACAAGCCGGACATGTTCCCGCTGCCGGTGGCGCTGGCCCTGCTGCGCAGCGCGTACAGCGCGGAGTCCTACGGGCCGATCATGGCCGGGGCCGCGCTCAGCGCGCTGCCGCTGCTGGTGGTGTTCGTGGTGGCCAACCGCCGCATCGTCGAGGGCGTGCGGCTGAGCGGGCTCAAGGGCTGAGCGGCATCAGCCGAACTTGCGCTCGGCCTCCCGGCGGTAGGCGCGGACGGCGGCCCACAGCAACAGCGCCGCGTAGCCGGCCAGCCACGCCAGGCTGGTGGCGACCGGCTCGCGCCCGGCCCCCACCGCGCTCCACGCCAGCTGGGCGTAGTGATAGGTCGGCAGGTACGGAGCGACCCGCTGCACGAAGGCCGGGAGCTGCTCGGGCGGCATGAACAGTCCCGAGGCGAAGGCCAGCGGCAGATACACGAGGTTGACCACGGCGGGCGCGGCGTTCGGCCCGGCGACGTAGCCGATGGCGAAGCCGAGCCCGATGAGCGGGACCGAGCCCGCCAGCAGCCGCGCGGTCACGCTGACCCAGGTGGCGGGCGGCACCCGGATCCCGCCGACCACGCCCGCGTAGGTGAACAACACGAGGACAGCCAGCAGGGCGAACAGCATGGCGACGATCACCTTCGCGGCCAGGTACACGCCGGGCGGCAGCGGCGTGGCGCGCATGAGCACGTCGATGCGCTGGCCGCGCTCGATCGCCACGCCGATGCCGAAGCCGTAGACCATCACCTGCCCGACCGCGTAGGCGCTGAACGACGTCAGCAGGACCACGCCGAGGTCGAGCCCGCGCGAGGTCGTCCGTCCCGCGAAGGGCAGGCCGAAGAAGCTGAACAGCACGACGGGCAGCAGCAGGTTGGTGGCGCTGAAGGTGGGCAGCCGCCAGCGCATGAGCAGCTCGCTGCGGACCTGCGTCAGCAGCACCCTGGGAAGCGGGGCGACCATGACTGCTGCCGCGGCCGGCGCGGGCGCTCCCGCGGAGACCGCGCTCACGACGGCTCGCTCGCCCGCGCGGTCAGCGCCAGGAACGCGTCCTCGAGGTCGGCGCCCGCCACCTCCAGGTCGCTCAGCGCGACGCCCCGCCGGAACAGCTCGCGCAGCACCGTCTCCGGCTCGGCGCTCAGCAGCCGCACGCGGTCGCCCGTGCGCTCGACCGCGGTGACCGGCAGCCCCTCGAGGGCGGCGGCGCCGGCGCCGCTCAGACGGAAGCGCATCCGCTTGCTGGGCATCCGGGCCTTGATGTCGGCCGGCGGAGCGTCGGCGATCACGACCCCGTGGTCGACGACGACGATGCGCCGGGCCAGCGCGTCGGCTTCCTCCAGGTAGTGGGTGGTCAGCACGATCGTCCGCTCGGCGGCCGCCAGCTCGCGCATCGAGACCAGGAAGGCCTGACGCGCCTCGACGTCCATGCCGACGGTCGGCTCGTCCAGGAACAGCACCTCGGGATCGCCGCAGATGGCCAGCGCGAAGTACAGCCGCTGGCGCTGGCCGCCGGAGAGCTGGGCGACCCGGGCTCCGGCCTTGTCCTCCAGGCCGGCCAGGGCGATCGCCCGCCCGGCCGGCAACGGCCGCGGATAGTACGCGCGGAAGAGGTCGATCAGCTCGCGGACCGTCAGCGTGCCGGGCACGCCCGATTCCTGCAGCATCACCCCGGTGCGGCTGCGGGCGCGCCGATCGCCGGGGTCCAGGCCGAACAGCCGCGCGCGACCCGAGGTCGGACGGCGCAGGCCGAGCATGACGCTGATCGACGTCGTCTTGCCGGCGCCGTTGGGCCCCAGCATCGCGACGACCTCACCGCGACCGATCCGGAGGTCGACCCCGCGCAGGGCCTCCACCGCGCCGTAGCGCTTGCGGACGCCTTCCAGCTCGACGAGCGGCGTGCTCACCCCGCCTCCACCACCCACCCTCGCGTCATCGGATCCTCGCATCGCCGCGCGAGCAGTCGCCCGGGATCGCGCCTGAACGGGACGGCAGGGGCTCTCGACCGCGGCCGGGTCGGATCACGTGCGGTCCGGGACAGGATGCGGGCATCCGGGGAGCGCGTCAAGGCATCCGGGTTGCAGCCTCTTGATGGGCGTGCCTATCATCGGGCACCTCATGAGCATCGCTCCGGCGCGCACGGCGACGGCTCGGCCGCTCGACCGCTCGGCGCTCCTCGCGCGGTATCACGACGTGCGGCGGACGACGGAGGGTCTGTGCCGGCCGCTGTCCGTGGAGGACCACGTGGTCCAGGCCATGCCCGACGTGAGCCCGACCAAGTGGCACCTGGCCCACGTCTCGTGGTTCTTCGACACGTTCCTGCTCGAGCCGAACCTGCCGGGCTACGCGCCGTTCGACCCGGCCTACCGGGTGCTGTTCAATTCCTACTACAACGCCGTCGGCGCCCAGTTCTCGCGACCCGACCGGGGGCACCTGTCGCGCCCGACGGTGGCCGAGATCCTGACCTATCGCGCGTGGGTCGACGACGGGATGGCCACGCTCCTGGAGCGCGCCGACGAGGCATGGCTCGCCGGGACGGCTCCCCTGCTTGAGCTGGGCCTCAACCACGAGCAGCAGCACCAGGAGCTGATCCTCACCGACATCAAGTACAACCTCGCCGTCAACCCGCTCTGCCCGGCCTATCACGCCGTGGCGCCGCCGCGCGGCACGGCGACCCCGCCCCTGGGCTGGCGAGAGTACGCGGGAGGGCTGCAGTCGATCGGGCACGACGGCGGTGGCTTCGCCTTCGACAACGAAGGCCCGCGCCACACCGTCTACCTGCGCCCGTTCCGTCTCGCCGACCGGCCGGTCACCGCCGGCGAGTACCTGCGCTTCATCGACGACGGCGGCTACGACACGGCGACCCTGTGGCTGTCGGAGGGCTGGCGCACCGTCCAGGAACGCGGCTGGCGCGCGCCGCTGTACTGGGAGCGGCGCAACGGCGCCTGGCAGGCGCAGACCCTGAGCGGCCTGCTGCCGCTCGATCCCCACACGCCGGTGGCGCACGTCAGCTACTTCGAGGCCGACGCGTACGCCCGCTGGCACGGCGCGCGTCTGCCGACCGAGCAGGAGTGGGAGCACGCCGCAGCGACGGTGCCCATCGTCGGCAACTTCCAGGACGACGGCATCTTCCATCCCCGGCCGGTCGGCCCCGACGGCGGTGGCCTCGCGCAGCTGTTCGGCGACGTGTGGGAGTGGACGCAGAGCGCCTACGCGCCCTATCCCGGCTACCGGCCGCCCGACGGCGCCGTGGGCGAGTACAACGGCAAGTTCATGGTGAGTCAGATGGTGCTGCGCGGCGGCTCCTGCGTGACCCCGCGCTCGCACCTCCGGGCGAGCTACCGCAATTTCTTTCCCCCCGACGCCCGCTGGCAGTTCTCCGGGATCCGACTGGCCGACGACGCCTGACCGGCGTCACCGCCATCTGCCCAGCGGGGGCAAGGAGCCGAGCGTGCGCTACCGGATCGACGTCCACGCCGATGCCCACACGCGCCTGAAAGCCATGGCCGAGGACGTGCTTCGCGGGCTGGGCTCGCGCCCGCGCTCCCTGCCGCCGAAGTACTTCTACGACGCGGAGGGCTCGCGGCTGTTCGAGGAGATCACGCGGCTGCCCGAGTACTACTTGACCCGGACCGAGGACGCGCTGCTGGACCGCCTGGCTCCGACCCTGATGCGCGCGCTGGCGCCGGACGACGTCGTCGAGCTCGGCTCGGGCTTCTCGCTCAAGACGCGCCGCCTCCTCGCCGCGCGCGGCGGCACGCCGCTGCGCTACACGCCGGTCGACGTCGACGAGACGACCGTGGCCGCCTCGGCCGCGCGGCTGCTGGCCGAGGACCCGGCGCTGGACGTGCACGCGGTCGTCGGCGACTTCGAGCGCCACCTCCCCCACGTCCCCGCTCCGGCCGGGCGCCGCCTGGCCCTGTTCCTCGGCAGCACCATCGGCAATCTCGATCCGCCGGCCCGCCTGGCGCTCCTGACCCAGGTCCGGGGCCTCCTCCGGCGCGGCGACCGGCTGCTGCTCGGGGTGGACCTGGTCAAGGACGGGGCCGCGCTGGAGGCCGCGTACAACGACGCGGCCGGCGTCACCGCGGAGTTCAACCGCAACATCCTGCGCGTGGTCAACCGGAGTCTCGCCGCCGACTTCAGGCCCGACGCGTTCCGCCACCACGCGTTCTACAACGCGGCCGAGCAGCGCATCGAGATGCACCTGGTCTCCGAGCGGCCGCAGACGGTCCACGTCCGCGCGATCGACCTGACGTTTCGCCTGGAGGCGTCCGAGACGGTCTGGACGGAGAGCTCGTACAAGTTCACGCGCGCCTCCGTGCGGGCGATGCTGGCCGGCGCCGGGCTGAAGGTGGCCGCCTGGCACACCGACGAGGACGAGCGCTTCGCGCTCGTGCTCGCCGCGCCTCGCTCGCGGGCCGCGGCCGCTCCGGCCTCGCGCGCCGCCTGAGTCGTGGGCGACACGCCGGTCCCGACGCGCCTCTACGTCCACGACGACCTGCTCGCTGACGTCGTCGAGCGTCACGGCGCCGCCTCGGCCGCCGCCGCCCTAGCCGGGGAGGTGATGACGCTCGTCCGGCGCGAGACGGCCCGCGTGACGGTCCTGACGCTGCAGGAGCAGATCGAGGCCCTCGTCGCCCGCGGCGCGCGGACGCCGTTCGCGCTCGCCGTCGGCATCGGCCGCGCCGGGGAGCGCGTCGCGCGCCAGCTTCACGCTCGTGCCGGCTGGTTCCCGGCGATCCGGCGGGTGGACCTCACCCGCGAGGAGGACGGCCGCGGCGGTTACGCGGTCGTGAGCCCCACCGGCGTGCCGCTGGCCCGGCAGCTCGACGGGGTCGAGCCGGCGCCGTCGCTGGCGATCGTCGACGACACGATCTTCTCCGGCGTCACGATGCGGCAGGTCCTGGAGGCGCTCTCCCCGGCCCAGCGGGCCCGTACCCACGCCTTCTGCCTGCGCTGCGCCGAGGCGTCGCTGCCGCCGCTGCGCGCGCTCTGCCCGGTCACCCCGGGCTTCGCCGCGCCGGGCCGGCTGCTCGAGGAGGTCAGCCTCATCAACGCCAGCGGCCTCGTCCGCCGCGGCTCCATCCGCCGGACCGGCCGGCCCCCGCTGGCGTTCTTCGAGCGCGGGGAGTGGATGCGCGCCTGGTTTCCGGAACACGCCGACGAGGTCATCGACTGCTGCCGGAAGCTCAACGCGCTGCTGGAGCCGGACGGCGCCCCGTCGCTCCCGGCCGCCGTCTGACCCGCGCTCAGCCCGAGCGCGACATGACCAGCCGCAGCCCGCGCGGCGTGAGCAGGCGGTCCACCACCTCGAAGAGGCCGTGGAAGAGCAGCGCCATGAGCGCGGCCGGGATGGCGCCCGCCAGGATCGTCCGCACGTCGTCGAGGGCGAGCCCGCGGACGATGAGGGTGCCGTAGCCGCCGCCGCCGATGAAGGCCGCCAGCGTGGCGGTGCCGACCGTCCAGATGGCCGCCGTCTTGATGCCGGACAGCACGTTGACCGACGCCAGCGGCAGCTCGATCCGCGCCAGGCGACGCCAGCCCGCCAGGCCCAGCACGTCGGCGATCTCCAGCAGCTGACGGTCGAGCGTGGTCAGCCCCGTGTACGTCGCGCGCACGATCGGCAGCAGCGCGTAGAGGAACAGCGCGACCAGGGCCGGCAGCGTCCCGATGCCGAGCAGCGGGATCATGAAGCAGAGCAGCGCCAGCGCCGGGACCGTCTGCAGCACCCCCACCGCCATCAGCTCGGCCTGGCCCAGGACGGCCGAGCGCGCGGCCAGGATGCCCAGCGGCAGGCCGACCAGCACGGCGAGCGCGACGGCGGCCGTCACCAGGCCCAGGTGTTCGAGCGTCAGCACTCCGAGCTCGCGGGCCAGCCGGGCCAGCTCCTCGTCGTCGGTCACCTCGCGGCCGAGGAAGCGGGCGGCGACCTGCCGCGCGCTCCGGCCGTCCAGATCGGCCAGCGCGTTCAGCCGCTTCATCGCGTCCGTGTCGAGGCGGCCCACCAGCGCGCGCTCCAGCGCGGCCCATCCGCGGCCGTGGCGCTCCACGAAGTCGCGGCGGGCCAGCAGCACGGCGGCATAGGCGGGAAAGAAGTGGCGATCGTCGCCCAGCACCACGACCTCGGCGCGGCTGAGCCGCCCGTCGGTCGAGAACACGTCGATGACGTCGACGGCGCCGCTGGCCAGAGCCTGATAGGCCAGAGCGTGCTCGATGGTCCGCACGCCGGCCAGCGTCAGGCCGTAGTGACGGCGCAGGCCGGGCCAGCCGTCGTCGCGCTCCAGGAACCCCGACGTGAACGCGCCGGTCAGCTCCGGGTGACGGGCGAGGTCGCTGATCCGCGCGAGCCCGAGCCGCTGCGCCACGTCCGCGCGCACCGCGAGCGCGTAGGTGTTCTCGAACCCGAGCGGTCCGCTGATCGTGAGCCCCCGGGCCCCCAGCGCCTCCCGGATCGCCTCGACCGACTCGATCGAGGGCTCCTTGAGGATCGCGCGGCTGATGGTGCCGGTGTACTCCGGGTAGAGGTCCACCCCGCCGTGGGCGACCGCGCGGTACGCGATGCCGGTGCCGCCCAGCCCGACCTTGCGCTCGACGCGCTCGCCGGCCGCCTCGAGCACCTGGGCGGCGATCTCGGCGACCACGTAGTTCTCCGTGAACGACTTCGAGCCGACGCGGATCGCGCCGTCGGCCCCCGCCGGGGGCATCATGCCGACGACGAGCACGAAGCCAAGGACCCACACCGCGTGCAGTCCGGGAAGGATAGGCACCGGGCGCGGGAGTCGCGGGCGCGACATCATGGTGAGCCGTTGTCGCCGTTCGAGCGCAGGGCCCGGCGAGCGAGCCGCGCTCGCCTCTCCCGCGCCCGGTGCCCATCCTCCCCGGACTGCACGCGTGCCATCAGAAGATCTCTCGCAGCTCGGGCGGTGGGGCCTGGGCGCCGAGGAACTCGGTGACGAAGGGCTCGGCCGGCTTGCGGGCCAGCTCGGCGAACGTGCCCTGCTGGACGACGCGGCCGCCCCGCAGGAGCGTGATGGTGGTGCCGAGCAGCACGGCCTCGCGGACGTCGTGCGTGACGAGCACGACGGTCTTGCCGAGCGCGCCGAAGAGCCGGCGCAGCTCGAGCTGCAGGTCGGCGCGCACGATCGGGTCGAGGGCGCCCAGCGGCTCGTCCAGCAGCAGGCGGGGCGGGTCCAGCACCAGCGCCCGCATCAGACCGACGCGCTGACGCTGGCCGCCGCTGAGCTCGGCCGGATAGCGCTGCAGCATCGCCTCCTCGAACCCGACCAGCCCGGCGAGCTCACGGACCCGCCCGGCCGTGCGCGCGCGAGACCAGCCGACGGTCTCGGCGGGCAGGCTCACGTTGCCGCCGACGGTGAGGTGCGGATAGAGGCCGCCCTCCTGCACGACGTAGCCGACCCGCCCGACCAGCTGCCGGCGCCGGGCCGGGGTGACGGCCACGTCGTCGATCCACGCCTCCCCCGCGTCGGCCGCGACGAGGCCCAGGAGCACGCGCAGCACGGTCGACTTGCCCGAGCCGCTCGAGCCCAGGAGCACGTGCGTCGTCCCCGGGGCGACCTCGAGCGAGACGTCGTCCAGCGCGACGGTCGCGCCGAACCGCTTGCTCACGTGGCGGACCGCGATCATCCGGCTCCGAGTGTACGCAGATCGGGCGGGACTAGGACAGGTAGAGTCGCGCGACGTGGGTGTCCACCACCTCGCCCTCGGCGCTCACCGTGAAGTTCGACGTGATCAACCCGCGGGCGCCCGCCAGCGCGCCGTCGCCGCCGGTGACGGACCACACCACGCCGCCCACCACCCAGCCGGGGCGCGGCGCCGGTCCCACCCACCCGCGCCCCAGCGTCTCGAACCTCACCGACCCCGCCCCGCCGTACACGATCGTCCCGTCCTCGACGAACGTCCCATCCCCGAACCGCTCCACCCGCGACTCCAGCACGGCCGACTCACCCTCGACCGCCTCGACCCGCGCCCGGACGCCGGTGGACTCGATGACTGCCGTCATCGCCTGGCTTCCGGCCACCGACCTCGCCCGCCGGAGCCGGTCGGAGCCCTCGACCGCCCCCGCTCTGCCCCGGAACTCCAGCGCGAACACGACCTCCCGCATGCGCATCCTCCGTTCGAGCTGGCGAGGCCCTCGCCGGGCTCAGAAGATGATGACGCCCCTCGCCAGCTCGCCGGCCGCCAGGGCCCGGAACGCCTCGTCGGCCTCGTCCAGGCCATAGCGTCGCGTGATCAGCTGGTCGATCTTGAGCTTGCCGGCCAGGTACAGGTTCACCAGCCGCGGCAGGTCCTCGCGCGTCCGCGCGCTGCCGTAGCTGCAGCCGCGGATCACCCGCTCGGCCGTCACCACCGGCCGCACGTCCATCGGCACCGTGGCGCCTGTCTCCGGCACGCCGATCAGGACGCAGGTGCCGCCGGGGGCCAGCGCCTCGATCGCCTGACTCACCGCGCGCGTGTCGCCGACGGCGACGAACGTGTAGTCGGCGCCCAGGCGCGTGAGCCGCCGAATGGCGGCCACCGGATCCTCGCGCGCGGCGTCCACGCCGTGACTGGCGCCCAGCGCCCGGGCGTGCTCGAGCTTGGCGGCCTTGACGTCGACCGCGATGATCGGGTGCGCGGCGATCAGCGCGCCGCCCTGCACCACGTTGAGGCCCACGCCGCCGGCGCCGAACACCGCCATGCTGGCCCCGGCCGGCACCGCCGCCGTGTTGATGACCGCGCCGACGCCGGTCATGACCGAGCAGCCGATCAGGGCGGCGCGATCGAGCGGCATGCTCCTGTCGATCCGGATCGCGCACGACTCGTGCACGACCGTCTGCGAAGCGTAGGTGGCGACGTGACCGTAGTGGTAGACCGGCCGGCCGCGCAGCGACATGCGCGTGGTGCCGTCGGGCAGCACGCCGCGCCCGGGCTGGCGCCGCTCGCACAGGTTGGGCCGACCGATCACGCAGTAGTGGCAGCGGCCGCACGTCGGCGCCCACGACAGGATCACGGGATCGCCGGCGGCGAGGCCTTCCACGCCGGGGCCGACGTCCTCGACCACGCCGGCGCCCTCGTCCCCCAGCACGATGGGGACCGGCACGCCCTTCCACGAGCCGTCGGCGGCGTGCAGGCACGAGTGACAGACGCCGCTGGCGACCATCCGCACGAGCACCTCTCCGGTCCGGGGTGGCGCGAGCTCGAGATCTTCCACGCCGAGCGGCTTGCCCTGCTCGAACAGCACCGAGGCCTTCATGGCGGTCTCCCTGTCGTGCCCGATCAGCCGCTGTACCGGATGCGCGGATCGAGGTAGCCGTACAGCAGGTCGACGGCGAGGTTGATGGTCATGAACATCACCGCGATGAACAGGATGGTGGACTGGGTGAGCGGATAGTCGCGCTGGTAGATCGACCACAGCACCAGGCGGCCGATGCCGGGCAGCGTGAACACCTCCTCGACGACCACGGTCCCGCCGAGCAGGATGCCGACCTGCAAGCCGACCACCGTCACGATCGGGATCAGCGCGTTCTTGAGGGCGTGCTTGAGGATGACGAGCCGCCGCGACAGGCCCTTGGCCGCCGCCGTGCGCACGTACTCCGAGCGCAGGACGTCGAGCATGCAGCTGCGCGTCGTCCGCGCGATGTTGGCCGCGCTGGCGGTGCCCAGGCACAGCGCCGGCAGCAGCAGGATCGTGAGATTGCGCCGCGGATCGGTGAAGAAATCCACCCACACGACCGGCGGCATCCAGCGCAGGTAGATCGAGAAGAACAGGATCAGCATGGTCCCCTGCCAGAACACCGGCACCGACAGGCCCAGCAGCGTGCCCACGCGAGTGACGTTGTCGATGGCCTGGTCGCGCCGCGTGGCCGAGACGATGCCGGCCGGCAACCCCAGCAGCAGCGCGAAGCCGACCGCCATCGCGGTCAGCTCGATCGTCACCGGCAGCCGCTCGAGGATCAGCGCGACGACCGGCTTGCCCGTCCGCCACGACGTGCCGAGGTCGCCCTGCGCCAGCCCGCCGATCCAGCGCCCGTACTGCACCCACCACGGCTGGTCGAGCCCGAAGAACCGCTTCAGCTCCGCCACCATCGCCGGACTCACGATGGCATCCGCCCCGATCATCTGCTCCACCACCGTCCCCGGCACCAGCCGCAGCATCAAGAACACCAGCACCGACAACCCCACCAGCGTCAGCGCCATGGAATAGAGCCGGACCACGATGTATCTACCCATCGACGCGGACGATGCACGGTGGCTCGAAGGGCTCGATTCGTCGGCTCGCATCCCGGACCGGGTGGCGTCGGCCGCGGCTTCCGGCCACGAAGCCCCGGGCGCGCCATTCGATGGCGAGCCGTCGTCGCCGTTGCGAGCGGAGGGTTCGGCGAGCGCGCGATCGGCGATTCGACTCCACCCCGTCCGAGCCCCCTCTGGGGGATGGGGGGCTCGCGCTCGCCGGACCCTCCGCGAGCTTACGGCGACAGGCGAGCCATCGTGGCGCGCCCGGGGCTTCGTGGCCGGAAGCCGCGGCCGACGCCACCCGGTCGCCGCCCGGAGAGACTACGCGCGCTCGAGCCACACGCCCTCGAACCCGTAGAGCAACGTGGTCGGATGCTGCCGGAACCCCTTGACCGAGGTCTGGGTGAAGTCGATCGTGTCGGCCGAGAACAGCCAGAGGTGCGGCACGTTGTCGAGGATCATGAGCTGCACGCGGTCGTAGATCTCCTTGCGCTTCTTCTGGTCCATCGTGCGGCGCCCGTCCTCGAGCAGGGCGTCCAGCTCCGGCACGCTCCACGAGTTCCAGTTCTGGCCCTTGGTCGAGTGCAGGGCCCGGAAGAAGGCGGTGTCGGGATCGGCGTAGCCCGGCGTGGTGTTCATCGTCATGTCGAAGTCCTTGGCCAGCCACCGCTTGATCCACACCGCGTACTCCACGTTCTCGATCTCGACCGTGATGCCGATCCGCTTGAGCTGGGCCGCCACGACCGGGGCCCCCGAGACCATCGTGGGGAAGGTCGGGATGACGCCGAGCTTGACCGTGAAGCCGCCGGCCTGGCCGGCGTCGGCCATCAGCTTCCTGGCCTTCTCGAGGTCGGGCTTGTAGTACTTCGTCCACTGCTCCTCGGGGAGCTGCCACTGCTTCATCGGCGCCGTCGCCGGCGCGGTCAGGCGGCCGAAGCCCGAGGCGGCCACCCGGAGAATCTGCGCCCGATCGACCGCCCACGAGATGGCCTGCCGCACGCGGACGTCCTTGAGCGGGCCCCGGGTGGCGTTGATGTTCAGGAAATCGTAGCCCAGCCGCGAGCTGCGATAGCCGGTGAGGGCCTTCTCGTCCTTCAGGAGGTTGTAGTTCTTGTTGTCCTCGATGAACGCGTGGTGGATCTGGCCGGTGCGAAGCGCCGCCACGATATTGGCCTCGTCGGGGATGATCCGCAGCACGACCTGGTCGACGTGCGGCAGGCTCTTCTTGAAGTAGCCGGGGTGCTTCTTGAGCGTCATCTGCTGCTCGACCTTCCAGTCGTCGAGCATGAAGGGGCCGGTGCCGACGGCGGCCTTGTTGAGGTCGCCGTGCTTCTTGATCCCCGCCTCGCTGATGATGAAGCCCCAGAAGCCGCCGAGGGCCGCGAGCAGGCCGGCGAAGGGTTCCTTGGTGACGAACTTCACCGCGTACTTGCCGGCGGGTTCGACCTTGTCGACCGCGATGAAATCGGACTTCCCCGGCGACTTCTCGAACAGCCGATCGAACGTGAACTTGACGTCGGCCGAGGTCAGCTCCTGGCCGTCGTGGAACTTGACGTTCTGTCTGAGCTTGAACGTCCACGACAGCCCGTCGGGGCTCACCTGCCACGACTCGGCCAGCTCCGGCACCGGCGTCATGTCTGGCTCGAAGCGGACGAGCTGGTTGTACATCATCGGCGAGCGGGCGCTGCGCGAGAAGGCCGGGACGAGCTGGGGGTCGAGGCCGGTCGCCTCGGTCGTGCGGGCCGAGACGAAGGTGCCGCCGTCCTTCGGCGCCTGGCCGAACGCGTTGCGGCCGAGGGCCAGGGTGCCGAGCGTGAGACCACCGGCCTGCAAGAGCTGTCGACGGGTCACCGAGCGGGTCATGACGTCCTCCTCAAGCGGTCGGGTCGAGAATGTCGCGCAGGCCGTCGCCGATCAGGTTGAACGCCAGCACGGCGATCATGATCGCGACGCCCGGGAACACCGAGATCCACGGCGCGGTCTCCAGATACGTCCGTCCCTCGTTCAGCATGTTGCCCCACGACGGGGTCGGCGGCTGCGCCGAGAGTCCCAGGTAGCTCAGCGAGGCCTCGATGAGGATGGCCTGCGAGAAGGCGACGGTGCCTTGTACCACGAACGGGGACAGCACGTTGGGCAGCACGTGCTTGAGCGCCACCACCAGCCGCGTCGCGCCCAGCGCGCGCACCGCCTCGACGTACTCCTTCTCGCGCTCGGCCAGCACCGGCCCCCGCATGACGCGCGCGAACAGCGGCGTGTAGACGATGGCGATGGCGACGACGGCGCTGTTGGTGCCGGGCCCGCGCATGGCCGCGACGCCGACGGCGAGCAGCAGCGCCGGGATGCTGAAGAACACGTCCATCACCCGGTTGATCGCGTTGTCCCAGGCGCCGCCGTTGTAACCGGCCACGAGCCCCAGCGTGCCGCCCGCCAGCATGGCCAGGCCGATCGAGGTCACCGCCACGTACAGCGACACCCGGGCGCCGTAGATCACGCGACTGAGCACGTCGCGACCGAATCGATCGGTGCCGAACAGGGCCTGCAGGCTCGGCCGGGCCTCGATCAGGTCGAAGTTCTGCTCGTCGGGTGGCTGCGGCGCCAGCGCGCCGGCGAAGAGCGCCATGGCCACGATCGTCAGGGCGAACACCGCGCCCACGACGACCACGGTGCTGCGCGCCGCCCGCCGAAGACCCTTCGTCACCCGAGACTCCCCCGTGCGGCCTGCCCGCGCAACGAGCACGCCGGATCGCCGCCGCGCTCCAAAATAGCAGCGTTCCCGGCCGAAGGCGACGGGCGCCGCTGCATGGTAACGTTGGCGCTGCTCGAGGCGGCGAGCCGCGCGGCGGCGCCACTGCGGAAGGCGAGGGTCATGGCCAAGGTACTCCTCGTGGACGACTCCCCGGATCTGCTGGACGCCTACGCCATCTTCCTGGAATCGACCACCTCACACGAGGTCCGTACCGCCACCGCCGGCCGCGCCGCGTTCGAGATCGTCCGGACCTGGCGGCCCGACATCGTCGTGACGGACGTCATGATGGCGGACATGAACGGGCTCGAGCTGATCTCGGAGATCCGCAGCCAGATTCCGCCTCCCCTTCCGATCCTCGTGGCGCTGTCGGGGTTCCCGGACTTCGAGCAGGAGGCGCGGCGACGGGGCGCCCGGGTCTTCCAGCCGAAGCCGATCGACACCGACGATCTGGTGATCCTGATCGACTCGCTCGTCGGCGAGCGCGAGCCCCCTGGCCACCTGCGTGAGGCGACGCAGGAGCGCCGGCAGCAGGCCAGCGCGCGGGCGGAGGCGTCGGTGTCGGCGACCCTGGCCCGCCGCCCGTACTTCCGCGACGTCATGCAGCTCAACACGCGGCTGATGTCCCGCTACTTCGGCGGCGCCGACGTCGGCCTGCTCGTCATGCGCGAGGGGCACATGCGGGTGTTCGCCGCCTCCGACCATCGGCGCGACGTCTGGACCCGGCCCGAGGCCGTGCTCGGCTTCGGTCTCGACGTCATCGCGAGCGGCTCCACGCTGATCGTGCCCGACCTGCCCGCGATGTCGTCGATGGCCTCGCGGCCGGCGGTCCCCGGCGTGCGCCTGCTCGCGGCGGCCCCGGTGCGCTCGCCCGACGGCATCACCATCGGCGCCCTGGCGGTCGCCGACCGCCGCCCGATCCCGTTCGACGTGCACGACCTCGCCATCCTGGACTACATCGCGACCCGCAGCGCCGCCGTCTTCGCGGGCGCCGACCGCGCGCCGACCCAGCCCGGCGTGCTCCCCGAGGACAGCTGGCGGTACGTCCTGCACCGGGAGGTCGACCGTCTTCGTCCCGGACGGTCGCTCGTCATCGGCCTGGCGTCGTTGGCCGAGCGCGACGGGCCGACGATTCCGGTCACCTCGACCGAGGAGATGAAAGACACCCAGCAGGCGATCGAGCGGCTCCTCGCGCTGCTTCCGCCGCGGACGGCGCTGGGGCGGCTCGCGCCCTCGACCCTCGCCGTCTACGGCGTCGGAGACGATGTCGAGGCCGACGAGCACGCGCTGCTCTCGCTCATCGCGTCGCTCGACGACGAGCCAGGGCGCGCGTGCGTCGGCCTGCTGACCGTCACCGGGCTGTGCCCCACCGACGGCGGTGCCGCGCTGCTCGAGGTCGCCGGGTGGCTCCTGACCGCCGCCGTCACTCGCGGACCCGCGACGGTCCTCCGGGCTCGGGTGGGGCCCGAAGCCGTCGATCCCCGGCTCGGCGCGCGGTGAGGCTGGTCTTGCGTTCGGCCGTGGCCCTGCCCGTGCTGATCCTGTGGTCCGTGAGCTCCGCCCACGCCGCGACCTCGGTGGAGCACATCATCGCCGACGTCCGTGCCGCCACCGTCCGCTACCTGGACATCGCCCGCGCGCGCGAGGACGGCTTCGTGCAGGTCAGCGACATGGAGCCCGGGCACGGCTACCACTTCGTGAACCCGACCGCCCAGATCTTCACGGCCACCGCGGCGCTGGCGTCGGGTACGCTCGACCTCGCCCGTCCGTCGATCCTGCTCTACGTCGAGCGGGACGGCGCCTGGCAGCTCGTCGGCGTCGAGTACGCGCTGGCGACGATGCCGGGGATCAATCCGCTGCCGGGGGCGGAGTGGCGCCAGCACGAGGCGTCCTGTCACTACCGAGACCACCGGGAGATCGCCAGCGCCACCATGGGCGCCTGTGCGCCCCGACATCCCGAGAGCGGGTCGCCGTTCGTGTTCTGGCACCCGTCCATGGTCGTCGCCCACGTCTGGGCCTGGTATCCGAACCCGGCCGGGCCGTTCGCCGCCGACAACCGCTACCTGGCTCCCTATGGAGGAGCCGCGCCGAGCCTGGGTCACGTCCATCGGCGATCGGCCAGCGAGATCCGCTACTCGGAGATGAACCACCGCGTGGCCGGAGCGTTCCTGCTCGCGCTGACGGCGCTGACCCTGGGGGCCCAGCGGTGGCGCACCCGCGTGCCGGGGGCGGCCGTGCTCTGGATCGTGTTCGGGCTCTACCTCTTCGTCAGCTCCGACCCCGAGGCGTGGCCGCTCGGTCCCCGACGCTTCGTGGAGATCTTCGAGGACGCGCTGGTGATCCAGCACAAGCTGCTGGCGCTCATCCCGATCTGTCTGGGCCTTGCCGATCTGGCCCGGCGGGCCAACGCGCTCAGCGTGCGCACGACCGCAGGGGCGGTGGCGCTCCTGTCGGCGCTCGGCGGCACGGCGCTCTTCTATCACGACCACGAGGGGGGCGTTCACCTCGACCGCGTCTTCCTCCAGCACGCCGCCATCGGGCTGGCCGGGATCGTCGTCGCGGGCGTGCTCGTGGTCGTCGACCGTCGACCGCGCGCGGCGCGCGTGGCCCGGTGGGCGTGGCCGGCGACGCTGGCCACGGTCGGCGTGCTGCTCCTCTTCTACGGCGAGTGAGGCGGATGGCGCGCCTCGGCGTCGCGTTCAGCGGAGGCTTGGCCCCGGCCGACATCGTCGAGTGCGTGAAGCTCGCCGAGGAGCTCGGCTACGAGTCGGCGTGGGTCGCCGAGGGTCATGGCGGAGATCAGTTCGCGATCCTCGGCGCCTGCGCGGTCGCCACCCGACGGATCCTGCTCGGCACCAGCATCTCGAGCGTGTTCGTGCGCAGCGCCACCACCATCGGCATGGCGGCGGCCACCGTCGACCACCTCTCGGGGGGACGGTTCATCCTGGGCCTGGGCTCCAGTCACCGCGTGCAGGTCGAGCCCGAACACGGGATTCCCTTCGTGCAGCCGACGGCCCGCCTGCGCGACACCATCGCGATCGCTCGCGCGCTCGTCCGCGACGGGGTGGTCTCGCACCGCGGGGAGGCGGTGACGATCGAGCGCTTCGACCTCTGGTTCGCGTCCCACCGGGCCGAGATCCCGATCTACGTGGCGGCGCTCTTTCCGCGCCTGCTGGAGATCGCGGGCGAGCTGGCCGAGGGCGTGCTTCTCACGTGGCCCACGCCGGAGGCGATCGCGCGGGCCGTCGACCACGTGGCGATCGGCGCCCGACGGGCCGGTCGGGCGGACGGAGCCGTGGACGTGGCCTCGCTGATCCCGTGCGCCGTCGCCGACACCGTCGCCGCCGCTCGCGCCGCGCTGCGGCCGGCGGTCGGTCTGTACGCGGGGTTCTTCCCGCGCTACAACCGGCTGCTCGCCGAGGCGGGATTCGGCGACGCCGTCGGCGCCATCAAGGCCGCCTTCGACCGCGGCGGCCGCGAGGCCGCGGCCCGTCTCGTCCCCGACGAGCTGATCGACGCCGTCGCGCTGGCCGGCACGCCCGACCGCTGCCGCGAGCGGCTGGCCGTGTACCGTCGGGCCGGCCTGGCGCTGCCGATCCTGAGCCCGCGGGTGGCGGGCGCCCACGCGCGGCAGATGGCCATGGACACCATCCGCGCCTGCGCGCCGTGAGTGCGCCTCAGACGCCGAGGAACAGCCGGGCCAGGCGTCCGGCAGGTGCGGACGCGCGACGATCCGGTGATCGATCCACCGGGCGAGCGGAAAGATGAGCGCCTGGTACACGGCGAAGACGGCCAGATCGCGGAGCACGACCTTGCGATAGCTGACGCGGTGGGCCGGCCGGATCAGCTCGACCGCGGTGAACCCGATCACCCGGCCGACGAAGAGCAGCGGGAAGAACAGGCCGTTGGCGACGACGAAGCGCCGGACGTCGTGGCTGACGATCCAGTCCATCCCGTCTCGACTCTACTCGACCGCCGCCCGGCCACGAAGCGCCGCAGCAGAGGCCGGTCCCGGGTCTCGACGGCCCGGCCGCGTTCCGGCATTGTATGGGGGCCCGGAGCCCGCGACCGGAAAGGACACGACATGCCCCAGACACCCTCGGAGTTCGCGCTGCGCAAGATCGGACACGTGGTGCTGAACGTGCGCGACCTGGAGACCTCGGTCCGCTTCTACACGGAGGTGCTGGGCCTGCAGGTGAGCGACCGGTATCCCGGCGACATGGTCCCGGGTGGCATGGTGTTCCTGCGCTGCGACACGGACCACCACGGTGTCGCGCTGGTCGGCGGCGGTGGCGCGGCGGAGCCCGGCAGCCTCAACCACTTCGCTTTCGAGGTCGGCTCGCTCGACGAGGTGTTCCGCGCGCGGGCCTGGCTGCGGCAGCACGGGGTGCCGATCGTCTTCGAGGGACGCCGCCGGGCGGGCTGCCAGGTCGCCGTCGAGTTCCGCGATCCCGACGGGAACAACCTCGAGATCTACTGGGGCCTCGACCAGGTCGGCACCGACGGCCGCGCCCGCCCCGCGAGCGAGTGGCGGCCGGCCAAGACCCTCGAGGACGCCGTCGCCAACCCCGTTGCCGGCCAGCGGTTGCCACCGCGTCCGGCCGCGCACTGACCCCGGAGGACGACAGGATGGACCAGATCCTCCTCGGCCGGGGTGAGCGGCCGGTCGTCCTGCTCGCTCGGTACGGCAACCGCCACGGCCTCATCGCCGGGGCCACCGGCACCGGCAAGACGGTCTCGCTCCTGGTGCTGGCCGAGGGGTTCTCGCGGCTCGGTGTTCCCGTGCTCGTCGCCGACGTGAAGGGCGACGTGGCCGGACTGGCTCAGGCGGGCACGGCGAGCGAGAAGATCCAGCAGCGCGCCACCGCGGTCGGGCTGACCGGGTATGCGCCGGAGGCCAGCCCGGTCGTGTTCTGGGACCTCTACGGCGTGTCCGGCCATCCGGTCCGGGCCACCATCAGCGAGATCGGCCCACGTCTGCTCGCCCGCATGCTGGAGCTCAACGACACCCAGGCGGGCAACCTCGAGATCGCCTTCAAGCTGGCCGACGACCGCGGCCTGCTGCTCCTCGACCTCGACGACATGCGGGCGATGCTGGCATTCGTCGCCGAGCACCGCAAGGAGATCTCCGCCCAGTACGGCCTCGTCAGCGCCCAGTCCATCGCCGCCATCCAGCGGGCGCTGCTGGCGCTGGAGCGCGAGGGTGGCCAGGCATTCTTCGGGGAGCCGGCGCTGGCCCTCACCGACCTGCTGCGCAGCGACCCCGGCGGCCGGGGCGTCGTCAACGTGCTCGCCGCCGAGCAGCTCGTCCTCAAGCCCCGGCTGTACTCCACCTTCCTGCTCTGGCTGCTCTCCGAGCTGTTCGAGACCCTTCCGGAGGTCGGCGACCTCGACAGGCCCAAGCTGGCGTTCCTCTTCGACGAGGCGCACCTGCTCTTCGACGATGCCCCGCCGGCGCTGCGCCAGCGGATCGAGCAGGTCGTGCGGCTGATCCGCTCCAAGGGCGTGGGTGTGTACTTCTGCTCGCAGTTCCCCGACGACGTGCCGGACGAGATCCTCGGCCAGCTCGGCAATCGCATTCAGCACGCCCTCCGCAGCTACACGCCGCGGGATCAGAAGGCCGTCCGCACGGCCGCCGAGACGTTCGTGCCCAACCCCGCGCTCGACACGGCGGCGGTGCTCTCGCAGCTCGCCGTGGGCGAGGCGCTCGTCTCCACCCTGCAGGACCGGGGCGTGCCGATGCCGGTCGAGCGCACGCTGATGTGTCCGCCACGCTGCCGGATCGGCGCGATCACGCCGGAGGAGCGGGCGGCCGTGCGGGCGCGCAGCCCGGTCGGCCGCGCGTACGACACGCCCGTGAACCGCGAGTCGGCGTACGAGATCCTGAGCCGCAAGGCCGCCCCGGCCGTCGAGCGGGCGCCGACCGGCCGCCCGGCCGCCGAGCCGTCCGCGGAGAGCGCCGGCGGCGGTCTGAACGATCTGCTGTGGGGCACGAAACGCCGGCAGGGCCTGGTCGAATCGCTGGCCAAGCAGGCGGCGCGCACGGTGGGGAGCGAGGTCGGTCGTCAGATCCTGCGCGGCGTCCTCGGCGGGATCCTCGGCGGCGCGCGCCGTCGCTGATGCGCGTCGCGCCGCCGCACACGATGGCGCGTCGACGTGGAGCGGAGCCGGTCAGCCGCTGCAGCGAGCGCTGCTGACGGTGTAGCCGAACGCCTCGAGCACCGGGCCGAGCTTGGCGTTGACCGTCTCGATCGTCTCGGGCTTCAGCTTCTCCTGGAAATCCCCCGCCCGTCCCTTGCGGATGTGTCGGCGCGCGTCCTCGTCCCGGGGCGTCAGCCGCGCGTGCTCCTCGCGGATGGCTCCCCGGAGGTCCTCGCTGATGGGCAGCTGGCAGGCCGCGAGGAGCCCGGTCAGCCACCGCTCGAAGTTCCCGGTCATCTCCTCGTACGTGGTGATGTAGGCAGAGGGGTGGGCGTCGACCAGCAGCGTCTTGTACCGCTCGAAGATCCGGGCGGTGTCGGCGGTCTCGGCCAGGACGTACTCGTCGATGCTCACCCGCCGGGCCGTCTCGCGCGCCGACATGAAATCGTCGCGCTTGCCGCTTCCCGGCATGGGGACCGGATGGCTGTACGCGACCGAGTAGTAGCTCGACACCATCACGTCGCGCGGGTCCCGCACCATCAGGACGACCTTGTACCGGTCGAGCCGCGGGATGCCCTCGATCATGCCGCCGAACACGCTGTAGAGGTAGCCGGTCGGCTTGAAGACGTGCTGATACCGCCGCATCTCGGCGGGCGACAGGTGGTCGAGGTACGGAAACTGCGAGTGGAAGGCGTAGTCGTGAATCCCGACGGACACCATCCCGTTGTGGACGGCGCAGCGGCGGAGGATGTTCTTCGTGTACTGGGTCGCCGCCTTGTTCACCGAGAAGTGCAGGATGCTCGGATGCGTGTTGGCGTTGACGTGCGTGCCGTCGATCAGGGCCAGCTCCACGGCGAACCGGCTGCGCAGGTGCCGCTCCCGGAGGTAGCCCTCGGCGAGGGGCAGCTTGCCCAGCGCCTTCCGGACGTGGGTCCTGAGGCTCACGATTCGATCCGGGGCGGGACGCCCACGAATCCCTCGCGCTCCAGGTGCAGGATGATCTGCTGGGCCGCCTCCTCGATGCTCATGTCGGTGGTGTCGATCACGACCGCGGCGTCGTCGGGCGGCTCGTAGGGATCGGACACCCCGGTGAACTCCGGGACCAGCCCCGCCCGCGCCTTGGCGTAGAGGCCCTTGCGGTCCCGCTGCTCGCAGGTCTCGATCGGCGTCGACAGGTAGACCAGGACGAAGCCGCCGAGCGGCTCGATCATGGCCCGTACCGCCTTGCGGGTCGCGTCGTACGGAGCGATCGGCGCGCAGAGGGCCAGACCGCCGTTCTTGGTGATCTCGGAGGCGACGAAGCCGATCCGGTGGATGTTGAGGTCCCGGTGCGCCCGCGAGAACCCCAGCTCGGACGACAGGTTCTTGCGGACGAGGTCGCCGTCGAGCAGGGTCACGGGCCGGCCGCCCATCTCGAGGAACTTCACCTGGAGGACCCGGGCCAGCGTCGACTTGCCCGATCCCGACAGCCCCGTGAAGAAGACCGTGAAGCCCTGGCGGTAGCGCGGTGGATAGCGACGCTGGAGCTCGTGGGCCACTTCCGGGAACGTGAACCACGACGGCAGCTCCCGGCCGGCGGCGAGCCGGCGCCGGAGCTCCGTCCCCGACAGCGCCAGGGCGCGAGACCCGGCCGGCACCTCGTCCTCCGGGAGGTAGGTGTCGAGGTCCTCCACGTAGACCATCTGCTTGAAGGGCACCGTGCGCACCGCGATCTCGCCCTCGTGACGCTGGACCAGCTGCTGGGCGTCATAGGGCCCGTAGAACGGGCGGCCGGCGCTGTCGCTGCCGGGGCCGGCGTGGTCGCGGCCCACGATGAAGTGCGAGCAGCCGTGGTTCTTGCGGATGATGGCGTGCCACAGCGCCTCGCGCGGGCCGGCCATGCGCATCGCGAGCGGCAGGAGCGCCAGCTTGACGGTGTGCGGGGGATAGCGGTCCAGGAGCCCCTCGTAGCAGCGGACGCGCGTGTAATGATCGACGTCGCCCGGCTTGGTCATCCCGACCGAGGGGTGCAGCAGCAGGTTGGCACCCGCCTCGCGAGCTGCGCGGAACGTCAGCTCCTGGTGCGCGCGATGCAGCGGATTGCGCGTCTGGAAGGCGACGACGCGGCTCCAGCCCATCCGCTGGAACTCCGCGCGCAGCTCGGTCGGGGTCAGGCGTAGCGGTCTGAAGTCGTAGTGCGCCGGCAGGGCCAGGCCTTCCAGACGCCCGCCCACGTACCAGGGGGCCGTCTCCTTCAGCAGGTAGGCCACGCCCGGGTGCTCGAGGTTGGTCGTCCCGTAGACCGCCTGGGCCTCGGCCGTCCGGTCGGGCTGCCAGACGTCGTCGACGTGCAGCACCGCGAGGAGCACACCTTCCGGGTCCCGCAGCGCCAGCGGCGCGTTGGGCTTCAGGGTCCGGGCAACCTCCTCGGGAACGTCGAGGACGATCGGCATCGGCCACACCACGCCGTTCGCCAGTCGCATCGTCCCACACACCGACTCGTACTCGGACCGCACCATGAAACCCGTCAGCGGCGAGAAGCCTCCGTTGAGGATCAGCTCCAGGTCGCAGAGCTGGCGGGGGGTCAGGTCCCACGACGGCCAGCCTCGAGACTGGTGCTTGAGCTCCGCCGCGCGGTCGGCATCGGCCAGGAGCGTGACGAGCTTCCCCGCGTGCGGCGGGACAAGATGATCCGACATTGATTGATTTCCCTCCGGTTGGTCCTTCCGGTCGATCCTAGGAGAGGGATCGTCACGCTGCAATATAACGATCGGTATAGGTGCCGCGCCGCGGTCGACGGGAGCGCCGCGCGATCGGCGCGAGTCGATCCGAACGGGCGTCGAGAGGTCAGGCGCAGTCCCATGGTCATCCGCCCTCCGCGACGCCGTCCAGGCGCCGCGCCATGCCGAGCCCGGCCAGGATCGCGTCGCGGTCCAGGCTCATCTCCATCAGCGCGACCTGGGCCTCGTACACCTCGACGGGCACCTGGTCCTTGACCTCCGCCTCGAACACGTGCAGGACGGGGAGTCCCAACGGGACCCCGGCCAGCGGGCCTGCGTAGGAGGGATCACCGGTGACGACGGTCTGGGCGAGCGTCTGCGTGCTCTCCGCGTCGGGAGTCCCGAGCAGCACCACCACGCCGCTCCCGTGCTCGTCCGCGACCCGCTTCACCGCCGCCTGATCCTCCAGGCCCATGGCCCCGGCCGCCGTTCAGACGTAGCAGGCGGTCAGCGTCAGCACGACCTCGGCGCCGGCGCGGCGGGCGCACTCGGCCACCGCCGGGCCCGGGATGCCGTCGCGCTCACCGAGCGCGATCACCTTCTTGCCTCGAAGCTCCATGCCGTCACCCTCCGCGCGCCGCGGCCTTGCTCAGGCCCTCCGGGCGCCGTTCGGATTGCGCTCCACGATCAGCGAGATCCCGTCCGAGAGCTGGGTCATCCGACCCAGGAAGAGGCTCCCCTTCCCGGTGAACATGGCGCGCGTGAGCGCGCCCGCGGTCAGCCCGCGCAGCGCGTGCCCCAGGTAGGGGATCGCCGAGGCGACGTGCCCTTGCGTGGGGGAGAACCCCGGCATGCCGCGCGTGCGGACGAACTCGTCGATGTCGGACCGGCCGATGAGCTTCTCGACCACGGCCAGGCTGGCCAGGGTCCGGTAGTTGTTCAGCGGAACGTTGCCGCTGCCGGCCGGCTCGGTCGCCTCGGGGTTGTGCAGCTCGAGCGAGAAGCGGTCCACGTCGAGCAGCGTCAGTCCCACCCGCCTGAGCGGCTCGCTGTAGAGCGCCTTCACGATGGCGAGCGGCGAGGATCCGGAGGCGACCTCGTGCCGGCCGATCGCGTCGAGCCGCAGCACGGGCGAGACGCCGTCGTCGCGCGACACGTGGGCGGCGAAGCCGGCCAGGACGTCCTCCACGATCGGCATCCCGTGCTTCACGTGCCCCTGGAACTTCATCCCGAGCTTGGCGAGGGAGCCGCCGGCCAGCACGACGACGTCGTCGTGGAGCCCGGAGCGCACGAGCGCGCCGGCCAGCATGAGGGCGTGCATCGGCCCGCAGCAGAACGCCTTCACGTCGCTGCCCGTGGCCCGCGCGCAGCCGGCCCACTCCGCCACCGCCTTGGCGACGTTGCCGCCGCCGCGCTGGTAGCGATCGCCCACCGCCTCCTCGCCGCAGCTGATGACGTAGCGGACGTCCTCGGCGGCCACCGCGCCGCGCCGCCCGAGCAGGTGGCGGAGCGCCAGGCCGGCCGTCGCCTTGCACGCGAGGTTCTCGAGCAAGACCTGCCCGGTGAGCGTGTCGTCCTCCTCGTGGCCCGGCAGCATGGCGCCCAGGAGCTCGCCGTCCACGCTCACGAGCGGCGCCGCCCGGTGCCGGTCGATGCGCTCCTGCAGCACGGCGCGCGCGACGCCGGGCGGCACCGGCGGCCGCCCCGAGGCGCGGCCGAGCACGGGATGCGCGTCGAGCGCGACCCGCGCGCGGTCTGCCACGTCGGTATCGAGGGCCAGCAGGCCGAAGCCGTCGCAGGTGGCGAGCAGGCCGAGGAACTCGTCCTCGGGTACGATCTCGCCGTCGGGGCCCAGGCGCGAGGCGCCGGTGACCGGATGACGGTGCCAGGGCGTCGGTCGGGCCGCCAGCTCGTCGACGCCGACATTGCCGATGAACACCTGGTTCGGGGCATAGCCGCAGGCCGCCTCCCAGCCGCGCAGGTGGGGCCGCAGGTACTCGATCGGCCGCTCGACCTCGCGCAGCGTCCGCAGCGGCTTGGAGCCGAGCCGCACCAGGCTGGGCACGTGGGCGAGGACGAGGGACACGGCGCGGATCACCGGCATCCCGGCGGCGGTCACGGACGGGATTCCCCGGCCCGCGGGCTTACTCGATGCAACTCAGGCTGCCGAAGCCGTAGTGATCGTCGTAGCGCCAGGGCGGCGGCAGCGGCCCCGCCGTCGGCAGCGTGCCGTCGGCGCCGGCGTGCAGACCGATGGTCGAGCCGCGCAGCACCTTCTTGGTGGGCAGGCCGATCACCCGCGCCACCGCCGCAGTCGCCGGCACGCCGAGCGTGACGTTCTTGAAGAAGCTCGTGCTCACGATGGCGTCGGCCTCGGGCAGCGGCTCCAGCATGGTGGGCGCGCCGTCGGTCGCGTCGTCCTCGCTGGTCAGGAAGACGGTCTTGATCCCGAGCCGCTCGCAGGCCTGGATGCTGCGGACCACCTCGATGAACTCGTTGCCGCCCGCGTCCCAGGTGACCACCGCGCCCTGGGCGCCGAGCTGCCGGGCCAGCTTCGCCGTCTGGTTGGCCATCAGCTGCTTCTCGGTCTGCGTGGTCCACTCCGTGCGCAGCGAGATCACGCCGAGGAAGTTCCAGTCCCGGCCGTGGCGCCGGTAGAGATCGAGCAGCAGCGGGTTGTTGGCGACGGTCCATGACATCGCGAAGGCCGTGCGGTAGGGCCCGGTGAGGGCCCCGTCCAGGATCTCGTTCGGGTGCAGGTACCAGGGCGGCGTGAGCTGCGTCAGACCGTAGGTCGCCGTGCAGAACGCGGTGGGCGAGCCCGACATGGCCTGCGGCGAATGCACGCACCAGATGTAGACGACCCGGGGCAGCGCCGCGTCCACCGGCGGGAGCTCGAAGACCTCGAGCTCGGGCGGCGTGAGCGAGCGCACCGCGCCCGCGAGCAGGTCGGCGACGGTGAGGGCGGCGCCGTGCACGGCGTAGTTCTTGATCTCCTCGCCCAGGCTCGGCTCGGACTCGACCACCAGGCACAGGTTCACCAGGTCGCGATAGGGGTACATCGCCGCGTAGGGCCCCGTCATGTCGAGGTACGTCTCGACGAAGTCACCGCCGGCGTCGTGCCAGTTGACGCTCGACACCTCGACCACGCCGAGGCCGGCCAGCCGGTGCGTGCGCCCCTCCCCCACCGTGGCGATGTCCCGCCCGCAGATGCCGGGATAGCAGACGCCCGGCCCCTGGACCTTCACGCGCGGCTCGATCACGTCGCGCACCGGCCAGATGCGCACCGACTCGCCGGGCCGCGCGATCTCCAGCCGCGCCTCGGCGATCCGGGGATCCTGCCGGACCGCGGCCAGCACCGCGTCGCGATCCACGGTGAGCCGGCCCGCGTCGTACCGTGTCACCGCGCCGAAGGTCACGTCCGTCACCGGGAAGGTCCCCAGCTCAAGACGCACGGGCGGCCTCCTCGGCCTTGCCGGGCGCCATCGGATCGAAGAGCGTGGGACCCGGCACCGCCACGGTCAGCGTCTCCAGCGCGGTCGTCACGATCCGCAGGCCGAAGGCGTAGTCCTTCTCCGGGCTGAGCGTCGGGTCACCGCACACGTGCTCGATCCTGGCGCCGCGGACGACGCGGTTGGCGCCCGTCGTCAGCGCGAAGGTGTAGATGGCCGAGATCATCCCCACCGGGATGCCGACCCGCTCGATCTCCTTGGCGATCGTTGCGCCGCAACGATTGCAGGTCCCTCAGGTGGCGACGAGCAGCGCGCCGTCGACGCCGCCGGCCTTCAGGTCCGCGGCGATGCTGCGGCCGTGCCCGGCCGACACCGCCACCGGCGTGCTCACGCCCGGCAGCGCGTAGATGTGCTCGTGCACCTTGCCGATGCGGCCGCGCCGCTCGAGGTCGCGCAGGAACGACAGCGGCAGGATGTAGTTGGGGTTGCTGTTGACGATGTGGTTGAAGTAGCCGGCGTGGTACGCCTCCCACTCGCGCGGTGAGAGCGACTCGAGCTCGGCCACCTCGTGCCGGTGGTAGCGCACGGCGTTCGCCGAGACCTGCTTGTCGGGGTTGCCCTTCCGCACCAGCCCGCCGGTCGTGACCATGGCGATGCGCGCTCGCGCGAGGTCGGCGATGGGCGCCGCCGGGGTCACGCGCTCGGGCGCGGCGTAGGGCACCTCCGAGCGGTACGGCGCGCCGTGCAGCTTGGCGAGCAGCATGTCGAGCGCCCGCTGATAGCCCGGCCGTCCGCGGTCGTGGACGCGGCGGCTGCCCCGCGGGATGTAGCCCTCCGTCTCGGCCGGCCCGAGGCGCTCGCCCCGCCCGAGCCGGCGAGCCAGCGGGGCCAGCGCCTGCAGCGCGGCCTGCATCGACGTGGTGGAGGGACCGGTGGGGACGACGTAGATCTCGCGGCGCGCGCTCGACACGCCGGGGTTCTCCGGGTGCATCGCGGTGATCGCGGCCACTCCCCGGCCCTGGGCCACCCGGCAGGCGAGCGCGCAGGCCAGGCCATAGCGACCCGAGCCGAACGCCGGGCCGGCCACCAGCACGTCCGGCTTCACCCGGTCCAGCTCGGCCGCGATCGCGCGCGCGGCTTGCTCGGCCTGCTCGATCGCGAAGTTGTCGCCGCAGACGATGGTCGCCTCGACCCGGGCGCCGTCGCCGAGGGCGGCCTCCAGGAGGCGGCCGGGACCGACCGGGCCGGACCTCGCCGTCACGCCCACCGAGGCCTGTTCCTCGCCGCCGACGCCGCCGAAGAACTGGTTGACGTAGTGCACGACGCGCAGCGGGCCGCTCATGGCGCTCCCTCCATGCCGGCACGGTAGGGCCGGGGCCGGGTGAGGTCAAGCGCCTCGATCCGGCGCGCGGGATTCAGCGACGAACGACGATCTCGGCGTCGCCGGCGCGGGTGAGGAGCTCCACGGCGGCGCCTTCGCGACCGTGGGTCAGCCGGATGTCCAGTCGAGACTTGGCGACCCGCAGCCCGCGGATCTCGAGCCAGCCGAGCCAGGGGGGCAGCATCGGGCTGTGCAGGGTCAGGCGGTTCTCGGTGGCGTCGGCCTCGAAGCCCAGCATGCCGCACAGCAGGTGGTAGACGACGCCGGCGGCCCACGCCTGCGGCGAGCAGGCCACCGGATAGCGCGTCGGACCGTAGCCCTCGGCGCGCGGGAATCCGCAGAACAGCTCGGGGAGGCGGGCGCCCTCGAAGTGGTGCGCGGCCTCGAACAGGGCCGTCGAGGCCAGGACGAACGGCTCGACGAGGCGGTAGCGGGCCATCCCCACCGCCGCCAGCGCGGTGTCGTGCGGCCACACCGAGCCGTTGTGATAGCTCATCGGGTTGTACAGCTGCTCCCGCGCCGACAGCGTGCGGATGCCCCACCCCGTGAACATGTCGTCGAGCAGGAGGCGGCGCGCCACCATCTCGGCGCGCGGCGGCGTCACGATGCCCGACCACAGCAGATGACCCGGGTTCGAGGAGATCACCCGGCACGGTCGCTCCTGGCCGTCCAGCGCCAGCGCGTAGAACCCCTCGTCCTCCATCCAGAAGTCGGCCTCGACGCGGCCGCGAAGCTGGGCGGCTCGTTCGCGGCAGCGCCGGCCGACCTCGGCGCGGCCGAGGGTCTGGGCCACGTCCGCCACGGCCAGGAGCGCGGCGTACTCGTAACCCTGCGCCTCGACGAGGGCGATCGGGCCCTTCGCAAGCTCGCCGGTCGCGTGCATGATGGCGTCCTGCGAATCCTTCCATCCCTGGTGCTCGAGCCCGACCGGCGACCGCCGGTGATAGCGCAGGTAGCCGCCGCCGGACAGCATCCAGCCCAGCCCTCGCTCGACGGCGGGCCACAGGTCGCGCGCGAACTCCACGTCGCCGGTCCAGCGCAGGTACCCGCCCAGCAGGACGAGGAAGAGCGGGGTGGCGTCGACGCTGCCGTAGTACGGGATGAATGGAATCTCCCGGCAGGCCGCCAGCTCGCCGCGCCGATACTCGTGCAGGATCTTGCCCGGCTCGGCGTCCGTGAACGGATCGTCGAGGCTGGCCTGGTGACGGGCCAGGAAGGCGACGGTCCCCCGGGCGATCTCGGGCTCGAACGGCAGCACCTGCAGCGCGGTGATCACGCTGTCGCGCCCGAACGGCGCCACGTACCACGGGATACCGGCGTGCGACATCAGGCCGGTCGGCGTCTCGGTGAGCAGCAGGTGCAGGTCGGCGCGACCGCGCTCCATCCAGGCGTTGAAGATCCGGTGGTCCGTCTCCAGGTGCGTGGCCTCCCGGCGCAGCCGCCGCGCGGCGTCGCGCCGCTCGCCGAGCGCGGCCGGCCGCCCGGGGGGACGGGAAGGCGCGAGATCCCCGGCCGCCGCCTCCACCGTCAGGGCCAGCTCCATCCGCTCGCCCGGCGCGAGGTTGACCGTGTAGAGCGCCTCGCCGGGGCCGAGTCGCGCGGGCCGCGGGTCGAAGTCGAGGCGGGTGGTCCGCACGACGTCGTCGCACCCCCGGTAGGCGAGCACGACCGCAGCCGGCTCGGCTCGCGGCGGCAGGACGACCCCGCGGCGCTCCCGCGAGAAACCCCGGACCTCGAACACGTCGACGAAGTCCGCCGCGAACCGCCAGCCGATCTCCAGCGAGCACGACTCGCGCGCGAAGCTCTCGAGGGACAGGGTCTGATAGAGACGGTTCCGGTAGATCGCGAGCAGGCGCAGGATGCGCAGGGTGCGGCCCGGCAATGGCGGGTGCTCCGGTCGACTCCCGGCGGCGACGGCCGCCGCCCCGACGATGTCGGGATTCGTCAGGTCGATGGCCGCCTCGAGGCCGTCGTCGGCCACGGTGGCGTTCAGCAGGATCGGGCGACGGCCGTGAATGCGGAAGTCGAGGTGGTGAAGGAAGCGGGTGCCGTCGGCGTAGAAGCCGAACTCCGAGCCGGGCAGAACCGGGAAGTCCCCCCGACGGTCGGCCACCAGGAACGCCTCGTCGTGCTTGAGGACGACCTTGGGCAGGTCGGCGGCAACGCTCGACGCCAGGATGTAGTACCGATCGCCGACCAGGAGATCGTCGTCGTGGCGATCCGTCATGCAGGACGCGGCGCGGCCAGGAGCCGGCGGTAGATCTCCTCGTAGTCGTCGGCCATGCGCGCGGCCGTGAAGCGCGCCTCGAAGTGGCGGCGGCAGGCGGCGCGGTCGACGATGTCGATCCGCTTGACCGCGCTCACCAGCTCGTCGACCGTCTCGGCCACGAAGCCGGTCTGGCCGTGGACGACGATCTCGGCGACCGACCCGCGCTCGCGCGCGATGACCGGCGTCCCGCAGGCCAGGGCCTCGATCATCACGAGCCCGAACGGCTCCGGCCAGTCGATGGGAAAGAGCAGAGCGAGCGCATCCCCCAGGAACCGGGCCTTCTCCTCGTCCGCGATCTCGCCGATGAACTCGATCAAGGGGTGATCGAGGAGCGGGCGGATCACCTGCTCGAAGTACGGGCGGTCGACGGGATCGACCTTGGCCGCGAGCTTCAGCGGCACACCGGCTCGCTTGGCCACCTCGATGGCGACGTCGGGACCCTTCTCGGGACAGATCCGGCCCAGGAACGCGAGATAGCGACCTCCTCCCCCCGGGGAACGCGGCGCGCCCTCGACAGGCAGCCCATGGTACACGGTCCCGGCCCAGGCGACGTCCAGATCCCGCAGGGGCGTGCGCTGGGCCCCGCTGATCGACACCACGGGCACGTCGCGGAAGTGCCGGAAGACCGGAACCAGGAAGGGCAGGTCGAGACGTCCGTGCAGCGTGTGCACCGTCGGGGTGCCGACGAGCCGCCCGAACGGGAACGCCAGGTAGTCCACATGGCAGTGGATCACGTCGAAGTCCGCCGCCCGCTCGAAGACCTGGTCCAGCTCGATGACGTGGGGGCTGAGGGTGTCGGTGGCGGTGGGATCCAGCCGCAGAGCCCGCGGCGTGGGGGCGATCAGCCTCGCCGGGGTGTCCGAATCACCGCTCGCGAACACGGTGACGTCGTGCCCGCGGCCGACCAGTTCCTCGGTGAGGTGTGCGACGACGCGCTCGCTGCCGCCGTAGAGCGCCGGCGGCACCGGCTCGTAGAGCGGCGCCACCTGGGCGATCCGCAGGCGTCGTTGTCCGGCCGACCCATCGACCCGCTCGCGAGCGCGCATGCTACACCGACCTCCTCTCGTGATGTGCGCGGACGACTCGCCAGGCCGATCGGACAGCTCGAGACGTGCGACCTACCCCTCGGAACGCGAGCCCCCACGATTCGACACGTTCAGGGGTGCAATCCGGAGGCCACCAGCTCGACGCGCGCCGCGAGCGCTCGGCGCCGGCGGCGGTGTGCCTGGAAGGAGGCTAGGCTGGCGTCAGGCGCTCGCCGACGAACCGCTGCAGGCGCGTCCGGCCCGACGCGGGCGAGACGTCCTCGAAGAAGATCGCCGCGTCGAACGGCCGCTTGCCACGCCCGCGGACCTCGGCGCACCGCACCACGACGCCGACGATCGTGATCGGGGCCGGGCGGCCGGGCTCCGGCAGCTGCAGCGTCATCTGCATCCGGCTGAGGACGGGAAGAGGCTGGGGCGTGTGGAAGCGAATGCCCGAGTTCGACAGGTCGACGATGCGGGCGTCGATCGTCTTGCCGGCGAACGTGAAGCGCAGCGGCAGCTGCACCGCGACCCGCGGTTCCCGACGACGTTCGACGGTCGGCATTCGGTCAGTGGATTCTAGCGACGGCGCCCCGGCCGAGTCAAACTTCGCGCGCGGGCGCCGCCCGGCGGGACGCCGTCCCGGCGCCCGTACTAGAATCGCCGGCGTGCGGGTCGACGACGCCTCGTCGCTGTCCGGGGTGCTGGCGACGCTGGCGCGCGAGGCGCGGCTGGTCGTCTTCGCGGGCCTGCCCGGCACCGGCAAGAGCCTGCTCGTGCGCGAGCTCGCCCACCTGGCCCACGCCCGCGGCCGGGCGATCCACCTGCTGCAGTGGGACGTCGCGCGCGCCGTCTTCGAGGCGTGCGAGGCCGGCCGCCGACATCCGCAGGTGGCCGGGGTCACCCACGGCGTCATTCGCCTGGCCGTGGGCCGCTGGGCCCGGGCGGCCGTGGCGGGCTGGCACGCCGGACACGCGGCCGACGGCCTGTTGATCGGCGAGACGCCGTTCATCGGCCATCGCCTGCTGGACCTGGCCCGGCCGCAGGCCGACGCGGCCGAGCCGCTGCTCGCCTCGGCCGCCGCGCGGTTCGTGATCCCCGTCCCATCGCGGGCACTGCGCGAGCATCTGGAGCGAGAGCGCGCGCGGCGGATGCAGGCGCCGCTGCATCCCCGCGAGCGCGAGGACGCGCCGCCCGCGGTCGTGCGCGCGCTCTGGCACGAGCTGGCCGGCGACGAGCGTCCCTACGATCCGGCGGTCTACCGGCAGTCGTACGAGCGGCTGCTGGAACACCGCCACGCGCTCGCGCTGTGCCTGGACGTCCGCCTGCCCGTCGCCGGCGCCTCCGTCTACGACGTGCGGGTCCCCACCACCGACCTGCTGGCAGATCCCGACGAGGCGGCCCGCCACATCGCCGCGGTGGAGGCCGGGCACGGGGGCGCCGACGACGTCCGTCGCGCGATCGATGGCTGGCGCGACGCCGCCGGCTGATAGACTACGCGCCACTGCCGCCCGACTGGAGGAGCCCCCATGCTCAGCGTGAGACTCGCGATCGCGGCGCTGGTCGCCGTCGGCCTCGCCGCCGCCCTGCCCGCCGCAGCCCAGACCACGCTCACGATGTCCTCGTGGGTGTCGCCCCAGCACCACCTGACCGCCAACGTCGTGCAGGGCTGGGCCGCCGAGGTCGAGAAGGCCACGAACGGCCGCGTGAAGTTCACGATGCTGCCCAAGCATCCGTCAGCGCCTCCCGGCACCTTCGACGCCGTGCGTGACGGGCTCGTCGATCTCTCGTACGTCACCGCCAGCTACACACCCGCCCGCCACGTGCTGCCGCTGCTGCCCGAGCTGCCGGGCGCCGGCGAGACGTCGCTCGTCAACTCCGTCGCCTACTCGCGCATCCACTGGAAGTACTTCCAGAAGGTGGGCGAGTACAAGGGCGTGAAGCTGCTCGGGGTGTTCACGCACGGCCCCGGCCAGATGTTCACCAAGAGGCCGGTCAACAGCATCGCCGACGTCCAGGGGCTCAAGATCCGTACCGGGGGCGGCGTGGCCGAAGCGGTCGCCAAGGCGCTGGGCGCCTCGGCGTTCGTCAAGCCGGCGCCGGAATCCTACGAGCTGCTGAAGTCCGGCGTCGCCGACGGCGTGTTCTTCCCGATGGAGTCGATCGTGTCGTTCAAGCTGGAGACCGTCCTCGAGCAGGCCACGCTCTTCCCGGGCGGCATGTACAGCTCGGCCTTCGGCTTCTTCATGAACGAGGACAAGTGGAACAAGCTGCCCCGCCAGGACCAGGACGCCATCGAGAAGATCTCGGGCGAGCACATCGCCCGCCTGGCCGGCAAGTCGTGGGACGACGCCGACGTCAAGGGCCTGGAGGCGCTCAAGAAGTCCGGGGTGAAGATCGTCAACGCCAGCCCCGAGCTGGTGGCCGAGGTCAAGAAGCGGTCGGCGCCCATCGTCGACGACTGGGTCAAGCAGGCCACCGCCAAGGGCGTGGACGCCGCCCGGATCCTGACCGAGTTCCGCGAGGAGCTGAAGAAGGTCGCCGCCGGCAAGTGAGCGCCCCCCCGCCGCCGTGGGAGCGGCGCGCCGAGGCGCTCCTCGGCGTCGCCGCCTCCGCGATCCTGTTCGCCATGATGCTGCTGACCTTCGTGGACGTCGTGGCCCGGTACGTGTTCAACCGCCCGCTGCGCGGCGCCTTCGAGCTCACCGAGCTGATGCTGCTCGTGCTGATCTTCGCCGGCCTCCCCCTCGTGTCCTTCACCGACGAGCACGCGGTCATGGACTTCGTCGACCGCGTGCTGGGCGGCCGGGCGCTGGGGCGGCTGCAGTCCGCCGTGCACGCGGCCAGCGCCGCGTTCATGCTCCTGCTGGCCTGGCTCACCTGGCTCAAGGCCGATCGCATCCGCGCCTACCACGACGCCACCGACGTGCTCCGCATCCTCTACGGCCCCTTCGTGTACTTCATGGCGGTGGCGCTGGGCCTGGCCGCCGTCATTCACCTCTACAAGGCGGGCCGGCGCCGGTGATTGAGGGCCTGGTCGGCCTGGTCGTGATGATGCTGCTCTGCCTGGCGCGCGTGCCGATCTCCTTCGCCATGGCCGTCGTGGGCATCGGCGGCTACGCCTACATGCGGGACTGGAACTGGACGGTCGCCTTCGCGATGACGCAGACCAAGCTGTACGAGACCGGGCGCAACTACACGCTGTCGGTCGTGCCGCTGTTCATCCTGATGGGCAACTTCGTCACCCGGGCCGGGATGTCGCAGGAGCTGTTCCGCGCGGCCTACGCGTTCATCGGCCACCTGCGGGGAGGCCTGGCCATGGCCACGGTGTGGGCGTCGGCCGGGTTCGGGGGCATCTGCGGCTCGTCCATCGCCACCGCCGCCACCTTCGCCAAGGTCGCCTACCCGTCGATGAAGCGGTTCGGCTACTCCGATCGCCTGGCCGCCGGCGTTGTCGCCGGCGGCGGCACGCTGGGCATCATGATCCCGCCCTCGACCATCATGGTGATCTACGGCATCTTCACCGAGACGAGCATCGGCAAGCTGTTCGCGGCCGGCATCGTGCCCGGCCTGCTCGGCGCCGTCCTCCTCTGCGGCGCCGTGCAGTACATGACCTGGCGGGACCCCCGCTCGGGCCCGCCCGGCGAGCGCTCCTCCTGGCGCGAGCGGCTGCTCGCCCTGAAGGACGTGTGGGCGGTGGCCGCCCTGTTCGCCTTCGTGATGGGCGGGATCTACGGGGGCCTGTTCACCGCCACCGAGGGCGCGGCCATGGGCGCGATGGGTGCGCTGGTCTTCGCCCTCTGGCGCCGCGCGCTGAGCTGGCGCACGCTGTACGCCGCGCTGCTGGAGAGCGCGCGGACCACGGCCATGCTCTTCATGATCCTGATCGGCGCGCTGATCTTCGCGGAGTTCGTGAACATCACCACGATGCCGGCCGACCTCAAGGGTCTCGTCACCCGCTTCCACCTCAGCCCCACCCTGGTCGTCGCGGCGATCTGCGCGATCTACGTCGTGCTCGGCACCGCCATGGAGGAGCTGTCGATGATCCTGCTCACGATCCCGGTGTTCTTCCCGGTGGTCGTGCACCTGGGCTTCGACCCGGTCTGGTTCGGGATCATCATCGTGTGCGTGGTGGAGATCGGGCTCATCAGCCCGCCGGTCGGCATGAACATGTTCGTGCTCCGCACGCTGCTGCCCGAGGTGAGCACCACCACGGTGTTCCGGGGGGTCCTGCCGTTCATGTGGGCCGACGTGATCCGCCTCGCCATCCTGGTGGCCTTTCCCTGGCTGTCGCTGTGGCTGCCGAGCCTGATGCGATGACCACGACGATCACCGCGCGCGACGTGCTGCGTCCCACCGTGGTGGAGGTGAGCCTGGACCGGCTGGCCGCGAACTTCCGCGCCATCGAGGCCGCGGTGGCGCCCGCCGCCGTCATGCCCATCCTCAAGGCCAATGCGTACGGGCACGGCCTGGTGGCGGTCGCCCGGCACCTGGTGGGCCTCGGGGCCCGCTCCCTGGGCGTCGCCTTCCTGGAGGAGGCCGTGGCGCTGCGCGAGGCCGGCGTCGCGGTGCCCATCCTGGTCATGGGCGGCATCTTCGGCGACCAGGTGCCCGTGTTCCTGCGTCAGGGCCTCACGCTGACCGCGTCGTCGGTCGACAAGCTGCGCCACATCGACGAGACGGCCGGCGCCCTCGGGGTGTCGGCGAAGGTCCACCTGAAGATCGACACCGGGATGGAGCGGATCGGCGTCCACTACTACAGCGCCGAGACGCTGCTGGAGCGGGCCGCGGCGAGCCGGCACTGCGTCGTCGAGGGCATCTACTCGCACTTCGCCAACGCGGACGCCGCCGACCTGGCCTCGGCGCGCCGGCAGCTGTCGCGCTTTCTCGAGGTCCTCACGTGGTACGAGCGGCGCGGCCTGCCGACGCCGATGCGCCACATGGCCAACTCCGGGGCCGTGCTCCAGCTCCGCGAGAGCCACCTCGACCTCGTCCGGCCGGGCATCCTGCTCTACGGCGTCTACCCCTCGGTCGAGGTCGCCCGCACGATCGCGGTGCGGCCGGCGCTGTCCTGGAAGTCGCGGGTGGTCTACTTCAAGGTCGTGCAGGCCGCCCACCCGGTCAGCTACGGCTCGACCTGGCAGAGCGACCATCCCGTGCGGATCGTCACGGTGCCGGTGGGCTACGGCGACGGCTACTTCCGGGCGCTGTCCAACGTGGCCGCGGTCATCATCCGCGGCAAGCGCTACCCGGTGGTCGGCCGGGTGTGCATGGACCAGATCATGGTCAACCTCGAGTGGGACTCTGCGTACAACGGCGACGAGGTGGTGCTGATCGGCGCCGACGGCGACGCGCTCGTCACCTGCGAGGACGTCGCCGAGTGGGCCGGCACGATCCCCTACGAGGTCCTGACCAACATCAACACCCGGGTGCCGCGCGTGTACGTCTAGCGGAGCGGGTCACTCGCCGCGGATCTGCTTGAGACGCTGCTTGAGGGCGGTCATGCGGTCGTTCATCTTCTCGGAGAGGCGGGTCGGCTTCGCGCGGGCGCGCGGGGCCGGGCGGCGGCCGGGCGCCGGCGCGGGGACGTGGCAATACGTACAGCCGGACCTGAGACCGTGCTTGCACTCACTCATCGAGCGAACCTCGCGATCACGTTTTTCCCGTAGCGGAGCACGTCCTCCGGCGTCCTGACCTGGGCCGGCAGGCCGGCGCCCGAGCTGACCGGGACCGCCACGCGCGTCACACCGAGGCGGGCCAGCGCCGCGATGTCGTCCGGCTCGGCCGGGGCCGACACGGTCAGCTCGATGCCGGCGGGATCGCGGCCGGCCGCCTCGGCGGCGCGGCGCATCTCCTCGAACAGCGCGACCGGCGCGCCGCGCGCGGGGAAGTAGCCGTCGCCCAGCCGGCCGGCCCGGCGGGCGGCGGCCGGGGTGTCGCCGCCCACGATGATGGGAATGCGGCCGGCTGGCGGACGCGGCCGGCAGAAGACGTCCTCGAAGGACACGAAGCGACCCCGGAAGCTCGCCCGCTCCTGGCCCCACAGCGCGCGCATCGCGGCCACGTACTCGTCGGTGCGAGCGCCGCGGTCCTCGAACGGCACGCCCAGCGTGGCGAACTCCTCGGCCAGCCACCCCACGCCGATGCCGAGCAGCACGCGACCGCCGCCGGCCAGGTGATCGAGCGTGGCCACCGCCTTGGCGGTCACCACCGGATTGCGCTGGGGCAGGATCAGGATCGCCGTGCCGAGCTTGATCGTCCGCGTGGCCGAGGCCACGTAGGCCAGCCAGATCAGCGGGTCGGGGATCGGAAAGTCCTCCAGGCCCGAGCCCATCTTGCCGGTCGGCGAGTACGGGTACTTCGACTGGTACTGGGCCGGCACGACCACGTGCTCGACCGTCCACATCGAGTCGAAGCCGGCCGCCTCGGCCGCCTGGGCCAGCTCGACGGCCGCCGCCCCGTTGGCGTAGCGCCCGAGGCTCGCGTAGCGCAGCCCGAACTTCACCGGCTCACCGCCACAGCCGCCGGCTGGCCAGCGCCGCGCCCTGGGCCAGCGTCTCCAGCTTCGCCCACGCGATCTGCGGGTGCACGCGGCCGCCGAGTCCGCAGTCAGTCCCCGCGACGACGCGCTCGCGGCCCACGAGCCGGGCGAACCGCTCGATGCGGTCGGCGACGAGCTCGGGATGCTCCACCACGTTCGTGGCGTGGCTGACCACCCCGGGGACCAGGATCTTGCCGGCCGGCAGCTTGACGTCCTCCCAGACCCGCCACTCGTGCTCGTGGCGGACGTTGCCGGCCTCGAACGAGTAGGCCTGGCAGTCCACCGCCAGCATGACTTTCACGATGTCGCGCATGGGGATGTCGGTCACGTGCGGCCCGTGCCAGCTGCCCCAGCAGAGGTGGAACCGGATGCGGTCCCGCGGCAGCCCGCGCAGCGCGTGGTTGAGCGCCTCGACGCGCACCATCGCGAACTTCCGGTAGGCCTCGACCGACGGCGCCGGGTTGATCATGTCCCAGTTCTCGGCGACGGCGGGATCATCGAGCTGCAGGACGAGCCCGGCCTCGACGATCGCGGTGTACTCCTCGCGCATGGCGTCGGCGCACGCGTAGAGGAGCTCGTCCTCGGTCCGGTAGTGCTCGTTGCCGATCCGCGAGGCGCTGCCCGGCGCGATCGAGGTCATGAAGCCTTCCTCGACGCCGGCCGCCGCCAGCGCGGCCTTGAAGTGCGCGATGTCGGCCCGGATGGCGGCCTGCCCAACGTAGGTCAGCGGGCCCGTGCACACGGGCAGCTTCATGCCGCCGCTGCCCGGCGGCACGGTCGACACGCCGGAGTGCGGATCGGCGTAGGCGGCGGCGAAGAGCTGCCGGTCCCGCCGGTCCGAGAAGCTCGTCAGCCGCACCTGGCCGGGCTCCGAGCGCCGCGGCGGCACCTTGTAGATCTCGGTGCCCAGCACGAGCCCGCCCAGGCGCTGGAACGAGTAGCTCCACCAGGCGCCGTAGTTGACGCGCTGGCCCATCGCCTTGCCGTACTCGCCGTCGCCGACGACGTCGATCCCGGCGGCCTGCTGCCGCCGCACGACCTCCTCGACCGCCGAGGCCAGACGCGCCTGGTAGGCGGGCTCGTCGGTGGCGTCGCCGGCCTGGCGCGCGCGGTTGAGCTCGATCAGGTCGTCGGGGCGCGGCAGGCTCCCGGCGTGACTGGTCAGCACGCGCTGCTCGCGGTGGCGCATGTCAGCTCGCCCGGGGATAGCAGTGGGTGTTGGGCCGGGACCCGATCGTCACCCCGAGGTCACAGACGTAGCCGTGCCGCTCCATGCACGCCTTCATCGTGCTGAACTCGACGCCCTCCTGGGTGCGGTAGTTGACGCGGCCGCCCTGCAGCAGGTCCTCCAGGGCGGCCGAGGACGTGGTCCGCTGACAGTCGTGGAACGCGTGCCAGCCGGCGTCCTGATCGGGGTTGAGCCCGGCGCAGCCGGCGAGCGCGAGCAACAGCGCCGTGCACGTCAGCGCGCGCAGCGCGGTCGTCACGGGCGATCCTGGGGCTCCGGGCACTGGCACGCCACCATCCTACTCCGATCGCCGCGGCGACGGGCCGCGAAGCGTCGGGATTTCCGCGGGACCCGGCCGATCGTGTAAGCTGCTCACCCATGATGACCACACGATCGATCAGTCTGGCCGTGCTCGCGTTGCTCGTCACCGCCTGCGCGTCGCCGCCACCCGACGGCGTCCACGCCACCGCGCACGGACAGCCCGCCGCCGACGCGCGCCCGGTCCTGTACCCCTCGCTCGGTGGCTACTCCTACCGGATCACCACCGCGTCCGCCGAGGCCCAGCGGTGGTTCGACCAGGGCCTGCGGCTCGTCTACGCCTTCAACCACTTCGAGGCCCAGAAGGCGTTCCGGGAGGCCACGCGGCTCGATCCCACGTGCGCGATGTGCTACTGGGGCATCGCCATGACCGAGGGCTCGAACTACAACGACCCGACCAGCGCCGAGCGCGAGGCGCGCGCGCTGGCCGCCGCCCGGCAGGCCGCGGGGCTGGCCGCCCGCGCCCGTCCCGCCGAGCGGGCGCTCATCGACGCCGTCGCCCGCCGGCACTCGGCCGATCCGGCGGCGACGCGCCCGGCCCTCGACGCCGCCTACGCGGACGCCATGCGAGAGGCGGCCCGGCGGTTCCCGGACGACCTGGAGGTCGCCACGTTCGCCGCCGACAGCATGATGCTGCTGCGCCCCTGGAATCTCTGGGCCCCCGACGGGTCGCCGCACCCCGGCACCACCGAGATCGTGCAGACCCTCGAGCGCGTGCTGGCCCGCAACCCAAATCATCCCGGCGCGCTGCACCTCTACATTCACGCGGTGGAGGCCAGCACGAAGCCGGGCCGGGCCGAGGCCGCCGCCGACCGCCTGGGCCGCCAGATGCCGGGCGCCGGCCACATCGTGCACATGCCGTCCCACATCTACTGGCGCGTGGGGCGCTACACCGACGCCGTCGCCGCCAACACGGCCGCGGTCAAGGCGGACCGCGAGTACTTCAAGACGGCGCAGCCGAGCCCCATCTACCGCGGTCTGTACCACCCCCACAACATCGACTTCATCTGGCAGTCGGCCAGCATGGAGGGCCGCAGCGCCGAGACGCTGCGCGCCGCCCGCGAGTTCGGCGGCTACGCATCGCCCGAGATGATCCAGCAGATGCCCGACATGGAGATCGCCCCGGTGGCGCCCATCGTGGCCGCCGTGCGCTTCGGACGCTGGGACGACGTCCTCGCCCATCCCGCCCCGCCCCGGGAGTGGCTCTACACCCGCGGCATCTGGCACTACGCGCGCGGGATGGCCTACGCGGGCAAGGGCCGGGCCGACGAGGCGCGCCGCGAGCTGGGAGAGCTGGAGAGCAGCCTGAAGTCGGCGCCGGCCGAGCGCACGGTCGCGTTCTTCTTCCGGGCCAAGAACATGCTGCAGCTCGCCGCCAACGTGCTGGCCGGCGAGATCGCGGCCAGGGGCGGCGACACCGCCAGCGCCGAGCGGCTGCTGCGGGCAGCGGTCGCCGAGCAGGACACGCACTGGTTCACCGAGCCGCCGCCGTGGTACTACCCCGTCCGCCAGTCGCTGGGCGCCGTGCTGCTGCAGGCCAACCGCGCGGCCGACGCCGAGAAGGTCTATCGCGAGGACCTCGCGCGGAATCCCGGTAACGGCTGGTCGCTGTTCGGGCTGGCCCAGAGCCTCCGCGCCCAGGGCAAGACGGGCGAGGCCACCGAGACCGACGCGCGCTTCCGCCGCGCGTGGGCCAAGGCCGACGTGACGCTCACGGCGTCGCGGTTCTGATCTCCTCGCCGAGCTCGGCTGCGCGTCCGGCGTCGAGGACGCGCAGCCGCTCCAGCACGCGGCGCGCGTCGTCCAGCCGCTTCAGCTTCACGTAGGTCTCGCCGAGGTACTCGAGCGCCTCGGGAAAGTCGGGCCGCAGGCGGAGCGCCTCGCCGTACGCGTCGAGCGCCTCGGGATAGCGACCCTGGTTGCGCAGCGCGAAGCCCAGCTCGTTCCACGCGTCGGCGAACGCCGGCCGCAGCGTGATCGCGCGGTGGAAGGCCTCGGCGGCCGCCGTCCAGTCCTTGGCCACACGGGCCCGCACCCCCCGGTCGTACTCGCTGTCGGCGTCGGGGACCGGCAGCCCTTGCCGCCGCTGCTCCACCGCCGGCGAGCTCGGACACGCCCGGCTCACGCGAGCGGTCACCGTGACGCCGACGAGCAGGACGAGGCCGAGCGCGGCGAGGCGGACGAGCATCGCGACCAGTCTACGAATGGCTCTCCCCGCGGGCAAGCGGTCGGCCCCGCCGGCCATGGCGCGGCCCCGGCGAGCCGCCCCGTCCGCGAGCGCTAGGCGGCGGCGCGCAGCCGCGGAAAGACGACGTCGCGGAAGGCCGCGACCTCGCGCTCGGGCGGCGCGAAGGTCAGCAGCGGCATCAGGTAGAGGTTGCGCACTCCGAGCCGGGCGGTCTCGAGGATCCGGTCGGCGCACTCCGCCGGCGTGCCGACGAGCCCGACGGCGTCGCACAGCTGCGCCACCACCTCGTCGGGGACGAACGACGTGGCCGCGATGGCGGCCTCCCAGTCGGGAGCGTGAGAGAGGTCGGGATAGATGCGGTGCACCGCGTCGGGGATCTCGAGCTTCGGCAGCGTGAGCCCGGCCGGCTCGAGCCAGTATCCACCCCAGCGCAGCACGCCCCAGTGCACGGCGGTCGGCCGGGCGAGACGGCGCGCCTCCGTGGTCGTGGCGGCCGTCCCCGTCCGCACCGCCCAGACGATCTCGAGGTCGTCGAGCCGTCGGCCGGCGCGCTTGGCACCGCGCTCCAGGTGCTCGAGCGCGCGCTGGATGATGCCCCGGTTGAACCCGACGAGGAGCAGCACGCCGTCGGCGATCTCGCCGGCCAGCTCGATCGCCTTCGGCCCCGACGCCGCCATCAGCACGGGCAGCGGCCGCCCCGAGGCGTAGCCGAGCCGGCCGGGCGTTCCCCCGAAGTCGACGCTCTCGCCGGCCAGCAGCGCCCTCACGGTGTTGATGCAGCGGCGCATCTCGGCCAGCGTGGCGGGCTTGCGGCCGATCGTGCTGGCCGAGGTGTAGCCGGTGCCGATGACGAACTTCACGCGACCCGGCGCCAGCTCCTCGACGGTCTGGATCGCGCCGGCCAGGACGGAGGCGTCGCGCGTGAAGGGGTTGGTGACGGCCGGAAACAGCGTCAGCCGCGAGGTGCTGGTGGCGGCCTGGCCGAGCACGACGAAGGTGTCGCGCGAGATCATCTGGCTGTCGAGGATGCCCACCCCGTCGAAGCCGGCGGCCTCCACGCCCTGGATGAGGCGGATCAGCGACGACATCGGTGCGGTACCGGGAATGCGCATGTGCACGCGGATGGCCTGACTCATGGTGCAGGATACTGGCCCGGCGCGGCGACGCCGTCAAGGCGACGCCGCCAGCGTCGTCGACCCGTCGCCCCGGTACACGTAGCGGAACGTCGGGCACCCGGGCGTCGCGCGCGGGCAGTAGTAGCCGACCATCGCGAGCTTGGCGTGGCCGCCGTCGACGGTGCGCACGGCCCACACGCGCGGCCGGGGCGTCAGCACGTGCGAGAGGAACCCGTAGCGATACCAGCCGGCGATGGCGGGATTGCGCGGGTCGGCCTGGCCCTCGTTGGCCTGGTAGCCGTCAGCCGGCACGCTGCGGACCGCGTCGAAGTCCCGCTCGCCGAGGTCGAGGATGCCGGCGCCAGGGCCGGCCACGATCGCGTACCGGCGAAAGGCCAGGTCCGCCGGCGCCGGCACGACGGAGCCGAGCCGGAAGGAGAAGTGCTGCCAGACGTCCGGCGCGGTGGCGTCCACGGTATAGAGGACGGGCCCGACCAGGCCGGATCCCGCCTCGCGCGGCGCGGGCGGCGTGGGTGCGTAGGTCGGCACGTCGGTCGGGCGCAGCGTGAGGGCGACGAGGGTCACGCCGAGGGCGACGACGCCGGCGGCGCCCAGCCACGGCGCCAGCGGTCTCAAAAGGGCGGCGTGGCCCCGTCCGGCAGCGGCGTGTCGAACGCGAAGAGCACGCCGGCGATCAGCCGGTAGTGTCCGACCAGCACCACGAGCTCCATGAGACCGGCCAGGCCGAGATCCCGCTCCACCTCGTCCTGGAGGCTGCGCGGGATCGACTCGAAGGCCAGGACGTGCTGCACCACCCGGGCAGGACGGGCCAGCCGCGGTGGCAGTCCCGACAGGTCGCCGCGCGTGCGCACGCGCTCGACGACGTCGTCGGGCAAGCCTTCGCGCCGGGCGATCTTCGCGTGCGCGACCCACTCGTAGGGCTGATCGGCGGCGCGGGCGGTGACCAGCACGGCCAGCTCCCGGATGTCGCCCGGCAGCGTCCCGCCGAAGCGCAGATACTCGCCCAGCTGGCCCACGTGCTCGGCCAGCTCGGGATGGTGCATGAGCGAGGCGAACGGCCCGCGCACCGCCCCGCGCTTGGCTGCGATCTTCTCGTACACGCGCTTGGCCTCGGGCGGCAGCGAGTCGATCGGATCCGCGAGCTTGGCCATGGGCTCGTCCTCCTTGTCGGCGCAGTCTAGCCCCAATCATCGCCGCGCGCGACGCCCCCGGCCCGCCACGACGCGCCCGCCGTCCGCCTGTGCGCCCGCCGCGCCCTCGCACCCGCGGCCCGCGCCGGCGTGACTCGCCTGTCGCCGTAACTCGCTCCGGGCCCGACTCGCTTCGGGCCCCCCATCCCCCACAGGGGGCTCGGCCGGCGGTCAGTAGAGGCGAGGGCGGCTCGCTCGTCGAGCCCTGCGCTCGAACGGCGACGACGGCTCGCCACGACGGCGCGGGCCGCGGGTGCGAGGGCGCGGCGGGCGCACAGGCGGACGGCGGGCGCGTCGTGGCGGGCCGGGGGCGTCGCGCGCGGCGATGATTGGGGCTCGTCCGACAGGTCGGCGGTGGTGTGGCACACTGGATGGGTTGTCTGGCATGCAGACGTCGGATCTCCTCAAGGAGCTGCGCATCGACCGGGAGGCGACGCCGCGGCGGGCGCGCGCGTGGCGGATCGCCGTCGCCGCGGTCGCGCTGATCGCGCTCGCCGTCGGCGGCTGGCTCCTCCGGGCGCGGCTGGCGCCGCCGATCGTCCGCACGGTCGCCGTGCGCGCCTCGGGGCCGGCCGGCGGCGCCGGCTCGGTCCTCGACGCCAACGGCTACGTGACGGCGCGCCGGCAGGCGACGGTGTCGGCCAAGATCACCGGCAAGGTCACCGAGGTCCTCATCGAGGAAGGGCAGCGCGTGAAGGAGGGCGCGGTGCTCGCGCGCCTCGACGACACCGAGGCCCGGGCGCAGCTGGTGCTCGCCCGCGCGCAGCTGGCCCAGGCCCGCTCGCAGGAGGGCGAGATCCGCGCGATGCTGGCGCAGGCCGAGCGCGACTACACGCGCCAGCAGGAGCTCTACGGGCGCCAGCTCGTGGCCGCCCAGGCGCTCGACTCGGCCCTGGCCCAGCGCGACATGCTGCGGGCGCGGCTGGCCAGCCACGTCGAGCATGTCCGCGTGGCCTCGGAGTCGGTGGCCGTGGCCGAGGTGCAGCTCGACAACACCGTCATCCGCGCGCCGTTCAGCGGCGTGGTGGTGGCGAAGTCGGCCCAGCCCGGCGAGATGATCTCCCCGATCTCGGCCGGCGGCGGCTTCACCCGCACCGGCATCGGCACCATCGTGGACATGGACTCGCTGGAGATCCAGGTCGACGTCAACGAGTCCTTCATCAACCGCGTGACCGCCGAGCAGCCGGTGGAGGCCACGCTGAACGCGTACCCCGACTGGAAGATCCCCGGCTCGGTCATCGCCATCATCCCGACCGCCGACCGCAGCAAGGCGACGGTCAAGGTCCGCATCGCGATCAGGTCCCGGGACCCGCGCATCGTGCCCGACATGGGCGTGCGCGTGGCCTTCCTCACCACCGCGCCCGCCGCCGGCGGGCCGGCGCCGGCGCCCACGCTCCTCGTCCCCGCCGACGCCATCCGCGGCGAGGGCAGCGCCGCCGCCGTGTTCGTGTACACCGGCGAGCGCGTCGAGCGCCGGGCGGTGACGCTGGGCCAGACGATCGGCGGCGACCGCGAGGTCCGCGACGGCCTGCGTCCGGGCGAGCGCGTGGTGGTCGCCCCGCCGCCCGGCCTGAAGGACGGCGACGCCGTGCGGAGCGCGGCGGCGGCCCGGTGAGCGCGCTCGTCGAGGTCCGCGGCGTGACCAAGACGTACCGCCGCGGTGGCGAGACGATCGAGGTGCTGCACGGGATCGACCTGGACATCCCGCGCGGCGACTTCGTCGCGCTCATGGGGCCCTCGGGCTCGGGCAAGACCACGCTGCTGAACCTCATCGGCGGCCTCGACACGCCGACCGCCGGCACCATCACGGTCGACGGCCAGCGCATCGACCAGCTCGGCAGCGGCGACCTCTCCCGCTGGCGGGCCGCCCACGTCGGCTTCGTCTTCCAGTTCTACAACCTGCTGCCGGTGCTCTCGGCCCAGCGCAACGTGGAGCTGCCGCTGCTGCTGACCGGCCTCGGCGCCGCCCAGCGCCGGCGACACGCCGAGATCGCTCTCACGCTGGTGGGGCTGCGCGACCGGGCCCGGCACAAGCCCAAGGAGCTGTCGGGCGGCCAGGAGCAGCGGGTGGCCATCGCGCGGGCGATCGTCTCCGACCCGCCGCTGCTGGTGTGCGACGAGCCGACCGGCGACCTCGACCGCGCCACCGCCCAGGACATCATGCGGCTGCTGCAGATGCTCAACCGCGAGCACGGCAAGACGATCGTCATGGTCACGCACGACCCCAAGGCGGCCGAGCACGCGCGCCATGCGCTGCACCTGGACAAGGGCACCCTGGCCCCGGCCGAGGGACTGGAGACGGCGTGAAGTTCTTGCCGCTGCTGTGGGCGCAGCTGTTCCGGAAGAAGACGCGCACGGTCCTCACGCTCCTGTCGGTGCTGGTGGCCTTCCTGCTGTTCGGCCTGCTGCAGGCCGTGCAGATCGCCTTCGAGTCGGGCGCCGACGCCGCCGACGCCACCCGGCTGCTCACCACCGCGCGCTACTCGATCATCGAGCCGCTGCCCATGGCGTACTTGCGCCGGATCGAGCAGGTGCCGGGCGTGCTGGGGGTGGCCAACGCCGACTGGTTCGGCGCCAAGTACCAGAACGAGAGCAACGCCTTCCCGGTGTTCGCGGTGGACCCGGCGCGATACCTCGACATGTACCCGGAGTTCACCGTGTCGCCCGCTCACCGCCAGGCGTTCGTCAAGACCCGCCCCGGCGCCCTCGCCGGCCAGCGCCTCGTCGACCGCTACGGCTGGACGGTCGGCCAGAAGCTGCCGATCGCCTCGGAGATCCACCCCCGCGCCGACGGCAGCCTCAACTGGGAGTTCGACCTGGTCGGCGTGCTCGACGCCGAGGACCCCGCCGTGCGCGGCAACACCGACGTGGTGCTGATCAACGTGGCCTACTTCGACGAGGCCCGCCAGTTCGGCAAGGGCAAGACCGGCTGGTACATCGTCCGCATCGCCGACGCCGAGCAGGCCAAGCCGATCGCGTCCGACATCGATCGGCTGTTCATGAACTCGCCCGACGAGACCAAGACGGCGCCCGAGAAGGAGTTCGCGCTCGGCTTCGCCAAGCAGATCGGCGACATCGGGGCCCTGGTCACGCGCATCCTGCTCGCGGTGTTCTTCACCATCCTGATCCTCACCGGCAACACGATGGCCCAGTCGATCCGCGAGCGCGTTCCCGAGCTGGCCATCCTCAAGACGGTCGGCTTCTCCGACGGCATGGTGACGGCGCTGGTCCTGGGCGAGGCGACGCTGCTGCTCGGCCTGGGAGCCGCGGCCGGCATGGTCGCCGCCGTGAGCCTGATCCCGGGCCTGAACGCCTCCACCGGCGGCCGCTTTCCGCCGCTGTTCGTGGCCGGCGAGACGTGGCTGCTGGCGGCGGGGCTGGCGCTCGCGCTGGCGCTGGCCATCAGCCTGCCGCCCGCGCTCCGGGTGCGCCGGCTGCATATCGTCGAGGCGCTGGCCGGGCACCGGTGACGGGATGACGGGGCTGAATCAGATCGCGCACGTCACGCTCATCAACCTGCAGAACGTCCCCCGCCGGCTGGGCACCTCGCTCGTGGTCGTCGTCGGCATCGCCGGCGTGGTGGGTGTGCTGGTCTCGGTGCTGGCCATGTCCGAGGGCTTCCGGCACACGCTGGCCAGCACTGGACGGCCCTCGCGCGTCATCATGCTGCGGGCCGGCTCCGACGCGGAGCTGTCCAGCGGCGTCGCCCGCGACCAGGCCGTGGTCCTGGCCAGCCTGCCGGCCATCGCCCGCGACGGCGGCGGCCGTCCGCTGGTCTCGGCCGAGATCGTGGTGATGGTGGACCTGCCCCGCAAGGGCCAGACCGACCCCAACAACGTGCCGTTCCGCGGTGTCCAGCCGGCCGCCTTCGCGATCCGCGACGAGGTCACGATCGTCGAGGGGCGGCCCTTCGCGCGCGGCGTCCGCGAGGTCGTCGTCGGCCGCAAGGCGGCCGCGCAGTTCGCCGGCCTCGACGTCGGCTCGCGCATCGCGTTCCGCGACAGTGACTGGACCGTGGTCGGCATCTTCGCCAGCGGCGGGGACGTCCACGAGTCGGAGATCTGGGCCGACGCCGACGTGGCGATGTCGGCCTTCCGCCGCGCCGGCTTCCAGTCGGTGACGGCCGCGCTGGCCGACGCCTCCGAGGCCGGCCTGGCCGCGCTGCGGGACTCGATCGCGCGGGATCGCCGCCTGTCGATCAGCGCGCTGCGGGAGCCCGAGTACTACGCCAGGCAGGCCTCGGTGCTCTCCAAGCTCATCGACGTCCTCGGCTACAGCGTGTCGGTGTTCATGGCCGTCGGCGCCACCTTCGGCGCGCTGAACTGCATGTACTCCGCGATCGCGAGCCGCCAGGTCGAGATCGCCACGCTGCGCGCGATCGGGTTCGGCGGCGCCCCGGTGGTGATCTCGGTGATGATCGAGGCCCTCGTGCTGGCCGTGCTCGGCGGGGCGGCGGGAGGCGCGCTGGCGTACGTCTACTGCGACGGGGCCTCGCTGTCGACGCTGAACTTCAACACCTTCTCGCAGGTCGCCTTCGACTTCCGGGTGACGCCGGGGCTGCTGCTCCGCGGCCTGGGCTGGGCGCTCGCCATCGGGCTGGCCGGCGGCCTGCCTCCCGCCGTCCGGGCCGCCCGGCTGCCGGTGACCGTGGCGCTGCGCACGGGCTGACGAGGCCGGGCCCGGGAGCCTCGGGCCGGCCGGTCAGCGCAGGGCTTCGAGCAGCTCGACGAGGTCCGCCGGATCCAGCGGCTTGGTGGCGCACGCGTCGAAGCCGGCGGCCAGCACGCGCGCCCGCACGTCGGAGCCCATGTGCGCGGTGACGGCGATCGCCCGCAGCGGCCGCCGGCCCTGAGCGACGTCGCCGCGCACCCGCCGGATCAGGCCGTAGCCGTCCAGCTCCGGCATCGAGATGTCGCTGACCAAGACGTCGAAGTCCTCGCCGGCCAGCGTGTGCAGCGCCTCGGCGCCGGACGCCGCCACGCGCACCTCGGCGCCGGCCCGCGCGAGCACGAAGGCCAGCAGATCGGCCGCGTCCGGCTGGTCGTCCACGATCAGGATCCGACGCCCCGCCAGCGCGGCGGGCTCGGTCGCCTTCGCACGGGCGTTCAGGGCGACGGCGCGGCTGCCGACGCGCACGGCCAGCACGGGCAAGTCGATCGTGAACGTCGCTCCCCGCCCGAGCCCCTCGCTCTCCGCGCGGATCGTCCCGCCGTGCAGCTCGACGACCTGGCGGGCGATGGCCAGGCCGAGGCCGAGACCCCGGTGCCGCCGTGTCGTGCTGGAGTCCGCCTGCTCGAACGGGTTGAAGATCTTGGAGAGCATGGCGGGATCGATGCCCACGCCCGTGTCGGTCACCGTCAGCCGGGCGCTCGCTTCGTGACGGGTCAGTCGCAGCTCGATCCGTCCCCCCTCGCCGGTGAACTTGATCGCGTTCAGCAGCAGGTTGGAGATCACCTGGGCCAGGCGACGCGTGTCGCCGAACACCTCCCCGGCGGCCTCGTCCAGCTCGAGGGCCAGGCGCAGCTTCTTGGCCTCGAGCTCGGCGAACATGGCCTCGGCGGTCTGGCGGACCACGAGGACCAGGTCGACGGGCACCCGCTCGATCTCCATCTTGTCGGCGGCGATCCGCGAGACGTCGAGGAGGTCGCCGACGAGCTGGGTCTGCAGCTCCGCGTTGCGCTCGATGACGTCGACCGCGTGCGCCCGCTGCCGGTCGTCGAGCGAGCTCGCCCGCAGCATCCGCGCCCACCCCAGGATGGCGTTGAGCGGAGTGCGAAGCTCGTGCGAGAGGATGGCCAGGAACTGGTCCTTGCCGCGGTTGGCGGCGTCGGCCTCCGCCCGCGCCGCCCGCTCGGCGGCGAAGAGCTGGCTGTTCTGGATCGCCGTCCCCGCGTGGCCGGCCAGGCGCAGCAGCATCGCCTCCTCGGCGTCGGTGAAGGCCCGGGCCTCACGGCGGTCCACGTAGAGCAGTCCGGCGATCCCGGCGTCGCCGGGGATCGGCACGACCATCTGGGCCACCGTTCCCTCCCAGGCCGGCTTCGCCGGGTCGTCGTCGCGGATCCGGGGATCGGCGGCATAGTGGTCGGTGCGGAACGGCCGACCCGTGAGCAGCACCTGCCCGCCGCTTCCCCGGCCCGCCTCGACCGTCATCGGGTCGTGGTCTCCGTCCGGGCGGGCGCCACTCTGATGCCGCAGGCGCATCCGCCCCTCGGCGTCGCGGACGACGATCCGGCCGCTGTCGGCGCCGCACAGCTCGCGCGCGCCCTCGACGAGATGCTCCAGCGTGGTCTGCAGATCGAGCGAGGCGTTCACGCGCTGGGCCACCTCGGCCACGACCTCGGCCTCGCGCTGCTGGCGCCGGGCCTCCTCGTACAGGCGCGCGTTCGCCACGGCCAGCGCCGCCTGATCGGCGCAGGCCTGGAGGACCTCGGCGTCCGCCGGCGAGAAACGGCGGCCGAGCGCATCGGCGACCGACAGCGCGCCCAGGATCCTGCCCTCGTGGCGCAACGGCACCGCCAGGATCGCGCCGTGACCCGCCCGGGTCATCCCGCGCCGGATCGTGTCGGCCAGCGCCAGGCGCGGATCGCTGATCGCGTCGTCGGTCCAGACCGCGCGACGCTCGTCGATGGCCAGGCCGGTGACCGACGCCGGGCCGGCCGGAATCGTTCCGCCCACGGCGAACGCCTCCCGCATCGCGCCGCCGAAGGCCACGCCCTGCAGCGTGCCGTCGGGAGTGATGAGCCGCAGCGCGGCGGCCTCCGCGCCCACGAGCGCCTGGGCCGCCGCCACCACGCGCTCGCCGACCAGCGCCATCTCCAGCGTCTCGTTCATCACCGCGGAAAGCTGCGCCAGCTGTTCGGAGACCGCGCGACGCCGCTCCGCGTCCAGGCGGGCGGCCTCGGCCTCGCGCCTCACCTCCTGCTCGCGGACCAGGAGATCCTCGATCGCCTTCTCGGCCAGGACGCGGCCCAGCCCGAACGCGATGTGCCGGGCGATGGTCTCGGCCAGGCGGATCTCGGCCTCGGCGAACGCGTGAACCTCGTCGTAGTACATCATGAACTTGCCCAGGAGCCGGCCGTGCCCGACGAGCGGGATGAAGGCCAGCGCCCGGATGCCCTCGGCGACCACGACCGCGCGCAGCGGGGCGAGGCCGGGGTCGGCGAGCACGTCCTCGACCAGGATCGGCTGGGGCGAGTCGGACTCCGTGTCCCACGGCGAATGGCCCTCGACGGCGGCCCGGTAGCGATCGGACAGGTTGCGCCACGCCCGGAAGCGCATGACGCCGCGGTCGTCGAAGGACAGCACGCTGGCCCGGGCCGCCCCCGTCGCCATGATGGCGTCGATGGCGACCTCGTAGACGCTGAACACGTCCTTCGCGCGGCCGACCGAGTCGGCCAGGCGGTAGAGGACTTCCAGCCGCTGGGCCGTCGTGGCCAGCGCCCGCTCGGTTCGCCGGCGCTCGCTGATGTCGCGCGCGATCTTGGACGCGCCGATGATCCGCCCACCGGCGTCCCGCACCGGGGAGACGGTCAGCGAGATCTCGACGAGGTGGCCGTCCTTCGCCCGGCGTATCGTCTCGAAGTGGTGCATGCGATCGCCGCGCCGCACGTGGGCGAGGACGTCCTGCTCCTCGGCGAGGCGGTCGTGGGGAATGATGAGGGTGATGTTGCGGCCCACCGCCTCGGCTGCGCTGTAGCCGAACATGCGCTCGGCCGCCGCGTTCCAGGACGTGATGACGCCGTCGAGCGTCTTGCTGACGATGGCGTCGTCCGACGAGTCGACGATCGCGGCCAGCCGCGCCTGCGCGGCCCCGTCGACGACGTCTTCTGGGCCGGTCGCACTGCTCATGTGGGAAAAGGTTTTCTCACCGGCTCCCCGATGAAGCGCAGCGTCTCATCGCGAGGTCCGCATTTCAAGCGCGCTCCGGAGGCTGGTCGTCGGGACTGACGAGCACGACCTCGACCAGCCAGATGGCCAGCAGCAGGTACGCCGTGCCGATCATGAGCCCGCCGGCCAGGTCCGACAGCCAGTGCTTGTCGAGGTAGAGGCGGCTGAAGGCGACCACCACGACCGGCAACCCGGCGACCACGCAGGCCAGCGCGCGCCAGCGGCGTCGCCGCGCGGAGGCCATCGCGACGAGGTAGATCATCAGGCCGAAGAAGACCACCAGGCTGAGCACGTGGCCGCTCGGGAACCCGAACGGCGCGAGGTTGGGCCGCGCGCGACCCGTCGCCGCCTTGGCCAGCCACTGCAGCGCGCCGGCGCCGGCCATGAGCACCGGCAGCGCGAGGGCCCAGCGCCGGTTGGTGCGCCACAGCACCGGCACCGCGGCGGCCATCAGCGCGATGAGCCCCACGTGGTCGCCGAGGAGGGTCACCAGCTCCATCGGCAGGTTGAGTGTCTCGCCGTGAACCTGCCGGATCCAGGCGCGGGTGCCGTAGTCGAGGGCGAAGAACTGCTGCTGCGCGGCGAAGACGGCCAGGGCCACGTAGCCCACCAGCGAGACGAACGCCCCCGACAGCAGCCGGCGCGGCTTGCCCCGGCGGACGACCCGGCGGATCGCGGCGCGGCGAGCGGTCTCCACGGGCAAATCTTCCCACGCTCTGGCATGCTCGGGGCCGGCGAGATCATTGCATGCGCGCGCTCAAGGCCGTGTTCCTCGTGCTCGGCGTCGCCCTGCTCGGCGTGCTGCTCTATCGCGTCGGCGCCGAGCCGATCCTCGAGACCATCCGGCGGCTCGCCTGGTGGAAGTTCGTCCTCGTGTGTCTGCCCTACGTGGCCGTCACCGCCGCCGACACGCTCGGCTGGCGCTTCGCGTTCGCCGAGGATCGCGCGCCGTTCGCACGCCTGCTCGGCGCCCGCCTGGCCGGCGAGGCGCTGAACGTCGTCACGGCGCTGGGCTCGGTCGGCGGCGAGGCCGCCAAGGCCTGGCTCGTGCGCCGTGACGTGACATACGAGGAGAGCGTGCCGTCCATCATCATCGCCAAGACCACGATCACCATGGCCCAGGCGCTGTTCCTCCTCCTCGGTCTCGTCGTCGCCTGGGTCACGCTGCCGGTGACCTCCGACGTGCTCCGGGGAATGCTGTGGCTGCTGCTGGTCGAGGTCCTGGCCGTCGGCGGCTTCGTGGGGGCCCAGGTTTCGGGCCTGGTGGGCCGCGCCGGCCGCCTGCTCAAGCTGGCCGGCGTCATCTCCGACACCGCCCACGCCGAGGCGCTCGACCGGACGCTCCGCGACTACTACCGGACCCGCTGGCGGCGCCTGGGGCTGTCGCTCGGCTTCCACGTCGTCGGCTGGCTGCTCAACGGGCTGGAGGCCGTGGTCATGCTGTGGGCGCTCGGCGTGAACGCCTCGGTCGCGACCGCCGTGGTCATCGAGGCGGTGGGCTCTGGAGTCCGGTTCGCGACCTTCCTGGTCCCCGCGAGCCTCGGCCCCTTCGAGGCCGCCAATGCCGCGGTGTTCGGCGCCCTGGGCTACGGCGCCGGCGCCGGGCTCGCGTTCAGCCTGGTCCGCCGGGCGCGACAGGCGGTGTGGATCGGCCTGGGCATCGTGGTCCTGGTGGTCATGCGCTGGTCGGGGGCGCGGACGCCTCACGTCGTCGCGAAGGCGTCGCGATAGACGGCCCGTCGGCGACGACCCGTCGCTCCAGGGCGGCCATCGCCGCCGGGGAGACGAGCAGAGGCAGCGCGCGCCGCCCCACCGTCAGCGCCTCGCTCCGCCACGGCGTCGTTACCGTGACCCGCCGGCCGCGGTACACCGTCACGCCGCGCCAGCGGCCCGGCAGGCGGAGCATCAGCGAGAGCAGCCGACGCAAGACGCCGAGCTTGGAGCTCCGCGGAATCACGAACACGTCGAACAGGCCGTCGATCGGCGAGGCCGTCGGGGTGAGCGTGAGGAAGCCGTGGTACGTCTCCACGTTGGCCACCGTGACCAGCACCGCGTCGTCGCTCACCGGGACGTCGTCCACCGTCACCCGGAACGAGGCCAGCCGCGTGCGGAACAGGAAGCGGTACGCGACGCCGAGGTACCAGGCGTAGCGCAGCACGCGGTGACGCGGCTGCTGGCGACCACGCTCGGCCACCTGCTGGATGTGCTCGAGCAGGCCGTAGCTGCGGTGCGAGAGGAAGACGTCCTCGCTCGACTCGCGCCGAACGAGGCCGACGTCGACCCGGCGGACCTCGCCCTGCTCGAGCAGGCGCACGACCGCGCTGGTCTGCGGGGAGTATCCCAGCCGCCGCGCGAAGACGTTGCCGAAGCCGTTGGGCACGGGGACCAGCGGCGCCTCACTGCGCATGGCCGCCCGGGCGGCCGCGCTCTGCGTGGCGTCGCCCCCGATGCACACGATGCTCGCGGCGCGCGGCCGCGGGGTCTCCGCCCACCGCGTCAGCGCGACCAGGTCCTCGAAGATCCGGACGTCGACGGCGTGGCCACGCCGCCGCAGCCGAGCGGCCAGGCGGCGCGCGGTCGCCATCGCCCGGCCCTCGCCGGAGCCGGGCGTCACGACGATCTGCACGGCGCCGCCGACGGCGGCCCGGCGCGCGAGCCGCCCGAGACGGGTCCGTCTCACGCGCACGGCCCGGCGCCGCCGACGGCCTCGCGGCCCGCCGCGCGCAGCAGCCGCCGATCGTCCTCGGGCGTGGCGGCGACGGGGAGACGACACACGAGATCCTGGGCGAAGGTCCTCAGGACGGTGGCCTCCGGCCACCGCGTGCCGGACGGGTCCTCGCCGCGCGCCACCGCGCGGACGCCGTCGCGCACGATGCGGCGGAGCATCACGACGCCGCGGTCGGTCGAGGCCAGGTGCTCGAGCGCGTGCACCGCGATGGGCCGCTGGCTGGACTGCGCGTCGAAGTCCGCCGGGAACCGCTGCCGCTCGGCGTGGGGCCGGTCGTCAGACTGGCCGAAGCCGGGCCGGGCCACGTCCTCGGCCGAGAGTCCCCAGGCCGGATCGACCTGGGCCAGCTCGAAGTTGGTGGTCTCCGTGTCGTCGTTGGGCACGGCCCACCGGATGATGACCGGCCGGCTGGCGGGCTTGGCCGCGGTGGCCGCCTCCAGCTCGCGCGTGAACTGGTGGACGTTGGGCGGCATGAAGTCGCAGACGCGCACCCACACCAGGTCGCCGACCCGTCGCGTGGCGATGTACACCATGCCGCTGTCGGTGGTCATCCAGTCGAGCTCGGGCACGACGCCGAACGCCTCGGTGAACTGGTACCCGCTGCTCAGCGCGTGCAGGAATGCCGTGTGGACCGGGTCCATGCTGTTGTCCTTCACCTGGAGCCAGTTGCACGGCAGCGTGAACTTCGCGGCCGGCATCAGCCGGTGACCCGGGACGTCGTAGCTGTCGTACATGGGAAAGGCCGGACGTCGCTCCGGGGGTCCCAGGTACGCAAAGATCAGGCCGGTGAACTCGTGCGTGGGATACGCGCCCTGGCACACGCGTTCGCGCAGCCGGCTCCCGGCCGGCTCGCCGGGCGTCTGCAGGCAACGCCCGTCGACGTCGAAGACCCAGCCGTGGTAGCAGCACCGGATGCCCCGCTCGAGCGGGATGCCGAACTCGAGCGACGTGCCCCGGTGCGCGCAGTGCAGGTGGAGCACCCCCACCCGGCCGCCGCCGTCGCGAAACACGACGAGGTCCTCGCCCAGCACGCGCACCCGCCGCGGTACGCCGTCCAGCTCCCGGGCGAACGCCACCGGCTGCCAGAACCGGCGCAGGTACTCGCCGGCCGGCGTTCCGGGCCCCACGCGCGTCAGCTCGGGATCGGGCGGCGGCGCGAGGCGTCGATGGTAGCCGTCGTACGGCGCCGGCTTCACGCGGCGGATTATCCCACGCGGCCGACGCGCGGCCGCTCGGTCCGCGCGATCAGGAGCAGCAGCGCGGCGATCGCCACCAGCCCTCCGGTGCCGCTGACCGCGCAGGCGACGCGCACCCCCGCGCGCTCCGCGATGCCGCCGACCAGCAGCGCGCCGAACGGCGACATGCCCGCGAAGGCCAGCGCGTAGAGACCCATGATCCGGCCGCGGAGGGCGTCCGGCGTGGCCAGCTGCAGCGTGGTGTTGCAGCCGGTGGTGAAGAAGATCTGACAGGCGCCCAGCACGGCCAGCACGGCCGCCGCCGCCGCGAACCGCCCGACCAGCGCCAGCCCGATCACGCCGGCGCACAGCGCGGCGGCCGAGCCGCCCAGGATGACCAGCGACGGCCGCTCGCGACGGAAGAGCGTGACGCCGACGGCCCCGGCCACGGCGCCGAGCCCGACGGCCGACATGAGCAGGCCGAAGCCCCGCGCGCCCTCGTGCAGCACCCCGTAGGCGATCAGCGGCACCACGACGTTGAAGTTGAGCGCCAGCAGGCTGACCACGACCAGCAGCCCGAGCGTGAGGGCGATCGTCGGCGTCTCGGCGGCGTAGGTCAGCGCGCCCAGCAGCCCGGCGCGCAGCCCCAGGCGGCCGGCCGGGTCGGGCCGCCCGTCGGTGCGGATGGCCAGCAGCGCGGCCAGCACGGCGAGAAAGCTGATGCCGTTGAGGAGGAACGCCGGCGCCACGCCGAAGCGGGCGATCAGCAGCCCGGCCACCGCGGGGCCGACGATGCGGGCGCCGTTGAACACCACGGAGTTGAGCGCGACGGCGTTGGCCAGGTGCGCGCGGCCCACCAGGTCGGTGACGTACGCCTGGCGCGCGGGAATGTCGAGCGCGCGCCCCAGCCCGTAGACGGCGGCGAGCGCCGCCACGTGCCAGTACTGGACGCGACCGCTGCCTACCAGCGCGGCCAGCACGAAGGCCTGGACCATCATCGCGGCCTGGGTGCCCAGGAGGAGGTGACGCTTGGAGACCCGGTCGCTCACCGCGCCGCCCACCGGCGACAGCAGCAGCACCGGGATGAACTGCAGCGCGTTCACCAGGCCGAGCTGGAAGGGCGACCGGGTCAGCTCCAGGACGAGCCAGGCCTGCCCGACGCTCTGCATCCACGTCCCCACCAGCGACACCAGCTGCCCGCCCCAGAACAGCCGGAAGTCCCGGTGCCGCAGCGCTCCGACGCGGCTCAGAACACGCCGAGGTGCTGGCTGAGATCGACGCCGGCGGCGGTCAGCTCCGCCGCCGCGCCGGCGAACGCGACGCGACCGCTGTTGAGGATCACCACGTCGTCGGCGACCTCGAAGACGAGGCGGGCGTTCTGCTCGACCAGCACGATCGACAGGCCCTGGGCCTTGAGCGTCCGGATCGTGGCCATGACCTCGGCGACGATCTGCGGCGCCAGCCCCTCGGACGGCTCGTCCATCAGCAGCACGCGGGGATTGGCCATGAGCGCCCGTCCGATGGCCAGCATCTGCTGCTCGCCGCCGGAGAGCGAGCCGGCGAACTGGCGGTGGCGCTCGCGCAGCCGCGGGAACACGTCGTATACGGTGTCGAGCGTCCACGCCACCGCGCGGCCGTCGCGCGGCGCGCGGGCCGCCACCGCGAGGTTCTCGCGCACCGTGAGGCTGCGGAACACCCGGCGGCCCTGCGGCACCAGCGCCACCCCGTGGGCGGCGACGATCTCGGGCGCCCGGCCGGTGACGGGGCGTCCGTAGACCGCGACCCGGCCCTGGCGCGGCGGCACCAGGCCGACCGTCACGCTCATCGTCGTCGTCTTGCCGGCGCCGTTGCGGCCGAGCAGGCCGAGCAGGCGCCCCTCACCCAGCCGCAGGGAGACGCCGTGCAGCACGTGGCTGTCGCCGTAGTAGGCGTCGATCTCGTGCAGGGCCAGTGCGTCAGCCGCCAAGGTAGATCTCCCGCGTGCGCGGGTGCGCGACGACCTCGGCCCGCGTGCCCTCCACGACGACCTCGCCGAAGTGCAGCACGGTGATGCGCTCGGCGAAGTCGAGCGCCACGTCCATGTCGTGCTCGATCATCACGATCGTGACCTCGCGCGGGATGCCGCTCACCAGGCGCAGCACATCGCGGCGCTCCTCCACCGAGAGTCCGGCGAACGGCTCGTCGAGCAGCAGCAGGCGCGGGGTCTGGGCCAGGGCCATGGCGATCTCGACGCGCCGGCGCTCGCCGTAGGAGGTCTCGCGCAGCGGGCGCTCGGCCAGCGCCTCGAGGCCCACGCGGGCCAGGATCTCGCGGGCCCGCCCCAGCAGCGCCGGCTGCCGGGCGAGGCGGGCAACCGGATTCCAGCGCAGCCGCGAGCGTCCGAGGAGCGCCAGGGTGACGTTGCGCAGCAGCGTGTCGTTGGGGAAGAGCGTGATGATCTGGTAGGTCCGGGCCATGCCGAGGTGGAAGCGCCGCCGGCTGGGCACCCGGGTGATATCCCGCTCGAAGAGCGCGATGGTGCCGCGGTCGGGCGCCAGCTCGCCGGTGATCAGGTTGAAGAGGGTGGTCTTGCCGGCCCCGTTGGGGCCGATGATCAGACGTCGCTCCCCGGCGGCCACGACGAGGTCGACGCCGGACGTGACGCGCAGGCCGCCGAACGACTTGTCGAGGCTGCGCACGGTCAGCGCGGTCATCGTCGGCGGCGATTATCCCACGGGCTTGACACGCCCGGGACCGCGTGAGAAGCATGCTGAGCGCGCGCGCCGCCCCGCGCGGACACCGTCCGGAGGACGCCGATGACTCGAGTGCCCGGGATCCCGCTCTCCCTCCCTGTCGCGGCGCTGGTGGTCGCCGCGCTCCTCGTCGCCGCGTCGCCGGGCGGCGGCCCGGCCCAGACGCGGGCGCCGCGGTCGTGGACGCTGATCCTCGACTTCGTGCCGACGGGCGAGTACATCCCGCACTACACGGCGCTGGAGAAGGGCTGGTACCGCGACGAGGGCCTCGACGTGAAGATCCTCCGCGGCCAGGGCTCGGGCGACACGATCAAGCGCATCGCGGCGGCCCAGGGCGAGGTCGGCATCGCCGACATCTCGGCGCTGATCGCCGCCCGCGCCAACACCGACGCCAAGGTCAAGGCCATCGCGCTGTGGTACCGTCGCCCGCCCCACGGCGTGTTCGTGCGCACGGACTCGCCCATCAAGACGCCGCGCGACCTCGAGGGCAAGAAGCTGGCGATCTCGCCCGGCAACAGCCACCAGATCCTGTGGCCGGTCTTCGAGAAGCTCTCCGGCCTCAAGCCCGGCTCGGTGACGTGGGTGACGATGGACGCCGCCTCGATGCCGCCCGCCCTCATCCGGGGGGCCACCGACGCGGTGCCGTTCTTCGTCGTCCACGAGGCCCGCATCCGCAAGATCGCCCGCCAGCAGAACGTCGACCTGCGGCTGCTCGCGGCCTGGGCCGACCTCGGGCTCGACCTGTCGTCCACCTCGCTCGTCGCCCGCGAGGAGACCATCGCCAGGGACGCCGACGGGCTCAAGGCGTTCCTGCGCGCCACGCTCAGGGGCGCCGACTACGCGTTCCGGGACAAGCACTTCGACGAGGGCGTCGGGTACCTGCTCAAGCACCACCCCGAGGTGGATCGCGAGGGCGCCCTCGGCGCCGCCCAGGTCGCCGCGCGGTTCGTGTACGCCGAGGAGGTCACCGCCAGGAAGGTCGCGCTCGGGCAGTTCGAGCCGGGGCGCCTGGAGAAGACGCGCGACACCTACACCCAGTACCTCGAGCTGAAGCGCAAGGTCCCGCTCGAGGAGCTGTACACCAACGACCTGCTGCCCGAGACGAAGTAGTCCGCGAGGTCGGCCGTGATCCGTCTCGACCACGTCGGCAAGACGTACCGGACGCGGCGCGGCGACCAGGTGCACGCCCTCGAGGACATCGACCTCGAGGTCGGCGACGCCGAGTTCGTGACGCTGGTCGGCGCCAGCGGGTGCGGCAAGAGCACGCTTCTCAAGGTGGTGGCCGGCCTCACGCCGCCCACGCGCGGGAGCGTGCGCCTCCGCGACGCGGTCGTGCGCGAGCCGTGTCCCGACGTCGGGTTCGTCTTCCAGCAGCCGGTCCTGCTGCCCTGGCGCTCGGTGCTCGACAACGTGCTGTTCTCCGTCGAGATGCTGGGGCTCGACGTCAAGCCCTACCGCAAGCCGGCCGGCGACCTGCTCGACCTCACCGGCCTGGCCGGCTTCGAGACCAAGTACCCCCGCGAGCTGTCCGGCGGCATGCAGCAGCGGGTGGCGATCTGCCGGGCCCTGCTGCCCGGCCCCAGCCTGCTGCTGATGGACGAGCCGTTCGGCGCCCTCGACGCGATGACCCGGGAGGAGATGAGCCTGGAGCTGCTCCGCATCTGGGACGAGCGGCGCACGACGATCCTCTTCGTCACCCACAGCATCCCGGAGGCGATCCTGCTCGCCGACCGCGTCGTCGTGATGACGCCCCGCCCCGGCCGCATCGCGCGCGTCCTCGCCGTCGACCTGCCGCGCCCGCGCACGATGGAGCTGGAGTTCGATCCGCGGTTCAAGGCGGCCAGCGACGCGGTCCGGAGCCTGATCTTCGCCGGCCGGGCGACCACGCGATGACCGCCCGGCGCGCGATGGCGGAGTACGCGGTGCCGGCCGTCACCCTGCTGGGCGCGCTGGTCGCCTGGGAGCTCGCCATCCGGATCTTCCGCGTCCCGAGCTTCATCATGCCCGCCCCCTCGGCCATCCTCGTCGAGGGGTGGGAGTGGCGCTATCGCTTCATCGGCCACACGTGGGTGACGCTCTACGAGACGCTGGGGGGCTTCGCGCTGTCCATCGCCGTCGGCGTTCCCCTGGCCGTGCTGATCGTGTACTCGCCGGCCCTCAGTCGCGCGCTCTACCCGCTGATCGTGCTCACCCAGTCGGTCCCCAAGATCGCCATCGCGCCCGTGCTGCTGCTGGTGCTGGGCCACGGCGAGATCCCCAAGGTGATCGTGGCCTTCCTGGTGGCGTTCTTCCCTGTCGTCGTCGACACCGCCAGCGGGCTGGCCGCCACGCCACCCGAGCTGCTCGACCTCAGCCGCTCCTACCGGGCCAGCGCCTTCAAGACGTTCCTGAAGGTGCGGCTGCCGATGGCGATGCCCTTCGTGTTCGCCGGGGCCAAGGTCGCCATCACGCTCTCCGTCATCGGCGCCGTGGTCGGCGAGTTCGTCGGCTCCGACCAGGGGCTCGGCTACGTCATCCTGTCGGCCACGTCGTACTGGAAGACCGAGCTGGCCTTCAGCTCGATGATCCTGCTGTCGGTGATGGCCATCGCGCTCTTCGCGGCGGTGTCGCTGGTCGAGCGGCTCGTCTGCCCGTGGCTGACGCCGGCCGGCGAGGAATGAGGAGGATGCCATGAAGACCCTGATCCAGGGCGGCGACATCGTCGCCTACGCCGCCGGCGGGCACCGCCTGCTGCGGGGCGGCGCGCTGGTCTTCGAGGACGACCGGGTGACGTTCGTGGGACGCGCGTTCGCCGGGGCCGTCGACCGGCGCATCGACGCCGCCGGCCGGCTCGTCATCCCCGGGCTGGTGAACATCCACTGTCACGCCGACGTCGAGGCCGGCGGGCGGCTGATCGCCGACGTCGGCCGCCGCGACTACTTCCACACCGGCTTCCTGAACTACTATGGCGCCCGCCGGGGCGCGACGTCGCTGGGACCGCGCCAGGATCCCGACGTCGGCGGCCGCTTCGCGATGGCCGAGATGCTCCGCAACGGCTGCACCACGGTCGTGGACATCGGGGTGGCGGCCGAGTCGCACGCCCGGATCGCCGGCGAGCTGGGGCTGCGCGCCTACCTGAGCCCGGCCTTCAAGTCGGCGGAGTACGTCGTGGAGGCGAGCGGGCGACTGTCCTACGAGGACCACGAGGCCGAGGGCCTGGCCGGGCTGGAGCGGGCCCGCGCATTCATCCGCGCGCACGCCGGCCGCCACGATGGCCGCATCCAGGGCATGCTCTTCCCCTACCAGGTCGACACCTGCTCGCCGGCCCTGCTGCGGGCCACTCGCAAGGTCGCCGACGAGCTGGGCGTGGGCATCGAGATCCACGCCGGCCAGAACCTGCTCGAGTTCCACGAGATCCTCCGCCGGCACACGATGACGCCGGTCGAGTACCTGGCCGACACCGGCCTGCTCGGCCCCGACGCCATCGTCGGCCACTGCATCATCAGCACCGCGCACCACCTGGCCGCGCTGCCGGCCGGGCGCGACCTCGAGATCCTGGCCCGGACCGGCGCCTCGGTCGCCCACTGCCCGCTCGTGTTCGCCCGGCGCGGCAACGCGCTGGAGTCGTTCGCGAAGTACCGGGCGGCCGGCATCAACGTCGGGCTCGGCACCGACACCTACCCGCGCGACCTCATCAGCGAGATGCGGTGGGCGTCCAACCTGTGCAAGATCGTCGAGCGCGACTTCACCGTCGCCACCGCCGCCGACGTCTTCACGGCGGCCACGCTGGGCGGCGCCCGCGCGCTGCGCCGGGACGACCTGGGCCGCCTGGCCCCGGGCGCCAAGGCCGACATCGTCCTCGTCGACATGCGGAGCTTCCGCATCGGCCCCTACCGCGATCCCATCAAGGCGCTGGTGCAGTGCGGCACCGCCGACGACGTCGATCGCGTGATCGTCGACGGCCGGACGGTCGTCGAGGACGGCCGCGTGACCGGGCTCGACGAGGCGGCCCTGCTGGCCGCCGCCCAGGCGGAGGCCGACCGCCTCTGGTCGACCGTCCCCGAATGGCACTGGCAAGGGCTCACCGCCGAGCAGCTCTCGCCCCAGTCGTTCCCGCCGCTGGAGTCGGACCTCGAGCGGTGAGCGAAAGGAGCCCGTCATGAGCGCTCTCACCCGCCGAGCTTTCCTGGCCGGCAGCGCGGCGGTCGCCGCCGGTCCGCTGGCCTCGCCGGCGCGCGCGCAAGGCCCGAGGCGCGGGGGCACGCTGCGGTTCATCCCGATCGGCGACCTGAAGATCCTCGATCCGATCTGGACCACGGCCTACCTCACCCGCGACCACGGCTACATGGTCTGGGACACGCTGTTCGCCACCGACGCCAATCTGCAGATCAGGCCGCAGATGGTGGACACCTACACGGTCAGCCGCGACGCCATGAAGTACACGTTCACGCTCCGCGACGGCCTGCGCTTCCACGACGGCGCGCCGGTGACGGCCGAGGACTGCGTGGCCTCGCTGCTGCGCTGGGGCAAGAAGGACGCGCTCGGCAAGCTCATGCTGGCCGCCACCGGCACGCTGAGGGCCACCGACCGGCGCACCCTCGCGCTGGAGCTGAAGGAGCCGTTCGGCCTCGTGCTGGAGGCGCTCGGCAAGCCGTCGAGCAACGTGCCCTTCATCATGCCCGCCCGCCTGGCCGCGACCTCGGCCGACGAGCAGATCAAGGAGCCGATCGGCTCGGGGCCGTTCCGGTTCGTCAAGGAGGAGTGGCAGCCGGGCCACCAGGTCGTCTACGCGCGCTACGCGGAGTACGTGCCGCGCAGCGAGCCGCCGAGCGGCGCGGCCGGCGGCAAGCACGTCTACCTCGACCGCGTCGTGTGGCGCTACATGCCGGACTCCGCGACGGCGGCCAGCGCGCTGGAGGCGGGCGAGCTGGACTACTGGCAGTTCCCGCCGGCCGACTTCGCCAGCCGGCTGGCCAGGAGCCCCCAGGTGACGACCTTCGTCGGCGATCCGGTCGGCCTCACCGGCTGGCTCCGCCCCAATCACCTGCACCCACCGTTCAACAACAAGAAGGCCCGGCAGGCGCTGCTCTACATGGTCGACCAGGAGATGTACCTGCAGGCCGCCATCGGCCAGCCGCAGTACTACCGCACGTGCCCCGGGCTGTTCTTCTGCGGCAAGGTCCCCTACGAGAGCCGGGCCGGCGCGCCGGGCCGGCCCGACCTCGACCGCGCTCGTCAGCTCATGAAGGAATCCGGCTATGACGGCCGTCCGGTCGTCGTGCTCGATCCCACCGACCGTCCCGAGCTGCACGGCGCCTCGCTGGTGACGCGCGAGCTGCTGACGAAGATCGGCGTGAACGTGGACCTGCAAGCGCTGGACTGGAGCACGGTCCTGGCCCGCCGCGCGAAGAAGGAGGCTCCGAGCGCCGGTGGCTGGAACATCTTCTGCACGAACTGGATCTCGTCGGACGCGCTGAACCCGGCCGTCAACGCCGGCATCGCCGGCGGCGGGGAGAGCGGCTGGTTCGGCTGGTCCTCGAGCCCGGTGCTGGAGAAGATGCGCATGGACTGGATCCGCGCCACCGAACCCGCCCGACGCAAGCAGCTGGCCGAGCAGATCCAGGTGGCCGCCTTCGACGAGGTCCCGTTCGTCCCGTGGGGCCAGTACGTCCAGCCCTCGCTCTACCGCAAGACCGTCCACGGCGTCCTCCAGTTCCCCGCCGCCCTGCTCTGGAACATCTGGCTGGACGCCTAGGACTGTGAGAGGACGCCGCCGACTCTCGTGAAACGTGGTGGAGTCTCGGCCGGTCGGCGAGCCGTGCCTCGCGGCCGCACGCATGGCTCGCCTGTCGCCGTAACTCGCTCCGGGCCCGGCTCGCTCGGCCCCCCCATCCCCCGGAGGGGGCTGGGTCGGCGGCCAGTAGAGGCGAGAGCGGCTCGCTCACCGGGCCCTGCGCTCGAACGGCGACGACGGCTCGCCATGGAGTGCGGCCGCGAGGCACGGCTCGCCGACCGGCCGAGACTCCACCACGTTTCACGAGATTCAGGGGCCGGGTGAGGGTAGTCTGGGCGTCATGCCGGCGCGTACGGGACGCGAGTATCTCGAGGGTCTGCGGCAGCAGGAGCGCGAGGTGTGGCTGGGGGGCGAGCGCGTCAAGGACGTGACCGCGCACCCGGGACTGCGGCGCGGCGCCCAGGCCATCGCGTCGCTCTACGATCTGCAGCACGACCCCGAGCTGCGCGAGACGATGACCTACGCGTCCCCGACCAGCGGGGAGCGGGTCGGGCGCTCCTTCATCGTGCCCCGCACGCGGGCCGACTTGGAGACCCGGCGCGACATGATGCTGCAGTGGGCCCGGGCGACGTGCGGCATGATGGGCCGCTCGCCGGACTTCATGAACGTCACCTTCGCGGCCTGGTCCGGCGCCGCCGACTACTTCGCCCAGGGACGGCCCGAGTTCGGCCCCAACGTGCGGCGCTACTACGAGTACATCCGCGAGAAAGACCTGACGCTGACCCACGCGCTCATCAACCTGCAGCGGAGCCGGACGGTCTCGGGCGTCCTGAACCTGGAGGAGGGCACCGCGCTGCACGTGGTGCGCGAGACCGACGCCGGGGTCGTCGTGCGAGGCGCCCGCGTGCTGGCCACGCTGGGGCCCATCGCCGACGAGATCGCGGTGTACTCCCCGCGCCTGGCCCAGCTCGACCAGCCGCACAGCCCGTTCGCCGTCAACTTCGCCATCCCCTGCGGCACCCCGGGCCTGCGGTTCCTGTGCCGCGAGAGCTTCGACCTGGGGCGCACGCGCTTCGACCATCCCCTCGGCTCGCGCTTCGAGGAGATGGACTGCGTGGCGTTGTTCGACGACGTGCTGGTGCCCTGGGAGCGCGTGTTCATGCTGGGCGACGTCAACCTGATCAACGGCACCGCGATGGCCACCGGCTCCACGATGCACTCGGCGCACCAGGGAGCAGCCAAGAACCTGGCCAAGTGCGAGTTCGTCCTGGGCGTGGCGCTGCTCATGACCCAGACGCTCGGCAACGCGCACCTGCCCCACACCGAGGAGCGCCTGGGCGAGCTGATGATGTACACGGAGCTGATGCGCGCCTGCATGCGTGCGGCCGAGGCCGACGCCCAGCTCGACCAGTGGGGCACCATGCGCCCGGCCGCGATGCCGGTGGAGATCACCCGCAACCTGTTCACCACGGCCTACCCGCGGATGACCGAGATCCTCCAGCTGCTCGGGTCGAGCAGCTTGATGATCACGCCGACCGAGGCGGACTTCGCCACGCCGCTGGCGCCGGCCGTCGAGCAGTACCTGGCCACCGAAGGGACGAGCGCCCGCGACCGCGTCAAGCTCTTTCGCCTGGCCTGGGACATCGCGGGCAGCGCCTTCGGCAGCCGGCAGGTGCTCTACGAGCGCTTCTTCGCCAGCGACCCGCTGACGCGCGCGCGCTTCCTCGGCGCGATCTACCCGAAGGCGGAGACGATCAAGCGGGTGACGGACTTCCTGGAACGGAGCGACGAGACGTCATAGGGCGACGTAGAGCTGGCCCTGCTCCTCCCTGAGCGGGTACCCCTTCAGGCCCGTCTCGGCGTCGCCCATGGGCGCGCCGGTCCGCAGATCGAACTGCCACATGTGCTCGAGACAGGTCAGCGCGCAGCCGTCGTGCACGCCGCTCTCCAGCGGCACCGCCTCGTGCGGACACAGGGCCTGGAACGCGACGAACCCCTCGCCGGTGTGGACGACCAGGACGCCGACCCCGCCGACCACGAACTCCTTCATCCCGCTGGCCGGCACGTCGCCGACGGCGCAGACGCGCTTCCAGGCGGGCGACGCCGGCGTCGGCGCCGCCGTCGTCTCGCCGACGTCGACCTTGTTGGCCCCCTTCACGCCCGGGTCGTAGCGGAGCCGCTCGACCGGGCACCCGCCCACGATGTGCGAGGTGACGATCTCCGCCAGGTCCGACTCCTGAACGCCGGCGTACCAGACGTTCTCGGGGTAGACGACGATCATCGGGCCGTGGCCGCACTGCGAGAAGCAGCCCGACTTGTTGACGCGGACATCGGCCTGCCGGTTGGCGGCGCGGACCGCGTCGCGCAGCGTCTTCACGAACCGCTCGGTGTCGCCCTGGGTCGGGCAGGTCTCGCCGCTGGTGCACACGAACACGTGACGGTCGTATTGGCCCATCGTGGCTCCTTGTCAGCTGAACTTGTCGTACCGGATCTCGGCCGGCGGCAGCCGCGCCTCCCGGAGCAGCAGCCGCAGGCTGGCGTCGACCATCGGCGGTGGGCCCGCGACGTAGGCGCGGACGTCGGCGAAGCGGTCCTTCATGCGCTCGCCGGCCACCGCGTGCACCAGCCCGCGGGCGAACGCGAAGCCCGGGTACGCCGACACGAGCGAAGCCGGGACGTCCTCGTCCGAGAGCGCCACCGTGATCGCCAGCCGGCCGCCGCCGCTCGCCCGGAGCCGCTCCAGCTCGTCGAGGAAGAACCCGTCGCGCGCGGTCCGGACCCCGAAGAAGACGTGCCCGTCCCACCCGGCGAAGTGCTCGACCCGGCTGGCCAGCGCCAGGATCGACATCATCCCGGCGATGCCGCTGCCCCCGGCGATGCAGAGGACGTGCTTGCGCAGGCCGGGCTGGAACGTGGCGTGGCCGAGCGGCGCGAACACGCCCAGGCGGACGCCCTCGATGGAGGACGCGAAGAGCCACTCGCTGACGGCGCCGCCGGGCTTCTTCTTGACCACGAACGACAGGCACCCGGCGTCGCGCTCGAAGTTGACCATGGAGTAGGCGCGGGCGCCGGCGATCCCGGGCACGGTCAGCAGCGCGAACTGGCCGGCCGCGAAGTCCAGGGGCCGATCGAGCTCCACGTCGAAGGCGAGGACATCGTGCGTCAGCCGCCGGCCGGCCCGGACGATCCCGGCTCGCGCGGCGGGCGCCGGCGCCTCCGGCTCCCGCAGCGAAGCGCCCACCTCGAGCGTGCAGTCCTCGCCCGCCACGCTCTGGCACATGAGCAGCTCGGCCTCGCTCTTGAGATAGCGACGACCCGGCGCCTCCGGCCACTCGCTCCGCGCCTGCCCGCTCACGAGCCGGGCCTTGCAGGTGCCGCAGGTGCCCGTGCCGCACTCGTAGGGCAGCGCGACGGCGCTGCGCAGCCCGGCGTGCAGGATCTTCTCCCCCGGCGCGCACTCGAAGTCGCGCGGGCCGTTCCGGGCGTTCACGACGATCTTCATCGGCGAGGGACTATATGCGCGGGCCGTTCGCGTATGTCAAGCGACGCGGGCCTCGCGCGTGACGCGTGTCCGCCACGCGCTCGTGGCCCACCGGGCCAGCCGCGCGGTGCCGGGCACGAGCCCCTCGGGCATGAAGACGACGATGGCGACGAAGATCGCGCCGAGCACGAAGTTCCAGCGCTCGATGTAGGCGCTGGCCACGTTCTTCATGACGACGACCAGGGCGGCCCCGGCGATCGGCCCCAGCAGGGTGCCGGTGCCGCCCGCGATCACCATCAGCAGCGCCTCGGCCGAGGCGGCCAGGGCGACGGCCTGGGGACTGACGAACTGGTTGTAGTAGAGGTAGAGGACGCCGGCCACACCCGTCCAGAAGCCCGACACCAGGAAGGCCAGGAACCGGATCATCCAGACGTGGTAGCCGAGCGCGTTCATCCGTCGCGGCTGATCGCGCGTGCCCCGCACGCTGGCCCCGAACGGCGAGGCCACGAGCACGGCCATGGAGAGCGCGGCCAGCAGGAACACGACCAGCGTCGCCCAGTAGAAGCCGTGCGGAGAGGCCAGCGAGAGCCCGAACGGGCGGGGGCGGCTGGCAATGCTGATCCCGTTGTCCCCGTTGGTGAGGCTGATCCAGCGGTACGCCACGCCCCACACGATCTGGCCGAGGGCGACCGTGATCATCACGAAGCCGAGCCCGGTACCGCGCAGCGCCAGCACGGCGAAGGCGGCGGCCGCCGCCACGGTGACCGCGAGCCCGCCGCCCACGACGACGGCGTGGCCGTGCCCGCCCGCGAGCAGCTTGGCCGCCGCGTACGCCGCGATACCGAACAGGCCGGCGTGTCCGAGGGAGACCAGGCCGGCGTAGCCGGCCAGCACGTTCACGGCGAGCGCGAAGATCGCGTAGAAGAGGATCTGGGTCGCGATGTTGACGTAGTACGTGGACCCGATCCACAGCGGCAGCGTCGCCAGGATCGCCAGCGCCGAGGCCAGGGTGACGCGCTTCACACCGCCTGCCGTCCGAAGAGGCCCTGCGGCCGCACGACCAGCACCAGGAGCATGGGCAGGAAGAGCACGACGTAGGCGAGCTCGGGCAGCATGGCCTGACCGAAGTTGTAGAGAAAGCCGACGACGAAGCTGCCGACGAGCGAGCCGACCAGGGAGCCGCTACCGCCCAGGATGACGACGACGAGCGCCAGCGGCAACATCTCCTGGTCGAGGCCGGGATACACGGAGAGGATCGGCCCGCCGATCACGCCGGCGAAGCCGGCCAGCCAGGCGCCGAGGCAGAAGACGACGGTGAACAGCCGGGAGACCCTGATGCCGACGACGCGGGCCATCGCGGCGTCGTCGACGCCGGCCCGGATCATCGCCCCCAGACGGGTGCGGTCGAGCAGCAGCCACAGCGCGGCCGCGAAGAGGACGGCCACCAGGCTGACGGCGAGCCGGTAGAGCGGAAACCCCAGCCCGAGCACCAGCGTGGCGCCCCGCAGCGCCGGCGGCGTGTCCACGCGGATGGGATCGCCCGTCCACACCATGAGGCAGACGTCGGCGATCATGAACGAGAGCCCGAGGGTCACCAGCACCTGGGCCAGCTCGGCCCCGGCCAGGCGTCTCAGGATGAGCCGCTCGACGAGCCCGCCCAGCACGGCGACGAGCAGCCCGGCCGCCACCGCCGCCGTCCAGAACCCGAAGCCGTGCGCGATCAGGCTGGTCGCCAGGTACGCCCCCAGCATGAAGAACGACCCGTGCGTGAGATTGGGGATCTTCATCAACCCGAAGATCAACGAAAACCCCGCCGACAGCAGAAACAGCAGCCCCCCGAGCGTGACGCTGTTGATCGCCAGCAGCAGCCAGACGCTCACCGCCCCCTCACGACTTGAGCGGCGGGTAGTCCCGGGAGTAGACGGGCTGCGAGAGGAACCACTTCTCGTCGTAGGTCCAGAACTGGCTCACCTTCTGGTAGGTCTTGATCGTGGTGCTGACGAGCTTGTCGCCCTTCCGGTCGATCCGGCGGATGTAGAAGTTGCCGACGACGTTGCCGAGGTGGTCGAAGCTGAACGGCCCGCGCGGGGTATCGGTCAGCGAGACCGCGCGGAGCGCCCGGTTGAACGCCTCCCGGTCGTCCGTCTTGCCGCCGGTCTTCTCGAGGGCGGCCTCGGCCACCTGACCGTTGATGTAGAGACCCGCCGAGTACAGCCCGGGGATGTTGCCGTACTCGCGCACCATCCGGTCGATGAGGCGCTTGTTGCTCGGCGTGTCGAGGTCCCCCGCGTAGGCCGAGCACGAGATCAGGCCGACCGACTCGTCGCCGAACGACTTGAGCAACGCCTCGTCACCGGCCGTGCTGCCGCCCAGCACCGGCAGCTTGGGCCCGGCGTCGTGGTACTGCTTCATGAACTTCAGCGGGTTGGACCCGGCCAGACCGTGGACGACCGCCTCGGCGCCGGCGATCTGCGCGATGTAGGGAGTGTAGTCCGGCGTCACCAGCGGCGGCCACAGCTTCTTGGCGAGGCGGCCGCCGGCGTCCTCGAAGACGCGCCCGAACCCGGCCATCTGCTCGTGACCGAAGGCGAAGTCGTCGGCCAGCGTGATGACGCGCTTGAGCTTGAGCTCCTTGGCGGCGTAATCCGCCAGCGGGTGCATGCTCTGCGACGAGGTCGCCGAGGCCCGGATGAAGTACGGGTTGGGCCGGCGCTGGGTCATGTCCTCGGCGGCGGCCAGGCTCAGGATGGGCATCTTGGCCTGCGCGGCGTAGTCGGTGATGGCGAGCAGCTCGAAGGCCGCGAGCGGGCCGAACACCATGTCGACGTGGTCTCGCTCGACGAGCTCCTGGATCTTGGTCTTGGTGCCGGCCGGGTTGCCGCCGGTGTCGGCGACCAGCAGCTCGACCTTGCGGCCGGCCAGCGTGTGGTTGCGGTCCTTCAGGAAGCAGACCGTGCCCTGCTCCATCTGGATGCCGCCGGACGCCAGCGGCCCCGTCTTCACCGTGAGCAGGCCGATCTTCACGGGCTTGTTCTGCGCGAGGGCGGGCGCCGGCAGCGTCGCCGCCGCCACTGCCGCCGCGCCCATCAGGAACGATCTCCGGTCGATTCGGGTGGCGGTCATCGACAAGGCTCCTTTCGAACGACGGGTCGACTCGACGTGGTTCACGGCAGCGCCGCCGGGGGGCGTCAGCTCGGGCGCGCCAGCTCGAGCGTCGCGGTCTCGTCGGCCATCCGCCCGCCGACGGGAACGTCCCGCAGCTCGTGCCAGACGCGGTCGACCTCGGCCAGCACGACGGCATCGGGCTGCTCGATGTCGATGGGATTGGCGGTCGGCACCCAGCAGGGCCGGCCGGTCACCCAGAACACCTCGGTACGATTGCCCTCGGGGTCGAAGAAGTAGCAGCCGATGGCGCTGGCGTGGTTGACGACGCCCTCGATGCGGTAGCCCTCGGCCACCAGGCGACGGCGGAAGGCGCGGAGGTCGTCGAGGCTGGCGACCCGCAGGGAGATCTGCTGGATCAGCTTCGCGTCGTCGTGGGCCGGCCGGCCGCGCATGAGGGCGATCTCGTGGTCGACCGCGCCGGGGTCCGCGCTGAGGAAGACGACGCCGGCGCGCCAGTTCTGCTTGGTCACGTCCATGCCGAGCAGGTCCCGGTAGAAGGCGACCATCCGCTCCAGGTCGCGCACGTAGATCCCGACGTGGCCGAGGCCGGTGACGCGTGGCATGACGTCCTCCTGCGTCGTGACGTGCCCCGAGAATACCCCGATCAGCGCGCGCGTGCGCGGGGGGGACGCTTCAGCTTCAGCAGCCGGGCCGCGTTGCCGCCCTTGATCCGCGCCTTGTCGGCCGCGCTCAGGAACGTGGCGCCGTCCACGAAGCCGCGCGGATCGTACATGCCCATGTCGTATGGATAATCGGTGCCGGCCAGGACGTGGTCGGCGCCCCAGAGGTTCACGAGGTGTCGGAGCTGCTCCCGATCGAACACGATCGTGTCGAAGTAGACCTTGCCCAGCGACCGGCGCGGCGCCTTCTTCAGCACGGTCCGGGCATCGACCCGGGCGCCCCAGACGTGGTCCATCCGGGCCGGGTAGTGCGCGACGTAGCCGCCGCCGTGGGCCGCCACCAGCTTGAGCCTCGGGAACCGCTCGAGCACGCCGTCGAACACGAGGTGGCCGAGGGCCACGGTCGTGTCGAGCGGGTTGCCGATCACGTTGACGAAGTAGTGGTCGGCCAGCCGGTCGCCCTGCGTGAAACCGTTGGGGTGCATGAACACGACGACGTCGAGGTCCTGGGCCGTCTTCCAGAACCGGTCCCGCCCGCGCGAGACCTCGGCGCCCACGATGTTGGTGCCGATCTCGCAGCCGCGGAAGCCCAGCCGTCTCACGCAGTGCTCGAGCTCCTCGGCGGCCGCGTCGGGATCCTGCAACGGGACGTGGCCCAGGGCGACGAACCGGTCGGGATGGGCCTGGACGATCGCGGCCAGGTGCTCGTTCACGGTCCGGCTCATCGCGCGGGCCAGCTCGGGCGGCAGCCAGTACATGAAGTGGAAGGGCGAGGGCGAGATGGCCTGCACGTCGGCGCCCATCTTGTCCATGTCGCGCAGGCGCTGCTCGACCGAGGTGAGACAGGCGCGCACGTTCTCCATCTGCTTGCGGTTCGTCTCCCGGGTCAGCGCGTTGGCGAAGCGCGCCGAGGGCTCGCGGTCGGGCGTCGCGATTTGCGCGACCATCTCGTCGGCGGCGGGGACGTGGACGTGGCAGTGGATGTCGACGCAGAGATCGCGGCGCCCGCCGCCCGGGCGGCGGCGGGCGCCGCGCCGGGCCACCGCGCCGGGACACGTGAAGAGCATGGTCGCCTCCTGCCGAGCGGGCTCGGCGCGCCATCTTACGGCATAACCCCCGGGAGCGCGCCGCCCTTGACAGGCGCCGACCGGGACCCGATAGTCGCGACGCCGGTGGCGCGCGCGACGACGCGAGCCCCCGGCAGGAGGAGACTCTCATGGCAAGCCGTGGCCTCAGCCGGCGACACTTCCTCGCGAGCGCGGTCGGCGCCTCGGCGGCGCTGGGACTGCCGATCGCCGCGCCGGCCGTGAAGAAGGGCGCCAGCCTCAGGCTCTGGATCCTCAAGACCTACGTCGAGCCGACCAACAAGGCCATCGAGGCCAGCGCCCAGCGCTGGGCCGAGAAGCACGGTGCCGCCGTCACCGTCGAGTACTTCACGTTCGAGGACATGCAGACGAAGTACGTCGCGGCCATCGAGAACAGGAGCACGCCGGACGTCGGCCAGCTCGAGACGGGGGCGCCGGCCCGCTTCGCCGGGATGGGTCAGCTCCTCGACCTGAGCGGCTTCGCGCGTCAGGTCGAGGGCGACGTCGGCAAGCCGCCGGCGAACGTGGCGCCGGTCACGCTGATCGGGGGCAAGACGTACGCGATCCCCTGGTACATCATGCCGGCCTTCTGGTACGTCTGGCGCGACCAGTTCGAGAAGGCCAAGGTGAAGCTGCCCACGACGTTCGACGAGGCCAAGGCGGCGGCCGCCGCCCTGAGCCGGCCCAAGGACAACTTCTACGGCATGGGCCAGAGCTGGAACCGCACCGCCGACGGCTACGGCGTCATGCAGAGCCTCATGTACTCCCACGGCGTCGGCTGGGCGACCAAGGACGGGAAGTACCAGTCGATCAAGACGGCCCGGATGCAGCAGGTCATGCGGTGGGCCACCGACATCTACAAGGAGAACCTGCAGCCGGCCGACACCCTCACGTGGACCGGCTCCGGCAACAACGAGAACTTCATCGCCCGGAACATCGCCCAGACGTCCAACGGTCCCAGCATCACCTTCGCCCTGGAGAACGCGCTGGCCAAGGCCACCGACGCCAAGGACAAGAAGGTCCGGGAGGAGGCGCTGGCCAACCACCTGGCGCTGCCGCACCCGGCCGGTCCCGACGGCCGGCGCATGTGGGCCATCGCGATGAGCTTCGGGATCTTCAAGAGCAGCAAGGACCCCGAGGCCGCGATGAGCCTGGTCGCGCACCTGCTGTCGCCCGAGGAGACGCTGCGCGTGATGCGCGACTCCTACGGGCAGTTCACGCCGGTGCTGGACAAGGCCCGGGCCGCGTCCAAGGAGTACTTCGACAAGAACGAGAACTACCGCACGTTCGGCCGGGCGGCCGAGTGGTTCTCGGCGACCGGCTGGCCGGGGCCGGTGACGGCCGCCGCGGCCGAGGTGCAGGCCAGCAACGTGCTGACCGACGCGCCGGCCAAGGTCATCGTCGACAAGTGGCCGGTCGATCAGGCCATCGACTGGGCCGACAAGAAGATCAAGGAGATCTACGACACGATCCGGGCCTGATGGCGCGCGTCAGGACACGTCGGACGCCGGCTCCCAGAATCCGCGCATGGCGATCGTGACGGGGCCGTCCACCGCCACCGCCGCCTCGTATCCGGGCCCGACGCCGATCGCGCCGAGCGTCCAGCGCGCGGCCGCGACGGCGTCGCCCTCGATCTCCACCACCCGGGCCGGCGAGCGGACTGCGAACGACACCGTGAAGGCGTCCAGCGGATGCGAGAGCCCGTCGCCGAGCGCCTTGACGTACGCCTCCTTGCGCGTCCAGCAGGCGAAGAACGCCGCCGGGCGCTGCTCGGGCGGCAGCGCCCGGAGCGCCGCGCGCTCGGCGCGCGAGAAGTTCCGCTCGGCGAGCGCGTCCAGGTCGTCGAGGACGCGCACCTGCTCGACGTCGACGCCCATCCGCCGGTGGACCCCGACCGCGTAGAGCGCGACCGCTCCGGAGTGCGACACGTTGAACTGCACGCCGCCGGCGTCCAGCGGCGGCGCCAGCGCCGGCTTGTCCCGCGGTCCGTACACGAAGCGGATCGCGCCGGGGGCCAGGCCCAGGTAGGCGCCGAGCAGGTCGCGGAGCACGCCGCGGGCCACCACGTACCGGCGGGCGTCGCGCTCGAAGTGGAAGCGCGCCGCCCGCGCCGTCTCGTCGGCCGTCAGCCAGGCGCGCAGGCGCTCGCAGGCCGCCGGGGGACGGTCGAGCGCCGTCGCCCACACGTCGACGTGGCCGGCGCGGGCCGCGAGCCGGAGCGCCGGCGGCGTCACGGGCCGGACGTCATCGAGACGGCCGGGCCATGACGACCCCGCGCGCCGCCCGGTCGCCGCGCCGGCGCTGGCGGGAGGCCGGCACCGCGCTCGTCCTGCTGCTGCCGATGTTCGTGCTCGTCATCGGACTGATCGTCTACCCCTTCGCGCGGGCGATCTGGCTGTCGTTCACCGACAAGCTGGTCGGCTATCCCGAGCGCTTCGTCGGCCTGCGCAACTATCTCTACCTCGCGCAGGACGACGCCTTCCAGGCGGTGGTGCGCAACAGCCTGGTGTTCACCCTGGCCTCGGTGGCCCTCAAGGTCGTCACCGGCCTGGCCATGGCCCTGGTGCTGCACGCCACCTGGCGCTGGCGCAACTTCTTCCGCGGGCTGCTGCTGCTGCCCTGGATCACGTCGACCGTCATCATCGCGCTGACGTGGCGCTGGATGTTCGACGCGTTCCCGGGCCGCGGCTTCTTCAACAGCGTGCTGCTCGACGCCGGCCTGCTCGCCCGCCCGCTGGCCTTCATGGCGACGCCGGCAGGGGCGATGGCCGCGGTCGTCGTCGCCAACTGGTGGCGCGGCTTCCCGTTCTTCGGCGTGTCGTACCTGGCCGGCATCCAGGCCATCCCCGGCGAGCTGTACGAGGCGGCCGCCGTGGACGGCGCCGGCCCCTGGCGGCGCTTCTGGCACATCACGCTGCCCGGCCTGCAGCACGTGATCCTGGTGACAACCCTGCTCACCTTCATCTTCACCATCAACGACTTCAACATCATCTACGTGATGACGCGCGGCGGCCCCGGCACCGCCACCCAGGTCTTCGCGACCTACTCCTACGAGGTGGCGTTCAACCAGCTGCGCTGGGGCCGCGGCGTGACGATCGCGATCTTCGTGGTGCCGCTGCTGATCGCGCTGATCCCGCTGGTCAGCCGGGCCTTGCTCCGGGAGCGGACGGCGTGAAGGCGTGGAAGGTCGCGACCGTGGCCGGGCTGGCGGCCTTCGGCCTGGTGGTGCTGGTGCCGTTCTGGTGGATCGCCAGCATGTCGTTCAAGACCTACGAGCAGATCCAGTTCGCGACCAGCATCTACGTGCCGCGCCCGTTCACCTGGGAGAACTACACGGGCCTCTGGCTCGACACGCGCTTTCCGCTCTGGCTGCGCAACAGCGCCGTCACCGCGGTGGTGGTGACGCTCGTGACCACGGTCGTGTCCTGCCTGGGCGGCTACGCGGTGGCGCGGCTGCGCTTCCCCGGCCGCGAGACGGTGGCCAGCCTGATCCTGATCCTCTACCTGGTCCCGCCGGCGCTGCTGTTCATCCCGCTCTACCGGGTGCTGGCCGAGATCGGCGCCACCAACAGCCTGCTGGCGCTGTTCCTGTCGTACCCGACCTTCACGGTGCCGTTCTGCACGTGGCTCCTGATCGGCTTCTTCAAGGCGCTGCCGGCCGAGCTGGAGGAGGCCGCCCTGGTGGACGGCGCCAACCGCGTCCAGGCGCTCCGGCGCGTGCTGCTGCCGCTGGCCGCGCCGGGCATCGTGGCCTCGGCCATCTTCGCGTTCACGCTGTCCTGGAACGAGTTCCTCTACGCGCTGATCTTCATCCAGGACGAGCGGACGATCACGGTCCCGGTCGGGCTGAACCTGCTGATCTACGGCGACGTGTTCCACTGGGGCCAGCTGATGGCGGCGTCGGTGATCACCACGATCCCCGTCGTCGCGCTCTACATGTTCATCCACCGCTGGATGGTCGAGGGGCTGGCCGCGGGCTCGGTGAAGGGCTGAGCGACGGGACGGGGAGGCCCGCTAGCCCGGGCTCGTCAAGAACGCGGTGACGGCCGAACGGGACACGGCGGAACGCGGGTGGATGGGGTCCTCGACCACGTCCCGCTCGGCTCCGGACGGCGTCGTCGAAGTTCCCAATCTGTCGGGCGGTGGCGTCCTCGTGCTCGCAAGGAACGGGTCACCCGGACCCCCATTCCCCCGCGTTCCGCCGTGTCCCGTTCGGCCGTCACCGCGTTCTTGACGAGTTCGGGCTGGCGGGTGGGGCGTCGGCGCTCTGGACCTCGTAGATGGAGTTGTAGCCCTGGCTGAAGTCTGGCGGCATCGGCATGTCGCCGGCGGTCCGGCGGGCCACCGCGGGCCAGGAGCCGCGCACGAGCCGGCCGTACATCGGCGACCCCGTCGAGTCCGACGCCAGGTTGACCGCGTCGGCGGCCGCGTAGGAGTTGATGAGCAGTCGGCGGTCGGCCGGCGACGTGTTGGGCGCCGACCAGTGCACGAGCCGGTAATGATGGATGTGGATGCTGCCCGCCGGCAGCGCCAGCAGCACGGCCCGGCTGCGGTCCAGGCGCGCGATGTCGTCGGGCTGCACGCATCCCACGAACCGGCCGTGCGCGTCGAAGTGGGAGTAGATCGGGCCCCGGTGGCTGCCGGGCAGGACCGCCATCGCCCCGTTCTCGGCGGTGGCGTCGTCCAGCAGGAGCCCCACCGCCAGCACGTCGTCGTTGGAGTGCGGGTAGAACGCCGCGTCCTGGTGCACCTCAACGGGCGCGCCGATGCGGCCCCCCTTGAGGTTGAGCTTGCTGTGATGGAAGCGGAGCGAGGGGCCGATCAGCTCCGCCACCACGTCGAGGATCGGCGACTCGAGCGCGACCCAGGCGTAGAGCGCGTCGTGGTCGGCGGGGTTCTTGATGCGCCGCACGACCGGCGAGGCGGCCGTGTGGCGCGGGTCCAGGTCGAACACGCCGTCGGTGCGCGACACGCCGCGGGAGCGCTCGACGAACGCCTCGGTGAGGCGTCGCAAGGCCAGGATGCGCTCGTGGTCGATGAGCCGCGGGATGGCCAGGTAGCCGTCGCGGTGGTAGCTCGCGACCTGCTGGTCGCTCAGGTACCGCGACGCCGTCGTCGTGGTTGTCATGCGGCGATGCTACGAACCGCCGCCGTGCCTGTCAACGCCGCCCGCCCGGCGGGGCCGGCGCGCCCGCCGCGCCGGGGCGGGGCCGCTGGGCCAGTCGCTCGCCGATCGTCATCCCGAAGCCGCCGGCCTTGCGCGCGCCCCCCAGGTAGGCCTGCGTCTCCGCCTGCTCCTCGTGGGCGATGGCCTTCTCGCGCGAGAGCCGGATGCGCCGGCCCCCTTCCTCGATCGAGAGCACGAGCACCTTCATCTCGCTGCCGACCGGGAACGCCCTGCGCGGGTCGGTGCCGCGCGTCGCGCCGAGCTCGGCGCTCGGCACCAGTCCGGTCTGGCCGGGGCCGAGTCGCACGAACACTCCGAAGGGCTCCACGCGCTCCACCGTCCCGACCAGCACGGCCCCGATCGCCACGCCGGATTCCATCTGCTCGCCGAGCGCGGCGCCCTCCGGAGCCAGGGCCAGCCCGATCCGCCGCTTGCCGGAGTCGATGGCGAGAATCATCACGTCGACCTCGGCGCCGGCGGCGACGGCCTCGCGCATCGCCGTCTGGCGGTGACGGGGGATCTCGCTGACGTGCAGCAACCCGTCGACCCCGGGCAGCAGCTCGACGAAGACGCCGAAGTCGGTGGCGCGGAGCGCGCGGCCACGGACGACCTGTCGCTCGCGCAGGCGCCCGGCGACCGCGACCCACGGGTCGCCCTCCAGGGCCTTGAGGCTCAGGGTGACCTTCCCCTTGTCGGGGTCGACGCGCAGCACCTTCACCGTCACCGGCTCGCCCAGGCGGAGGCGATCGGCCGCCCGCGCCACCCGCGCGTGCGAGAGCTCGGACATCGGAACGAGCCCCTGCACACCCCCCAGGTCCACGAAGGCCCCGAAGTCGGTGAGGGAGGCCACCACACCGGGCAGCACGGCGTCGGGCACGAGCTTCTTGCGCGTCTCCTCGGCGGCGACCGCCGCCTGTTCCTCGAGGAGCACCCGGCGAGAAAGTACGACATTTCGACCATTTTCTCCATATCGGGTGACGCGGAACTCGAGCACGCGGCCGACGTGCTCCTCGGGCGCCTCCGTGCGGCGCAGGTCCATCTGGGACTGGGGGCAGAACGCGCGCAGCCCGCCGACGGTCACCTCGTAGCCGCCCTTGATGACGGCGGCGACCTTGCCCTCGACCGGCATGCCGCTCTGCGCCGCCACCGCGAGCGCCTCGCGCGCCTGGGCGCCCTGACGCAGCTTGTGGGAGAGCCGGATCTCGTCGCCGGTGGCGACGACGGTCGCCTCGATCTCGTCACCGACACCGACGCGCATGCGGCCCTCGTCGTCGATCAGCTCGGCGCGGTCGATCCACGCCTCACCCTTGCCGCCGACGTCGACGAACACGTGCTCGGCCGTGATGTGGATGATCCGCCCCCGGACCACCTGGCCGCGCTCGAGCGCGGGGGTGCTCTCGTGGCGGGCGAACAGGGTCGCGAAGTCCTCGGAGTCACTCATGGAGTCACTGCCTCTCGGTCGCGGCCGACACTCGGCCGACGAAGATGCGACCGATTATACCGGCTGACCAGAAGTCCCGCCCGGGCGTCGGCGCCGGGACTCGCGTATGATCGCGTCCATCCTGCGGCGCGCGGAGGCACGGCGATGGCGGTCTCGGTGGGATTCATCGGCGTCGGGAACATGGGCAATCCGATGGCGGGCAACGTGCTGAAGGCCGGCTTCGCCCTGACGGTGTTCGACAGGAACCCCCGGGCGACCGACAACCTGGTCCAGGCCGGCGCCACCGCCGGCGCGTCCCTGGCCGACGTCGCCGCGCGCTGCGACGTGATCATGACCTGTCTGCCGGCGTCCCCCGACGTGGAGGCGCTGTACCTGGACGCGGGAGGGCTCGTCGAGCGCGCACGGCCCGGAACGATCCTGATCGATCTCAGCAGCGTGCTTCCGTCGACGCCTCGCAAGCTGGAGCCGGCGGCTTTGGCGCGGGGACTGTCCTTCCTGGAGGCGCCGGTGAGCGGCGGCACCGCGGGCGCCCGCGCCGCCACGCTGGCCGTCATGGTCGGCGGCGACCCGCAGGTGCTCGAGCGCGCGCGGCCCGTGCTGCGGGCGCTGGGCCCCAACATCTTCAGCGTGGGCCCCGTCGGCGCCGGCAACACCGTGAAGGCGATCAACAACATGATGGCCTGTGTCAACTCGCTGGCGATGATGGAAGGCCTCGTGCTGGGCGTGAAGGCCGGCCTGGACCCGATGATCGTCTACGACGTGGTCAAGGCCAGCAGCGGGGCCAGCAAGGCGCTGGAGCGGATTCCGTCCGCGCTCGTCCCGCGCCGCTTCGAGCCCGGCTTCAAGGTGCAGCTCATGAACAAGGACCTCGACACGTTCAACGCGATCGCTCGCGAGCTGCACGTGCCCGTCAGCTTCTCCAACGTGGCTCAGCGCTACGAGCAGGCGGGGCTGGCCGCCGGCCTCGGCGACATGGACACCAGCGCCGTCGTGCAGATCATCGAGCGTCTGGCCGCCGTGCAGGTGTCGAAGGGCGGGCAGGCGCCAGCAAAGACGGCCAGCGCAGCCGGCTGATCGGGCGGCGGCGGAATCCGTCAGCGGCCGGTGAGCGTGACGCGCTCGCCCCGGTACGAGAGGACCACACCGCTCTCGGTGATCCGCTCGACCAGCAGCTTGTCGTCGACGACCTGCCCCTCGGCGTAGCGCCGTCCGTTCAGGAACACGAACCGGTCCTTCGGGTCCGGCGCCCAGCTCAGCACCTGCAGCGAGATCCTGGCGGCGAGCGCCTTCAGCTCGCCTCCGGCAGGGCCCCCGGGTGCCACCGTCACCGCGCGCCGGTCCGTGCGCGGAGCGGGGGGACCGGGCGACGATTCCTGGATTCTCACCGTCGGACGCATGGCAGGCGCGGCCTCGTCCGACCCCGTGACCTGTCCCGGCTCGGGCTCGGGGATCACGGGCGACGAGTCCGGCATCGAGGCTGCTCCGGTCCGGGCGCCGTGCTCGGGCCGGTGCGGACGGCGACTGCCGGCGCCCTGCTCGGCCGGCGCCGGCGTGCGCGACTCCACCGCCCTGCTCGCGGACGGGGGCACCCTCGTGGGCGATGGCGACGCCGGCGGACCGGGCGCGACGGCGGCGGACTGGGCCGTGCCGGGTCGTCGGGCGGCTGATTCGGCCGGGCCTGACCCAGCTCCGATCGCGGCGACCGGCGCCGGCGTCGGAGCCGGCGCCGGCGTCGTGGCGGGCCACAGCGTGACGACGGCCACGATCGCACCGACACCGACGACCCCGGCCGCCACCCAGGGCCACGGCCCGCGCGACGCAGCCTCGAAAGGCGTGTCCCGCGGCGCGCGCACGCTCGCGCGTGCCGGGCCACCACGCTGCTGCTCGGCCCGCTTCAGCGCGTCGAGGATGTACGACATCAGCTCACCTCGCGGCGGCGGCGGTCGCCAGCGACGGCGCCCGCCGGTCCAGTCGGGTGCTGAGGCGTACCAGCGTCTCGATGCCCGCCACGCCGTCGGCCTCGAGGCCCTCGCGCCGCTGGAATGCCGCCACCCGCGCGGCGAGCGCGTCGTCGTACAGGGCCGGACTCCGCTCGCCCGCGCCGGCCGTCTGGCCGTCGCCGAGCGCGCGGCGCAGCCACGCGACCCCTGGCCCCTGCATGCCCGGGCTCAGCACTCGCGCCACGCCGGGCAGCGGCCGCCAGATCAGCGAGAACGTGCCGTCCCACATCGCCTCGACCGCCGCCACCGACGCGACCTCGGGGCGATCGCCGATCTGCAACGTCACCGTGCCGCCGTCGAGGGCGATCACCGCCATGTGGTACCGCTCACCCGCGGCGGTGAGCAGCTTGACGACGACCGGCAGGCCGAGCCGGCGCACGACGGTCCACGTGCCGCGCCCCTCGTAGCACTCGAGCCCGGCGCGGGTGGCGGCCCGACACGGATCCTCCCCCGGCGCCACGGTGACGTCCCAGCGGGAGAGCACCCGCGTCAGGGGCAGCGCGGGATCGGTAACCGATCCGCTCCGGGCGAGGAGCGCCCCGACGTCGGCGCGTGGCGGAGCCGCGCCCGGCCCCGCCGCCGGCACCGACGCCGCCGCCACCGCGGTGCCTCCGGCCGGGGCGTCGATCGCGGCCGTGGACACGACGGCGCGCGGCGGGCCGATGTCCGGCGCGGCCGTCAGCCGGATGTTCCGCAGGGCTCGCAGCGACGGCACGTGCCAGACGCCGGCCCAGCCCGACACGCCGACGACCGCGAGCACGAGCGCCGCTGCCACCGCGACCGTGGCCGCCGCGCGCCGCCGGTCGACCACGCCGGGCATCTGGCCCGCCACCTCGCGAGCGGCCCGCCGCACGACCCGCGCGCTGACCGTGCGCCGGCCCTCGGCGAAGGCGCCGAGCAGCGCGCGGTCACAGATCACGTTGACCAGGCGCGGCACCCCGCGCGAGGCCCGGTGGACGGCCAGGACGGCCGCCGGCTCGAAGACGTTGAGGCCCTGGCCGGCGATCTGCAGCCGGCGCGCGATGTACGCGCGCGTGTCGCGCTCGGCGAACGGCAGCAGGTGGTAGCGCGCGGTGATGCGCTGGGCGACCTGCCGCAGCTGCGTGCGCGCCAGCAGGGCAGTGAGCTCCGGCTGGCCGATGAGGATGATCTGCAGGAGCTTGTCGGTCGCCGTCTCCAGATTCGTCAGCAGGCGCAGCTGCTCGAGCGCCTCGGCGCTGAGGTTCTGGGCCTCGTCCACGATGAGCACGGTGCGGCGGCCCCGCGCGTGCGCGGCCAGCAGGTGGCGATACAGCGCGTCGACGAAGGTCTTGCGCGTGCGCGCCTGGGGCGGATAGGCTGCGCCCAGCTCGTCGCAGACGGTGGCGAGCAGCTCCTCGGGCGTCAGCATCGGGTTGAGGACGAGCGCGACGTCCACGCCCTCGGGAAGCTGCGAGAGCAGGTAGCGGCAGGTGGTCGTCTTGCCGGTCCCCACCTCGCCGGTGAGCTGCACGAAGCCGCCCCGCTCGCGGACGCCGTAGAGGAGGTGGGCCAGCGCCTCCTCGTGGCGCGGGCTCAGGTACACGAAGCGCGGGTCCGGCGTGTTGGAGAACGGCCACTCGGTGAAGCCAAAGTGGATGAGGTACATACTGCCCGACACAGTAGTGGAGCGTGTCGCCCGAGGCAAGGAGGAAGGATGCCCTCGCCGTTCCAGGCCCTGGCAACGGCGGCCCCGCCATGAGCCCCATGCCGGTCAGCGACCGGCTGGCGCAGTGGCTGCGCGAGGCCGGGGTCGCGTTCGAACTCGTCGAGCACGCGCCCGTGCACACCAGCGTCGAGGCGGCGCTGGCTCGCGGTACCCGGCTGGAACAGGGCGCCAAGGCGCTGGTCGTGCGCGCCGACGAGCAGTTCGTGCACTGCGTGCTGCCGGCCCACCTGAGGATCGACAACGCCGCCCTGCGGGGGATCGTCGGCGCCCGCAAGCTGCGCTTCGCGTCGCGCCAGGAGCTGCTCGAGCTGACGGGCTGCGAGCCCGGCGCGGTCCCGCCCTTCGGCAACCTGTTCGGCCTGCCGGTCCTGCTCGACGAGGCCCTGCGCGCCAACGAGCGCGTGGCGTTCAACGCGGGCAGCACGACGGTGTCGATCACGATGCGGTGCGCCGATCTCGTGCGGGTCTCCGGCGCGAAGGTGTGTCGCTTCGCGGTGCACGAGTGAGCGCGTGATGGAGACCTCCGCCGGCGGCCGTCACCTGTCGATGATCCGCAGCTTCCACCTGGCCGACTTCCTGACGCTCGCCAACGCCGCCTGCGGGGTGCTGGCCATCTTCGCCGCGATGGCGTACCTTGAGGCCCGCGAGCCACGCCGGCTCATGGTCGCCATGGCGCTGCTGCCGTGGGCCTTCGTCTTCGACGTCATGGACGGTCGCGTCGCGCGCTGGCGCATGAGGCACTCACCGATGGGTCGGGAGCTGGACTCGCTGGCCGACGTCATCTCGTTCGGCGTGGCCCCGGCCGCCATCGCGTACGGCGCCGGCATGAGGGGCCTGTGGGACCTCGTCATCCTCGTCTACTTCGTCGTCTGCGGCGTGAGCCGGCTGGCCCGCTTCAACGTCACCGCCGATCAGCTCTCGGCAGGTGCCGGCAAGGTGACTTACTTCGAAGGCACCCCGATTCCCACCAGCCTCGTGCTGGTCGGCGTCGTCGCCCTGGCGGCATGGTATGGCCGTCTCGGTGACGCGCTTCCTCTGGGCACGGTCGACGTGGGTCCCGGTACCCTGCACCCGCTGACGATGCTGTGGGCGGTCTCCGGCTCCCTGATGATCAGCAAGACCTTGCACCTCCCCAAGCTATGACTCCAACTTCGAAGGGTCATCGGCCCCAAGATTGCGTACACTCTGCGGCGATGCGGGTCGCGCTCGACACCTCCGGCTGCGTGCTCCGCGCTATCGTAGCGACGGGCTTGACGATCGCTTGCGTGGCTCCCGCCGACGCCGCTCCCCGATATGTTCTGCAGGGGCAGATCTGGGGAGCCAGCGCCATAGACGCTGACCACGCGGCAAGCTCGACCCCCGTTCTCATCGCCAAGGGTGGTGGCGGCGGAGGTGGAGGCGGCGGAGGCGGCGGTGGTGGTGGAGGCGGTGGTGGTGGCGGCGGCGCCGGTGGCGCTGGCGGTGGTGGCGCTGGCGGCGGTGGCGCCGGTGGCGCTGGCGGTGCCGGTGGAGGACCGGGCGGGTCCGGCGATGGCGCCGGTGGCCCCGGTGGCGGCGCTGGTGGCCCGGGCGGCGGCGCTGGTGGCCCCGGCGATGGCGCCGGTGGCCCCGGCGGCGGCGCTGGTGGCCCCGGCGGCGGCGCTGGTGGCCCCGGCGGCGGCGCTGGTGGCCCCGGCGGCGGCGCTGGTGGCCCCGGCGGCGGCGCTGGTGGCCCGGGCGGCGGCGCTGGTGGCCCCGGCGATGGCGCCGGTGGCCCCGGCGGCGGCGCTGGTGGCCCCGGCGGCGGCGCTGGTGGCCCCGGCGGCGGCGCTGGTGGCCCCGGCGGCGGCGCTGGTGGCCCGGGCGGCGGTCCCGGAGGACCGGGCGGCGGCGGGCCTGCCGGCGGACCCGGCGGCGCGGCCGGCGGAAGCGGTCCCGGGGTTGGTGGCGGAGCCGGTCCCGGCGGCGGCGGCGGTGGCGGCGTCGGCACGGGCGGCGGTGTAGGCGGGGGCGGAGGCTCGAGTGCGGGCGGCGGCGTAGGAGCGGGCGCTGGAGGCAATGCCGGCAGCGCCGGTCCCGGCGCGACTCCGTCAGCCGGGGGCAGCAACAACACCGGCTCGACGGGGAGCCCCGTCGGCGCTGGTGACGGGCCTTCTCCTACGGCAGACCCGGCCGCCGTGACCGCCACCGCGTGGAACACGATCCTCCGCAGGGCGGAGGCCGCGCTGGCCCGGAGGGCGTTTCCAGAGGCCCAGCGAGACGCCGAGGCGCTCCTGCGCTCGCCGACGTCCGCCCCGGTGCGAGCCCGCGCGCTGCTCGTGGCGGCCGACGCCGCGTACGCGCTGCGCACGTACGGGCTGGCCGCCGGCCGGTACAGCGAGTTCGTGACCCGGAACGAGGGCGCGCCCGAGGCAGCTCGTGCGGCCATGGCCATCGGCTGGGCGCGGCTGCGGGAAGGCCATCGCGACCGCGCACGCGCGGCGTGGACCGGCTTTGCCGACGCGCGTCCGGGCCACGGCCAGGCGCCGCTTGCCCTCGCGCTGGCGGCCGAGCTGGCGATCCAGTCGGGCGATACGGCCGCCTCCCGGCCGCTGCTCGATCGCCTCGTCACGCGCTACCCATCGAGCCCGTACGCGGCCGTCGCCAGGCTGAGCAGGTCGACGCTGGCGCTGAGCCGCGGTGAGGAAGCGGTCGCGCTGCCGGACCTCGAGGCGGTCGTCGCCGATCGAGGCCCGGCCGTGCTCGACGATCGGCGGGCGCTTCGCGATGCGCTGGCGACGCCCGGCGCGGAATCTGCGCTCGACCGGGTGACGGTCGGCAGGGCCTCGCAGGCCACCGATCGCGCCGAGGCGATCGACCGCTTCGCCGCGCGCGTGCTCGACCGCTCGCGTCGCGAATCGGATCCGGCCGTGCTGCACGGCCTCGTCCTGCTCGCGACCACCGATCGCGGATGGTCCGACGCGCGGACCGCCGCGCTGGCGGTTCGACTGATCGAGGAATATCCGGCCTACAAGCCCGCGCCGGCGGTGCTGGCGCGCGTGGCCGACGCCTCGGCCAGCGCCGGGCAGTGGCCCGCCGCCCGCCAGGCCTGGGAGACCCTCCTGACGCGGGCGCCCAGCGCGATGGGCCAGGGTGCGCGGGTGGGCCTGGGCGAGGCACTGCTCCGCACGGGGGCCGTGGCCCGGGCCCGGGCGCAGCTCGAGCAGTCCGCCGTGGGCAGCGACGACGAGGCCGCGCGCGCGCTGCGGCTGCTGATCGAGCTGCACACCGCGGCCGGCGACCGTCGGGCAGCGCTGGTGGCCTACGACCGTCTGCTCCAGGAGCATCCGGCCCTGCAGCGGTCTCCGGCGCTCCTGCTCGCGCAGGCTCGACTGCTGGAAGACCTCGGATACCGGGCGCGGGCGCGCTCGGTGCTGGCGAAGGTCGTCGAGTACGGCCGCGACGACGTGGCGGCGGAGGCGGCGTACCGCCTGGGCCAGGTGCTGAGCGCGGACGGCCAGCACGCCGCGGCGGTCGAGTGGTACCTGACGGCCGCCTACGCGGCCGAGCGGTCGGTGTGGGAGCGCCAGGCCCTGCTCGGGGCCGGCCGGTCGCTGACCGCGCTCAACGAGACGAAGGAAGCGCTGGCCGTGTACTGGAAGCTCCTGCCCGGCCGGGGCGGGCTGGATTCGGTGGCCGATCGCCAGGTCAGCGGCGAGGCGGCGTACCGCGCGGGCGAGATCCTGCGCGACGCCGATCTCCACGCCGACGCGCTCGTGATGTTCCAGACCTCGGCGCACCTCACGACCGGCTCCCCGGCCGAGCGCCGCGCGCTGCTCGCCGCCCTGCCCTGCGCCACCGCGGCCGGCGATCGACAGGCAGCCGAGGCGATCTTCCGTCGACTGCAGCAGGCCGGGGCCACCGACATCCAGATCGGGGAGGCCCGCCGCATCCTCCGGGTCAGCGGGGACGTCGGCCCCACCGAGACGGTGGGCGGCGCGGCGCCGGCCGCCATCGCGCGCTGACCGACCCTCGCTTGCCTGTCCGTCCCAATCGCTGTAGCGTGTGACGGCGCCTCCGGGCGCTGTCATGCGATTTGGCAGCTTTCGCAGCCGTCTGGTCGTCGTGTTCCTCGGAGTCTTCGTCGTTATCCAGGCCGCCGGCTACGTCGTGGTGGCGGCCTTCGTGCGCGCCAACGCCCGTCACGCCGTCGAGGACGAGCTGCGGCTGGCGAGCACCCTGTTCGTGCGCCAGCTCGAGGTCCGCGACCACGAGCTGGTCACCGCGACGCGGCTGCTCTCCGGCGACTTCGCGCTCAAGACGGCGACGGCGACCGCCGACTACGCCACGACCGCCTCGGTGCTGGAGAACCACCGCCGGCGCGTGGACGCCGACCTGCTCATGCTGGTGTCCCTCGACGGCGTGATCGTGGCCGACACCCACCGTCCCGAGCGCCGGGCGGCGCCGTTTCCGGCGCCGCGCCTCATCGAGAAGGCCGAGACCGAGCGGGACGTGTCCGACGTGGTAGTGATCGACGGCCGGCTCTACCGCCTGGCCGTCGTGCCGCTGCTGGCGCCGGAGCCGATTGCCTGGCTCGGCGCCGGCTTCGCCATCGACGATCCAACCGCGGCCGAGCTTCGCCGGCTCAGCGGGCTGCACGTGTCCTTCGTCTCGCGCCAGGACGGGCGCGCCGTGGTCCACGCGTCGACGCTGGCGGAGCCGGACCGCGAGGCGCTGGCTCGACAGCTGCCATCCAGGACGGCCGGGGTGATGCATGCCCGGGGCGGCGAGCACCTGCTGCGGCTGGAGCTGGTCGGGCGCGACGTCCTCGTGGTGCTCCAGCGTCCGCTCGCCGAGGCGCTGGCCCCGTTCGACCGGCTGCTGCCGATCCTGCTCGCGGTCGCCGGGACCGGCCTGGTGCTCGCGCTGCTCGGCGCCGTGCTGGTCGCCCGCCGCGTGAGCGAGCCGGTGCTCACGCTGGCGGCCGGAGCCCGGCGGGTGGCGGCCGGAGACTTCACCACCCCGGTGCGCATCGAGCAGCGCGACGAGCTGGGGGAGCTGGCCACCACCTTCAACGAGATGCTGGGCGGCCTGCGCGAGCACGAGCGCGTGCGCGACGAGCTGGAGCGCACCGCGCGGCTCAAGCGCTTCTTCTCCCCCCAGCTCGCCGACCTCCTCTCGGCAGGCGACGAGTCGCTCCTCGCCTCGCACCGCCGCGAGATCACGGTGGTGTTCTGCGATCTCCGCGGCTTCACCGCGTTCGCCGAGGCCGCCGACCCGGAGGAGGTGATGCAGCTGCTGCACGAGTACCACGACGCGATCGGACCGCTCGTGTTCGTGCACGACGGCACCCTCGAGCGGTTCACCGGCGACGGGCTCATGGTCTTCTTCAACGATCCCGTCCCCTGCCCCGATCCCGCCGCGCGCGCGGTGCGGATGACGGTGGCCATGCGGGACGCCGTGCAGCCGCTGCTGCGGCACTGGCGCCGTCGCGGCTACGCGCTCGGCTTCGGCGCCGGCATCGCGACGGGCGTCGCCACGATCGGCCGGATCGGGTTCGAGGGCCGTCTGGACTACGCGGCCATCGGCACGGTGAGCAACCTGAGCGCCCGCCTGTGCCAGGAGGCGCGCGACGGGCAGATCCTCGTGTCCCAGCAGGTGCACGCCGAGATCGAGTCGCTCGTCGACGCGACGCCGGTGGGCCCGGTGCCGCTGCGCGGCTTCGCCCGGCCCGTCGTCGTCTACGACGTCCGCGGACTGCGCGCCGAGCCGGGCCCGCCGGCCGCGCAGCGGGCGACCGGATGAGGCGCCGGCTGGCCGGGGCCGCGCTGGTGGCAATCCTCACCGCCGCCGTCGTGCGGCTGTCGCCGGCCCAGACGGCGACCGGCCGGGTCGACGCGGTGGTCAGCGACGACCGCGGCAAGCCGGTGGCCGACGCGGTCGTGTCGGTGACGTCCCCGGTCGCCCCGCCGGCGGCGCCGCCGGCAGCCCCGGCCGTCATGGATCAGCAGAACAAGGAGTTCGTTCCCCACGTGCTGACGGTCGCGGTCGGCACGCCGGTGGCGTTCCCCAACCGCGACAACATCCGTCATCACGTCTATTCGTTCTCGTCGGCCAAGCGGTTCGAGCTGCCGCTCTACATCGGCACGCCGGCGGCCCCCGTCGTCTTCGACCGGCCCGGCGTCGTCGTCCTCGGCTGCAACATCCACGACTGGATGGTCGGCTATGTCTACGTGGCGGGCACCCCCTACTTCGCCAAGACGGGCCTGGACGGGCGCGCGCGCGTGGGCGCGCTCCCACCCGGGACCTACGAGGCCCGGGTGTGGCATCCACGGATGAAGGGCGATCCCGAGAAGACCAGCCAGCCGATCGCCGTCACCGCCGGGGAGCCCGATCACCTGACGTTCGTGGTCGGGCTCAAGCCCGAGCAGCGCGCGCCGCGGCGTCCCGACGGCCCCACCTACGACCGGCCGCAGAGCTGAGCCGGGACCGTCGCTACGATTCCGGGGGCCGGCGAGCCTTCCAGTCGGTGGCCTGCTCGTAGGCCCAGGCGATCCGCAGCGCGGTGGCCTCCTGCCCGGGGTGGCAGAGGATCTGGAGCGACGTGGGCAGGCCGGCGGCGGTGAATCCGCTGGGCACGGCGAGACCGCAGAGGCCGAGGTAGTTGCCGGCCCGGGTGAAGTAGGCGGCCGTCCCCGACTGATCCACCTCGTCGATCGGCAGGGCGGGCGTCTGCGCCGTCGGCGTCAGCAGCGCGTCGACGTCGCCGAGCGCGGCGGCAAACTCGCGGCGGTGCTCGTCACGCTCGGCCAGCGTCGTGAGGTACTCGCGCGCGCTGACCCCGCGTCCGAGCTGGATGCGCGGGCGCACGTGCGGGTCGACGGGCAGGGTCATGTCGTCCACGAGGTCGCCGACGAAGCGATACCCCTCGGCGCCGATGATGCGACCCGTGGCGGCGGCGTAGTCGCCGAAGCGGTGCGGCAGCGACGGGCGCACGATGCGGGCGCCCAGCCTGGCCAGCGTGTCGACGGCGGCCTCGTAGGCGAACAGCACCTCGTCGGCCACGCCCGCCCGCTCGACGGCGGGCATGACGGCCAGCCGCAGGCCGGCCACACCGCGCCGCAGCTGGGGAAGCGGATCGAGGGGGGTCCACGCGAGAGTCTGGGGGTCGCGCGGATCGGGCCCGTTCAGCACGCGGAAGATGAGCGCGGCATCCTCGACGGAGCGGGCCAGCGGTCCGGGCGTGTCCAGCGTCGTGCTGAGCGGCAGGACGCCGTGGGTGCTGATGCGGCCCGCCGTCACCTTGAGACCGACGATGCCACACCAGGCGGCGGGGATGCGCACGGAGCCGCCGGTGTCGGTGCCGATCGCAACGGGCGCCAGGCCCGCCGCCACCGCCACGCCCGAGCCGCTGGACGAGCCCCCCGGTGTGCGGTGCACCCGGGGGTCCCACGGGTTGCGCGGCGTGCCCAGGTGCGTGTTCGTCCCGAAGCTGCCCATGGCGAACTCGACCGTGTGCGTCTTGCCGAGCACGATCATGCCAGCCGCGAAGAGACGCTCGGCCAGCGTGGCGGTGACCGGCGATACGCGCTCGGCCCACACCTTCGAGCCGCCCGTCGTCACCCGCCCCTCGAGATCGACCAGGTCCTTGAGGGCGATGGGTACGCCGTGCAGCGGCCCGACCCGGTGCCCCGCCCGAAACGCCTTGTCGGCGGCCTCGGCGGCCAGGCGGGCGTCGGCCTCGTAGACGGCGATGTAGGCGTGGAGCGCGCCGTTGCGCTTGCGGATACGCTCCAGCAGCGCGTCCACGACGTCCACCGGCGACAGCATGCGATCGACGAAGGCGCGAGACAGCTCGGCGACACCCGACCAGACCGGATCGATGGAGCTCATCCGCACGCTCCCCGGGCTGCTGTGATGATGTGGGATTATACCGGCGCCAACGCCGATGCGCGCCCCCGGTCCGTCGCGCTCGCTGCTCCGCGCCTGGCTCGTCGCGCTCGCGCTCGCGGGCGGCTGCGCGCCGGCCCAGCCGGTCGCCGACGCGCCTGCGCCCGCCCTCGACGTCGTGTGGGTCCCCAGCGCCCCCCAGGTCATCCGGGCCATGCTGGACACGGCGAAGGTCGGCCCCGACGACGTGGTGTACGACCTGGGCTGTGGCAACGGGGAGATCGTCATCGCCGCCGCGAAGCACTACGGCGCCCGGGCGGTCGGGGTGGACCTGGACCCCGCGCGGATTCGCCGGGCCAGGCTCGACGCCGCCGGCGAGGGCGTGGCCAGCCGGGTCACGTTCGTCGAGCAGGACCTCTTCGCCACCGACGTGAGCCCGGCGACGGTGGTGACGCTCTACCTGCTACCCGACCTCAACGCGCGTCTCCGCCCCAAGCTGCTCCGCGAGCTTCGCCCCGGAGCGCGCATCGTCTCCCACGACTTCGGCATCGGCGACTGGCCACCCGAGCAGACCGTGGAGGTCCCCCTGGCCCGCACGCACCGCGTCTTCCTCTGGCGAATCCCGTCCGGCTGACGCGTCAGGCATCGCCCTTGGCCCGCTTGGCGGTGGCGCTCATGAAGTTGTCGAACACGGTGGCGATCCGGTGGATGCCCTCGCTGCCGCCCGCGATGACGCCGCCGGTCAGCATGACGTCGACGAGCCGGAACGAGGTCACCTGGGCGGCCGACCACCCCTGCAGGACCGGATCGACCAGGACCTCCAGCGCGCGGCAGCCGACGGCGCTCACCAGCAGCCCGACGCCCAGGCCGACCCAGAGCACGACCTGACGGGTGACGCAGCGATACTGGCGCTCCTGCCGCCGGGCCTGCTCGAGCCCCGCCCGCGCGGCAGCGAGCTCCGCCTGGTCGGGCGCGGCCAGCTTCTGCAGCCGCGCGATCTCGTCCTCGAAGAGGGTGACGGCCAGCTCGAGCTGGGTGGCGCCCGGACTGCGCCAGGTGCCGACGAAGATCTCCAGCGCGCGCTCGGCGAGGAGGGCGACCATGAACAGGATCGCCAGCACCTGCATGACCTGGGCGAGGTTCAGCTCCCTGAACTCGAGGTGGTCGGGCGCCAGCCATATCGGAAACGACAGGATCGCGCCCAGGGGCAGTACGGCGAGGAGTCCCATCTGCCGAGCGGTCAGTCGCTGCGGAGCCACGAGCACCGTGGATTTCATGACCGGCCCTCCTGGGCGTCGCCGGAGCAATTCCCGCGCCGCGCCGACACGCGGGAAAATCCGTGGTCCGGCGCAGCTCCGCGGCCGGAACACGGAGCCGACCGGGCGAAGTGCCCGACGCCGACGGGCGTTGCCGCCCGACGGGGGCTGTTCGGCCTGCGGCGGATGAGCTAGACTCCGGCGCGTCGAACCCGTCGTGAGCAAAGGAGCTCTCATGCGTCAGCTCTCGCGCCGTCGCTTTCTCGCGGGTACCGCCGTGACGGCCGGCACGGCCCTCCTGGGCCGGGCGCCCGCCGCCCTCGGCCAGCAGGTGAAGGAGCTGCAGGTCTGGCACACCGAGGTCGAGCCCCAGACCGTCAAGACCATCCAGGACACGAGCATCGCCGAGTTCGAGAAGAAGTTCCCCGGCTTCAAGATCAAGCAGCAGGCGCTCGGCTGGGGCGACCTCAACACCAAGCTGCTCGCCGCGCTCGCCGCCGGCAGCCCGCCCGACCTGACGCACCTCAACCCGTTCATGACCGCCTCGCTCCACGTGAAGGGCTTGCTGCGTCCGATGGACGAGCTGATCCGCGCGCTGGGCGAGAAGGACATCCACGAGGCCACGCTGAAGCTGCAGTACTTCGACGGCAAGTACTACGGCGTGACCCACGCGATGGGCGGCACCTACTTCGCCGAGCGCCGCGACCTGCGCGAGGCCAAGGGCATCAAGCCGCCGGAGACCTACGCCGACATGCTGAACCTGGCGGCCGCGCTCACCGAGGAGGGCAAGCGGTGGGCCACGCAGATGCCGGGCGAGAAGCTCTACATGGGCTTCGTGCACCCGGCCGAGTGGCTGGCCGGCAACAGCGGGGCCTGGGTCGACGCCAAGACCTGGCGTCCGCAGCTGAACGGCAAGCCGATGCTGGAGGCGCTCGACTACGCGCAGAAGCTGAACAAGTTCATGCCGGCCGGCTGGTCGGGACAGAAGTATCTCGACACGCTGGCGGCCCTGGCCACCGGCAAGATCGCCATGGCCCACCTGAGCGGGGCCCGGACCATCGGCTACATCGAGCGCTACGCGCCGGAGTCCATGCGCGACCCCGACCACTTCCAGCCGATGTTCCGCCCCCGCGGGCCCCAGGGGCGCGTGGGCATGTCCGCGCTCGACGGCGAGAACTGGGCCGTGTTCTCGCAGTCGAAGTACCCGAACGAGGCCTTCGAGTACCTCAAGCTGTTCTTCAAGAAGGAGCACTATCTCAAGTACTGCCACTCGGTGCCGATCCATCTGACGCCCATCTTCACGTCGATGCTCAGCGACGCCGAGTACCTGGCCAACCCGCGCATCAAGAAGTGGCGGTCCTGGCACGACTTCATGGTCCGCGGCCTGAAGGAGCACCGCTTCCTGCCCATCGGGTTCAGCCGGCCCGAGGACAACGTCCTGCCGTTCCTGGCCGAGCTGGACGGCTCCGGGATCGTCGCCGACATGGTGGTGGAGGTGATGGTGGGCGGCAAGGACCCCAAGGCCGAGGCCGACCGCGCGCAGAAGCGGGCGGAGGAGCTGCTGGCGCAGCTCGGCGCCAAGCGCTGGTCGTAGTCGCCGTCGCCGGGACGGCACCGGCATGAACCGCCATCCGCTCGTCGGCTGGCTGCTGCTGGCGCCGTCCCTGCTGCTGCTGGGCGGCCTCGTCGTATTCCCGATCCTCTACAACGTCTGGCTCAGCCTCCACGACAAGCACGCCTTCATGCCCGTGCAGGCCTTCGTCGGGCTCAAGCACTACGTCTACTTCGCCTCGGATCCCGAGTTCTGGTCGAGCGTGCGCTACGGCGCCATCTACGCGGGCGCCACGCTCGTACTGCAGCTGCTGCTCGGGGTGAGCGCCGCGCTGCTCCTCAACGAGGGCTTCCGGGGACGCAACCTCCTGCGCGGCGTGGTGCTGTTCCCGTACATGATCCCCACCATCGTGGCGGTCATCCTGTGGAAGTGGCTGCTGAACGACTCGTACGGGCTGGTGAACCACCTGCTGCTGAGCGCGGGCCTCGTGCGGGCGCCGGTGGCCTGGCTGGGCAAGGACCACATCATGGCCTCGCTCGTGCTGACGAGCGTCTGGCAGTTCTTCCCGTTCGTCGTCGTCACCTACCTGGCCCGGCTGCAGACCATCCCGCCCGAGCTGTACGAGGCGGCCAAGGTGGACGGGGCCGCCACCTGGCAGCGGTTCCTGCACGTCACCCTGCCCCAGACGGCCAACGTGCTGTTCGTCATCGTGCTGCTCCGCTCGATCTTCATGTTCACCAAGTTCGACACCGTGTGGCTGATGGCGGGTGAAGGCGGCGTGAGCCGCTACGTGCGCACGCTCCCGGTGTACGCGTACGCGCGGAGCTTCACCTACCTGCAGGCCGGGATGGGCGCGGCCCTCGCCGTGCTGATGTTCGCGCTGCTGCTGGTGGTGACCGCGGTGTACTTCCGCGCGTTCCGCCGGGAGGAGGCAGCGGCGTGAGGCGGACGCTGGCGCTCCACGGCGGCGGCCTGCTGCTGCTGGTGATCGGCGCCTTCCCGCTGGCCTGGATGCTGTCGACCGCGCTCAAGCCCTCCGGCGAGATCTTCGCGACCCCGCCCACGCTGCTGCCGCGAGCGGTCACGCTCGAGAACTTCCAGCGGCTGTTCGTGGAGACCAACTTCCTGACCTACTTCGCCAACAGCGTGGCCGTGTCGCTGGCCACGGTGCTCCTGACGCTGGCCGTCTCGGCCGTGGGCGCCTACGGTCTCACGCGCTTCGCGTTCCCGGGCCGCGAGCGCGTGGCCGGCCTCATCCTCATGACGTACATGTTCGCGCCGATCATGATCATCATCCCGTTCTACATCCTGGTGAAGCAGCTCGGCATCGTGAACACGCGCCTGGCCCTCGTGCTCTCCTACACGACCTTCTGCCTGCCCTTCTGCCTGTGGCTGCTCCGCTCCTTCTTCCAGTCGATCCCCCTCGAGCTGGAGGAGGCCGCCCTGGTGGACGGCGCCGGCCTGGGCCGGGCCGTGTGGTACGTGGTGCTGCCCCTGGCGCTGCCCGGCATCATCGCCGCCGGCATCTTCACGTTCATCCTGGCCTGGAACGACTTCCTGTTCGCGCTCGTCCTCATCACCTCCGAGGAGCTGAAGACGCTCCCCGTCGGCGTCAACGACCTCTTCAACGCCACGATCGTGGACTGGGGCATGATCATGGCCGCCGGCGTCGTCATCACCGTCCCCACGATCGCCTTCTTCGTCGCCGTCCAGCGCTACCTCATCCAGGGCTGGGGCGCCGGCGGCGTGAAGGGCTGATGTGTCACCGACCCCAGCTGACGCTCACGCGGTACTCCACGACACCGGGTGAGGTCGGCGACGTCGCGCGCCACGGACGCCCACGCCGGGAGCGCAGACGCACAGTCGGCGGGCGCGCCATCATGGCTCGCCTGTCGCCGTAACTCGCTCCGGGCCCGGCTCGCTCGGGCCCCCCATCCCCCCAAGGGGGCTCGGTCGGCGGCCAGTAGAGGCGAGAGCGGCTCGCTCGCCGGGCCCTGCGCTCGAACGGCGACGACGGCTCGCCATGATGGCGCGCCCGCCGACTGTGCGTCTGCGCTCCCGGCGTGGGCGTCCGTGGCGCACGACGTCGCCGACCTCACCCGGTGTCGTGGAGTACCGCGTGAGCGTCAGCTGGAGTCGGTGTCGGCGGTGGCGGCGATGAGGCTCGAGAGGACGCCTGGCGAGACGGGCTTCACGAGGTGGGCGTCGAAGCCGGCGTCCTTGGAGCGGCGGCGGTCGTCGGCCTGGCCGTAACCGGTGACCGCGATCAGCGCCATGCGGTGATCGGTCAGGCGCTGGCGCAGGGACTGCGCGAGCTCGTAGCCGTTCATACCCGGCAGACCGACGTCGATCAGCGCCACCTCCGGCCGGTGGTGGAGGGCCAGCGCGAGGGCGTGCGGTCCGTCGCCCGCCTCGACCACCCGGTGGCCGAGCGACTCCAGCAGCAGGCGCAACGATTCGCGGGCGTCGTCGTTGTCCTCGACGACCAGGATGCTGTGGCTGCGCTCGGCCGTCGCGGCCGGTGCCGGGGACGGCGGCGCCGCCGCGGTCTCCACGGGCAGGCGAACGGTGAACTGCGCTCCCCGGCCCGGCCCCTCGCTGGAGGCGACGATCGTGCCGCCGTGCATCTGAACCAGCCGCCGGCTCAGCGTCAGGCCGATGCCGAGCCCGGCGGCCGCGCGGTCCCGGGGCTGCTCGGCCTGCGCGAAGAGCTCGAACACCCTGGGCAGGACCTCCGGGCTGATGCCGATGCCGGTGTCGCTCACCCGGAGCACCGCCTCCTGCCCTTCACGGAGCACGTCGACGTCCACCGCGCCGCCGCTCGGCGTGAACTTGAGCGCGTTGTCCACCATGTTCGTGACGATCTGCGCCAGCCGGGTGGGATCGGCGTTGACGATCACCGATTCGGCCCGGAACGTCAGGCGGTGGCGGCGCGCGCGGCCGCTCTCGCGCATGGAGCGCACGCAGGCGCCCGCCACGTCGCTCAGGTCGAGCGGGCGCCGCTCGAGCGGGATCTTGCCGGCCGTCGCCCGCGCCACGTCGAGCAGGTCGTCGACGAGTCGGGTCAGGTGGTGCGTCTGGCGGTAGATGATCTGGCGCAGCCGCGTGGTCGCCTCGTCGACGCCGGCGCGGCGCTCGAGCGTGGCGATGGCGTTGGCGATGGCGCTCAGCGGGTTGCGCAGCTCGTGCGACAGCGTGGCCAGGAACTCGTCTTTCGCCCGGCTCGCCTCGGCCACCTCCCGGTAGAGCTGGGCGTTCTCGAGGAAGATCCCGGCCAGGTCGCTGAGGCCCTGCAGCAGCCTGATCTCCGCGTCCGTGAACGACCGCCGCTGGGTCCACCAGATGACGAAGAAGCCGCCGACCGGCCGATCCTTCACGCGGATCGGCACGAACATGTCCGACTGGTGCGGGAACCGGCGCAGGCTGGCCTGGTCCACGCGCGGATCGGCGCTCATGTCGTCCGTCCACACCGCGCGCTGCTCCCGCCACGCCTCCTCGATGGCCGGATGGTAGGTGATGGGGATCGGGAAGCGGCGGAAGTCGTCGAGCTTGTCCCGAGGCACCCGGTAGCCGGCGACCGGCCACAGCTTCTCGCGGGCAGGGTCGGCCAGGTAGGCGCCGACCATGTCGGCCCTGAGCACCAGCGCGATCTCCCGGGCCACCCGCCGCATCGTCTCGGTGGGGTCGAGGGTCGAGCCCAGGGCCCGGCTCACCGCGAGCAGGGTCTCGGTCTCGCGCAGACGGACCTGCTCGCGCTCGGCCAGCGCCGCCAGCTCGGCCTCGGCGCGCTTGCGGCCGGCGATGTCGCGGAGGATGGCGAGGTGGCGGCCGGCCACGAAGCGCGCGGTGGCGTTGTACTCGACGGGCCGCTCCTCGCCGTCGAGCCGGATGACACGCAGCTCGCCGGTCTGCTCGCCCGTCTCGAGGAAGCGGCGCCAGGCGGCGTCGATGTCGATGCCGGCCGCGAGGAACTCGTCGAGGCGGCGGCCGCGCAGCTGGGCGGAGGACAGGCCGAGCAGACGACAGGCGGCCGGATTGGCGTCGACGAAGGTGCGCGCGTCGTCGACGACGAGCACGGCGTCCCGGGCCGCCGCGAGGAGCGCGTCGGACTCGAGCTGGGTGGACACCACACTAGAGCTACCCCGACCGCCCCGGGTCGTCAACCGGTCATCCCGCGGTCACACGATGAGGCCGGCGATGATCCCCGTCAGGAAGACGCCGTCGAACGTGCCGGCCCCACCGATCGACAGCACCGGCGCGCCCAGCTCCGCCACGCGGCCCAGGTTCAGCAGGTCGGCCCCGATCAGCGTGCCCATCGAGCCGGCCACGTACGCCACCGGCGGCGCCCGGCGCCGCGACAGGACCAGCGCGACGAGCGCGGCGGCCAGCGGCGGGATGAACATCGGCAGCGCGATCCCGACGCCGGGGACGATGCGCGCGAAGGCGTGCGCGACCACGGCGACGATCGCGGTTCCCAGCAGCATCCGCGCGTGGAGCCCGGTCCGGAAGAACAGGTAGACCGACAGGAGGACCGGCACCAGGGCGCCGCCCACGTTGATGGCGACGACCGTGGTCCGCGGCTCGATCGCCGGCGGCACCAGGTAGGTCCGGCCCAGGATCGTCACCGTCTCCGACGGCACCAGCCCCGGCACCGCCACCGAGTAGAGCGGGATGTTGAAGTGGCCGCCGACCAGCGTCAGCACCAGCACGGCGAGCATGTACCGCGGGGCCACGCCGATCTTGCGGTAGGCGTAGGTCAAAATGCGCAGCTCGACCATCAGCACGAGCAGGCCGAGGAGCAGGAGGAAGCCGAGCAGCAGGAACGGCAGCGCGAGCGGCAGGATCATCGGGTGGCCGCGAGCGCGGCGGCGTAGAACGTCGGGAACATGGTGCGGATCCGCGCGATGTCCGGCATGGCGCGGACGTCCTTGAAGCCGGCCGTCTCGAAGGCGGCGCGCCACTGCTCGACCGTGAGGAAACCCCCGTTGGGCCGGTAGACCGGGTGCAGGCGCGGCGCCCGGAACGTCTCGAGCAGGTTGAAGATGAACTCCGGGTACATGGTCTGCCCGGCCGTGGGCCGGACGCCCTCGGACACGATGAGCCGGCCGCCCGGCTCGAGGGCCCGCCACACCTCGCCCAGCGTGAACGCCAGGTCGTGGGCGACGTGCAGCACGTTCACGGCGTACACGATCGAGGCGCTGGCCGGCGCCACCCCTTGCTCGCCGAACGGCCGGTTCATGTCGAGCGGCGCGAGCGTCAGGAATGCCGGGGAGCCGAGGCGCTCCTTCACGCGCTCGGCGCGGCGCAGGAAGGCCGGGACCAGCTCGGTGAACCGGTAGGACTGGACCTCGCCGATCCTGCCGGCGGCGACGAGCCGCTCCAGGGCGGCGGCGGTGCCGCTCCCGAGCCCGCCGCCCAGCTCCACGACGCGCGCGGGGCCGGGCCCGAGCCACGTCTCCAGGGCGACGGCGCCGACCCGGTTGTTCACCGCGTAGAGAGGGTTGTCGTTGGAGAAGTAGCCCGTCCACAGCGACAGCCGGGCCGGCGCGAACAGCACGTCCTCGCCCGTCCGCTCACCCCGCAGGAACGCCGGATAATCGCGGGCCGCCGTCTCGGCCACGGCGAAGGAGGGCAGGCAGCGCGCGTCGTGCGTGCGCTGCTCGGCCAGGACGACCGCGGGATCCAGCTCCGGCAGCGCACCCGCCAGGCGGACCCGGCTGCCGGCGGGGCCGTCCTCGCGGGCCAGCACGCCCCGCTCGGCCAGATGGCGCAGGAGCCACTCGACGGGGACCAGGCTGCGGCGGGGCTCGAGCCCGGCCCGGGCCACCACGCCGACGGCGTCGCACCAGTCGCCCAGCACGGCGTCCAGCCCGGCCGCGCGGACGACGGCGAGGACGAGACGATGCACGTAGTCGTCGAAGGTCAGGTGCGAGCGGGCGAACGGCGGGTCGAAGATCGGGGCCAGCGCCGGCGGCAGACTGTCGGCGACGAGGGCCGCGACGCGCTCCACCGTGGCCGGGTCGCTCCAGTGCAGGCGGCCGGAGCCCGGCACGCTCACGGGCCGAACGGGCTCCACACGTCGAAGAAGTTGAACCACTGCGTCGGGTACGCGCGGGCGACGTCCTCCAGGACGCCCACCCATCGGCGCGCCGCCTCCGCCTCCTCGCCTCGCGCGACCGTGAGCGGCTCGGCCAGGCGCACGCTGTACCGGTCGTCCGGCTCGAGCAGGCAGAAGGCGGCGACGACCGGCACGCCGGCCGCGCGGGCCAGGATGAACGGGCCGAGCGGGAACGGCGCCGGCCGGCCGAAGAACGGGATCAGCACGTCGCCCTGGGTGCCGAGGGCGCGGTCGCCCTGCAGCGCCACGACCTCGCCGCGCCGGAGCGCCGCGACCAGCTCGACGCCGACGCCGACGGGCCCCCGCGCCACGAATCGCATCCCGTCGCCGTCGCGTCGCACCCAGCGCTCGAGCCCGGCCACCGCCTCCGGCGCCACCACCACGTGCGTGCGCCGCCGCGTGCGGCCGGCCAGCAGGCGCCCGGCCATCTCCCAGTTGCCGACGTGCGCCGTGACCGACACGAGGCCGGTGCCGTTCTCGAGGACGGGGCTCGCACTCGCGCTCACGCTGGCCACGTAGTCGAGCAGCCGCTCGGCCGGCCGCCGGTTGGTGGTGACGAGATCGCTGAAGCAGGCGGCGAAGTCCTGGAAGACGCGCGCCGTCAGCGCGTCGAGGCGGGCGCCCGCGGCGCCCGTGATCGTCGCCAGCGTGGCGCGCACCGCCGCGCGCTCGGAGGGCATGCGCCGCAGCGCCAGCGCGCCGAGCCGCCGCGCGAGGGTCAGCCGCCACCGGCGCGGCAATCGCCCGAGCGCCTCGGCCAGCCGGTAGGCCACCACCCGGTTGTAGGAGTGCCAGTACCAGCGCGGGGCCCCGGGGTGCGGCCGGGCGTCGTTCGCGACGAGCATCCGCGCCAGTATAGTCGAGCCATGCCGGCGGCCACCCCCGCCCCGCCCTCGCGCCGCGCGCTCGTCACCGGCGGCAGCCGCGGGCTGGGGCTCGCGATCGCCCGCGCGCTGGCCCGCGACGGGCTCGGCGTGGTCGCCACCTGGGCCCACGACGAGGCTGCCGCGCGCGCGGCCGAGGCGCGGCGCGACGCCGAGCGGCTGCCGATCTCGCTCGTGCGCTGCGATGCCACGGCGGCGGCCGAGGTGACCGCCCTGTTCGAGCGCGCCGGGCCGATCGACGTCGTCGTCCACGCGGCCGGCTTCACGCGCGATCGCCTGCTGGTGTCCATGACCGACGCCGACTTCGACGACCTCCTCGCCGTGCACGTCACCGCGGCGGCGCTGGCCTCGCGCCACGCCCTCACCGCCATGTGCGGACGCGGCTGGGGCCGGATCGTCTACGTGGTCTCGCCCACCGCGCTCGTCGGCCGCCGCGGCCAGGCCAACTACGCCGCCGCCAAGAGCGCGCTCCTCGGCCTGGCCCGCGCCCTGGCGCGCGAGGTGGGCGCCGCCGGCATCACCGTCAACTGCGTGTGCGCCGGGCTGGTGGACACCGCGCTGACCGCGAGCGTCGACCCGGAGGTCCGCGCCGAGCTGATCCGCGCGATCCCGCTCGGACGGCCGGGCACGCCGGAGGAGATCGCCGCCCTGGTGGCGTTCCTCTGCTCGGACCGCGCGGGGTACGTGACCGGCCAGGTGCTGTCCGCCGACGGCGGGCTGACCTGAGCGCGGGGAACGCCGCCCGCGGCCGCCTCACGGCGCGACGTTCTGGTTCAGCCTGAACAGGTTGCCCGGGTCGTACCGCCGCTTGACGGCGACCAACCGCTCGTAGGTGGCGCCGTAGTTCTCGCGCACGCGGTGCTGGTCGTCGCCCGACATGAAGTTGACGTACCCGCCCTCGTCGGAGTGCGGTCGCAGCGCCTCGTAGTATCGCCGGCCCCAGTCGATGTTCGCCGCGTCGTCCGCGGGATCGCGCCAGCTCGGACCCAGGCCCGTCGCGAAGCGCGCCCGGCGGTGGGCGAAGGCCGTGGCCTCCGGGCCCACCCGGTGGCAGGCCCCGTCGATCGGGAACAGGATCGTGGCGGTCTCGACGCAGGGGATGCGGCGGCCGTACTCCACGTGGGCGGCGATGGCGCCGTCGGTCAGCTCGCGCGCGAAGACGCCCTTCCAGTAGTGCCGCAGGCCAGCCGGCAGCAGCTCGTCGAAGAGCGTGTTGACGACGGGGTACGGCATCGGCGCGACCATGCGACCGACGACCGGCGCCCAGCCGGCGGCCCGGGCGAGGATGGCCTCACCCTCCTCCGGCCTCCCGGTCCAGCACGCGAGCAGCACGCTGACCGGCTTGCCGCGCCAGGCGGCCGGGATGAACGGCAGCGGCGGCGCCAGCGTCAGGGCGAGCAGGGCGCCGAGCTCCTCGGGGGCCTTGGCGACGAGCTCCTGGTAGCGGTGGATCACCTCGGCCTCGAGCGGAAAGAACGTAGGACCGGCGAGGACTTCGCTCACGGGGTGAAGACGATACTCGAGGGCGGTGACGACGCCGAAGTTGCCCCCGCCGCCGCGGAGAGCCCAGAACAGGTCGGCGTTCTCCGCCTCGCTGCAGTTCACGAAGGCGCCGTCGGCCGTGACGACGTCGGCCGAGGCCAGGTTGTCGCTCGACAGCCCGCACTGGCGGGCGAGGTAGCCGAGCCCTCCGCCCAGCGTGAGGCCGGCGATGCCGGTGGTCGAGACGATCCCGCCGGTCGTTGCCAGCCCGAAGGCATGCGTGGCGTGGTTGAGGTCCGCCCAGGTGCAGCCGCCTTCGGCCCGGACGGTGCGGCGTGCCGGATCGACCCGGATGCCTCGCATCCGGCCCAGGTCGATCACGAGCCCGCCGTCGCAGGTGCCGAATCCCGCCACGCTGTGGCCGCCGCCGCGCACGGCGATCGGCCGGCCGTCCGCCGCCGCGAGCGAGACCGCCGCCATGACATCGGCGACGCCGGTGGCGCGCACGATCAGCGCGGGGTGGCGATCGTGCAGCGCGTTGTACACGCGCCGTGCCGCGTCGTAGATGGCATCGCCGGGGCGCACGATGTCGCCGCGCACGTGCCGCTGCAGCTCGCTGACCGAGGTCGTGTCCAGGGTCGATCGTGTGCCCATGGCTGTTCCTCCCGCGCGCGAGACTAGTGGAGCGGGCGTTCCCGGAACGTGACCGCACCGAGCCCGGCTGGCCCGATCGGCCCTGGTGGGCCTAGAATCTGGCCCAGACAGGGCGATGGCGCTCGTGAGATTGACACTGCTCGGCGGATTCGGCTGCCGCTCGGCCACGGGGCAGGCGCTGACGCCGCCCACCCAGAAGGCGCGCGCGCTGCTCGCCTACCTCGCCGTCTCGGCCGGCCAGCGGCATGCCCGCGACAAGCTGGCCGCGCTGCTGTGGTCCGATCGCGACGGCGGCCAGGCCCGGGCCAACCTGCGCAAGGCGCTGTCGCGGCTGCGCGAGGCGCTGCCCGCTGCCGCGCGCCGCTGCGTGGAGCTCGACGTCGACGGGGTCGCGCTATTGGCCGCCGCCGTCGAGGTCGACGTCGCGCGGTTCGAGGCCCTCGCGGCGGAAGGCACGCCGCCGAGCCTGGAGCGAGCCATCGGACTCTACCGCGGCCCCTTGCTGGAAGGCCTGGGCGACTGCGGCGAGCCGTTCGAGAGCTGGCTGCGCACCGAGCGGCAGCGCCTGAACGAGCGCGCGCGGCACGCCGTGAGGCGCCTGCTGGACCACTACGTCGGCACCGGCGCGATCGACCGCGCCATCCAGACCGCGCTCCGGGCGCTGGCGCTCGACCCGCTGGACGAGGACGTGCACCGCGCGCTCATGCGCCTGTACCTGCAGCAGGACCGCGTGGGCGCCGCTCTCGATCAGTACCGCCGGTGCCACGAGCTCCTGTCGCGCGAGCTGGGGGCCTCACCGTCGACGGAGACCGAGGCGCTGCGGCGCGAGGCGCTCGCGCTCTGCCCCGGCGACGACGTCCGGGAGGCCGACGTCCTGCCGGGCCGCGCGCGGGTCATCGAGGCCGGCGCCGCCGCCCGCGCGCGCCACCGCGGACCGGGGACCGGGCGGCCGTCGATCGTGGTGCTGCCGTTCTCGGCCACCGGTGAGCCCGAGCCGCCCCCGCATCGCCTCGGCGAGCTGATCGCCGAGGATGTGGCCACCGAGCTCGGCCGGTTCGCCGAGCTCGACGTCATCGCCCCTGCCACGGCGCGAGCCTACCAGTCCACGACGGCCGGCCCCGAGTGCGTCGGGCGGGAGCTCGGCACGGCCTACGTCCTCGCGGGCCGTCTGCACGCCGCCGCCGGCCAGCTGCGCGTCACCGTTCGGCTCGTCGAGACACGGACCGGTCATCAGCGGTGGGCGGAGCGCTACGACGGCGCACGGGCCGAGCTGCTCGACATCCGTGACGCGCTGGTCGGCCAGATCGTGGGCACGCTCGTCGGCCGCATCGAGCGGACCGGCCTCGAGCGCGCGCGGCAACGGCGGCCCGAGGACCGCGACGCCCACGACCTGTGGCTGCAGGGGTGGAGCCTGCTGAAGCGCCCCGACCCGGCCGCGGTCCGCCAGGCCCGCGAGCTGTTCGAGCGCGCCGCCGCCCGGGACCCGACACTGGCCCGCGCCTACAGCGGCCTGGCGCTGGCGCTATGGACGGAGTGGTCGTGCTTCTCCTGGAACCCGTGGGTCTTCATGCGGCCCGAGCCGGTCGACCTCGCCCGCAAGGCCGTCGCGCTGGACGAGCGCGACCATCGCGCGCAGTGCATCCTGGGTGTGGCGCAGCTCTACGCCCGCGAGTACGACGCCGCCCGCCGTCACCTGCTCCGCGCGCTGGCCCTCAATCCCAACGACGCCGACGTGCTGGCCCACGCGTCGTTCGGCCTGGCGCTGATCGGCGATCACGCGGCGGCCGTGGAGACGGGTCGCCACGCCCTGCGCCTGCAGCCCCATCATCCGGACTGGTACGCCGGCCTCGTCGGTATCGCGCTCTTCGCCGCCCACCATCACGAGGAGGCGATCGCGACCATGGCGCCCGCCCCCGAGGCGTTCTGCAGCGCGCCGGCGTTCGTCGCCGCCGCCCACGCCCACCTCGGGCGCGCGCGCGCGAGCCGGCCCTACCGGGAGACGGTGTACCGCCACTACCGCCGCCGGCTCGCCCGCGGGGAGTTCGCCGAGGGAACGAGCTGCGTCAGCTGGCTGCTCGCCATCGATCCGTTCCAGCGCGCCGCCGACGCCGAGCACTACGCCGAGGGGCTGCGCAAGGCCGGGTTCGCCTGACGGGCTATACTCGGCAGACGATGCGTCGTTCACCGCTCCCGCGCGTCGTCGCCGCGCTGGTCACGCTCGCGCTCCTCGCCGGCTGCGCGGGCGGCTCGAGCGCGCCCCGCACGCCGCCCCGGCTGGACGCCGTCTGGGTCCCCAGCGCGCCCGAGGTCATCGCGGTCATGCTGAACGCGGCCGGCGTGGGCCCGGGCGACCTCGTGTACGACCTCGGCTGCGGCGAGGGCGAGATCGTCATCGCCGCCGCGCTGCGCGGTGCGCGCGGCGTGGGCGTCGATCTCGATCCCGAGCGCATCAGCAACGCGCGCGTCAACGCCGCCCGCGCCGGCGTCACCGACCACGTCACCTTCGTCGAGCAGGACCTGTTCACGACGGACGTGAGCCGCGCCACGGTGGTGACGCTCTACCTCGGCCCCGACGTCAACCGGCGTCTGCGCCCCAAGCTGCTGCGCGAGCTGCGCCCGGGCGCGCGCATCGTCTCGCACGACTTCAGCATGGGCGACTGGACTCCGGAGCGCATGTTCACCGTCCCCCGGGCCCCGGGCCACGTGGTGTACCTGTGGCGGGTGCCGTGAGCGATCCGCTCGCCGTCCAGATCGCCGCCGCCGATCGCCACCTGGCGCGCGACCCCGTCATGCGGCGGCTCATCGCGCGCCACGGCCCCTGCGCGCTGACGTGCCGGCGCTGGTCGCCGTACGAGGCACTCACCCGTGCCATCGCCCACCAGCAGCTCCATGGCCGCGCCGCCCAGACGATCCTCGCGCGCTTCGTGGCGCTGTTCGGCAACGGTCGCTTTCCCGGCCCGGCCGACGTGCTGGCCGCGCATCCCGCCCGGCTGCGCAGCGCCGGCTTCTCGCGCGCCAAGGTGCGAGCGATCAAGGACATCGCGCGCCACGCGCTCGCCGGGACCGTCCCGACCCGGCGGACGGCCGGCCGACTCGGCGACGAGGAGATCGTCGAGCGCCTGCTGGCGATCCGCGGCGTGGGTCGCTGGACGGTCGAGATGCTGCTGATCTTCACGCTGGGCCGCCCCGACGTCCTGCCGGTGGACGACTTCGGCGTGCGCGAGGGCTACCGCCGGGCCTACGGCAGGCGCCTGCGCCCCACACCCCGGGCCCTGCGCCGGCTCGGCGAGCGATGGAAACCCTACCGATCGGTCGCGGCCTGGTACCTGTGGCGCGCGGCCAGCGAGGCTCGAGCGCGCCCGAAGAAGCGTCCGGTCTGACGGCGGCCCGGCGAGGCCCCGCCTCGCGCCTTTGAGCGCACTCGCGGGCTTGCCCGCGCGGCGTCATCGGCTCTGATCCGCGTCGGTGGCAGCCGCGCTCCCCGGGCCTCGAAGCCGCACGAGCGCCCGGGCAAATCACCCGATCGGCCGTTCCGCCGCTGCTCCAGAGCAGGCATTGAGCAGCGCACTGACCAGTGAGCCGTCGCCATTTTCCATGTTTATCGCGCCGGTGGGCGCGGCACGCTGCTTGCGAGTCCCTGGGTAGTGACGGAAGCGAGTGCAGTGCACCCGAGCGAGAAGGAGACGAGCCATGAGGAGCCACGCGGGTTCGTACCGACCGGCAATGGGCGCGGCATTCGCGGCGGCGGCCGTGGTGTCCCTGGTGCTGGCCGCCGATGTCGCGGCCGCCCCGGCCGGCGAGCAGGTCCAGGCCGCCCGCGGACAGGACAGCGAGCGGCCGCGCGGTGACGACTCCGAGCGGCCACGCGGTGACGACTCCGAGCGGCCGCGGGGTCACGATCGGCGGGTCTGAACGGACGGAGTCCACGATGGCGTTGCGACGCCCGCCGGGGCCGTCCGACGACGAGTCGGGCGGCGCCGGCGCAGCCGGACGTAGCACGGGAGGGGGAGGCACGATGAAGCGCATGTCGCTCGGCTCGGCAGCGGTCCCGATGGACGCGAGGACGCGCGTGGTGCGGGCGGCGTCGCAGCGCCAGCCGCGGACGGCCCCGCCGGCCGACCGCGCCGGGGACACGATGGGGCCGTGGCTGCTCGCGCTCATCGTGCTCGGCGCCCTGGCGATGGCCGGCGTGCTGATCGTCGTGCTGGCGCGGCTCGTCGCGTTGCCGGTGGCCACGCTGGACTCCGTGCCCGGCCCGGCGCCCCTGTCGCGGTCCAGGCACCCGAGCGTGGAGGAGAGCGAGACGCACGGATGGTCCGGGCAGCCGGATCCCGCGTACACGCGCTAGCCCCTTGAATAGCTGACGGCTCCTGTTACGATCAGCGCGCGCCGCAAGCGCGGAAAAGGGCTGACAGGAGGGAGTCACGCTCAGCCAACGCGGGGTCCGCGCGCTCGTCGGTCTTGGCCTGCTCGGTCTGGGATTCGCTTCCCTGTGCCTCTTCAGCGTCGACGCCGGGCAGCTCGCCGTCGTCACCCAGTTCGGTGATCCGGTCCGGGTCGAGACCGTCCCCGGCCTGCACGCGAAGTATCCCTACCCGTTCCAGAGCGTGACGGCCCTCGACGGGCGGCTGCACATCCTGGTGCCGCCGCCCACCGAGCTGCTGACGCTCGAGAAGCGCAACGTCGTGGCCTCCGGCTACATCGTCTGGCGGGTCGCCGATGCGCGCCGGTTCCTGCAGACCGTCTTCGACCGCGCGGGCGCCGAGTCCCGCCTCGGCGACATCCTGTTCGCCGAGCTGGGCGCCGCCTTCGGCAACGCGCCGATGTCCGCGCTCGTCTCCGTGCAGCCGGGCCAGTACCGCGCCGAGGCCATCCTCGGCGAGGTCACCCGCCAGTACCGCGAGCTGGCCCGCCGCGACTACGGCATCGAGGTGGTCGACGTCGGCCTGCGCCGCCTCGACTTCCCCGAGCAGAACCGCCTGGCCGTGTTCTCCCGCATGAAGTCCGAGCGGGTCCGCATGAGCATGAAGTACCGGTCGGAGGGCGAGGAGGAAGGGCTGAAGATCCGCGCCACCTCCGAGAGGACGCGCAGCGGCATCCTCGCCGAGGCCTACATCCGGGCGCAGAAGTATCGGGGTGAGGGCGAGGCCGCCGCCGCCCGGATCTACGCCGAGAGCCTCGGCCGCGGCCCGGCCTTCTACAGCTTCACCCGGTCGATGGACGCGCTGAAGAAGGCGGTGGACAAGGACACTACCCTCGTCTTGCCCGTCGACGCCGAGCTCTTCCGTCTCCTCCGCGACAGCCGGGCGTCGTTCGCGGGGGAGCCGGCGACGGGGACGGACGCAGGGCCCAGGAGGTGAGACGACCCGCCGTTGTCGGACTCCGATGCTCACGCGCAGCTCATCCGGGTCGAACAAGCAGGGAGAGACCGATGTTCCGTATGCGTGCACAGACGGGGGCGTTCGCGGCTGCCACGATCGCGATGCTGCTCACGCTCGCCGGGCCGACCGAGGGCAAGGACGTGCGGTACGACCCGCAGACCGTGTACTTCACGTACTGCTTCTCCCATCCTCCGGCGGCGCGGATCGCCTCCGGCGACAAGGTGATCACGAAGACGCGCGACGCCTCCAACGACGCGTTCCGGACCACGTACAAGAAGCTCTCGGAGGGGAACCTGGATCTCTCGCGCGTCAACCCCCAGACGGGGCCCTTCTTCGTGGAGGGGGCCGAGCCGGGTGACACCCTGAAGGTCACGATCAACAAGATCGCGCTGAACCGGGACTGGGGCTGGGCGGGCGCCATCCCCTACTTCGGCGCGCTGGCCCCCGAGTACAAGACGATGATGGTCACGCCGCCGGTGGACGACACGCTGTTCATCTGGCGCTTCGACCGGTCGCGGAACGTGGCGATGCTCGATCTGCCCAAGAGCAAGATCGGCAAGGTCGAGGTCCCGATCCGGCCCTTCTTCGGGACGATCGGCACCGCGCCCTACGGCAAGGAGTGCATCAGCTCGCTGGTGCCCGGCACCCACGGCGCCAACATGGACTTCAACGAAGTCGTCCAGGGCGTGACGATGTACTTCCCCGTGTTCGAGCGCGGGGCCCTGTTCATGCTGGGCGACGGTCACGCCGCCCAGGGCGACGGCGAGATCATGGGCGCCGCCATCGAGACGTCGTTCGACGTGGAGTTCACCGTCGAGGTCGTCAAGAACAAGAAGATCAACTGGCCGCGGCTGGTCAACGACCGGAAGATCATGTCGATCGGGAGCACCCGTCCTCTCATGGACGCCCTGCGGCTGGCCTGCTCCGACCTCATCGACTGGCTGGTCACCGACTACGGCTTCGACAAGATCGAGGCCTACCAGCTCCTCGGCCAGGCGGCCGAGCTCAAGATCGCCAACGTCGTCGATCCGCAGTACTCCGTGGCCTGCGTGCTCGACAAGAAGTACCTGCCCAAGTAGCGGGGAATGATCGCGGCGCGGCGCCGGGGAGATCCCCCGGCGGCCGCGCCGCGCGGGTGATGCGAACGTGACCGGATTCCTGGGGCGGCTGGCGGCCGAGACGTGGTCCATCATGACGGAGGCCTCCGTCTTCCTGCTGCTGGGCTTCCTGCTCGGCGGCGTGCTCGCCGTCCTGGTGCCCCAGCAGCTCATCGCCCGCCTGCTCGGCCGCGGGCGGATCTCCTCGGTGCTCTGGGCCTCCGCCATCGGCGTGCCTCTGCCCCTCTGCTCGTGCGGCGTCCTGCCGGCGGCGCTGCGGCTGTCGAAGCAGGGAGCGACCAAGGGCGCGACCGTCTCGTTCCTGATCTCCACTCCGGAGACCGACATCGACGCCATCGCCCTGACCTACGGCCTCATGGGCCCCCGGTTCGCCGTGTTTCGCGCGGTGGCCGGCGTGCTCACCGCCATCGTGGGGGGCATCGCCACCAACCTCTTCGGCGAGCGCCGCCGTCGTCGCGGTGAGGTGGACCCACCGGAACCGGTGGCGGTCCCGCCGGCGTCGCCCCCGGACGAGATCGCGGGCCTGGCCGGCGATCGCCGGGCGGCCAGCCTCGGCGCTCGCGTCCGGCGCGTGTTCCACTACGCCTTCGGCGAGATGCTGGACGAGATCGCGCACTGGCTCGTGGTCGGCATCGTCGTGGCCGCCCTCGTCACCGTGCTGGTGCCGCCGTCCCTCGTCGAGCGGTACCTCGGCGGCGGCCTGCTCACGATGCTGCTCATGCTCGTGCTCGCGATCCCGATCTACACGTGCGCCTCGGCCTCCACCCCGGTCGCCGCCGCGCTGATCCTCAAGGGCCTCGATCCCGGGGCGGCGCTGGTGTTCCTGCTGGCCGGACCGGCCACCAACATCGGGGCCGTCATCGTGCTCCTGAAGTTCCTCGGCGCCCGCGTGGTCTCGATTTACCTGGGCTCGATCGCGGTGGTGAGCGTGCTGGCCGGCTACGCCCTCAACTGGCTGTTCGCCCGCTGGCAGTTCAACCCCGTGGCCGACATCACCGCGGCCTCCGGCCTGGTCCCGGACCCCCTCAAGGTCGCCGCCGCCGTCGTGCTGACGGCGCTCCTGGCCCGAAGTCTGTGGCGGACGCCGGTTCCCGAGGAGTGGCACCGCGCCCGCGACGGTATCGCGCGGGCGACCGGCGTCCGGGTCACCGCGCGCGGCGTCGTACAGGCGTGCGCGGTCCTGGCCCTCGGCCTCTACCTCGGCTCCGGGCTCTTCACCGTCGGCGTCGGCGAGACGGCGCTGCGGACCCGCTTCGGCCGGATCGTCGGCGAGCCGCTGGGACCGGGCCTCCACGGGCGCCTGCCGTGGCCGATCGAGAGCCACCGGATCGTGGCGGTCGACCCGGTCCGCCGGCTGGAGATCGGGTTCCGCTCGGCTCCGCGCTCCGACACCGCGGCCCGCGCCTTCGCCCGCGGCTACACGCTGGTGGGGCCTCGCGATCCCGTCCCCCCCGGCGGCACGGTGGGCTTCGGCTACCGGAAGGAGAAGGTCACGGAGGAATCGTTCCTGCTCACCGGCGACGAGAACATCGTCGACGTCGCCTTCACCGTGCAGTACCAGGTGAAGGACCCGGTCGCGTTCGCCTTCGACCAGGCCGACCCCGAGGGCGTCGTGCGGAGCGTGGCCGTGGCCGTCCTGCGGGCCCTCATCGCCACTCTCCCGGTCGACGCGATCTACAGCAGCGGCCGCGACGACGTCGAGCGAGACGCCCGCCGGGCGGTCCAGGCCAGGCTCGAGGCCTACGGGACCGGCATCCGGGTGGTCGGCGTGAACGTGCTGAGCGTGCACGCGCCCGAGGAGGTGCACGCCGCCTTCCGTGACGTCGCCAGCGCCCAGGAAGACCGGATCCTCATCGTCGACCGGGCGACCACGTTCGCCCAGGAGGCGGTGAACCTGGCCGACGGCGAGGCGACGGCGATGGTGGAGAGCGCGCTGGCGTTCAAGGAGGAGCGCATCCTGCACGCCGAGGGCGACGCCCGGGCCTTCACCCTCCGCGAGCGCGCGTACCGGCGATCGCCGGACCTCACGACGTTCCGGCTGCACGTGGAGGCCCTGGAGGAGGTGCTGCCGAGGGCCCAGAAGATCCTGCGCCCGGGCCGCAAGGACCTCCGGGAGTTCGATCTGTGGCTGCTCGATCCGCCCGGGGCGAGGCGAGGGCCGTGACGCCCCTCCGCCGGACGCTGCTCGTCGCGGCCGTGGCCGTCGCCGGGCTGGCGGCCTGGTCGTCGCTGGTCGTGATCGACGCCACCGAGCTCGGCGTCTTCACGCGCTTCGGCCGGGTGGTCGGCGTCGCCACGGCGCCGGGCCTGCGCGTGAAGTGGCCGACGCCGCTCGAGCGCGTCGCGCGCGTCGACCGGCGCCTGCTGTCCTTCACCCCCGTCCCCGCCGAGTACCTCAGCGAGGACAGGAAGAACCTCGTGGTCCACACCCTGGTCACGTGGCGCACCGTGGACCCGGTCCGGTACCTGGCCACCGCCGGCAGCCGCGCGATGGCCCAGGAGCGGCTGGCCGACATCGTGCTCGCCGCGGTGGGCAGCGTGATCGGCGCGCACCCCTCGTCGGCCGTCATCTCCGTCGACGGCCGGGCCTCGCGCTTCGCCGAGGTCATGCGCGGCATCCTGGACGAGGCGCGCCCGCGGATCCGGGCCGAGTACGGCATCGACCTGGTCGACGTCCGGCTGCGCCAGCTCACGCTGCCCGAGCAGAACCGGTCCAACGTGTTCGCCCGCATGCAGGCCGAGCGCGGCAAGATCGCCATGCAGTACCGCTCGGAAGGCGAGCGGGAGTACCGGAAGCTGGTCGCCGTGGCCGACCACGAGAAGACGCGCATTTTGGCCGAGGCCTACCGCGAGGCGGAGCGTCTCAAGGCCGAGGGCGACGCGCACGCCATGCAGGTGTACGCCGACGCCTTCGGCCGCGGGCCGCAGTTCTACAAGTTCACCCGCACGCTGAGCGCCTACGAGAAGATGCTCGCCGGCGACACGACCATCTTCCTGCCGGCCGACGCCGAGATCTTCAAGATCCTCGACGGCCGGCCGGCCGGAGGGGGCCGATGATCGCCTGGCTCCGGCGCGCCGCCCGCCCGGCGTGGATGCTGGCGGCGGTGGCGCTGGCCGTCGCCGCCTACCTCGCCACCGGCGTCTTCACGGTCGCCGCCGACGAGCAGGCCGTCGTCCGGCGCTTCGGCCGCGTCAGCGCCCGGCTCGGGCCGGGCATCCACTACCGGCTGCCGTGGCCGGTCGACCGCGTGGACGTGCTCAGGACCACCACCGTCATGAAGACGGGCGTCGGCTTCGCGCTGCCCGACGGCGAGACGACGAGCGTGACGGGCATGGAGATCCTGACCGGCGACACCAACATCGTCAGCGTCGCGATCGCGCTGCAGTTCGTGATCGCCAACCCCTCCGCGTACCTGGTCGAGGTGGAGGCGCCGGCCGCGCTGATCGGCCACGTGGCCGAGTCCGTGCTGACCGAGACGGTGGTCGGGATGCCGGTCGACGAGGTGCTCACGACGGGCCGCCTGGCCGTGCAGGAGCGCGTCAAGTCGGGGACGCAGGCCATCCTCGACCGCTACGTGAGCGGCATCCAGCTCACCTCGGCCAGCATCATGACGATCACGCTCGACAGCGCGGTGGCCCAGGCCTTCCAGGACGTGGCCAGCGCCAGCGCCGACCGCGAGAACAAGATCAACGAGGCGCGCACCTACGCCAACACCGTGCTGCCGAAGGCCCGCGGCGAGGCCCGCTCGCTGGTGCTGGCCGCCCAGAGCTACCGCGAGCAGCGCGTGGCCGAGGCGGTCGGCAACACCGCGCGCTTCCTCGAGCTCCTGACCGAGTACGCCAAGGCGCCCGAGGTCACGCGCAGCCGTCTGTACCTGGAGGCGATGGAGAAGATCCTGCCCAAGGTGAAGAAGTACGTGGTCGACTCCGAGCAGGGCCGCCAGCCGCTCAACCTGCGCCTCGGCCCCCCGCGCCCGTAGGGGCCGGTTCCGGGCCGAGCTCGTCGAGGCGCCCTCACATTCCCAGGTACGCCTTCCGCACCAGCTCGCTGCCGCGCAGCTCCTCGCTGCGGCCCTCCAGCACCACCCGGCCGGTCTGCAGCACGTAGCCCCGGTCGGCCAGGTCCAGCGCGGCGGCGACGTTCTGCTCGACGAGGAACATCGTGAGGCCCTCGGTCTCGTGGAGCCGGCGCAGCGCGTCCATCACCTGGTCGACGAGGCGCGGCATGATCCCCAGGCTCGGCTCGTCGAGCATCAGGAAGCGGGGACGCGACATGAGCGCGCGGGCGATGGCCAGCATCTGGGCCTCGCCACCGCTCAGCGTCCCCGCCCGCTGCCGTGCCCGCTCGCGCAGGACCGGGAAGAGCGTGTGCACGCGGTCGAGCATCGCGCGCCGGTGCGCGGGGTCGCCGTTGCCGTAGCTGCCGAGCGTCAGGTTCTCGGCGACGCTCAGGCGGCTGAACAGGCGACGCCCCTCGGGGACCAGCGCCACGCCGAGCTTCACGCGGTCGGCGGCGTCCACCCCGCCGATGGCCTGGCCGTCGAAGGTCACCTCCCCGGCCTGGGGCTCGACCAGGCCGGCGATGGCCTTGAGCAGCGTGGTCTTGCCGGCGCCGTTGGCGCCGATGAGCGCCACCACCTCGCCGCTGGCCACGTGCAGCGACACGCCCTGCAGCGCGCGGACGCCGGCCCCGTAGGCCACGTGGACGTCCCGCACCTGCACCAGGCTAGCGGGCGGCACGACGCTCGCCGAGGTACGCGCGGATCACCTGCTCGTCGCGCACGACGGCCTGGGGCGAGCCGTCGGCGATCTTGACGCCGTAGTCGAGCACGACCACGCGATGGGAGAGCGGCATGACGACCTCCATCACGTGCTCGACCACGCAGATCGTCATCCCCAGCTCGTCGTGGATCCGCCGCACCAGCGTCACGGCGTCGGCGCTCTCGATCGGCGTGAGCCCGGACATCGCCTCGTCCAGGAGCAGCAGCTTCGGCCGCGTGGCCAGCGCGCGGGCGATCTCCAGGCGCTTCTTGTCGGCGAGCGTCAGGGTGGCCGCCGGCACGTCGCTCCGGCCGCCCAGCCCCGTGAACTCCAGCAGCTCGACCGCCCGGGACCGCGCCTCCGCCACGCGGGCCGTGCGCTGGAGCGCGCCGCACACCACGTTGTCCAGCGCCGTCATGCGGCCGAAGGCGCGCACCACCTGCCACGTGCGCGCGACGCCGAGCCGGCAGATCCGCTCGGGGCGCGCCTGGGTCACGTCGGTGCCGTCGAAGAGGATGCGGCCGGCGTCGGGATGCATGTAGCCCGTGATGCAGTTGAACAGCGTCGTCTTGCCGGCGCCGTTGGGTCCGATGAGGCCGACGATCTCGCCGGCCTCGATCGTCAGGGAGACGTCGCGGTTGGCCAGCAGGCCGCCGAACCGCTTGCTGGACGACTGCAGCTCGAGCAGGGCCGCCATGCGCTACGCCGTCGCCGGCCGGCCCGCGCGGAACCAGCGCGCCCACGGCAGCGACAGCAGGCCGGTCGGGCGGAACGCCGCGATCACGACGATGATGAGGCCGTAGACGATGAGGTCGATCCCGCGCCCGGCCAGCGGCCCGGTGCCCAGCGTCGTGCTCATGATCTGCGAGATGGGGATGAGGATGACGGCGCCCAGCACCGGCCCCCACAGGCGGCCGATGCCGCCCACCACGGTCGCCATGATCGGCAGCGTGCTCCAGTTGAGCTCCAGCACCTGCTCGGGGAAGACCGACAGCGCCCAGAACGCGTACAGCACGCCGGCGGCCGCGAAGACGGCGGCGGTGATGCTGCGCGCGATCACCTTGTAGAGCCGGCTGTCGATGCCGATGCCCTCGGCCGCCTCCTGGTCGTCGCGGATGGCGCGGAAGTAGTAGCCGAGCTTCGAGCGCTCCACGACCGCCATGAGCGCCAGCGTGACCGCGAACAGCGCCAGGGCCGCATAGTAATACCCCATCGCCTTGGTCGGTCCCGAGAACTGCAGCGAGAGCGCCGAGTCGACGACCCCGCCGCGCGGCTTCACCGGGATGAACAGCCCCTGGCTCCCGCCGATGTACTCCCAGGTCGCGCCGATGGGCTGGGCGATCATCCAGATCGCCACGGTGGAGATGGCGAAGTAGTGCCCGCGCAGCCGCGTGAGCGGGTACGTCAGGAGCGCGCACATCACCGCGGCCACGACGACGGCGGCCAGCAACCCGAGCCACGCCTCGACCCCGAGCTTCACGAACAGCACCGCCGCCGTGTACGCGCCGACCCCGAAGAACACCTGCGGCCCGAAATCGAACTGCCCCGCCCACCCCCCGATGACATTCCACCCCACCCCCAGCATCGCGTTGACGAGCACGAGAAACCCAACAGTCTGGTAGTACGTGTATCCCTGCAGTTGAAGAGGAATCGGATACCCGATTGCGACGAGTGCTCCGACGACGAGCGCGAGTCGCGCCACGCTAGTGATCCACGTGATGCGCGACGGCGCCGGGCCCGGCATGCGCGAGCCGCGCGCAGACGTGAGCCGCACGTCCGCAGCGTCGACGCGTGGCCCGCGGATGCGCCCTCATGGCGAGCCGTCGTCGCCGTTCGAGCGCAGGGTCCCGCGAGCGAGCCGCCCTCGCCTCTACTGGACGCCGACCGAGCCCCCTCTGGGGGATGGGGGGCCCGAGCGAGCCGGACCCGGAGCGAGTTACGGCGACAGGCGAGCCATACGGGCGCATCCGCGGGCCACGCGTCGACGCTCCGGACGTGCGGCTCACGTCTGCGCACGGCTCGCGCATGCCGGGCCCGGCGCCGTCACGCATCACGTGGATCACTAGAACCGCCCGAACAGGCCCTGGGGACGGAAGAGCCCGATCAGCAGGTACGACGCGAAGACGAACGCGTCCTTGAACGCCGGGGGCAGGTACACGACGGTCACGCTCTGGATGACGCCGACCAGGAGCGCCGCCAGCAGGGTGCCGAGGATGCTGCCGAACCCGCCGAGGGCGACGATGGCATAGGCCAGCACGGTGAACTGCAGACCGACCTGGGGGTAGACCGAGAAGAAGTTCACGAGGATGGCGCCGGCCACCGCGACGAGGGCGGCGCCGAGGCCCCAGGCCATCGCGAACATGCGCTGGGGGCGGATGCCGACGAGCCGGGCGGCGTCGCGGTCCTCGCTGGTGGCCTGCAGGGCCAGCCCCAGCTCCGTGCGCTCGATCAGCAGGTACAGCGCGAGGAAGATGAGCAGCGCCAGCCCGGCCGCGAGCAGCAGCGGCACGCCGAAGGTGACGCCGAGCAGGCTCAGCTTGGCGCCGCTGAGCCGCACCAGCACGCTGTCGCTCACGAAACGGAAGTCGCTGGTGAAGCCGGCCACCACCGCGTTCTGCAGCAGGAAGAGCAGGCCGATCGTCGCGAAGATCTGGGTGAACGGGTCGCCCCCCTGCACGCGGCGCATGAGGTGGCGGTAGACGAGCACGCCGAAGGCGTACATCACCAGCGCGATCGGCACGATGGCCAGCAGCGGGTCGATGCCGAAGCCGGCGCCGAGCCACCAGGCCCCGAACATCCCGAGCATCAGGAACTCGCCGTGGGCGAAGTTGATCATCTCCATGAGGCCCCAGATGATCGTCAGCCCCACGGCGACGAGGGCGTAGAGGAACCCCATCTGCAGGCCGTTGACGACGGCCTGGGTGAGCTCGGCCATGCCTCGGAGCCGCTCAGTTCGGCTTCGGCTTGCTGTCGCGCTCCGCCCAGCCCGGGTTCGGGTAGAGCGGCTTGAACCCGGACTTGCCGGCGAGGTCCCACGGCCACAGCGTGTGCTTCTCGCCGTCCCAGCCGATCTGGGTGACCACGCCGGTGGCCAGCACGTTCTGCCCGTTCTCGAACTGCACGCCCTTGTAGTCGATGATGAGCTGCTCGGGGCCCATCTTCGTCTCGTTGGCGGCCTTCTGCAGCGCGGCCGGCTCCACCGACTTGGCGCGGTTGATCACGTCGGCCATCCACAGCAGGCCGGTGATCTCCCGCATCGCCAGCTCGCCCATGTTCTGGCCCCGGCTGTACTTCTTGTAGATCTCGTTCACCTTCTTCCAGCTCGGTCGGTCGTGCACGAGGTCGATGGCCGTGGGGTCGCGCCCGAGCCAGCCGGAACCGCCGTTGGACTTCTTCTGCGCCTGCAGCCACGTCTCGTCCGAATAGGCGCCGTTGCTGGTGGCGATCACCTTGGGGCTCCACCCGGCGCGCTTGGCGTCGTTCTGGAACACGTTGGTGTCGGCCGTGTACTGCACGAGGAACAGCACGTCGGGGTTGGCCGCCTGCAGGCGCTGCACCTCGGAGGCGAGTGTGGTGGCGCCGGTCTTCGACGTGAGGTCGAGCACCAGCTGGTAGCCCGCCTTGGGCGCCAGCTCGCTGGCCACCTTGCGGTTGTCCTGGCAGAACAGGTTGTCGCACGTGAAGAAGGCGATGGTCTTGAGATTCGTGGGCCCACCCTTGTCGCGCCACTCGTGCAGGAAGGTGAACACGCTGGCCACCATCGTCTTGTCGTTGGGGCCGGTGCGGAAGAACCACTTGAGCCCCTTCTCCGTCAGCGTCGGCGAGGCGCAGGGGTGGCACGTCATCGGCAGGCCCGCGCTCTCCACCACCGGCTGGATGAGCGAGGTGATGCCGCTGGTGCCCTCCCCGTTGATCCAGTGGACCTTGTTGACCGAGATGAGCTGCTCGACGATCGTGCGCGCCTGCTCGCCGCGGCTCTGGTCGTCGCGCACGATGAACTTGATCGGCGCGCCCGCGAGCGCCGGAAACCCCTTGCCCGGGCCCAGCGGCACCTGCAGGTCGGCATAGTCGTTGTTGACGATGTCCTCGGCCGTCTGTGCCGACCACAGGTACTGCTGCCCGTAGTTGGCGAAGGTGCCGGTCAGCGGCAGCACCGAGCCGATGAGCACCTCGGTGACCTTCGACTGGGCGGGTGCGGTGCGGGAGACACCGAGCGCGGTGACCACGACGGCGGCGAGAAGAGCGAGACGACCGAGGTTGCGTCGCATGTGACCTCCAGACTGGCTGCGTGAGCTCCGGGCGTCAGTGGGCCGCTATCCTATCAGATGACCGGCGCCGCGATCTCGCGGGTGACGCGGCACGGCGGGAAGCCCCAGGAGGGGCAATAGGCCAGCTGCGGGATCGCGAGGTCCGCGCCGGCCACCACCACGGTGATGTCGCCGGGCTCCTTCACGACGGGCAGCGTGCCGGCGGCCTCGGTCACCCACCCCGGCCACTGGCGGGCGGTCGCCCGGAGCCACCACGATTGCCACGCCGACGCCGGCACCCTCGCCTCCGCGTGGAGCCGCCGGCGGACGTCGTCCTTGCTCAGCCCCTCCGCGGCGAGCCGCCGGGCCACGAACGGCGCGACCACCACCGCGACGCGGCCCTCGTAGAGCATCGTGAACGCCGACGCCGCGCTGGCCATGACGCTGGCCACCTCGGCGAGGCCGCCGGTGACGTTGACGACCGTCTCCGCGCGGAGCACGGTCACCGTGCTCTGCTCCGGCCGGTAGCCGAGCTCGACGCGCAGCGGGGTCCACGGGCTGTCGTCGCGCTCGGCCAGGCAGAGCGTGTAACGTCCGGGCTGGCCCAGGCCGGCCAGCGAGACCGCACCCGGCCAGCCCCCGCCGAGGTTCAGCATCACCAGCCGCAGCGCGCGGCCGATGGCGGCGTTGGCGCGCCAGCCGGGGCCGAGCGCGCCGAACCCGGCGTTGATCCCGAGACGGGCGGCGAGCGGGCCGCTGACGATGACCAGCGGCGCCACGTTCTCGTCGGTCGTCTGCACGCCGCGCATGTTGAAGGCCGGGTCGAGCACCGCCTCCACGGCGGCCAGCACGACCGGGAAGTGATCGGGACGGCAGCCCGCCATGACCGCGTTGGCGGCGATCTTCTCGACGGTGGCCTCGCCGCGCAGCGGCTCCACCTCGCCCAGCACCTCCGACGCCGCCCGCGCGGCGGTGGCGCACATCGCCTCCACGCGGTCCAGCGTCGGCGGCACGATCGGCAGGCCGTCCGTCCACCCGCGCGCCTCGAAGAGCGCGCTCACCTCGGCGGCGGGATCGGCCGCCCGCACGACCTCGACGCGCTGGCGCGGGAACTGCCCGGCCAGCGGCGTGCGCGACAGGAGGCCGGCCTCCTCGGCGCGCAACCGCAGCGTGTCGTCGATCCAGTCTCCAGAGGCGCGCTGGCCCGTCGGCAGGACGACCCAGAGCGCCTCCACGTCAGCGGGCAGGCAGCCGGACCGGCTTCGTCGTCGGGAAGCCGAGGATCCCGTTGTGCGCGAACACGTAGGCGTTCGTGCGCAGCGGGTCGCCGCTCACGGCGATCATGATGTCCGACGCTTTCTCCACCACCGGCACCAGGCGCTCCGGGTCGTCGGACTCGGCAAAGATCGCGGCCGCCCGGCCGCGCTTCACCAGGTCGCCCAGGGTCGGGCGCCCCGGCGCCAGGTTCGTCCATTCGCCGATGTAGCGCTCGAACTTCCGCGCCGGAATGCGCGCGTGGGCGAACAGCCGTTGCTGGACGTCCTGCTTGCTGAGCCCGGCCCGGGCGAGCGTCTGGGCGAGGATCGGGCTCAGCACGAGCAGCGGCCGCTGGGCGCCGACCGACATGCCGACGGTGAAGATGACCTCCCAGGCGACCAGACGCGCGATCCCGTCGGCCAGGTACGGGATCATCTCCTCGGCACGGGTGCCGAAGACCGAGGCGAGCACCGTGCCGCCGGTGAAGCGCGAGATCGTGACGGCGCTCTCTCCGGCTGCCAGGCCCTGGTCCTGGGCGATGGTGGTCCAGCCCATGCGGCCGAGCGCGTCCTCGTTCTCCGCCAGCACGACGCGCCAGGTGTTGCCAAACGTCCCCTTGTCGGTCCTGTGCGGCAGGAAGCCGGCGACGTTGCGGAGGTAGAGCCGCCAGAAGCGCCCGATGCTCGTGTTGGCCTGGAACCCGTCCCGCAGCGCGCCCTGCTGGTAGTTGAAGCCCAGGCGCCGGACGATCGGCCCGTTCACGACGATGAGCGTCTCCGCGCCCGGCGTGTTGCCGCTGTGCTCCACGCCGTAGCGCGGATCGGCCATGGCCTCGACGAGCGCGACCAGCACCGGCATGTACTCCGGCCGGCACCCGGCCATGACGCCGTTGATGGCCACGGTGCGCACGGTGGCGCTGCGCCGGTCCGGCAGGAGCACGCCGAGCTCCTCGTCGGCGTCGCGCCCGGCCTGGCGCAGGAACGCCTCGACCCGCGCGGAGGTCGGCGGCACGATCGGCAGCCCGTCGCTCCAGCCGTTCTCGTAGAAGAACCGGTTGATCTCGTCGAACGTGCCCTCGAAGACCACCTCGCCGGGATCCGGCTCCTCGACGTCCGAGGCCTTCTCGGCCGGCGTCGTCAACCCCTGGATCACGCCCTCGACGGTGACGCCGAGCACGTTGGCCCGTAGCTCGTCCACCGTCTGCACGTCGACGTGCCCCGGCACGATGGCCACCGGCAGGCCCGGCAGCCCCAGGCCGGTGGCCGTGGTGGCCGCCTGGCCGACGAAGCCCTCGCACGTGAGCGAGACCGAGGGGACGCCTGCCTCCTCGGCCGCCGCGCTCGCCCGCAACACGGCGGGCGTGCAGCTCCCTCAGCAGGCCATCCCGGAGATCACCGCGTCCACGCCGTGCGCGCGCATCCGCGCCGGCAGGCTCGCGATGACCTCGTGCTCCTCGGCCCCGTGGGTGGAGCCGAACGTGCGGTAGTCGACGAACTTCACGTCGGGAAAGCGCCGGACCAGCGCCGACTCGAGCATCGGGAAGATCTCGTCGCCCCGGAACAGGTCGTCCCAGAGCTGCCCGATCGTCTTCCCCACCAGCGTGTCCAGCCGCGGCGCCACCGGTCGCGCCGTCACCGTCCGCCGCCCCCTCGGCCACAGCACCCGCTCCTGCATGGGTCGATCCTCCTCGCGGTTCTCTTATACACTGCCGCCCATGACTGAACCCTCCGCCACACCCCCGCGGGCGCTGGCCGCCGAGATCGATCCGGTCCGATTCGAGGTCGTCCGCAACGCGCTGCTCGCCATCACCGAGGAGATGGGGGCCACGCTGCGGCGGGCGGCGTACTCCACCAACATCAAGACGCGCGGCGATTTCTCGTGCGCGTTCTTCGACCGGGAGCTGCGCACCATCGCCCAGGCCTTCGCCCAGCCCGCGCACCTGGGCTCGCTCGCCCACCTGGTGCCGCGCGCCATCCGCGCCTACGGCGCCGAGCGGCTGGCGCCGGGCGACGGCATCCTCATCAACGATCCCTACCTGGGCGGCGTGCACCTGAACGACATCACGCTCATCACGCCGGTCTTCCACGACGGCGCCCTGCTCGGTTACGTGGCCAACATCGCCCACCACGTGGACGTCGGCGGCGGGGCGCCGGGCAGCATCGGGGTGTCCAGCGAGATCTACCAGGAGGGGCTCGTCATCCCGCCCGTACGGTTCGTCAAGGGCGGCCAGATCGACGCCGACATCTTCGCGATGATCCGCGCCAACTTCCGGGGCACCCGCGAGATCTCCGGCGATTTCCGGGCCCAGACGGCCGCCAACCGGCTCGGCGCCCAGCGCATCGAGGCCCTCGTCGCCCAGCACGGGGCCGAGACGCTGACCCGCTATCTCGACGAGCTGCTGCGCTACACGGAGCGGCGGACGCGGGCGGCCTTCGCGGAATTCCCGGACGGGCAGTTCTCGGCCGAGATGCTCATGGACGGCGACGGCGTCACCGACCAGCCCGTCAGGCTCGCGGCCACCGTGACCATCGACGCCGGCCGCCTGTCGGTCGACCTCACGGGCTGTGACGAGCAGCGTAAATCGCCGACGAACGCCACGACGTCGCAGGCGTACTCCGGCGTCGTGTACGTCCTCAAGTGCCTCATCGACCCCGATATCCCCGTCAACGACGGCTTCTACCGGCTCATCGACATCAAGAGCCGCCCGGGCTCGGTCGTCCACGCCCGGCACCCGGCCGCGGTCGCCGCCGGCTGGGAGATCGCCATGCAGCTCTGCGACCTGCTCTTCCGCGCGCTCGCGCCGGCGCTGCCGGACCGCGTGGTGGCGGGCACCAAGGGCTGCGTCTGCAACATCGCGTTCGGCGGGGTGAACCCGGCCAGCGGTGAGTACTTCACGTACTACGAGACCATCGCCGGCGGCTACGGCGCCACGCTGACGACCGACGGCATGGACGCCGTGCAGGCGCACTTCCAGAACACCGAGAACGCGCCGGTCGAGGAGACCGAGTCGAGCTATCCCGTCCGCATCGTCCGCTACGAGCTGATCGAGAACTCCGAGGGCGGCGGGCGCCACCGCGGCGGTCTCGGCGTGCGGCGCGACTACACGTTCCCCGGCCACGCGCCGAGCTTCTCGATCCTCTCGGACAAGGCGCGCTTCGCGCCCTGGGGCCTCTTCGGCGGCCTGGATGCCCGGCCCGCCAAGTACGTTTTGAACCCCGAGACCTCGCGGGCCCGCGAGCTGCCCTCGAAGATCACGCTCCAGCTGGCGGTGGACGACGTGGTGAGCGTGCAGACGCCGGGTGGCGGCGGCACGCATTCGCCGCTCGAGCGGCCGGCCGAGAGCGTCGCGCTCGACGTCGGCCTGGACAAGATCTCGGCCGAGCGCGCCCGCGCCGTCTACGGCGTGGTCGTGGATCCGGCCACGCTGGCGCTCGACGCGGCCGCCACCGCCGTCGAGCGCGCCCGCCGGGCCTGATGCGCGCGCTACGGATCGGCATCGACATCGGCGGCACCTTCACCGACGCCGCCCTCGTCGACGGCGAGACCGGCGCCATCCGCGTGGTCAAGGTCCTGACGACGCCCGAGGACCCGGCCCGGGGCTTCATGACCGCGCTCGAGCGCGGTCTCGCCGAGGGTCAGGCCGGCGGCCCCGACGTCGCCGCCGTGGTCCACGCCACCACGGTCGCGACCAACGCGATCATCGAGGGCAAGGTGGCGCGCGTCGGCATGCTGGTGACGCGCGGCTTCCGCGACATCCTGGAGATCGGCCGCCAGATCCGCTCGCGCCTCTACGACGTGCATCTGCAGAAGCCGGCGCCGCTCGTGGAGCGTCGCTTCAGCCTGGAGGTGACCGAGCGGCTCGATCACGAGGGCCGCGTGCTGACGCCGCTCGATCTCGACGAGGTGCGCCGGGCATCGCGGCGACTCCGCCAGGACGGCGTCGAGGCCGTCGTCGTCTGCCTCCTGCACTCCTATCTCAATCCCGCTCACGAGCGGGCGGTCGCCGCCGTCGTGCGCGAGGAGCTGCCGGACGCCTACCTGTCCGTGTCGTCGGAGGTGTGCCCGGAGTACCGCGAGTACCTGCGCGCCAGCACGACCGCGGTGAACGCCGCCGTCATGCCGATCGTCTCCCGCTACGTGGACGCGCTGGAGACCCGCCTGCGCGCGCTCGGCGCCACCGCCCCGTTCTACGTGATGCAGTCCAACGGCGGCGTGATGACGTCCGCCTCCGCGAAAGCGCGTCCCGTCTACATGGTGGAGTCCGGGCCGGCCGCCGGCGTCATCGCCGCCGGCGCCATCGCGGCCCCCTACGGTCACCGCAACGTGATGTCGTTCGACATGGGCGGCACGACCGCCAAGGTCGGCCTCATCCAGGACGGCCAGCTCCGCCTCTCGACCGAGATCGAGGTCGGCGCCCAGGCGGTGACCCCGCTCGGCGAGGGCCGCGGCGGCGGCTACCCCGTGCGCACGCCGGTGATCGACCTCGTGGAGGTCGGCGCCGGCGGCGGCAGCGAGGCGTGGATCGACGCCGGCGGCGCGCTGCGCGTGGGCCCGCGCAGCGCCGGCGCCCGGCCCGGCCCTGCCTGCTACGGCCGCGGCGGCGTCACACCGACCATCACCGATGCCAACCTGGTCCTCGGCCGCCTGAACCCCGCGTTCTTCCTCGGGGGCGAGATGGCGCTGGACGCCGACGCCGCACGCCGGGCCATCGGCGAGCGCATCGCCGGGCCGCTGGCGCTCGACCCGATCGCCGCGGCCGCCGGCATCGTGGAGATCGCCAACGCCCACATGATCGGCGCGATGCGCCTGGTCTCCGTGCAGCGCGGCTACGACCCCCGCGACTTCGTCCTCGTGGCGTTCGGCGGCGCCGGCCCCCTGCACGCCAACGCCCTGGCTCGCGAGCTCGGCATCCCCGCCGTGCTGGTCCCGCCGAACCCCGGCATCGCCACCGCCATCGGCATGCTGATGACCGACCTTCGCCACGAGTTCGTCACCACGCGCCGGCTGCGCATCGACACGCTCTCGCCGGCGACGCTGGAGTCGCTCTTCGCCGACTTCGTCGCCGAGGGTGAGGCCCGGCTGGACCGCGACGGCGTGCCGCCGGCGGACCGGCGGATGCTGCGCAGCGTGGATCTTCGGTACCATGGCCAGTCGTTCGAGCTGCCCATCGCGGTGCCGCCCGGCTCGCTGACCGACGCCGACGTCGCGCGGCTGCGGGCGGAGTTCGACGCCGCCCACGAGCGCGCCTACGGCTACGCCGCGCCCGAGGACGCCGTGGAGCTGGTGAACGTCCGCCTGGCGGCGATCGGCGTCACGCCACGCCCGCGCCGGGCCCCGCTACCCGACGGCGGCCGCGATCCCCTCGGCGCGCTCAAGGCCACGCGCGAGGTGTGGTTCGCCGAGGCCGGCGGCTGGCGGAAGACGAACGTGTTCGACCGCTCGAAGCTGCTGAGCGGGAACCTCGTCGCCGGCCCCGCGATCGTCGAGGAGCACGACGCGAGCACCCTCGTCCACCCGGGCTGGGAAGCGAGCGTGGACCAGCACGGGAGCCTGCTGATCCACGCGGCGACTACGACGCCGTCGCCAGCACGCCCGCTTCCCTGAGCAGGTCCTGCACGCGGAACTGCTCGCCATCCGGCTTCCAGCCCTGGCGGTAGTAGGACCGCTTGTCGGCGGCCAGGAGCCCGCCGATCACCTCCGCCACGATCCGGCTGCCGACCGGGCCCAGCTTCGCCCCGTTGTGCACGATCTGCGACTCGGCCAGGATGTACAGCCAGAGCGGCGCCTCGTTCTTGTTCACCTCCTTGTTGAAGAAGCCCGGCTCGTTCAGGATCGCCAGGCGCGGGATGTGGGTGGCGATGTCGGCGTTCGACAGGACCGTGACGCCCAGCCGCTCGGCGACGGCCTGACCGCTCGGCAGCCCGTACTCGCGGGCACGCTGCATGTTGCGCAGAGCCAGGATCGACGTCCCGCTGGCCTCCGCGCCCGGAATGGGGAGCAGGAAGAGCCCGCTCGAGAGCAGCGTGTCGATCTTCCGGCTGACGTTGATAGCAGCCACGCCGCCGACGTTGAGAAAGTTGGGCCAGAAGATGGTGTGGTCGGCCGCGATGGGCCGCCCGCCGTGAAGGTCTGTCTCGGTCCCGTTGAACACCTGCACGCGTCCCCCGCCCTCGACGATGTTGTAGGCGCGGCGCACCTGGGAATGGCCGAACCGGTAGGCTCCGACGGAGAACTCGATCGGCATGTCGGCCTTGGCGGCCTTCTCGGGGGCGTAGTAGCGCGTCCGGATGCTGCCGTCGGACCGGAACACGTCGGCGTACACGTCGGGGTCGAGCACCTCGGGCAGGAACTCGTGGACGACGATCCACTGGTGGCGCCACTCCATCAGGTCGCGCGCCTTCTCGAATGGCATACCCTGGTCGATCAGGCGGTTGTGCGCGCGCAGGAACGCCACGTGGATCTGCGCGATCACCTGGTTCTCGTCGTTGCGCCCGTCGCCGAGGATCGCAGAGCCGTCGGGATTCCGCGGCAGGTCGAGGCCGTTGACCTTGAGGCGCTTGCCGTCCGCCTCGTACAGCTCCGGCCTCGGCCTTCGCCGCGAGCCGTACACGCTGTCGAGGTTCAGCCGCTGATCGCGGTTGTTGACGATCGTGGTGGGATCCACGAAGTCGACCGGGAGCGGGAGCGAGTCCAGCGTCATGTCGTGATCGAGGAACTGCCCCAGGTACGTGAAGACCGCCGGGACCTGGTCCGGGTTGTCGTCCTGTGCGAGGTTCTCGTCGAGCATCGGCCCGGGCGCGCCGCTCGGGTCTGCGGCCGCGGTCAGCCGGACCAGCGTCTCGTCGTCGGGCGCGTCGTACGGCGGGAGCTCGGGAAAGAGCAGCCCGAACATCTGCTGTCGCGCCGCGCCCCCCACCCCGGGGGACAGGGCCAGCAGCAGCGCGACCACCATGAGCAGACGAGCCCGTGTCGTCATCGTGACGATCCTCTTGTGCCGGCCGATCGGCTGTCAGGAGCTATCCGAGACCTGTTGCGGAGGCGCGGCGTGACGCACACGCTGCGCCACGTCGACGGCTATCGCAGAACTTCACCAGAACAACGCGAGACGGTACGAATCACTCCGCTCTCACTACCGCACGCGAGATTACATTGACGCGCCCTCCAGTTCGTTGACGCCGCCGGCGAGCCAGATGTGTGCCACGGCGCGGAAATGCGCAAACACGATCGAATCTCACGACTGCGGCGTGGCTCCAGTGTCAGGACGCTGCCACGCTGACGTTTCGACGACACGATCCTGAAAGGCAGGATCATTTGTCGTTGGGCCGCCGATGGTCAGCCCAAGGCGGCGGCCGACGCGCTCCTCGAACGGACCAACCTTGACAGCCAGCCGCGAGAGGCCGCTAATAACGGTGGGTCCAGCACATGGCTCCTCACGAGGCAGCCTCTCGCCTTTCCGCACGGGCGGGCCACGTCCTCCGGCAGGTCTTTGCCGCCGTTGACGCCGACTTCGCGTTCCGCCTCTGGGACGGCACCAGCGTGCCGTTCGGTCCCGGCCCCCCCGCGTTCACGGTCGTCGTGCGCTCGCCCGAGACGTTCCTGCGGCTGATGCGCGACCCCACGCCGCTGGCCTTCGGCGAGGCGTTCGTGGGCAGCGCGATCGACATCGAGGGCGACCTGTTCGCCGCCATGCACGTCGCCAACGCCCTGGAGGACCTGCGCCTGCCGCTCCCGCAGCGCCTGCGGCTGCTGCTCTCGATCGGCCCGGCCGCGCTCCGGTCGCGCCGCGAGGACGGGGGCCCATGACCCACGACGTCATCGTGGTGGGCGGCGGCCCCGGCGGGAGCACGGCGGCGTGGCGCCTGGCCCAGGCCGGCGCGCGGCCGGTGGTCCTCGACGCCGCCGTGTTCCCGCGCGTCAAGATCTGCGCGGGCTGGGTGACGCCGGCGGCCCTGGCCGACGTCGAGATCGACCCCGAGAAGTACCCGCTCACCATCCAGCCCTTCACGGCGTGCCGGCTCGCGTTCGAGGGCGCGCGTCACGAGACCCGGTGGACCAGCCCGGCGAGCTGGGGCATCCTCCGCCGCGAGTTCGATCACTACCTGCTCGAGCGCGCGGCGGCCGCCGGCGCCGAGGTGCGTTGCGGCCAGCGCGTCACCGGCGTCCGCGTGACGGGCGACACCGTGCGCGTCGCGACCGAGGCCGGCGAGCTCGAGGCCCTCGTGGTGATCGGCGCCGGCGGCCATCGCTGTCCCGTCGCCGCCGCCCTCGGCGATATCTCCGCGCGCGAGGAGGTCGTGGTCGCGCAGGAGAGCGAGACGCGGCTGGCGCCCGAGCACGGAGCCGAGCTGGCGCGCTTCATGGACGCTCCCGAGCTCTACGTCGAGCCCGACCTCCGGGGGTACGGCTGGTACTTCCCGAAGGGGGACTGGGTCAACATCGGCATCGGCATCACCGGCGGCGGCGACGGCAGCCTCCCCCGGCGGCGCGAAGCGCTGCTGAGCGCGCTCCGCGCGGCCGGACGGCTTCCCGCGCACGTGCCGATCGCGCCCTTCAAGGGGCACGCGTACGTCGTGCGACGGCAGGCGCCGCGGAGGCTGGCCGGGCGCCGCTTCTGCCTGGTCGGCGATGCGGCCGGGCTCGCCCGCGACCTGAGCGGCGAGGGCATCGGCCCCGCCATCGCCAGCGGCCGGCTCGCCGCCGAGGCCGTGCTGGCGTTCCTGCGGCGCGGCGTCCCGCTCGAGGGCTACGCGCGCGAGATCGAGCAGCGCCACGGCCGCGGCGAACCGGGCTGGCTCGGCCGGCGCCTGGGGCGCCTCCCCGACGCCATCGCGCGGACGGCCGTGCGCCTCGTGCTGGGCACCGGCGTGGCGCGCCGCCGGCTCGTGTTCGACACGATCTTCGGCATGAAGGAGGCCTCGTGAGCACCCGGGCCCAGGAGCGGGATGCACGCGCGATCGCCCACCACTACGACGTCTCCAACGAGTTCTATGCGCTCTTCCTCGACCCGCTCATGGTCTACACGTGCGCCTACTATCGCGACCCCGACGGCACGCTCGAGCAGGCGCAGGCCGACAAGCTCGACCTCGTCTGCCGCAAGCTCCGGCTGGCGGCCGGCGAGAGCCTGCTCGACATCGGCTGCGGCTGGGGCAGCCTGGCCATCTGGGCCGCGCAGCACTACGGCGTCCGCGCCCACGGCGTCACGCTGTCGCGGGCTCAGGCCGAGTACGCGGCCGCGCGCATCACCGCGCTCGGGCTCGGCGATCGCTGCCGGGTGGAGCACCTCGACGTGAGAGACCTGCCGGCCTCCGCGCGCTACGACAAGATCGCGGCCGTCGGCGTGATCGAGCACGTGGGGATCCCGAACTACCCGGCGTTCTTCGCCCGTGTGCACGCCATGCTGAACCCCGGCGGTCTCTACCTGAACCACGGCATCACCCACAGCTTTCACTGGCGGCCGACCAGCCACACCGAGTTCCTCACCCGCTACGTCTTCCCCAACGGCGACCTGGCTGGCCTCACGGAGACGCTGGTGGAGATGGAGCGGGCGCGCTTCGAGATCCTCGACGTCGAGGGCCTGCGCCGCCACTACGCGCGCACGTGCCGGCACTGGGTCGAGCGCCTGCAGGCGCGCGCGGAGGAGGCGCGCCGCCTGGTGGGCGAGCGCACGTACCGCACGTGGCTGCTGTACCTGACGTGCTCGGTGGTGGCCTTCGAGACCAGCTCGATCGGCCTGTACCAGGTGCTGATGCAGAAACACGGCGATCGGACCGGGGGCGACGCCCCCGGCACGCGCGAGGCGCTCTACCGGACGGGCTAGACGCGCCGCTACGCGCCCTTCGCGTTCCAGATGTCGCGGTGCAGCCGCCACTGGCCGCCGATCTTCTTCCAGACGACGACGAACTTCGCGACGGCCGTCCCGCCGCTGGTGGTCAGCGTGGCCTCGCCCACCTCGTAGCCGGTATCGCCGGCCTGCTCGAAGTCGAGCGTGGCGAGCCGGACGTCCTTCAGCCCGACCTGCTGCGCCACCGTGCTCCACATCTGCTTGATGGCGTCCCGGCCCTTGACCAGCGGACCGTCGGGCGGCAGGGCGATCGCATCGGTGGTGTAGAGCCCCGCGAGGCGGTCGAGATCCCCCTTGCGGGCGGCGTCCTCGAACTGGCGATTGACGGCGGAGATCTCTGACAGGCTCATCGGCAATTCTCCTGCGTGGGATGTGGGGTCGATGATCTCGCCCGTTCCGGATAAGCGCAACCATTCATCGTCCTGGTGGCAGCGATCATGCACACGGCCACGGTCAGCGAGGAGGCGCATCATGGCGCACGCGGTGAGGGTCAATCTCGCGAACTCCCCCGAGCTGCTCGAGCTGCCCGGGGTCGGGCCCCAGCAAGCTCAGGCGATTCTGGAGTTTCGGGCCAAGCACGGGCCCATCCAGGACCGGGCCCAGCTGTCGGCGATCTTGCGGCCATGGCCTGTTCCCGAGGCGATGTGGGAGCGCGTCGACTTCACCCCGGCCGAGAGCACCGCGCCCGAAGCGCCGGGCGCCTAGCCACGAACCCGGCTCCGAGAGTTCACCCTCGAGTTACCTCGTCCAGTTGAAGGTCTCGACGAGATCGTTGGTTGTCTCGACGAGCCGGGTGTGCTCCTCCCCGAGGACGCGTCGTCGCTCGACGAGGGCCTTGTACCGATCCACGAGCGTCCGATGAGCGGCAGCCAGGCTCTCGTACCGCTGGCAGAGCGTCTGGAGAAGTGAGCCGGGCTGAGGATGCCCGCACTCGAATGATGCGCCGGCGGACTGTCGCATCTCGGTCACGACACCTTCCATCTGAGAGCTCGTCGCGTTGATCTGTCGGGTGAGGCCTTCGAGATCGAGGTCGGCTGCCCGCGCCTCGGACTCGATCGCGGTCAGTCGCGCCGTGTTCGCGTCGATCCGGGACTGCAATGGTGTGCGATCGGTCTGGATTCGTGCCTCGTCGTCGAGGTGAAATCGTTCCTGGTCCTCTTCCGTCTCTGCTTGCTGGCTATGCCAGATGTCCTGAATCGTCGTCTGCAGGGCTGCGCATGAGGACGGCCTCGCCAGCGCCAGCTCGAGGCGCGTCTTCATCCTCTTGGCGCCGTCCAGGTAGATGTCGACGTGTCGCTGCTCGTGCGTGGCCACGCGTGCGGCAAACCGCTGCCACTTCGCCTCGAGGTCCGGGGAAAGGCCGTCTCGCTGGTCGAGCTGTGGCAGCGTGACCGAGAGGTCGAGTGTAATCGTCACCGACGCGGTGTCGCAGGAGCTCGGGCCGCTCTGAAGCGTGCCCCCGAGCTTCCAGTGGACGGCCGTCAGGCCAACCGCCCGGCGTCCCTTTCCGTCGGAGAGGCCATTGCTGTCGATGGCGTCGAAGATCGCACGAGTCGTTCTCCCGCGAACCACATAGTACTGCGTCGAGGCGCTGGTCTGGAGCTTGACCCAATCCCTGGCAGCGGGTTGGAGGCCGGCACATCCCGTGACCACAAGTGGCACGGCCAGCAGGCCCAAGAGGGCGTGTGACGAACTCCGTCCACGGACGAGAATGGCTAGCTGGGGGAAGCCGTATCGCCGCAAGACCGGAGCCCGCCCACGGAGCATCGTACGCTCCGGGGCCGATCCCGCTGAAGCTTTATCGGCCTGCCACGACCGGGATCCGTTCGTTGATCCCCTCGATGTGGCACAATCGCGCCGGCACGGCGGTCAGCCCGACTGAGCGGCCCCCGGGGGTCGCGACGAGGAGGAACATCATGCGCTGGGACAGCGATGCGGATCTCCGGCGGCTGGTCGCGGAGCGGAGAGAGGGGACCCTGGGCCGGCGCGAGTTCCTGGCCCGGCTGGGCGCGACGGCGGTGGGTGCGACGGCGGCCTCGGTCGTCGGTACCTCGAAGCCGGCCGGCGCCCAGAAGAAGGTCGTCGTCACGACGTGGGACACCGAGCCCAACCCGGCGACCCGGGCCGCGATGAAGGCGATCGTCGACGACTTCCACAAGCTGCACAAGGACATCGAGGTCCGCGCCGAGGGCATGGGCTGGGGTGACATGGACCGCAAGCTCCAGGCCGCCATGGCGGCCAAGAGCCCGCCGACCGCGTCCCACACCCAGACGTACGTGGTGACCTCGTTCCGGGCCAAGGGGCTCATCGAGCCGGTCGACGACATCGTCAAGGCGATCGGCGAGGACAAGATCTTCCCGTCCGTGCTCCGCTGGCTCAAGTACCCGGACGGCAAGTACTGGGGCATCACGCACGCGTGGGGCGCCGAGATCCTCGGCGGCCGCGGCGACTACGCGCAGGCGGCCGGGGTCGACCCGCAGCGCTGGAAGACGTGGGACGACTGGCTCCGCGACCTGCCGAAGCTGAACAAGGCCCCGCAGCACTACGGGCTGGCGCTGGCGGGCATCCCGTTCTTCGTGAACGAGGACGTCTACATGCTGACCGGCGCCAACGGCGGCAGCCTCTTCGACGCCAAGGGCCAGCCCGCGCTGGAGAGTCCCCAGGTGCTCGGGATGCTGGAGTTCTGGAAGAAGCTCAAGCCGAACCTGCCGCCGGGCTGGGCCTCGCACGACTACCTGGAGACGCTCTCGGCGTGGGCCACGGGCAAGACCGCCTCGGTGTACATGTGGGGCCGGACCGCGGGCTACATCGACCAGTACGCGCCGCCGGACAAGCGCAACCCCGACGTCTTCCAGGTGTGGCCGAAGACCACCGGGCCGCTCGGCAAGGCGCCGCTCACGCAGTTCGACAACGAGCCGTGGGTGATCTACGCCGACGCGCCCGCCGACGAGAAGGCGGCGGCCCGCGAGTTCCTCAAGTTCTTCTTCAAGCCCGAGAACTACCGCAAGCACTGCGACTCGGTCCCCGTCCACATCCTGTCCATCTACAAGTCCGACTTCCAGGACCCGAGCTACCTGAACCACCCCGAGCGGAAGCGCTGGAAGCCGTGGCTCGACGCCCAGCTCAAGTGGGTGGAGATCGGGCGCGCGCACCCGCTCCTCGTCTGCAATCCCCAGGACATGGTGATCCCCTGGATCGGTGACGTCGCGGCCACGCCGATCCTGGCCGACATGGTCATGGCGGTGGTGGAGCGGGGCAAGGACCCGAAGGCCGCCGCCAAGGAAGCCAGCGACAAGATCGTCCGGGACATCATCGACAAGACCAAGTGAGCGTTCGCGCGGACACGCTCGCCGGTGCCGCGGCGCGCACCCCGGGGCGCGCGTCGCGGCACCGGCGCGAGGCCTGGATCGGCCTGGGGTTGCTGCTGCCCGCCGCGGTGCTGGTCTTCGCGTTCACGATCTTCCCCGTCGGCTACAACCTGTGGCTGGGCTTCTTCACGAAGCACTCGCTCCGGCTCACCAGCACCTGGGTCGGCCTGGGCAATTACACGCAGATCCTCGCCGACCCCGACTTCTGGCGCAGCGCCTGGCTGGCCACCGTCTACGCCGTGGGCAGCACGGCGCTGCAGATCGTGGTCGGCGTCGCCGGCGCGCTCATCCTGCACCAGCGCTTCGCGGGCTGCGACTTCCTGCGCGGCGTGGCGCTGTTCCCCTACATGATCCCGACGGTCATCGCCGTGTTCGTCTGGCGGTGGCTGATGAACGACCTCTACGGCGTGATCCCCTACGTGCTGAGCACGCTGCGCATCCCGGGCATGCCGGAGGCCTGGCTCACCCACACCACGATCATGTGGGTGCTGATCGTCCTGTCCGTGTGGACGTTCTTTCCGTTCGTGCTCGTCAACGTGCTGGCGCGCCTGCAGACGATCCCGCCGGAGCTGTACGACGCCGCCCGGGTGGACGGCGCCTCGGCCGTGCGCCAGTTCTTCCACGTCACGCTACCGCAGCTCCGCAACGTGCTCCTGATCGTCCTCCTCCTGCGCGGCATCTGGATGTTCACGAAGTTCGACGTGCCCTGGCTGCTGGGCTTCGGCGGCGGCGCCGGCGAGGCGATCCGGACCCTGCCGGTCTTCACCTACCAGCGCTCGTTCACGTACTACCAGGCGGGCATGGGGGCGGCGCTGTCCAACGTGATGCTCGCGCTGCTCCTCATGGCGGTGACGATCTACTTCGTCGCCTTCCCTCCATCGGAGGACGAGACCGATGCGTAGCCGGCGGCGGCCGGTCTCTAAAGCAGCCGCGTGGACCCTGCGCATCGGGCTCTTCGTCTTCTGCGCGTTCCCGCTCTACTGGATGGTGGTGTCGTCGTTCAAGGTCAGCCACGAGCTGCTGGCCTCGCCCCCCACCTTCTGGCCCCACGAGTGGGAGCTGCGCGCCTACCGGAAGCTCTTCTACGAGACCAACTTCTGGGTCTACTTCCAGAACACGATCATCGTCTCGGCGATCACGACGCTCATCGTCCTCGTGGCCGGCGTGATCGGCGCCTACAGCCTCACCCGCTACGCCTTCCGCGGGCGCACGCTGGTGGCGCGCCTGACGTTGCTGGCCTACATGTTCCCGCCCATCATCATGCTGGTCCCGCTGTTCCTGGTGGCCCGCCAGTTCGGCCTCACCAACTCACTCCTGGGCCTCGCCCTCACCTACATCTCGTTCGCGCTGCCTTACGCGCTGTGGATTTTGAGAGCGTTCTTTCAGTCCATCCCCGTCGAGCTCGAGCACGCCGCGCTGATCGACGGCGCCAACCGCGCGCAGGCCCTGCTCTACGTGGTGATGCCGCTGGCGCTGCCGGGCATCATCGCCACCGCGATCTTCACCTTCATCGTGGCGTGGAACGACTTCCTCTTCGCGCTGGTGCTGATCGGCAAGGACGACCTGAAGACACTGGCCATCGGGATCAACGAGTTCTTCCACATGGCCGTGGTCGATTGGGGCTTGATCATGGCGGCGGGCGTGATGGTGACGATCCCGGCGCTGATCTTCTTCGTCGCGGTCCAGCGCTACCTGATCGCCGGCTGGGGGGCCGGCGGCCTCAAGGGGTAAGCTACTCCACGCTGAAGTGCGCCTCCGTCGTGCGCCCCGTCACGCCGTTGATCGGCAGAATATCTTGCGGGCACGCCGAGAACGCGACGACCAGATCCATCTCCGCCCGGAAACGCGCGTAGCTGCCAGGAGGCGAGACCGGCTCGCCCCACGACAGGCGGCCGTCGGCGGTCCACGGGATGTTCATGAACACGTTGAGGGACGGGGGCGTCGCCGGGATCTTCAGGCCGAGCTCGGCGAGGGCGGCGTGCAGGTTGTCGCGGCAGTTGTCGTGAGGGCCTTTCACCCCGAGCAGGCCGTAGCGCTCGGCGTCGCAGGGCGCCATGAGCGTGTCGTGCGCGCAGCCGGAGGTGTCCTCGACGAGTGTCAGGATCGGGCGGCGGCGGTTGGTCACAAAGGAGTCGCCAACGGCGGCAGCCAGCTTCATGAACCAGGCGCGGCTGGCCTCCATGGCCATCCACTCGGTGAGGTCGGCGGCGCTGAAGGCCCAGGCGTCCACCACCTGGGTGCCGTGCGTGTTCACGATGCGCACGTGCTGGCCGGCGCGCACGCGCGCCGCTTTCCCTCGGCGAGCCGGGATGGTGACGAGGCTCATCGTTCCTGCAGCCCGTGGCCGCCGGAATAGTCCGACGGCGGCGGCGACTTCCAGCCGGCGAGCAGCTCGGGGGCCGGCTGCCAGATCTCGATGGCGAGAGGGCGGCAGATGTCGAGGCCGTCGCCGGCGCCGGCGCCCCACACCGGCTTCGACATGTCGCCGTGG